>Ga0302325_10000008_pt1 | contig 647353 bp, 610 predicted proteins | sample Palsa_T0_2_FD_201948 | JGI IMG/M metagenome (GOLD analysis project Ga0302325, IMG submission 201948) | Peat permafrost microbial communities from Stordalen Mire near Abisko, Sweden - Palsa_T0_2 | ecosystem: Environmental > Terrestrial > Soil > Palsa > Peat permafrost | place: Sweden: Abisko...
CTGGTCAACCGGATCCTCGAGCCGTTCGCCTGGATCACGGTGATCCTGACCGCGACCGAGTGGGCGAACTTCTTCACCCAGCGCACGCACGACGACGCGCAGCCCGAGCTGCGGCACATCGCGCGCATGATGCTGGTGGCGTACCGCGCCAGCGTGCCGCGCCGGCTCGGCAGCGGCGAGTGGCACACCCCACTGATCCTCCCGGAGGAGGAGGACCTGCTCCCGCTCGACGAGCGCCTGAAGATCAGCGTCGCGCGCTGCGCGCGCGTCTCGTACCTCACGCACGAGGGAGCGCGCGACCACGGCAAGGACCTCGAACTCTACGAACGGCTGTTGGGCGGCGGGGCCAACGGCCACTGGTCGCCCTTCGAGCACGTTGCGACGCCGCTGCGCGACGGTTCGGCCTGGTCGGGCAACTTCCGCGGCTGGGAACAGTACCGCAAACGCTTCGCGCAGGAGCACGCCTCGGAGTTCCCCGACCGGGTCACGGCGCTCGACTAGTGGATTGCGCGGCGCGCAATCCGGCGCGACTGCTGGGTGCGCTGTTGCTCGGGTTGGTCTGTCTGTTGGTGGCGCCGACACCGGCGCGGGCAGGTTCGCGGCTCGACGCGCGCGTCGACGCGCTGACGCCGCACGCGCTGCTGACCCGCAGTGCGGCCAGCCTGGTCGACCCGGATCGCCAGGTGCGCGCCCGTACGGTCGCCGACCTGCGGCATCTGGCCGCGGCCGGCTGGGGGCTGGCGCAGGTGATCGCGTTCTCGTGGCTGTGGCGGTCGGGGACGGCTGCGCGGATCCGCGATGCGATGCGGCGCCGCACGCGCAACCGGGTCGCGCAGCGCGCCGTCTTCGGCGCCAGCCTGGGTGTCGTCAGCGCGCTGGCCGGGCTGCCGTTCGCGTTCGCAAGTTTTCGGATCGCCTTCGCGGTCGGGGTGACCCAGCAGCTCGCCGGCGCGTGGCTGCTCGGCTACCTCGGTCGCATCGCACTCGATGCGCTGCTCGGCGCCGCTATCGTCGTCGTCGTCCTCGGTCTGGTCGAACGGACGCACCTGTGGTACGTGATCGTCGCCGGGCTCCTCGTTTTCGGCACGCTCGGCGGCGCCATGCTCACGCCGCTGCTCCCGTTCGGGCCGCCGCAGAAAGCGTCACCGCGCGGCCTGAAGGCACTGGCGGCGACCGAAGCGCGTCGGCTGGGCGTTCCCGGAGCTCCGGTCGTCATGGTCGCGACGGTGGGGCATAGCGGCACGATGCGGGTCGCCGCGACGGGGATCGGGCCGACCAGCCGGGTCAGCGTCTCCGACGTCACGCTCGACCACCTGACGCCACCCGAGCTGGCCGCCGCGCTGGACCACGCCGATGCGGACGTCGCGCGCGCCGACGAGCTGCGCCAGACGCTCTTCGCGACGCTGCTCTTCGTCCTCAGCGTCTCGGTGGCGGTCCTGCTCAGCGACCGCATCGGTTTCCGCCGCGACGACGACGCGCTCTCGCGCTTGGCACTCGTCGCGACGTTGCTGAGCGTCGTGCTGATCGTCCTCTATCCGGTCTACACCACCATGCGCCGCAGCTTGCAGAACGACGCGGACACGCGCGCGTTGGCGGCCGGCGCCGACCGCGCCGCGACCGTGCGGCTCTTCGTGCGCGAAGCCGACGATGAGCTCGTGCCGCTGTGCGACCGCCGCACGACCCGCTGGTACTTCGACGACACGACACCGCTGGGCGAACGCATCGCGCGCGCTGCCGGGACCGCCGATCCGTGCCCCGGCGGCACGCCCTAGGTCACCAGACTAGGAATAGAGATGGTGCGGCGTACCGGGCTCGATGAGCGACCACAGATCGAAGTACTCCCGGATCGTGACGAGTTTGCCCTCGCGGGTGTCGCAGCTCAGCAGGATCGGTAGGTCGATCTTCGCCCCCACCGCCGGCCCGTTGGTCGATGCCGGCCACTTGTCGGTGACCACGAACGTGTGCACGTACTCCCAGCAGAGCCTCGTCCCTTCGTCGTTGCTGTAGACGTTGAAGGGCTTGATGCCCTCGCCCGCCGGATGATCGCGCGCGGCGACGGAGCGGGTCGCCAGTTGCCGGATCTGATCGCGCCCGCGGAACGACTCACCCGTCGCCATGATGATCCACTCGCCGTCGGGGACGAAAAGAGCGACCATGCTCTCGACATCGTCGGACGTCATGGCGTCCGTCACCGCGCGAGCCAGGGTCGTCACAGCCGAATTCGCGATCATTATCTTCGCTTACCCAATGCGGCGTGCCTTGAACCGAACGGTGCCCTGGTGCTCGTCGCTGGTCAGCGCAGCTGCGAGCGGTAGCGCGTCGCGCTGATCCAGATCGCGACGATCGCGAAGGCGACCAGCGCAAGGACGTTGGGCCAGATGACGTCCAGCCCGGCACCCTTCAAGACGATGTCGCGCAGGATCGTGATGTAGTGGCGCAGCGGATTGATCAATGACAACGTCTGCCAGATCGGCGGCATGCTCTCAATTGGTGCGAATGCGCCCGACAGCATCATCAAAGGCAACGCGGTGAAGATCGAGATGAGTACGGCTTGCTGCTGGGTCGCGACGAACGTCGAGATGAGGATGCCGATCGAGATCGCGGCGACGATGTAGATCGACGAAATCCCCAGAAGCAGCGGAAAGTCACCCCGGAACGGTAGCTCGAAGACCAGCCGCGAGACGGTCAGAGAAGCCAGCAGGGCGACGACGAAGAGCACGAACAGCGGTCCGATCTTCGCGAGCAGCACTTCGAGCGACGACGCCGGCGTCATCAGCAACTGCTCGAGGGTTCCCTCGTCCTTCTCGCGCACGCTCGCCGAGGCGGACGCCAAGATCCCGGTGATCATCAGAATCGCGCCGAGCAGGCCGGGGATGAAGAACCACGCGGTGACGAGTCCCGGATTGTAGGCGAAGGTAATCTGCGGTGCGAGCGCCGGAGCCGGTGCGCCCCGCGCGTTGAACCGTTGCACGATCAGGCTGGCATAGCCGGAGCCGAGATTGGCGGCGTAGCTGTTCACGCCGTCGAAGACCAGCTGCACGTCGCCCGGTGCGCCGCGGGCGAGGCTGCGCGCGTAGTCGGCCGGAATCACGAGGCCCGCGTCGACCGTCCCGCTCTGCACGGCTCGATACACGCTGGTCGTATCGTCGCCGATCCGCTGCGGCACGAAGACGCCGTTGGCGGTGAACGCGTCGACGAGTTGGCGACTGGCCGGGCTCTTCGACTCGTCGCCGACCGCGAACGAAAGCTGCTTGATGAGCGGATTGAGAGCATAACCCAACAGTGTGACCTGCACGATCGGCGGGAAGATCAGAATGAACAACACCTGACGGTTGCCTAGGATTTGGACGAACTCTTTGCGCGCGAGAACGAGCCAGCGCCGCCACGAAAAGATCGTGCTCATGTCAGCCCGCCAACTGCATGGGCCGCATGCGCCGCCACAAGCCGACGGCGAGGACGGCAGCAATCAACGCCAGCGCCAGTTCTTCGCTTGCCACGCCGGGCCAGCCCGCGCCGCGCACGAACGCGTCGCGACTGATGTTGATGTAGTGGCGCGCTGGGACGACGTAGGAGAGCCATTGGAAGACCAGCGGCATCGTGGACACGGGATACAGAAAGCCGCTGAGCAGGAACGAGATCAGCGAGTTGATGCTCCCGGCGGCCTGGATCGCCGACGTCACGGTGGTCGTCACAGCGCCGATCAGCAACCCCAAGAGCACCTGGCAGCAGATCATCAGCGGCGTTCCGATGAGGAGCGGTATCGGATCACCGGCGAAGTGCAGGCCCCAAACGGCGGATCCGATGGCCATGATCGCGAGCGCTTCGGCTACCCCAATGCACTCGAATGCGAGACACTTCCCCGCGATCAGTTCGGCTGCGCGGAGCCGCGAGGCGTAGGCTTGGACGATCGTCCCGCGCTCCTTGTCGCGCACCATTGCGATCGCCGCGAGCAACGTCGGATAGATCGCGAGGATCACGGCGTAGACGCCCGGGACGATGAAGAGTGCTTCGTTGCCGCCGGGGTTGAACCAAATGCGCTCGTGCAGCGCGACGGTCGGAGGGATGGGCGACGGCGCGTACGACGCGCCAACGAAGGCACTCGTCGCGGCGAGGATCTGGTCGATCGTCTCCGCGTTGACGACGTCGGTCGCGTCGACCAGGCCTTGGATGGGAGCAGGCCGCCCCGCCGCGAGGGCGCGCTGCGTTCCGGGTGGGATCACGATCGTCGCACGCACGTTGCCGACGTCGAGCAGCGCCGTCGGCGAACGGTCGAGCGGCTCGGGGATCGCGATGAGCTCTTGAGTCGCGTCGACGCGCGAGATGAAGTCACGGCTGAACGCCGACCGATCGAAGTCCTGCACTGCGACCGGTATGTTCTTGATCTGCAGCCGAATCGCCAAGCCGAAGATGAACAGCATCGCGATCGGCAACGCAAAGGCGAGGGCGACCGTCAGGCGATCGCGCCGAAATTCGACCAGCTCCTTGATGCACTGCACCCAGACGCGCCGAAGGTTCATGCGGCCGGCTGACGCTCGATCGTACCGATGAACGCATCCTCGAGTGAGAACGGAATCGGTCGGGTCGCCGTGACGCTCACGCCGGCCGTTCGCAGCGCCGCCGTCGCCCGATCGAGGTCGCCGTCGTCGAGTGCGATCAGATGCAGCCGCACTCCGAACAAGGCGACCCGCCAGGCGGGAAAGAGCCGCTCGAGCGCTGCCGCAGCGCTCTCGGGTGCATCGGTCGTGATCTCGAAAAGCCGGCCGGGCTGCGCCGCCTTGATCGCGGTCGGCGAGCCCTCGGCGACCATGCGGCCGCCGGCCATCAGGCAGAGCCGGTGGCAGTGCTCGGCCTCTTCGAGGTAGTGGGTGGTGACGAGCACGGCCGTCCCGGCACGGGCGCGCTCGTCGATCAGGCGCCAGAACTGTCGGCGTGCGAGCGGGTCGACGCCCGACGTCGGCTCGTCGAGGAACAGGATCTGGGGATCGTGCATCACCGCGGCGCCGAACGCCACGCGCTGCTTCCAGCCCCCCGGCAGTTTCGCGGTGAGGAGGTGCTCGCGTCCGCGCAAGCCGGAGATCTCGAGTACCCAGGCGATACGCGCGTCGCGCTCGCTCGACCGCAGCCCGTAGACGCCGGCGTAGAACCGGAGGTTTTCGATGATCGAGAGGTCGTCGTAGAGCGTGAATTTCTGACTCATGTAGCCGATCCGCTGCCGGAGGGAGGCCGCCCGCAGATCGCCGGTCTGACCGGCGATGGCGATCGTACCCGACGTCGGCGCCAGCAAGCCGCAGAGCATCTTGATGATCGTCGTCTTGCCGGCGCCGTTCGCGCCGAGGAGTCCGTAGATCTCGCCGTAGCCGACGCGGAGCGTTACGCCGCCGACCGCTCGGAATGCCCCGAACGCCTTCGTCAGCCCGTGCGCGTCGATCGCGAGCGCTCCATCGGCAGTGGGCGGACGTGCCGTGGCCGGAAACGGCACGTACGGATCGCCGTACCCGAGCGCGCGCAGGCGCGCCACGAAGACGTTCTCGAGCGTCGGCGTCTCGACGTCGATCGACGTCACCGCGATCGCGTGTGACGCCAACGCCGCGCGGACCACGCGCTCGCCCTGCTGCCCATCGTGCACAAGCGCGTCGATGCGGTCACCGAACGACTGCACGTCGACGATCCCGTCAGGCAGGCCCTGCAACACTCGGTCGCAACCGGCGGTGTCGCTGGAGCGAACTTCGAGACGCTGGCACGCGAGATGGGATTCCAATTCGGCCGGCGTCCCGAGATCGCGGATGGTGCCGTCGTAGATCAACGCAACGCGATGACAACGCTCGGCTTCGTCGAGATACGGGGTCGCGACGACGATCGTGACGTCGTTCGACGCAAGCCGGGCGAGAACGCTCCAAAACTCGCGCCGGGAGAGCGGATCGACGCCGACGGTGGGCTCGTCGAGCAAGAGTACGCGCGGTTCGCTAATGAGGGCGCAGCACAGGGCGAGTTTTTGCTTCATCCCGCCAGAGAGCTGGCCGGCAAGCCGATCGCCGATCCCGGCCAGATCCATCAACACTAGGTAACGTTGACGGCGTTCGGTGAACGCCGCCGACGGAACGTCGCGCAGCCCGGCGATGTAGCGCAGGTTCTCGTCGATGCTGAGATCATCGAACAGCGAGAACTGCTGGGTGAGGTATCCGACGTTCGTGCGCGCAGTGCGCGGTCGTTCGCCCACCAGCGTGATGTCGCCGGCGGTCGGTTCGAGAATGCCGGCCAGGACATTGAACGTCGTCGTCTTTCCCGCGCCGTCCGGACCGATGAGACCGAATATCTCCCCACGCGCAACGTCAAAATCGATGCCGCGCACAGCTTCGATCTGGCCGTAGCGCTTGGTCAAGCCGCGCACGTGGAGGTCGATCGGCGGCGCCGCGATCACGACCGTTCGACGTCGATCAGGGCATCGGCCGGCATGCCGGGCTTCGCGTAGCCGCGCGGCGCCCGCAGGTCGAGCCGGACTCCGAAGACCTCTTGGACGCGATCTTGCTTGAAGTAGACGTTTTCGGGCGTGAAAGACGCTTGCGCATCGATCTCGCTGACCCGGGCATCGAGTGCGTGCTTCGGATCGGAGTCCAGCCAGACGTGGGCCGGCTGACCGACGCGGATGCGCCCGATGTCGCCCTCGAGGACGTAGCCGCGCAAGTACACGTGATCCAGGTCGACGACCGAGAGCAGCGTACGCCCCGGGGCGACGACCTCGCCGGGCTCGACCGCGCGCGCGATCACAGTACCGTCACCGGCCGCACGCACGGTGAGATCGCTCAGCGCCGCGTCGGCCTGACGTTGAAGCGCGCTCGCTTGGCTCGCGTCGGCGTACGCGGCGGCGATCTGCGCCTGCGCTTGGTGCTGCTGCCGTTCGAGCGTGGTGACTTGCGCCGCGTGGATGGGTGTGTTGTAGGCCGTGCTCTGCGCGAGCTCGAGCGCACCGATGGCGGCTGCGGCGTTGCGCTGCGCGGCCGAGAGCGCGGCGCGCTCTTGGTTCACCGCATCGGTGGCCGTGCGGTACGTCGTGTCGGCTTCTTGCGCACGTTGCACCGCAACGTCGCCGGTGCGCCGCAGAGACGCGTAGCGCGCTCGATCGGCGCTGGCAAGCGCGAGCGCCGCCTGGGCTTGTTGAACGACGGCAGCCGCCGCCGACACTTGCGCTTGTGCCGCCGCGGCGTTCGCGCGCGCCTGGGCGACCCGGCCCTGCGTGTCGGCCGTCGCCTGTTCGCCGCCGAGCTGGGCTTCGTCGATCTGGCTCGCCAACACGGCCAGGGTCGCTCGCGCCTGGCGCGCGCGGTCTCGGGCTGCCGCCGCAGCGGCTGTCGCCGCCGCAACCTGCGCACGGGTCTGTGCGTCGTCGAACTGCACGAGCACTTCCCCCGCCCGAACGACCGCGCCTTCGCGCACGGCCACCCAGACGACGCGACCGCCGACCTTCGCGCCGAGATCGCTCTGATAGCCTTCGAGCCGACCGCTCACGGGCAGCTGCGTCGGTGGCGCCGCCGGAAACAACGCGCGCACGACCACGACCCCGACCACCACGAGCAACACCACCAGCGCCGCGAGCGCGACCAGCAGACGCCAAGCCCGCCGCGGTGACCCAGGCGGAGCCGAAACGGACGGCGGGGCCGGTGTCGACGCGGCTGATGCGGGCGGCGTCACCGGCGGCGGGACATCGACGGGCATCAGTGCTATGGCCCTGCGAGATCAGGTGAGGACGTCGTCGTCGTTCATGCTTTCCCCCGCGGGAGCCTGCACCCGGCTTGAGTGGCGAGATTTGCGGTTAACACCTTGGATGTCATACGGAGGTTTTGCTCAAGCGGCCAGTCGGCCGGCTGTGAAAGAGATGCAGCCTCGCGCGAGCACAAAGCCGGGATTTCCGCTTTGGAGGAGTCATGTTCGTTGGTTGGGGCGAGTTCTACAGCATGGTCGGCCAGGCCGCGGCGACGCTGATCGGCCTGATGTTCGTGATCGTCACGCTCGGTGCCGCACTCGGCGGCGCGCTGCGACGGAAGGCGAGCGAGAGCGCGGTCCCGCTCCTCGTCACGCCGACGCTGGTGCACTTCGGAGCGATCCTCTTCATCGCGGTGGTGGCGCTCGTTCCGCAGGGCTCCGATGTTGCCGTGCTCATCGCGCTGCTCGCCTGCGGACTGGCAGGATTGGCGTACGTCGTGGTCGTCGGCAGCCGAATATTCGCCGGGCGTTCGTCCCTCATGGACCCGTCCGACGTCGGCGCGCACGTGGCCTATGTGCCGGTCCCCGCGATCGCCTATCTGTTGATCGTCGTCAGCTCCGTCACGGCGCTCGCCGGGTGGGGGCATTCGAGCCTCGCCGTGGGAGCGGGTGTCGCGCTCTTGCTCGCGGTGGGCATTCGCAACGCGTGGGGGATGGCACTCTTCCTGGCGCGCAGCGGCGGCGGCGAAGCCGCAGCCCGTCCCGACTGACCCGAGGTCAGCCCGTGAAGACCGAGCCGGCGACCTGGGTGCCCATGTGGCGGGCGGTCAGGAACTCGACGATCGTCGCGTGCGCGACGCGTCCATCGCAGATCTGCGCCGCGCCGACGCCGCCGCGCACCCCGAGCGCCGCGGCGCGCACCGCGCCGCGCAAGTCTTCGGAGAGCGCGCGATCGGCTGCGACCTCGAGTGCCTCAGCCGGCGTGAGCTGCTCGATGAGCAGCCGCGTCTTCGCGTCGATCACGCCGCCTTGGTCGTTGAAGAAGATCGCGCGGGCCGCTCCGACCGCGCTGGCGAGCGCCTGGGCGACGTCGTCGGCGGCGACCGCCACGTCGGTGCCGGTGAAACCGAAGGCGAGCGGCTCGATGACCGGGACGTAGCCGGCGTCGAGCAAGGTGCACAGCAACCGCGTCTGGACCGCACCGATCGTCCCGGCAGCGGCGGGGATCATCCCGGCGTCGGCACCCGAGAGGCCGACCGCGGTGTCGCCGCTGCGATTCATCTTGCGTACGACCGCCCGCGCGGCGTCGGCGGTCGGCGCGACGATCAGCGGCCGCATCCCGAGATTCCCGAGGAAGACCAGATCTCCGAACAGGGTGGTGCCGTCGGCGCCCAGCGTCGCCTCGTCGAGCCGAATCACCATCGTCCGACCGTGAAGCTCCATAGCTCCCCCTTTTCCCATACAACGGCGGAATGCGGCCGAACGTTTAGCTGGGGGGGTAGGTCAGCCGCCGAACTCCTCGACGAAGAAGATCTCGTCGTCGGCCGCCACCACGGCCGCCACGCCCAGCGAGCGCGGCCGCGGATCGACGATGTTGGCGTAATGGCCGGGGCTGTGGAGCAGCGCCACGTTGGCGTGAGGCTCGTCGGTGTCGAGTGCGATGTTCTCGGCGGCGTAGCGGTCGACGAACCCCGCGCTGCGCAGGCGGTCGACGAAGGTCACGCCGTCGGGATCGGTGTGGCCGAAGTACCCCCGCTGGGCCATCTCCCGAGCCAGCGCGAGAGCGAAGCGCGAGAGCCGATCGTCAAGAATCAGTGCCGGCAGTCCGCGCGCCACGCGGGCGGCGTTGACGTCGGCGGCGAGCGCCTGCGCCACGGCCGGCTCGCTGCGGGGTGGCTGGGGGCGGTCGAACCGCACGGCGGTCCAGCCTCCTTCGGCCGCCGATGCCGCTAGGGGGGTCAATGCAAGCAGGGCCGCGGCAAATACTGCGCGGTGCATATATCGCGGTCATCGGAGCGTCGCGCTCAGACTTTAGGGTTGACCTGGTTCATCGCGGCGACGATCCCCTCGTTCAGCCAGGTTTCGATCCCAAGGACCGCTCGCTCGACGATCGCCGGCAGCGCGACGAGTTCCTCGGGCGTGAACTCGCCCAGGACCCGGTCGACCGCGTCGTGCTCGCGGTCGCGCCCGATCCCGATCCGCAGGCGCGGAAAGTTCGGGCCGAACTGCTCGATCAGCGAGTTGAGCCCGTTGTGGCCGCCGCTCGAGCCGCTCGCGCGCAGGCGCAGCTTCTCCCACGGCAGATCCAGCTCGTCGACGACCACCAGCATCCGTGTCGGCGGCACTTTGTAGAAGGTCGCGATCCCGAGCACCGGTGGCCCACTCAAGTTCATGAACGACTGCGGCTCGACGAGGATCGTGCGCTGCTCGCGCGCGAGCACGAACCGCGCCTGGTTCTTCTTGTGCCAGTCGCGCGGCCCGAGGCTCCACTTCGCGGCCAGCGCGTCGACCACGATGAAGCCGAGGTTGTGGCGCGTACGCGCGTACGCTGCGCCCGGGTTGCCGAGCCCGACGACGAGGGAGAGCTCGTCGATCGTCGCTTAGCTCGCCGGCGGCTCGGCCGCAGCGACCGGCGCGACCGGCGCCACGACGTCCGCCTCCTCGGCGACCTCGGCTCGGGTGACCTCGACCGCGACCACCAGCGTCTCGGGGGCCGTGATCAGCGTGAAGCCCTTGGGCAGCGCGACCTGGCCGGCGGTGACGTGCTCGTGGATGTCCAGCGCGCTGACGTCGATCTCGAGCCGGTCGGGGATCGACTCCGCCGGGCCTTTGAGTTCGAGCGTGCGCAAGCTGATGTCGAGCACGCCGCCGTGCTCCTTCACGCCGAACGGGATCCCGACCGTGACGACCGGGACGGCGGCGGTGATCGCTTCGTTGCGTTTGACCCGCTGGAAGTCGACGCTGAGCGGCTTGCGCGAGATCGGATCGGTTTCGATCTTGCGCAAGAGCACCGAGTCCGAGGTGCTGCCGATCTGGGCCGCGACGACGCGGCTGCGGTTCCCCGAGACGAGCAGGTTGGTCAGTTGCTTGGCGTCGATCACGATCGGCGTCGACTGACCGTGACCGTAGACGACGCCGGGGATCTTCCCGGCGGCGCGCAGGGCGTGCGAGGCAGTCGTGCCGACGGCGGTCCGCGGCTCGAGCGTGAGCTGGGTGAGGGTTCGTTGCTTGGGCATGTGTTCTCGTTCTGGAGTTCAGACGGCGGCGGCCGCGACGGGCGGGAGCTCGGTCTCGGCGCTAGGTGACGGACGTTCGGGCGGTGTTTGGTCGGAGTCCTCGCTGTTGAACAGCTCCGAGACCGAACGGTTGGACGTGATCCGTTTGATCGCGTCGGCGAGGATCTGGGCGATCGAGAGGTGCTCGATCTTCGGTGAGTCGATCGTGCGCGGGATCGTATCGGTGACGATGACGCGGTTGATCTCGGACTTTTCGAATTGCGCGATCGCGTCGCCGGCGAAGATGCCGTGGGTCGCGAGCGTGTAGACGTCGGTCGCACCGTACCGGCGCAGCGCCTCGGCTGCTTTGACCAAGGTCCCGCCGGTGGAGATCATGTCGTCGACCACGACGGCGATCTTTCCCTGCACGTCGCCGACGATATGCGTGACTTCGGAGACGTCGGGCTCCGGGCGCCGCTTGATGATGACGGCCAGTGAAGCTTTCAGCCGCTTGGCGAAGGTCTCGGCGCGCGGCACGCCGCCGGCGTCCGGCGAGACGACGACGATCTTGTCGCCCTCGAGCTTCTCTTGCTTGAGGTAGTTGCACAAAGTCGGCGCGGCCATCAGGTTGTCGACCGGGATATCGAAGAAGCCCTGGATCTGGGCTGCGTGCAGGTCGAGCGTGACGATCCGGTCGGCGCCCGCGGTCTGCAGCATGTTGGCGACCAGCTTGGCCGAGATCGGCTCGCGGCCTTTGGTCTTCTTGTCTTGCTTGGCGTAGCCGTAATAGGGGATCACGGCGGTCACCCGGTTGGCCGAGGCGCGCTTGAGCGCATCGATGATCAGGAGCAGCTCCATGACCGAGTCGTTGACGGTCGCGCCCTGGGGGGACCGGCAGGTCGATTGGACGACGAAGACCTCGGCGCCGCGGACGTTCTCGCGGATCTCGATCCGGCACTCGTCGTTCTTGAAGCGGTCGACGAGCGCGTTGCCGACGCGGGTCTGCATCCGGCGGGCGATCTCTTCGGCCAGCTTCCGATTGGAGGTCCCGCTGAAGACCAAGGGCGGCTGGATCACATGGGCTCCTTCTGCCTCCGGAAGCGCCGCGGCGCACAGGGGAAGCCGGGATGTTTCCGGCAAGCGGGACCTGGGGTCCTGGTCGCTCTGCTCTCTGGCGGGCCATTTGTCGGGATGAAGCGTCACCTGACGGGGAAAGACCGCAGTCTATGGTTTCCCTGGTCCGCGACGGCACCTTACAGGTGGGCGTCGGCTGCGAGTTCGTCTGCGAGACGGCCGCGCCGGTGCCGGCCATCTGCCTCGTGCGCCCGCTCCAGCGCGACGGGCAGCGGGTGCTGCAGGAGCGCTGGAGCGTCGAACCGGAGGCCGCGGCGCACGATTACGCCGATCTGTACGGTAACGTCTGCCGCCGGCTCACGCTCGCGGACGGGCGGACGACGATCCGCTACGCGGCCAGCGTCGAGACGACCGCGGCCGCCGATCCGCTCGACGTCGACGCGATCGAGCATCCGGTCGACCAGCTCCCCGACGACGTCCTGGCCTATACGCTGCCCAGCCGCTACTGTCTCTCCGACGTGCTGGCCGACCGAGCGTGCGAGCTGTTCGGTGGTATCGCGCCGGGCTGGGGCCGCGTGCAGGCGATCGTCGATTTCGTCCACGGCCATCTGAGCTTCACCGTCGGTAGCAGCACCGCAACGACGACGGCCGTCGACGTCTACCAGTCGCAGGCCGGTGTCTGCCGCGACTTCGCGCACCTCGCGATCACGTTCTGCCGTGCGCTCAACATCCCGGCCCGCTACGTCTTCGGCTACCTGCCCGACATCGACGTGGCACCGCCCTACCCACCGATGGATTTCTGCGCCTGGATGGAGGTCTATCTGGGCGGCACCTGGTCGACGTTCGACCCGCGCAACAACGAGCGCCGCAAGGGCCGGATCGTGGTCGCTCGCGGGCGCGACGCGCTGGATGTCGCAATGTTGACGACGTTCGGCCGCACGGAACTGATTGCGATGACGGTCCGTGCCGATGAGGAAAGAGATGGAAGCTGACGCACCGGGCGTCCGCGAGCCGAGCACGATCGATTGGTCGCGTGTGCTCGCGGCGACCTTCCGGATCGAACAGCGTTTCCGGTACGAGTATCCGGGGCCGATCCGCGATCTGCATCAGCGCCTAGTCCTGGCGCCGCCCCGCGCCCACGGCCCCCAACGCCGGCTGACTCATCGGCTGCGTTCGAGCGTCCCCGGCCGCCGCCACGCCCAGACCGACGCGTTCGGCAACGTCGTCGCCCAGTTCGACGTCCCGCTCGTCGAGCGCGCGATCGACTTCGCTTTCCAGGCCGTGGTCCGCACCGAGGAAGGCGGCCACCCGCACACCGTCGACCCGGCCCTGCTGTGCGACCCGCGCCTGGTTTTGCCGCGCCGGCTGACCCGCCCCGACGAGGCGCTGCTCGACACCGCCGCCGACCTGCGCGCGCTGTACCCGAATCCGGCCGAGCTGGCCGAGGCGATCAGCCGGTTCGTCCACCGGCGCCTGATCTATACGAAGGGCGTGACCGACGTCTTCACGACCGCCGCGACGGCGTTCGCGATGGGGCGCGGGGTCTGCCAAGACTACGCCCACGTGGTCCTGGCGCTGGCGCGGGCCTGCGGCCTGACCGCCCGCTACGTCTCGGGGCACCTGCTCGGCGAGGGGGCGACCCACGCCTGGGTCGAGGTGCTCGTGCCGCAGCGCGACGGAAGCGTCGTCGTGCGTTCCTTCGACCCGACCCACGATACGCCGGTCCGCGTGCGGCACGTCGTCGTCGCGGTCGGCCGCGACTACGAAGACGTCGCCCCGGTCTCGGGAACCTTCGACGGGCCGTACGCCGGGACGCTCCGCGCCCGCCACCGGGTCGAAGTCATCGGGCTGACCGAGGTCGCCTAGCCCCGCACCCGCGCGGCCTGGGTGCGCCTTGACAAACCGAGAAAACCGGTTATTATGGTTCCACCATGCAGGTTCTCGATCGAGTGCCGGCGTCCGCCCCGGCCGGCAACCTGGCTGCGGAGGATCGCGTCGCGGTCGAGCTGGCCGTCGCGCAGTGGTTGGGCTGCGCGCCCGTGGTGCAGCGCGCCGTTGCGTCGCTGCGCGCGCTAGGCACGGCTGACGACGAGGTGGAGCGCATTCGGCGCTGTGGGTCGGCCCGGCCGAACCTGCAGCGAATCCTGCGCTTCGCGGTAGCGCTCATCATTACGCGCGGTCGCCCGCAGCCGCTCGACCTGCGGCGCGTCGCCGCGGTTCCCCGCGACGCGCTGTTCGAGATCGCACGCGTGTCGACGCACACGTTCGCGCAATGTTCGCTCGCCTTCACGACCGCGGCACTCGGGGGCGACACCGACCGCATCCTCTGCGACATCGGCGACTTGTAGCGGATCGCTCTGCATGCACGCGCTACCGACTCCTCGCTCGGTGGCGACCTCAGTCGTGGACGAGCTGCGCGATGAAGAGCACTTGTAGCCAGCCGGCGACGTCGAACGGTCTCGAGAGCGTGATCAGAGCGGTCGAGGAAGACGGGGCCGGATCGAGGAGCGCGATCTCGATCTCGAGCGTTCGCACGACGCCGCTCATGCTGCGGAACGTCAGCACCGTGATCGTCTCGCGTTGTGCGAAGAACGTCAGCACCGCGGCGTTGCCGCTGGCGTCATCGGCCAGCTCGAAGCCCGAGATGAGGGCTTTCACGTCGACGGTCGAGGCACCGGGAAACGAGATGGGGCACTCGTATCGGATCCGCGAAGGCTCCAGTGGAATTCGTTCGAGCAAAAGGGCTACCACGGTGGCCTCGGGTACACTCCTCAGGTCGCCTGCAAGTGCCGTTTTCGGAAGGCTTTCGCCTTCGCTCGGCTGCCGCAGCGCGTCATGCTACACCACCGCCGCCGCCGCCCCGGCGAGGCGTCGATGAACAATGTGCCGCAGTCGTCCTGCTCGCAGCCCCGGAGTAGCTCGCGCGTCTCGGGCGAACCGAGCATCTGTGCGGCATCTTTCGCGACGCGTGCGATCGCGAGTTCGACCAGATTCACGGTCCGTACGTGCAGGCGCCATTGGCCGTCGAGCTCGAGCCGCTCGCTGGCGCGGGCGGCGGTGTTGTTGATGATCGCGATATCCGCTTCGCCCGGGCGCTTGCCGGAGAGGGCCGCCTTGCACAGGGCGTAGACCGCTTCGCGCAAGTGGATCAAGCGCCGAAACTGGGCTTCGGTCGGGTTGACGTCACCGGCGACGAGCTGCGCCGCGCGCAGCCAGCGGGCCGCGTCGTCCGGGCGCGTCAGGAGGTCGATGCCGCTCGACTGCCGGCGCCGTACCGTCGAGACGAGATCGAGCGAGATGCGCCCGTAGTCGAAGCGGAACGGCGCGCTGGCCAAGGCGGACATAGCGCTAGAATAACCGGCTCTTAAGGTTCTGTCAACGTAACATATTCGGGTCAGGCGAGTCTTGACAGAACCCTTAGAACCGGTTATATAGGTTCTATCGCATCGCCGGCCGAGCGCCGGCAAGCCCGTAGACGCTCATTTGGAGGTGTGCTAGATGAGTCAGGCCAGGGGAGCTGCGGTACTGATCGTCGGCGGCGGCGCGGTCGGCGTCTCGACCACCCACCATCTCGTCGAGGAGGCGATCGCGGCGAGGGTCGCTGAGCAGGTCTCGATCACGCTCGTCGAGCGCCGCCCGGCGGTTGGACCGGGCATCGCGTACGAGGCGGACGTCGAGACGAATCTGCTCAACACCCGGGCGGCCGGCATCTCGGCCATCCACGGCAACAAGCCGCACTTCTACGAGTGGTTGCGGCAGAACGAGGCGGTCTGGCGGCCGAGCTTTCCCCGGGTCCGGCTCGCTCCCAGCGCCTTCCTACCGCGGGCACTGTTCGGCCTGTACCTGCAGGACCTGGTGCGCACGCTGGGCGAGCGCGCCCGACGCGCCGGGATCGATTTCACCGTCCGCCGCGACGACATCGTCGACATCGCCCGACTCGGCGAGCAATTCCACGCGGCGACGGCCAGCGGCGCAACGCTCCGCGCGGACGTCGTCATGCTGTGCTGCGGTCACGCCCCGCATGAGCCGTACCCGCAGTTCGCGCGGCTCGAGAAGTACGCGTCGAACCCCTATCCGATCTGGCGGCTCCTGCAACGGATCGACGATGACGACGACGTGATCGTCGTCGGCTCGCGGCTGAGCGCGATCGACGTGGCGATCGCGCTACTTGGGCGGAGCGGCTACCGCGGGGCGATCAAGCTCGTCTCCCGCGGTGGCCGCCTCCCCGCCGTGCGCGGCAGCCAAGAGCCGCACGTCCTGCGCCACATCGTGCGCGACGTCATCCGGCGCTTGGCGGGGGAGCGCGGCGGGTTGCGACTCGAAGACGTCTTGGAACTGTGCCGGATCGAGGCCGAATCGAACGGCGTGCCGTTCGCCTGGGACGAGATCCGCCGGCCCGGCGTCGACCCCAGGTCCGCCTTCCTGGACGAGATCTACCTGTCGGCGGATCGTCCGCGGCCGTGGCAAGGGATCGTCTACGCGATGAACGAGGTCATCGACGAGGTCTGGCGAGGCCTGCGCGAGGATGAGAAGCAGAAGCTCGTCGCGCTCAAGAGCGAGTTCCTCGCCCACCGCGTCTCGATCCCGATCGAAAATGCATGCATCATCGCGCGGGCGCTGGCGCAGGGACGCGCCACGCTCTACGGCGGACTCGAGCGGCTCGGCTTCGACGACGCCAGCGCGCGTTTCCGGGCGACGCTGCGCGTGCGCGAAGCCAACGACGTCGTCGTGTCGGGCGCCGCGCTGATCAACGCGACGGGATTCGACGGCTCCAACGCGCTCCGCTCTCCACTCCTGCAGGCGCTGCACTCGCGCGGCTTGCTGCGGCCGCATCGGCACGGCGGGATCGACGTCGAGTTCGAGAGTGGCCGCATGATCGCGTCAAGCGGCGCAGTGCAGCCGGATTTGTTCGCGATCGGATCGCTCACCAGCGGCGTCCATTTCTTCACCAGTGCCCTCGACATCAACGTACGTCACGCCGCGCGTAGTGTGCACGAAGCAGTCATCTTTCTCGCACGACGCGTGCGCTACGTCGACGAACCCGCGCGTCACCCCGTCTTCTCGACGATCGGAGTCAATGCATGAGCGATACAACACTCACTGCTCGGGTGGCCAGACCGGAGGCGGTGAGCCTCGGCTGGTCGCGTCCAACTTTATTCATCCTGATGTGGAGTTCCGGGTACATCGCCGGAGCGATCGGTCTGCACTTCGTGGCGCCGTTCCTGATGACCACGCTGCGCTTCGCGCTGGCGGCGTTCATCCTGCTCTGCGTCGCGCTGCTGACAAAGGCGCGTTGGCCGGCCACGAGGCGCGAGTTGCTCAACATCGTCGTCGTCGGCGTGCTCATCCAAGCGGTGCAGTTCGGAGGGTTGTACACCGGGATCAAGCTCGGCGTGTCCGCCGCCGTCTCCGCCCTCATCATCGGAACCATGCCGATCTGGACCGCGCTCGCGGCGTCGGCACTCTTTCGCGAGCGGGTCGGGCGCTTCCAGTGGCTCGGACTGGTGCTTGGCCTGGCGGGCGTGGCCCTGGTTGTGAGCAACAAGCTCGCGGCGGCGCACAGCGCGCCGGCCGTTGGCTATGCGGCGATCGGCTGCGCGCTGTTCGGCATCACCAGCGGGACGCTCTATCAGAAGCGCTTCTGCGGATCGATGGACTTGCGCAGCGGCGGTTTCATCCAGCTCACTGTCGCGACCATCATCCTGGGAACGCTCGCGCTCGCGACGGAGAACCTCCACGTCGACTGGACGCTCGCCTTCATCGGCGCTTGGACCTGGATGAGCCTGGTCAACTCGATCGGCGCGATCAGCTTGCTCTTCTTCATGATTCGGCGCGGTGAGGCGAGCCGCGTCGCGAGCCTGTTCTACCTGATCCCGCCCGTGACGGCCGTTATGTCGGCCGCGCTCCTGCACGAAGCCCTGTCGGTCCCCGTCGTCGCGGGGTTCGCGACCGCCGCGATCGGCGTGTACCTCAGCACTCGCAAGTAGCACGAAAGGAGACTCCGACGCCATGACCCTCGCTCAGCTCAGCCAGCGCTTCGAGAATCTGTTCGACCCCGAGGAGCTCGACCGGCGGCTGCTCTGGACGCCGTTCGACGTCGACGGGCGCACCGGCAACGATATCGTCCGTCTCTTCGACACGCGCGACCGCGAACCCGACGGCGCCGCCGCCGCGATCGTGCGGTATCGGCCCGGCGCGCACGTCCCGCGGCACGTGCACGGCGGTTACGAAATCATCCTCGTCCTCGACGGCGTGCTCGTCAACGACACCGGCGCGCATCGGCGCGGGACGCTGGAGGTCTATCCGCCCGGCAGCAGCCATCAGCTTACCAGCGCGGAGGGCTGCAAGTTCCTGGTCGTCTGGGAGAAGCCGGTGACCATCGCGGGTGAGGCCGCGCTCCCCGAGTTCGAGTTGCAGGGCGCCAGCGCGTGAAGGTCGTCGATGCCGCGACCGCCGCCGGCGCGATTCGGGACGGGATGACCGTCGCGACCGGCGGCTTCGGTTGCTGCGGCCACGCCGAGGCCGTGACGCGGGCCTTGGCCCGGCGATTCGCGGCGACGGGGACCCCGCGCGACCTGCAACTGCTCTTCGCGTCAGGCCAAGGTGATCGCGGCGAGCGGGGGCTCAACCAACTCGCGCAACCCCAACTCGTCCGGCGCGTGATCGGCGGATATTGGGACTACGTGCCCAAGCTCGCCGCGCTGGCCCGCGACGAGTTGATCGAGGCGTATAACTGGCCGCAGGGCGTCATCAGCCGGCTGTTCAGCGCGACGGCGGCCGGTCGATCCACCTACGTGACCCGTATCGGGCTGGGGACGTTCGTGGATCCGCTTCAGCGTGGCGGCCGGCTCAACGCGCGCAGCGAGCCGCAGCTGCTCGAACGGATCGTGATCAACGGTGAAGCGGCGATCGCGTACCCGGCATTCCCGATCGACGTCGCCGTGGTCCGCGCGAGTGCCGCCGACGCTCGCGGCAACCTGATCATGGATCGAGAGGCTTCGTTCGCCGACGCGTTCTCGCTCGCTGCCGCGGCGCATAACTCGGGCGGGATCGTGATCGCGCAGGTCGAGCGCATCGTCGCCTGGGACGAGGTCGCGCCGCAACAGATTCGGGTCCCCGGCGTGCTGGTCGACTACGTCGTCGTCGCCACCGGGAGCGACGCCGACCAGACCTACGCGGAAGCCTTCAATCCTGCCTACGTCACGCGCACGTTCAGCGAGCCGGAGGAGCCGGATGACGCCGGCGCCGCGCGTGAGATCGTCGTCGAGCGTGCGGTGCGCCAGGTTGCCGCGGCGTCGGCCTCGCTGCTCAACGTCGGGATCGGGATCCCGGCCGAGGTCGGCCGGCGGCTGGGGTCGCTGCCGCGCTTTGACGCGACGCTCACGTTGGAGTCGGGCGCCATCGGTGGACGACCGGCCGGTGCGGCGTCCTTCGGGGCGACGGCAGGTCCGGAGGCGATCGTCGAGGTGAGCAACCTGTTCGACGTCTACGACGGCGGCGGGATCGACCTCGCCGTGTTGGGGTTCGGCGAGCTCGACGCGCAGGGACGGATCAACGTCGCGAAGCTCGGGAATCGCCTGCCTGGCATCGGCGGCTTCGTGAACATCTCCCAGGCGGCGAAGGAGCTGCTGTTCTGCGGGACGTTCACGACCGGCGGCCTCGACGTTCGCGTCGAGCAGGGCCGCCTGGCGATTCGGCGCGAGGGCCGCGTCCGCAAGATCGTCGACGCGGTCGATCCGATCTGCTTCGATCCCCGTTTTGCGCGCACGCGCAGCGGCTCGTTTACGGTCATCACCGAGCGCTGCGTGCTCCGATGGCGCGGCGACCACCTCGCGATCAGCGAGATCGCGCCTGGGGTCGACATCCGCAACGACATCCTGGCGCTCGTCCCGGCGTCGGTCACCATCGACCGCGACGTGCGCCGCATGGAGCTGCCGGCTGACGCGATGGCCCGCGTCTCGGCCTGAGGCCACGCCCCCCGGCGGGCGACGGTGCTCGCTTGCTCGCTGGGGTCGGCGAAGCCTCGCCGCACCCCGTCGCTCGGGTGCTGGGTTCTCGAAGAGGCATGTCCGCTTTCGAGCTCGTGACGCAGTACCCGTTGGCCGGCGATCAGCCCAAGGCGACCGAGCAGCTCGCCATGGGCGTTTTGCGCGGCGACCGGGCGCAGACGCTGCTCGGCGTGACCGGCTCCGGCAAGACCCTGGCGATGGCCCGGGTCGTCGAGCGTGTCCAGAAGCCGACCCTGGTGCTCTGCCACAACAAGACGCTCGCCGCGCAGTTGTGCGCGGAGTTCCGCGATTTCTTCCCGCACAACGCGGTCGAATATTTCGTCTCGTACTTCGACTACTATCAGCCCGAGGCGTACATCGCCCACACCGACACCTACATCGCCAAGGACAGCTCGATCAACGACGAGATCGAGCGCCTGCGGCACTCGGCGACGCAGTCGCTCTTGACCCGGCCCGACACGCTGATCGTCGCCTCGGTCTCGTGCATCTACGGGTTGGGCTCGCCGTCGGACTACATGGAGATGGCGGCCGATATCAAGGTCGGCGACGTGATCGACCGCGACGAGTTCCTGCGCAAACTGATCGGGATGCAATATCGGCGCAACGACCTGAACCTCGTGCGCGGGACGTTCCGGGTGCGCGGCGATACGCTCGAGTTCGTCGGGGTCGACGAGGAGCTGGTGCACCGGATCGAATTCTTCGGCGACCAGATCGAGGCGATCAACGTCGTCAACCAGCTCACCGGCGAGTACGTGACCTCGAAGGACGAGCTGAAGATCTTCCCGGCCAAGCACTACATCACGCCCGAAGAGAAGCTGCAGCGCGCGCTGATCGAGATCGAGGACGAGCTCGAGCAGCGGCTGCGGCTGTTCCGCGCTGAGGGGAAGCTGCTCGAAGCGCAACGGCTCGAGCAGCGCACGCGCTACGACCTCGACATGCTGCGTGAGGTCGGTTACTGCAACGGGGTCGAGAACTACTCGGCGCCGCTCTCAGGGCGCCAGCCGGGCTCGACGCCCTGGTGCTTGCTCGACTTCTTCCCGCAAGACTGGCTGCTGTTGATCGACGAGTCGCACGTGACGTTGCCGCAGGTCCACGGGATGCATGGCGGCGACCGCTCGCGCAAGCTCTCGCTGGTCGAGCACGGCTTCCGGCTCCCCTCGGCGCTCGACAACCGCCCGCTGACGTTCGACGAGTTCACCGCGCACGTCAAGCAGGTGATCTACGTCTCGGCGACACCCTCGACGTACGAGCTCGGGAAGTCGAGTCAGGTCGTCGAGATGATCATCCGCCCGACCGGCCTGGTCGACCCCGAAGTCGAAGTGCGCCCGACTCGCCACCAGGTCGACGACCTGATGGAAGAGATCCGGCGCCGCGCCGAGCGCGACGAGCGCGTCCTGGTCACCACGCTGACCAAGAAGATGGCCGAGGATCTGACCGAGTATCTGATCGAGAACGGGATCCGCGTGCGCTACCTGCACAGCGAGATCGAGACGCTCGAGCGGATCGCGATCCTGCGCGATCTGCGCAAGGGGCTCTTCGACGTGCTGGTCGGGATCAATCTACTGCGCGAGGGGCTCGATCTGCCGGAGGTCTCGCTGGTCGGCATCCTCGACGCCGACAAGGAAGGGTACCTGCGCTCGGGGACCTCGCTGATCCAGACGATCGGGCGCGCGGCGCGCAACGTCGAAGGCAAGGTCATCATGTACGCCGACGTCGTCACCGAGTCGATGGCCAAGGCGCTAGGTGAGACGCGCCGGCGGCGCGAGATGCAGCTGGCGTTCAATGCCGAGCACGGCATCGAGCCGAAGACGATCCGTAAGGAAGTGCGCGACATCCTCGAGCTGGTCGGCGGCGCCACGGGCGGCCACGATGCCGCGGACGCCGTCCGGGCCGAGAAGCTGCCGCGCGAAGTCGCCGAGGCGATGGCGAAGGAGATCGAGCGCACGATGCGCGAGGCCGCCGCGAACCTCGAGTTCGAGAAGGCCGCGGCGCTGCGCGACGAGTTGGTCGCCCTGCGCCGCCAGATCGGCGGCAACGAGTCCGTGCTCTTCCAAGGCAAGGCCCCGAAGATCTTCCAACACGCGCTCAAGGAGCTGATCGGGACCTAGCCAATCGCCCCTCCCGTGCCTGCTCATCGTGCCGGCGTAACCGTTTGGGGACTCACCGCGATGGTCGCGGCCTGCGCGCTGGCGGGCTGCGCCCGCGCGAGCGACGGTGGCAGCGCAGCGTCGGGCGCGCACCCGTGGCTCATCCCGGGGACGCTGCGGGTCGCGACCAGCCTGAGCCCCAACACGCTCAACCCGCTCCTCTCATCGCAGCAGATCGAGACGCAGGCCCAGGCGCTGGTCTTCGACCCGCTGATCGGCACCGACCCTGACGGCCACGACGTCCCGATCTTGGCCGCGGTCGTGCCGACGCTGGAGAACGGCGGGATCAGCCGCGACGGCCTGACGATCACCTACCATTTGCGCCGCCACGTGCGGTGGCAGGACGGTGCGCCGTTCAGCAGCCGCGACGTGCTGTTCACCTACCACGCGCTGATGAATCCGGCGACCAACGTCGCGACCCGGCACGGCTACGACGACATCGTGCGGGCCGACGCGCCCGACCCCCAGACGGTGGTCTTCCACCTGCGCCGGCCGTTCGCGCCGGCGGTCCATACGTTTTTCGCACCGAGCGATTCCCCGTATTTCATCCTACCCGAGCATCTGTTGGTGAGGTATCCCAACCTCAACCGGATCCCGTTCAACCAGGCTCCCGTCGGCACGGGCCCGTTCAAGGTCGTGCGCTGGGCGCGCGGCGATCGTATCGAGTTCGTTGCCAACGACGACTACTTTCTCGGCAAGCCGAAACTGCGGCGCATCGTGCTCGAGCTGGTCCCCGACGAGAACACGATCGCGAGCGAGCTGCGCGCGCACGAGATCGACTGGTTCATGCTCGCCTCGCCGCGCGTCTACCCGGACCTGCAGTCGATCGAGGGGATCGACGTGCGGCTCGTCCCGATGAACGGCTTCGACGCGATCATGTTCAACGTCACGCGACCGCCGTTCGACGACGTACGCGTGCGGCGTGCGATCGGTCTGGCGATCGACAAGGCACGTTTGGTGCAGGCAGGAACGTACGGCACCACGATCCCGGCGACCGAAGATTTGCCGCCGCAGTTGTGGGCGTTCGATCCGCGGGCCGGCACGAGCCGTCAGGATCTACCACAGGCACGCGCGCTGCTCGACGCGGCCGGCTGGCGCGTCGGCCAGGGCGGCGGGCGTTTCCGCAACGGCGCGCCGCTCGCGTTCGATCTCGCCTATCGCTCCGACAGCGCGACCGACAAGAGCCGTGGCGTCGAGCTGCAGGCGATGCTGCAGCAGGTCGGCATCGGCGTCGCACTCACCGGCTATTCCTCGTCGCTCTACTACGGTCCGGTCGGGGTGGGGATTCTGGCCAACGGCAAGTACGAGGCCGCGCTCTTCACCTGGTACGCTGGGATCGACCCGGACGATTCCTCGGAGCTGTTGTGCGGGCTGCGCCCACCGCACGGCTACGACTGGTCGCGTTACTGCAGCCCCGCCATGGACGCCGCGCAGGCACTCGCGCTCAGCCACTACGATCGCGCCACCCGCAAGCGCGCCTACGCGACGATCGAGGAACTGCTCGCGCGCGATGCGCCGTTCGCCTTCCTGTGGTGGCCGCGCCAAATCGAAGCGGTCGACAGCGGCCTGCAGCACTTCCGCCCCAACGGCATCATCGAAGACTGGAATGCCTGGCAGTGGTCCTTCTGAGCGCGGCGATCAGCCGTGGTGTCTCAGGAACGAGACGCCACCGAGCGTCATCGTAATGTAGGCCACGATCACGACGATCGCGACGACGGCCAGGACGGCGTGCCAGCGCTTCACATCCTCCCTTACCCATCCCCGGCCGGCAGAGGGCCCCCGGGGTTCGGCGTCGATTATTGACCAGGCAAACGACGTGCGCGCGGTGTCCGTCCAAACGGTCCTGATTTTCGTGCTCGCTCGACGACGGAGGCTTCCACGATGCCTACTCGGCGCGATTTACTCCGCGGCACGGCCGCAGCGGCCGCGGCCGTCTCCTTTCCTTCGATCGCGCTCAGCGCGACCGGGAAACCGACGGTCCGCATCGGTTTCCTCGACTCCTTCAGCGGCGTCTTCTCCGACGTTGCGGGGAAGCACAAGATCGGCGCCACGATCGCCCTGGCCGACCTCAACCGGCGCGGCGGGGTGCGGTACGAGCTCGTCCCCGGCGACGACACCTCGAAGCCGGCCGTCGCGACCAGCGAGCTGCGCCGCCTGGTCGGCCAAGAGGGGGTCGACGTCATCTTCGGCGGCACGTCCTCGGGGAGCGGGCTCGCGCTCGAACCGCTGGCCGATGAGCTGGGGATCTTCAACCTCTCGATCGGGCCGTTCGACTCGACGATGACCGGCGCGAAGGCGCGCGCGCTCACCTACCGCTACGGTCTCAACGCGCGCATGGCGCTCAAGCCGATGGCGAACCGCCTGCTCGCGCTCGGGCACAAGTGGTACTTCATCCAGGCCGACTACGCGCTGGGCAAGGACGCCTACGCGCAGCTCTCCCCGGTCCTCACCCGTGCCGGCGGCACCGAGGTCGGACACGACATCCTGCCGTTGGGCACCAACGACTTCTCCTCGTCGATGACCAAGGTACAGACCAGCGGCGCTGACGTGCTCGTGCTCGCCAACAGCGGCGTCGACGCGGCCAACGCCGTGCACGCGTTCGTGCAGTTCGGCCTGCAGAAGAAGATCCACCTGGCCGGGATCAACCTCGAGGACTTCTACTACGACGCGATCCCGCTCGACGCGGTGCAGGGCTCGACGTTCTCGGTGCTGTGGACGCCGGACGCGTCCGATTCCGCGCGCAAGCTGGTCGTCCGGCTGCGGCGCGACATCCAAGGCCCGATCTCGGCGCGCCACTACTACGGGTACGCCGCGCTGACGCAGCTCGCCGATCGGATCGAAGCCGCCGGAACGACCGACGCGGGCAAGCTCGCCAAGGCGTTCGACGACCACAGCTTCAACGGCTACAAGGAAAACCCGTCGCACTGGAAAGGCTGCGACCACCAGAACGCGCAGGACAGCTACGCCGGCGCGGTCGTTTCGCGCAAGCAGTTCGAGCGCACGCAGTTCATGTTCGACATCGTCGCGACCGTCCCGACGCCTGAGTCCGACGGCAGCTGCGATGCACCGTGGGCGCGCGCCGCGAAGGCGGCGATCGCCGCCAGCACCGTCGGCGCCCGCGCCGGCTACACCCCCAAGACCCTCTAGTCACCGCGATCTCGACGCCGCCATCGAAGTAGGAAACTGAAATATTGACGTAGCCTCTACTCGTGGGCTATTGTTGGCCCTCGCGCTTCACGTCCGCTCCCGCCGCTCCAAGAGATCCGCTTGCAGGTCCGTAGGCCCGCAACGCCTTCGGGGTCGAACTGCTTGCGGCTTGACACACCCGAGGATGCGACGATAACAGCGCTGGTGTCGATAACTATAGTCCGGGCAAGAATCGCTGGCGGCGGCCGAGTTGTGGCCGCTTAAGCTCCGATAATAGAGGTAGTGCTTTCGCTGCCATAGCGTAGTACTGCTTGTCGAGTTCGATGCCAACGCCACGGATCTTTAGGTATTCGCAGGCCGCTAGTGTACTCGCTGCCCCAGCAAACGGGTCAAGTATAATACCGCCGCGCAGAGGCAGCACTGAACGCACCAGGATCCGCAAGAAATGTTGCGGCTTTAGACTTGGATGGGGCGCAGCCTCGCGCTCCTCGTCGGGTGCAAGCCCGCTGGGGATGACATCCAGAAACGGCTGATCCTTAGAGAAGCGCTTGAGTGCACCCACCTTCCACACGCGGAGATTTTCGGCAACGGTCCGGCATTCGATCGGCTTGCGATAAATACCCCAGGGCTCCCAGCAGCTTCGTGGCGTCGTACTCAGATTGCTATATTCATCCTCAGCATTCTTTGGCCGGTCCCCTCCGCGAAACGTGCGCACAAGTCGCGCGACCTCACCGCGTCGCTCGAAGCCAGCATACTCCATCGCGCAGGCCACTAAGGGAGACATCATCGTATTGCTTGCGATAAATACATGAGCGCCAGGCCTGCAGATGCGGAGAAGTTCGGCCCCCCATTCCACGAAGAAGTCATACACTTCTAGACGGTCACTACTGGACAAGACCGTGAAACGTGGTAACGGCCGCCGTTCATATCCGTCAAACGACGGTGGTAGCCGCCAGACTCCGCCCCGATTCCCCGTGCGAAGGCGACGCTGCTCTCTCTGATGATACTCGATCAAGGCGTACGGGGGATCTGTGACAACCCCGGAGATGGTGTTTTCCCTGAAGCACGACATGACCTCAAGGCAGTCGCCACGATAGAGAGTCTGTCTGCCGAACTCGAACGAATCAAAGTCTGCCAAAGTGGGAACCGGCGCGGGTTTACGCTGCTGCACCTATGCGTCTTTTCTAAGGCGATAGGTGCCGCGGGAGACGCGTTCTAGTTGAAGCTGCACGGACGACCTAATAGACGAATCCGGGACCGCGCCCAAGTCGGCCGCCACTAGGGCGCGTATGTCAGCTATCTGAGCCTGCCCTCCACGCTTACGCACGGCTCGAATGACGGCATCACGAACCTTGCCCGGTGCGAAAGGCATGCTCTCCTCCAGCGACGTCGCGACGTCTACGATATTATAGACGTCGCGACGTCGCGACGTCAAGGACCTCGCTTCGCGCTTAAGTTGGAGGCGTTGGCCAAAATGCAAGATGCCAGCACGACAACGCTGGCATCTTGTGTGATTTGTACGGTCTCCGCAGGGACGCAAGTGAATCAGCCACCCCCACGCGACGCAGCTAAGGGAAGCGCCGGACTGTCACCCGTTATCTGCGAGTTGGCCGACTGCTATGCTACAGCGGGACCCTCTTCATCTTCGGCGTGGCGGAATGCCCGCTCGGAGAGTTCTCTGATGCGTGTTCGAAGCTGCTCTGACCACTGCGACCGCTCACTGAGGTAGAACTGGCGAGTTGCATCGGGTGCATCGATCTCGCTCTCCGCGAGGACGAATAGAAGGAGCAGCAGGGCAGCCTTGGCTTCCCGTGCCAGCCTGCTGTAGGACTCTCGATAGAAGAGGTGGTTCGAATTGATAATGAGTTGCTTTTGGCCTCCCCACGAATCGACATCGTAAAACGGGCCATTCTCGGATCGATCTTCGTAACGAACGGCATAGGGAGGCGTTTCGCGCTTCAGCTTTTCGAGTAGCGTTCCAACTTCGGCGCCAGTCCTCGATGCGAGTTCGCGAGCCTCACGCTCCAATTGGGCGTTCGCTCGGCTGATCCGCTTGGGATCGTCGGCTAAGAATGGGCGCTGGCGTCGAAGCCTTTTGTCCTCATCGCGGCCTGTCTCCATGACGTCGACAACGACTTCGTGGGCGTCCTTGTCTTCCTGCAAAGTGGCCGTCTCTCGGAGCCTACGTTGACGCATTTCGGTGATGATTCGTTGCAGGCCGGCCGTGTTCAAGCTGTCCCATATCCTAGGACTTGGGACGATATGTTGCTTGTTAGTGGTAACGCCGAATTCTTCGTCCAGAGTCGCCGGAAAGTCGATCTCACACGCCCAGAACGTATCTCTGGGGATCACCTGGAACCATCCATCCACGTTGGGACGCACCACGTCGATCTGGCGTTTGTGACGCATGAAAATCAACCCAGTGGTCTCTCTCCGAACTCGATAGCGGCGACCCTTTGCGCGACGAATTTCCTCTTCATCCTTCGAGTCCGCTTGAGCCTCGGAGGGCGTCGGCCCTCCCTTGATCCTGTTGGTTGCCTCGGCGAAGCCAATGGGCATATATGAGCACCGGAATGTGATGAAGTCACTCCCGCCGTTTGCGAGCTTGACCTCGATCGACTTGCTAATGACCTCCTCCGCGATAAGCTCGTCGGAGCTCGAGTAATCCTTTCCGAGCGGGTCAAGGTACAATGGGTCAATTCGATCAACCCGCTTCCCGTTGACACGAATCGAGACAGTATCACCGACGAAACGGCGGTAGAAAAGCCCGAAGTGCAGTAGTAGGTGCTCCTCAAGCGCCTTTTCGGTTTTTGGTGAGAGATTGTCAAGGTCATCGAGAACGACTACTGTTCCGTTAGAAAAGGTGCCTATATGCGCCGTGATGTAATCCGCGATCCAGGAAGGCAATTGCGCAGTTGTTGCTTCTTGAATCTGAACCTGACCTTGCTGGACGTTCAGCTGGTCAGTGTCAAACCGTGCGGCGTGCATGTCGCCGTCGATGGGGCGAGAGTAGACCGTGTAAGATCTTCCCTGACTCAGAGATGCCGTGGGCAAGCCGAAACCGAAACGGCCAAATCCAGAGCGGTCGTTCTTGTCGGCGCGGTGACTGCCTCCCCACATCATCGCAATGCGGATCATCTCGCCGTCCATGCCGTGGCCCGTGTCGACAATCGCGATCTGCGAAGGCTGATTCGTCTTGTCTGCATTACCAAGATTAAAAACCACGTCTACTCGCTGTGCACCCGCTTGGATAGCGTTATCAACGAGTTCGTCGAGTGCCCGCGCGGTATCTCGATAGCCTTGGCGCCTCATTCCTTGAACGAAGGCTTCAGCTACCATGAAGTTGAGTGCGTCCGAATCCTTCAGTACTCGCGCCTGATACTCGCGCTGCGCTTGCAGATCAGAGGCTGCCTCTGATACGATTCCTCCGAGAGGTCGCTCTTCAGGTCGGACGGCAGACGGTTCGAGGGGCCGTGATGCCTCGTGCATCTTGCGTGACCGCTGTTTCATCTTTATCATACTGATCCTTGATGCTCAGCCTTAGGCGGAGAGCGTGATGATACCCAGGGCGGCTCTGGCCCGGGCCATTGCGGCGTTGTACAGCTGCCGCTGGCGCGTCCGCGAACGACCACGAAGGCGCGCGGACTCTTCGAGCGACAGCTCGTCGGCGCAGTGATCGCTCAAAACTTGAAACTCGTCGAGCGATAAGGCGCGCTTCACGGTCGCCACGTCGGCGCGCGCTTCGGCGGCCTCCAACTGTGCAGCTGCGGCCCCGTCGGGTTCATTGAGGAGCCGGTAGTCTGCGCGTTCTCCAGGAACTACGTAGTACACAAGTAGACCTCGCACTGCCTGGCGGTCTACTTGTCTACGTTCTTCTCCAGCCCGTGGGCCGGATCGCTACTTGCAGACCACCCTTGCTTATTTAATTATAGCACACCGCAGGCTTAGTTAGGTCAGCAATGACGACGAGCTAAAGCCTGATTAGGAGTATTTACCGAAGGGCCGCTCGGCGGCACGGGGTGCTTGGATTGTCGAGCATTTCGGGGAGGTGCTGATGCCGATCGCCGAGCACCTGGTCGTGGTCCACGCGGGTGTCGCCCCGATCGCCGCCCGCGGGCATTCTCGTCGAGCGGAACGTCTGCGAGGCGCTGCGCGCCGCCGACGTCGCCTACGTTCTCCCACCGACCGGGTCGTGCCGCCCGGCCCGGCCCACGATCTGACTGGAGACCCGCTGGTGCTAGAAGCCTTCCTGGGGATCGGTGCCACATGAGCTGGCGCGTCGGGATCGACATCGGGGGCACGTTTACCGACCTGGTCGCCTTGGCCGACGACGGGCGGCTGCTGCGGCATAAGGTCACCTCGACGCCGCGCGCGCCGGAGGAAGGGCTGCTGGTCGCGCTCGGCGCGCTGCTGGCCGAGATCGCGCCGCACGAGATCGCGCTGGTCGCGCACGCCTCGACGATCGCGACGAATGCGCTGTTGGGTCAGGTGCACCTCGAATTGCCGCGGGTCGCCTTCATCACGACCGAAGGGTTCCGCGACGTGCTGGAGATCGGGCGCCAGAACCGCAGCCTGCTCTACGATCTCAACGTCACCCGGCCCAAGCCCCTGGCGCGGCGCGAGGACCGGCTGGTGGTGCGCGAGCGGCGCACGCACGACGGGACGGTGCTCGTCCCGCTCGACGCCGAGAGCGTCGCGCGGGCCGTCGCGACGATCGGCGAGCGTGGCATCCGTGCGGTCGCGGTCGGCCTGCTGCATGCCGACGTCGATGGCACGCACGAGCGCGCGGTCGCCACGGCGTTGGCGGAGGCGCTGCCTGAGGTCGAGGTCTCGCTCTCCTCGGAGATCGATCCGCAGTATCGCGAGTACGAGCGCTTCTCGACGACCGTCGTCAACGCGGCGCTCGCGCCGATCGTGCGCGCCTACCTCGAACGCGTCGCGGCCGGCGTGCGCGCAGCCGGCGTGCGGGCGCCGATCTTCGTGATGCGCTCCGACGGCGGGATGGCGGCGCTCGGCCCGGCCGCGCGCCGACCGGCGACGCTGATCGAGAGCGGTCCGGCCAGCGGCGTCATCGGCGCGGCGTACCTCGGACGCGCGCTCGGGCTCGAACACGTCCTGTCGTTCGACATGGGCGGGACGACGGCGAAGGCCGGTACGATTCGCGGCGGCGTCCCCGAGATCAGCGCCTCGTTCGAGGCGGCCGGCTCGACGCACAGCGGACGCTCGGTGAAGGGCAGCGGCTATCCGGTGCGCTTTCCGTTCGTCGATCTCGCCGAGGTCAGCGCCGGCGGTGGGACGATCGCCTGGCTCGACGCCGCCGCGACGCTGCGCGTCGGCCCGGTCTCGGCCGGCGCCGATCCGGGGCCGGCCTGCTACGGGCGCGGCGAGCAGCCGACGGTGACCGATGCGAACGTCGTCCTGCGGCGGCTCAATCCGCGCGCGCTGCTCGACGGCGCGTTCCCGATCGACGCGGCGCGCTCGCGCGATGCGGTCGCGCGCGTCGCCGCGCCGCTCGGCGGCGACGTCGAGCGCACCGCCGCCGGAATCGTCGCGCTGGTCGACGCCGAGATGGCCAAGGTGCTGCGGATCGTCTCGGTCGAGCGCGGCCACGATCCGCGCGACTTCACCCTACTCGCCTTCGGCGGCGGCGGCCCGCTCCACGCCTGCGCCGTCGCCGGCGAGATCGGCGTAGCACGCGTCATCGTTCCGGCCTCGCCCGGCGTCTTCTCGGCTTACGGTTTGTTGGCGGCCGACGTGCGGGTGAGCGCGGTTCGCTCGCTGGTCGTGCCGGCCGACGAGGTCGCCTGGAAGCGCGCGCGCGAGCTGTTCGATGCGCTCGCCGACGAGGCGGACACGGCGCTGGGCGAGCAAGGCGTCGCGAAGTCCGAGCGCAGCTTCGTGCGCGAGCTCGAGCTGCGCTACGTCGGCCAGTCGACGGAGCTCGCGGTCACGGCGGCGCGCACGCTCGCCGAGGCGGTCGAGGCGTTCCACCAGCGGCACGAGCAGCGCTACGGGTTCGCCGCGCGCCGCGATCCGGTCGAGCTGGTCGCCGTGCGCGTCACCGGGATCGGCACGACACCCAAGCCGCGCTTGGTCGCGGCGGCCGCGCCGGCTCGGCGCGCGCCCGAGCCGCGCGCGTTGCGCGAACGGCGGACGGTCTTCGACGGCACCGCCTTCGTCGAGACGCCGGTCTACGGGCGCGCGGCGTTGCGCCCGGGCGACGCCTTCGACGGGCCCGCCGTCGTCGAACAGTACGACGCGACGACCTACGTCGCGCCCGCCTGGCGCGCGCGCGTCGACGGCTACGACAATCTGGTGTTGGAGCGCTGATGTCGATCGCGAGCCTCGACCCGATCACCGCCGAGATCGTCGCCTCGGCGCTCATCTACGCCTCGGAGGAGATGGGGATCGCCGTCCGCGACGCCGCCTACTCGCCCAACATCAAGGAGCGGCTCGACCACTCGTGCGCGCTGTTCGACGCCCGCGCGCGGCTGGTCGCGCAGGCCGAGCACATCCCCGTGCACCTCGGCTCGCTGCCATGGGGTCTGCGCCGCACGTTGGCCTGGCTCGACGAGCGTGGCCGCGCGCTCGCCCCGGGCCAGATGATCGTCGTCAACGATCCGTACCTGTCGGGGACGCACCTCAACGACGTGACCGTGATCCGCGCGATCTACGCCGGCGAGCGGCTCGTCGGATACGCCGCCAACAAGGCACACCACACCGACGTCGGCGGCGCGGTCCCGGGCTCGATGCCGCCCGACGCGCGCGACCTGTTCGCCGAAGGCTGTGTGATCGCGCCGCTGCTGCTGATGGACGGCGACCGGGTCGTCGACGCGACGGTCGACCTCTTGCGAGCGAACTCGCGTACGCCCGAGGCCCGGGTCGGCGACCTGCGCGCGCAAGTCGCCGGCAACGTCGTCGGCGAGCGGCGGTTCCTCGAGCTGATCGAGCGCTACGGCGTCGACGTCGTCGAGGCGGCGCTCGAGAAGGCGCTGGCCGATGGCGAACGGCGCACGCGGGCGGCGCTGCGCGCGCTCCCCGACGGGGTCGTCGAGCACGAGGACGTGATGGAGGACGAAGCAGGGAAGCCGTCGATCGTGCTGCGCCTGCGGCTGGAGAAACGCGGCGACGCGCTGTTCCTGGACTATGCGGGGACCTCGCCACAGCAGAACCTGCCGTTGAACGCGGTCTACGGCGTGACGCTCTCGGGCGCGTACTACGCGATCCGCGCCGTGACCGATCCGCGCATCCCGATGAACGACGGCTCGTTCCGCCCGATCGAGGTGAGTGTCCCGGAAGGGACGCTGCTCAACCCGCGCCGGCCGGCCGCGGTCAGCGGCGGCAACGTCGAGACCTCGATGCGCAACGCCGATCTCGTGCTCGGGGCGCTGGCGAAGCTCGCGCCGGGCCGCGTCCCGGCGCAGAGCGGCGGCTCGATGAACAACGTGATGATCGGCGGCCTCGACGGCGAGGGCCGCTCGTGGGCGTTCTACGAGACCAACGGCTGCGGGATGGGCGCGCGCCCGCACGCCGACGGGATCGACGGGATCCACGTCCACATGACAAACACCCTCAACACGCCGATCGAGGCGATCGAACGAACGATGCCGATGTTGATCACCGCGTATGAGTTCGCCGAGGGGAGCGCCGGCGACGGCACCTTCCGCGGCGGCTCGGGGCTGGTGCGCGCCTTCGCGCTACGCGAGGGGACAGCGACGGCCTCGCTGATGGCCGAACGCCACACCGTGCGCCCGCACGGCGCCGACGGCGGCGGCGACGGAGCGACTGGTGCGCACGTCTTCGTCGCGCGCGGCGGCGCGACGCGCGACCTGCCGGCAAAGACGAGCGTCGCGATGGAACCCGGTGACGCGATCATCGTGCGCACCGCCGGCGGCGGCGGCTACGGCGCGCCGGCGCAGCGCGATCCGCGGGCACGAGACGGCGACGCCGCCAACGGTATCACCATCGCGGAGTGAGCACGCCAGTCTCCGAGCAGATACGGGAGCAACTTCCGGAACGTAAGACCACGCCGGTCGTGCTATGGTGAGCGGCGTGCGTACCGTGCAGAAGATGGGCCCCGCTGAGTGGGGGATGCTGCTGATCCTGGCGGTCGTCTGGGGCTCGGCGTTCTTTTTCTACAAGCTGCTCGACGAGGCCCAGCTGCCGCCGTTCACGATCGTCGCTGGGCGCGTGGGCGTCGCCGCGCTTGTCCTGGTTCCCGTCGTTCTGCTCACCGGGCGCCGGCTGCCGACAACGCCCGGTGCCCTCGGCGCGTTCGCGCTGCTCGGCCTGCTCAACAATGTGGTGCCGTTTGCGCTCATCATCGTGAGCGAGAAACGGATCGACAGCGGCTTGGCCTCGGTCTTCAACGCGACGACGCCGATCTTCACCGCGCTGATCGCACAGACCGTCCTCCACGACGAGAAGCTGACGCCGGCGCGCATCGGCGGGATCGCGCTCGGACTGGCCGGTGTCGTCTTGCTGATGGGGCCGAGCGTGCTGCGCGGGTTCGACCTCACCAGCGTCGCGCAGCTCGCCAGCATCGGAGCTGCGATCTCGTACGCGGTCTCCATCGTCTACGCGCGCCGTATCCGTTCGCTTGGGATCGACCCGATCGTGCTGACGTGCGGCCAGCTCCTCGCCGCAACCGTGATCGCGCTCCCGCTCGCGCTCGGCGTCGAGCACCCGTTGCATCTGCTGTCCGCGCTCTCTGCGAGCGCATGGTGGGCGTGGCTCGGTCTGGCCGTCCCGGGCACGGCCCTCGCCTACGTCATCTATTTCCGCATCATGATGACCGCCGGCGCGACGAACGCCGCCTCGGTGACTTTCCTCGCCCCGATCGTGGCAGTGCTGCTCGGCACGTTCGCCCTCGGCGAGCACCCCGTGCCGACGACGATCGTCGGAATGTTCGTGATCTTTGCAGGCCAAGCCGTCCTCGACGGCCGGATCCTGCGGCTCTTCTCCCGCTGGCGAGCCGTCGTTCTCTAGTCCGAATCGCCCGAGGGCCGGCGGGGAATCCAACGCGGCACGGCGGCGCGATACCGATCGTAGTCCGTTCCAAACGATCGGCGAAGCGTTGGCTCTTCGTAGAGAACGACGAAGAGGTGCGTGACCAACCAGCCCAGCAGTCCATAGACGATGAGGCGGGGATCGCCGAGGACGAAGCCTTGGCCGAGGATGATCGAGACGACCGCCAAGTACATTGGGTTGCGGACGTACCGATAGAAGCCACGGATCACCAGCGTCCTGGTCGGAAAGACCGGCGCGGGCGTGCCTAATCCGTCGAGCGCGAAGCGAGTGAAGGAGTCGAGTAGCACCGGAAGCCCGAGCAAGATCAGCAGTATTCCCAGCAGGCGCGTAGCGGGAATACCAAGCAGCGGTGCTTGCAGCTGCCAGTGTGAGATCCACCACGGGACGACTCCGACGAAAAATCCCGGAGCGACGACCAGAAAAACGGCGGACCCGGCGGCTGCCTGCAGCCGTCTCGAGCGCGACTCAACCACGGCCACGGCGCGCGGCGGCATCGACGAGCGTGCGCGCAAGCGGAGCGGCCAGCGCGTCCTCGCCGGCGTAGAGGGCGTCGTAGTCGCCCTTGTAGCCCAGTGAGAAGGGGCCGCGCACGCGACCGCTCGCGACGTCGACGACCGCGACGTCCATCCCCCAGATCAGGGCCATGTAGCGGGTCACTGAACCGTACACGACGGCGTCGACGTGCAGCGCGCGGCCGATACGACGGGCGCAGGTGGGCTCCGCGCATGCACGATAGGGCGCGTCTTGGTCGTACCCGGCCTGCGCGAGCGCCCGCACGACGCGTGCCTCGGCGACGGCGACTCCGCCGTGCGCGCGCCGCGTCGCGCGCTCGAGCTGCGCGACCAGCGCCGCGCGTTGCGCCGCCGACGGTGCGATCGCGTCGGGCAGGCCGGTCTCGCCGACGACCAGCGGCAGCACCGCGAAACGGGGGGTGTCGTGGCGCGCGACGCTCGGCGTCGGCACGCCGAGCGCCAAGCCGAACAGCACCGCCGCGAGCGACCCACAGACGCCCAGCTGCATGAGCACCCCTTGAGCGCCGGTGGCGAGGAGCCCCTCTTGACGGAGACTTATGGAAATAGTAGACTTCCGGTCGGAAGCTCTTAAAACCATAAGAGTAAGTCGCGAGGGAGGTTCGGAGTGCGGCGCGTCGTCTCGGTCGCGTGCGTTCTCGCCGTGGCCGCCGTTGTATGCCCGGCGGCGGCCTGGGCCGCGACCGAGCATCTCGTTGTGCCGACGGTCGTCGCGCCGCCGCCGCTCGATCCGACCGCCGACCAGTCGACCTGGGCGCAGGCGGCGCAGGTGACGCTGCCGTGGGACGTCCAGCACCAGAAACCGTCCAGCGAGCAGAGCATCGCGCGGATCGCGACCGACGGCGTCTTCCTCTACGCCCGCTTCGACAACGCGCAACGCGAGTCGCTGTGGGCGCAGCAGCACACCAACGACGTCGGCGACGGAACCGACGATGAAGTGTGGATCGACCTGTGGCCCAACGGACCCAACGGCTTCTACTACCAGTTCGCCGCGACGTCGAACGGGACGCACTTCCAGTACTCGACCGAGAACACGGCCTACGATCCGAGTTGGGAGTCCCACGGCGCCGTGCACGCCGGCGGCTGGACGACGACGATGAAGATTCCGTTGCGGGTCGTGCGCGGCTCGGGTTCGAACGGCGGCTGGCGCGTGCAGTTCGTGCGCATCGTCCGCTCGACCGGCGAACGGCAGATCTGGAGCTGGGGACCGGCGCAGACCAACGGCGACGACGTCACCTACGCGGGCCCGACGACCGGGATGCCGCCGGCCGCGGTCAGCAAAGCCAGCCCGCGCGTCGCCCTCTACATGCTGGGTGCGCTCGGCTCGCCGGACTCGGGGTTGTCGACTTCGCGGTTGGGTGCCGACTTCTCGGTGCCGGTCACGCCGACGTCGTCGGTCTACGGGACGATCCATCCCGACTTCTCCAACGTCGAGGTCGATCAGCAGACGATCGCCCCGACCGCCTATCAGCGCGTCTACACCGAGGTGCGGCCGTTCTTCACCCAGGGCGCGAACTACTACGACCCGTTCGACTGCGACGTCTGTCCGACGACCGAGCAGCTCTACACGCCCTCGATCCCAACCCCACGCGACGGCTACGCCTTCGAAGGCAAACAGGGCCTGTTCTCGTTCGCCGGCTTCGACGCCGTCGGCGACGGCCGTAACGACGGCGCGGAGATGGTCCAGATGCACACGCCGAACAACCAGTGGAGCTATGCGCTCCAGCAGGTCGACGTCGATCTGCCCGGGATCGTCGACCACACGCTGACCAGCGGCATCCATTTCAACGACGCGAAGCACTGGGACGCGTTCTTCAACTACGGTGAGGACCAGGGTACCGATGTCCTCGACCCCGCGCGCAACAGGCGGATCGACGGCGGCGCCTACTACTACACCAACACCTTCGGGATGGGCGCCTCGCTGCGCAGCTTCGGCGAGTACTATCTCCCGCTCGACGGCTACATCACCCATCCCGACGTCGCCGGCTACGCGGTCTTCGAGAACAAGGAGTGGCTCTTTGGGGCGACGTCGTGGCTCGACAGCATCCAATTTTGGAGCTTCGTCGACCGCTACCACGATCACACCGGCGCGCTCGACCAGACCGATAACAACCTCTCGCTCGACGTCCTGACGCACGGCCGGATCGACGTCCAAGGCGGGATCGGGTCGAGCTATCTGCTGTTGCCCAACGGCGTCTTCACGCCGATCTCACAGGACGGGCTCCAGTTCACCTGGCACAGCGGTTCGGCCAACAATCCCGGCAACAACGGGAACCACGGCTCGTCGGCGACGCCGACGATCTTCTCGTGGAACGGTGGACGCTTCGGCCCGGGCCGGCTCGGGTCGTGGCTGCGCAGCTCGACGATGCGCGCCGGGCCGCGTGGGACGCTGACCCTCGAGGTCGACGACACGGACGATCGGCTCGACGCCGGCGGCCGCGATCTGCAGTGGCTCGAGCGGCTCAGCTACACCTATGCCATGGGGCCGAACTCTTCGATCGCCTTCGGGATCCGGCGCATCGACGGGACCGCGCCGCTGATCGACCCGCTGACGCCGCCCGTATTCATCAACGCGTGGAACGTCTCGTTCGACTACCACAAGCGGATCGGCCCGAACGAGCTGTACTTCGCCTACGGCGACGCCAGCCAAGTCTACACCGTGCACGAGTTCATCCTCAAGCTCATCCACTACTTCGGCGCCGAGAAGGGCACCTAACGCCGGGCGACGCGGCCGCTGGCGATTGAGGCTTTGAGCGCGTTGACCGCCTCTTCGAGGTGCGTGCGCATCGCGGTTTCGGCGGCGGCCGGGTTGCGGGCCGCGATCGCTTGGACCAGCGCCTCGTGCTCCTCGATCGAGCGGTCCGCTCGACCGGGTTGCAAGATCGAGCGGTACTGGAACGAGACGCTCTGCGACTTGAGCATCGCCAGCAGCGTCGCGGTGGTGCCATGGGCGGACATGCGGATGATCGTCGCGTGCAGCTCGCGGTTCGTGTCGGCGTAGGCGAGCAGGTCGCCGCTGCGGCGCAGATTCCCCAGCTCGGTCATGATCGCGCGCAGCGCCGCGACGTCGGCGTCGGTCGCATTGGCCGCCGCGTGCCGCGCAGCGAGGGCTTCGAGCGCACAGCGGGCCTCCACGATCTCGACCGCCTCGCTCTCCGAGACCAGGCGGACGCGCGCGCCGCGGTTGGGCTCGCGGACGACCAGCCCTTCCTGCTCGAGGCGCGCGAGGACGACCCGTACGCTGCCGCGGCTGGTGCCGAGCAGCTCGACCAGGTCCTTCTCGATCAGGCGTTCGTTGGGCTGAAAACGGCCCGACGTGATCGCGTCGCGCAGCCGATTGGTCGCGTCGAGATCGGCGCGAGAGGTCGCACCGTCGGTAGCCATCGAGGCGTGTATTGACGGGCTGGCTATCATTGTCCTACAATTCGCCCGACACAAATGTCTTCCGTTTCCGTGGCGCGGCCGTTGCAAGCGATCCCCGACGTCCGGGCGGAGGTCGACGTCGTCGTCTGCGGTGGTGGGAACGCGGCCCTCTGCGCCGCGATCACTGCCCGGCGCGCGGGCGCGAGCGTCCTGCTGCTGGAGCGCGCGCCCGTTCACCTGCGCGGTGGGAACACCCGCCACACGCGTGACATCCGGCTGGCGCACGCCGAGCCCAACCAGGCGGCGACCGGCGCATATCCCGAGGCGGAGTTTTTCGACGACCTGCTGCGCGTCACGGGCGGCGAAACGAACGAGCCGCTGGCGCGCTTGACGATCGGCGAGTCGACCAATCTGGCCGCCTGGATGAGCGAACAGGGGATCCGCTGGCAACGACCGCTGACCGGCACGCTCCATCTCGGGCGGACCAACGGCTTCTTCCTGGGCGGCGGCAAGCAGCTCGCCAACACCTACTACGACACCGCGCAGCGGCTGGGCGTGCAGGTCGAATACGAAGCGACGGTTCGCGCGCTGGTCTGCACCGGCGGTCGGGTCGAGCAGATCGTCTACGAGTGCGCGGGGCGCGAGGAACGGATCGCGGCCGGCGCCGTCGTGGTCGCCGCCGGCGGCTTCGAAGCCGACGTCGAATGGCTGCGCGAGTACTGGGGCGACGCCGCCTCGCGCTTCACGATTCGCGGGACGCCGTATAACACGGGGATCGCGCTCAAGGCGATGTACGACGTCGGCGCGCGCCCGGTCGGCGATCCGCGCGGCCTGCACTGTGTGGCGGTCGACGCGCGTGCGCCGCGCTTCGACGGCGGGATCGTGACCCGGATCGACGCGATCCCGTTCGGCATCGCGGTCGACGTCGACGGCCGGCGTTTCTACGACGAAGGCGAAGACTTGTGGCCCAAGCGCTACGCGATCTGGGGCAAACTGATCGCGGAGCGAGAGCAGCAGAGCGCCTACGCGATCTTCGACGCGAAGACGGTGGGGCAGTTCATCCCCTCGGCGTATCGACCGGAGCGCGCCGACACGCTCGCGGCGCTCGCCGTCCGGTTGGGCCTCGACGCAGCGGCGCTGGAACGCACGGTGGCGGAGTTCAATGCCGCCGTGCGGCCGGGGCAGACGGTGCGGCTCGGCGTGCTCGACGGCTGCGCGACCGTCGGGCTCACCCCGCCGAAATCGAACTGGGCGCAGCGCATCGACACGCCGCCCTACTACGGCTACCCGCTGCGCCCCGGCGTGACGTTCACCTATTTGGGCGTCGAGGTCGACGCGCAGGCGCGCGTCATGGCGGCCGACGGCGCACCCTTCGAAAACCTCTTCGCGGCCGGCGAGTGCATGGCCGGCAACATCCTCTCGCGCGGGTATCTGGCGGGGTTCGGTCTGACGATCGGTTCCGTCTTCGGGCGGCTCGCGGGCACCGCAGCGGCGCGCTATGCTCGAGCTTGACCTGACCGCCGAGCTGGATCGCCAGCTCCTGGTCTGCAGCGCCTGCCGGTACTGCGAGGGCTTCTGCGCGATGTTCGGCGCGGCGCAGTTGCGCACCGCGATCGGCGACGGCGACGTCGCGTACCTGGCGAACCTGTGCCACGATTGCCGGATGTGCTACGACGCCTGCATGTTCACCCCGCCGCACGCCTACGCGATCGACATCCCCGCGGTGATGGCGGCGGCGCGGGTCGACACCTACGCGCGCTACGCCCGGCCCTCGCTGCTCGGCGCGCTGATCCGCACGCCGAGCGGCACCTCGCTCGCGACGGTGGTCGCCGGGATCGCGGTCGTCGCGCTCGCCATCGTCGCCTTCGCCGGCGGCGCGGCGCTGTGGACGCCGCAGACCGGCCCCGGCGCGTTCTACCGGCTGCTGCCGTATGCGGCGCTGCTCGTACCGGCGCTCGCGCTCACCGTCTACGGCATCGTCTGCGTCGCGCTGGGCGCGCGTGACTACGCCCGCGACATCGGCGGCGGGTTCGTTACCGCCGCGTCGCTGCGCACCGCGCTGCACGAGGCGTTCGCGCTGACCTACCTCAAAGGCGGCGGCGCGGGCTGCTACGACGAGGACCGCCCCTCGGGCCGGCGGCGCTTCCTGCACGGCCTGGTGGTGTGGGGTTTTCTGGCCGACCTGGCCGCGACGATCAGCGCCGCGTTCGAGCAAGAGTTCCTGCACCTGCTGCCGCCTTATCCGCTGGCCAGCGTCCCGGTCGTGCTGGGTACCGGGGGCGGGATCGCGCTGGCCGTCGGCGTCGCCGGCCTGGTCGCGATCAAGCGGCGCAGTGACGTGCGCCCGATGGAGCCGCGCATGGTCGCACTCGACTACGCGTTCCTCGGCATGTTGGAACTGACGGCGCTGACCGGCTTAGCGCTGCTGGCCTTTCGCTCGACCAGCGCCCTGGGCGCGCTGCTCGCCATCCATCTGGGTGTGGTGGCCGGACTCTTCATCACCGCTCCATACGGGAAATTCGTTCACTTCGTCTATCGCTTCATCGCCCTGACCAAACACGCATACGAGCAAGAGCACATCGCAGCTTAAGGAGGCTCTTCATGGTCAATCGCACTCGTCGGATCATCGCCCCGATCGCGCTGCTCGCCCTGACGGTCGTTGGGGCCACCCCGGTTCGGGCGGCCGACACGATCAAGATCGGGTTTTCGGTCAGCGAGACGGGGACGCTGGCGGCGCCCTCGGTCTTCGATCGCCAAGGCTATGAGTTGGCCGCCGAGGAGATCAACGCGCACGGCGGCGTGCTCGGGAAGAAGGTTGAGCTGGTCCATTACGACGATCAAAGCACGCCCGCGACCGCGCTGGCCTTGTACCAAAAACTAATCAGCGACGATAAGGTCGACCTGGTCCTCGGGCCGTACAGCTCGCAGATCACCGCCGCGGTGGCGCCGGTCGTCGATCGGGCGAAGATGGCGATGCCGTCGATGGACGCCAACCCGCAATCCTTCGACGGCAGTCACCCGTTCGTGTTCCAAGCGATCGCGCAGACGCCGCAATACATGGCGCCGATGATCGAGTTCGCGGCGCGCCACGGCGTGAAGACCATCGCGCTGCTGTATCAGAACTCGCCGTTCCCCTCGGCGCTGGCCAGTGCGATCAAAGGTGAGGCCGCGAACCGTGGGTTGAAGATCGTGTTCGAGGAGGCGTATCCGCCGACCACGACCGACTTCGGCCCGCTGGTGCTGAAAGCGGCGGCCACCAATCCGGACCTGCTGATCGGCGGCACTTTCCTGGCCGACTCGGAAGGGATCGTCCGGGCGGCCAAGGCGCAGAACTTCCACGCCAAGATGTACGCCTTCAGCGTCGGCCCGGTCGAGCCTGAGTTCTCCCAAGCGCTGGGACCGGCCGCCAACGACGTCTTCGCCAACACGCTCTGGTTTCCGACCTTGAGCACGAAGGGGAACGCGGAGTTCGTGAAGGCCTTCCACGCGAAGTTCAATCGCGACCCCGACTACCACGCGGCGCTCTCGTACGCGGCGCTGAAGCTGCTGACCACGGCCGTCAACGCGGTCGGCAGCCTCGATCAAGAGAAGATCCTGCAGTGGGTGCACGGCCACCCGGTCGATACGATCCTGGGCCCGTTCAAGCTCAACCCGGCCGGCCAGCAAACCGGCTTCTCCTCGTACGTGATCCAATGGCAGAACGGGAAGCAGCTGTTGGTCTGGCCGGCCGCCAGCGCGAACGGCGCGGCCGTGTTCCCGCATCCTGGCTGGATGTAGCCTGCGACCGTGGTCGTCACGATCCTGACGCTGCTGCTGACGGGCGTCCTGTGGGGAGGCGTCTACCTCCTGATGGCCTCGGGACTCAACCTGATCTACGGCGTGATGAAGATCGTGAACTTGGCGCACGGTGATTTCATCGTCGTCGGCGGACTGTTGACGCTCACGCTGTTCGAGCTGCACGTCAACCCGCTGGCGGCGTTGCCCGCCGCCGCGCTCTTGATGTTCGTGGTCGGGGTCGCCGTGCAGCGCGGCATCCTCGAGCGGCTCGTCGTGGCGGGCCCGGCCGGCGAGCTGCGGACGCTCTTGGCGACCTTCGGGCTGTCGTATGTCATCGCGAACATCGGCCTGTTGCTGTGGGGTGCGCAGGTGCAATCGGTCCCGTTCCTCGAGGGCTCGGTCGGCCTCTTCGGGATCCAGTTGCCGGAGAATCTGCTCGTCTGCTCGGCGGTCGCCTTCGCGTTCGCGATCGCCGTGCACGTCTGGCTGACCAACACGATGAGCGGGAAGGCCGTCCGGGCGACCTCGCAGAGCGCGGTCGGTGCGGCGGCCTGCGGCCTGAGCATCCGCCGCATCCGCGTGCTCACCTTCGGGCTGGGCTGCGCGATGGCCGGCGCCGCCGGCTCGCTGACGATCACGCTGATCCCGTTTCAGAACTCGAGCGGCGGCCCGCTGACCGTCCAGGCGTTCACCGTCATCGCGCTCGGTGGGCTAGGGAACTACATCGGCGCGTTCTTGGCCGCGGTGATCCTGGGCGTCGCCGAGGTCACGACGTCGTTCGTGTTCGGTTCGGACGCGGCGGCGGCCGTCGTCTACATCTTGTTCATCCTGATCCTCGTGTTTCGTCCGCAGGGACTGCTCGGCCGGTCGGCGCGCGTATGAGAGCGCTACGGCTCGAGTGGGTCATCCTGGCGCTGGGCACGCTGCTCGCGCTGGGCATCGCGCTGCGGGGGAACGCGTATCAGCAGCAGATCGTCTTCTCGACCGCGCTCTTCGTCGTGCTGGCCTACGGCTGGAACGTGATCAGCGGACTGACCGGCTATCTCTCGTTCGGTCAGATCGCCTTCTTCGGCTTGGGCGCGTACGTCGCGGTGGGCCTGATGCTCTCTTTCCGGCTGCCCTGGTACGAAGCCGCGATCATCGCGCCGCTGGCCGCGGTCTGCGTGGCGATCCCGTTGGGTGCGGTGATGCTCCGCTTGGCGGGCGTGTTCTTCACGCTGGGCATGTTCGGGCTCGGCCGGCTCGGCGAGATCGTGGCGAGCAGCGTGAGCGGCGGCGCGATGGGAACGTCGGTCCCCTCGGTCGCTACCCCGCAACAGTCCGCCGTCGTGATGATCGTCTTTGCGCTGGGAGCGATCGTCCTCACCCAGCTCCTGATCAACTCGAAGTTCGGCTTGCAATGCATGGCGATTCGCGACGACCAGCCGGCGGCCCGAGCGGCCGGCGTGCCGGTCGGGCGGATCAAGGTGCTGGCCTTCGCGCTCAGCGCGGCGTTGGCGGCGCTGGGCGGCGTGATGTACGTCTGGAACGTCGGGTATCTCGATCCGCCGAGTGCCTTCAGCAGCACGACCGAATTGCAAGTCGTGCTGATGGTGCTCGTGGGCGGGATCGGTTCGATGTGGGGCCCGCTCTTCGGCGCGGTCTTGATCTCGCTGATCGGCCAGGTTCTCTGGGCGCGCTTCCCGTTGGAAGAGCAAGTCGTGCTCGGTTCGATCACGGTGCTGATGGCGGTCGCGCTGCCGGGCGGCATCTCGGCGATGCTGCAGGCACGCGGCAAGCTCAAGCGGCTGGCCGTCTGGAGCCCGCCACCGGCGTCGGCGAGCGTCGCCGACGCGCCGGCGCGGCTGCCGTCTGCCGACGACGAACCGGTGCTGGCGTGCGAGCGGCTCGCCAAGCACTTCGGTGGCGTCGCGGCCGTCGACGGCGTCGATCTGCGGATCGCGCGCGGCGAAGTCGTCGGCATCATCGGCCCGAACGGCGCGGGGAAGAGCACGCTGTTCGACGTCATCACCGGCTTCGCCGCGCCGACCGGCGGGCGGGTCGTGTTTCACGGCAGCGGTATCGCTGGTGGGCGGCCCGACGCGATCGCGCGGCGCGGGATCGCGCGCACCTTCCAAACGAGCCGGCTGTTCGCCACGTTGTGCGTCTGGGAGACGGTCGTGCTGGCGGCTTCGAGCGTGCACCCGACGCGCCGCGCTGCGGTCGCCGAAGCGCGGCGCGTCCTCAGCCAAGTCGGGCTCCTCGAGGTGTGGTCGCGGCTCCCCGAAGCCTTGCCGCCGGGCCAGCTCCGGCTGCTCGAGATCGCGCGCGCGCTGGCGCTGGACCCCGACGTGCTGCTGCTCGACGAGGCGATGGCCGGGATGACGCCGGCCGAGATCGCGCGGGTGCACGCGGCGCTGCGCTACGCCGTCGGCCGGGGCTGCGCGGTCGTCGCGATCGAGCACGTGCTGCCGGCGATCGCCACCATCGCCGCGCGCGTCTACGTGCTCGACTTCGGAAAGGTGATCGCGGAGGGTCCGCCCGCGCGCGTCTTGCGCGACCCGATCGTGCTCGACGCCTACATCGGTGTCAGCAGCGGCGTCCTCGACGAGGTGGCCGGGATTGGCGGCTGATCTGCTGCGGCTCGAGTCCGTCTGCGCCGGGTACGGGAAGCTGCCGGTCCTGCACGACATCGACCTCGCCGTTCCGCACGGCGGCGCGGTGACGGCGATCGGTGCCAACGGCGTCGGGAAGACGACGCTGCTGCGCGCGATCATGGGCCAGATCCCGATCACTGCCGGCGACGTGCTCTTCGAGGACGTCTCGATCGCGGCGCTCTCGACCTCGCGGCGCGCGCGCCTGGGGATCGGATACGCGCCGGAGGGGCGCGCCCTGTTCCCGATGATGACCGTCGAAGAGAACGTCGAGATGGGTGCGTACTACGCGACGCCCGAGCGCCGTGCGGCGCGGGCGCGCTGGCTGTTCGAGGTCTTTCCGAAGCTCGCGCCGCTGCGCAACCGCCTGTGCTGCCTGCTCTCCGGGGGCGAGCAGCAGATGGTCGCGATCGCACGCGCGTTGATGAACGAGCCGAAGCTGCTGCTGCTCGACGAGCCGTCGACCGGCCTCGCCCCGCGCGTCGTCGGCGAGCTGTACGCGGCGCTGGCCCAGCTGCACGCCGACGGGTTGACCGTCTTCGTCGTAGAACAGAACGCTCGGGCGGCGTTGCGCTTCGCCCACACCGCCTACGTCGTCGACGATGGACGGATCGCCCGCTCCGGCCCCGCCGCCGAGATGCTCGACGAACGGTTGCTCGCCGAAGCGTATCTCGGAGGAGTCCCCGAATGATCCCCACCCGTCGCAAGCCCACCGAGACGGGGGCCGCGTACATCACCGAGTTCCTCATCCAACAGCGGGTTCCGTACGCGTTCGGCCTGTGCGGGCACGGCATCTTGGGGCTGCTCGACGGGCTGATCGAGCGGACCGACGAGATCGCGACGATCTCGGTCCATCACGAGGCGATCGCCGCCTTCATGGCCGAGGGCTACTTCCGCGTCGCGCAGCGGCCGGTCGCGACGTTCACCTCGTGCGGTCCGGGTTCGGCCAACTTGGTCGTCGCGATCGCCGCCGCGATGGCCGATTCGTCGGCGATGGTGAACATCACCGGCAACGTCCCGACCTCACAGTGGAACCGCGGGCCGTTCCAGGAGAGCGGGCGATACTTTCAGGGCGACTTCGTCAACGTGCTGCGGCCGTACGTCAAGCGCAGCTTCCAGCCGACGCGGGCCGAGATGCTGCCGCTCGCGCTGCGCCAGGCGTTCGCGCTGGCGACCAACGGCCGGCCGGGCCCGGTGCACATCGACATCCCGCTCAACGTCTTCGTCGAGCCGGTCGACGAGGCCGCCGACGCGCGCGAACGGTGGGCCGAGCAGCACTGGCACCGCCCGGCCGGCGATCCGGCTGCGATCGAAGCGGCGGCAGCGTTGCTCGCAGAAGCGGAGCGGCCGGTGATCGTCGCCGGTCACGGCGTCGAGCTGGCCGGCGGCGAGGCGGCGCTGCTCGCGCTGGCCGAGCGGCTGCGCATTCCGGTCGCGACGACGCCGTTCGGCAAGGGGACATTCGACGCACGGCATCCGCTCAGTCTGGGTGCGACCGGCCGCAACGGATCGCTGGCGGCCAACGGTGCCTGCCGTAACGCCGACGTGATCCTGGCGCTGGGGACGCGCTTCGACGATCGCGCGACCAGCGCGTGGCTGCCCGGCTTCACCTACGCGATCCCGCCGGCGCGCTTGATCCACGTCGACATCGATCCGACCGAGATCGGCAAGAACTTCGAGCCGGCGATCGCGATCTTGGGCGACGCGAAACTCGTCCTCGAGCAACTGCTCGCTCGCTGCGCGGCGGGGCCGGCGCGCGCACCGTGGCACGCGCGGATCGCCGCCTGGAAGAAGCGCTGGGACGAGGCGACGATCCCGCCGGGCAACTCCGAGGCCGTGCCGATCCGCCCGGAGCGGCTCGTCGCCGATCTGCGCCGCGTCGTACCGGCGCACGGGATCGTCGTCTCGGACGTCGGCGTCCACCACAACTGGTTGATCTCGGCCTACGACGCCTACGCGCCGCGGACGCTGCTGCAGACCTGGGGCTTCGCCTCGATGGGGTTCGGCGTCGGCGCGCCGCTCGGCGCCAAGCTCGCCGCGCCCGAGACGCCGGTCGTCGCGGTCTGCGGCGACGGCGGTTTCGTGATGAACGCGAGCGCGGTGCTGACCGCCGTCGAGTACGACATCCCAGTCGTCTGGGTCGTGTGGAACAACTACGGCTACTGTGCGATCCGCGATCAGCAGCTCGGGTACTTCGGTGAGGATCGCGAGCTGGCGACGAGCTTCAACGATCCCAGCGGCGCGCTGTACAGTGCCGACTACGCGCTGATGGCGCGTTCGATGGGCGCGCTCGGCGCGACAGTCGAGCGTCCGGCGGACTTCGCGCCGCAGCTCGAGGCCGCGCTCGCCGCGGGCCGTCCCGCCGTGCTCGACGTGCGCGTCGACCGCGACGTCCGCCCACTCGCCACCGGGAGCTGGGACCTGCCCCCGCGCCCGCATCCGATGCCGAACTTCGGCTGGGGAGACGAATGACGAAGACCGATCCGACCACCGGCGTGCGCGTCGTACGCATCGAAGAGGTGCCCTGGATCGAGGCGCCCGGCCATTACGGCGCGCTCTCGAAGCTGCTGATCAACCCCGACAACTGCCCGACGAAGTACTACGACTTCCGCATCTCGTCCTACGAGCCGAAGGGCTACGTCGAACTGCACCACCATACCGAGACCGAGCAGATCTACTACTTCCTCTCGGGAAAGGGGCTGATGACGCTCGGTGACGACACGTTCGTCGTCGAGCCGCACATCGGGCTGTTCATCCCGATCGGGGTGCGGCACTCGCTCGAGAACACCGGGCTCGAGAACCTCGTCTTCATCGTCGTGTCGGTGCCGGCCAACGAGCTGCCGCGCGTCGACAGCCGCCGCAACGGAGCCAAAGCATGATTCGCCATATGTTCTTCGGGAAGGTCAAAGCCGGCGTCCCCGACGCCGAGGTCGAGCGTCTGATCACGTCGTGGAACGCGATGCCGGCGAAGATCGACGCGCTCCGTTCGATTACCGCCGGCCGCAACGCGGGGCCGAACAAACGCTTCACGGTCGCGCTCGTCGCCGAGTTCGACGACTGGGACGCCTGGCGGCGCTATCAGAGCCACCCCGACCACGAGGCGCTCAAGCACGACCTGTCCGACCAGATCCTCGATCCCGACGAGCGCGGCTCGATCCAGCTCGAGCTCTGAGCGCGGTCGGGCGGCCCGTGAGCGACGACGCCGGCTACGATCTGATCGCGATCGGCGCCGGCGCCGGCGGCTTGACCGCGGCGCTGGTGGGCGCGCTGGCCGGACTGCGCGTGCTCGTCGTCGAGCGGAGCGCGCAGGTCGGCGGGACGACGGCGCGCTCGTCGGGGAGCGTCTGGGTGCCGGGCAACGCGCAGCAGGCCGCGCTGGGGATCCACGACGACCGTGAGCGCGCGCTGCGCTATCTCGACGGGTTGGTCGGCGAGCGCGCCGAACGCGCGCTGCGCGTGCGCTATCTCGACGCCGCGCCGCGCGTCCTCGACCTGCTCGCGCGCGCCGGCGTCCCGTTTCGCGTCTATCCGCACGCGCCGGACTATCGGCCCGACCTGCCGGGCGCGCTCGCCGGAGGTCGATCGCTGGAGCCGTTGCCGTTCGACGGCCGGCGGCTCGGCGCGCGCTTCGCGCGCGTGCGCGACACGCTGCCGGAGTTCACCGTGTTCGGCGGGATGATGGTGACGCGCGGTGAGGTCGCGCGGTTGCTGCGCGTCCCGGTCTCGCCGCCGGCGACGCTGCTCGCGCTGCGACTCGTCGCCCGCTACGCGCTCGACCGGCTGCGCTTCCCGCGCGGGACGCGTCTCGTGCTCGGCAACGCGCTGATCGCGCGGCTCTACGCCGCGCTGCTCGCGCAGGGCGGCGAGGTCTGGTTCGACGTGACCGTCAGCGCGCTCGTGCGCGACGGCGAGCGGGTCACAGGCGTGACGCTGCTGCGCGACGGCGCGCCGCAGGTCGTCGCCGCGCGCTGCGGCGTCGTCCTCGCCGGCGGCGGATTCCCGGCCAACGCCGCGCTGCGCGCGCGCCACTTCCCGGCGCCCGTCGCCGACGCGACGCCGGCCTACGAGGGGTGTGACGGCGAGACGCTCGCGCTCGCGCAGCGCGTCGGCGCGGTGCTCGGCGCGCCGGGCGGCGGCAACGCGCTGTGGTTCCCCAGCTCCCTCGCGCGCCGCCGCGACGGGACGACGGCGGTCTTTCCGCACATCGTGCTCGACCGCGGAAAGCCGGGTCTGGTCGCGGTCGACGCGGCCGGCGCGCGCTTCGTCGACGAAGCCGCGCCGTATCACGAATTCGTGCGCGCGATGTACGCGGCGCAGGTGCGGGTGGCGACGATCCCCGCCTGGCTGATCTGCGACCGGCGGTTCCTGTGGCGCTACGGCCTCGGTTTGGTTCGTCCGCACGAGCTGCGCCCCGGGCGCTGGGTGCGGCGCGGCTACCTCCACCGCGCGCGCACGCTCGACGGACTGGCCGCCGCGATCGGGGTCGACGCGGCGGGTTTGCAACGCACGGTCGAGCGCCACAACGCGTTCGCGCGCAGCGGCGTCGACGACGACTTCGGCAAAGGCGCGAACGTCTACGACCGCTGGAACGGCGACCCGCAGCACCGGCCGAACCCGTGCCTGGGGCCGATCGACCGGCCTCCGTACTTCGCCGTCGCGGTCGTGCCGACGCCGCTGGGGACGAGTCTCGGCCTGCGCACCGACGTCGACGCGCGCGTCCTCGACGAACGCGGCGCGCCGATCGAGGGCCTCTACGCCTGCGGCAACGACGCCGACGCGGCCTTCGGCGGCGAGTACCCCGGCGCCGGCGCGCAGCTCGGGCTCGCGCTCACCTTCGGCGCGCTCGCCGCCGAGCATGCCGCGCGCGCCGCCGCGGCCCCGATGAGGAGCGCGGCGGGCTGACGTCGGAAGTCCCGGCATGCGACAGACGGTGGTCCCCGGGGTCTGGTCCTGGTCGCGCTGGCAGCCCGACCGCAATCTCGATTTCAACGGCTTCTTCGTCGAGACGAACGAGGGGAATCTCGTCGTCGATCCGATCGACCCCGACGACGCGCTCCTCGCGGAGCTGACGCGGCGCGGCGTTGCGGCAGTGATCGTCACCAACCGCGATCACGAGCGCGGGAGCGCCGCGGTCGCGGCGGCGACCGGCGCCCGCGTCCTCGCGCCGGCGCTCGACGCGCCGGAGCTGGTGCGACCGCCGGACGCGACGCTCGCGCCGGACGACGTCGTTCACGGTTGGCGCGTGCTCGGGTTCACCGGCCTCAAGACGCCCGGCGAGATCGCGCTGGTCGACGCGGCGCGCGCCGCGGCGATCGTCGGCGACGCGATCTGGGGGACGCCGGCCGGGGCGCTGACGCTGATGCCCGACGCCAAGCTCGCCGATCCGGCTGCCGCGGCGCTCTCGCTGCGTGCGCTGCGCAAGCCCGTGATCGATCATCTGCTGGTCGGCGACGGGGACTGCGTGTTCGGCCACGCGCGTGCCGCGCTGGACGCGATGTTCGCCGCGCGCTCGGGCGTGGCGACCTTCCGCGTCAACCTCGACGAGCTGCGGCACATGCCGAGCCTTGGCGATCCGGCGCCGTTCGCAGCGCACGGTGCCGAGCTCGGCCGTCTCATCGGGAGCCGCATGCTGGACTCCGCGGTCTGGAAGCTCCCGCGCGGCGCGCACCTCTGCCCGTATCACTGGCATACGGCCGAAGAGGAGCTGCTGGTCGTGCTGGCCGGGACGCCGTCGATGCGCACGCCGCAAGGGACCTTCACGCTGCGGCGCGGCGACGTCGTCGCCTTTCCGACCGACGAACACGGCGCGCACCGGACGTGGAACGACGGTGACGAGGACGCCTTGCTGCTGATCGTCGCCAAGCGCGATCCGGCCGACGTCTGCTTCTACCCGGACTCCGAGAAGGTGATGGTCGAGGTCACCGACACGCTGGTCCGCACGCACCCGCAGCTCGACTACTTCGACGGCGAGCGATGAGCGAACCGCGCTTCGCGGCGACGCTTGACGCACGCATCGCCTACCACGAGCGCGGCCCGCGCGACGGGCCGCCGGTGTTGCTCGTGCACGGGTTTCCCGACGATGCGCGCACCTGGGACGCGCTCGTACCGGCGCTCGTCGCGGCCGGGTACCGCACGATCGCGCCGTACCTGCGCGGCTTCGGCCCAACCGCGCTGACCGACGACGCGCCGCGCAACGGCGAGATCGGCGCGCTGGCCTTCGACGTCTTGGCGCTGGCCGACGCGCTCGGGCTCGCGCGCTTCGACTACGTCGGCCACGACTGGGGCGCGCGCGCCGGCTACGCCGTCGCCGCGCTCGCGCCGCAGCGCCTGCGCTCGCTGTGTACGCTGGCCGTCGCCTACGGCGCGAACGTTGCCGCGCAGCGACTCTCGATCGAGCAGGCCCGGGCGTACTGGTACCAGTGGTACTTCGCGACGCCACGCGGCGAGGCCGAGCTGCAGACGAACCGGCACGCGTTCTGCCGCGCGCTGTGGGGCTACTGGGCGCCGGGCTGGCACTTCGACGAGGCCGAGTACGACGCGACCGCCGCCTCGTTCGGGAACCCCGATTTCGTCTCGATCGCGCTCTCGTCGTACCGCCAGCGCTGGGGGTTCATGCCGGGCGCCGAGCGCTACGCCGCCGAGCGCGCCGCGCTCGAGGCGGCGCCACGCTTGACGGTCCCGACCCTGACCCTGATGGGACGCGACGACGGCGCGACGCTGCCCGCCAGCGCCGACGGATCGGACGCGTACTTCGCCGCGCCGTATCGCGTGCAGCTGGTGCCGGACTGCGGTCACTTCCTCCAGCGCGAGCAACCGGAGATCGTGAGCGGCGCGCTGCTGGAGCACCTGCGCGCGCACGCGGTCGCGCGCTGATGCGCCTGCGCCTGGGACTGCGCGACGGCGGCCAGGCGACCGTCACGCTGGGCACGACCGCGCGCTTCCCGGCCGAACCGGTGCGGCTGACCTACGGCACGCGCACGGGCGCGCTGCTGCGGGTCGACGGTGTCGTGCGCGGCGCCTTCGATTTGCAGCACGCGACGATCGTGCTCCCGCCGATGCCCGGCGAGCACGAGTTGACGCTGGAGGTCGAGCGGCGCGCGATCCCGACCAGCGGGCTCCCCTCCGGTGACGGCCCGCGCTGGCGGTGGATGCTGGCGCGCGCCGCGCAGCGCCCGGCGACGACCCTCGCGCTGGAGGCCGCTGTGCCGGCGGTCGACGGGCGCAGCGTCGACGTCCCGCTGATCGGGCATGCCCACCTCGACGTCGCCTGGCTGTGGACCTACGACGCGACGCGGCGCAAAGCGCTGCGCACCTTCGCGACGGCGCTGCGGCAGGTCGAGACGACGCCGTACGTCTTCGCGCAGAGTCAGCCGCAGCTCTATGCCTGGGTCGCCGCGGCCGACCGCGCGCTGTTCGAGCGCATCCGCGCCCACGTCGGCGCCGGCTGGGACGCCGGCGTCGCCGCGATGTGGGTCGAACCGGACTGCCACGCGCCCAGCGGCGAGTCGCTGCTGCGACAGTTCGCGCACGGGATCCGCTGGATGCGCGATCAGCTCGGCGTCGAGCCGAGCGTCGCCTGGCTCCCCGACACCTTCGGTTTCCCCGGGACGTTCCCGAGCTTGGCCGCGCATGCCGGCGTCCCGTACTTCGCGACGACGAAGCTGCAGTGGAACGAGCGGACGCGCTGGCCGTATCCGCAGTTCCGCTGGGTCGGCGACGACGGCGCGGCGGTGACCGCCGCCGTGATCGACGCCTACGAGGGCGGCCTCGACGAGGTGCGCATCGCGCGGGCGCGCGAGCGCGACGAGCCGCTGTTCGTCGGCTACGGCGATGGGGGCGGCGGCGCGACCGACGAGCAGGTGGCGCAGGCCGGCCCCGGCTCGCGCGGCTGGACGCGGTTGGAGGCGTGGCTCGGCGCGCTGCGCGCGGAGGCGCTGCCGCTCCACCGCGGCGAGCTGTACTTGGAGACGCACCGCGGAACCTACACGACGCACCACGACGTGAAGGCGCGCAACGCCGCGCTCGAGCGCGGTCTCGCGCACGCCGAGGAGTTGGCCGCCTGGTGCGTCGCGGTGCGCGCGCCCGCGGCGGTGCGCCGGTCGCTCGCCGAGGACCTGCGCAGTGCGTGGCGGATCGTCCTGCGGGGACAGTTTCACGATATCTTGCCGGGAACGTCGATCGGCGCGGTCTACGCCGAGGTCCACCAGGAGTACGACCACGCGGAGGCGATCTTGGCGCGCGTCTGCGCGTCCGCAACCTCGATCCTCCCCCGCAGCGAGCTGCAGCTCGCCGCTCCACCGGTGGTCGCGACGCGTCGCGACGGCGAAGAGTGGGTCGTCGAGAACGCCTTCGTGCGCGCGCGGCTGCGCGCCGACGGGACGGTCGTCGAGTTGGCCGCGATCGACGGTCCGAATCTGGTCGCGGTCGCCAACGGGATCGTCGCCTACGTCGACCGGCCCACCAAGTGGGATGCCTGGAACGTCGACGGGGACTACATCCGCAAGCAGGTCCCCGTGCGGCCGACCGGCGTCGCACTCGAGGACGATGCGCTGGTCGTCCGGCTGACGATCGGGAAGCGCTCGCGCGCGACGATGCGGGTCGCGTTGCACGAGGACGAGCCGTGGTTGCGCGTCGAGCTCGCCGTCGCCTGGGAGTCCGACCACGTGCTGCTGCGTGCCGAGCATCGCGTCGCGTTGCCCGCGCGCGAAGTGCGCTTCGGCGAGCCGCACGGCACGCGCGTGCACACCCCGTATCCGACGACCGAGGCGGAGCGCGCGCGCTTCGAGGTCCCCGGACAGCGCTGGGCGCACGTCGAGGCCGGTGGCCACGGCCTGGCGGTGTTCACGCCCGATCTCTACGGCTGGAGCGCACTCGGCCTGCGCGACGGCGGGATCCGGTTGGGCACCTCGCTGCTGCGCGCCCCGCGCTGGCCCGATCCCGGTGCCGACCGGGGCGAGCAGCGACTGTCCTACGCGCTGGTGCCGACAGCCGGCGCGACGATCTCGGCGCTCGAGCACGGCTGGCTGGTCTACGCCGACGAGGACCGCGTGCGGCTGTTCACCTGCGAGGACCGCTCCGTCCTGATCGTGGCGACCTATCCGTCCGACGACGGGGCCGCCGTCGTCGTGCGCGTGCGCGAGTGCGACGGCGCCGCTCGGCGGGTCGCGCTGCGCTGCGGCGGCCGGATGCGCGAGGTCCAGCCGATCGACGCCGTCGAGCGCCCGATCCCGGGCGACGCCTCGATCGTCGAGGAAGAGCTGGTCTTCGCGCTCGGCCCGTTCGCCCTGCGCTCGTTCCTGGTACGATTCTAACGCCCATGCGCACTGTCGACTGCGTCCTGTTCGATCTCGACGATACGTTGCACGACGACACCCTCGCGTATCGGACGGCGGCGTGGACGGTCGCCGAGATGATCGGCCGCGAGCGCGGCATCGACGCCCGGGCGCTGGCCGACGCGTACACCGGTGCGACGGTCGGCTTTTGGTCGGCCTTGACCGACGAGCACCTGACGCTCCAGATCGCCGACGAGCGCGAGCGGATGTGGTACGAAGCGCTGCGTGCGGTCGGGATCGACGACCGGCCGCTGGCCGCCCGGGCCGCGGCGGCCTACGTCGAGGCCCGCGACGACGTGTTGAACCTGGCGCCCGGGTCGCTCGAGTTGTTGGCCACGCTGCGCGCGCGCGGCTGTCGACTGGGATTGGTGACGAACGGCTTCGCCGAGACCCACCACGACAAGATCGACCGGCTCGGGCTGCGCGAGCGGATGGACGCGTTCTTCCTAGCCGACGAGGTTGGGATGGTGAAGCCGAACCCGGCGCTCTTCCGCCACGCCTGCGAGGTGCTGGGCAGCGTCCCGGAGCGCTCGGCGATGGTCGGCGACCGCTACGACCGCGACATCGTCGGGGCCGCCGAGGCCGGCCTGTTCACCGTCCTGATCGACGTCCACGCGATCCCGCTCCCGCTGGGCGCCCGCCCTCCGGACGCTACCGTCGCCGCGATCGGCGACGTGCTGGGGGTCCTCCCGCTGGCCGGCCGCCCGGGCTGAAAGCCGCCCGGGTGGGAACTCTTGGTTCCGCGAAAGCGAGCGTGCGGTGGAACAACCCGTCGGCGCCTCGAGCGCGCAAGCCCCCGGGAACGAGATCCCCGACTGGATGCTCTCGGGCTGGAGCTGGGGCCCCTTCCTCCTCCCTCTTCCCTGGGTGTGCTGGAACGGGAACGCCCCGCTCAAGTTCGTCGCAGCGATGGTCTTCATCGCGGACTTCGTGCCGGGCGCCAAGGTGGTGGGCATCGTCGCCGGGCTGGTTCTCGGAATCTACCTCGGCATCAAGGGCAACCGGATCATGGCTGCCAACCGCGAGTTCCGCAACGTCGATGCGTTCGTCGCCGTGCGGACAGCCTGGGCATACTGGGGTCTGGGCGTCTCGTGCGTGGAGCTCATCTTGCTGCTGGTCGCCCTCGGAGCGGTGCCCACCCAGCGGCCGCCACACTTCTAGCAGGGCTGGTCTCGCTCGCCTGCCCCAGGGAACCGGCCGGGGCGGGCGCGAAGCCGGGCGCCATGGTTGAGCAACCGGTTGAGAACGTTTTTGTCCGCGCCTGGAGTCTCCTGACGCGCAACTGGATCATCATCGTGCCCGGGGCCATCGTCGGGATCGTGGTCGGGCTCGTGAAGGTGCTCCTCGCGCCGACCGTCTACGTCGTCTCCACCGGCGACTACACCGTCACCCGCACGGCGGCAGGCCTGGGCGGCGGGCTCTTGATCACCCTGGTCGCGCTGATCGGCTACGTCATCACGATCGCCTACACGACCGGGATGGCCGGGGCGGCCTGGGCACGTGGCACCGCGACGCTCGCCGACGGGACCGTCGCGTTCCAGCGCGACTCGGGCCGGATCGTGCTGGTCGGGATCTGCGTCATCGGCCTCGCATTGGTCGCCGCCATCATCGCGCTACCGACCATCGGGCTCTCGCTGCTGGCGTTCTATCTGTTCACCCTCTACGCGTTTCCATCGGCGATCGTCGGGGATCGCCCGGCGATGGACGCGCTCACCGAGTCCTTCCGGCTCACCCTCGCGCGCTTCGTGCCGACCCTGATCATCGCGATCGTCATCGCGGTCCTCTCGCTCGTCGGCGGGATCGTTGGGGCAGCGTTCAGCTTCACGCCGCTGGTCGGGCCGATCGTCGGCGCGGTGATCACGCAGGCGGTTGTCGCCTACGCGACCCTGGTGATCGTCGGCGAATATCTGAACCTGCGCGCCGCCAACCAGATCCCGCCGGCACCCCCGCCGGCGGCGCCGCCGGCCTAGCCGAGTCGGGCGAGCCGCCGGCGCACGGGCGTCCGGCGGCTGGAACCGATCCTGCCTCGACCGGATCATGTGACGGGCGATGCCGGACGCGACCCCGCACGCCCTCGATGCGATCGTCATCAAGGGCGCGCGCGAACACAACCTCAAAAACGTCGACCTGACGCTTCCCCGCAACCGGTTGATCGTGATCACCGGGCTGTCGGGATCCGGCAAGTCCTCGCTCGCCTTCGACACGATCTACGCCGAGGGGCAGCGCCGCTACGTCGAGTCGCTCTCGTCGTACGCGCGGCAGTTCCTGGGGCAGATGGAGAAGCCGGACGTCGACTACATCGAGGGGCTCTCGCCGGCGATCTCGATCGATCAGAAGTCGACCTCGCGCAACCCGCGCTCGACAGTCGGCACGGTCACCGAGATCTACGACTATTTGCGACTGCTCTACGCGCGGATCGGTGTGCCGCACTGTTACCAGTGCGGGCGTGAGGTCTCGGCGCAGACCGCCGAGCAGATCGTCGACCAGATCCTCGAGTACCCCGAAGGGACGCGCATCCAGTTGCTCGCGCCGATCGTCCGCGGTCGCAAGGGCGAGTACCAAAAGTTGTTCGAGGAAGTGGCCAAGGAGGGCTTCGCGCGGGTCCGGGTCGACGGCGCGCTCCGCGAGCTGCGCGAGAAGATCGAGCTCGACAAGAAGCGCAAGCACACGGTCGAGGTCGTCGTCGATCGGCTGGTCGTCAAGCCCGACGTGCGCGGGCGGCTGACCGACTCGATCGAGACCACCCTCAAGCTCTCGACCGGGATCGTGACCGTCCTCTACCAGGCGAGGGTCAACGCCGGGACGGCGCAGGCGACCGAGGACTGGGCCGAGGTGACCTACAGCGAGTCGTTCGCCTGCGCGTACTGCGGCATCTCGTTCCAGGAGCTCGAGCCGCGGCTGTTCTCGTTCAACTCGCCCTACGGCGCGTGTCCGGCCTGCAGCGGTCTGGGCGTCAAGATCGAGATCGATCCGTGGAAGGTCATCCCCGACCGCACCAAGTCGATCGCCGACGGCGCGATCGTGCCGTGGTCCAAGAACCTGGGTTCGGGGCGCTATCCGTCGACCAATCCGTACTACCTGCAGCAGGTCGAGCGCCTGTTGCGCTCGCGGCGCTGCAAGGCTACCACGCCGGTCGAGGAGCTGCCCGAGGACGTGCTCGACATGATCCTCTACGGCGCCGACAAGAAGCAGAAGTTCGTCTACGAGTCGCGCTCCGGCAAGCAGTGGGAGTACGAGTCGCAGTTCGAGGGCGTCGTCAACAACCTGCAGCGCCGCCACAGCGAGACCTCCTCCGATTACGTCAAGGAGGAGATCGAGAAATACATGAGCGCCTCGACCTGCAAGGTCTGTCAGGGCGCGCGGCTCAAACCCGAGGCACTCGCCGTCACCGTCGCCGGTCAGAACATCCACCAGACGACGACACTCTCGGTCGAGGCGGCGGAGGCGTTCTTCACCACCCTGCGCACGACCGAGCGCGAGCAGCTGATCGCGCACCAGATCCTCAAGGAGATTCGCGCGCGGCTGGGCTTCCTGCAAAACGTGGGCCTGGGCTACCTGAACCTCGCCCGAACCGCGACGACGCTCTCCGGCGGCGAGTCGCAGCGCATTCGCCTCGCGACGCAGATCGGCAGCTCGCTGGTCGGCGTGCTCTACATCTTGGACGAACCGTCGATCGGGCTGCACCAGCGCGACAACGACCGGCTGCTGGCGACGCTCGAGACGCTGCGCGACATCGGCAACACGCTGATCGTGATCGAGCACGACGAGGACACGATGCGCTCGGCCGACGTGGTCGTCGACATCGGGCCCGGTGCGGGCGCCGAGGGCGGCCGCATCCTGAGCGTCGGCTCGATCGAGCAGATCGAGGCCAATCCCGAGTCGCTGACCGGCGCGTACCTGTCAGGGCGCCTGTTCATCGCGATCCCGAAGCACCGCCGCAAGCCGCGCAGCCTGCTGACGGTGCTCGGGGCGAAGGCCAACAACCTGCGCGGCGTCGACGTCGAGATCCCACTCGGCACGTTCGTCTGCATCACCGGCGTCTCGGGTTCGGGCAAGTCGACGCTGGTCAACGAGGTCGTCGTCAAGGCGCTCGACCAGCACCTGCACCATCAGCCCGCCGGCGGGACCTACGGCCGGGTCAAGGGTGCCGAGGCGCTCGACAAGATGGTCGTCATCGACCAGTCGCCGATCGGCCGCACGCCGCGCTCGAATCCCGCCACCTACACCGGGACGTTCGATTTGATCCGCGAGCTGTACTCGCAGATCCCCGAGGCGAAGGTGCGCGGCTACACGCCGGGCCGCTTCTCGTTCAACGTCAAGGGCGGCCGCTGCGAGGGCTGCCAAGGCGACGGCATCGTGAAGATCGAGATGCACTTCCTGCCCGACGTCTACGTCCCGTGCGAGGTCTGCCACGGCCGGCGCTACAACGCCCAGACGCTCGAGGTGAAGTACAAGGGCAAGTCGGTGGCCGACGTCCTGGCGATGCGGGTCGACGAAGCGGCCGAGCTGTTCGCGACGATCCCGCGCATCGCGAACAAGCTGCGCACGATCTGCGAGGTCGGCCTGGGCTACATCCAGATGGGTCAGCCGGCGACGCAGCTCTCGGGCGGCGAGGCGCAGCGGATCAAGCTCGCGACCGAGCTGTCACGCCGCGCGACCGGCCGCACCTTCTACGTCCTCGACGAGCCGACGACCGGGCTGCATTTCGCCGACATCCACAAGCTGCTCGACGTGCTACAGCGGTTGGTCGGGATGGGCAACACCGTGCTGGTCATCGAGCACAACCTCGACGTGATCAAGACGGCCGACTACCTGATCGATCTCGGTCCGGAGGGCGGCGATCGCGGCGGCGAGATCGTCGCGACCGGGACACCCGAAGAAGTCGCCGTGAATCCGGCCTCGCACACCGGGACGTACCTGCGCGGGGTCCTCAGCGACGAGCGCGCGCTGGGCCGGATCCACGTCGATCCGGTCCGGATCGCCGAGCTGGAGCGGGCGAACCGCGCGCAGCTCGACGATCTCGTCCAGAACGGACGCGTCGCGGTCGAGGCTGGGTCTACGCCGCGGAGGTAACCGCGAACATCGTGCGCGGGCCGCGGTTGAACGACGGGAGCTGGACGACGTCCTCGTCGTGCTGCAGTAAGCTCTCGTCGATCTGGAAGCGGGCGACGAGGCGGTCGAGCCGCTCGGCCTGCTCGCGCAGCGCGCGCGCCGTGGCGTCGATCTCCTGAACGCCGGTGGCGAGCTCGCTGGTCGCGCGCGCGGCCTCGTGGGCGGCGGCGGACTGTTGCTCGGCCGCCACGGCGACCGGTAGGATCGTCGAGGTGACCGCGTGGGTCGTCGCGCGCATCTCCCCGGCGGCGGCGGCGTTCTGCTCGACCCCGGTCGCGGCGAGCGCGACGCTGGCCGTGACCCGGGTCGACGCCTCGCGCATCGCGTGCGCACGGCCGGCCAGTTCCTCGGCGACCCCGCGGGTGGTGTCGATCGCGCGGCGCACGCCGGCCAGCGCCGAGGCGGCGCGTTCGGCGACCTGCAGGCCGCCGTCCATCGAGGTACCCGAAGCGCGCATCGCGTCGGCGGCTTTCACCGTCTCGCGCCGGATCGACGAGAGAATCGACGAGATCTCGCGGGTGGCGTGAGCCGAACGTTCGGCGAGCTTGCGCACTTCGTCGGCGACGACCGCGAAGCCGCGGCCGTGCTCGCCGGCCCGCGCCGCTTCGATCGCGGCGTTGAGGGCCAGCAGGTTCGTTTGGTCGGCGATCTCTTCGATCGTCGAGACGATCTCTTCGACCTGGAGGGAGCGCTCTTCGAGCGCGACCATCGCTTGGGCCGCGCTTGCCGAGACATCGCGCAGCTTGCGCATCGCCTGCTGCGTCTCGTCGACGGCGGCGTTCCCGCCGGTGGCCTGTTCGGTCGCTTCGCGGGCCGTGCGGGCCAGCTCGGTGCCGTGGGCGGAGAGTGACTCGATGCCGTCGTCGAGCTGTTGGAGCCCGATGGTCGCGGCTTGGATCGCCTCGGCCTGGTGCTCGGCGCCGCGCGCAATCGCTTCGGCCGAGCGCGAGAGCTCTTCGAGCGCGCTCCCGGCCTGCGTGATCTGCCCGGCCTGCTCGCTGGCGCCGCCGGCGACGCTGTCGACCGAACGCGCGATCTGCTCGACCGCGGTCGCCGACTCGTTGGCGGCTGTCGCGGTCTGCTCGGAGGCGAAGGCGAGGCTGCGCGAGGCACCCATGACGCCGCCGATCAGCTCGCGCAGCGAGCCCATCCCGGTCGTGAGCTGCGCGCCGATCGTGCTCAGCCCGGCGGCGAGCTCGTCGTAACTGTGGACCAACTCGGAGATCTCGTCAGCACCCTTGTCGCCCAGCGTCGTGCGGCTGGAGGCGAACTCCCCGCGCAGGTCGCCGGCGGCGAGCTGGGTGAGAATCGCGGAGAGTGCGGTGAAGTCGTCGCGCACGATGTCGCGCAGCGCATCCGAGACGGTGGTCAGGCGGCGCGTGGTGCGGCGCGCGAGCCGCCAGGTGACTAGGACGGTCAGCGCCAGGGCGATCAAACCGATCGCGAGCATCAGCTCTTCGATCTGAAGGACCTGGGCGTCGAACTCGGTCGAAGACTTTTCGGCGGCCGCATTGGCGACTTTCAGGATGCCGTCGAGTGCCGTGGTCAAGGCGGTCATGTCGCGGTCATAGGCGGTGAATGCGGCTGCGGCCGAGGCGTCCGAGTCGATCGCCTGAATCGCCGAGGTCTCTTGCGCGTCGATGTCGGTGAGCAAAGCCGCGATCTGCACGACCTGGTCGGCGACCTTGGGCAGCGTCTTCTGGTGCACTTGAAGGTAGTCGACGTCGGTGGCGGCGCCCGTCGTCGCGGTTGCGCGCACGACGAGCTCGCCCCGATCGCGGGTCAGCGCGTAGCCGCGGATCGCGGCCTTACCGGTGTTGAGCTGCAACAGGATGTCGCGCGTCTTGGCGCGGTACGAGGTCTTGTTCAGCACGCCGTTCTTGAGCGACTGCATGTGTCCGAACGAGAGCCACACCCCAGCCATCACGACCGCGAGGGCAATGATCGGAACGGCGAACGCTACCGCGATCTGCAGCCCGATCCGGATCTTCACTATTGCGGACCCGGCAGTGCGTCGGGCACGCCGACGGTCGGGGCCGAGGCGCGGATGGCGGCCGGCAGCGCGGCAAGGTACCATCCCAGCCCGTTGGCATGGGCCGAGGTCGAGGCGTAGCCGGCGGACGGCACGGCCGGCGCCGAGACGCCGAGCATCAGCGCGGCGGCGAATACTACTACCATGGATCGAATGTCTTGTGCGTGGTGCATTTTGTTGATCCTTTCGCGTGACTCGGCGCGCGCGGGGCGCGCACTCTTGGTATACCGTCGGGCAAGCTGGCGCTCGGGACGAGCGATTGCTGTTTGCTCCCCGTTAAGCCATCGCCAAGTCCGCGTTAATTTCGCCGAATGAGGGCAGGCAAGCGTCGATATTCGGCGCGTGCACCAGCGACAAGGAAGCCGAACGCCCCGTCGAAGCTCGCGCCGGTGGCTTCCTTTGCGCTCGCGATGCTCGTCTGCGCCGACCTGGAGCGCTCGAAGCGGTTCTACCGGACCGTCCTGGGGCTCAAGCTGGGGACGGACGCCACCCCCCACTGGGTCGACTTCGCGCTGGGCAACGGGTCCGTGCTCGGCCTGCACCCGGCCGGCCCGAATCTGCCGGTGCGGCCGGGCTCGCTCCAGCTCGGCTTCGCCGTCGACGACGTCGACCGGTTCGTCACCGACGCTCGGACCTTGGGGGTGAAGATTCTGCAGGAGCCCCACGACGAGGGCTTCGGCCGGCTGGCGGTGATCGCCGACCCGGACGGCTACCCGATCCAGATCGCCAACCCCAGGGTCGCCGCCTAGCCGATGGCCCCGAAGGCCGCGGTCGCCCGCGCCGCGGAGCTGCGGACTCGCCTCGAGGAGGCGAACCACCGCTACCACGTGCTGGACGACCCGCAGCTCAGCGACGCCGACTACGACGCGCTGCTGCGCGAGCTGCTCGATCTCGAAGAGACCTACGCCGAGCTGCGCACGCCGGACTCACCGACCCAACGGGTCGGCGGGACGCCGGCGGCCGGCTTCCCGCCGTACGTCCATGCCCGCCCGATGCTCTCGCTCGCCAACGCCTTCGACGGCGACGAGCTGCTGGCGTTCGATGCGCGGGTCCGCAAGCTGGGTGGGATCGAAGGCGAGGTCGCGTACACGTGCGAGCTCAAGATCGACGGGCTCGCCGTCTCCCTGCGCTATGACGGCGGACGGCTCGTCGCCGGCGGGACGCGCGGCGACGGCAACGTCGGCGAGGACGTCACCGCCAACCTGCGCACGATCCGTTCGATCCCCCTGACGCTGCGCGGCACGCCGCGCGCGCAGCCGCGGCACGTCGACGTGCGCGGCGAGGTCTACATGCGCAAACGCGATTTCGCGCGGCTCAACGCGGAGCGCGAGGAGCGCGGGCTGCCACCCTTCGCGAACCCGCGCAACGCGGCCGCCGGCGGGATCCGGCAGCTCGCCCCCAAGATGACGGCGGAACGGTCGCTCTCGTTCTACGCCTACGCCGTCGGCGAGATCGACGCCGACCAACCGCCGATGACACAGAGCGGCTTGCTGGCGTACCTGCGGACCCTCGGTTTTCGGGTCAACGAGCACGCGACGCGCTGTGCCTCGATCGCCGACGTGCTGTCCTTCGTCGCGCGCTGGGAAGACGAGCGCGACGGGCTCGACTACGAGATCGACGGCATCGTCGTCAAGGTCGACGAGCTGGCGTTACAAACGCGGCTGGGCAGCGTCGGCAAGGACCCCCGCTGGGCGACCGCGTTCAAGTTCCGAGCCCGCGAAGCGCGCACGAAATTGTTGGCGATCGAGGTCAACGTCGGCCGGACCGGGACGATCAACCCTTACGCCGTGCTCGAGCCGGTGCGATTGGGCGGCGTGACGGTGACCAACGCGACGCTGCACAACGAGGATGACATCCGGCGCAAGGACATCCGGGTCGGCGACGTCGTCATCGTGCGCCGGGCCGGCGACGTGATCCCGCAGGTCGTGGGACCGGTCCTCGAACTGCGCCGCGGCAAGCCCCGCCAATACGTGCTGCCGCGGCGCTGTCCGGTCTGCGGCGCCGACATCGATCGTCCCGAGGGCGAGGCGATGGCGCGCTGCACGAACGCGACCTGTCCGGCGCAACTGGTCGAACGCATCCGCCACTTCTGCTCGCGCGGCGCGATGGACATCGAGGGGGTCGGTGACCAACTCTCCGCCGCGCTGGTCGACGCCGCCCTCGTCCGCGACGCCGGCGACCTCTACCGCCTGACCGCCGAGCAACTCTTGGAGCTGCCGCGGATGGCCGAGAAGTCGGCGGCGAACGTGCTGGCGGCGATCGCGGCGTCGAAGTCGCGCGGCCTGGCGCGCTTGCTGTACGGGTTGGGGATCCGCTACGTCGGCGCGCAGAACGCGGCGATTCTGGCCGGCGACTTCGGCACGATCGACGCGCTGGTCGCCGCGAGCGAGGAGGATCTGCTGCGCAGCGAGGGGATCGGCGAGCAGATCGCGCGCAGTGTCACCCTGTTCTTCGCGCAGGAACCGAACCGCGCGATGGTCCAGCGCTTGAAGCAGGCCGGCGTCGACGTCACCGCGCCGCTGCGCCCGCGCGAGCCGGTCGGCGAGCTGGCCGGCAAGACGCTGGTGCTGACCGGGACGCTGCCGACGCTCAGCCGCGAGCAGGCGACGGAGCTGATCGTCGCCGCGGGCGGCAAAGTCAGCTCGTCGGTCTCGAAGAAAACCAGCTACGTCGTCGCCGGCGACGAGGCCGGCAGCAAGCTGCAGAAGGCCGAACAGCTCGGCATCCCGCTGCTCGACGAAGCCGGGCTACGCGCGTTGGTGGGTTCGGCGTAGCCGAACCCACTCAGACGTGCGAGGGCAGCGTCTGGTGGCCGTCGACGATCCCGTGCGGGACGGCACTGCGTGCGCCGTCGTCGTCGCTGTCGAGGTGGTGGCTGCCGTGGAAATGTTCCGGCGCTAGGTACATGTACATGACCGGAACCAAGACCAGCGTGAGCAGCAGCGAGCTGAGGATACCGCCGATCACGACGACGCCCAGACTCGATCGTACGCTCGAGCCCGGTTCCAATGCGAGCGCGAGCGGCAAGTTGCCCGCGACGACCGAGATGCTGGTCATGACGATCGGGCGGAACCGGGTGAAGGCGCTCTCCTTGATCGCGTCGAGCTTCGCCCGACCGCGCTCGCGCAACGTGTTGGCGTAGTCGACCAGCAGGATCCCGTTCTTGGTGACGATCCCAACCAGCAGAATCGTTCCGATCAGCGAGAAGAGGTTGAGCGTCTCGTGCGTGATCGCCAGCGCCCCCAGCGCGCCGAAGGCCGCGACGGGGACGGAGAACAGGATGATCAGCGGCGAGCGATAGCTGTTGTAGAGTGCGACCATCAGCAGGAAGACGAGCACGACCGAGAGGATCAGCGAGCCGCCCAGGCCGGTCAGCGTCTGAGCCATGTAGTCCTGCTGGCCTTGCGGACGCGGGCGCACGACGATGTTGCGCGGCAGGTGTATAGCCGGGAGGCGCTGGGTGAACGCCTTCTGCACGTTCGAGAGCGACGAGGTGGGCGCGACGTTCGCGCTGATGTCGATGACGGTGTTGCGGTTGACGCGGGTGATCAGCGGCGGCGCCGGCGCCCAGGTGAAGCTCGAGAAGTCGCCCAGATGGACGATGCTTCCGTTCGTCGCGCGGACCGGAATCGCCGCGATCGTGGCCAGGTTCGTCTGGTCCTCGATCGGGTAGATCACCTGCACCTGCTCGAGGCCGTCGACCGTGTTGAACTGCGTTGCGACCGCGCCGCCGAACGCCGCCTCGGCCGCTACCGAGGCGGCACCGATGCTCACGTTGAGCGCTCGTGCCTTCGCCCGGTCGAAACGCAGCTCGACTTGCGGCTCGAGATGCGAGGCCGCGCTGTAGACGTTGGTCGCACCCGGCGTGTGGACCATGGTATCGAACACCTGCTGCGCGTACGGCGTCGGGTCACCGCCGGTGACGTCGGTGACCAGTTCGTCGATCGGCTGCGCGTTGCCGCCGGCGATCCCGGTCGCCGGGATGCAGACGATCTGCGCGTCGGGGAGCAGCTTGTGGGAGAGCTTCGTGTAGAAGCCGATCCAGTAGTTCGTCGAGTGCTTGCGGTCGTCGCTCAGGAAGAGGTGGACCTGCCCGACGTTGCCCTGCAGCAGGAAGCCACCGAACGGCGAAGCGTAGCCGCCGGCGACGGCGGTGTCGGCGTCGATGTCCGGGTGGCGTCGGATCGCGCGTTCGAGCCCGAAGACCGCAGCCGCCGTCTTGGCCAGCGGCGTGCCGACGGGGTAGGTGACCTGGATGAAGATCTCGCCGCGGTCGACCGGTGGGATGAACTCCGATCCGACGATGCCGAGCGGCACCAGCGCCATCGCAAAGACGAACGAGCCGGCGCAGGCCGCGACGACGATGACGCGGTGGTCGAGCGCCCAGGGCAGCACGCGATGCGCGTACCACGAGCGCACCTTCGCGAAGCCGCGGGTGAAAGCGCGGATGATGCCCGGCGGCTTCCAGGTCGACTTGAGCGCCCAGTTGCCGGCCAAGCTAGGCGTGATCGTGAAGGAGACGAACAGCGAGGTCAGCGTCGAGATCACGACGACGATGCCGAACTCGGCCAAGTTGCGGCCGACCTGGGTCCCGGAGAGAAACGCGATCGGCAGGAAGACGACGACGTCGACCAGCGTGATGACGACGGCGGCCGTCCCGATCTCGTTTCGGCCGGTGACCGCCGCCTCAGTCGGCGACTGGCCTAGCTCGTAGTGACGTTCGATGTTCTCGAGGACGACGGTCGAGTCGTCGACCAGGATTCCGACGACCAGCGTCATGCCGAGCAGTGAGATCGTGTCGATCGTCAGGTTCATGATCATCATGACGAACAGGGCGACGCACAGCGAGGACGGGATGGCGACCAACACGACGATCGCGTTGCGCCACGAGCCCAGGAAGAACAGCATCACGATCCCGGTCAGGATGATGCCTTCCGTCAGCGTGCGGATCACACTGTCGATCTGCTGGGCGGTGTACTTCGACTGGACGTTGATGACGCTGAAGTTGATGTCGGGGAACTGCGCCCGGATCTGCGGCAAGTATCCGATGACGTTGTCGGAGGCCGTGACCTCGGAGGCGTCGGAGGCCTTTTGGATCTGGAGGAAGACGCCGTTGATCCCATTGACCGCCGCGACCTGGCGGCGCGGTTCGTAGCCGTCGACGACGCTGGCGACGTCGCCGATCCGGACGATCTGGGGCGCCGACGTCCACGGGTCGACCGGGCCGGCCAGCGTCGTCAACGCCGCGTTGGCCGGCGCGCTCGGCGCGGCGATCGGCAGGCCGAGGATCGACTCCGGCGTGATGATGTCGCCCCGGATGTCGATCTGCGTTTCGCGGTTGGATGAGTAGGCGATGCCGCCCGGCACCCGCAGGTTGTTCCCGGCGACGGTGCTGACGAGGTCGTTGAGCGTCAGTCCGTAGGCGTTGAGCGCCGCCGGATTCGCGACGACTTCGAAGGCGGGCGTGACCTGGCCGCCAACGGTGACGTTCGAGATGTCGGGGACCTGCTCGAAATCGGGCACGATGCGTCCGGTCGCGATCAGGTTGAGCTGCGCCGCGGTCATCTTCGAGGACGTCAACGAGATCGTCACGACGACCGCCTGGGAGGGATCGCGGATCGCGATCGTCGGCGGCTGGATCGCAGTCGGGAGGTTGTGCTCGGCTTGGGTCAGCGCGGTCTGGCTGTTGGTGAGGTCCGTGTTCTCGTTGGAGCTGATGTAGAACGTCCCGACGATCGTCGCCTGGCCCTGCTGGATGTTCGAGTTCATCGTTTGCAGGTTGGCGGCGCCGGCGAGCGCGTCTTCGATCGGGGCGACGACGGCGTCGCGCATGACCGTCGTCGAGGCGCCGGGATATTGAACGTTGATACTGACGGTGGGCTGCGAGACGTTCGGGAACTGTTGCTGGACCAGTTGGCTGGCGGCCAGCGCACCGCCGAGCAGCATCAGCGCCAGCAGGGCGAAGACCAGCGTCGGGCGCCGAACGAAGAGAGCGGTCAACATGCGTGCGTTACTTCTCGGCGACCTGTTGCTGGGTCGTCACCGGTTCGCCGTCGCTCAGGCCGAGCTGACCGTTGGCGACGACCGTCGTCCCCTGTTCGAGACCGCGGACGATCGCGCTCTTGTCGTCCTCGGCGACCATCAGCACGTCGACCGTCCGGACGATGCCGCTCTTGACGATCTGCACGGTCGAGTTGGTCGTGTCGAGAAATGCGGTGATGGGGATCCGCACGCCGCTGGCGTTGGGCAGGTTCGCGACGGCCGAGACGACCATACCCGGCTTGAGCAGCTCGCGCGCATTGTCGACGATCGCGTTGACGATGAAGTTGGTCGCACCCGGTTGCACCGGGCTCAGCACGCCGACGACGGTGCCGGGGATATGCTTGCCCGGGAGCGCGGCGGTCTCGATCGAGACCGAGGCGCCGGTGCGGATGCCGACGATCTGGCCGCCCGAGCCGTTGAGCACCGCGTAGACGCGGTCGGTCTCTTGGAGCGTGAAGATCTGGCGCGTCCCGGGATACTCGCCCAGGTTGAGGTTGCGGTTGACGACGACGCCGTCGATCGGTGAGTAGATGACGGCCTTGGAGATCGAGACCTGGATCTGATCGGCCGCGGCCCTGGCGGCGACGGCGGCGGCGCGCGCCGACTCGACGGTCGCACCTTGTAATCCGCTCCCGGTCGTGCCGTTCGCCTGGACCTGCTTGACGTCGTTCGCCAGCGTGACCTGGTCCTGGGCGATCGTCTCCTGGTCGTTGCGCACGGTCAGCTCTTGCTGGTCGTAGGCCTGTTGCGCGACGTACCCGTTCTTGAGCAGCTCGGCGTCACGCCGCAGGTTCAACGAGTCAACCGCCAGCGTGTGCTGCGCGGAGCGAACCGCGGCGCGCGCCTGGTCGACCGTGTTGCTGTTCTGGATGATCGTCAGGCCGGCTTGGTCGAACGTTTCGTTGGCCTTGGCCACGTCGCTGTTGTAGGTGGCCATGTCGGAGTTGTACTCGGCGACCAGGTCGGCCGTGTCGAGCCGCGCCAGGACCTGGCCCTTGCGGACGTGGTCGCCCTCCTGCACGGTGATGACGTCGGTCGGCTCCGAGAGCGACGACGTGATCCCCACGTTCTGGAACGGCGCGACCAGTCCGGAGAGCAACGAGGTCGGCGCGACCGAACCGTACGCGGCGGTGACGACCGGGACGACCGCGTTGGCGGTGCTGGCGCGCTGGCGTTGCGCGTGTCCACAGGCGGTCAGGACGAGCGACGCGGCGACGCAGACGAGGAACGATCGAGACACGGTCCGGGCGGGAGCCTTAGCCATACTGTCTCAGAGTACCAAACTCCGAGCGCATTGACTCACAAGCTGTTGCCAGGTTCCGGCACGACTGCTAACCCCGTATGCGGCCGATCAGAACAGCTGGACGAGCGTTGGGTCGGTGGGCGCGACGAGCGACGCCTCGCCGAGGGCGTCGGCGACATCGCGGGCGATGACGCCGCGCTGACGGTGCGCCTGCGCCACGCCGCCGGCGCGGCCGTGCCAGTAGGCGCCGGCCCGCGCGGCGTCGACCGGGCTCAGACCCTGCGCCAGCAAGGTGGCGATGATCCCGGTCAGGACGTCCCCGGTTCCGGCCGTCGCCAGCGCGCTGGTCCCGGTCGGGTTGAGGTGGGTCACCGGCGGCGTTCCGATCAGGGTGGTGCGGCCCTTGAGCAGCGTCGTGACCCCGTACTCTTGAAGGAAAGCGCGCAGCCGCGGGAGCCGCTCGGTCGCGGCGACGGTCCCCTTCCCGCTCAGCCGCGCGAATTCGCCGGCGTGCGGGGTCAGCACCAGCGGCCGGTCGCGGTAGGCCGCGAGCCGCTTGGCGAGATGGAAGAGCGCGCCGGCGTCGGCGACGGCCGGCAGGTCGGTCCCCGCCAGCACGCCGTTGACGATCTCGCCGAAGGCCTCCGAGAGGCCGAGGCCCGGGCCGATCCCGATCGAGCCGCAGTGGCGGGTCAGCTCGAGGATGGTGCGGACGGCCCCGGCGGGATCGCGCTCGTCGTAGGTGACCACGACCTGTTCCACCAGCTGCGCGCGCAGCGCGGCGGCGGCCCCTTCCGGCGTCGCGACGGTCACGTAGCCGGCGCCGGCCCGTGCCGCGCCCCAGGCGCACAGCACCGCCGCACCGGGGAACTGGGTCGAACCGGCGACGAGCAGCGGTGCCCCGGCGCTGCGCTTCTCCGACTCCGCCGGCCGGCGCGGGAGGAGCGCCGCGAAAGCGGACTCGTCCATGACCTCGGTCGGCGGGTCGTCGATGCCGTCGGCGTCGGCGTCGCGCATCCCGATCGACGCGCACCACAGCGCGCCGGTCGCATCGCGACCGGGGTCGAGAAAACAGCCGAGCTTCGGCCGGCCCAACGCGACCGTCGCCGTCGCGCGGATCGCCGGGCTTCCGACCGCGCCGCTGGTCGGATCGATCCCGGTCGGGACGTCGAGCGCCAGGATCGGCGCGCCGGCGGCGCCGACTGCCTCGACCAGTGCCGCCGTCGCCGGGTCGAGCGGAAGGCGCGCGTTGACTCCGAGCAGTCCGTCCAGGATCAGCCCAGCGTCGCGCAGCGCCACCGGGTCGGGCGGGAACGGGCGCTCCTCGATCCCGGCGATGCGCGCGCGAAAACGCGCGTCGCGCCGCGCTTCGCTCCCGTCGGCGGCCGGATCGGCGTAGACGACGCGGCGCCGCGTTCCGCCGTATGCGGCCAACGCCGCGTAGGCGTCACCACCGTTGTTGCCGCGTCCGGCCAGCGCGACGATCGCGCCGTTTTCCGGGCGCGCGTACGGCTCGATCAGCCGCGCGATCGCCGCGCCGGCCGCCCGCATCAGGGCGACCTCGCCCTCGCGCCCGACCGCCGCCGCGTCGAGCGCGCGCATCTGCGCGGCCGTCACCGCGCGCACGTTCAGCCCTCCAGCACGACGACCGCGGCGGCCATCGTCGCCGTGTGCGTGATCGTCAGGTGGACGGCGCGCACACCGCGCGCGGCGAGCAGTCCTTCGTACGCGCCGAACAGACGAATGACCGGCTTCCCGCTGCGCTCGTGCGTCACGCCGACGGCGCGCCAAGGGATCGCGTGCCCGAAGGCCTTGCGCGTCGCCTCCTTGGCGGCGAAGAATCCAGCCAGCCGTTCGGGCCAGTTGCGTTTGCGCAGCGCGTACGCCATCTCTTCCTCGGTATACACTTTGCGCGCGAAACGTTCGCGGCGCGCACCCTCGAAGCGGTAGCGCTCGACCTCGGCCAGGTCGATTCCGATTCCGACGATCATCGCACCGCCCTTCGCCACCGCGCTCCCAGGACCGTCCGACCCGCAGCCCGAACCGGACCGACGGCCGTGCGCGAGATCAGCATTGTCCCGATCAACGCGATCGACCCGGGAATCCTCACCCGGCTAGCGCTGTGTCTCGAGGAACGCTTTCTGGCCGCCGCGCTGGTGCGTACGCCGCTCTCCATCCCCCGGAGCGCGCTCAACAGCACCCGCGGCCAGCTCTTCGTCGGCTCGCTGGTCAATCGCCTGACCGCCGCCTACGACGCGCGCGAGGCGCTCGTGCTCGGGGTGACCGATTTCGATCTCTACAAGACGTCGCACCAGTTCGTCTTCGGATCGGCCAGCGAGACGCAGCGCTGCGCGGTCGTCTCCGTCCATCGGCTGCGCTCGGAGTTCTACGGCGACCCCAACGATGAGAACGCGCTCTTCCAACGACTCGTGAAGGAGAGCGTCCACGAGATCGGTCATGCGCTGGGCTTGCGCCATTGCTACAACGCGCGCTGCGCGATGTACTACTCGAACTCGATCTTCGACACCGACAACAAATTTTCGCACTACTGCGAGAGCTGCGAACGCCGCAGCCGCGCCAACCGGCCGGCATAGCAGGCAGGGACAAGGCGCTCAAGGGGCTCTGCCGAACGACCGATTCCTCCAAACACGGGTGTGTGCTCCAGCCCACACCCGCTACGCTTCTGTCGTTGCCGAGGATTGCGTTGGGTCTGACCGTGGAGCGACTGCTCACCGTGCGCCGCCGATTCGGCCTGCGCCGGCGCCTCATGATCGGCGCCGCGGCCATCATTTGTTCGGCCGCGATCCCCGCTGTGCCCCAACTCCCCGAACTTGCACCGCTCGCTCTGCTCCCCGTAGCGGTAGGAGCCATCGTGGCCGGCCCGCTGGCGGGTCTGCTGGCGAGCCTGGCGGCCGCCCTGGTGAGCGCGTTCGTCCATCCGCCGGTCGGGGCGGTCGGGGTCGTCGTCGCGGCGGTCGTGCTGTTCGTGACCGGGGCCGGCCTGACGTGGCTGCTCGCCGGGCGCGCCGCGAACCCGTTCGACGCCGTCGCCGGTGACGGCGTCGCCGCGCTCGGCGGTGCGGAACGGTTGGCGCTGCCGGCCGGCCCGCTCGGCGCGAGCATCGCGGCGCTGACGACCGGGGTCCGTGAGGTCGCCGCCGGCGATCTGACCAAGAACCTGGCCGTCGCCGACGGTCCGCTGGGCGAGCTGGCCGTCGGGGTCAACAAGCTGATCTTCGGGATGCGCGACTTCTTGGGCGCGATGCACGGCGAAGCGCAGCGGCTGGGCGTCTCGGGCGGTGAGCTGAACTCGACCGCGGCCAGTTCGCTGGCCGTGATCGAGGGTGGCGCGATCGCGCAGAAGCAACTCGAGGAAGGGATCATCGAGCAGTCGCGCATCGTCGAGGGCGCGCAGACCAAGGTCCGCTCGATGACCGACGCGATCAGCGATCTGGCCGGCTCGGCCGAACAGCAGACCCGCTCGCTCGACGAAACCGCGCTCTCGGTCACCGCGATGTCGACCTCGATCGAAGAGGTCGCCGCGCAGGTCGACTCGCTGCTGACGATCTCGTCGGCGACGACGGTGACCGCCGATCGCGGTGGTACGGCGATCCACACGATCGTCGACGCGATGTCGACGATCCGCGCGACGATCGAGGAGCTGGCGGCCGACATTCGGCGGCTGGGCACCAACTCCGATCAGATCGGCAACATCGTCAAGGTCATCGATCGGATCGCGGAGCAGACGAATCTGCTCGCGCTCAACGCTGCCATCGAAGCGGCGCGCGCCGGGGAGCACGGCCGCGGCTTCGCCGTCGTCGCGAGCGAGATCCGCAAGCTGGCCGACGGGAGCGTCCAGGCGACCAAGGAGATCGCCGGCCACATCGGCTCGACGCAGAACGTCATCGCGCAGGTGACGGAGGCGATGACGCGGCTCAACGAGCGGCTCGAAGACAGCGTCAGCTCGACCGACAACGCCTCGGACGCGTTGCGCGAGATCGTCGAGGCCGTGCTGGGCGCGAACGAGCAGATCGGTCAGATCAACGCCGTGGCACGCTCGATGGCGGACAACGCGTTCCGCGTGATCCGCTCGATCGAGGAGATCACCCGCTCGGTCGGCGCCAACCTCTCGGCGACGACGCAGATGGCATCCCACTCCGGCGAGGTCTCGAGCGCCTTCGAAGCCATCAGCTCGATCAGCGCGCAGAACGCCTCATCGGTCGAGGTGTTGACCTACGTCAACGACGAGGTGACCTCCGCGGCGCAGCGGATCCTGACCTCGGTCGAGGAGATGAACCAGCGTGCCGCGGCGATCGACCGGCAACTGGGACGCTTCAGCATCACCGAACGGAAGGCGGAAGGGACCCCGGTATGAAGCTCGGCCTGCGGACGAAGATCATCGGGACGCTGGTCATCGCGATGATCATCTCGACGGCGATCTCGGCGATCGCCGCGCGACAGACGATAGCGACCGACCTGAACCGGCTCGCCGCGGAGCAGGTCACCAGCGGCTCGACCGGCTTCGCCGGCTACTGGGACGCCAAGCGCGACGCCGTCAAACTCTTGGTGACGCAGGCCGCGATCGACGACGCGGTCCGCCGCGGCACGGGCGCGCACGACGGCGCCAAACTGAGCGAGACGCTGGCCGGGATCGCGCACCAGAGCGGGCTCTCGTTCCTGACCGTCGCCGACGCGAACGGGACGGTGATCGCACGCGCCAACGGCGGCCGGCCCGGTGGGAAGCTGACCTCGCCGTTCGTCGCGCGCGCGCTCGACGGCGAAACGGTCAGCACCGCCGCCGTCCTGCAACACGACGAGCTCGCCGCCGAGCAACTGCTCCCGCAGATCGAGTCGACGACCAGCGGCAAGCAGGGTGTCGACCAAGGGCTGGCGGTGATCTCGGCGACCCCCATCTCGGATCAGAACGAGCGCACGATCGGCGTCGCCTACGGCGGCATCGTGATGAACCACTACTACGACGTGGTCGACGAGGCAACGCACGCCCTGGGCGGCAAGACCGCGGTGTTCTTCGAGGGCGAAGTCGTCTCGAGCTCGATCCCAGGCCCGGACGGCCCGCGGCTGGTCGACGAACCCGTCGCACCGGCGCTGGGCTCGGTCAGCCAGACCTGGACCGGTCTCGACAGCGAGGGTGGCCGGGAGTACATCGCGCGCATCCAGCCGGTGCTCGACGACCGCAACCGGGTCGTCGCCGAGCAGTGGTTCGGCGTGCCGCTGGCGACCTTCACCGAGATTCAATCGCACACGCTGCTCTCGCTGCTGCTCTGGGGCGTGGTCGGCATTCTGATCGGTTTGGCGATCGGTATCCCGGTCGTCGAGCGGCTCTCGCGCCAACTGATCGCCCGCAGCGGCCAGCTGCGTGCCTCGGCGCAGGAACTCTCGGTCGTCATCGTCGGCAGCGAGGTCTCGGGCGACCACGTCGCGCAGACGCGCGCCGCGGTCGAGCGCGAGGGTGAGCTGCTCGCGCGGGCCGCGGCGGACGCCGCCGCGCCGACCGCCGCGGCGCTCGCCGAGGCGACGGCGCTCAACGCGGAGATCCTCGGCGACGTGATCGTGATCGACACGTTGGCCAGCGAGATGGCGGCGCGCACCGCGCACGCCGTCACGCGGGTCAACGAACTCAACGAGGTCGCAGCGGGTCTCGACCAGCTCGTCACCGGCTCCGCCTAGGCGCACGGGGCGATGGCCGACGTCATCCTGTTCTTCGGCTCGAACGCCGATACGATGATCGCCACCAAGGCGCTCAAGGACGGTGGCGTCGCGGCGAAGATGATCCCCAAGCCGGCGCACGTCGACGCACCGGCGAACCTGGCCTTGAGCGTCGACGGCGCGGTCGAATCGGCCGCCGTCGCCGTCCTGGCCAGCGCGAACGTGCGGCTCGGCGGCGTGGCAAAGTAGTGGGTGCGCGTTCCGCGAACCCGTCGCGCTTAGACGACGCGTGCGTCGGCGAGGTGGACGACGCGCTCGGCGCCGTTGACCCGCAGCACCAGACCACCTTCGGGATCGAGCCGCTCGGCGTGGCCCTCGAGGAGCGTCCCGTCGGCGTCGAGCCGCAGCCGGTAGGGCTGCCCGCGCAGCTCGGCCCGCGCCTCCCAGGCGCGCGCGATCGCGGCGGGCCGGTCGAGCACGTCGACCAGACCGTCCATCGCACCCAGAATCGCCGCCAGCAGCACCTCGCGGGCAGCGTGGGGCGCGACGTCGCTGAGGTAGGCCGGCGGCGGCGCGATGCCGACGACCGCCGCCGCGGCTGACGGGCGGCGGACGTTCACGCCGACGCCGCAGCCGACGTGGGCTCGTTCGCCCGCCACCCGCGAGACGCACAGAATCCCGGCCGCCTTGCGGCCGTTCAGGTCGAGGTCGTTCGGCCAGCGCAGCGCCAGCCGCACGCCGCAACCCGCTTCGACCCCATCGGCGACCGTCAGCGCGACCCAGAACGGGACCGCCCACAACCCCTCGGTCGCGACCGCCGCCGGCAAGATGGTGGTGAAGAGCAGCGCCGTCCCGGGCGCGGCGAGCCACCGGCGGCCGGCCTTGCGCCCGCGGCCGGCGGTCTGGTGCTCGGCGACCAGGGTCGCACCGGCCGCCGCCGGATCGCCGAGCAGCGCCGCCGCGTCGTCGTTGGTGCTGCCGGTCTGCGCTCGGTAGCGGACGTCGGCGAAGCGTGTCCCCGCGAGCGCGGCGTGCACGCGCGCGACGTCGAGAGGTGCGTCATCCCCGGGCACGTATCACCGATGCGCTATGGCAGTCGAACGAACCTTGATCCTCGCCAAAGCGGACGCCGTCGTCCGCGGACTCGTCGGCGAGATCCTCGCCCGCTTCGAGCGGCGGGGCTACGCGATCCTGGGTCTCAAGCTGATGCAGGTGACGCACGAGCAGGCGAAGCGGCACTACGCCGAGCACGATGGCAAGCCGTTCTTCGAAGGGCTCGTCGCGTACATCATCGGCTCGCCGATCGTGGCGATGGTGATCGAAGGCGAAGACGCGATCGAAGGCTGCCGTGCGACGATCGGCGCGACCAACCCGATCAAGGCGACGCCGGGGACGATCCGCGGCGACTACGGTCAGACGATCGGCCGCAATCTCGTCCACGGCTCGGACTCGCCGGCCTCGGCCGCGCGCGAGGTCGCGATCTTCTTCCGCGAAGACGAGCTGTACTCGCGCGCCAACGTCCTGGGCGACTGGGTCGCTGCGAAGTAGCGCGATGTCGATCGAATCGTTGCGCGGCGGTGGCCGGCCGCTGATCGAGAGCGTCCGAGCCCGCGAGATCCTCGACTCACGTGGGAATCCGACCATCGCCGTCGCGGTCGCGACCTCGTTCGGCGCCGTCGAAGAGGCGATGGTCCCTTCGGGCGCCTCGACCGGCGCGCACGAAGCGGTCGAGAAGCGCGACGGCGACCCCAAGCGCTACGCCGGCAAGGGCGTGCTGCAGGCCGTCTCGGCCGTCAACGAGATCATCGGGCCGGCGGTCGAAGGGATGGACGCGACCGCGCAGCGCGAGATCGACGCGGCGCTGCTCGAGCTCGACGGGACGCCGAACAAGAGCAACCTCGGGGCGAACGCGCTGTTGGGTGTCTCGCTCGCCGTCGCGCGCGCCGCCGCGGTCTCGCTGGGCGTCCCGCTCTATCGCTATCTCGGGGGACCGTCGGCCGCGACGCTGCCGGTGCCGATGATGAACGTCATCAACGGCGGCAAGCACGCGGCCGGCGCGCTGCAATTTCAAGAATGCATGATCGTTCCGCTCGGCGCCGCGACGATCGCCGACGCCGTGCGCGCCGGCAGCGAGGTCTTCCACGCGCTGGGCACATTGTTGCACGACGAGGGACAGGTCACGCTCGTCGGCGACGAAGGCGGCTACGCCCCCCAGCTCGATTCGATCGACCAGGCGCTGCAGCTGATCGTGCGCGCGATCGAACGCGCCGGCTACGTGCCCGGGAGTGAGATTGCGCTCGCGCTCGATCCCGCCTCGACCGAGTTCTACCGCGACGGAAAATACTGGCCGCACAAGCCCGACGATCACCCGCTGACCTCGGCCGAGATGGTCGGGCTCTACGAGGGGCTGTGCCGCACCTATCCGATAGTCTCGATCGAGGACGGCCTGGCCGAGGACGATTGGGAGGGCTGGCAACTGCTCACCAAGGCGCTGGGCGCGCGCGTGCAGATCGTCGGCGACGACCTGTTCGTGACCAACATCGAGCGGCTCGAGCGGGGCATTCGCGAGGGCTCGGCCAACGCAATCCTGATCAAGCTCAACCAGATCGGGACGCTGACCGAGACGCTCGACGCGGTCGAGATGGCGCACCAGGCCGGCTACCGGACGGTGATCTCGCACCGCTCCGGCGAGACCGAGGACACGACGATCGCCGACTTCGCGGTCGCGACGGGCGCCGGCCAGATCAAGACCGGCTCGCTCGCGCGTAGCGACCGGACGGCGAAGTACAACCGGCTGATGGGGATCGCCGAGGAGCTCGGGCCGTCGGTGGCGCGCTATCCTGGGAAGCGGGCTTTCGCCGCGTTAGCACCGGATTAGGGTTCGGGGACCGGGCGCGGTCGGGGCGCCCGAAACGCCGAACGGGTGAGTATCGTCTTCCTGTGCGTTACCGGAGGGACCCACGTGCGCTCCATCCTCGCCCCCGTTTCGGCCGCCGGTGCGGCCCTTGCCCTGCTGGCGCTCCCGCTGGTCGCGTCGGCACAGCCGTTTCCGAACGAGACGATCCACGGGACCGTCGCGTCCTGGGACGGCGGCGAGCACCTCTACGTCCACGACGACCGCGGCTTCACCGACGACGTGGCACTCGGCGACCAGACCGCGGTTCGGCCCGCCGGGACCCAGCTCGTGGCGGGGATGACCGTCACGATCACCGGCTACAACGCCGGCCACTGGTTCGATGCCGAGACGATCGACACCCAAGTCGCCCAGGCCGCGCCACCCGTCGCGCAGGCCCCGCCGCCGATCGCGCAGCCGGACCCGATCGTGCCTCCCGTCGTCCAGGCTCCGGCTCAGCAGGTCCAGGTCGTCCCGGTCGCCCCGCCCTATCCGCCGTACGGTTACGCGTATCCGGCCCCGGTCTACTATCCTTATCCGGTCTACTATCCGGCCTATGCCGTTCCGTACTACGGGTACGGTCCCGGGGTGCGGGTGAATCTCGGCTGGGTCTGGACCCCGCGCGGCTGGGTCCGCGGCCGGGGCTACCGCCGCTAAGCCTCACGCTGGGGTTCGTCCACGATGCGCCGGGCAGCGGGAACGCTGCGCCGGCGCTCGCGCATGCCTCCGCGCCCGCTTCGGCGAAGGGCGCCTCGGGGGCGCGCGGGCCCGTAGCTCAGCGGTAGAGCAGCCGGCTCATAACTGGTCGCGCGTTGGTTCGAATCCAGCCGGGCCCAGCGTCCTCGCTCGCGGTTGGGCGCCATAGTCTATCGGTTAGGACGCCGCCCTTTCAAGGCGGAGAGACGGGTTCGATTCCCGTTGGCGCTACCAAGACGCCCGATCCTCGAAGTGTTTTTGCGTCGTGATGAGCCGGGATTCGCAGCACAAGGCCGCTTTCGTCATCGGCATCGTAGCCGTTACGATCCTTCGCGCGTATGCAGCGGCTTCGGCGGGCGCAACCGCCCTGCCGGAGATCCCGCACGTAACGCCTGCGAACGGGGTGACGATGCTGACGCTGCGTGCCCAAGCGAATCGCGGTCAGGCGGCATTTACCTACCGCGGAGGGCTCGTACCGCCGACGATCCATGTCGTTCCCGGCGGCGAGCTGCGCGTCACGTACGTCAACGACCTACCACCGCACTCCAGCGAGCAATGCGCGCTCGGACCCTGCATGGATATGACGAATCTCCACTTTCACGGCATGGAGGTCTCGCCACACCGTGGGCAGGACGACATTCTGACGATGCTCGCGAGCCCCGGGCAAACGCTGCACTACGACGTGCACGTTCCGCGCGACGTGCCGCCGGGACTCTACTGGTATCATACGCACCCGCACGGTGAGAGCGAACGTCAGGCCCTCGATGGAATGTCGGGCGCGATCGTCGTCGACGGCATCGACCGCTACGTACCGCAGCTGCGGACCATGCCCGAGCGCATACTCGTGCTGCGAACGACCGAATTTTCAGCGAACGATCCGTCGCTTCAATCGCTGATGCGCAGGCTCGAGGTCGGCAGTGGGAGCGCGTGCCATTCGCAGCAAATCCCCGACCAGCTCTTCACGGTGAACGGCGCATTTCGCCCGTCTGTGTCGATCGCGCCGGGCGAGCGGCAGTTCTGGCGGATTCTCAACGCCTCGGCGGACGACTATACCGATCTCAGCGTCGACGGGTCGTCGCTGCGCGTCGTCGCGTTCGACGGAGAGCCGCTCGCGATGCACGATCCGGCGCATCCCACCCGCACGTTCCGTCACATCGTGATCCCGCCGGCCGGCCGCGTCGAAGCGATCGTGACCGGGCCGCCCTCGGGAATTCACGCCGCACTGCGCATGCATTGTGTCGATACGGGTCCGGACGGCGATCCGATGCGCGGTCAGGTGCTGGCGGACATCGCCTCCGATGGCGCCGGCCCGCGCCCCGCGCCCGTCCGAGCGCTACTAGGCTCGGCAACGTACAAAGAAGTAGATCTTTCGCTGATCGAGCATGGTGCGCCGAGTTTCGTGGCGACGTTTACGGAAGGGCATCACCGGTTCTACATCAACGACCGGCTGTTCTCGCCCACCGCTGCGCCGATGACGACCGTGCGGGTGGGCACGTATGTGCACTGGCGTATCGTCAACCGGACACATGAGATTCACCCATTTCACATTCACCAGGTCCATTTTTTGACGTACGCCGTGAACGGCAAAACCGTCGCGAACCCGATTTGGGCCGACACGATGAACGTTCCACTCGAGCAAAGCATCGACGTCGTCTTAGACGCCACGTCAGCAGACATTCGTGGCCTGTCGGTATTCCATTGCCACATCCTCAGTCACGAGGACAAGGGCATGATGGCAAAGGTGCTCTTCAAGTGACCGCTCGCGCAGGAACGGTGTTGCGGCGGCGACGAGCCCGAGCGTCGCGGTGACGACGATGAACCCGACGTCGAACGAGGTGCGCGCGGCGACGATGCCCGTCAGCAGCGCCGGGAGACTGTAGCCGGCATACGCGACGATCAGCAGACGAGAGAACACCCGCGCGCGCTGACCGCTGCCGACGCGGGCGACCACCGCGTAGGCCGCCCCGGAAGCGACGCCGACCGCGCCCCCGACGACGATCGTGGCGACGATGATGAGGCTCCAGGCGTTCGCGCTCGTTCCGGCGACGAGCAGCGCGAGGCCGACGACGGTCGCGACCGGTCCCCAAATGCCGCCGGCGTGCGGCGAGAGCTTGGAGAGCGCGATGCTCGCGCCGACCGTTGCAATCTCGAGGCCGAGGAACGCGAGTGCTCCGACCAGCGGGTTCACGGCGTGGAGCGCGCTGGCGAGATAGGCGGGGACGAGCGAGAGGTACAGCGCGGTCCCGGCCCAGGCGACGAAGATCGCCGCCATCGCGAAGCGGAGGCCCCACCAGACGACATCGGCGGGAAGCACTGCCTCCGCCGGCGCATCGCCGTTTCGGCCTGTCGCGAGACGTCGTCCGGCGAACGCGGGGAGCAGGACGACGGCGGCGAGGCCGAGCGCGAAGATCGGCAGGTACGAGGCGTTTGTTCCGCCGCCGAGATCGTACGCGATCGCGGTGAGCACCGGACCGAATGCGAGCGCGAGCGCCGTCGCGACGGTCAGCGCCTGACCCGCGGGGATGGGACCACGCCAGTGCTCGGTGAACGTAGCGGAGATGGCGCCCACCGCGAACGCCGCGCCGATGCCCTGGACCAGACGCGCCGCGAGGAGTACGGCCAGCCCGTGCGCGCCCAGCAACAGCGCGGTCCCGGCCAACATGAACGCGAGGCCGGTAGCAACGACCGCGCGGCGGCCGAACCGCTCCGCAAATCCACCGAAGAGCAGCAGCACCGGGATCAACGAGCCGACGTACACGGCAAAGGCGAGGCCGATATCGGCAGCGCTGAGTCCCCACGCGCTGCGATAGGGCACGAACAGCGCGCTCGTTGCCGTCGAGTTGGAGGTCAGGACGATCAGCATCGCGGCCGCGGCGAAGGCGCGGAGCGGCAGCGTACCGGCGGTGAGGCGTTGCATGGGCTCACCATATCGTCTATACTAACTGTTGGGAAGTACGTACCCACACGTTAGTACTAACCGTCCGGTAAGTAAGGAGCGTTCGCTGATGCCGATCCCGTCCGACCCGAAGCTGCCCGCCGTCGGCAACTGCGACCTCGTCGCGTGCACGTCGCGCGACGTCTTGGCGAACCTCGCTACGAAGTGGGCGCCGCTGATCTTGCGCCAGCTGGCTCGGAGCGACAAGCGTTACTCCGAGTTGCGCGACGCAATCGGAGGCGTTTCGGAGAAGATGCTCGCGCAAACACTCCGCGAGCTGGAGCGGGACGGCCTCATCAAACGCACGAGCTATCCGGTCATTCCGCCCCACGTCGTCTACGCGCTCACCCCACTCGGCGCCGAGTGCACGGCGCACGTCGCGACGCTGCTCGGTTGGATCGAGCATCACGTGCGCGACCTCCGTGACGCCCGGACTCTCTACGACGCCACGCAGCAGCGTGGTAAGACAGCCCGACCGCCGGATGTACGCGCGGGCCGCCGCGTGGCGGCCGCATTGTCAGGATAGGGCGGCCTGGCGAGGTCCGGAAACTACTCGAAGCTGTTGTTCATATATATATGTCCATAGAGGCTTGACTCGTACACATATATGTGTCATATCTTATACCATCAGGACACGTATATATGAACGACAATCGAGCTGCCCTTGCCCGCAAGCAATTGGAGCGGCGCCTCGCGCCCCTGCGGGGGATGACCCTTGTTGCTCCCCCCAAAGGCTGGATCAAGGCCATTCGGGAGTCCCTGGGAATGACTGCCCGCCAACTCGCCGCTCGCATGGGCGTCTCGCCCTCGCGGATCCCGGCCATCGAGAAAGCGGAAGTTACCGGTGCGACCACGTTGAGGACGCTGCGGCAGACTGCCGCAGCTATGAACTGTGCCTTCGTCTATGCCTTCGTGCCGATCGAGCCGCTCGACGATATCCTGCGCGAGCGCGCGACGGAAAAGGCGCGGAAAGACGTCTCGCGCCTCGATCACACCATGCGCCTTGAAAATCAGGCACTCCTCAAATCCGATCTTGACGCCGAGCAGCAGCGAACGATCGACCTCATCCTAGCCGGCCCGCTACGCGGTCTGTGGGACGATGAACGGGATCCTGCCTGATCCTCTGTTCGATCGCGACGATGATGCTAACACGCCCCTTACCGCCGAGGAGCGCGAACAGCTCATTCCGTCGTACATCTCGCTGCGACATGAGCTGAACGAAGCCGAACAGATTAATATCGGCGCAGCTCAACGCTGGGCCTATGCCCGCAGGCGCAGTGTCCTCGATCGGGATTTTCTGCGCAGGCTGCATAAACGGATGTTTGGCGAGGTATGGCGTTGGGCTGGACAATATCGTACGACTGCCCGCAACATCGGCGTCGAGGTCCATCGTATCGCCATGGACGTGCAGCAAGCCGTCGATGATGCGCGATACTGGGTCGAACACACCACCTATCAGCCCGACGAAATCGCGGTGCGGTTCAGTCACCGTCTTGTTGCCATTCATCCTTTTCCCAATGGAAATGGACGCTTTTCGCGTCTTGTTGGCGATCTTCTCGCCCGCCAGCTCGGGCAGCCGCCCCTCACGTGGGGCCTGACAGACCTGGTCAATGCCGGAGAGACCCGGGCACGATACGTCGAGGCCCTACGGGCCGCCGACAATCACGATCTCGGACCGTTATTGCTCTTTGCCCGCTCTTAGGGGGTGCGATGGAATTTACACAGATCCAAAACACCGATATACGTCTCTCGCGGATCGGCCTCGGTACGTGGGCCATCGGCGGCTGGATGTGGGGCGGCGCCGACGACGATGCGGCTGTCGCCACGATCCAGCGCGCCCTCGACTCCGGGATCACCCTGGTCGATACGGCGCCGGCCTACGGACAAGGTCACTCCGAAGAGGTAGTAGGCCGCGCCCTCAAAGGGCGGCGCGATCGGACGATCGTTGCAACCAAAGTCGGGCTCGAGTGGGACGAGCACGGAAACGTCCGGCGGAACGCGTCCGCGGCCCGCATTCACAAGGAAATCGAGGATTCGCTGCGGCGTCTGCAAACCGACTACGTCGACATCTACCAGGTGCACTGGCCCGATCCGGCCACGCCGATGGAAGAGACGGCCAAGGCCATGCAGGGGCTGTACGATGCCGGCAAAATCCGTGCGATCGGCGTCAGCAACTTCTCGCCCGCGCAGATGGACGAGTTCGCGAAGTCCTCGAGGCTCCACACGGTTCAGCCGCCGTACAACCTGTTCGAGCGCGCGGCCGAGCTGGACGTCCTGCCGTATGCGATCTCCCATCGCCTGACCGCCCTGACCTATGGGGCGCTGTGCCGGGGCCTGCTGAGCGGAGCGATGCGCGAGGACACGACGTTCCAGGGCGACGACCTGCGGCGCACCGACCCCAAGTTTCAACCGCCGCGCTTCGCCGAATACCTACGGGCCGTGCAGCGGCTCGACGCATTCGCCCGGGCGCGCTATGGCAAGGGCGTCTTGCACCTCGCCCTGCGCTGGCTGCTCGACCAGCCCGGCGTCGGCGCCGCCTTGTGGGGCGCGCGGCGCCCGGACCAGGTCGATCCGGTCTCGGGAGCCTTCGATTTTTCGCTCGACGCGAACGCCAAAGCGGAGATCGATCGGATCGTCAAGGAGGAAGTGAAGGATAGCGTCGGCCCGGAGTTCATGGCGCCTCCCGAGGAGGCCGTGCCACACTAGGGCGAGGGGGCCGACTCCACGACACGATGACGGAGTCCGAGCAGTCGGGCGAAGAGCGAGCGCGAGGTCTCATAGCGCACGACGGGTGGCGGCTCCACGGCGAGCAGCGCGGTCGCGCGTGACTCCGACGCGGCCGCGAGACGAAGCATCGAGCGCGTCGAAGCGGCCAGGTGACGCGGGCGGATGACTTTGGAAGCGGCTTTCGCGAGCGGCTCCTCCGCCTGCGCGCGAGCGGTCGCGGGGTGGAGATCGGACGGCCGGGTGACGAGCGCGGTGACGACGGCGGATGGCGGCACGTCGAGCATCGCCGAGAAGCGGTGCCACTGCGCCAGCACGCGGCGCACGTAGGCGCGCGTCTGCGCATACGGCGGCACTCCGCCATACCGTCTGACCGCGTCGGGCCCTGCGTTGTAGGAAGCCACGGCGAGCTGCACCCGGGTCGCCGGATCGAACGACGCGTAGCGCATCATCAAACGACGAAGATAGCGCGCGGTACCGTCCAGGTTCTCGTAGGGTTCGAGCGATTGGACCTGCAAGCTCGCCGCGGTCGCCGGCATCAATTGGCCGTAGCCGACGGCGCCGACCGGCGAGAGCGCGCCCGCGCGCCAATTCGATTCGACGGTGACGACGGCCAGCAACAGCCGAGGATCGATCTGGTAGTACGACGACAGCAGCAACAGGCGTTGCGCCATCTCGTCTCGGGACGCCAGGGAGAGCCGCCCGTTGACGGAGGCGAGCGCCGAGGAGTAGCGCGCGACGATCGGTGCGATCTGCGCTGAGGCAGCTGGCGGCACGACGAGCACCGACGACGCCAAAGCGAGCGTCGCGGCCGGCCCGACACAGACGCGAAAAAGACGCACGGATACGTCCATCCCCCCTCGTTCGGTCAGCGAGCCCGCGAACCCCACCTTGGACAGGTCAACGTGTGACCGAGCACACGGGCCCAGCCTGCCACAAGCGACGCCTCGTCGCTCCCGTCTCATCGCGTTCTAATCAAGTCTGGCAATAATTCTCTTTGCCAAAGCCCGCGAAATCGGCAACTGCCCTACCGACCCCGGGTTCATGGGGCCGCCAAGAAGAAAGGCGCAAGACTGAATGAACTCCACCACCAACGCGTATCCGCGCAGCGTCCATGAGAAGTACCTCGGTATCGTGCAGCTCGCCCGCACCATCGACAAAGCGAAGATGGTCGCCAACGGGACCATCGGCGAGTACCACTATAGCTGCCCCATGGACCAGGCGCTGTTCACGGAATTCGGGATCGACGGCAAGAAGCTCGCCGCCCTCGTCTCCGACGCCGCGAAGGATGCCAGGCACTTGCCCGCCATCGAGGCGTACGTGAAGCCGCTCGTTCAGAAGAAGACACAGTCGGACATCGAGCGCTTCAACCGCGACACGCTCACCCACAAGCCGACCGGCGACAGTCTGACGGCGTTCAACACGCTGCGCGGACAAATCGCGGCGGACCGAACCGACGTCACGACGTGGCCGGATCTGCTCGACCTCGACGAACACCGTGCGGTCCCCAAGCGGACAGCCGCAACGAACTAGCCTCGGCATGCAACGAGGCCCGCGCAGGAGCGCGGGCCTCGTGTGCTTTGCTGAGGTCGCCGGAGCGATCAGAGCTTGTGGCTGACCGAGAGGGTGAAGGTCTGGAACGGCGGCTCGATCAGGCCGAGGTGCGAGCCCTGCCCGTACCCGTTGATCGACGAGTAGCCGACCTGGACCTGGCCCTGATACTCGATCGCGCGGGCCAGATCGTTGCCGAAGTTCCGGTTGAAGATGTTCTGACCGGAGAGCTGCAACATGAAGCCCTGGCCGACGTCCATGCGTGCGGTCATATCGAAGACGTAGAACGCCGGGAAGTTGTACTCGTTGTCGTTCCCTTCGTAATCCACGCCTAGGCGGATCAGGCCGTCGCGATGGAAGCCGTATTGCAGCGAGGCGTAGCCCTTGGCGTACGGGATGCCGTTCGCCTCGAGGCCGTTGATCGTCGTCTGCGGCGTCGTGGTTTGGTAGTACGATGCCGGCAGGCCTTCATAGTAGACCTTCTGCACCGTCAGGTTGGCGTAGTAGCCGAAGCCGAGCCGCGGCCGGTCGCCGATCGCAATCTGCACGCCCTTCGAGATCCGCTCGGGCCCGTTGAGGGTCGTCGACTCGTAGAGCTGACCGGCGTTCTCGATGATGCCGGGATAGCTCGCGAGCTGCTGGGTGAGCGTCAGCCACGGGTTGTGGACCGTGTCGACCCAAAGATCGCCCGAGAAGATCGCCCCGGTCGGCAGACGCAGGTCGCTGCCCAGGTCGTAGCCGACGATCTCCTCCGGTTCCAGGAACGGGTTCTTCTGCGTGATCGTCGTCCCCGAGGCGCCTTCGTTGATTGTCGTGTAGCCCGAGATCAGCGTCGAGTACGGTACGACGACAGACGAACCGGCGCTGAGCCGGACCGAGACGTTGTGGTCGGGGCGGAAGACGAATCCGAAGTGCGGATCGTAGTGTGACTTCGTAATCAGCTGCGAGACCGGGTCGAGCGGCGTCTCGTTCAAGTAGGCCGACGCGCTCGGGTAGCTGCCGGTCGGGTAGGCGGCGAGGAACGCGGCGATGACTGCCGGATTCTCGTAGGTGACGTTGGTCTTGTAGGTTGTCAGGTAATTGCCCCAGTCGAACTCGAGTTTCGGCGTGAGCTGGAACTGCGCGGTGAGCGAGATGTCCGTCTGGTAGATCTGCGTATCCGGCGTTCCGATGTCGGTGGACGGAAGGATCGCCGTCGTCGAGCTCCCATTGGTCGAGTTCAACAGGCAGTTGGGCTGGTTGCCGATCGTACCCGGCGGCGGATTCGGGCCGCCGGAGACGACGTACGAGCAGCCCGGCTCGAGCGGCGTCGTGTCGTTGAGGATCTGGATCGTGTCGTCCAAGAAGTGGTCGACGTTGAAGCTGTACGTGTTCTCGCCGACCGGATGGATGTAGCTGAACGTATAGCCGTTGAGGTGGTCGTACTCGTTGGTGCTGTAAGGGGTCCCGTAGCCGTAGTAGCCGCCGTTGTTCTCCACGGTCTTGGTCGTGTAGCACGGCGTCGCGACGGTGCAGTTATACGGCGTGGTCGTCACGCCGAACGAACGTGGAACGTTGGGATTGGTGACGTAGGGCAGCGTGTTGTTGCCGGCACCGGCCGGGAAACACGGGCCGATCGCGCCACCGTGCGCCACGGTGGCGGCCTGGAATCCCACCTGGCAGTTGGCGTTGTTGGTGACCTCGTACCAACCGCCGTCGTTCCCTGGGACGCCCGACTCGCCGGTCCCGTCGATGTTACGGGTGATGTCGGCGGTGTAGGGGCGGAACAGGATCGTGTCGTTCTTGTAGGTGGTGCGGAAGTCCAGGTTCAGGCTGGGCTGGCTGAACCGCACGGCCGAACCCGGATAGAACTGGTAGAGCGGGACGGTCGTGCCGACCTGGCTCTGGGTGGCCGGCGCATTGTAGATCGACGTCGCGGTGCACTGGGAGGCGTTGGTTGCGGCGACCTTGCCGTTGACGCACGGCGGGACGAGGAGCGGCCCCAGGTACTGTGCGTACGCGCCGCCCTGCGGCTCGAACTGACCGTAGAAGCCGATGTACTCCGCCGTGATCGAGGTCGCGCTGGAGAGGCTGTAGCGCAGCTTGGCTAGGTTGTCGGTGAGGTTGTACGTGTCGCTCATGTCCATCAGGCCTTCAGCCGTCGCGTTCGTCAGGTTCGGGACCGTGTAGTTGAAGGTTTGCGGAATGAGCGCCGTCGTGTTGAGCGAGCTGTTGATCACGTCCTCGTTGTGGTCGTACGAGGGACCGCGGTAACCGTCGAACGAGCGGCCGAGGATGAGCGAGAGTCTGCCATCGAGGAAGTTGCGGTCGACCAGCAGCGTGTACAGGCTGCCGCCGTAACTGTCATAGCCGGCCTTGAAGAAGCCGCTATTCGCCGGCGTGAAGTCCGGTGTGCGGAAGTTGATCGTGCCGACCGCCGACTGTCCGGCGGTCGGACCGTTGAGGCCTGGGCCATAGAGCACGTCGACGCCACCGATGAGTCCGGCACCGGTGTAGTCGGCGGTATACGTGCCCGACACGCCGGATGAGACGGGATGCCCGTCGAGGGTCACCTTCGTCTCATAGAGCAGGCCATGGACCAGGAAGTTGTTGTTGACATTGGTCGCGCTCTCGGTGGCGTTCAGGCCGGGCATCTGCGCGACGACGTTGGTGATCGCGGGAGTGTCGCGCACTTGGAAGTCCTGGGCCGAGACCGTCGACTGGGCGCTCGAGCTGATGTCGAACCGGCCGCCGGCGTTCGACGCGCTGGTCGACGTGCGGCCGATCGTGCTCAGCGTCGAGAGGGTCGTCTCCTGAAGTGAGACGTTGACGACCGTCGCCGCGCCGGAGGCGACGGCGATCTCGGTCGAGCTGGTCTGGTAACCGCCGTGGGTCACGACGACGGAATAGAAGCCAGGTGGGACTGCGATCGCGAAGTGTCCGGCGCCGTCGGTGCGGGCCGTGTTCGTCACCGGCCCGCTGGCCGTGACCGTTGCCCCGCCCAAGCCCGCGCCGCGCGCGTCCGAGATGGTGCCGGTGATTGCGGGTGCGGAGCTGCTCTGGGCGATCGAGGTCGCTGGCGTCGCCGCGCTGACGGGTCCGACGAGCGAGCCGAACGGCAAAAGCAAAGCTAGCGCAGCGCTGAGTGTGAAGCGCAAACGTGCGTCCTTTCGTAACAACGAGAGCAACTGAGACACACCCGTTCTCAGACACCTACCAGCCAGGTATAAAGAGCATCTTAACATTCGCTTAAGGACGTTGTCCAGATATCGAGAGACGGCGTTGAGCGGCGCGAGACCCAGCGATCTTCCAAATGTCGAATGACAGCCCGTTCGTGCGGCGCTATCCTGGCCTGAAATCCTGGATGCCCCCCGTTGCACGACGGCGGGTCTCTCGGTGATCTCTTACGCCCTCCGAGGGATGATGCGAATTTCACCGTTCGGCCATGGTACGCGCGTCGTTACCGTCGCCACGTTGATCCTTTTCTTGGGCGCGGCCCCTGCTTTCGCGGCCGACGCTCCCACGACGCCGGTCGTCGCGCAGGCGACGCTGTCGGCCACGATTACCGGCACGGTGAAGGACTCGGGGGGGACGCCGGTCGCCGGAGCGACCGTGACGGCCAGCGGGCCGCAATCGGCATCGGGGACGACCGATCCGACCGGCGATTTCGCACTGGTCGTGAAGCCCGGCGTCTACACCGTCGCGGTCACGCGCGGTGGCTTCCAGCCGGTCACGCTGAACGACATCGCGGTCGTCGCGGGTGCCCCACAGCCGCTCACCGTCACGCTCTCACGGGCCGACCTCTCTTCGCTGCGCACGATCGGCCACGTCTCGACCGCCGCGCGCGGCGGGAGCACGATCAACGTCGGCACGGCCGTCAGCAACTACGTCACGGCACAAGACTTCTCCGACCTGGCGAGCCCGCAGATGAACGACGTGTTGGAGCGGCTCGGGGACGTGACCATCCAGCACATGGGCAGCCAGCAGGACACCGCGATCATCGTCGGCGGCCTCCAGCCGTACGAAACGCAGGTGCTCATCGACGGCCATCCGATCGCGCTCGGCCAATACGGCGTCTGGCTCAGCCACCTCTTCCCGAGCTACCTCATCGGCGGCATCGAGACGCAGAGCGGACCCGGGAACACCACGCCGTTCGCCAACCTCGCCGTCGGCGGGACGGCGAACATCGTGACGCCGGGCTACACGCAGCGGACGACTGCCGAGCTGACGACCGGGGTTGACTCCTACCTCTCGCAGTACACGAATCTGCTGGCGACCGGCTCGGCCGACAAGCTGCAGTACGTCGCCGCCGTCGGCGTGGCCGGGGTCAACGGTCCGTACTTCAAGACCCAGGGCTGCGCGGTGATGGAAGACTATGCGACGCTCGCGAACGAGCCGGGCTCGAGCGGGATCCTGCAGTTCTGCGGCGACATGAGCGGCTCGGAGTTCGACAAGGGCGAACTGCTGAAGCTGCGCTACAACTTCAGCCCGAGCACGTCGTTCGAAGTCGGCTTCGTCGGCTCGTTCGGCGGTTACTCACCGCAGGGCTCCGCGTGGGGGAACGCGCTCGGGGCGACGACGATCGAGCAGTGCATGGTCGCCGATCCGGACATCTGCACGAACCCGGCCTACGCGTCCTACATCGGGAAGACGATCAACGCGTACTCCTGGTATCCCGGCACGCAGATCACCAACACGCAGCAGCTCTGGACCGCACAGTTCCGCACCTCGATCGGGAACGACACGCTGCTGATCCGTCCGTACCTCGGTGCGATCCAGCCGGAATCCTACGACGGCTACGACGAGGGCTTCTACCCTTCGTTCTTCAGTCCGCCGGGGATGTCGTTCGCCGACTTCGTGACCGCGGCCGGCGCGGCGTGCCCGCCCGGAAGCGTCTTCAGCTACTCGCAGCCGAACACGCCGACGGGCGCGACCCAGAACGTCGCGGGCCAGTGGAACTGCTTCCAGTACCCGTACACCTTCTACGAGCAGGACAAGCTCTACGGCAGCACGTTCTCGTACCTGCACCCGTTCGGCGAGAACAGCGTGCAGTTCACCTACGACTTCCACGGCCAGAGCACGTTCGCGTACGCGAACGCGGTCGGCAACGTCACCGTCCCGTTCACCGGGACGCACTTCTCGACGTTCTCGCTGACCGGCGACCTGCATCCGGCGCGCAACCTGGCGTTCGACGTCGGCCTGTACGACACGATGTGGTCGCTCAACGGCTCGCAGGGCGTCGTCGACATCGCGACCGGCGCCGAGTCGCTGGTCAACCTCCAGCGCGACGAGGCGCGCTTCGACCCACATCTCGCGCTGCTCTTCCGCCCGACGTCCGACGACTCGTACCGCTTCGCGTGGGGGACCTCGCACACGTTCCCGTTCGCCGGCGACGTCAGTGGCTATCCCGCCTATCAGCCGTTCGCGCAATCGGCGCCGTCCTACACGCTGGGCATCTACACCGAGAAGAACCCGCAGCTGCAGCCCGAGTTCAGCTCGGAGTTCAGCCTGGGCGTCGATCATCGCTTCCACAACGGGGCGGTGTTCAGCGCCGACCTGCAGTACTCGGTCGTGCACGACGTCTTCCAGCAGCTGACGCTCTCGGAGAGCGTGAGCGAGTTCCAAGGCGCCGCGGTCTTCGCGCCCGAGAACGTGTTGGGCATCTTCCTCCCGATCAACGTCGCCGAGCTGACCGCGAAGATCGCGACCCTCAAGTACGGCTACGAGCCGCGGGTCGGGCTCGGCTACCGCCTCTCGGTCACCGCCGACAGCTCGATGTTCAGCGGGATCCCGATCACCGCGTACAACGGCAACCCGAGCTTCCCGGTGAACAACGTCCAGGTCTGCGGGAACGCGCTGTTCACACCGGGCCTCGCGACCTGCATCCCGTACTTGAAGAGCTACGATCAGCTCAGCTACGCGTTCCGCGACGGCTCGTACGCGAGCCTCGGCGTCGATTTCGAAGGGAAGAACAACCCCTACTACCAGCCGCCGTTCGCCGAGCTGTTCCTGACGCTGCGCCACCCACTCAGCCGCGACGTCGAGGTTCAGGTCTCGGTCGAGAACCTGCTCAACACGAACGCGTTCCAATACTTGGCGGCGCCGAACGCCGGCGTACCGACCGTCGCTGCGACGTCGAGCGGGCAGACGACGTATCTCCCCGACCTGCTGCCGCTCCCACCGCGGACGGTGCGGCTCCAGCTGCGCCTGCATACCGGGAGGTAACGGCCTTCGTGCCATGACCCCCGTGCGCGCGTTCACGGTCGAGGACGTCCATGCGAGCTTGGTCGAGCAGGGCGTCCCGGCCGGCGCGCGCACGATGTCGCGCGAGAAGGTCTTCTGGAGCCACTTCTGCACGAACCTCGGCCCGGCGGCGTGGGTGCTCGGCGCGCTAGTCGTCACCGTCGGGCTCGACGTGCGCTGGGGCGTGTTGGCGCTGATCCTGGGCAACGTCCTCGGCGCGCTGCCGGTCGCACTCTGCTCGACGATTGGGCCGCCGACCGGCCTGACGCAAATCGAGACCTCGCGCTTCGCCTTCGGGCGCCTCGGGACGCGCGTCCCCTCGGCGCTCAACTGGCTGTGCGCGGTCGGTTGGGACGCCGTCAACAACGTTCCCTCGGTCCTCGCGCTCGTCGCGCTGGCCGCGCTGGCGGGGATCGGGCTGCCGTTCTGGCTGGGCCTGGCGTTGCTGGCTGGGACGCAACTCGTCGCCAGCGTCTACGGACACCACCTCGTCCAGGCGATCGGGAAGCACGTCAGCTACGTGCTGATCGTCGTGTTCGCGATCACCGGTGTCGTCGCGGTCGCGCGCGGCGGCTCGCTGATCGTCGCGCACGCGCACGTCACGCCGGCGGCGTTCGTGCTGGCTGTCTCGATCATCGCCGGTTTCTGCATCGGTTTCGCACCGTACTCCTCGGACTACACGCGCTATCTGCCGGCGGCGACGCCGCGCGCGAGGGTCGCGCTGCTCAGCTTCGGCGGTCTGGTCCTGTCCAGCTTCACGATCGAGTTGCTCGGCCTGCTGACTGCCAGCCGGCTGACCGACGTCTCGCCGGCAGGGGTGATCGGCAGCGTGCGGGGCTTGACGGGCGCGTTCGCGCCGATCGCGCTGCTGGCGATCGCCGTCTCGGCGATCCCGGTCAACTCGATCAACGACAATACCGCCGCCTACAGCTTGATCTCGGCCGGGGTGCGGCTGCCGCGCCCGATCACCGCGATCGTGACCGGCGCCTGCGGTTTCGCGCTCGCGGTCGCCGGCGCGGGCGCGTTCGCCGAGCTGTTCGCCGGCTACATGGTCGTTCTGTTGTACTGGATCGCGCCGTGGGCCGCCATCGTGCTTGCCGACTGGTTCGTCGTGCGCGACCAGGCGGCGCCGGTCGGCCGCTGGGGCGTGGGCGTCGTGATCTTCGCGCTGGTCACGCCGCTGACGATCGTGCTGTTCTCGGCGACCGACGCCTACACCGGGCCGGTCGCGCGGCTGCTGGGTGGCACCGACGTCGGCTCGTTCGTCGGCTTCGCCCTCGCCGGCGGCCTCTACATCCTGGCCCGTCGCCGCCAGCGCGCGGCGGTCCCCGCCACGGCGCGCGCCGCGGCGTAGCCGAAGTCGCACGTGCTCGGTCCCGTCTCGCGCATCCCGGTCATCGACGCCGATGCCCTGCGCTCGTCCCGCCGCTCCGATCTGGTCGCGCTCGCGGGTGAGGTCGGCGCCGCCGCGCGCACGATCGGGTTCTTCGCGGTCGCCGATCACGGCATCCCCGCGGCGCTGCTCGCGCAGACCTTCGCCGCGACGCGCACCTTTTTCGCGCAGCCTGCGGCGGCGAAGGAGGCAGTCGCGATGGAGCGCTCCGCAGCGTATCGCGGGTACTCGCGGCTGGGTGCCGAGCGGCTCGATCCCGAGCGGCCCGGCGATGCGAAGGAGTCGTTCAACATCGGGCCGGAGCTGGCGCCCGACGATCCCGACGTGCTCGCCGGGACGCCGTTCTTCGGACTCAATCAGTGGCCGCCGCTGGACGGTTTTCGGACCACCGCCCTCGAGTACTTCGCGGCGATGCACGCGCTGGCGCTGGCGCTGATGCGCGCGTTCGCGATCGACCTGGGCCTGGCCGACGAGCACTATTTCGCCATGCGCTTCGACCGGCCGCTCGCGACGCTGCGGCTGCTGCGCTACCCGCCGCACCCGGGCGCCTTCGACGGTACGCTCTACGGCGCGGCGCCACACACGGACTACGGGATCCTGACCTTGCTCGCGCAGGACGACGCCGGCGGACTGGAGGTGCGGGCGCGCGACGGCGGGTGGATCCCGGTCGAACCGATGCCGGGGACGCTGATCTGCAACATCGGCGACGCGCTGATGCGCTGGAGCAACGACGTCTATGCGTCGACCCCGCACCGGGTGGTGAACGTCTCGGGCCGCGAGCGTTACTCGATCGCGTTCTTCGCCGATCCCAACGCCGACGCGCTGATCGCCTGTTTCCCCTCGTGCGCGACGGACGGTACGCCGGCCAAGTATCCGCCGATCGAGTACGCCGCCTATCAGCGCGAGCGCTACGACGCGACCTACGGACCGAAACCGTACTGACCGGCGACGAGCCGCTCCCGCCGAGCCGATGAGGGCCGCCGCGCCGCGCCGCTGACCGGCCGGTAGGCCGGGTCGGAGGCCGCAGCTCCCGCGGTCGGTCGCGGGCTCGAGGCTGCCGCTCCGCCGGGCAGGTGCGTGAAAATAATCTCGCAGGTGCCATCCGGCGCCGGGTCCAAAGAACCGACCCTCGTCTTTATTGGATGCCTCGGGAGGGACTTCTGGCTTGCACGAACTGGCGCAGCAAATCGTCAGCGGTCTCGCGCAGGGCTCTATCTTCGCGAGCGTCGCGCTCGCCTTGGTGTTGATCTACCGCTCGATGGGGGTGATCAACTTCGCCCAGGGCGAGATGGCGATGTTCACCACGTACATCGCCTGGCAGCTGGTCCAGAACGGGCTCCCACTCCCGCTGGCCTTCGGGCTGACGGTCGTGATCGCGTTCTTCGGCGCGGTCGCGATCGAGCGTATCGTGATCCGCCCGATCGAGGGGGGCTCCCAACTGACCGTGGTCATCGTGACCCTGGGGCTGCTGATCCTGTTCAACGGACTGGCCGGCGGGATCTGGGGCTACGTCGAAAAGTCGTTCCCGACGCCCTTCCCGACGACGCCGATCCAGATCGGCGGGGTCGGCTTCAGCTTGCAGGACGTCGGCGTCATCGGCGTCTCGCTGGCGACCCTCGCGCTGATCACGTTGTTCTTTCAGAAGACGAAGCTGGGCTTGGCGATGCGCGCGGCGGCGCTCTATCCCGAGCAGAGCCGGGTGCTCGGCGTGCGGGTGAGCTGGATGCTCGCGCTCGGCTGGGGCTTGGCCGCGGTCGTCGGAGCCATCTCGGGGATCATGATCGCACCGGTCGTCTTCCTCGACCCTAACATGATGCAGACCGTGCTCGTCTACGCCTTCGCGTCGGCGGTGCTCGGTGGGATCGAGAGCCCGCTGGGCGCGGTGGTCGGCGGGCTGATCCTGGGCGTCGTTCTCAACCTGCTCGGCACGTACGTCGACTGGATCGGGAACGAGCTGCGGCTGGCGACGGCCCTGGCGATCATCGTGATCGTGCTGGTGTTCCGCCCCGCGGGTCTGTTCGGCCGCGCCGTGGTACAACGCGTCTAGATGCGGCCCGAGCTCGGCCGTATCGCGCCGGTCGTGGCGGCGGTCGTCGTCCTGGCGCTGCTCCCGCTGGTCGCGCCTTCGTTCGCGATCTTCGACATGACCTTCGTCGCGGCGTACGCGATCGCGATCCTCGGTCTGGTCGTGTTGATCGGGATGAACGGGCAGATCTCGCTCGGGCACGGCGCGTTCCTCGCCATCGGCGGCTACGTCGTCGCGATCCTCTCGCATGCCTGGGGCGTCCCGTACGCGCTCTGCATCCCGGTCGCGGCCGTCGTCACCGGCGCGTTCGGCCTCCTGTTCGGGTTGGTCGCGCTGCGGCTGGCGGGCGTCTACCTCGCACTGGCGACCTTCGCGCTCGCGGTCGCGATGCCGTCGCTGCTCAAGCACTTCAAGTCGGTCACCGGCGGCTTCGGTGGCCAGAGCCTGAGCCCGGTCGGCGCCCCGAGCTGGTTTCCGTTCGGCGCGCAGACCTGGCTCTATTACGTCGCCTGGGCAGTCGCGGGCGTCGTCTTCGCGCTCACTGCGCTGATCGTGCGCGGACGCTTCGGGCGCGCGCTGCGCGCGCTGCGCGACAACCCGATCGCCGCCGTCTCCTTCGGCATCAACCCCTACGTCTACAAGACGCTCGCCTTCGGCTGGAGCGCCGTCCTAGCCGGGATCGCCGGGGCGTTCTATGCGCTCCCGGCCGCCTACCTGAGCCCGGACAGCTTCGACGTCACGCTCTCGATCACGCTGCTGGTCGGCGCGGTGCTGGGCGGGATCATGAGTTTCTGGGGCGCCGTACTCGGTGCCGTCGTCATCCAGTTTCTTCCGCTCGCAGCCCAACAGATCAACGCCGGCGCACCGAGCGTCGTGTACGGCGTCGTCCTCATCTTGGTCATGCTCTTCGTCCCCGACGGTCTCGCCGGCGGCCTGCGACGCGCGTTCGCGCGCCTCAGACGCCCGGCGGCGCCCGCCTCGTCGCCCACCCAGCCCCATCCCGTCACCCCGCGCGCGTAGCGCGTCTTCCGCGCCGTCCGGCGCACCCCAGGAGGTCCTCGTGCAACGAACCGCCAGTAGAACCGCGATCGGCCTGATCGCAGCAGCCTTCGTGCTCTCGGTGACCGCCGGCCCGCTCGCCCCGGCCATCGCCGCCGAACCCGGTGTCTCGGACACCGAGATCGTCCTGGGCGGCGACCATCCGTTCAGCGGACCCGCCTCCGCCTACGGCAACATCGGCAAAGGCATCGGCGCGTATTTCGCCTACGTCAACGACAACGGCGGCGTCAACGGCCGCAAGATCAAGTGGATCGACCTCGACGACGGCTACTCGCCGCCGCTGGCCGTCCAGGACGTGCACCAGCTCGTCGAGCAGGACCACGTCTTCGCCGTCTTCGACTCGCTCGGCACCGAGGTCAACACCGCGATCCGCCCGTACCTCAACCAGAACGGCGTGCCGCAGGTGTTCGTCGCGACCGGCGCGACGAAGTTCGGCGCGGACTACAAGAACTTCCCCTGGACGATCGGCTGGCAGCCCAACTATCAGTCCGAGGGGATCATCTACGGCCAGGACATCGTGCGCGAGCACCCGCAGGCCAAGATCGGAATCCTCTACCAGAACGACGACTACGGCAACGACATGATCACCGGGCTCAAGCGCGGCTTGGGCTCGCACACGAGCCTGATCGTCAAGATGGCATCGTACGAGACGACCGATCCCAGCGTCGCCTCGCAGGTCTCGACGCTCAAAGCCGCCGGTTGCGACACGTACGTGATCTTCGCGACGCCAAAGTTCGCGATCCAGGGGATGATCGCGGCCGCCCAGCAGTCCTGGCACCCCCTGATCTATCTGAACAACGTCTCCAACGCGATTCCCTACATGCGCATCGTCGCCAAGGTCGGCGGACCGTCGGCGGTCGCCCGGATCATCACGACCTACTACCTCAAGGATCCGGCGAACCACGCACGGTACGCAGGTGACGCCGGCATGAAGCTCTACCGCGAGATCATGACCAAGTATCTGCCGGCCGGCGATCAAGACGACGGCAACTACCTGTACGGCATCTCCATCGCCTATACGATGGTCGATTGCCTGAAGAGGGCTGGCCGGGACCTGACCCGCGCGAAGCTGATGGACGCCATCACGCACCTCGACGAGCCGAACAACCCACTCGCGTACCCGGGCGTCGTCATCCGGACCACGCCGACCTTCCGCTTCCCGATCAGCCAACTGATCACGGCCAAGTGGCTGGGTACCGATTGGTCGCCGTCCGGCATCCTGATCGACACCCGGTCGTACCCGATCACGGCGCAGCAATAAGCACGTGGCGTCCTTGCTGGCGGTCCGCGACCTGACGATCCGCTTCGGCGGCATCAGCGCGCTGACCGACGTCTCCTTCGATGTGTTCGAAGGTCACATCACCGGGCTGATCGGGCCCAACGGTGCCGGCAAGACGACCTGCTTCAACTGCATCACGCGCCTGTACCAGCCGACGGCGGGGCAGGTGCTCTTCCGCGGCGAGGATCTCTTGCGGGTCGCTCCGCACGAGATCGCTCGCCACGGGATCGCGCGCACGTTTCAGAACGTCGCGCTGTTCAACCACATGAGCGTCCTCGACAACGTCCGTATCGGCGCCCACGCGCGCACGCGCGGCGCGAGCGAGGAGCGCACGACGCAGGAGGCGCTCGAGGTACTGGCCCGCCTCGACCTGGGCGAGCTGGCCGCGCAGCCTGTGCACGGCTTACCGTACGGGACGCGCAAAGCCGTCGAGCTGGCGCGCGCGCTGATGGCGCGGCCGAGCCTGCTGTTGCTCGACGAGCCGGCCTCAGGCCTCAACCACGAGGAGGTCGCGGCGCTCGGCGTGACGATCCAACGGATCGCGCGTGAATTCGAAACCTCGATCTTGATGGTCGAGCACCACATGCAACTGGTGATGAGCGTCTGCGACCACATCGTCGTGCTGGCCTCGGGTCGCACGCTGGCCGACGGACCGCCGGAGACCGTCCAGCGCGATCCGGCCGTGATCGAAGCCTACCTCGGAGCGGTCTAGGATGGCCTTGTTGGAGGTGCAGGGACTGCACGCGCGTTACGGCGAGATCGAGGCGATCCACGGGATCGACCTGGAGATCGAGCGCGGCGCATTCGTCGCGCTGCTCGGCGCGAACGGAGCCGGGAAGACCAGCACGCTGCGCGCGATCACCGGTGGGATCAAGCGCAGCGGCCGGGTCTCCTTCGACGGCAAACTGCTCGACGGCAGCGGCCCCGAGGACGCCGCGCGCCTGGGGATCGCCCACGTCCCCGAAGGGCGCGGAACGCTAGGCTCGCTGACCGTCGCCGAGAACCTCGCGCTGGGCGCCTACGTGCGCAGCGACCGGCGGAAGATCGCCGCGCGCGAAGCACGCGTGGTCGCGTACTTCCCTTGGATCGCCGAGCGCCGGCAGCAACCGGCCGGGACGCTCAGCGGCGGCGAGCAGCAGATGCTGGCCATCGCGCGCGCGCTGATGCTCGAGCCGCAGTTGCTGCTGCTCGATGAACCCTCACTCGGCCTGGCGCCCAAGATCGTGCGCGACATCTTCGCGCTCCTCCGCGCGATCAACCGTGAGGACGGGGTGACCGTGCTGGTCGCCGAGCAGAACGCGACGGTCGCGCTCGAAGCGGCCGATTCAGCCTACGTGCTCGAGACCGGCCGCGTCGCGACCTCGGGCCCGAGCGCCGAGCTGGTCCGCAACGACAGCATCCGCCGTTCGTACTTGGGCTACTAATTCCAGCCGACGCGCCAGCGTTCTTCGCCGGCTTCGTCGCCGCTCTCGTCGAGTCGGCGGATGCGCACGACCGTGAACGGCCGGCGGCGCGGGCGCACCGGTTCGGTGTCCGTCTCGGCGCCGAAACCCATCGAGCAGCCCAAGATCAGGAAGCCGAGCGCGCCGACGAGGACCACCGCCTCGATACCCATGGGCTATTCTCGCTCAGCGCGCTGACGAACGCAACAGCCGAGTAGGAGCGGCGCGCGGCGGCGGCGTACGCCGTCCGCGAGAGGCGCTTGCTCGGAAAGGGTGGTTCTGCGTGCGCTGGATCGGTTCGCTCCTGGTCGTCCTGCTGGTCGTGTGCGCCCTGGGGACGCCGCTCCCGGCCCAGCCGGGGCCCGATGGGCCGCATTTCACGCCGGACGGCAAGGTGATCCCACCGGCCGACTACCGGAGCTGGGTCTTCGTCAGCACAGGCTTCTCGATGGCGTACCCTGCGTCGGCCAGCGCGCCGGCAGCGGCCGGCGTCGCGCCGTTCCGCGGGCACCTTCCGCTCGCGGTCGCGGCCGCCGGCGGTGGACAGGTCTTCCAGAACGTCTTCGTCACGCCGGCCGCGTACGCGGCGTTCCTGCGCAGCGGGCTGTGGCCCGACCGGACGATGTTCGTGCTCGAGATTCGGCAGGCCAAGGACCGGACCGCGATCGTCAGCGGCCCCGGCCCCGGCTTGGCGGCCGGCTCGGTTCAGGGCGACGTGCTCGCCCTCGAGGCCGAGCTGCGCGACGACGCCCGCTATCCGGCGACGAAGTGGAAGTGGGTGACCTTCACCCAATCGGGACTCCCGCCGGTGCCGACGCTGCCGTGGGCGGAGAACCAGCCGGCCGGACATGCCTGCTTCCAGTGCCACACGGCGCACGGGGCGGTGCAGAAGTCGATGGTCGAGTTCTATCCGGTGCTCTGTCCGCTCGCGGCCCACAAGCGCACGCTCAACCCCGGCTTCACGCTGCAGAACTGCTCGGCGCCCGGCTAGCCTCAGGTCGCCACGGGCTGCTTGCCGTCGTCCGTGTTGAGCAGCGTGGTGATCGGGCGGTGCCGCCACACGCCGAAGTAGTAGGCCGACTGCAAGGCGAGCCCGACGCAGAACGCGACCGGGTAGGCGATCCACACGCCGGTCAGGCCTAGGTGCGGCGCGAGTCCGTACGCGACCGGCACCTCGACACCCCAGATCGAGATGATCGAGAGCACCGTCGGCCAGAGCACGGTCCCGCTCGAGCGCATCTGGCCCGAAAGCACGGCCGACGTACCGAAGATCACGTAGCTCCAGAGCGTGATCGCGAGCAGCCCGTGGGCCAGCTCGACGACGTGCGGGTCGGTGATGAACAGTCGCAGCAGCGGGCGGTCGAAGGCGTAGACCAGGCCGATCAAGACGGCGCCGATCGCCCAGTTGAGGCCGACGCCGGCCTTCGCGATGTGCCCCAGCCGGTCGAGCCGCCCCGCACCGATCGCCTGCGCGCCGAAGATCGAGGCCGCGATCCCGATCGAGATCGCCGGGAACTGGACGTACGAGACGATCTGGTTGACGGCGCCATACGCCGCCGTCGCCGACGAGCCGTAGCGGTTGACCAGCGCGATGACCGCGATCTCGGCCAGTGAGATCATCACGAACTGGATCCCGGTCGGGATGCCGATGCGCACCAGCGTGATCAGCAGCTTCGCTTCGAGCCGCATGTGGCGCAGCAGCCCGGCGTCGAGAGCGAGCGGATTCTTCTCGGCGGCCAACGCGATCAGCAGGAAGGCGAGCGCCACGGCGCTGGCGACGATGTTCGACGCCGCCGCCGCGACGACGCCCAGGCGCGGCAGGCCGAGCCAGCCTTCGATCAGCGCCGGCGTGACGATCAGGTTGACTACCGTGCTCACGATCAGCGCGACGAACGGCGTGCGCGAGTCGCCGGTGCCGCGCACGAACGTCGTGTAGGCGAGGTAGACGAAGAGCAGCGGCAGCGAGAGGAAGGTGACGCGCGCATAGCTGACCGCCAGCGCGAACACGTCGCTCGGCATCCCGATCAGGTGCATCAGCGGTACGACGAAGACGAAGCCGAGGATGCCGACGAACGCACCGAGCCCGAGCGCGAGCGTCAGCGTCGTCCCGGCGACCGCTTCGAGCCGCTCCTCGTCGCGTGCGCCGTACGCCTGCCCGATCAGGACCGAGCTGGCGCTGGCGATCCCGATGAAGAACGCGACCATGAAGAACACGATCGGAAAGAAGCCCGCCGCCGCCGCCAGCGCCCGCACGCCGATCAGCCGGCCGAGGAAGATCGCGTTGAACGTCGCCGAGGCCGACTGCAAGAAGTTGCTGGCCATCAGCGGGATGAGGAAGACGAGCATCGTGCGCCAGATCGGTCGCGTGTCGTCGAGGGTCAGTCGGCGCTGTTGCATCCGCTCGTTCTTGCCGCATCCGGGGAGCGCGCTCCCCCCGCGGCGAATGCCGCCGGAGCAGCGGCGGGCGATTAGCTCAGCGGTAGAGCGTCCCCTTTACACGGGGAGGGCCGGCGGTTCGAATCCGTCATCGCCCAGGTCGTTTCACTCGCGTGAACGAGGGGGAGCGCGCGATGCGTGGTACTACGGGTCCGCCCGCGGTCGTCGCGATCGCTGTACTCGCCGTCACGGGGGCGCTGATGGTCGGGCCGCTGTACGGCGAGATCCCGCTCGTTCCGGCGCTCGCGCACACGTTCGGGATCGATCCGCACCGAGCCGGGTATACGGTCCTCGCGTTCGGATTCGCGTACGCATCGGCGTGTCTGTTCTTCGGGCCGCTCTCCGATGCCGTCGGTCGGCGCTCGATCATCCTGGGCGGGGTCGCGGCCGAAGCGCTGCTGAACCTGGCGACGGCGGCGGCGCCGACCTTCCCGGTGTTCCTCGCGTTGCGCGTCGCGCAGGGCGCGGCGGCCGGCGCGTTCGGTCCCGTCGTCCTGGGCTACGTCATCGAGCGCTACACCGGAGCGGTGCGTGCCACCGCGCTGGCGGTGATCTCGACCGGACTGATCGCGGCCGGGACGATCGCCCAGCTCGATGCACAGGCCGTCGCCCACGCCTACGGTTGGCGTGCGTTTCCGATCTCGACCGGGGTGCTCGAACTGATCGCGCTGCTGGCGCTCATCGGCCTGATACAGGAGCCGCCGGTCGACCGGCGCGGACGTTCGCTCGCGCGCGTCTATCGCGCCGAAGCCGCGCTGGTGCGCCAGCCGGCGATCATCTGCACGTACCTCATCGGGTTCGGGCTGTACGGCAGCTTCGTGCTGTTCTTCCTCGTCCTCGGCCCGCATCTGCGCCATCTCGGCTTCGGCGAGTCGCAGCTGTTGATCGTGCGCGCCGGCGCGTTGCCCGGGATGCTGCTCACGCTCGTCGCCGGTCCGCTGGAACGCCGCTTTACCGCGCGGCGCGTCGTGCTGGCCGGCCTCGCCGTCGAGCTGGTCGGACTCGGCTGGAGCGCCCTCGACACCGGCGACGGCTCGTACGTGTCGGTGGCGACGGCGGTCTTCGCCTGCGGCATCGCGTTCGCGGCAGTCGCCATGAACACGGTCGTCACCTCGCTGGGAGGCGTCGTCCGCGGCAGCGCGCTGGCCTTCTACGCGTTCGTCTCGTTCACTGGCGCGAGCTTCGCGCCGGTCGCGGAGAGCGCGCTGGCCGGCGCCGGCTTCAGGGTCGTGGTGCTCATCATGGCCGCGCTCGCCGCCCTCTCGCTCGTCGCGATGGCCGCGCTCGTGCGCAGCGAGGAGCCCCTCGCGCCGCCGGCGTGAGAGGAAGCACGCACCCGCGCGGCCGACTCTTCGGCATGGCGGCGAATGCGTATTTCGAACGGCTCGGTGAGGGGCGTTATCATGCGGGCAGTGCGACCTCGAGCCCGTGGGGCGAGAACCTGCAGCACGGCAGCCCGCCGACGACGCTGCTCGTCCACGCGCTGAACGAGGCGTATCCGCGCAGCGACGTGCGGGTCGCGCGCATCGCCTCGGAGTTCTTGGGCGCGATCCCGCAGGGCGAGGTCGTCGTGCGCACCAGCGTCGTGCGGCCCGGCAAGCGGATCGAGTTCTTGGAGGCGACCCTCGCGGCGAACGGCCGCGACGTCGTGCGCACCAGTGTCTGGCGCATCGCCCGCACGCCGGGGCTGCAAGTCCCGCCGGGCGTCACGCCCGCCGACACGCCGCCGCCCTTACCGGCCACCGCGACGCCGGGTTCAGCCTTCGGCCTCTCCGGCTGGGGCTACGCGAAGTCGATCGAGTGGCGCTTCGTCGGGGCTGGCTGGGATGACGCGGGCCCGGCGCGGGTCTGGACGCACGTCGACGTTCCGCTGTTCGCCGGCGAGCCGCTGACCTCGCTCGAGCGGTTGCTGTTGGTCGTCGACTCGGCGAACGGGATCAGCCTCGAGCTGCCCTTCAAAGAGTGGCTGGTCGTCCCGCCCTCGCTCTCGATCGCGCTGGCGCGCGAGCCGCGTGGCGAGTGGACGTACATGGACGCGCGCACCGCGCTCAGCGACGACGGCGGCGGCATCACCACCGCGCGCCTGGCCGACACCGAAGGCTACCTGGGCGTCGCGACGCAGACGCTGTTCGTCGACCCGCGCGGCTAGATCGTCCATTGCCAGGCGTTCCACCACGGTGCTGCGATGGGAGCCGGTGCGTACCCATGCAGGTCGTCGTTGGAGATCGCGATGCGGCGGCGCAGGTAGAGTGGGAGGTACGGAACTTCGGCGTGGACGCGGCGGCCGATTGCGCGATAGATTGCTGCCCGGCGCGCCGGGTCGTCGGTGGCGAGGCCCGCGCGTTCCAGCTCGTCGACCACCGGATCGCAGAAGCGTGACTCGTTCTCGCCGATCGGGACGAACTCGTGACAGCCCAGCAGGCTGGTGCTGTCCGGATCGTAGTTGAGCGTGTTGCCGTAGAGCGAGAGGTCGAAGCGCCCCTTCACGATCGGGCCGTCGTACGCGAAGATGCCCTTGTACGGGAAGGTCTTGATCGTGACGCGCGCACCGATCTGTGCCAGCATCGCTTGGATCTGGACCGCGAACGCCTGCTCGTCACCGGCCGCCGGGACGACGAACAGCAGGTCGAGCGGGACGCCGTCTTTCGCCCGCATCCCGTCGGGACGGACGTGCCAGCCGGCGCGTTCGAGTAACGCACGAGCCGCGATGGGATCATACGGGTACGGCGGCAGCTGGGCGTAGCCGAGCGAGGTCGGCGCGTCCAGCTCGCCGGTCGGCGTCCCGGTGTCGTAGCTCAACTTGGCGATCAGCGTGCGCACGTCGATCGCCAGGCTCAGCGCGCGGCGCACCGCCAGCTCGCGCATCGCCGGGCGCGCGTCGTCGAACATCACCAGGCGCAGCGCGTTCCACGGCGTCAGCCGGTCGGTGATCCCCGGGATGTGGCGGAGACGCACGTACATCACCGGGTTGCCGTTGACGATGAGGTCGATCGCGTGCGTCTGCAGCGCGGTCGCCACCGTGTTCGCGTCGGGCAGCACCTCGAGCACGACGCGGTCGAGCCCAGGCCGTCCGCGGAAGTATGCGTCGTTGCGCTCCAGCTCGATGTCGCGCCCGCGGTCCCAGCGGACGAACCGGAACGGCCCCGTGCCGACCGGCGCGGCGTTGAACGGGACGTCGTTGATCTCGCCGTAGCGCGCCAACAGGTGCGCCGGGACGACCGGCTTCGCCCCTTCCTGCAGCGTGGTGAAGAACTGGGTGACGAACGGCGGGTAGCGTCGGCGCAGGTGCACGACGACCGTCGCGGCGTCGGGGGTGTCGATCCGCGTGACTTCCTGATAACCCTCGCGGTGCAGCACGTTGTTGCGCGAATTCATGATCACGCGCCACGAGAACGCGACGTCGCGCGCCGAGAACGGCGCGCCGTCGTGCCAGCGCACCCCGCGCCGCAGATGGTAGACGCACGTGCGTCCGTCGGCCGAGATCCCCCCGTTGGCCTGCGTCGGCACGGCGGTCGCGAGGTCGGGGATGAGCCGGCCCTGCGCGTCGGCGATGACCAGGTACGAGAAGATCAGCGAGGAGAGGTCGTAGCTCAGGTCCATCGTCGAGAGCAGCGGGTTGAGGCTGTCGGGCTCGGCGATGTCGCCTAGGCGCAGCACGTGACTTTGAGTCCAGGGATGACGCCCGCCGGGTGCGCTCGCGGTCTCGACCCGCGTGCACGCGCACAGCAAGGTCAGCGCGCCGGCCAGCGCGAGCGCGCGGCGCAACACCGTCAGCGTCCGACCAGTCCGACCGAGAGGACGCGCGTCGCGCCGCGCCGCGACGAGCCGACGGCCAGCGCGTAGCGGCGGCTGAGCGGGATGCGTACGCCGCCCTCGAACGCGCCGTTGCGCAGCAGCAGGTCGATGCGCACCGGCGCGTCCCAGGTCAGCCAGAGGAGCTGGCGGCGCACGTCGCTCGCAACGGTCTGGTTCTCGAGCGGTCCGCCGTAGTAGGTCGGGGCGAACTCCGAGGCCAGCTCGCCGTTGCTGGCGGCCCAACCGCGCAGCGAGAGCAGCGGCGCGAACTCCCAGCCGAGCGACGCCGCGTAGCCGCGCACGACCTCGCGCGGATCGCTGTCGCCGTCGGCGTACGCGACGAGGTCGGCCCGCAGGCGCTGATGATCGGCGTAGGTCAGGCCCGCCTCGCCGAGCGACGAGCGCGCGATCGGCGTCCCCGGCGTGCCGATCGTCGCATCCCCGAGCCCTGCGTGCAGCGACCAGTCGGCATCGAGCGGTGCGACGACGGAGAGCGAGGGCAGCAACGCCAGGCCGGTGCTGCCGTCCTGATTCACACGGTCCTCCCCGTACGCCAGCGCGAGCGCGAAGGTCGTCTTCACCGCCGTGCCGCGGGTCGTCCCGACGACCAGCGCCGCGTCGTCGTGTGCCTCGCTCGCCCAGTAGTAGAGGTCCTGGTCGTCGAGCCAACGCAGGCGCACGTTCAGCGCAGCGGGGCCGCGACCGGCGGCGTCGAGGTCGATCTCGCCGACGCTGCCGACGTCGGGCGCGCCGTACGTGTAGCTCGACGGCACGGCGGCGTCGCGCGTGAGCGCGAGGTGCGCGCCTAGGTCGAGCGCCGGCGTCGCGGCGCTCAGATCGAGACCCACGCCGGCGTAGTCGGCCTCGGGCGTGCTGCCGTCGAGCACGACGAACGACGCGCGCAGCGGGCCGAGCATCCCGCCGGCCCGCGCCGCCACCAGTTGCCGCTCGCCGTCGGGGTCCCACGACTCGGCCAGCAGCACCGTTGGATCGGTGCCGACGGCGAGGGCGGCATCGCGATCGGTCGCGCGAACGGCGTCCTGGCGGTCGAACAGATCGGCGTCGACGACGCCGCCGCCGGCGCGGTCACCGTACCACGGTGCGGCGAGCGGATCGGTGACGGTCAGCGCTCCGGTGGCATGGTCGGGGAGCAGATCGCTGGCGTCGGAGCCGTCGCGGCGATAAAAGGGTAGGCCGGCGATCGTCACGGCGCCGTAGCCGGCGCCCAGCCCGCGGTCGTCGATGCCGTAGCCGGTGAAGCGCTCGGGGACGACCGACGCTAGCGCGGCCAGCTCGCCGGCCGGCAGTGCGGCGACGTCGGCGACGGAGGGGACTGCGTCGGCGGCGCGGTGGTGGTTGAGCAGCACGATCACCGGGCCCGCCGGCGGAACGGCGACCAACCGCGGGTCGGCGTCGTCGGCTTGGATCTCAAGCGTCGCCGGGCGGGCGGGCACCGCCAGGGCGAAGGTCCCATCGGCGGCGCTCCGGTCGCGCCCGACGACCGCGCCTGCCAGGTCGCGGGCGGCGAGCCGGGCGCCGACGACCGGTCGGCCGTCTTGGTCGCGCAGCGCGCCGACGAGCAGTTCGTCGGCCCGGGCCGGGACGCGGACGGCCAGGACCAGGCCGAGGGCCAGACCCAGGCCGAGGGCGTGCCTGCTCCTCATGGTTCGTTCACAAGCCGGGGGTACAGTGTGCGCATGACGGGGCTGAGGCGCTGGCTGATCGCGCTCGCGCTCGCGCTTGGCGCGTGCGCCGGTACGGCCGTGGGCGCCGAACTCGTGCTGGGCGACCCGACGACGCTCGTGCCGAGCGCGGCTCCGGGGCTGCTGGGCCCGATCACCGAAGCGGGCCGGGTCGGCTGGAGCTGCGCGCCCGAACGCGCGGCGCGCGCCCGGACTGCCACCGAGGCCGGACTCCCCGGCGACTGACGTGCTGCGGCGCGCCCTGCTCGTCTCGCTGCTGCTCGCGGCTGCGTCGTTTACGAACGCCGCCGCGCAGCCGTATGCCGCGCCGACTGTCGCGCCGCGGACCACCGACCCCGGCGCGCTCTCCGCGCTGGCCCGCCGGCGCGAACTGCACGAGCGGTTCGTGCGCGGCTTCGCCGCCGAGGAACGCGGCGATTGGAGCGTGGCCCAGGCGGAGTTCCTGCAGGCGCTCGCACTCAATCCGCCCGAGCCGCAGGGCTCGACGGCACGGTACGACCTCGCCTTGGCCGAAGCAAACCTCGGCCGCGACGACGCCGCGGCGGCACATCTGCAGGAAGCGCTGCATCTCGACCCCACCTTCGCCGCAGCAGCGGCGAATCTCGTTGCGGTCGAGCTGCGCCGGGGAGATTTGGCCGCGGCGCGCGCGGCCGGGGACCGCTTCGTCGCGATCGATCCGCAGGCGGCGCTGGCGCGGTACGGGCGCGGCCTGGTGGCCCTGCGGGATGGCGATCTCGAACTGGCCCGCACCGACTTCCGGGCCCTGCTCGACGCCGATCCCGCCTACGCCGTCGCCCACTACGATTTGGCCCTGGTCGAGCTGCGGGCCGGTCGCGACGAGGTCGCCCTGACCGAGTTGCTCCACGCGCTGGCACTCGCGCCGGCGTACGCCCGCGCGCGTTTCGCGCTGGGGACGGTGCTGCTGCGGGACGGGCGGCGCGCCGACGCGCGCCTCGCCTTCGACCGTTGCGCGCACGATGCGGCCGATCCGACGCTGCGCGCGCTGGCGGCCGATCTGCGCGACAAGTTGTAACGGCCTCGCCGGCGAAACGGAACGGCGTGCGGATTCTCGTCATCGAAGATCAGCGGGAGATCGCCGACGCCGTGCGTTCGATGCTCGAGCGCCGAACGTACGCGGTCGACGTGGCGGCCGACGGCGAGACCGGATACGAGCTGCTGCTGCGCGGCACGTACGACGCCGCGGTGGTCGACGTCGTGCTGCCCGGTCGCGACGGCTTCGCGCTTTGCCGGGCCGCGCGGGGCGAGGGGATCGCGACGCCGGTGCTGTTCTTGACGGCCCGCGATGCGGTCGAGGACCGCGTGCGTGGCCTCGATGCCGGCGCCGACGACTATCTGGTCAAGCCGTTCGCCGAGGACGAGCTGGTGGCGCGCGTCCGAGCGCTGCTGCGACGCAGTCCGTTGCCGATCCGCTCCTCGCTCGCCGTCGGTGACCTGATCGTCGACCGCGGCGCGCGGGCCGTACACGTGGCCGGGCGCGACGTGCGGTTGGGTGCGACCGAGTTCCGGTTGCTCGAATATCTGGCCGCCAACGCCGGACTCGCGCTGAGCCGCGCGCAGATCCTCGAACGTGTCTGGGGCGACGACTTCGAAGGCTCGAGCAACGTCGTCGACGTCTACATCAGCGCCGTGCGCCGCAAACTGGCTGCCGTCGGCGCGCGCGACCGCATCGCCACCGTGTGGGGAGTCGGCTACTCATTGCACGCGTAGTCGCGCGCCTGTGCCTTTCGTATCTGGCGATCCTGGCGGTCGTGCTGATCGCGCTCGACCTGGCCGCCTACGCCTATCTCGCGCGGCAGCAGCACGACCTGCTCGAACCGCTGCTCGGCGCGCCCGAGGGGCGCGCGGTCTACGCCGCGGCGATGCGGCGGATCGCGCTGGGCTTGGGGCTGCTCGACGTCCCGCTGCTGATCGTGGCCGGCGCGGCGGCGTATCTGTTGGCGCGTATCTCGGTGCGGCCGCTCGTCGCGGCGCGCGAGCGCGAGGCGCGCTTCGCCGCCGAGGCCGCCCACGAGCTGCGCACGCCGCTGGCGCGGATCGCCAGTCTGGCCGCCGGCGCGCACGGCGGGGCGCCGGAGGCGCGTGACGCGGCGCTGGAGCGCATCGCCGCGCTGGCCGTCGAAGCCGCCGCCGGCGTCGGCGACCTGCTCGCGCTGGTGCGCACCGAACGCGTCGCGCCGCAGCTCGCCGAGCCGGTCGAGCTGGGCGCGCTGGCGCGCGCCGCGCTGACCGTCCCGCTGCGCGACGGCGTGCGCTGGGAACTCGACGCGAGCGACGACGTGTGGGTCGTCGGCGACGCGCACCGCTTGCGCCGGCTGGTCGAGAATTTGCTGGAGAACGCGGGCCGCCACGCCGCCGGACTGGTGCGGGTGCGCGTGCGCGCGCATGGTGACCGCGCCGCACTCAGCGTCGAGGACGACGGCCCGGGTGTCCCAGCCGAGCTGCGCCCGCGCATCTTCGAGCGCCTGGTGCGCGCGCGCGAGGACGGTGGCGGGACGGGGCTGGGCCTGGCGATCTGCCGGGCGATCGCACGCGCGCACGGCGGTGACGTCGTGCTCGAGGATCGGAATCGCTTCGTCGCGCAGCTGCCGCGACTCGACCTGAAAGAAGTCTGAGCGGCCCCCGAGCCGCGCCTCATCGCGACCTCATCCGCGCGCGCGACGCTGCGCTGGTGCGAGTCCTCTGGCTGTTCCTCGTCGTGGCGCTGGGCGGTTGCACCGCAGGTGCGACCGCAGCCGGCACGGTCGGTGTTGCCGCCACCGCGGCGACGACCACGATCGACATCTCGCTCACCAATTCGGTCGTCGTGCCGACCGCCTACGGGACCAGCGGCGGGTTCACGCCCGCCGTCACGACGGTCGCGCTCGGCTCGATGCTGCGGTTCGTGAACACCGACTCGTTCGCGCACACGTCGACGTCGATGACCGCGACGACCTTTCCCAACGCCTCGCCGTTCGGCGCCGCGGCGCTGACGCAATCCGGCTCGACGCTCTCGGGTGGCTGGAGCGCCGGGGCGCTGGCCGCCGGCACCGCCTCGCAGGCGATTCTGGCCGACAAACCAGGCACGTATCTCTACGGGTGCTTCTTCCACTACGGCGCGCCGATGCGCGCTGCGATCGTTGTTCCGTAAGCTCGCGGCCGCGACCGCGCTGTCGGCGCTGCTCGCCGGCGGCGCGCTCGCGCCGCGTCCGGCCCAAGCGATCCCGATCTTCGCGCAGCGCTACGGCTTCCAGTGCGGCGTCTGCCACTCGGTGCTGCCGGAGCTCAACGCGTTCGGGAACGCGTTCCGTGACAACGGTTACCGGCTGCCGGGGTTGCCGAAGCACGGCACGACGATCCTCGCGCTGCGCGAGCAGATCGGCTACACCGAGACGCCGGCGCAAGGCAGCGAACGCACCGTCCCGGCCGGCGCGATCCTCGGTGCCGCCGAGATCGGGCAAGTGGAGGCGTTCTTTCACGACAGCCTGGGCAGCGAGGGCGGCCCGTCCTCACTCTTCTTGGGCTATCTCGCGTACCGCGACGAGCCCTCGAAGATCTTGTTCCGGTTGGGGCTCTTCGAGTTGCCGCTGGTCCACTCGCCCGCGCAGCGCAACGACACGCTGACGACCTACGGCTACGAAGGGACGCGCTTCGGGCTCGACGATCTCACGCTCGCGACGCCGCGCTGGGGGATCGAGGCGGAACGGCAGATCGGCGTCGCGACGCTGGCCACCACGATCGCGGTCGGCAACGCGGCGGGCTCGGCCTACGGCGGCAAGCCGGTCGAGACCGGCACGGCGCAGACGTTCGCCGCGCCCGAGTACGGGCTCTATCTGCGGGTGCCGGTCGTACAGGACGTGCGGGTCGGGCTCGACCTGCTCGACGGCGACGCGGCGATCGCGCAGTTGGCGCGGCCGACCTTCGACGACGCCTACACGCGCGAAGGCATCTCGCTGGACGCGCAGCGCGGGCGCCTGCAACTGCTCGCCGAGCAGTGGTACGGACGCGACGTGAACGCGGACGGCGCCGGCGATCCGCTCGGCTCGACCGGCGGCTTCCTGCGGCTGCGCTGGGCGCTCGGCGATCACGCCTTCATCGGGATCCGCGAGGACGCCGCAGCGGCCCCAGCCGCCACCCGCTCGCTGCTCTGGTACGCCGAGGCGCAGGTCGGCCGGCACGCGCGCGTGCTGATCCAACAGCAGCGCCCGATCCCCGGCGGCCCGACCTCGCTCGGCGGCGCCCTGACCTTCGGCTTCCCCTGGCCCTGGGGCCAGTAGGGGCTCCGCCGGCCCGGGGGGCCAGCGCCTCGAGACCGAATCTTCGGGTATGATCGCCACCACCCCGTACCAGTACTTGCTCTACGACCTCGAGGACGGCGTCGCGACGCTGACGCTGAACCGCGCCGAGAAACGCAATGCGCTCTCGCTCGAGGTGATGCTCGAGTTGACCGCCGCCTTCGAGGCGATCGGGGCCGACCGCGCCGTGCGCGTGGTCGTGCTGCGCGGCGTCGGGCCGGCGTTCAGCGCGGGCCACGATCTACGCGAGATGCTGGCGCGCAGCGTCGAGGACTATCGCCATACGTTCGACGTCTGCGTGCGGCTGATGACGACGATCCAGGCGATCCCGCAGCCGGTCATCGCCGAGATCGCGGGGATCGCGACCGCCGCCGGCTGCCAGCTCGTCGCGACGTGCGATCTCGCCGTCGCGTCGAGCGAAGCGTCGTTCGCGACGCCGGGCGTGCAGATCGGTCTGTTCTGCACGACGCCGATGGTCGCGCTGACGCGTGCGATCGGCCGTAAACGCGCGATGGAGATGCTGTTGACCGGCGAGCCGATCGACGCGCGAACCGCGGCGGACTGGGGCCTGGTCAACCGAGTCGTATCGCCCGCCGAGCTGAGCGCGACGACGCGCGCACTCGCCGCCCGGATCGCCGGTGCGGCGAGCTTCGTCGTCGGGCTCGGCAAAGCGGCATTCTACGCGCAGATCGATCTCGACCAGCCCAAGGCCTATGCCTACGCGAAGGAGGTCATGTCGATGAACGCGCTGTCCGAGGATGCCCAGGAAGGGATGGGCGCTTTCGTCGGCAAGCGCGCCCCGGTCTGGCGCACCTGAGCGTGGGCTGCGCCGGAACGCTGTGGGTTAAAGGAGTTTTTACGAAGGCGGCCGCGGACCCCGAAGGATTCCCCCCCGTGGTTACCAATCAGTGTCCATCGTCCGGTGTGGGCCGCGCCAACAAGGCGCCTGAGATCGTCGCCCACACCCGGTAGTAGGGCAACCTGCTACGCGACGGCACCAAGGCCCGCCCACGGCGGGTCTTGTTGTTTCTGGGCCGAACAGGCGGGCCCGTGACGTATCGGCGCCTCCTGCTTGGTCTGCTGGCCCTGGGTCTGCTGGCCTGCCTCTTCATCGCGGTCCGGCGCGAACGGCACGAGCACCGCGCCAACCGGGTCGAGATCGTGCTCGACGACGCGGACTTCCAGGCGCTGGCACAGTCGTACGGCTACGACCAGCGCAAACTTCTGCGCGCCCTGAAGGCGGCCGGACTCACTTCACTTGCTGTACAAGAAGAGCTTGGGAGCGAAGTCGTCTCGGGCTCGCCGAGCGCCGCCGCCTATACCGGCGCGGCGCTGCTCGACCAGGCGCGGCTGACCGGTCTGACCGACCCGGTTCTGGCCGGCCTGTATCGTGCCGGGCGGCTGCGCGCCGACGAGATGTACCTGCTCGCCTACGATGCGCCGACCGCGGCGCGCTACGCAGGGCAGTTGCCGCTGAAGTACTCCGCGCACGCGGTGCGGCTGCTCCACGCCGGGCTGCCGGCGGTCTACGCGATTCGTACCGAGAGCGACTACTTCCAAACGGTCGGGCTGGGGCTGCCCGCCGACCGCGTCGCGCTCGCGCGCGGGCTGCATCTCGAGCTGGTGCCGCGGCTGCAGAACGACGAGCGCTTCCGTCCGCCGCAGATCGCGGCGCTGCTGGGCGACGCCGTGCGCGGCAACCGCGTCGCGACGGTCGTCTTCTTCGGCTTGCGCAACGAGGTGCTGGGGTATCCCGATCAGCTCCCCGCGACGGCCGACGCGATGAAAGCGCTCAAGCTGGACTTCGGAACGATCGAGACCTACGATCCCAAGCAGGACCAGTTCGGGAACGAAGGGCTGTCGCGCGAGCTTCCCAACAATACTGTGCGGGTCGAGGCGATCAGCAAGCTCGAAGCCGACAAGCTGCGGCCGGAAGAGATCGTCGAGCGCTACCTGCTCGGTGTGCGCGAACGCAACGTGCGCGTCGTCTATTTGCGGCCGTTCGCGCACTCGTGGGATGGGCGCTCGATCGAGATGACCAACGTCGAGCTGGTGCATCGGATCGCGCGCGGGATCGTCGCCTCGGGCTTGCGCTTGGGCCCGGCCTCGCCGTTCGACACCTTCACCACCCGCTGGTGGGAGGTCGCGCTCGCCTCGCTCGCCGTTCCGGCGGGGGTGTTGCTGTTGCTCGGAGCGTTCGGGTTGGGCGAGACGCGCTGGCTCATCGCGGCGGTCGTGCTCGACCTCGTCCTGGTGCTGGCCGGCTTCGCCGTCCACCACGACATGGCGGCGCGCAAACTGCTGGCGCTGGTCGGTGCGATCGCTTTCCCGCTGGCCGGCTTCGCCGCGATCGCGCCGGCACTGGGCGCGCCGCGACCGCCCTCGACCGGCGAGGCGATCCTCGATGGGATCCGGGTCGTCGCGATCGCGACCGGGGTGACGCTGGGCGGCGTGCTGGTCGTCATCGGGTTGCTCTCGACGCCGCTCACCATGCTCGAGATCGACCGCTTCAGCGGGGTGCGGCTGGTGCTCGTTCTCCCGCCGCTGCTCGCGCTCGTCCTCTATCTCTTCACGCCGCGCTGGGGGGCGCGCATCGCGCCCGAGCGCCTCGCCGCCGCGCCGGTCACCGTCCTGCAGTTGCTGGTCGGGATCGTCCTGCTCGCCGCCGGGTATCTGATCGTCGTGCGCAGCGGGAACCAGAGCGACATCGCGCCCTCGTCGTTCGAGCTGGCGCTGCGCGCGCACCTGACGACCTGGCTGCAGGTCAGGCCGCGCTTCAAGGAGTTCGTGGTCGGCTTCCCGGCACTGATGCTCATCCCGGCGCTGGTTCCGGTCGACCGCGCGCGCTGGGGCTGGCTGTTCGCGCTGGCGATCGGCGTCGGCCTGGGCGACGTCATCGACACGTTCTCGCACCTGCACACCCACCTGGCGATCTCGGCGCTGCGGTTGATCAACGGCGCCGTGATCGGCATCCTGATCGGCGCGATCGCGATCGCGATCTACCGCCGCCTGCGCCCGTCCGCCGCGTGAGATGGGGCCGCGCTTCTTGCTCAGCGGGTACTACGGCTTCGGCAATCTGGGCGACGAGGCGCTGCTCGAGATCATCGTCGGGCGGCTGCGCGCCCGTTGGCCGGCCTGTGAGGTCGACGTGCTGAGCGGCGACCCGGCCCAGACGGCGCGCTCCTACGGCGTCGAGGCGACGCCGCGGATGGACCGGGCGCGCGTCCGCGGAGCGATCGACCGCGCCGACGTCGTGCTGTCGGGCGGCGGCGGCCTGCTCCAGGACGCGACCAGCCTGCGCAGCCTGCTCTACTATAGTGCGGTGATCCGCTCCGCGGTCCGCGCCGGCAAGCCGACGATGATCTTCGCCCAGTCGGTCGGCCCGCTCGACTTTTGGGGGCGCGCCGTCGTGCGCACGTGTTGCAAGGGGCTGACCGCGGCGACGGTCCGCGACGAGCGCTCGCGCACGCTGTTGCGCGAGCTGGTCCCCGGCGTCCCCGTCGAGCGCACGGCCGACCCGGTCTTCCTGTTCGAGCCCGGTGGTGAGCCGCTCGATCTCGCCGCCGAGGGCCTGGCCGACGACGGCACGCCGCTGGTCATCGTCTCGATTCGGAAATGGCAAGGCGCGGAAGCGACCGCTCAGGCGCTGTCGTTCGTGGTCGACCGGCTCGCCGGCCAGCACGGCGCGCGGGTCGCGTTCCTCCCGCTCGGTGGCCCGTCGGACGCGGAGGTCTCGACGACGGTCATCCGGCGTTGCGCTTCGACCCCGGTCTTGCTGCCTGACTATCCCCTCGCCCAGGCGGCCCAAGTGATCGGGCGCGCCTCGCTGCTGATCGGGATGCGCTTGCACGCGCTGATCATCGCCGCGCGCCTGGGCGTCCCGTTCGCCGCGCTGCCGTACGATCCCAAGGTCGCCTCGCTGACGACCGACCTGCACTATCCGCTCGAGCCGCTGTTCGTGCCGGGCACGCCGATGCCGCCGCGCGAGGAACTGGCGCGCCGGCTCGACGACACCTGGGCGCGTCGCGCCGAATTGAGTGCGCATCTGCGCGCGGTGCGCTCGGAGGTCGAGCGACTCGCCGAGCGCAACTTCGATGTGCTTGACGATATCGTGACGCAGACTACACGTAAGTCGGCAGGCACTTAGCAACGACGCGCGAACGTCGCGCTTCACGGTGCGGCAGACTCTCACGCTTGGCCGTCTGTGCGATATCCGCGTCCGCGTCCACATCTCGTGGATTGCGGTGTACGCGTTCGTCACCTACGTGCTCGCCAGCGGCCTGACGATGCTGCCCCGGCCGCAGGCGTATCTGGTCGGCGCGGCCTGTGCGCTGGCGCTGTTCGCCAGCGTCGTCGTCCACGAGCTGGCCCATGCGTTGGTCGCTCGGCGCTTCGGCGTGCGCACGGATGCCATCACCCTGTTCCTCTTCGGCGGGGTCGCGCTGTTCGACGAGGAGCCGGCGACGCCGCGCGGCGACGCGCTGATCGCGCTGGCCGGCCCGGCCCTGAGCGGCCTGCTCGCGCTGGTCGCCACCGCCGGCCTGATCGTGCTCGACCGCCTCGCCGCCGGCCCGCGCGCCGAATTGCCGGCCCTGCTGATCGCCTACCTGGCCGTCGCCAACGCGGTCCTGGCCATCTTCAATCTGATCCCGGCCTATCCGATGGACGGCGGTCGCGTGCTGCGCGCCCTGCTCTGGCGCCGCAGCGGCGACCTGCGGCGGGCGACGCAACTGGCGGCGCAGGTCGGGATCGGCTTCGCCGGCGCCTTCATCGTCGCCGGCGTGGTGGTCGTCGCGACGACCCACGAGCCGGCCTACGCCTGGTACGCCGTCCTCGGTGCCTTCCTGGTGCGCCAAGGCTGGGTGCAGGAGCGGGCGGCTCGCGCGCCCGGGCCGGCGGCGATCGAGCGACGCGACGTGGAGGTCGGCGCCGCGGCGTAGAACAGGGCCGGTCGCATGACCGTGATCCCGCGCGACTACCGCTCGACCCTCAATCTGCCGGCGACTGCATTTCCGATGCGGGCCGAACTCCCCAAGCGCGAGCCGGAACGCGCCCGCTGGTGGCTCGAGCGCGACGTCTACCGCCGGCGGCTGGAACGCAATCGCGCTCGCGGCGGCGTGCCGTACATCCTCCACGACGGTCCGCCGTACGCCAACGGCGACATGCACATGGGGACGTTCCTCAACCGCTTCCTGAAGGACGCGCTGGTCAAGATCCACCTGCTCGACGGCGAGGTCGCCGACTTCGTCCCGGGCTGGGACATGCACGGGTTGCCGATCGAGCGCGAGACGCTGCTCCACCTCAAGCTCGACTTCCGCACGGCCGACCCGATCGCTCTGCGTCGCGAGTGCCGCGAGCGCGCGCTGTATTGGCTGGAGCGCCAGCGCGGGCAGATGCAGCGGATGGGCCAGTTCGCGCGCTGGGACGAGCCGTACATGACGCTCGCGCCGGCCTTCGAGGCGGCGATCGTCGAATCGCTGGCCGATCTGGCCGAGCGGGAATACCTCTACAAAGGACTGCGTGCGACGCTGTGGTGCGTCGTCGACGAGACGGCGCTGGCCGAAGCCGAGATCGAGTACAAGGAGCACACCTCGCCCTCGATCTTCGTGCGCTTTCGCACCGACGAAGCGCAGCGGCGCGCGATGCTGGCGCGCTTCGGGCTCGACGACGAAGGCGTCCCGCTCTCGGTCGCGATCTGGACGACGACGCCCTGGACGCTGCCGGGCAACGTCGCGATCGCGCTCAACCCGCAAGCGCTCTACGGCGTCTACCGCATCGGCGGCGAGGACGTCGTGCTGGCGCAGGCGCTGGCGCCGGCGGTGTTGGCGCGCTTCGGCGCCGGGGTGGGCCGGCTGCGGGCCGAGCTCGAGGGCAGCGCGCTCGAACGGCTGACGGTTCGCCATCCGTTCCTCGACCGCGACGCGCTGGTCGTGCTGGCCGACTACGTCGAGCTCGAGACCGGGACCGGCGTGGTCCACACGGCGCCCGGCCACGGCGCCGACGACTTCGAGACCGGCGCGCGCTACGGCTTGCCGGTCCCGAGCCCCGTCGATTCCGCCGGTCGCTTCACCGCCGAGGCCGGGCCGTACGCCGGGCTGTTCATCTTCGACGCCAACCCGCGCATCGTCGAGGATCTGCTCGCGTCGGGTGCGCTGATCGCGGCCGAGTCCTACGAGCACAGCTACCCGCATTGCTGGCGCTGCAAGAACCCGGTCATCTTTCGCGCGACCGCGCAGTGGTTCATCGGGATGGACCGTCAGGGGTTGCGCGGGCGCGCCGAAGCCGCGGCGCACGGCGTGCGTTGGCTCCCGGCCTGGGGCGAGACGCGCATGGCGCAGATGGTCGCGAACCACCCCGAATGGTGCGTCTCGCGCCAGCGCGTGTGGGGGACGCCGATCCCGGCCGTCGTGTGCAGCGCTTGCAACCAGACGTTCCTCGATCCGACGCTGGCGCGCACCTTCGCCGCCGCGATGCGCGCGCGGCCGTTCGAAGCCGGCAACGCCTCCGACCTGTGGTGGACCGAGCCGCTCGCCGCCTTCGCGCCGCCGGGCTTGGCCTGCCCGCACTGCGGCGGCACCGCGCTCGAGAAGGAACGCAACATCGTCGACATCTGGTTCGAGTCCGGCGTGACCTGGCGCGGCGTGCTGGTCGAGCGCGGGCTGAGCTATCCCGCCGACGCCTATCTCGAAGGCGCCGATCAGTACCGTGGCTGGTTTCGTTCGAACTTGATCACCTCGGTCGCGATCAACGACATCGCGCCGTACCGGGCGGTGATCTCGCACGGCTGGGTCGTCGACGAGCGCGGCCACGCGATGCACAAGTCGGCCGGCAACTACATCGGCGCGCTCGAGGCGATCGACAAGTACGGTGCCGACATCCTGCGGTTGTGGGTCGCCTCGACCGAGTTCACCGGCGACTGCCGCCTGGGCGCGCACCTGCTCGACAACCTCGCCAACGTCTACCGCAACCTGCGCAACCGGCTGCGCTACTGTCTGGGCGCGCTCGACGGTCTCGGTCCGGCGCAGCTCGTCCCGCGTTCGGAGCTCGAACCGCTCGACCAGCTCGCGTTGGCGGCGCTCGACGCTTTCGCCGCCGAGGTGATCGCCGCGTACCGCGCCTTCGACCTGCATGCGGCGTACGTCGCGATCCAGCGCTTCGACAAGGAGGATCTCTCGGCGTTCTACGTCGACGCGCTCAAGGACCGGCTCTACTCCTCGGCTCCCGCGGCGCACCGCCGCCGCAGCGCGCAGTCGGCGCTGCTGACGATCTTGCGCACGACCTGCGTCCTGCTCGCCCCGATCCTCTCGTTCACCGCCGAGGAGGCGTGGCAGTACCTCGATCCCGCCCTGCGCGCGGGCGAGGACTCGATCTTCGACGTCGCGTTCCCGCGGGTCGATGCGCTCGACATACCGGCGCTGGCAGTCTGGGCCGCACTCAAAACGTTGCGCGCGCAGGTCGCCGCGAGCGAGGGGATCCGCGACTTCCAGCTCGATGCGAGCGTCGCGGTTCCGCCCGCCCTGCAGGCGCGCTTCGCCGCGCTCGGCGACGGCCTGCGCGAGGCGCTGGTCGTCTCCAGCCTGCGTGCGCTGACGGCCGGACCCGAGGACGCGCCGCCGAGCGTCACGCTCTTCCCCGCCGCGGGCGAGAAGTGCCAGCGCTGCTGGAAGTACCTCCAGCTCGGCACCGATCCCGAGCATCCCACCCTCTGCCCGTCGTGCGCCGCGATCGTGCGCGACCTGGAGACAGGGCAGGGCTGAGGGCTACCGTTTCTTAGGTGAACGGATCGAAGACCGTGGCGCCCGTTTCGAGGAAGTGGCGGGTGTTTCTCGTGACGACGGTGAGCTGGTGATGGATCGCCGTCGCCGCGATGAGCGAGTCGATCACGGAGAGCGGGCCGGCGCCGCGGGCGCGAGCGTCGCCGTTGATCGTCCCCCAGCATTCGGCGACGGCCTCGCCGATGGGAAGGATACGTCCGGCGAAGCGCGCCTGAAGGTCGGCGAGATACGCGACGAGGCGTTCTCGACGACCGTCGTCGGGTCCAGTCATCGCGATGCCTTGCCGGAGTTCGCCGAGCGTGACCACGCTGATGGAGAGAGTTCGTTCGTCGCGGGAGCCGAGCCAGGCGAGCAGTCTGGGATTGGCACGCTGCTTGCGCACTTCCGAGACGACATTCGTATCGAGGAGGAAGCCGCTCAAAAATCGATCTCCCGCCCCGTGTCCGTGCTGTTCCGGACGAGGTCGAGGTCCCCGAAGGGCGAGCGCGCGAGGAAGTCGACCAGCGACTCGCCGGTGCGGGCCGTGAGGTTGCGATACTCGTGCTCCGAGATCACGACGGCGACCGGGCGCCCGTGGCGGGTGATCCGCTGCGGGCCCTCGTTCAACGCCCGATCGATCACGGTACTCAGACGCGCCTTCGCCTCTTGGATCTGCCACTCGCCCTCTGCCACGGTCTCCTCGCTCCCCACCCTCGGTCGTAATGGTCTGACTAGTCAGATCATAATCGCACGAACGCATTGCGACAAGCCCATCCCGCGCGGGAGCAGGTCGGCAAGCCCCCGGGACCAATCCGAGATCGACGTGGAAGCGACGGCGGGGGCGATCACGGAGGTCGGCGGGATTGCGGTCGGGCACTGGACATCGGCGCGGCGGCCGACGGGCTGCACCGTCGTGCTGTGCGGGGAGCAGGGCGCGGTCGCGGCCTGCGATGTGCGCGGCGGCGCGCCGGGGACGCGGGAGACCGACGCGCTCGATCCGCGCGGGACGGTCGAACGGGTGCACGCGATCGTGCTGGCCGGCGGGAGCGCGTTCGGGCTCGACGCCGCGAGCGGGGTCGTGCGCTGGCTCGAGGAGCACGGGATCGGCTACGAGACGCCGTTCGCCCGCGTCCCGATCGTCCCGGCAGCGATCCTCTACGACCTGGGCGTCGGCGATCCGGCCATTCGGCCCGACGCCGCGTCCGGCTACGCGGCGTGTGACGCCGCCAGCGGTGCCGCGCCCGCCGAGGGGAACGTCGGCGCCGGCGCCGGCGCGACGCTCGGCAAGCTGTTCGGCGTCGCGCGTGCGATGAAGGGCGGTTTGGGGACAGCCTCGCTGCGCGTCGGCGGGGTGACGGTCGGCGTGCTGGTCGCGGTCAACGCGATCGGTGACGTCTACGACGGCGCGCGGCGCATCGCGGGCGCGCGCGGCGAGGACGGCACGGGTACGACCAACGCCGTCGACGCGCTGCTCGGCGGCGCCGCGCCGTGGCGCGCGCGCCCCGCGACGGCGACGACGATCGGCGTCGTCGCGACCGACGTCGCGCTCTCCAAGCTGCAGACGCATCTGCTGGCGCGGATCGCGCACGACGGCCTTGCGCGCGCGATCGCACCGGTCCACACCGCGCTCGACGGTGACACGCTCTTCGCGCTGGCGACCGGGACGAATCCGGCGCCGGCCGACGCGACGGTCCTCGGCGTGATGGCGGTCGAGGCGGTGCGCCGCGCGATCGTGCGCGCCGTGCTCGCCGCCGAGTCGATCCCGGGTTTCCCCGCCGCCCGCGACCTGGGCGACGGCTGACCGAGATTACGCTCGGGCCGGTTCGCCGACCCGGGCCAGCACCGCGTCGGCGAAGGCGTCGGTCGAGACGCCGCGCTCGCCGTCGAGGTCGCGCGTGCGCGGGCCGTGTTCGAGCGCGCTTGCGACCGCGCGGTCGATCGCATCGGCGGCGGCGGTTTCGCCGAGCGAGAAACGGGCCAGCAACGCCGCCGAGAGGATCGCGGCGGCGGGGTTCGCGATCCCTTTCCCGGCGATGTCCGGTGCCGTTCCGCTGATCGGCTCGTAGAGGCCGAAGGCGCGCGCGCCGGGTGCCGCGCCCAGGCTCGCGCTGGGCGCGGTGCCGATCGTCCCGGTGATCATCGCGGCCTCGTCGGAGAGGATGTCGCCAAACATGTTCTCGGTCACGATCACGTCGAACGCGCGCGGGTCGCGCACGAGCTGCATCGCGGCGTTGTCGACCAGCATGTGTTCGAGCGCGACGTCGGGGAAGTCGCGCGCGACCTCGATCACCACCCGCCGCCAGAGCTGCGAGCTGATGATCACGTTCGACTTGTCGACCGAGGTGAGGCGCTTGCGGCGCGTGCGCGCCAGCTCGAAGGCGAAGCGCGCGATCCGCTCGATCTCGAAGTCGCGGTAGACCAGCGTGTCGCGCGCGGTCATGACGCCGTCCTCGAGCTCGAGGCTGCGCGGTCCGAAGTAGAGCCCGCCGGTCAGCTCGCGCACGAGCACCAAGTCCATCCCGCGCACCAGCTCCTCGCGCAGCGGCGCGCGCGACTCCAAGCCGGGGAAAGCGCGCGCCGGCCGAACGTTGGCGTACAGGCCGAACGCCTTGCGCAGCCCCAGGATCGCCGCCTCGGGACGCTTCTCCGGCGGCAGGTCGTCGAAGCCGGGGCCGCCGACCGCGCCGAACAAGATCGCGTCGCTGGCGCGTGCCAGCTCCAAGGTCGTCGGCGGAAGCGGCGTGCCGTGCGAAGCGATCGCCGTCGCGCCGATCGGCGCCTCGGTGAACGTCGCGCCGGGCAGGACGGCGCGCAGGACGCGCACCGCGGCCGCGGTGACTTCGGGTCCGATCCCGTCACCGGGCAGGACGGCGACGCGCTGCGTCACCGGTGGGCGGCCTCCCAGGCGCGGACCATGGGGATCTTGGCCGCCAAGTACCTGAGGACGCCGCCGCCCAGCACGAACTGCTTGCGCAGCGGATCGAGCGCGAAGGCGATCGGCTCGCCGCCGTCGGCCCGCAACGTCTCGTTGGCGACGTCGATCGAGATCCGCTTCGCGCCGAGCAGCGCCTCGGCCGTCTCGGTCGAGACGATCACCGGTACGATCCCGTTGTTGTAGGCGTTCTCGTGGAAGATGCGCGCGAAGCTCGGCGCGATCACGGCGCGGAAGCCGCGGTCCTTGAGTGCCCAGGCGGCGTGCTCGCGCGAGGAGCCGCAGCCGAAGTTCTCGCGCGTCACCAGGATCGTCGCGTCGGGCTGCGAGCCCAGGAAGTGCGCGCCGTCGGGCAGCCCCTCGAAGAGGTGCTCGCCCATCCCCGCTTCGTCGATGCGGGTCAGGTAGTGGGCCGGGATGATCTGGTCGGTGTCGATGTTGGCGCGCGGAATCGCCAGCACGGTACCCTCGACGATCACGCGGGCACCGCCTCGAGCGCAGCGACCTCGGACGGTGCGGCCAGTCGGCCGAGGACCGCCGAGGCGGCGACGACGACCGGCGCGGCGAGGTGCACTCGCCCGCCGTCGCCCATGCGGCCGGGGAAGTTGCGGTTGGACGACGAGACGCAGCGCGTCCCGGCCGCCAGGACGCCCATCGACATCCCCAAGCACGGCCCGCACGACGAGTGCGTCCACAGCGCGCCGGCGTCTTGGAAGATGTCGTGCAGCCCTTCGCGCTCGGCTTGCCGGCGCACGAGCTGCGAGCCCGGCGTGATGATCGTCGGGACGCGCACGTGCCGCCCGCGCAGCACCTCGGCGGCCGCGCGCAAGTCGCCGATCCGCGAGTTGGTGCACGAGCCGATGAAGGCCTGATCGATCGCGATGCTGGTCATCGCCTGGCCCGGCTGCAGGTCCATGTAGGCCAGCGACTCGGCCGGCGCGTCGAGCGGGACGATCCCGTCGATCGGCGAGTTCTCACCGGGGTTGATCCCCCACGAGACGACCGGTCGGACGCGCGTGGCGTCGATCGTCACCGTGGCGTCGTACTCGGCGTCGGGATCGGCTTGCAGCGCGGTCCAGCCAGTCGGTGCGGCCGGCGTCGCGGCGAGATACGCCGCGGTCGTCGCGTCGGCGGCGATCAGCCCGCTGGTCGCGCCGGCTTCGATCGACATGTTGCACAGCGTCATCCGCTGTTCCATCGAGAGCGCGCGCACCGCGGAGCCGGTGTACTCGAGCACGTAGCCCGTCCCACCCTTGAAGCCGATCGTCTTGATGACGGTCATGACCAGGTCCTTGGCCGTCGCGTCGGGTGAGAGTTCGCCGGTGATCTCGATGCGCAGGACCTTCGGCCGCTGCAAGATCAGGCAGCCGGCGAGCATCGCGCCGGCCTGCGCGGTCGTCCCGATCCCGAGCGCGAACGCGCCGAACGCGCCTAGCGTCCCGGTGTGGCTGTCGCCGCAGCAGACCGTCATCCCCGGCGTGACGTAGCCGCGCTCGGGGACGAGCACGTGGCAGATCCCGTTGTCACCGATGTCGTGGAAGCGGATCCCCTGGCGCTTCGCCCAGGTCCGCACGACCTGCGCCTGCAGCGCCGTCGCCGCGTCCTTGGCCGGCGCGACGTGGTCGATCATCGCGACGATGCGCTCGGGGGCGTAGAGCCGGTCGTCGAACTGTTTCTCGATCGCGATCGCGCCGGGCGGCGTCGTGATCTCGTGCGCCACCACCAGGTCGATGAAGATCAGCGCGTTGCCGCCGGGGAGCTCCTCGACGACGTGCGCGTCCCAGACCTTAGCGAACAGCGAACGCGGCATGGTGCTCCTTCTTGGCATCGACGGCGGAGACGCGGCGCCCAACGGCGCTGACGATCGCCGCCAGCGAGGCCGTCACGATGTTGGGATCGATCCCGACGCCCCAGACGGTCTCGCCGTTGAGCACGGTCTCGACGTACGAGACGGCGGTCGCGTCTTCGCCGGCGCGCAGCGCGTGCTCGTAGTAGTCGTGCACGTGCAGGTCGATCTCGTACGCGCGCTGGAGCGCGTCGACGAAGGCGTCGATCGGGCCGTTGCCGTCGCCGTAGATCGTGCGCTGGCCGACGCCGTCGGTCAGCGTCGCGTCGATCGTGCACGGCGTCCCGGCGACGCCGTCGTTGGTGGTGATGTATTCGACCAGCCGCAACGAGCCGCCGCTGACGTAGGTCGCGTCGAACGCGCGGCGGATCTCCTCAGGCGTCACCTCGCCACCGCAGGCCTCGGCACGCGCTTGGACGATCGGGCTGAAGTCGATTTGGAGTCCGCGCGGGAGATCCAGACCGTGGTCGGCGTGCAGCACGTAGGCGACGCCGCCCTTGCCGGACTGGCTGTTGACCCGCACGACCGCCTCGTAGGTGCGGCCGATGTCCTTGGGGTCGATCGGCAAGTAGGGGACTTCCCAGAACGACCCGTCGGTCGCCTCGAGTGCGGCAAAGCCCTTCTTGATCGCGTCTTGGTGCGAGCCGGAGAACGCGGTGAAGACCAGCTCGCCGGCGTAGGGATGGCGGGCGTGGACCGGCAGCCGGTTACATTCCTCGACGACGCGCACGATGGCGGGGATGTCGGCCAGGTGCAGTTTCGGATCGACGCCTTGCGAGGCCAAGTTGAGCGCGAGCGTGACGATGTCGACGTTGCCGGTCCGCTCGCCGTTCCCGAACAACGTCCCCTCGACTCGGTCGGCACCGGCCATCAGCCCCTGCTCGGCGGCGGCGACGGCGGTCCCGCGGTCGTTGTGCGGGTGCAGGCTGAGCAGAACCGACTCGCGCCCGATCAGATTGCGGTCGAGCCACTCGATCTGGTCGGCGTAGATGTTCGGCGTCGCGACCTCGACCGTCGCCGGCAAGTTGAGGATCAGGCGTTCCTCGGGCGTCGGGCCCCAGGCGCCGATCACCGCCTCGCAGACTTGCTTGGTGAAGTCGAGTTCGGTCGCCGAGAACATCTCGGGCGAGTACTCGAGCACGACGTGCGTCCGTGCCGCGATCTCGTGCGCGCGCTGCTTGATGTGCCGCACGGCGCGAACCGCGATGTCGACGACGCCTGGGCGGTCCAGGCCGAAGACGACCCGTCGGAAGAGCGGCGCGGTCGCGTTGTAGACGTGCACGATCGCGCGCGGCGCACCGTCGATCGCCTCGAAGGTGCGGTCGATCAGGTCTTCGCGCGCTTGGGTGAGCACCTGGATCGTCACGTGCGCGGGGATGCGCCGTTGGTCGACCAGCTCGCGCACGAAGTCGAAGTCGGGTTGGCCCGAGGACGGGAAGCCGACCTCGATCTCGGTGAAGCCCATCCGCACGAGCAGGTCGAACATGCGGCGCTTGCGTTCGGGGCCCATCGGCTCGACCAGCGCCTGATTCCCGTCGCGCAGGTCGACGCTGCACCACAGCGGGGCGTGGTCGATGGTGCGATTGGGCCAGCGCCGGTCCGGCAGCGGGATCGCCGGGAAGGCTCGGTAGCGGTTGTGCATCGGCATGCTCTTTCGCGAATTGGGAGCCATCATCCGGCGACCTCGTCGGTCTCGTAGGACAAGATGCGGTCGATCTGCGCGCGCAGGCGCACCAGCGCTAGGGCCGGCCCGTCGAAAGCGAAGACCGCCTTGGTCGCGTGGTCGTCGGCGCTGGCGTCGATGCGCGTGCAACGGCAGTTGAAGCGGTGCGCCAGGTTGACGATCCGCGCGACCGAACGGAAGTCGCGCAGCGTCAGATCGCAGGTCACGTGCGCGCCTCCATCAAGTCGTCGACGGTCATCCCGGCCGGGATCATCGGCCAGACGTTCTCCGTCGGGTGGCAGGCGCAGTGGAGCAGCGCCGGTCCCGGCGTTGCGACGAACTCGGCGAAGATGCGTGCCGCGTCGGCCGGATCGCTCAGCGAGAAGGCCGTGATCCCGTAGGCGCGGGCGATCGCGGCGAAGTCGGGGTTGTCGGCCAGGTTCGTCGCCGAGTAGCGCTCGGAGAAGAACAGTTCTTGCCACTGGCGTACCATCCCCAAGTTCCGGTTGTCGATCAAGACGATCTTCACCGGCACGTCGTAGCGGCGCAGCGTCGCCAGCTCCGGCAGGCACATCTGGAAGCCACCGTCGCCGACGACCGCGTAGACGGGCGTGCCGGGATGCGCGAACGCCGCGCCGATCGCGGCCGGGAAACCGAAGCCCATCGCGCCGAGGCCGGCCGAGGTCGCGAACTTCCGAGGGTTCTGCGGCCGCGCGCGCTGCGCCGCCCACATCTGGTGTTGGCCGACGTCGGTCGTGATGATCGAGTCGGGCTGGATCGCTTCGTAGAAGCGGTCGAGCGCGTCGGTGGCACTGAGGATGTGCTCGCCGACCCGGTCGCTGGGGAGCGGTCCGCCGAGCAGCCGCGCCTCCATCGCCCAGTCGTCGAAGCGCGGGATGTGCCCGTGCTGCAGCTCGGTGGTCAGCGCGGCGAGTGTGTCGGGCAGGTCGCCGTGCAGGGCGACGTTCGCGCTGATGATCTTGTTGAACTCGGTCGCGTCGATGTCGGCGTGGATCACCGACGCCTCGCGCGCGAAGCGGTCGGGCTTGCCGGTCACCCGGTCGTCGAAGCGCATCCCCAGCGCGATCAGCAGGTCGGCGCGCTGGACGGCTTTGTTGGCTGCCTTCAGCCCGTGCATGCCGAGCATCCCGAGGAAGGCCGGGTCGTTCGGCGCAGCGGCGCCGAGCGCCATGATCGTCGCGGCGTGCGGGATGCCCAGCATCCCGACGAAAGCGCGGTAGCGCTCGAGCCCACCGGCGCGGATCCCGCCGCCGATGATCGCGACGGGCCGGCGCGCGGAACGGATCAGCGCGACCGCCTCACGGACCGCGGCGGCGGCCGGCCGCGATTTCGCGCCGTTGCGCCGTGGTGCCGGCGCTGCCGGGGCGACGACGATCGCATCGTCGAGCTTGGCTTTGAGGACGTCGTTGGGGATGTCGACCAGAACCGGCCCGGGCCGGCCACTGCGCGCCACCGCGAACGCCTCGGCCAGCGTCGCGCCGATCTGGGTCGCGTCGGAGACCAGGAAGTTACGCTTGGTGATCGCTTGGGTGATCGCGCAGACGTCGGCTTCCTGGAAGCCGTCGGTCCCCATCAGCTCGCTGCGCACCTGTCCGGTGATCGCGACGACCGGGACGCTGTCCATCATCGCGTCCAGCAGCGCGGTCACCAAGTTGGTCGCGCCCGGCCCCGAGGTCGCGCAGCAGACGCCGACGCGACCGGAAGTGCGCGCGTAGCCGCTCGCCGCGAACGCCGCCGCCGCCTCGTGCCGGCACAGCACGTGCCGAACGGGGTGCTCGAAGAGCGCATCGTAGAGTGGCATGATCGCCCCGCCTGGATAGCCGAAGACGATGTCGACGCCCTCGCGTTGGAGAGCCTCGAGGACGGCGCGCGCGCCGTTCATGGTCGGGTACCTCTCAGAGCACGCGGAAGCGGAGGTCGTCATCCGCTTCGGCGTTGGACGCGTGCTCGTTCATCCACGGCATCAGCCCGCGCAGTTCGCGCCCGACGTGCTCGAGCTCGTGGCGGGCGGCTTCCTCCCGGAAGCGCCGGAACGACGGTTTGCCGGCGGCATGCTCGGCGACCCAGTCCTGGGCGAACTTTCCGCTGCGGATCTCGGCCAAGATCTCGCGCATCGTCTCGCGCGTCTGCTGGGTGATGATGCGCTCTCCGCGGGTGTAGTCGCCGTACTTGGCGGTGTTGCTGATCGCGTTGCGCATGCCTTCGATCCCGCGCTCGTACATCAAGTCGACGATCAGCTTCATCTCGTGCAAGCATTCGAAGTACGCCATCTCCGGCGCGTAGCCGGCCTCGGTCAGCGTCTCGAAGCCCGCCTTGACCAGCGCGCTCATCCCGCCGCACAGGACGGCTTGCTCGCCGAACAGATCCGTCTCGGTCTCCTCTTTGAACGTCGTCTCGAGGATGCCGGCGCGACCGCCGCCGATTCCGGAAGCGTAGGCCAGCGCGACCGCGCGGGCGCTGCCGCTGGGGTTCTGGTGGATCGCGATCAGGCACGGCACGCCGCGTCCCGCTTCGTACTCGGTGCGCACCAAGCGGCCGGGGCCCTTGGGCGCGATCATGATCACGTCGATGTCGGCCGGCGGGACGATCGTCCCGAAGTGGATGCCGAAGCCGTGGGCAAACGCGAGGACCGTCCCGGGGCGCAGGTGCTCGACCACGTCGCGCATGTAGACGGCCGGCTGTTCTTCGTCGGGGATCAGCATCATGACGAGGTCGGCCTGCGCGACCGCCTCCGGGATCGAGGCGACGGGGACGCCGTCTCGGCGCGCTTCGTCGCGTTTCGCCGATTCGGGCCGTAAGCCGACCACGACGTCATGCCGGGAATCATGCAGGTTCAGCGCGTGCGCGCGGCCCTGACTGCCATACCCGATGATGGCAATCGTCTTCCCGTCGAGTGCGCCGCGATCCACGTCGCGGTCGTAGTAGGCTTCCATGAACTCCTCCGGATACGAAGAAGCCCCCGCCGGTCCGTACCGGCGAGGGCTTCCGTCATTTCAGAGCGACTGTTCGTCGTCTACGCGAAAGCTTCTCGCCGGTCGTCGATAAGGACGGCAAGGAGGAGGCTAACGAGGACGAGGACCAGACGCGTGAGCATCGCTTCAAGGTTGTACCTTGAATCGCGAACGACTGTCAACCCGTGGAGGGAGCGCTCACCGTATGGTGTGAGCGCTCCCTACCGGTCGGTCGGTCGGGATCAGTGCGGCTGACGAGCCTTGGCGTACCCACCGACCGGGGTCGGGCCGGGGGCGGGTGTCGTCGAAGGCCGAGCAACGCTGAAGCCCGCCACGCCATCGCCGGTCTCGACGCCCGGCTGTGTGTCGCTGGCGAACGTGTAGAGCGGCTTACCGTTGTAGGTGAGCTGCACGACGGCATCGTCGCTGCGGGTGAATTCGCTCCAGGGGACGGGGAGGGTGCCGGCCGGCGCCGCGACGGGCGGCCAGGCCGCCAGGCAGCCGCCGGTGCAGGTCGATTGGTCGGCGGCGGTGTCGCCGCTGTAGACGTAGGTGACGAATCCGGCCGTGTTGACGTACGCGGGGCTGCCCTCAACGGTGGCGGTGGCGAGCGGCGTCGAGGCCGGCACTGGCGTAGCGGTCGGGACCGGGGTCGCGGTCGGGGCCGGCGTCGGCGTGGCCGACGTCCCCGTATTCGTGGTGGTGGTCGGCGTGGGCGAGCTCCCGCCCCCGCCACTGCAACCGGCCAAGAGCGCCACCAGGAGCGCACCGGCCGCGAAAGGCACGTTCTTCATGCCCGCATCCTGCGCGCGCCGCATGATGCCGCGCTGAAAGTGCGCGCGCGCGTGGCTCAGCAATTTTTCACCCGCCTCCCCCATGACAGGCGCCTGGCACTCCTGGCGCTTAGGCTGGGGGCGTGGCGCTTCCGTTCCCGTGTGGCATCTCGGCTCTGCTCGATCCCGACGACGAGCCGTACCTGCGGATCCTCGTCGCGTGCGCCGTCCTGCGCGGTCGGCTGGGGCTGCCCGCGTTGTCGGTCGCGGAGCTGCGCGCGCTCTTCGACGACGACGCCCTGCCTGTGCCCACGCAGTCAAACGTCATCGCGTTTCCGCTGCGGCGTGGCTTCCCCAACGCGCCGGGCTTGGGGTTGCCCTCGCCCGACGACGAACCGCTATAAGCGCAGCCGGTAGGCGATCACCGGCGCGAAGCCGACGTTGCGATCCGACAGCGGGCTCAGCGGCGCGACGTAGTGCGCGCTGTAGTTCAGGTAACGCAGCCCGTAGAGCAACTCGCCATGGCGTGAGGTGCGGCGTGCGACCCGCAGCGAGAAGTCGGTCTGCGCGGCACCCTCGGGGTTCGCGTAGGTCGGGACGTATTGAACGCACGCGCCGCTGAACGAGCAGGTGAACTCGCCGGTCGCGACTTGCGTGTACTGCACGCCGTGCATCGACGGGTTCACACCGACGACGACCTCGACGCGGTTCCGCCCACGCACGAACGAGCGACCGACTTCCAACCGTGGTCCGGTCACCCGTGAATACTGCGTCTCGGCGCCGTCGGCGAAGACCGAGGCGATGCTGTAGGCGTAGAATCGCTCGCCGTACTCCGCGCCGTAGTACGTGCTCTGATTGTACACCGTCTGGCCGAAGCCGACGAACCAGCCACGCCCCAGCGCGTGCCGGAAGGTGGCGTTGATCAGCGAGAGGCGCGTCGCTTGCGCTCCGTCGGGATTGCTCGCGTAGCCGAAGGTCACCGCCGGCAAGCCCTCGAGGTGGATGCTCTCGCGCCCGTCGCGCAGGTCGAGTTCGGCCAGCGGCAGCAGCCCTAAGATGATCCGGTCGGCCTCGCCGTCACCGATGTTGTGCTGCCCGTTGAGCAGGTTGATGCTGAGCGTCAGCGAGGCCTCGAACGGATCGGCGCTCGCCGGAGCGGGCGGCACGAGAATGACCAGCGAGGCCAAAAGGGCACCCGCGAGCGCGATCTTCACCCGCGGTCCTTATCGTTCGAGCCGGCCGGCGCCTCCAGCAGCGCGTCGCGCAGCATGGGCCAACGGCCGGCCTCGATCGCCGCGCGCGCCTCGCGCATCAGGCTGGTCAGTGCGGCGACGTTGTGATAGGAGAGCAGCCGCGCGCCCAACGTCTCGCCGGAGCGGAAGAGGTGGCACAGGTAGGCGCGCGTGTAGGTCGCGCAGATGCGGCAGTCACAGTCGGGATCGAGTGGCTCGAACTCGCGGACGTGCGCGGCACGCCGCACGTTGAACTCGGTGCCCGAACGCAGCAGAACCCGGCCGTGGCGCCCGCTGCGCGTCGGGTAGACGCAGTCGAACAGGTCGATCCCGCCGTCGATCCCGGCGATCAGGTCGCGCACCGTGCCGATGCCCATCAAGTAGCGCGGCTTGTCGGCCGGCAGCAGCGCGGCCGTGAAGCGGGTCAGCCGTTCCATCTCGGCGCGGGTCTCACCGACCGAGAGGCCGCCGATCGCGTAGCCCGGGAATTCGAGGGCGATCAGCTCGGCGGCGCTGCGCGCGCGCAAATCTTCCTCGAGGCCGCCTTGCACGATGCCGAACAGCAGCGTGCGATCGGGCTGCCGGCGCGCCGCGGCGCACCGCGCCGCCCAGGCGGTCGTCCGCTCGACCGCGCGGCGCAGGTCTTCGCGCGACGCCGGCAACGCGACGCACTGGTCGAACGCCATCGCCACGTCGACGCCGAGATCTTCTTGGAACGCGACGACCGCCTCGGGCGTGAAGCGGTGCTCGCTGCCGTCGAGGTGCGAGCGGAACGTCACTCCCTCGGCATCGACCGTGCGCCGCGACTCGAGGCTGAACACCTGGAAGCCGCCGGAGTCGGTCAGGATCGGTCCGTCCCAGGCCATGAAGTGGTGGATTCCGCCGGCGGCGACCAGCGTCTCGCGCCCCGGCCGTAGCCACAAGTGATACGTGTTGGCCAGCACGATGCGCGTGCCGATCTCGCGCAGGTCCTGCGGCTCGAGCAGCTTGACGTCACCCAGCGTCCCGACCGGCATGAAACACGGCGTCTCGACCGCGCCGTGCGCGGTCGAGAGCGTACCGCGCCGAGCGCCACCGTCGCGCGCGCGCAGCGCGAAGGCGCCCATCAGCCGCGCAGCATCGCGAGCGTCGTCAAGTACTCCGGCGGCGGCTCGCTTTCGAACGCCAGCATCTGTTTGGTGCGCGGGTGCTTGAAGCGCAGGCGCCAGGCGTGCAGCGCTTGGCCCGGCAGCGGCAGGCGGGAATCGCTGCGCCCGTAGATCGGGTCGTTGAGGATCGGGTAGCCGAGCGCCGCCAAGTGGACGCGGATTTGATGCGTGCGCCCGGTCTCGAGCCGGAAGAGCAGCTCGGCATGCCCGCGCAGCCGTTCGCGCACGACGTAGTGCGTCACCGCCGGTTTGCCCTCGGTGCGGATCGCATACTTCAGACGATGGCGCGGGTCGCGGCCGATCGCGCCGCGGATCGTCCCTTCGGCATCCTCTGGGGTTCCGACGACGATCCCGCGGTACTCGCGTTCGATGTAGCGCGCCTGCATCGCGCGGCCGAGCGTCCCCAGCGCCGCCTCGGTCTTGGCGACCAGCAACAGACCCGAGGTGTCGCGGTCGAGCCGGTGCACGAGGCCTGGCCGCAGCAGATCGCCCGGCAGCGCGCCGACGTGCGCGAGCAGCGCGTTGACCAACGTCCCGTCGGTCGCGCCGTGGGCCGGATGCGTCACCATCCCGGCCGGCTTGTCGACGACCAGGATGTCTTCGTCCTCGTAGGCGACGTCGAGCGGGATCGCTTCCGGTTCGACCGTCAACGCGAGCGGCGGTCCGATCGTCCACTCGACCCGGTCGCCGGGATCGAGCAGGGTGCTGGGCTTACCCGGCGCGCCGTTCACGCTGGCCGCGCCGGCGCGCAGCGCGGTCGCGACGTACGAGCGTGAGAACCCGCTCAGGCGGGTCAACAGGACGTCGAGCCGGACGCCCGCGTCGGCGTCGTCGACCAGGTGTGTCAGACGCCTGGCTCGCGGCGCAGCGAGGAGAGCACCAGCAGCGCGACGCCGACGGTGATGCACGCGTCGGCGACGTTGAAGACGTTCGGCCAGATCCGGTAGAAATCGATGAAGTCGACGACCCAGCCGTGCGTGAGGCGATCGACGATGTTGCCGACGGCACCGCCGGCGATCATCCCGAACGCGATCCGCACCACCATCGAGCGGCGCACCGAGTCGCGGAACGCGTAGGCGAACAGCCCCAAGACGAGGCACGCCAGCACGATCAGCAGGAACGGCGAGTTGCCGAACAGGCCGAACGCACCGTGCGTGTTCTGCACGTAGGTCAAGCGCAAGAAATACGGGATGATGACGAGCATGCTGCTCTTCTGCGGATCCCCCAGCTCGTGGAGCACGAGCGATTTTGTCCAGAAGTCAAGCACAAAGACGACGAGCGCGACGAGCCACAGGACGATCACCGGGCGCGGGGTTCGACGGCTCGCCGGACGGACCTCGCTCAGAGGCTGGGCGGCTTGACGTATTGGTAGAAGACGCCGGCGACGCGGTAGAACGAGCCAGTGATCAGGACCAGGCCGGTCGCGACCAGGAAGACGCCCGCGCCGACCTCGATCGCGCCGAGGTAGCGCTTGATCCGGTTGAGCGCGCCCAGGGCCTGACCGATTGCACCGGCGGTGATCAGGAACGGGATCGCCAGCCCCATCGAATAGACGAAGAGCAGGAACGCCGCCCGCTCGTAGTGCTCTTGCGAGGCGATCAGGATGATCCCCGAGAGGATCGGTCCGATGCAGGGTGACCAGCCGGCGGCGAAGCCGATCCCGACCAGCCCCGAGGCGAACAGCGAACGGTTCGCACTGCGCAGCTGGAGCCGCTTGTCCATCATGAGCGCGGGGATCTTGAACAGCCCGATCATGTTCAGGCCCAGCACGATCACGACCACCCCGCCCAGCCGCGCGATCCAGTCCTTGTATTGAATGAAGACCGCGCCCAGGGCGCTGGCCGAGAGCCCGATCGCGATGAACACCAGGGTGAAGCCGGCGACGAAGGCCAGGGCGTGGAGCATGACCCGCGTGCGGCTGGCGGCGTCGGAGTGCGCCTTGAGCTCCTCCAGGCTCGATCCGGTCAGAAAGGAGAGGTAGGCCGGGATCAGCGGCAGGACGCACGGTGAGACGAAGGAGACCAGGCCCGCGAGGAAGGCCGTCAGGACGTTGACGTTCACAGCTTTGGCTTAGAAGGCCGGCTGGGCGCCTCCGGATGCACTCCGACGGGAGGCCGGCGCCGCGCGACGTACCTGTCGTCCCGTGACGCACTGGTTCACCTATCCGAACATCGATCCGATCGCGTTCCGCATCGGCCCGATCGCCGTCCACTGGTACGGCCTGTCCTACCTCTTGGGGTTCATCTGCGTCTTCCTGTGGATGAACCGGCCGGCCGGGCGGCGCCGCCTCGGCTTGACCAGCGAGCAGATCCAAGACTTCCTGGTCTACGCGCTGGTCGGCGTGCTGATCGGTGGGCGCGTCGGCTTCGTCATCGCCGACGTCCTCACCAAGCACAACTTCGGCGCGTACCTCGCGCACCCGATCGACTTCATCGCGATCTGGCAGGGCGGGATGGCGTTCCACGGCGCGCTGGTCGGCATCTTGCTCGCGTTCGTGTTGTTCCTGCGCAAGCATCCCGGCTTGACGTTCGGCGTGCTCGGCGACGAGGTCGTCCCGTTGGTTTCGATCGGGATCTTCACGACACGGCTGGTCAACTTCATCAACGACGAGCTGCTCGGCAAGGTCTGTCACCCCGACCGGCCGTGGTGCGTGCTCTTCCCGGCCGACCAGTTCAGCTATCGCTATCCCTCGCAGCTCTTCGAGGCGGTCCTCGACCTGCTGACGCTGCCGATCGTGCTGTTCGTCTACTCGCGCAAGCCGCCCGATGGGGTCACCGGCTGGACGTGGTTCACCGTCTACGGCGTGATGCGCACGATCGCCGAGATCTGGCGCGACCCGGGCTTCACCGTACTGGGCCTGGACGGCGGCCAGTTCGTCGCCGTCCTCCAGACGATTCTGGGGATTGTGATGATCGTCTACTCGTACCGGCGCGGGACCCGAACGGACGCGCGGTGAAGGACTCCTTCCATGCCCCTCGCCACCGAAACGGTCGCCGAGCGCGTGGCGGCGCTGCGCGAGCGCGTCGACGAGGCCTGCGTCGCCGCCGGGCGTGAGCGCGGCTCGGTCGCGATCCTGGCGGTGACCAAGCACTGGCCGCGCGAGGCCGTCCTGGCGGCGCTCGGCGCCGGGCTGCGCGATATCGGCGAGAACTACGTCCAGGAGGCGCGCGCGAAGTACGTCGATCTGCCGCCCTGCACGACGCACTTCATCGGCCACGTGCAGACGAACAAGGCCAAGGCGATCGTGCGTGGCTTCGACCTCGTCCAGAGCGTCGATCGGCTGGAGGCGGGCCTCGCGCTGGCGCGGGCGGCGCGCGAGCTGGGGCGCAAAGCGCGGGTGCTCGTCCAAGTCAACGTGTCGCCGACCGAGCGGTTCGGCGCCGCGCCGGACGAGGCGGAAGCGCTGGCAGAGCGTCTGCGCGAAGCCGGGTTGAGCGTCGAGGGCGTGATGGCGATCGGCCCGCTGGCGGGCGACACCGAGCGCGCCTTCAGCGCGGCACGGGCGACCTTCGAGCGCGTCGGCGGGACGACGCTCTCGATGGGGATGTCCGACGACTGGGAGTGTGCCGTCACTACCGGGTCGACGATGCTCCGCCTGGGCACCGCGATCTTCGGGCCGCGCCCGGTTCGAGAAAGGATACCAGTGTGAGCGTATTCGCGCGGATCGGATCGTGGTTTGCGATCCACGATGAGGAAGACGACGAGCTGTATCCCGACGAGGTCGGCGCCAAGCGCAACGTCGTCCCGCTGAGCGACGCGTCGCGCCGCAACGGCGGCTCGGTCGCGGTCTTCGCGCCGCGCTCGTTCGGCGACGTGACCGAGATCGCCGACGCGCTGCGCGCGCGCCAGGTCGTGATCGTCAACGTTCAAGGGGCCGATCGCAACCTGCTGCAACGGGTGGTCGACTTCACCTCGGGCGTCGCCTACACGATCGACGGCCGCATTCAGAAGCTGGCTGAGTCGATCTACTTGGTCGTGCCGGCCGGCGTCGCCGTCAACTCGGCCGGCATGCGCGAGCAGCTCGACAACGACGGCGTCTTGGGTATCAAGGATCTGCGCTGATGGCCAAAATCACGATCGTCGACATCCAGCACAAGGAGTTCAAGCGCTCCCTCCAAGGCTACGACCGCAACGAGGTCAACGAGTACCTCGACGAGATCATCGAGACGCTCGAGGACGAGAACCAGGCGCGCGCCGCGCTGACGGCCGAGATCGGCGACCTGCGCGAGCGCATCTCGCACTTCAAGGCGATGGAGGAGTCGCTGCAGTCGACGCTGCTGCTCGCCCAGCGCACCGCCGACGAGGTCAAGGCGGCCGCCCACAAGGAGGCCGATCTGATCCGCCAGGAGGCGCGCCTGTCGGCCGAGCGCGAGATCGCGGCGCTGGGCGACCGCATCGAAGACTCGCGCCGCGAGGCGCAACGCGCGCAGGACAGCGCCGAAAAGGCGAAGAGCGAGCTGCGCTCGCTGCTGATGTCGCATCTCTCGCTGCTCGAGCGCCCGCCGGACCGGCCGGTCCCGCGCGCCGCCGCGCCGGCGGAACCCACCGCACCCGAGCCCGATCAGCTTCCCCTCAACGGCGCCCCGGCGGAGCGCACGCTGGTCGATTGAGTCGGCGGTCCCGTTAGCGGGGCGCGAGCTGGGTCCGCAGTTCGGCGGCCGTCAGCGGCTGGTTGTAGATCGGGGAGCCGGGCTGCTGCGAGCGGCCGCCTTCGATGAGATCGCCGTTGTCGACCGGGTCGAAGCCGATCTCGTCGATCAAGTCCATCACGACCCGCTTGGCGGCGGGATCGTCTGAGGCGACCGGGATCGCCAGACGCCGTTTCGCGCCCTTGGCTTTGCCCTCGTCGGCCAGCCGCTTGTAGAAGATCGTGTTAAACGCCTTGACGACCCGCGCACCCGGGACGAGGGCGCGCACGAACTCGGTCGAGGTCTTGCGGCCAAGGTCTTCGATCTCGAAATCCTCGGTGTAGGCGTTGATGGCGTCGATCACGATCTTGTCGTCCCACCCCTCGAGTTCACCGAGCGCCTCCTCGCGCCTGGTCCAGGGGATGGCGATCAGGATGATGTCGCTCGCGTCGACCGCGTCCTGGGCCTCCGAGGGGACGACGTTCGAGCCGATCTCGGTCGCCAGCGCCTGCAGCGAGGCCGGGCCGCGGGAGTTGGCGATCCGCACCTGGTGACCGGCACGCGCGAAGAGACGAGCGGCGGTTCCCCCGATGTTGCCGGAGCCTACGATCCCGATGTTCATACGATCCCCTGCCGGCGAGAGTCCGCTCCCGTCCGTCCTGCCTGCGGGTTACGCCATGCGGCCGCCAGATTCCGCGAGCCGGCGACGGCGAATCTTGCCTTCCGCCCCGTTCGCTCTGCTCAATAAGGAGATCAGGCGTCGGGCGGAGAAGCGGGCCCTCGTCGGCGTCCCCAATCTCATTCGTCCGTCTTGCGCGAAGGTTTTGCTATGCCCGCCGTTGTCACACCGATCATCGACACCGCCATTGGCCTGGTCGTCGTGTATATCGCCTTCAGCCTGTTCACGTCGTGGCTAGGCGAGCAGTTCAACACCCTCGTGCAAACCCGAGCGAACATGCTGGTGCAGGGGCTGCGCCAGCTCTTGTCCGCCGCGCCCGGGGCGGCGGCTGGCGGAGCCGCGGCGGCGTTCCTTGCGAACCCAATCTTCACCTCGCTCGCGCGGAACGCGAAGAGCAAGCCACAGTACCTCTCGGCGCAGCAGTTCAGCAGCATCCTGCTCGGGCTGATCAATCCGCCGAGTGCGGCGAATGCGAATGCCGGCCCGGCACTGTTCGCCGCGATTCAGGCCAACGCCACGGCAATCGGTCTGGGGCCGCAGGTGAGCGCCATCCTCGCGAAGGCGAACGGCGACTACACGACCTTCGTCAAAGGCGTCGAAGACTGGTACGACGATTACATGGATCGCGTCTCGGGATGGTACAAGGCGCACTCGCAGCGCGTGGTCTTGGCGATCGGACTCGTGCTCGCGGTGCTCTGGAACGTCGACTCTTTTCGTATCGTGCGGGCGCTCTCGTGCAACGCTGCGATCAGAACCTCGGCCCTACAGCTTTCCGCTACCGCCGCGACGGCGACAAACACGGCGTTCGTCGGCAGCGTGCTCGACGCGATTCCCCTTGGATGGGACTTCCGCTGGGGCTCGAATGGCCTTCCGGAGCGAGAGCTCTCGTGCGACGCTCTGACGAGCGGCAACTCCACGACGAGCGGCAACTCCGCGCTGAGTGCTCCCGACCAGGTGAAGTCCAGCCTAGGCTGGTGGATCCTCAAGATCGCCGGTCTGCTGGTGACGACCATCGCACTCTCGCTCGGCGCGCCCTTCTGGTTCGACACGCTCAGTAATCTGACGCGCGTGCGCCAGGCCGGGAAGAAGCCCGACTCCACCAATCCGAACTCGGCGTCGTGAGCGTCCCGCCGGCGGCCGCTGCCCTGCCGCCGCGAACGGCGCTCGTGCTCAGCGGTGGCGGCGCGCGGGGCGCCTACGAAGCTGGCGTGGTCTCCCAGCTGTACGCGCAGGGCGAGAAATTCGACGTCATTTGTGGGACGTCGATCGGGGCGATCAACGGCGCGTTCATCGCGCAGCGTCCAAGCGCCGACACGCTGAGCGCCATCTGGAGCACGATCCAGAAGGTCGGCGTCATCAAAGAGATTCCGTCGGTCGAATCGGCGCAGAAGGTCCTCGCCAACCTGCAAGCAGCGCAGAGCGCGAGCACGTTGAAGAAGATCGGCGATTACTTCCGGGCATTCGCGGATGCATGGGGACTCCTTCCGCCGTCTCAATTCCTCACCATCAGCGGCGGACTCGACCCCAGTCCGGTCATCGCATTCCTGAAGGCGAATCTGAATTTCGAGGAGTTATCCCTGCCGCTCATCTTCGCCGCGACAAATCTTACGCACGGTGCATCGCAAGTGTTCTACAAATTCCCCGACGGTTGGGCGGGGACGGATGCCTTCGTGCAAGCCGAGAGCGGCGCGATCGCCCTCAACGGCGATAGCTACGCGGAGGCCGTGCGCGCCTCGGGTGCCATCCCGATCGCGTTTCCGCCGGTGGCGATCCCTGCCTTGCCACCGGCGCAAGCGGGCTCGCAATACGTCGACGGGGGTGTGGCAAACAATACGCCGATCGGCCAAGCCGTCGACGCTGGAGCGGAACGCATCACCGTCATCTTCATGGATCCGGCGACCGACCCGCCGGACCACTATCCGAGCGGAAATCTGATTCAGGTTGCGTCGGGTTGCTATGCTGTGATGGTCCAGACGATCCTTCAGGCAGACTTCGATCTCGCGCTGCGCACCAACACGGTCGCCAAGGCGGTGGGGCCCGCATCCGGCAAACGCGTGCTCGAGCTACGAGAGATCCGCCCGAAGGCTGCCCTGCCGCTCACGATCCTGGATTTCGACAAACAGGACCTCATCGATCAGGCCTTCGCGCTCGGGGTCGAAGACGCGAAGAACCCGCCGGCGTATCAGACGTAGTCGAGCCGACGGGGCGGTGCTGAGCCGTCGCCGTCCGCTCATCCCGCGGCAATCTCCCCGTCATCGCCGTCCCCTAGGATCGCCGGCATGGATGGCATGGAATGGATGGGCAGCGCGATGCGGGCTGCCCGCGCGCAACTCGATGTCGCGACGCACGACCTGGCCAACGTCGGCAGCGACGGCTTCCGCAAGGCGGTCGCCGACGTCCGGCTGACGCCGCGTGGGTTGACGGTCGCGACGCACGCGAGCACCGAGCAGGGCGCGCTGCGGATGACCGGGCGGCGCTTCGATCTCGCACTCTTGGGCCCCGGCGCGTTCCGGGTCGGCGAGACGAGCACGCGGGGCGGCGCGTTCAGCCGTGACCGCGAGGGGTGGCTGGTCGACGACCGCGGTCGTCGCCTGCACGGCGCGTGCGGCGCACTGCGCGTCTCGGCGGAGGCGAGTGTGGATGCCGATGGTTTGGTCCACGACGGTGGCCGGATCGTCGACCGCATCCCGCTGCCGCCGGGGACGCATCTGCAAGCCGGTGCTCTCGAGGCCAGCTCGGTCAACGCGATCGACGAGACGCTGGCGATCCTGACCTCGCAACGGGCGTTCGAGACCGCGCAGAAGACGCTGCTGGCGATCGACGCGACGCGCGAGAAGGCCGCCAACGAGATCGGGCGAGTGCAATGAATCGCGCGATGGCGGCGGCCGCCAGCGGAATGGCCGCGCAACAACTCGAGCTCGAAGTCGTCGCCGACAACCTGGCCAACGCCGACGTCGCCGGCTTCAAAGGCGCTACGGAAAGCTTCGCCGACGTGCGCGCCGGCGCGATCGGTCTCGGGACGGTCGCGCTCGGCCGCCACCCGGTGTTCGTGCAGGGGAAGCTCGAGCGCAGTGGTGGTCCGTTCGATCTCGCGATCGACGGGCCGGGTTTCTTCGTCGTCGAGCGTGACGGCCAGCGCGCCTACTCGCGCAGCGGCGCCTTCGCGCGCCAAGCCGACGGGAGCGTGCGCGACGCGGCGGGTTGGTCGCTGGCCGGCGTGCGCATTCCGGCCGACGCGCTGACAGTGCGCGTCGCGCCCGACGGGCGCGTGAGCGTCGACGTCCCCGGCCGGCCCGAGCGCACGATCGCGCGGCTGCGGCTGGCGAGCTTCGCCGCGCCCGAGGCGCTGCGCCCGCTCGGCGCGACGCTCTTCGCGCGCACCGACGCCTCGGGGCCCGCGCGCTTGATTGCGCCGGGTGCGCGCGGCGGTCCGACGCTGGCGTTCGGGATGCTGGAGCATTCGAACGTCTCGATCGTCGAGTCGATGATGCAGATCCTCGGCGCGCAGCGCGCGTACGAGGCCAACGCCAAAGGAGTGCAGGCGGCCGATGAGATGCTGCGGATCGCCAACAATCTCCACCGCGGCTGAGCCGCCCGCGCCGCCGGCGCCGCGTCCGCAGGACGTGCTCGAAGCGCTGCTCTTCCGCGAGATCCTCAAACCGCTGGCGCAGGGTCTCGGACCGGTCGGCGAGATCGCGCTGGGCGAGGTCGCCGACTCCCTGTTCGTGCGCGTACGGCGATGAACGAGGACGAGCGCGAGGCGCGCATCCGCGCGCTCTTGCCGATCGTGCGGCAGGTGGCGCGCCGACTTCACCGCATGGTGCCGACCGCCGATCCCGACGACCTCATCGGCGACGGCAGCATCGGGCTGATCCGCGCGGTCGACGCCTTCGACCCCGAACGCGGCGTCCCGTTGGAGCAGTACGCGCGCAAGCTGATCCTGGGCGCGATGCTCAACGGGATGCGCCGGCTCGATCCGGTCTCCGAACGCGTACGCCGCCGCGTGCGCCAAGCCGAGAACGCGCGCTTCGCGCTGGCGCAGGAACTGGGCACCGTGCCGAGCCTGCAGACCCTCGCCACGCGCGATCCGGCGCTGGCGCGCGCGCGCACGGACGCCCATCGCGCGACGCCGCTCTCGCTCGACGCCGCGCTGCCGCTGGGCGAGCGGATCGTGCTCGACTTCGCCGGCGACCCACAGGCGATCGCCGGCGAACGCGCCGAGCGTGCCCGCGTCCGCGCGGCGATCGACGCGCTGCCGACACGCCAGCGCCGCATCGTGCTGGCGCACTATTACGGCGAACGCTCGTTGCGCTCGCTGGGCGCGCCGCTGGGCATCTCGCCGCAGCGCGTCTCGCAATTGCACGTCGCGGCGATGCGACGCCTACGCGTCGCGCTCATCGCCGAAGGACCGTAGCCGATGCGCCGCGCGCAGCGCCCGGCGGAGACGATCGCATCGCTCGCCGCTCGCGCGGTCGGCCCAGCCGGCGAGCACGATGCCGCACTCGGCGACTTGCGGCCGACACTGCCGGCCGACCACCCCGTCTGGCAACGCGACGTGCTGGCCGTCTCGACCCGCGTTCGCACGCTGCTGGGCGCGCTGACCCCAGTCGCGGTGCGTGTACTCACCTTCTGGGATCACGTCGTTCGGGCGATCGCGATCGGAGGCCGCCGGTTCGAGCTCGACCCAAGCGGCTGCTACCGGCTACGGTGAGTCGTACTGCGTCTCCCGGCCGGGCCAGGTCGAGCACTAGGGCGTCGGCAAGCCCTTCATCCATGGCCTCGACTTTGCTTCTTCCGTACAGTCGGGGACCGACGTCGTCTGCTTCGGATCTTCACCTGGTTCGTAGTACTCGTTGCAGTACCCATTCAGCACCGGATATCCCGGCGCCGTATCGACGCATACTCCCGCGACCGCATCGTACAACATGAAGTACGAAGAGCTGTACCAGACGAACCGCAGGTGCGTTGATTTGACGTATGTTCGAATTCGGTGAATCAAGCGGAGCTGGTCGCGACTGAGCACAGGCACGCCGGGAAGACCGATGTCCGAAACCGCATAGCTCGGAGGTGGTGAGACCTTCCGTTGGCCATACGGAACGCACTCGATGCCGGAGCCAACCCGTGCCCCAAAAGTGCCGTCCGGCAGGATCGGCTGGTATGTCTGGCCTGTGCCCTGTCCCACACTGCCTGCCAGGGAGAGCAGCAGGATCATGCAGCCCACCGAGATTTGCTTGAGACTCATTGGCTGCGTCTTCTACATAAGAGTGCAGGCGCGCGACCATCGTGATTCCGGTCGCGCGCCTGCCTTGTTGGCTTCCGCAAAGTCAAAGAGGGCAGGTTACGTCCGGCGAGACTACTGCCCGCACGGCCGCACCAGACCGAACCGCCGCGGAACACGGCGGCTTCGGCACATAAGTCGGGGTCGGTGCCGGCGTCGGGATGTAGGGCCCTAAGGGCCCCAGGGCGACGCCAACAGGACGCCGCGTTGCTCCCTGCGCCTGATCATCTTGGCTTAAGTCGATGCCCTCGTTGGCTTCATTTGGCGTATACTCGTTGGTTTCTACGACGTTCGTATCGGGATAGACTTGATATCCGCCGAGCCAAGAACCGTTCGTTTGATATTGAATCGTACAGACAAACGGATAGCCGCTCGGCGGGGCCGTTTGGCACGGCAGCACGATCTGACCCATTTCTACCTGATCCCACCGCTCGCCAATGTATCCGTTGCAAGCGCCAAAGCAGGCATCGGAGTTGTAGAGGCTCGCCCCCGTGGCCATGGCGATTGATGTCATTCGCTTCGTAATGCACGTCTGGCAATCGGTAGGGGCGCCGGTGCTGTCCGTTCCTGGATCGACAAAGCTGGCTGCTTTGAGGTAGAACGTCCATGCAGGGCTCGACCACACAACCGTGGCCGGCGGTTGTGAATAGGTTTCCGCTGGATACGGCGGAACGCCGGTGGCAAAAAAACCTACAAAGTAGGGCTCGGGCAGGGAGCCGTATATCATTCCGACGCCGTTGCCACCGCAGTTGTAGTGCGTGCTCGGGTAGTACTGAAGCGCTTGATAGCCACCCTCAGCCGAAATGTTGAGGAACGGTTGTATCGAGTCCAAGGGGCTCATTTGTATCCCGGCATCGATTCCGGTACCATTCCCGTTCGGCTCACCCATCCCCCCGACGTACATATCGCCGTAATCTGATGCGCTCGGTCCATTGTCCGACTCATAAAGGTAATCGTCGTTGCAATCGATCGTTGCATATCCGAAAGCAGCATTGACACCGAGAGCCGAGTACTGCCTGGCATACGGGCCAGTGTTAGTTGTCGCCGGAGGCGCTACAACCGCCATTGTCTTTCTCGTATCCGAAGTCGCGACTGAGCTCGGCTTACCGAAGCGAAAATTTAGCTTAGCGCCTTTTAGGACGCTGGGGCGATTCGACATCATCGTTCCGTCGCCCTTAATGTAGACAAAATCGCCGCGTATTCCCGGCGGCATAACGCCCAGGAGCTGTCGCGCAAGGACACGATCGCTGCCCGTGACGCTCGGGTCGATATATGCATCGAGCTGTGCCGCGGTGAGCTTCTGTCCGATTGCGTCGCTGAAGCTCGGCGTGCTGGATGATGCGATGGCCTGCGTCTGCCGGACGCCGTTTGAAGGAACCGCTCCGCTCAATCCTGCAGCGCTGCAATGCGTCAGCGCTCCGATCGCGAAAATCGAAAAGAGAATCCGTAGGTAGAGTTTCACCCGATGCCTCCACAAGCTGATATTCTGTTGAACACACGGTCCGGGCGGTAGAAGACGCCTAACCTAATACCAAAAAGCGCCGTCTACAAACAGGACAGACCGCGGAATCCACGTCGCCTCCGTTTCCTTATCGGAGACTTGCGTGTCGCGCGCTCTCGTGAGTGAGGCCGCGCGCGAATCTAGCTCCTAACCGCCCTCTGCGACGTGTTGCAGTACGCCTACGCTCTCAGACTTAGCTTGTCAAGGAGGCTCTCGAGAGACGAAGGGTAGTGGGCTCAACGGTCTACATTTGGAGACGGGAGGGCAGCAGCTCGCCGCAATACGAGCCTGTATGTGTCGATCCGGTTTTGACCGTGTAACGCCGGAGGAGGTGCGGGAGGTGTTTGAGCGCCCTTGGCCGGTCGAGTTGCGCGAGCGCTACTTGTGCGTCGTCGACCCGCTCGAAGCGGACGACGCGCGGCTCCACTCCGATCAAGTTCGCTGAGGCGAACCCGTTGCGATCCGCCTCAGGCGTGGTAGTAGCGCGACCGGATTCGTGTGACCAATCGCGAGGCATCGCATCGGCCCTGATCCCCAAAGCGGATCTGAGCGGCGCGTACCGCCTCCGGTGAGGTGCACGCGAGTTATCTCGGAACGGCGGCTTCTTCGGTGAGTGCGATGTCGAAGGGCTCGGCGAGGTTCGCGAAGCCGGTCTTCACCGAGTACGCCCACATGTGCGCCAGCAGGTTGATCTGTTCGGGCGAGTACCAGAGCAGTAAGCCCGTGTTCTGGAATACGGTATAGAAGGCGGGTAGGTTCCAGAGCGGGTAGTCCGCCGAGCGGTCCTGGATCGCGTTCTGCACCGGCGCTTGCAAGGCGTTGTACCAGCGCTGGTTGAGGTCGTTGTAGAGCCAGAAGACCTGAACCGTCCCGCCGTTCGGATACGGCGGGATGCCGAACGGGTTGTCCGGGAGGATGCGGTAGCTGTCGGCGAAGACGACGGGACCGCCGGCGGCGCGCGCTCGTTTCAGCCCGGCGGCGACGGCCAGCCACTGGGCCGACGGGAAGATCTGCGTCTTCTGGCTGTTCCCGAAGTCGTTCTGCGGGATGAAGCCGAACAGTCGGCTGATCTGACCGTCGATCCCATCGACGCAGCCGGTGTCGAGCGAGCCGACCGGGTACGCCGAGTTCACGAACGCGAAGATCACGCGATACCCGCGGTGCAGCAGCGGCACGATGCCGATGTTCTCGAGGATCCCGCCGTCGCCGATCGGTACGATGCGCCCCGGATCGCTCCCCGCGCGTTGCGGCGAGAAGTAGTCGAACTGCGGCACCGCGGCCTTGATCCCGATCTCGAGCGCGACCGAGGCGAAGGCCGAGCTGCTGCTTCCGATGATGTCCGAGAGCAAGAACCGGTACTGGTTGGTCGCAACCGAGACGATGTCGCCCTGCGGTGGGCGCGTCGGCGCGCGCTGGGCGAAGCCGACGTTTTCGACGAAGCCGCCGCCGAACGGGCCTCGGTCGGTGGAGAACTGCTGGTCGCCTGCGTACGACGCCGTGTATTCGAACTGCTCGTAGTGCTGCCCGGGGAGACTCGCGACGGTCGCGTTCGCCAGCTGGGCGGTCACGTCGGTCCCCGGACGCGCCCCGAGATCGCCGGCCGGAGCGACCGTGGGGGTCACCGCGATGTGCGTCCCGCCGGCGATGAAGAACGGTCGGTCGGGCCGCTGCGTGACGAACGAGCTGCGCGAGAGACCCGGGTTTCGGGCGACGATCGCGTCGACCTGTGCCGCGTCGAGCGCGACGTACGTCTCGCCGCTGCCGACGCCGAAGGGGACGAGCAGCGTGGCGTTCATCAGTCGCGACCAGATCTTGTCGGCCGGCGTTCCCAGCGCGTACTCGATCAGCGCGATCGTTCCGAGCGCCGTATTGCTGAGGTTCAGCAACCCGGAGCCGATGCACTCCGATGGGATGCTCGCGATGTTGGTCAGCGTGATCGCGCCGGGGTCGAGGTACGTACCGAGGAGTTGCGCGTCGGTATAGTTCGTCGCGTAAGTGAACATCGAGCCGAACCAGGAGCCACCTGAGACGCACGAGATCGCGCCGATGCGCGAGAACGCGCCCGCTGCGACCAAGCCGCGCATCTGTCCGAGCGAGGCCGCGCACGAGCGCGGTCCGCCACCCGAGAAACAGGCTCCCCACCGGCCCGCGGCGGCGGAAAAGCGCGGGTTCGACTGTTCCGGATACACCGCGTTCGGCAGCCTGGTCGGGATGATCCGGACGTTGAGGGTCGCGGACTGGGGTGCCTCGGGCGTCCGCGCGGCGGCTTCCTTGGCCGCATCGAAGGTCGAGAGATCGAGATCGGACATTACCACACCTCAGGTAAAGCGCCAGGAGAAAACGGACCGGCTCCTACGAGAGAAGCCAGCACTTATCCTGCTGGGTTAGGCGACCGCGACTCAGGCCCTGGTTACGCGGCCCCCAGTCGGGGCAGCAGCGCGACCGGGTTCGTGCGGCCGATCGCGTGCATCGCGTCGGCGCTGATCCCGAAATTGCGCAGCCCGTCGACCGTTGGGGCGCCCTTTGAAAACGGGAAGTCGGTCCCGAAGAGAATCTGCGAGATCGGGATCACCTGCAGCAGCGACGCCAGCGCGCCTGGATTCGCCGACTGCGCGATGTCATAGGAGAAGCGCCGGACCTCGTGCAGTGGGCCCTGCGGGAGCCGGGTCGCAAAGCGCGGGTCCCTGGCGAGCGTGACGAAGCGTCCGAACAAGAACGGCATCGTGCCGCCGGCATGCGCGAAGATGAAGTTGACGTTGGGGTGGCGCGCGGCGGCTCCGCTGAAGAGGAGGCTTGCGATCGTCCGCGTCGTTTCCGTGCCGAACTCGATGGTCGCATCGGTGATGTCGGGGATCAAATTGGTGCAGCATTCGTTCGCGGTGGGATGGGTGAACACGACGGCCTTGCGGCGATCGAGCTCGTCGAAGACCGGCGTAAACGAGGGATCGCCGAGCCAGCGCCGGTCGTAGCTCGTGTACAGCCCGATGCCGTCCGCCTTCAGGACGTCGAGCGCGTATGCGATCTCGCGCAGGCTCGCATCGACGTCGGGCATGGGCAATGCCGCGAAGAGGCCGAAGCGACCGGGGTGGTTGCGGACGAGGTCGGCCCCGTACTCGTTACAGGTGCGCGCCAGGGCGCTCGCCGCCGCGGCGTCACCGAAGAAAACGCCGGGGCTGGTGATCGAGAGCATTGCGGTCCAGACGCCGGCCTGGTCCATGTCCTCGATCGACTGCGCCAGCGTCCAGTTCTTCAGGACCGGTTGGAGCGCGATCTTCGGGTTGACCGCATCGATGTACGCGGGTGGACAGAAATGATGATGGACGTCGACCCGGTGTTCGGTATGATAGGTGATCACGCCCGAGCGGGATTGCGCGGGATGTGCAGCGCGGTCCGCTCGCCGGGATGCAGCACGGTGACGGCGACTTGCGGTGCGACGCGGGCGGCCGCGGCGCGGAAGAGATCGCCGCACTGCGTGCCCAGGACGAGCGGGTTGTGCGCGTAGTGGACCGGGATCGCTGCGACGACGCCGAGCAGCTTGCAGGCGTAGGCGGCATCGTCGGGACCCATCGTGAACGCGCCGTTGCCGGAGCAGACGACGGCCAGATCGGGGTGATACCGATTGCCGACGAAGGCCATGTCGCCGAAGCAGTCGGTGTCGCCCGAGGCGTAGATGCGCGCTCCGCCGACGTCGATGATGAACCCCGCCGCCGGATAACCGGAGGCGCATGAGTGCACGGCGGGGACGAGCTGGAAGCGCACGCCGTTGTGGGTGGCGACCCCTCCCAGGTTGATCCCGGCACCGTTGTTGAGGACGATCTGCGTGTTGTCGAGGCCGGCCGCCTTGAACTTGGGCAGCAGCCCGACGCGCATCAGATCGCTCTGGCCGACCGTCTTCACGTCGAGGCCGGTCGCGACCAGCGCGGGCAGCAGCTCGAAGTAGTCGCCGATATGATCGCCGTGATCGTGCGTCAGCGCCACGATCACCGTGTCGGGGGCGCGTCCCTTGAGGTGCGCGGCGTAGGCGGCGGCGCTGGAGAGCTCGGCCGGCTTGTCGATGCCGAACGCCTTGAAGCCGGTGTTGTTCCAGATCCACGCGTCGACCAGCACGATCGTTTTGTCGTCGGGGGTCGCCAGCTCGTAGACGCCGCCGCCGTACCAGCGGATCGTCAGCGGCGCTCCACCGCCGGCAGCGGCGACGACCGTGCCGGCTGGGACGCTCGCTCCGGCCACGCCTGCGGCGGCTGTCACCTGGAAGAACTCGCCACGCGAGAGCGGATCGCTCATGAAAGCCTCCTCGATAACGGACCGGGGAGGTTACGCCAGCGAGCCTGCAAGCCCTGGCGCCGCCGGGTTCTCGGCCCGCGCCCGACGAATCAGTCGGCATGAGCCCACACCAGCGGCGAGCGCGGATCGCTCTTTCCTTCCTCTTCGCCTTGCTCGTGACGGTGCCGGCGGCGGTGACGCAGGCCTCGCCGGCGGCACGCGACGAGCTCGCCCCGAACGGCCGGTTGCGCGTCGCCATCGCGATGAGCGCGCTCGGCGGCGCGTTCTGGTCGAAGGTCGACGCGGCAGGGCATCCGACCGGCGTCCCGGTCGATCTCGGCGCGGAGTTGGGGCGGCGGCTCGGCGTCCCCGTCGACTACGTGCAGTACGAGAACTCCGGCCAGATCACCGATGCCGCCGCCAGCGGCGCCTGGGACGTCACCTTCGTCCCCTTCGATGCGGTGCGGGCCGAGAAGCTGGCCTTCGGACCGATCTACAACGCGGCCGACGCGACCTACATCGTGCGGCCGGGCTCGCCGATCCAGACCGCGGCCGACGTCGATCAGCCCGGCGTGCGGGTCGCGGCCGTCGCGAACACGACCACCATGCGCGGCGCGCAGCGATCGCTGCAGCACACCACGGTCGTCGGGTACCAGCGCGTCGATGAGATCATCGCGTTGCTCAAGAGCGGCCAGATCGACGCCTTCGCCAACCTGCGCGACCAACTGGTCCCGTTATCCGCGCAGATCCCAGGTTCGCGCGTCCTGCCGGGCGCCTTCCAACAGACGAAGACGGCGATCGCCGTCCCCCTCGGCCGCCCCGCCGCGCTCGCCTACGCGATCGCGTTCCTGACCCAGGCGAAAACCGACGGCACGCTGCGGCACTCCCTCGACGCCCACGGACTCCAGGACACGCCGATCACACCGTAGCGACACCATCGAACAGCGTCGGGGTGTCGCTATACGCGCCCTCGATCGTCAAGAGCCGCAGTTTGGTCGCAACGCCGCCGGGCGCGGAGAAGCCGCGCAGCTTCCCGCCCGCGGCGAGCACGCGGTGACAGGGGACGACGAGCGGAAACGGGTTGTTGCCGAGCGACTGGCCAACGTCGCGCGCCGTCCCCGGTTCGGCCAGCCGCGACGCGACCTCGCCGTAGGTCAGCGTCGCGCCGGGCGGGATCGCCCGCGCGACCGTGTACACGGCGCGGTCGAACGGGGCGACGCCGTCGAGATCGAGCTCGACCTCGCGCAAATCGGCGGCCTCTCCGCGCAGGAGCGCGGTGAGGCCGTCGATCGCCTGCTGCACCGCCGGCGGCGGCGCCGTTTCACGCGCATCAGGACAGCGGGCCAGAATCCGCGCGCGCATCGCGCGCGGGCTCGCTTCGGGAAGCCGCACGGTGCGAATCCCGCGCGGTCCCCAGGCGATCCCACAGGTCCCGATCGCCGTTTCGAAGAGGGTGAAGCCCGACTCGCTCATCTGCCGACCATAACACGCCGGCCGGCCGAAAACGTGGCGACCCTTGCGCCGGCGTCAGTAGATCATCGGACCGCACGTCGGCGAGTTCGTCCAGGTCCCGCTGCAGTCGTACAGCGTGATCGAGGCGGTGTAGCCGTACGCTTGACCGAGCTCGAGGTACTCCGCCAGCGTGATGTAGCCGGAGCTGTAGGCGAGGACGACCGTCGTCGTCACGACCTTCGAGTACGGCGGCGTCGCCGTCGGTGCCGGTGAAGGCGTCGGCGTCGCGGTGGGTGTCGCTGTCGGCTTGGGGGTCGGCGTCGCCGTACCGGTCGCGGTCGGGGTGGGCGTCGGCGTCGCCGTACCATTGGGCGTCGGCGTGGGCGTCGGGGTCGCTGTGCCGGTAGGCGTTGGGGTCGGTGTCGCCGTGCCGCCCTCGAGCGCCTTGACCATGTTGTAGATCGCGGTCATCTGGATGCCCGACTTGAGCGCGTAACTGCTGTTGGTGTAGCCCCACCAATCCCAGCAACCGTTCGGGTTCGAGGTGCCGGTCGTCTGATACGGATACAAGACGATGATGTTGTTGGTGTCGGCCCACTGGTCGAGACCCGACTGGCTGACGAAATCGGTGCCGACTACGGCCTGATACTGCTCGCATCCGTCGAGCGCGACGACGATCGAGCAGCTCTGGCCGGCAGCGCAGTTCGCCGGGACGAAGACCCAGCCGTTGGTGTCGAGCTCGTTGGAACCGCCGCCGAACGGCGACTGGTTGAAGTTGATCAGCGAGCCCGTCAGCGTGCCGGTGTTCTTGGCGTTGAGCGTCCCGAGCATCTTCGTCAGCCAGGTCTTCTCGGAGTCGTAGCTGCTGCAGTCGATCATGTACGGGCTGGAGAGCGTGCCGCAGGCGACGCTGCCGTAGGGCGATTCCCAGCCGTGCTCGGCCGCGTAGCTGTTGTCGTAGGTGACCGTCGCGCCGTACTTCTGGTACTCGGTCTGCAAGTCGTTCATCGTCTTTTGTGGGACGACCGTGTCGCCGGTCCCCGACCAGAGGTAGACTTGCTGTCCGCTGATATTGCTGACCGGGTCCATCCCGGCCGTGTTTTGATTCGCGGCGATGTACGCTTCCGATGGGGCGAGTTCGCTGGTGTACAAGCCGGCGCCACCGCAGTCGATATCGGCGGTCGTTTCGCTGTCCTGGCCGCAGTAGTCGGGACCGCCGGCGTAGATCGCGGCACCCTTGAACGTCCCGGAGTAGGCGAAGTGCATCTGGACCGCCATGAAGCCGCCCGATGAGATCCCCGCGACGTAGACATGACTCGTATTGATGTTGTAGCTGCCCAACGTGGTAACGCTCTTGGCCGAACGCAGCGCCCCTTGGACGGTCGGCAGGTTCGTGAACGAGCCCGTTCCGCGACCGCTGCACCCGCAGACGACAGCGACGACGGCCAAGGCGGCACCGAACAGCTTCCAACGCATGCGAAACACCCCTCACCCTGGGCGGCGAGCCCAAACAGCGGCAATCCTCCTCCATACGAGGAGGCTCAATGGGGAGAATCCTTGCACGCTTGGTGGGCCGATCCCCCCGCGCGCAGGCTGCGCTCAGGCGGCGGGCGTGGCTGGGGTGGCCAAGTTCGCGACGATCCCCTCGACCAGGCGCGCGACGTCCTCGGCGCTGCGCTGGGAGGCCGCCAGCACCTCTTCGTGCGAGGTCGGGACACCGGCCCCGTGGACGTTGGTGATCAGCGAGAAGCCGACCACGTCGCGGCCCAGCGCGCGGCCGGCGATCGTCTCGAGGACGGTCGACATCCCGACCGCATCGGCGCCGATCGTGCGCAGGTAGCGGACCTCGGCCGGGGTCTCGTACGTCGGACCGATCAGGCCGGCGTAGACGCCGTCGTGCAAGACGATCTCGTACTGGCCGGCGATGTGGCGGGCCAGCTCACGCAGGGTCGGCGAGTACGCGTCGACCATGTCGATGAAGCGTGCGGTCGAACCCGGCAACAGCTCCTGACCGATCAGCGGGCTGGTCCCGGTCAAGTTGAGGTGGTCGATCAGCAGCATCAGATCGCCCGGCCGATAGGCGGTGTTGACGCCGCCGGCGGCGTTGGTCAGGACGATCGTGCGCGCGCCGGCGTGGGCGGCCACGACGACCGGATAGACGACCTCGTCGGCGCTGCGGCCTTCGTAGAGGTGGAAGCGCCCGCTGAAGGCGACGACGCGTTTGTCGTGCAGCATCCCGATCATCGCCTCGCCGGCGTGCCCGGCGACGCTCGGCTCGGGCATCCCTTCGATCCGCCGATAGGGGACGGTCGCGCCCACGATGCGATCGCGCAGCACCGCGCCGAAGCCCGAGCCCAGCACGATCGCGCAATCCAGCTCACCGCCGGCGCGCTCGCGCAGGAAGTCGGCGGCGGCCTCGACCCGTTTGCGCTTCATCGCGCGGCGACCGCCGGGGTCAACAGGTTGTTGCCGGTCATCTCGGGCGGGACCGCCAGGCCCAGCAGCGGCAGCAGGGTCGGTGCGATGTCGCCCAGCTTTCCCGCCTCGAGCGTGCCCAGCGGCTGCGGCGCGACGAGCACGAACGGGACGGGATTGGTCGTGTGCGCGGTCAGCGGATTGCCGTCGGCGTCGATCTTCTCCTCGGCGTTGCCGTGGTCGGCGGTGATCGCCAGAATCCCGCCGGCGTCGAGCACGGCGTTGGTCAAGCGGCCCAGCGCGACGTCGAGCGTCTCGAGCGCCGAGATCGTCGCGCCCCACACGCCGGTGTGGCCGACCATGTCGGCGTTGGCGTAGTTCATCACGATCACGTCGTGGCGATGGTGCGTCACGTCCTCGATGGCCGCCGTCGTGATGTCGGCCGCCGACATCTCCGGTGCGAGATCGTAGGTCGCGACGCTGCGGTTGGAGGGGATCAGGATCCGGTCTTCACCCGGAAACACGTCTTCGCGCCCACCGTCGAAGAAGTACGTCACGTGCGCGTACTTCTCGGTCTCGGCCAGCCGCAGTTGCGTCAGGCCGGCCGTCGCGACGACTTCACCGAAGACGCCGAACTGCGGGCGCGGCCCGAACAGCACGGGGTTGGGGAAGTGCTCCTCGTAGCGCGTCATCGTCGCCCAGATCAACCGCTCGTACGCGCGCACGGGAAAGTAGTCGAACAGCGGGTCGCTGAAGGCGAGCGTGAGCTGCCGCGCACGGTCGGGCCGAAAATTGAAGAAGATGCAGGCATCGCCGTCGGCGATCGGGCGCTCCTCGCCGACGATCGTCGGCGCGACGAACTCGTCGGTCTCACCGCGCTCGTAGGCGAAGAACAGCCCGTCGACCGCGGTGTCGGCGTGGTAGTCCGCCTCCGCCTCGGCCAGCGCGTCGTACGCTTTGCGCGTGCGGTCCCAACGCTTGTCGCGATCCATCGCCCAGTACCGGCCTTGGACCGTCGCGATCGTGTCGAATCGTCCGAGGTTGTTGCAGAACGCGGTCAGCCGGTCCAGGTAGACCGCGGCCGACTTCGGCGGCGTGTCGCGGCCGTCGAGAAACGCGTCGACGACGAACGGCAGGTTCCCCGCGACGGCCGCCGAGATCAGCGCTTCGAGATGGTCGAGCGAGCTGTGGACCTTGCCGTCGGAGACCAGGCCCAAGAAGTGGAGCTGCCCACCGGTCTGCCGCACGTGGTCGAAGCACGCGCGTAGCGTCGCGTTCTGCGCCAGGCGACCGCTGGCGATCTCTTCGTCGATCACGACCAGGCCCTGCGGGACGACCCGGCCGCTGCCGATGTTGATGTGACCGACCTCGCTGTTGCCCATCACGCCTTTGGGCAATCCGACCGGTTCTCCCGACGCCTCGAGCAGCGTGTTCGGATACGTCTCCAGCAGCCGCTTCCAGGTCGGCAGGTCGGCCGCGGCGATCGCATTCCCGTGCGACGCCGCCGAGTAGCCCCAGCCGTCGAGGATCGCGAGAACGAACGGGCGGCGACGGCTCACGCGCTGGCGGCTCCTTTGCGCGCTCCGTCGAGCAACGCGGCGAACGAGGCGGGATCGAGGCTCGCGCCGCCGACCAGGCCCCCGTCGATGTTCGGCTGCGCGACGAAAGCGGCGACGTTGTCGGGCTTCACGCTCCCGCCGTAGAGCACCCGCGCGCTCGCCAAGCCGTCGACCGCGGCGCGGATCGCGCCCATGATCGCGTCGGCCTGAGGCGGGGATTCGGGCTGCCCGCTGCCGATCGCCCAGATCGGTTCGTAGGCGACGACGCAGCGGGCGACCTGCTCCGGCTCGATGCCGTCGAAGGCGGCCCGCACCTGCGCCTCGACCCAGTGGCGCGCGCGGCCGGCGGCGTGCACCTCGGCCGTCTCACCGACCGCCACGATCGGCGTGATGCCGCACTCCAACGCGGCGTGCACCTTCTCGTTCACCCGTAGGTCGAGCTCACCGAACAGCGCGCGCCGTTCGGAGTGCCCGATCACGACCCACTCGACACCCAGCTCGACCAGCATCGGGGCGGAGATCTCGCCGGTGTACGGGCCCTGCGGCGCCCAGTTCATGTTCTGCGCGCCCAGCCCGACCCCGGAGCCGGACAACGCGGCGTGCGCCGCCGCGAGGGCGGTGAACGGCGGGCAAATGATCGCGTCGACCGCGTCCAGCGGCAGCGCGTACGCGCTCAGCGCCTCCACGAAGGCAACCGTCTCGACGACGGTCTTGTGCATCTTCCAATTGCCCACCATGAGCGGGCGGCGCGCGCTCACGGGCGCTCCAGCGCGGCGACGCCCGGCAGGGTCTTGCCTTCGAGGAACTCGAGCGTCGCGCCGCCTCCGGTGGAGACGTGCGTCATCGCGTCGGCGAAGCCGAGCGCGTGCGCGGCGGCCGCGGCGTCGCCGCCGCCGACGACGCTGACCGCGCCGGCGCGCGTCGCCTCGGTGATCGCCGCGCCGATCGTGCGCGTCCCGTTCTGGTAGGGCGGCTTCTCGTAGACCCCCATCGGCCCGTTGAAGACGATCGTCTTCGCGGCGCGCAAGACGGCGGCGTAGGCGGCCGCCGTTTGCGGGCCGATGTCGAGGATCATCGCGCCGTCGACGTCGGCGATCGGCACGGTGCGCGCGGTGGCGTCGGCGTCGAACGCGTCGGCGACGACGGCGTCGGTCGGCAGGTGCAGGGGGACGCTCCGGCTCAGGGCGAGCGCGATGATGCGTTGCGCCGGCAGCAAATCCGGATCGCGCAGCGAGCGGCCGACGTCGATGCCCTGCGCGGCCAGGAACGTGTTCGCCATCCCGCCGCCGATGACGAACGCGTCGACCTTCGCCATCAGGTTCTCGAACACGCCCACCTTGTCGACGACCTTGGCCCCGCCGATCGCGCAGACGTAGGGGTGCACGGGGTGTTCGGTGAGGCGGGTCAGCGCCGCCAGTTCGGCCTCCATCAGGAAACCGGCGTAGGCGGGCAGGTACGCCGCGACGCCTGCGGTCGAGGCGTGCGCGCGGTGCGCGGTGCCGAAGGCGTCGTCGACGTAGAGGTCGCCGCTCGCCGCCAGTTGGCGCGCGAAGCCGGGATCGTTCGCCGCCTCCTCGGGGTGAAAGCGGACGTTCTCGAACAGCGCGAAGCCGCCGTCGGGGAGCGCCCGCGAGGCCGCGACGGAGCGTTCACCGACGCAGTCGTCGACGAAGGTCACCGGCAGGCCGAGCCGCTGCGCTAGCCGCTCGGCGACCGGACGCAGCGAGTAGGCGGGGTTCGGCTTTCCGTCGGGCCGGCCGAGGTGCGAGAGGATGACGGTCTTGGCACCGTGCTCGTGCAGCCAGCGCAGCGTCGGGAGCGCGGCGGTGATGCGGGTCTCGTCGGCGATCGCGCCGTCCTTCAGCGGGACGTTGAGGTCCTCGCGCAGCAGCACGCGCTTGCCGCGCACGTCGGCGTCGGCCAGGCTCCGCCAGCTCATCGAGGCCTCATCGAAACCGGCTGGCGATGAAGTCGAGGGTGCGCTGATACACGTCGGTGGCGCGCACGGGGTCGCTCGGGAAGTGGCCGTCGATCGGATAGGCGACGAAGGTGGCGTCCTTATGGTTGTCGCGCAGGGCGCGCCAGTACATCGACGAGGTCGCGAAAGGATCGCGGTTGTCGCCGACGTCGGAGAGGATCAGCACCGGCGTGGTGACCTGGCGGACGTACGAGATCGCCGAGGCGCGATCCCATTCCGGCCGGTTGCCGGCGACGAACGGGGAGCCGTGGAAGAGCGCACGATCCGCATCGGAGTCGTCCGCGACGCCATAGTCCGTCGTCCAGTCGTTGACCGAGGCGCCGGACACCGCCGCGCGCCAGAGGTGATACTTCGAGATCATCCAGGCCGTCATGATGCCGCCGTACGACCAGCCGTACACACCGATGCGGTGGGCGTCGACGATTCCACGCGCACGCACTGCATCGATCGCGGCCATCACGTCGCGCCCGGGACCTTCCTCGGGATCGTAGAGCACGCCGCGCTGATAGGCCAGGCCCAGGTTGTCGCTGCCACGGTAGTTCGGTTGGAGCACGAGCCAGCCGCGCGCGGCGGCGAGCTGCGCGAAGCGGTCGAAGCTGCGCACCGAGGCTGCCGTGGGGCCGCCGTGGATGTACACCAGCAATGGGTAGGTGCGGCCGGCTGCGAAGCCGACGGGCGTCGTCAGTACGGCGTCGCCCGGCGGCCCGAGCGACGTCGGAAAGGCGATCGTCAGCGAGGGCGCCAGCGCGAGCGCCGTCGTCGGCGCGTTGTAGTCGGTGACCCGGACGGGCGCGCCGTCGGGCGACCGAAGGTAGAGTTCCGGCGGCTGCGTCGTCGACGTTCCGACGAAGACCAGCGCACCGTCGCGCGCAACGGCGCCGTCGAGCGGCGAGAGGATGCTCAAGTCACCCAGATCGACGCGGGCGGGCGCCGCCTCGTCGAGCGGCGCGCGCACCAGCGCGGTCGCGGTGCCATCGTGGCAGCTGAACAGGATCCCGCTCGAGTCGGGGAGCCACGCCGCATCGTGGACGGCCCGATCGTAGCGCTGCGAGAGGGCGCGTCCTTCGCCGCCCGTGGGCGTCGTGACGTATGCCTGGTTGAGTGTGATTTGATTGTCGCCGGCCGAGTGGACGTACGCTAGGTGTTTGCCGTCCGGCGAGAAGCGCGGGTCGGCGTCGTAGCCGGCGTGACCGGTCGGCGCGCTCAGCCGGTGCGTCGCGACGTCGACCAGCTCGACGTGAGCGCGATTCGCGTCGTTGAGGATCGCGTTGGGCGCGAGCACGAACGCGATCGTCGTACCGTCGGGCGACCACGAGAGCGTCGACTGCGCCTCGCCGGTTGCGACACTGGCGCTGCCGGTCGTCAACCGGGTCGCGCGGCCGCCCGCGGTCGCGACGACGAACAGGTGGACGGGCTTGGGAGCCTGGCGCGCGACGATCGGCTCGGTGGTGAAGACGAACGCGTCGCGGAACCGGTCGGCGCCGTGCTTGGTCGGATCGGCGTCGCTCGCCGCGTAGGCGATCGCGCCGCCATCGGGGCGCCAGGCGAATTGCTCGACGCCCTCGGGCGCATGGGTGATCGCGCGCGCATCGCCGCCGTCCATCGGCATGACGAAGACCTGCTTGTGCGCCTCGTCGCCACTGCCGACGTTAGCGAGAAACGCGAGCCGCGTCCCGTCCGGCGACCAGTGCGGCTCACCCAAACCGCTACGATTGTACGTCAGCGTGCGCCGCGCGCGCGTGCGCAGATCGATCAGGTCGAGCGCGCGCTTGTACGTGTCGTCGTCCCAACTGATGCGGGTGACGACGACCACGGCACGCGCCCCGTCCGGGGCGACGGCCGGCGAGGTGATGCCGACCAGGGTGCGCAGGTCGCCCAGCGCAAATGCTCGCGGCCCCGCCGCGCCGCTGACGCACATCGCCGCCGCGAGAAGCGCGGCGGCGACGGGGGCGAGCACGCGCGTGCGCGCGGTCACGCGACGGACGAAGGGATCTTCGCTGCGATCATCGCGGTCAGATCGGCCAGCCGGCACGAGTAGCCCCACTCGTTGTCGTACCAGGCCGCGATCTGGATCAGGTCGCCGTTCGCATTGGTCAGCTTGCCGTCGATGATCGAGCTGTACTGGTTCCGTTTGAAGTCGCTGGAGACCAGCTCTTCTTCGGTGTACTGCACGTACTTCGAGAGCGGCCCGGCGGCGGCGGCGCGCAGCAGCGCGTTGAGCTCGTCCTTGGTCGTCGGCCGCTTCGTCTGCGCGACCAGGTAGATCATCGAGACGGTCGGCGTCGGGACGCGCAGCGAGAACCCGTCGAAAGTCCCTTTGACCTCGGGGATCGTCAGGTAGAGCGCCTTGGCCGCGCCGGTCGAGGTCGGGATAATGTTGGTCGCGGCGCTCCGGGCGCGGCGCAGATCTTTGTGCGGGCCGTCGAGGATGTTCTGGTCGTTGGTGTAGGAGTGGATCGTGGTCATGAAGCCGCGCTGCCAGCCGAGGCTGTCGACGATCGGCTTGACGGCGGTCGCCAAGCAGTTGGTCGTGCACGACGCGTTCGAGATGATCTCGTGCTTGACGGGGTCGTAGTCGGCGTCGTTGACGCCGAGCACGAGCGTCACGTCCTCACCCTTGGCCGGCGCCGAGATGATGACTTTCTTCGCGCCGCCGCCGTCGATGTGGGCGCGCGCCTTGGCGGCGTCGGTGAAGATCCCGGTCGACTCGACGACGACGTCGACGCCGAGCTTGCGCCATGGCAACTTGCCCGGATCGCGCTCGGCCAGGATCGCGATCGTCTTACCGTCGATGGCGATCGAGTCCGCCCCGGCGCTGACCGAGCCCGGGAACGTCCCGTAGTTGGAATCGTACTTGAAGAGGTGCGCGCTCTCGGCGGCGCTCGTCAGGTCGTTGACGGCGGCGATCTCCAGGGCGGGGTACCGCTCCAGGAGCGCCTTGGTGAAGTTCCGGCCGATGCGGCCGAAGCCGTTGATACCGATGCGCATGGGACGCTCGCTTTTAGACACGGGAAACTTCCGGCTCCTCTCGTTCGCCGCGCAGCCGCTTTACCAGCCGCATCAAGGAACTGAGCCTGCCGTTGATCGTCGCTTTCCCGACCGAGGGGTTGCACCTGCGTCCCAGTTCGGCCAGGGTCTCGTCGGGGTGCGCCAGCCGAAGCTGGGCCGCCTCCCGCAGCGCCGGCGAGAGATTCCGTAGGCCGTAGGCGTCGGCCAGGTACCCGATCGCCTCGCGCTGGGTCGCGGCCGCGGCGGTGGCGCGCACGACGTTGGCCGTCTCGGTGTTGACCAGGCGGCGGATGCGGTTCTTGGTCTCCTTGACCGCGGCGACGTCCTCGAGGTACAGGATCGCACCCGAGGCGCCGATCGCGCCGAGCACGGTCACGATCGCATCGAGCCCCTTGAGATAGACGACCCGGCGGCCCTTGCGCAGCATCGTGCGTGGCGCGAGCCCCTCGGCGGTGATCAGCGCGGCGATCCGCTCGGCGCGGACCAGATCGGGGACGACGAATTCGAGGTGATAGCCGTGCTGCGGCGTCGCCAGCGAGCCGACGGTCAGGAAGGCGGCGCGCAGCTCGGCCCGGCGCTCGTCGCGGCGGCGGGGCCGCGGCGGCGGATCCTCCGGCGGCCCGAGGTCGATCTCGAAGGTGGTGGCCCGAAATAGCCGCGCATCGTGGCCGCGCCGCACCCCCGCCTGCCGGCCGGCCTCCTCGAAGACGGTCCGGGCCAGCCGCGCGACCGCCGGCCGGCGGGTGCGAAAGACCCACTCGCCGCGTACGTCGAGCTGGCCGCCATAGAGGGCGAGACCGGCGCGCAGCGCGGCGCGCACGCCGCGGTCGGCCGGGGCCTCGCGGGCCAGGGCATCTTTCGCGTCCGCGGAGAGCCGCGAGCGCCGCGTCGGGTTCCTCACGTCAGCCAGTCGACCGGATCGTCGCGGCGGTCCTCGACGATCTCGTACAGGTCGGCGGGCCGCAACGAAGGGACGACCCGCGCCGGGACGTCGCGCACACGCACCGTCAGGAACTTCGTGCGGTAGTGGATGACCAGCACGTCGCCGACCTTGACCTCGTAGCCGGGCTTGAGCGGCCGGCCGTCCTTGGTGATCCGGCCGGCCTCGATCCCATCCTTCGCCTCGGTGCGCCGCTTGGCAAGCCGCGAGACCTTCATGTACTTGTCGAGCCGCACCGCCAGCCCGGCTTCCCCACCGCGACGCGCCGGCCATGCCGTGCCCCGGTGGCGCGGCGGAACGGCCGACCGAGCGCCGAACGGCGGCGCATGGGGTTCTTGACGACGATCGCCGGCAGCTTGCCGAAGCCCGCCTGGCTGGCCGAACCGGAGCGCCTCTTTCCCACTTGGCGGCTCGAGGGTGAGGCGCTGCGCGATGCCCAGCGCGACGCGACCCGAATCGCGATCGGCGAGCAGCTGCGGGCCGGGATCGACACCGTCACCGACGGCGAGCAGTCGCGCTCGCACTTCGTGCACGGCTTCGCCGAACGGTTGGCCGGGGTCGACGCGAGCAAACGCAGCGCGCGCGGGATTCGCGACGACCGCTACGAGGCCGTCTGCCCGACCGTCACCGCCGACGTTCGCCGGATCGGCCCGATCCACGTCGACGAGATGCGCTTCGCGCGCACGCTGACCGACGGGCCGCTCAAGATCACGATCCCCGGCCCGATGACGTTGGTCGACACCGTCGTCGACGAGGTGTACGGCAGCCGGCGCGAGCTTGGGTTCGCGTTCGCGCGCGCGATCCGCGAGGAGATCGCCGAGTTGGTCGAGGTCGGTGTCGACGTCGTGCAGCTCGACGAGCCGGCCTTCAACGTCTACTTCGCCGAGGTCGCCGAGTGGGGGATCGAGGCGCTCGACCTAGCCTTCGGCGGCGCGGACTGCACGCGTGCGGTTCACGTCTGTTACGGTTACGGCATCCCCGCCAACGTGCAGTGGAAGGCGAACCTCGGCGAGCGCTGGGATCAGTACGCGCACGTCCTGCCGTTGCTCGCGCAGAGCAGCGTCGAGCAGATCTCGGTCGAGCTGGCCGGCTCGCGCGTCCCGCCCGAGGTGCTGTCGCTGGCCGGCGACAAAGTGCTGGCGGTCGGCGTCATCGACGTCGCCACCAACGTCATCGAGACGCCGGAGGACGTGCAGCGCACGATCGCACTCGCGCGCCGCTACGTCCCCGAAGATCGTCTCGTCTGCTCGACCAACTGCGGGATGGCCCCGATGCCCCGCGAGGTCGCCTACGCCAAGCTGCGCGCCCTCGCCGACGGCGCGCTGCTGGTCAACGTCGGCTTGTAAAAGCTAGGCGCCGGCGTTAGCCCTTCGCGTTGGAGCGCGATTTGACGGCGCGAAACGTCGAATCGCCGGTGAATTGCTCGACCGTCTTACCGGTCTTGGGATCGACCGTATAGAGCAAGTCGGCCAGGTCGTCGGCATGGTCCTCTTCGTCTTTGAGCAGCTCTTCAAACAGCCGCCGGCTGACGGGATCCTTATCGCCGAAGAAGCGGACGACGTCGCCGTACATTTTAATGACGACCCGCTCGGCCAAGAGGTCCTCGCGCAGCAGGTCCGCCAGGGTCGAGCCACTCTGAAAGTGCGAAAAGGCGCGCGACGAGATGCCCTCGGGGTTGAAATCCGGCACGCCGCCGAGTTGCTTGATCCGGTCCGCGATCCGCTGCAGATGGTGCTCCTCGTCTTCCCAATGCTCTTTGAACACACTTTGGAGTTGTTCTTGGTGGATCGAGGTGGTCATGTAGTAGTGTTGCTTGTACCGTAGGACGCAGATGATCTCCGACGCAAGCGCGCCGTTGAGCACGTTGTAGACCTGTTCCAGGGGGAGCGTGTAGTACGGGGTTACCGGCCCGGCTTCCATCGCCGAACGCACCTTGGCTTCAACCTCTTTGACGTCAGCAAACATCGTATCTTCTCCTCGGCAGCGTAGCGAAAAATGATTGGTGACGGCACCAGTACTCAGCGAACGGGACGGTCCTGTTCTGCGGCGCGCTGGCGGTCCCTGGGCGTCACGCAGGTGCCGCGGGCGCGTACGACCAGCTGTGGCTCCGGCAGCACGTCGGCGGCCGAGGGGGCGAGGTCGGGCCGCGGTGCGATCACTTTGTGCGCCTCGAACTCCATCGTGCGCGACGTCGTGCCGACGTGCGTGATGCGGCCGCGCGCCTCGATGTAGTCGCCGGCATGGACCGGCGCTTTGAACTCGACCAGGTCGTAGGCGACGAACAGCCCCTCGTCGCCGTCGTGGCGGATCAGCAGCTCGGTCGCGACGTCGCCGAACAGGCTCAGGATGCGCGCCCCGTCGACGAGATCGCCGCCGTAGTGCGCGTCGTGGGCGCCCATCCGCACCCGGATCAGGCCGCCGTCTTCGCCTGCTGCCACAGATCTTCGAGCTCGTCGAGCGTCATGTCGTTGAGCTGCCGGCCGCTGGCGACCGCCGAGGCCTCCATGTAGCGGAAGCGGCGGTCGAACTTCGCGTTCGCGTCGCGCATCGCGCCTTCGGCGTCGATCCCCAAGCGCCGCGCCAGGTTGACCACGGTGAACAGCACGTCGCCCAGCTCCTCGCGCACGTGCGGGTCCTCGGGGCGCAGATCGCCGGCCCGGATGCGCGCGTCGGCCAGCTCGCGCAGCTCCTCGGAGAGTTTTTCGGTGATGTCACGTGCATCGGCCCAGTCGAAGCCGACGCGCGCGGCCTTCTCCTGGATCTTCTGGCCGCGCTGCAGCGCCCCGAGATGGACCGGGATCCCGTCCAGCTTCGAGGTCCGCGACTGACCGGTGGCCTCCTGCGACTTGAGGATCTCCCAGTTTGCCCAGACCTGATCGACGTTCGCGACCGCGACGTCGCCGAAGACGTGCGGGTGACGGCGGATCATCTTGTTCGAGAGTGCGTCGATCACGTCGGCGACGGAGAACTTCCCGCGCTCGGTCGCGAGCTGCGCATGGAAGACGACTTGGAAGAGCAAGTCGCCCAACTCCTCGCACAGCTCGCCGTCGGTGCCGTGTTCGATCGCGTCGACGACCTCATAGGTCTCCTCGATCAGATAGCGCACCAGCGAGGCGTGGGTCTGCTCGCGGTCCCACGGGCACGAGCGGCGCAGCCGCGCCATGATCTCGACTAGGTCGTCCCAACTGTGGTGCGTCGAACCGGGCGGGAGCGGGACCAGCGGCATCGTGATCGAGGCCGAGAGCGTCGCACGCGGCATCCCGGGGATGATCTCGGCGGCGAACCTGCCGCGCTCGAGGGCGCGCAGCAGCAGCGGCAGGCCGGCGAAGTCCGAGAGCGGATTGCCCAGCACGCCGAGACCCAAGTCGCGCGCGTCGAGCCGCGCGACGAAGGCGTCGATGACCTCGGTCGAGCCGCGCAAGAACAACCCCTGGTCGACGATCAGCGCGCGCTCGATCGTGATCCCGTCGCTCTCGAGGAAGCGCACCAACTCGGGCGGCGCGAGGACGGTTGCCGCGCGCCCGACGGCGCGCAGCGACTCGCGGCTACCCAGCGTGAGGAGGCCCGGGTCGCCCGGACCCAGGCCCACGATCCGAATCATGGCTGCTGCGCTCAGTTCGCGAGGCGGGGTCGTTCCGACTCCCGCCTCGCGCGCGGGATTACGTGCCGCTCGGGGAGGGTGTCGGGAGCGGCGTCGCCGCCGGGGCCGGTGCCGCCGCAGCGGCGGTCGGCGTCGGGCTCGGGAGCGGCGGGAACAGATCCTTGTAGCGGTCGTCGTAGACCGCGATCGTCGCTTGCGAGCGCAACTGCTGCAGGAAGAGCGGCACCGCCTGGCCTTCCTGCTGCTGCGTGAGCTGCTGCTTGATCTGATCCTGGACCGACGCGAAGCTGGCGGTGGTCGGCGGCTTCTTCTCTTCGACCTGAATGACGTGGTAGCCGAACGGCGACTTCACCGGGCCGACGATCGCGCCGACCTTGGCCGCGAAGGCCGCGTTCTGGAACGCCGGCACCATCTGCCCCTTGCCGAAGAAGCCGAGCTCGCCGCCCTTCTCCTTGCTGGAGGGATCGGTCGAGTACTGCTTGGCCAGCGCATCCCAACTCCCGCCGGCTTTGAGCTTGGCCATCACGATCGCCGCCGTCTGCGGATCGGCGACCAGGATGTGGCGCGCGCGCACCTGCTCGGGCTTGTCGAACTGCGCATGGTTTTTCGTGAAGAAGTTCTTGACGTCGGCGTCGCTGACGTGCACCTGTGGTGCGACGGCTTGCTCGAGCACCAGTTGCTGGCGCAGGATGTTCTGGACTTCCTGCTCCGTCAGCCCTTGCTGCTTGACGATCGTGTCGAACTGTCCGGGCGGATACTTCGCTCGGATCTCGGTCTCGCGCTTGTCGATTTGGGCCTGAGTGATGGTGAGGTGCTTGTCCTGCGCGTACTCGTCGATGAGCTTCTGCTGCACCATTTGGTTGAGGACTTGCTTGGCGGTGGGGCTGGCCTCGAGGCGCCGATCGAAGTCGGCGTGCGTGATGTTCTGGCCGTTCACGGACGCGATGTTGCCACCGCCTCCGCCGGGCGAACATGCAGCGAGCGAGGCGCACAGCCCAGCCGTGCCGAGCACGGCGGCAGCGCGGAGTATACGGGACATCGGTTCTCCGTCAATGGTCACGACGTGAAAAGGCGGAGGCGAATGCGTCCTCCGCGCAGACCTCCCCGGGTTCGGGGCGCACCGTCGGCGTCCTCTTCGCCCTGCGCCGGGCGTGGGGCGGGAAGCGAGCGGTTGGGTGCCGGAACGAACCCGCGTGCCCCAGCCGTTCTTGCTCGTCCTAGGGCTGGCAGCAACCGTCGCCGGCGCGATCATCGCGCGTCGGCTCGCACTGCCGGCGCCGATCGTCTTCGTCCTGGGCGGGACGCTGCTGGCCTTCGTCCCGGGGTTGCCGGCGATCCGCATCGCGCCGGACTGGATCTTCCTGGCCGTCCTCCCACCGTTGCTCTTCAGCGCCGGCTGGCAGACCGACTGGAAGCTCTTCCGGGCCAACCTGCGCCCCATTCTCTTGCTGGCGGTCGGGCTGGTCATCGTCTCGACCATCGCCGCGGCGGTCGTCGCCGAGCGGATCCTTCCCGAACTGAGCTGGGCTGGGGCCTTCGTCCTGGGCGCGATCGTCTCGCCGCCCGACGCGGTGGCGGCCGGCGCGATCTTCGAACGCTTCTCGATCCCGCGCCGCATCGTCGCGGTCGTCGAGGGCGAGGGGATGATCAACGACGCGACGGCGCTGGTCATCTACGGCTACGCCGTCGCGGCGGTTGCGACGGGCGCGTTCTCGCTCCCGGCCGCCGCGCTCTCGTTCGTCGTGATCGCGTCCGGCGGCATCGCGGTCGGCCTCGGCGTGACGTGGTTGGTCATCCAGATCATCAGGTTGTTGAAGCGCTACGAGCTCGACGACGCGACGATCGAGAACGTGGTGCTGATCGCCGCGCCCTACGGCGCGTACCTGGGCGGCCAGGCGCTGCACGTCTCGGCGGTCCTCGCGACCGTCGTGGCCGGGATCGCGCTGGCGCGCCGTTCGGTGGTCTTCACGCCGGAAGGGCGGCTGATCGGGATTAATGTCTGGACGCTGTGGATCTACCTGATCAACGCGTTCCTGTTCCTGGCGATCGGGTTGCAGGTGCGCACGATCGTGCGCGACGATCCGCACGCCCTCGGGCTGCTCCCGCCCGCGCTGGCGATCTCCGCCGTGCTGGTCGTCGTACGGCTGCTGTGGGTCTATCCGGCGGCCTGGCTGCCGCGTCAGATCCCGGCGGTGGCGCGGCGCGATCCGCTGCCGCCCTGGCCGTACCTCGCCGTCATCGGCTGGAGCGGGATGCGCGGGATCGTCTCGCTCGCCGCCGCGCTCGCGCTGCCGCTGACCACGGCAAACGGCGCACCGTTCCCCGGCCGCGACGCGATCGCCGTCGTGACGTTCGTCGTGATCCTGGTGACGCTAGTCGGTCAGGGGCTCACGCTGATCCCGATCTTGCAATGGCTGCACGTGAGCGAGGACGGCGATCCCGCCGCGCGCGACATCGCCGCCCGGATCGCGGCGCTCGAGGAAGGCTTACACGAACTGCGCACGCTGGACGCCCAGGCGGCGGATCCGCAGCAGCACGAGATCGTGCAACGGCAGATCGACGAGTACGTGCATCGCATCGAGCACCTGCGCGGGCACGAAGGCCATCGCGTGCCCGACGAAAGCTCGGCCAGCAAATACGATCACGACGTCCAGTGGCGCGCGCTGCAAGCCGAGCGCCGCAAGATCGCCACGTTGCGCGACGACGGGAAGATCCCGGACGAAGTCTTCCGCACGATCCAGTACGACCTCGACCTCGCCGAGTCGCGCCTGCTCTGAACGCGCGTTTAGGCGGAGAGGAGTTCGCCGAGGGCGGGGAAGGCGCCGTGCGCGTCGCGCTCGACGACCAGCGTCGGGCTCTGCTCGATGCGGATCGGCTCGCGGCGGCGGGCACCGCCGCCGGTGACGTGGACCAGCAACCGTTCGCCGGGCGTCACGTCGTTCGCGCGGACCGCGCGAACCAGCGCGGCGAGCGTCACACCCGCGGCCGGCTCGACGTCGATCCCTTCGAGGTCCTCGAACAGCCGCATCGCGGCGCGGACCTCGGCGTTGGCGATGGCATAGGTCGTGCCGCCGCTCTCGGCCAGCGCGTCGCGCAGACCGCCGATCGTCGCGTACGGCGGCGCGACGTTGGAGAGCACTGAAGCGGCGATCCGCCGCACCTGCTCGCGCGCGACCAGCGGGCTGCGTTCGTCGAGCGTCGCGCTGCGGCCGACCCACGCGTCGTGGATCGGGGTGAACGGGGCGTTCTGACTGAGCATCAGCCGCGGCAGGCGCGCGCCGTAGCGGCCGTCGGCGATCAGCCGCAGCGCCGCCTCATGGGCGGCCAGCGCGCCGGCGCCGCTGCCGACCGCTTGGAAGTACACATCGGGAAGCTGGCCGATCGCTTCGACGGCCTCGAGCATCGCGGTCCCCATCCCGTCGCGGCGGCCGACGTTGCGCACGCCACCTTCAAGGACGTAGCCGTCGTGGGCCGCCAGGCCGCGCGCCAGCGCGATCGCGTCTTCGTACTGTCCGCCGTCGACGGCGACGACCAAGACGCTCGGGCCGACCCGCACCAAGGCGGCGAGCCGTTCCCAGGCGTCGCCCGGGATGACGATCAGGACCGGGGCGTCGATCTCGGTCGCGGCGCGCGCGAAGGCGGCGGCCGTGTTACCGGCCGACGAGATGACCAGCGTCCGGTCCTCGTCGCGGGCCAACCGACCGAGCACTGCGTAGGCTTCGAGTTCCTTGAAGGTCGTCGTCTCGAGGGTCGCACCGCGCTCGGGCCACCAGCCGCTGAAGGCGATCCACAGCTCGCGCAACCCGAGGTGGGCGGCCAGGGCGGTGCTGCGATAGACGGCACTACGGGCGGAGGTCGCCAGCGCGCGCCCGCGGGGCAGCCAGCGGCCGTAGCGCAGCAGCGAGGGAACGTCGTCGACCGCGAAGGCCCGCGGGTAGACGCTGCGCAGCAAGGCCGGCGCGTGCGCGTGGGGGCAGTCGAGGACGACGCCGTCGTCCTCGAGCACGGTTGCGCAGGCACAGCACCGGAGCTGGTAAGCCCTCCCGGTCGTCACTTCTGAGGTATCGGCAGGGGCCCCGGCCGGCTCCAGGGCGGCGGTCGAGGGGCACGGAACCCTCGCACGCTTTGAACCGCTTCTTCATCGTCTCGACCCCGCGCACGGGCAACGTCTTCATGCGGCGGGTCCTGACCGACGTGCTGGGCCTTCCCAACGTCGCCGTCTGGGTGCCCGGCGAGGCGCACTGGGACCAGTTCCCAGCCGACGTCTCGCTCGCGATGCACTGGCGCTACAGTCGCGAGTTCGAAGGTTTCCTGCGCGAAGCCGGGTTTCGCATCGCGGTGACCGCTCGCCACCCGCTCGACGTGCTGCTCTCGATCCTGCACTACGCGCCGACCGATCCGGAGACGAACCGCTGGCTGGAGGGCGAGTGCGGCGACGAGCGCTCGTTGACGGCCGAGGTGACGCCGGTCGACGAGCCGTTCGTCCGCTATGCGATGAGCTGGCGCTTCGCCGCGCTGCTCGAGGTGAGCACGGGGTGGGCGCCGCGGGCCGACGCGATCCTGCGCTACGCCGATTTCGTGCGCGATGCGCGTGGTGAGGTCGAGCTGCTGCTGCGGCAGTTCGGACTCGTCGCGGTCAACGACATCGACGCCGTCGTGCAGCGCCACGCGCCCGAGCAGACGCGGCAGCGAACGCCGGGCCACTTCTGGCAGGGCTCGCCGAACCACTGGCGGCGGCTGATCGTCCCCACGCTGGCGCGCGCGATCTACGAGCGCCACCCGCGCGCGTTCTCGACCTTCGGGTTCGCCTGCGATCCCGATCCCGACCTGACCGAGACGCAGGCCCGCGCGAACTGGCGCGCGCTGCAGACCGCGACCTAGCGCCGAGCTGCCGACATGATTCGCGGCCGGGCCCGTACGCTGGCGACGCTCACGCTGGTGAGCGGGACCTTCACCTCGGTCCTTGCGACCACGATCCTGTACGTCCCGATCGACGCCATCGCGCGGGACCTGCGCGTCTCCGTTCCCGCCGCGTCGCTCGTCATCACCTCGGCGTCGATCGCGTTTGCGACGCTGCTGCCGATCGGCGGTTGGCTGGGGAACCGGTTCTCGCGCCGCGACATCTTTTGCCTCGCCGTCGCCGCGATCGGCCTGGCCGGCCTCGTCGCGATGGCAGCGCACGACCTCACCACGTTGGTCGCGATGCGCGTCGTGCAAGGGGCGGCGGCCGCGGCGATCGTCCCGGTCGTCATGACGCTGCTCAAGGACGTCCACGAGCCGCAGCGGCACGCCTTCGCGCTGGGCGCGTGGGCGACGGCCAACAGTCTGGGGCAGGCGTTGGGACCACCGCTGGGCGGCCTGCTGGCCAGCTCCTGGTCCTGGCGCGCGGTCTTCGTGCCGACCGCGGTGCTCGCGCTGTTGGCCTGCCTCGCCGCTTGGCGCTACGTCCCGCCGGATCCGCGCCGCGTCGCGCCGCTCGAGTGGCGCGGCGCGCTCGGGCTCACGCTCGGCGCGCTGTTGCTGCAGGTCGCGTTTGCCGCGATTCCGCAACTCGGCCCGGGCTCGCCCGTGATCGCCGTCTTGACGGTGCTGGGCATCCTCGGCTTGGCGGCCTTCGGGCGCGCGATCCGTACGACCGAACATCCCTTCGTCTCGCCGCGGGCGTTCGCGGAGCCGTCGTACGTGACGAGCTGCATCGCGGTCTTCGCCACCACGACGGCCTTCGGAGCGGCCTTGGTCGCGATCCCGCTCTACCTGATCCAGGTGCGGCACTTCACCACCGAAGCGGCCGGCTTCGCGACCTTCGCGCTGCCGTTCGCCATGGCGATCTGCGCGCCGTTGACGAGCGCGGTCATCGACCGGTACGGCAGCCGGAGTGCCGTGCGCGCGTCGCTGGTCATGATGGTCGTCGGTGCGAGCGCGGTCGCGCTGGTCGTCTTGCGCGCGGCCGATCTCATCGCGCTGGGCGCGTCCCTGCTGATCGTCGGCGCCGCCGTGGCGTTGAGCTACACCGCGACGGCCGTGGGCGCGACGGAGACGAAGGCCGGCAGCTACGGCGCGGGGGTCGGCCTCTACAACCTCATGCGCATCAGCGGCCTGGGCGTCGGGGCGGCCTTGGTCGCGATCGTCTTGAGCCGCAACGGATCGGCCTTCGCGACGATCTTCGTGACCTGCAGCCTCGTGGTGCTCGGCGCGCTGGTGGTGACGATCGTCCACGGGCCCGCGACCGCGACCGGCCAGCGGACGACCACCTCTGGCAACTGAAAAACGTCGCTCAAGTGGCCGTCGAGCGGAGCTTGCTAGACATCGCCTAGGCGCCCGGAAGTCCGCGCAGACAGTCGCGTTCCTCACTCTCCCAGACGCCAACCGTATCCTCGGTCGCGCGAAGCTGCTCGACTGTAAGCTCCTCGCTTCCACTTGCGGTGATTTCCCACATCTTGATTGGGGGGCCGAGCCCTCCACTGCTTGATTTAATGCATACATCCGTGATTCGGTACAGCACTGTCCGAACCGTTTCCATCGGTGCGCCCTTTAGTTCGTGATGTTCCAGCAACTTATAGCAGGTCAACGCTGCAAGGCCGCCGCTACCGATCGCATGAAAGCCAACATCGGCATACGTCGTGGACTGTCCATCCCAGAGGATTTCCTGGATCCACGGCTTTGTATCGAAACCGGCAAATAGGAAGCTGTTCGGGACAAATGATCCCATTTGCAGAGCTATCGTGAGCGGCATCGGGAGCGCGTTGATCTCCTCCTTTATCACCTTGGTGATGATGCCGCGACAATGGCTATGTACTTCGGCGGCCGCCTTGGCATATTTTCCAGAACTGGATTTGTAATCATTGGCAAAGGCTAGGCCCAGTCTTTGCGCGACGCCGCCTGACCCAGAGGAACCCCAAACAATCTTCGGCCCCAAAGAGAACAGCTTCTTAGCGACGAAGCTTTGGTCTTGCAGCAGGTTACCAGTGCTGCCCTCCGTGGCCTTGCTGTCGGACGCGATAACGACGCCACTGTCGCAGCACATCGCGGCAATCAGCGTCATGCGCGCTTAAGCCTTATCGCGAAACACACTCTTGCTGGCGTAGTCGGGGTACTTCGCGTAAACCTCGCGCAGTAGCGTCTTGAAGTTGCGCGACGAGACATAATCACGGAACCCCTGCACCTTGTTGCCTAAGCCAGGTTGCGCACACGCAATACGGTCGGCTTCCCGCTTACCCGTCACGGTAGCAACGTATACGGGCCAACGTGCTCCAACGCTCCGCTTCTCAATAAGATTCTCAGCCGCCAGCGCGTCGATATCGTCGTAAATCATAAAGGCGCACGGACCATAACTGTACGGCACAAATGAATAGCTGAGCGGTGGGGGAAGCTCGCCCTCTTTCGCCGTCAGAAACATACCCTTCATGATGCGAACGGGGTCTAGTGGGCCTTCACCGGCGGCAATGAACGCGAGTAGCACGTCACGTTTCGTTAACCCACGCGACCTCGAGCCTGAGCCGATCATCGGCGGTTTCATGCTCGGAATGTTCCCTTTTGCTCGACCAAACCCCGCAAGGGACCTCTTCTCAGCGACGACCTGCGCTTCGGCCCTCATCCTGCGCCTCATTCTGCGCCCCATTCCCTCGCGAGCTGAGGCTGACAAGGCCCCAGCATTCATGAGTTTGCCGGGCCGTCAGGGCCCCAGGCGCTCTCCGCCTCAAGTGCGTGGTTTCTGGTTAGCGGCATTTTGAGCGCGCTCGGGAGGCAGCTAGGCGTGCCTCAAGAGCCATGAGAAGCTTCACAAGCTCCATTAAAGGGCTTCGAGCAGCGCGTGCAGCGTTGGGAGCTGCTCGGCCGCGGTGCGGGCCGGGAGATCGATCGTGATCTTCCCCTCGCCGAAGCGAAAGCGGTTCTTTGAGATCGACTGGAGTTTGGGGATCGAGGCGGGATCGAGGGTGAAGCCGCTGCCGACGCCCAGCGTCAGGCGCTGCTCGTTGATGACCACCCGGGTGACGCCGACCTGCAGCGCGAGCACGCGCAAGCGCGTAATCTCGACCAGCGCGTCGAACTCCGGCGGCGGCGCGCCGAAGCGGTCGCGCACCGAAGCGACCGTCTCGTCGACCTGCGCCAGGGTACGCGCGGCGGCGAGCTGCTGGTAGATCGCGATCTTCTGCGAGACCTGTGGGACGTAGTCGTCGGGGACGTAGGCGTCGAGCTTGACGTCGATGACGGCCTCGCGCGCGTCCGCCTGCGGCGGATGCGTCCCCTTGCGCTCGGCGATCGCCTCGGCCAACAACTGCGCGTAGGTGTCAAAGCCGACCGCGCCGATGAAGCCCGACTGCGCCGCGCCCAGCAGGTTGCCGGCGCCGCGGATCTCCAGGTCGCGCATCGCGATCTGCAAGCCGCTGCCCAGGTGGGTGAACTCGCGGATCGCCTCCAGCCGCGCCTTGGCCTCCTCGGTCAGCGCCTTGTGCGCCTGGTAGAGCAGGAACGCGTAGGCCTGGTGGTTCGAGCGGCCGACCCGGCCGCGCAACTGGTAGAGCTGCGCCAAGCCGAACTTGTCGGCGTCGTTGACGATGATCGTGTTGACGTTGGGGATGTCGATCCCGTTCTCGATGATCGTGGTCGAGACGAAGACGTCGATCTCACCGTCGATGAACTTGCTCATCACCGGCTCGAGCTCGTGCTCGCGCATCTGGCCGTGACCGACCGCGATGCGGGCCTTGGGGACGAGCTGCTCGAGCGCACGCGCGACGCCGTAGATCGACTCGATGCGGTTGTGGACGTAGTAGACCTGGCCGCCGCGGTCCAGTTCGGCGGCGATCGCGTGCTGCACGACCGCGTCCGATTGCGGGACGACGACCGTCTTGATCGACATCCGGTTCTTGGGTGCCGTCTGGATCAGCGAGAGGTCGCGCACGCCGATCAGCGACATCTGCAGCGTGCGCGGGATCGGCGTCGCCGAGAGCGTCAGCACGTCGACCGTCGCCTTGAGCTGCTTGAGCCGCTCCTTGTGCATCACGCCGAAGCGCTGCTCCTCGTCGACGACGATCAAGCCGAGGTCGCGAAAGACGACGTCCTTCTGTAAGATCCGATGCGTCCCGACGACGACGTCGACCTTGCCCAAGGCGAGGTCGTCGAGGATCGCGCGCTGCTCCTTCTTGCTCTTGAAGCGCGAGAGCTCTTCGATCCGCAAGGGGAACGAGGCGAAGCGGGCGTTCAGCGTGCGCGTGTGCTGCGCCGCCAGCAGCGTGGTCGGGCAGAGCAGCGCGACCTGCGTGTGGTCGGCGACCGCCTTGAAGATCGCGCGCACGGCGACTTCGGTCTTCCCGTAGCCGACGTCGCCGCAGACCAGCCGGTCCATCGGGCGTGGCAGCTCCATGTCGCGCTTCGCGTCGACGATCGCCTGGGCTTGATCGGGCGTCGGTTCGTACGGAAAGGCTTCTTCGAGCTCGGCTTGCCACGGCGTGTCGGGCGGGAAAGCGTGGCCGCGCGCGACCTCGCGCTCGGCGTAGAGCGCGATCAGCCCGTCGGCGATCTTGGCCAGGTTCTCGGCGACGCGCGACTTGGTGCGCGCCCAGTCGGCGCCACCCATCCGCGAGAGCCGCGGCGCGGCGCCCTCGTTCGCGCTGTACTTGGTGACCTGGTGCATTTGGTGCACCGGGACGAGCATCCGGTCCGTGGCGGCGTATTTGAGGTCGAGATAGTCGCTGGTCGCGCCGAGGATCGTCTCGGTGCGCAAGCCGAGATACTGGCCGATCCCGTGCACCGCGTGGACGACGTAGTCGCCGACCCGCAGGTCGGCCAGCGTGACCGGGACGCCTTCCTTGACGGCGCGCAGTTTGACGCGCTTGGCGGGTTGGCCGAAGATCTCGCGGTCACCCAGCACGCGCAAGTGCAGACCCGGGATCGCGAAGCCGTCCTCGATCGAGCCTTGGTCGACGTAGACGGTGCCGGCGCGCGGCACGCCCGACGAGCTCATCGCGACCCCGTCGGTGCCGACGACGGCGCGCAAGTGAACGAACGGCGCGCTGCGCTCGACGCTCACCCCGGCGGCGCGCACGATCTCGGCCAGCCGCGAGGCGCCTGAGGCGACCAACCAGAGCGTCTCACCGTCGGCGACCCACGCGCGCACCTGCTGCGTAAACAACTCGATGCGGCGGTTGAAGTGCTCGGCCGGGCGCGTCTCGAGCACGAAGCCTTCGCGCGCGGGCGGCAACCAGCGTTGGCCGCCGGCGTCGATGCCGCCGGTGACGATCAGCACGCGCCGCGCGGCGAGGCGATCGGCGGCGTCGTTGAGGGTCGGGTACGGTGCGACGACGTCGGCCAGCAGCGCTTCGCCGACCTCGTCGTCGCGCACGTCGAGCTCGCCCGAATCGACGCCGGCCATCAGCGCCTGCGCGCCGCGCCGGCGCTCTTCGTCCAGCCCGCGCTCGATCGTCTCGAGCATCCCGGGCTCCTCGAGCACGATCAACGCTTGCGGATCGAGGTAGTCCAAGATCGTCGCACGCTCGTCGTAGGCGAGCGCGAGCCAGGGTTCGGGGACGTCGGCGCCGCCGGCGAGATAGGCGCGCAGCGCCGAGATCGCGCCCGGCTCGCCTTGCGCGCGCGCCACCACGTTCGCGCGCAGCGACTCGTCGCGCAGGACTTCGAGCCAAGGGGCGATCGAAACGGCGTCGAGCGTCCCGCTCGAGCGTTGCGACTGCACCTCGAAGGACCGGATCGAGTCGATGTCGTCGCCGAAGAACTCGATGCGCACCGGCAGGTCGGCGGTGGCCGGGAAGACGTCGAGAATCCCACCGCGCACGGCGAACTCGCCGACGGCACTGACCACGTCGACGCGCGCGTAGCCCAAGCGGTACAGCCGCGCCAGCGTCGCCTCCCACCCCGGCGCCTCGCCGACCCGTAGCGTGCAGACGGCGTCCTCGAAGACGCGGCGCGGGATCACGTACTGCCGCAGGGCGGCGACCGGGGCGACGATCACCTGCGGCCGGCGGGCGCACAGGTCGGCCAGCAGCGTCATGCGCGCGCTGCGCTCCGAGGGCGACTCGATCGCGCCCAGCGTCTCGTCGCGCGCGCGCAGCAGGCTGACCCCGCGCGGCTCGCGTTCGCCCAAGTAGTAGGTCAGGTCGGTGAACGTCCGTTCGGCGACGTCGGTCGTCGGGACGACGACGAAGAGCTGCCCACCGAGCGCGCCGTGCAGCGCCGCCAGCAAGTAGGGCCGGGCGGCCGCCGTCGTCTCGTGGAGGGCGAAGGCGTGGCCGCGCTCGCCGGGCGTGCGCAGCCGCTCGATCAGCTCGGCGAGCGGGCGTGACGAGGCGGGGAGGGCGCGGACCAGCGAGGGGGCCAGGACGTCGGGGGCCACGGGCCATCCATCATACCACCAGCTGCCCGATCTGGCGCTCTTGGCAGACTATTGACAAGACTGCTAAGGCTGGCTTAGAATAGAGGTGTCAATATTTTGGCCGCCTGCCCCTTGGGCGAGGCGGTGACGTCGGAGGCACACGGAAAAACACATGGCAGATCTGCTGACCCGCCCCAACGGCGGAAGCCGCCGGCTGGCGGTGAGCGACCTCTTCGGGTTCGACCCCTTCCGGGCGTTTCTGGGCGGTACCGGGAACGGCTCCGGCCTGGCCCTGGAAGTCCAGAAGACGGACGACGGCTGGACCGTCGAGCTCCCGGTTCCGGGCTACCGGCCCGACCAGATCGAAGTGACGGTCGAGGACCGCGTCCTGACCGTGACCGGCACCAGCGAGCGGCGCTCGTTCCAGCGCTCGATCTTCCTCCCCGAGGAGATCGACACCGCGGCGATCGACGCCAAGGTCGAACACGGCCTGCTCGCGCTCGGACTGCATCTGCAGGCCAAGGCGCGCCCGCGCAAGATCGACGTCCAAGTCGTCAACTAACGCCTGCGCGACTCCGGTCGCCGCGAAGATGACGGAAAGCCTCGCGCACTAGCGGCGCGGGGCTTCTTCATATGCAACTGAGCGGTGCTGCGCAAGCGTCTCGCTGGTCCCACAACAGCTACTCTCGTCGCGTACAAGCGACCAGGAGCGATGAGCCCCCGGAGGAAGCAGCGCGTACCTTCTAGCGGCCGGAATGCGATTGTAGCCACGCTTCGTACGAGTTCTCACTTACCACAATTCCGCCGATGTACGCGTGATTGAACTCAGAACCAAACATAGAGCCGACTCGGTCCTGTGAAACGAAGAGCTTCGTCGTGGATAGCGTCGACGGGTCCGCGAGGCTCGCTCTCAGTTCGACGGCACGCGTTTCGCCTGATCCAGACCCCTTCAATGATCCGAGCCTCTTGGGTCAGACGCACAACAACTGGTATACCCGGGATTCCCCATGTGAACGTTCCTTAGCGTCACTCCAACACAGGGAAGGAATGGCGCTCCGTAGAGGCGCGTAGGGGTCGCCACAGCGGCTACTCCTGGGCTGCGGCCTCGCGCACGTGCGGATCGTATCCCTCGCGGAGCCGATAACTCGTCTTGCGCGCCTTGCCCGGGTTCGCTACGATGATGCCCTGCGCTGCTAGCGCGGCGAGGTCTCGTTGCGCCGTATCCTCGGAGGTCTTGGCGATCGCGGTGTAGTTGCGTGCGCTGATCCAACCCTCGAACCCGCCGGCCAGGTAGCGCTCCAGGACCCGCCGCTGTCGCGCGTTGATCTCAGCCTCCGCGTGATCGCGCCAGAACATGCTTGCGCGCATCATCCCCTCGATCGACCGCAACGTCTCGTCGGTCGCCCGACGGTAGCAATCGATGAACCACAGCGCCCAGGGCGTCGCGTCCACCGTACCGCGCTGCGCCCTCTCGAGCGCAGCGTAGTAAGCCGAACGGTCCGCTCGCATTTGGCGGGAGAGCGAGACGTACGGTGCGACCTCGGCGTTCCCGCGTGCCAACATGAGGTCCGCGAGCGCCCGCCCGATTCGACCGTTTCCGTCGGCGAACGGATGGATCGTCTCGAAAGACAGGTGCGTGAGCGCCGCCCGCACGAGCGGGGGCACATCCGATGGTGCCTCGCACCAGTCGATGAACGCCGCCATCTCCGTCGGCACCCGCGCCGCCGGCGGCGCCTCGAAATGGACGACCCGCGCGGACACCGGCCCCGAGACCACCTGCATCGGGTCGTCCGCCTCGGTCCGCCACGCGCCGATGCGCAGACCACGCGGCGCATCCGGTAAGAGCGCGCGGTGCCACGCGAAGAGGCGCTCGGCCGTGATCGGCACGCGCGCTTCGCGCGTCGCGTCCAAGGTCACGGCGACGACGCCGTCGGCCCGCGCGTCCGTCGTCCCGCGCCCAGGCCGCTCGAGTGCGAGCCGCCGGGCCAGCGATGCGCGAACGCTTTCGGGGTCTAAGGCTTCGCCCTCGATCGCGGACGTATCGAGCGCCGTTTCGGCGAACGCCTCCAGCTGCATCCGGCCGCGATCAGCCAAGCCCACAGCACGCAGCGCACCGGCGACCGACCCCTGGCCGTAAGCCGCTGCGGCAAGCTGGCGGCTGCCCGCCGTTTGCTCGACGTGCAGGGTCGGCCAACCGGGGTCTTCCCAGATGAATCGCCGCATGATTGCGGCTATAGTCTAGCACGAATCACCGCGTCGGTGCGGCGATTCCTAGCCGGCTAGTGCTCGAGGCGGATCGGGAGGGTGACGATCGCGGTGCGGCCGTCGGCGGTCGTGCCGACGAAATCGACCGAGTAGGTCCGGTTGAGGAACATCGACGGAATCGCTAGCGGCAGCTGCGTTTGCCCGGCGAAGATCCCCGGCGAGATCAGCGGGATCCCGATCTGGTGGCCCATCGTGCGGGCGAATAGGACCGTCACGTCGAGGCTGGTGGTGACCTTCACGAGCAGCATCCCGCCCGCGTGCAGGGTCCGGTCGTTGATGGAGACCTCGACGATCTGCGGCGACCCCGAGGGCATCGGTGAGGGGTCGATGACGTAGGCGAACAGGGGCGAGGGGCTCGCCGTCGGCGACGGCGCGGCGACCGGGCTAGTCGTGGCGACCGGGCTCGGCGCGGGGGTGGGGGCGGTGGTCGGCGCCGGCGCCGCCGTCGACGGAGTCGGCAGCGGCTGGGGCGACGGGGCTGACTGGATCGCCAGGAGCAGCGCCAGGACGGGGAGCGGGAACATCGGACCTCCGGACAACGCCGCGCGCCGCGACCTCGTTCCGAGGGCTTCATGCCCCAAACGGGCGAATCCGACCCCCGAGCATGGTCATCGATCGAGCGGAGCAGTCCGTCCCCGCCGACGGCTGGTTGCGGCGCGCCCTCGAGGCGAAGCGCGACGGCGCGGCGCTCGACCCCGCGACCTGGCGGCGGATCGTCGCCGGTTACGTCGAGGGGACGATCGACGACGCCCCGATCGCCGCCCTGCTGATGGCCAGCGCGATCCGCGGGCTGAAGCAGGCGGAGATCGTCGCTCTGACCGACGCGATGGTGCGCTCCGGCGAGGTGCTGGAGTTCCCCGGCGCGACCGTCGTCGACAAGCACTCCTCGGGCGGCGTCGGCGACACGGTCTCGCTGATCGTGGTCCCGCTGGTCGCGGCCTGCGGCGTCCCGGTCGCGAAGCTCTCCGGCCGCGCGCTCGCCCATACCGGCGGCACCCTCGATAAGCTCGAGGCGATCCCCGGCGTGCGGACCGACCTCACCCCGGCGGCCTTCGTCGCCCAGGTCGAACGGATCGGCTGCGCGATCGCGGCACAATCGGAGCGCTTGGTCCCGGCCGACAAGAAGCTCTACGCGCTGCGCGACCGGACCGGGACGGTCCGCTCGATCGGGCTGATCGCGGCCTCGATCGTCTCGAAGAAGATCGCCGGCGGCGCCGGCGCGATCGTCTTCGACGTCAAGGCCGGCCGCGGCGCGTTCATGCGTACGCTCGCCGAAGCGCGGACGCTCGCCTCGACGCTGGTGCGGTTGGCGGCCGGTTTCGGTCGGCGCGCCAGCGCGCTCGTCGGCGACATGGAGGAGCCATTGGGCGCCGCCGTCGGCACCGGGATCGAAGCGGTCGAGGCGCGGGACTTCTTGCGCGGCGACGAGCGCGATCCGCGCTTGTCCGAGAACGTCCTGGCGATCGCGCACGAGATGCTGCGAGTGGGCGGCGTCCCGGCCGATGCAGTCGTGCCGCGCACGCTCGACGCGCTGCACTCCGGCGCGGCGTACGAGCGCTTCGTCGCGCTCATCGAGGCGCAGGGCGGCTCGCGCGCCGCGCTGGAGTCGATCGCGCCGCACCCGCACCGCGCCCCGGCGGTCGCGCCGGCGCCCGGCGTCGTCGTCGCGATCGATACGGTCGCGATCGGCGAGCTGGCGCGCGAGGCCGTCACCGCCGACGGTGACTTCGCCGGGATTCGGATCGTCGCGCGGGTCGGCACGCCGGTCGCCGCCGGCGACGTCTTGGCCGAAGTCGCCGGTCCGTCGCTCGACCCGGCCCGGGTCGCGGCGGCTTTCGCGCTGGGTGCCGTGGCGCCGCCGGCCCGGCCGATCGTCGCCTGCGTCGTGCGGGATGCGGACCTTGGCGGCTCGGCGAAGTAAGACCGGCGTGAAAGCAGGCAGCGTCGTCGTCACGGGAGGAGCCGGTCTGATCGGCTCCGCGCTGGTGCACCGGCTGAACCTCGACGGGTGCGAGAACCTGATCGTCGTCGACCGGCTCGGGACGAGCGAGAAGTGGCGGCACTTGGTTCCGCTGCGCTTCAGCGACTATCTCGACGCCGAAGAGTTCTACCCGCGCATCGTCGCCGACCCCGAGGCGTTCGGCGCGATCTCCGCGGTCTTCCATCTCGGCGCGTGCTCGGCGACGACCGAGCGCGACGCATCGTACCTGATCGCCAACAACGTGCGCCGCTCGCAGGAAGTCGCGGGCTGGGCGTTCGGCCGCGGAGCGCGGTTCGTCTACGCCTCATCGGCCGCGACGTACGGCGCGCGCGAGTCGAACCTGCGCGAAGATCTCGATCCGCACGCGCTGCGGCCGCTCAACATGTACGGCTATTCCAAGCACCTGTTCGACCTGTGGATGCGGCGCGAAGGTCTGCTCGACCGGGCGGTGGGGCTCAAATACTTCAACGTCTTCGGCCCGAACGAAGACCACAAGGGCGAGATGCGCAGCGTCGTCGCCAAAGCCTTCGGGCAAATTCAAGAGCGCGGGACGATCGAGCTGTTCGCCAGCTATCGGCCCGGCATCGCCGACGGCGAGCAGACGCGCGACTTCCTCTACGTCAAGGACGCCGCTGCGATCACCGCGTTCCTGGCGGCGAGCCCGCACGCCGGCGGGCTGTACAACGTCGGCGCCGGCCGCGACCGCTCGTGGAACGATCTGGCGCAGGCCGTCTTCGCCGCGCTCGAGCTGCCGGCGCGCGTCGCGTACGTCGAGATGCCCGAACGCTTGCGCGGCAAGTACCAGTACCGCACCGTCGCGACGATCGACCGGCTGCGCGAAGCCGGCTGGACGCGGCCGGCGACGCCGCTCGAAGACGCCGTCGCCGACTACGTGCGGCGCTACTTGGTCCCCGGGGTCGCGCTGGGTGACGAAGACGAGCCCCCGGCGCTGGCCGCCGCGACGCCGGCCAGCACCCACCATAGCTGACCGACCTTCGTGTAGAAGGTCACGTCGTCGATCAGGCCGTGCGCGGCCAGCGCGAGGCCGGCGAAGCCGATGACGAGCGCGAACGGCGCACCGCGCGCGCGGACCAGCAAGAGCGGCGGGACCAGCCCGGCGAGCAGCGTCGCGCCCAACAGGACGCTGCCGCCGTCGGCCCAGGCTTCGAGGTAGAGCGAGTTCGCTTGCGTGCGCACGTGGGGCGGCGCACCGTAGCGCTGGAGCAGAAGCTCGAAGTTGCCCGCACCGACGCCGAGCACGGGGTGCGTGCGTCCCATCTCCTCCGCCGCGTGCCACAGGATCGCGCGCGTCCCCGTCCCACCGTAGTCGACGCTCGCCGAGAGCGAGCCGACGTGGGAGAGTCCCTCCTGCGAGCGCGTCGCGAGCGCGAACGCGCCCAGCGCCAACCCCGACGCGACCACCGTCGCGGCGATCGCTGCCGCGACCGGGAGACGACGATGTTGCGTCCCGCGCACCCACGCGGTCCCAATCAGCGCGATGCCGGTCTGAGCGATCCCGCCGCGCGAGAAGGTCAGTGCGACGGCCGCGCCGCCGACCGCGGTCACGATCAACACGGCCGGCCACCACGCCAGCTCGGCGATCGAGGCGGGCAGCGCGATGCCGAGCCAGGCGGCGAGCTGATTGGGCCCCTCGAGGTGACCCGCCAGCCGCACGAGTCTCACGTTGTTGATCCACATCCCGGACTGTGGGTGCAGGTAGTCGCGCAGCGCGTCGAGCGTGACGAGCACGACCGCGGCGCCGCACGCGACGCCGACCAGCCGCGACGCGCCGCGGATACCGCGCGCCGACCACCACCCGACCACGAAGACGACCAGATATTCGAGCGCCTTGAGCGTTTCGCGCTGCGCCGGCGCACGGAACGCGGCGTGCGGGATCGTCGCCGCCGTCGCCAACACGACGAGTGCGAGGACGGCCAGCGTCCCGCCCGCGGTGCGGTCGCGCGGCCACGCCGCTGCACCGCGAACGAGCAGACCGACCAGCGCGCCGACGAGCACCACCTTGAACGAGGTGATCGTGGTGTGCCCGACGTAGCGCGTCAGCGCGAACGGATCGACGACCACGAGCAGACACGGCGCCAGCGCCGGCCGCTGCCAACCCGCCAGCGCCGCGAGGAGCGCCAGCCCGACGAACCACACCGCCGCCGCCGCGCCGAGCGGCGGCGCGGCGATCACAACGTCCGTACGACCTCCGGCTGGTCGACGATCGATTGTTGCGCGATCTGCCCATCGCGCTCGACGCTGGCGAGCAGGTAGAGCGGCCGGCCCTTGACCTCGTCGTGGATGCGGCCGACGTACTCGCCCAGGATTCCGATGCCGATCAGCTGCACCCCACCCAGGAACAGGATCGCAAAGATCGTCGACGTGTAACCGGGCAGGTTGTAGCCGGTGAAGATCCTGATCGCGATCTCGGCCAGCGCGACGCCGAAGGCGACTGCCGAGACGACGAACCCGAACCACGTCGCGACCCGCAGCGGGATGTCGCTGAACGAGGTGATCCCGTCGACGGCGAAGCGCAGCATCTTGGAGACCGGATACTTCGTCGCACCGGAGAAGCGCGCGTCGCGGTCGTAGGCGATGGCGCTCTGCCGGTACCCGACCCAGGAAACGAGACCGCGGATGAAGCGATGGCGCTCGCGGATCGACTTGAGCGCGTCGACGACGCGCCGCGAGAAGAGCCGGAAGTCGCCCGAGTCGACCGGGATGTCGACGTTGGTGAGCCGTCGGATAACCCGGTAGAACAGGCGCGCGGTGAACAGCTTGAAGGGGCTCTCCCCTTTGCGGTTGCGGCGCACCGCGTAGACGACGTCGTAGCCCTCGCGCCAGCGCGCGACCAGCTCGGGGATCAACTCGGGCGGGTCCTGCAGGTCGGCGTCGATCAGGACGACCGGGTCGCCGCGCGCGATGTCGAGCCCCGCCGTCGCGGCGATCTGGTGGCCGAAGTTGCGCGACAGCTCGACGATGACCAGATGCGGGTCGCGCGCGGCATGTTCGCGAAGCAGCTCACGTGTCCGATCCGTGCTTCCATCGTTCACCAGGACCAGCTCGTACGTCGCGAAGCCCTCGATCGTCGACGCGACCGCGCCGAGGCGCCGCACCAGCTCGGTGACGTTCCCCTCTTCGTTGTATAAAGGCGCGACGATGCTCAGGATCCCGGGCATGCCGCGAGCTTTCCGCCTCCTGCTCGCCCTTCCCGCCGTCGCGGCCTGGCTGACGGGCTGCGTGCACGGCACGGCGCAGACCAGCGCCCCCGCGCCGGGCGCGAGCGTGCAGGGCATCGCAGCTAGGCGCGCAACCCAAGCGCCGGTCGCGCGCCTAGCTGCCCTGCCGTCCTCGCCGCCAGGTCTCCCGCAGATCCTGGCCATTCACGTCACGCCGACGGTGGTGAGCGGTGGCGTGACGGTCTACGCCGACGTCCACACCACGCCCGAAGTCGTCGCGGTGACCGCGATCGCCGGCGGTGTCTCGCTGCCCCTGCCGCGGGTCGCAACGGGTGAGTTCGCCGGGAGCACGACGCTGCCGCCGCTGCCGCCGTTTGCGCACGGATCGTACGCCGTCACCTTCCGCGCGCACGACGCCCGCGGCCACATGACGCAGGCCGCGGCGGAGGTTACGGTCCGCTAGCGCTCCGGCGCTCGGCCAACCGGTCGAGCGCCGCGATCGTCTCGGCCAGGAACGTCGCCTGATACGCGACGACGTCGGCGCCGCGGAAACGCGGGTCGCCGCGCTGCGCGGCGAGTCGCCAGCGCACGCCGTCGGCGATCAGCCAACCGCGTCGAGCCATCGTCGCGAGTGCCTCGTCGACGACCGCGCCGGCGTCGTGGGCGAGTTCCGGATCGACGAACGCAGCGGACGGGAGCGCGTCGCGCGCGCGCCCAACGGCCTCGCGCGCCTCGGCGGCGTCGAACGGCAGGTCGACGGCGAGCAGCCAGCGCGCGAGCAGCGCGCTCGTCGTCACCGGCCGTGCCGCCGCGAGCGAGCTCGCCAGATCGTCGAGCTGCGCCGGCCGCACGATGCGGTAGAGCAGCGAGAGCCGCCGCCCGCGCAGCGGGTCGTAGGAGATCGCCAGCAGCCACGGCGTGGCGACCGCCACCAGTCGCTCGACGATCCCCTTGAGTGGGCGCATGCGCCCGTCGGTGCTGTAGAAACCTTCCGGCGTGACGAAGAACGTCGCGCCACGCCGCGTGACGTCGACGATTCGCGCGACGTCCTCGTCGATCGAGGCACGAATTCGGTCGAGCGCTTCGCGCCGGTAGGGTTCGTGCAGATAGGCGAGCTTCGTCTCGCGTTCGGAAGCCGCGAAGTTGCGCGGCGCGAGCACGTCGTCGAGGGTGCGCGCGCCGCTGGGGAGCGCACTCCACGCCGGTTCGCGGAATACGTCCGCGACGGCGAGGTCGCCATGCGCCGCGCGCACGGCGCGCGCGAGGCTGCGCACCGGTTGCGTGCTCAGCTGGTTCTCGAGCGGCAGCATCCCCAGCGCGTAGAACATCCCGCCGGTGTTGAGCTCGCGCGCCAGCGGAGCGAGCCACGGCATGCGCCAGGCGAAGAAGCCGGGCTCGTACATCCGACGGGTCGAGGCGGTCAGCACGGGCGCGCGCCAGGGCCCTTGCAAGAACGTGCGCTCCATGACCATCTCGGCCTCGTCCTCGTGCTGGTGGTTCGCGATCAGCACGGTCGGCCCGCGCCGGAACGGTAGTCGTCCCCACGAGCGCACGCGCAGCCGCAAGGACATGTACGGCTGGCGGAACAGGGCGACGACGGCGACGAAGAGCGCCGACCAGATCGACGCGACCGGCCGCTTCCCAACCCGCAGCACGACCAGCGAGCCGATGGCGAAGCTGGCGCCGGCCAACGCGAACAGTGCGCGGTAGCCGTCGCGGGGCGTCGCCCCGTGGGCGATGATCCAGCCGCCGAGTGCAGGCGCGATGATGCCCGGCATGTTGGAGAGCGTTCCCCAGATCCCCAAATCCCGTGCTGTGTCGCCCAGCGTCGGGATCGCGTCGAGCGCGAGCGCCCAGCCGACCGAGAATACGCCCCCGTAGCCCAGGCCGAAAAGCGCGGCGTACAGGAAGATCAGCCGCTGGTCGGGCGCGAGCGCGAAGCCGAGCGCCGCGAGCGTCATCGGGATCCCCGAGAGCGCGACCACGTAGCGCCGGTCGACGCGATCGGAGAGCACGCCGGTGCCGACGCTCGAGGCGATCGCGCCGATCAACGCCGCGCCGGCGACCAGCCCTGTCCCCAGCGACGCGTTGCTCACGCCGAGCACGTCGCTGAAGAAGTAGAGGATGTACGTGTTCAGCAGCGTCATGCCGAGCACGATCCAGCCGCGTGCGACCAGCGTGATCCCCAGGTCGTGCCAGTCGCGCACGACGGCGTGCGCCCGCGGCGGCTCCTCGCGCGGTTCGTGCGGGATCGCCAGCAGCGAGGTTGCCGAGAGCGCGACGGCGAGCGCCATGAAGAGCAGCGCCCACGTCGTCGGCAGCAGCGCCGCCGAGGTCAGTCCCAGCACGGTTCCGACCAGCGTCATCGCACCGCGCACGCCGGCGGCCGTCCCCCAGGCGGTCTTCGGGACGACGTCGGGCAGGAGTGCCTGGTAGATCGTCGAGGCGGTGGCGATCGCGACGCTGGCCGCTGCGACGCTCACCGCCACGACCTCGATCCCCAACGCGCGGAACGAGGCCGCCAGCGCTAGCGCGCCGAGCGCCACCACGTCGAGGGCGAGCGCGACCGCGGTCTCGCGCCGGCGGTCACCGCCGCGCCGGCGGGCGCGGTCGGAGAGCGCGCCCGCGATCGGCGGGACGAACCACGCCGCCACCGCCGCCAGCGTCGCGACGACGGCCAGCACCGCGGTATGGTGTTCCGGCGCGAGCCACAACAGGAGCGCCGGAACGATGATCGCAAGGATCGCCGAGTCCTGGAACTGGATCCCCAGCCACAACGCGTTGACGGCGACGTGGCTGCGCAGATCGAATCGCGCCGGCGCTGCCGCCGGCGCGAGGTCGTCGCTCAATCGATGTCCGCCCAGGCGGCCACGCTGACGCGCTCATCGGCGCCCGGCGCGCCGATGATGATGTGCGCCGGTGGCAGCGCGCGCGCCGCATCGCGTTCGATCGTCCCGAAGCTGCCGCGCGTCACGCGGAAGGCGAGCCGAGCTCCGCGCCGCAACTGCAAGCCCAGCCGGTAGTGCCGTGCGTCGACGCGGTCCATGCGCACCTCGGCCGGGTTCCAGTCGCTGCGCTCGGTGCTCAGGTAGATGTCGTCGGTCGGCGGCGTGCGCGGTGGGACGAAGACGTCGATCGTCACCGTCACCAGCTCACCCGTGTCGGCCTCGGCCGGTGCGGCCGGTGGGATCGCGTAGGCGCTGCGCGGCAACTCGGACGCCGGCCGGGCCGAGGCGTCGAGCGCACGTGGCGTCACGCGTCCGTCGTCGTCGAGGCTGATGGCCAGCGCGCGACCCGGTACGACGGCGGCGCAGGTTGCGCTCTGGGCCAGGCGCAAGACGCCGCCGCCGGCGATGGCCAGGCGATCGTCGCTGCAGGCGAGCGGGACGACGCGGAAGAGCGAAGCCGCGGCGGCGGCGAGCAGCAGGGCCTGCGTCACGGTGTGACCGCGATGCTCCAGCGCGGGACCCAGCGCACGTTGCCCCAGGCGAACTCGTAGCCGCGCGCGAGCTCGAGGCCGAAGTTGGGGAACGGCCGCAAGCGCACCGTCCCGGTCACCGACCACGGCGGCGGTCCGATCCCGTCGAATTGCAGGAAGTCGTCGTTGCGCGAGACCGCGAACTGCGCCGAGGTGTTGACGTTGGGGGTGAACTGCGCGGTCACCGTCGTCATCCGCGCGACGGCGACGCCGTCGAAGGCGTTGTAGCCGAGCCACGGTGTTCCGTCGGGGGCGAGCAACGGCGGCACCGGCGGCGGATAGAACAGCGGCTGCGCGTAGGGATAGATCTGCGCCGTCCAGCTGTTCGAATAGCTCGCCAGCAGCGTGAACGAACGGGTCAGCTGGCGCGAGACGGTGGTCGTCGCGGTCAGCTCGTCGTAGCGGTGCGGGAACGCATACCAGGTACGCGTCCCCTCCAGCGTCGCCGCGATGCGCGTGCGCAGCGGCCCGCGCACGACGGGCGTCGCGAGGAACGCATCCAGACTGTGCCGCCAGACCGTCGCGTAGTGACTCGCGTCGGGCAGCACGGTCAGCAGTCCGCCGCGGCGGGCATCGTAGCCGACGTCGCCGGTCAACCGCAGGGTCGTTCCGCCGAAGAGCGGCATGTCCGGCGTGCGCAGATCGGTGTCGAACGTCGAGGTGCCGAACGAGCCGAGCGTGTAGGTCATCCGGCCGCCGGCCGGGCCGAAGGCCGCACCCAGGCTCGTCTGCGTGGACCAGACGCCGAACGCGTCGGTGCCTTGCGTGGTGAGCGTGTAGTGCGAACTGAGCCGGCGGTAGGCGTCGAAGCCGGTCGACATCTCCCCGCGCAGGGGCTGATCGATCGCGGCCGTGGCGTAGGCGTCGTCACCCGAGGCGAGCTGTTCTTGCAAGCCGACGTCCGGACCCACCGCGTCGATCCAGCGCCCGTGGATGGTGGTGAGCGCGGTCGAGGTCCCCCACAGGCCGTACGGCTGGTCGAAGTCCGCCGGCGGCAGGGCCGATGCGCCGAAGCCGGCCGAGGTCGCGAACGTATAGAGGTACGATGGAACCGGCACCGCGCCGACCGACGTCGGGAACGCGGCCGGGAGAAAGCGCACGTTCGCGTGCGGAGTGATCGCGGCGTGCCGCGCGCGGATGTAGGCGAAGCGGTCGACGACGTCGGGGAACGCGAAGCGCGCCGGCTCGGTCGGCGCGTCCGTAGCGGGGCCCAAGGCGCGGGTCGTGCGGCGATCTCCCGCGCTCACGTCGAGCAGATCGACCCGATCGCCGTCGAGCTGGAGCGCGATCGCATCGGCGCTGGCCGACGCCGTCCCGCGCGCGATCCGCGCGTGTCCGGCCAGCACGGCGCGATCGGTCTTCAAATCCACCGCGATCGCATCGGCGCTGGCGCGGGTGCCGTCGTCGAGGCGCAACGAGGCGCCACCGCGCCCGACCAGCGCGAGCGTGTCGGAGAAGAAGAAGACCGTACCGGCATCGAGCGTCGCGCTCGGCCGCGCCCACGCGGTTGCCGGGGAGCCGGCGACGCCGGCCAGCACGGCGAGCGTGGCGACCGCGCGCCGACGCATCACGGTGGATTCGCCGGGCCGGGCCTGGGGCTGGGGAATCCACCCGGCGGCGTCGCGCGCGAGCGCGGATACAGCCCGCTGCCGTTGTTGAACGGGTTCGGGTTGAAGGGTGTCGGGATGGCGCCCGGTTGCGCCGCCTGCGGTACGCCGGCGCGGTTGTCGGACCACGCCGCGACGGTCACCTTACGCGAGTACGCATCGACTTCGGGGACGAAGAACGTGATCGGCGGTTCTTCGAGGCCGTCGGGGCCGACCGCGACCGAGTTCCAGGAACCGCGGGTGACGCGGAAGCTGAACTGCGTCCCCGATGCGAGGCGCAGTACCGTGCGGTAGCGTTCGCCGTCGACGCGGTCGAGGCGGACGGCTTGTGGGTTCCAGTCGCTGATGTCAGTCGCCAGGTAGACGATGTCGGTGATCGCGGTCGTCGGCGGGACGGTGACGAGGAACTCGACCGCGACCTCTTTGCCGGTGATGCGATGGCCGTTGCCGTTCAGCTCGGCGGCGGGGACGGTCGCCCCGTTGGCGGCCGCCGCGGTGACCTCGGGTGCGAAGACCGTCTGGAAGGGGACCTTCTTCACCGTCAGGTCCAGCTCGGTGACCAGTTTGGTGGTCGGATCGAGGACCGCGCGCGCGTAGAGTTTGGCGGCGGGCCGCAGCGTCGTCGGCCCGCCAGTCTCGAAGGCGAGCAGCTTGACGTCGGGGGCGAGTTTGAACGCGTCGCCGCTGCTGAAGTAGACGTAGCCGTTGCGCACGTCGAGCAGTTGTCCGGTGAAGCGCACTAAGCCGCCCTGGGCCAGCGTCGGCAACGCCAGCGTGAGGACGGCCAGCGTCGCGAGCAACGTGCAGAGCCGGCGTGCGATCATGGAAGGACTCCGAACGACGCCGCCGGGCTCCAGCGGTTGCCGCCGAAACCGAAGTAGTACGACCGGCTGATGTCGAGCAAGATGTTCTTCGCCACCCGGATGCGGAGATCGGCTTGAATCTGGTTGGGGATCTGGCCGTAGGCACCCGGGACCGGCGCTGGGAAGTTGTCGTAGTGCAGAGCCAGGATGCTGGCGGTAACGTTGCGGCTCGGCGTCCAGACGGTGGCTAGCGTCAAGGCGTGTGAGGTAGCGAACCCGTCGAACGCGGCCAGCCCAAAGAAGCAGCCGTAGCCGGGCTCGCAGACGGAGTTGGCCGACGGCGGATAGGCCGCGAGCTGCTGGGCGCCCCAGTGGTCGCCGGTGTTCTGCACGTCGTAGGAGATGAACGCGTTGAGGTGCTGCTTGTCGAACGGCCGCCCGAGCGAGAAGCGCAGGTCGCTCGAGTCGATCCAATGGGGCACGTTGAACCACTCGCGCCCGCGGTCGTAGCTGGCGCTCGCCGAGTACGGGCCGAGCTTGATCGGCGAGGTGTAGAGCGTCGCGCCGACGTTGTGGTAGAACGCGTCCTCCGGGCCGGGCTGCACGTTATCGTAGCCGCCCTCGCCGTACGCGTCGTGCGCGTCGCCGATCCCGCTGCGCAGCCGGAACAGGAGCGGCACGCTGCGGCTGAACAGGTGGTTCTCGAAGCCCGTCCAGGTCAGGGTGGTCGTGGTCGGGTGCTCGCGCCAAGTCGGCTGGTACGGTTGCGGCACGGGATAGTACAGCGCGTCGTCCGGCGGGTGCCAGTAGCCGAGCAGATAGCCCCAGTAATCGTCGCGGGTCAGGCTCAGGCCGGAGTGCGGCAGCCCGGCGTTGAGATCCAGCTCGCCGAACGCGGCGGCGTTGGCCGGCTCGCGGAACAAACCGTACGACTCGGCCGACTCCTGAAGGAAGAGCCGGGTCTCGAATTTCGGCGACCAGTGCTTGAAGCCGATCAGGTTGAACTGGCGCTGGGCCTGCGTGAGCGGATCGATCCCGAAGACGACGTAGTCGCGATCCCACACGAAGTGCTGATCGAAGGCCAGGTAGTTGCCGTCGATCGGATCGTTGCGCAGGTGCAGCGCGGTCAGGCTGTGCGCCGATCCTTCGAACGGGATGCCGACGTCGAACCGTCCGCCCGCGAAGGCGTTCTCGAAGAAATGCGAGTTGGCCGAGAACATCACGACGTAGCGCGGCAGCGGGATGTAGACGCCGGCGGTCAGGATGCGCGGCAGGTTGAACGTCGCGTTCGTCTTCGGGATGATGCTGACGCTGTTCGCGATGATGTACGGCCGCAGCCCGCTCACGTCTGGGAGGTAGAACGTGTCGCCGGGCTGCGCCCGCCCCGGATGCGGGTCGCTCCAGTTCGACCCGAAGAACGTCCAGCGCTCCGGCGTCGCGGTCGATTCGGGCAGGAAATAGGTCTTGTCGATATCCAGGTACCCGGCCAGCGCGGCGCCGGTCTGGTGGATCCCGGCGCCGTCCACGTGCACGTCGCCGGCGACGACGTAGCGGTTCAGCTTGAGATCCATCGCGAAGGTCTGGCCGCGGATGATCGTCCCGTCCGAGAGCCGGACGCGCACGTTGTCGTCGGCCGTGATCTCGTAGCGGTCGTAGTAGAAGTCGACGTGCCCGGCGTGGATGTCCAGGCTAGCCGGCGGCGTCGCGCGCGCGAGGACCGGTAGCCCGACGAGGAACGCACTCGCCAACAGACAGGCGACCGGATGGCGCATGAGATACATCACGCGTTCAGCGCAGTGGGAGGCACGCTCCTGCGCCGGATGGAACCGCGCCGAACGCCATGCCGCGCATCCTCGCTTTTGTTCTCGACTCCGCCGGCGTCGGTGCCCTCCCAGATGCACAGGCCTACCACGACGCTTCCAACGCGAACACGATTGGGAATGTCGCCGAGCGGCTGGGCGGCCTCGACCTGCCCAATTTCGAACGGCTGGGTCTGGGGCACGTCACCCCGATTCGGGGCGTCGAGGCCGTCGCGGCGCCCCTCGCTGCCGTGGCCAAGATGAGGGAACGCTCAAAGGGGAAGGACACCATCACCGGTCATTGGGAAATGGCCGGCGTGGTCACGGAGGTACCTTTCCCAACCTACCCAAGCGGTTTTCCGCCCGAGGTGATCGAGGCGTTCACGGCGATCGTCGGGCGGCCGCCGCTGGGGAACGTCGCCGCGTCGGGGACCGAGATCATCGCCGAACTGGGCGCGGAGCACCAGCGGACGGGCCGGCCGATCCTCTACACCTCGGCCGACTCGGTCTTCCAGGTCGCGGCCCACGAGGAGACGGTCCCGCTGGCGACCCTGTACGACTGGTGCGAGCGCGCCCGGGCGATGCTGGTCCCCCCGCACGAGGTCAACCGCGTGATCGCCCGGCCGTTCGTCGGGTCGCCCGGCACGTACGTCCGCACCCCGAACCGGCGCGACTATGCGATCGACCCGCCCGAGACGGTCCTCGACCGGCTCGAGCGGGCGGGTGTAGCCGTGCACGCGGTCGGGAAGATTTGCGATATCTACAGCGGTCACGGGATCCGCTCGTCCGTCCGCGTCGCCGACAACAGTGAAGCGGTCGACCGTGCGCTTGCGTTGGCCGACGCCACCGATCACGGTCTCGTGTTCGTCAATCTGAACGATTTTGATAGCAAGTTCGGTCATCGGCGCGACGTACGTGGCTACGGCGATGCCTTGATGCGCCTCGACGCGCGCCTCCCGGAGCTGCTGGAGCGCATCCGCCCGGGCGACAGCTTGATGTTCACCGCCGACCACGGCTGCGATCCGACGCAGCCCGGCAGCGACCACACCCGCGAGTACGTCCCGTACGTCGAATACGGGCCGGTCGCCGGCGGCGCCCGCGAGGTCATCGACGGCCTGGGCTATATCGGGGAACGCTTCGCCGCGATGTTGCTCGGCACACGGGAGCCGCAGCACACATGAGTGCGTTGCAAACGCTCTCGTCGCCGGCCCGCACCACGGAGGAGTGGTCGCTGCCGTTCGCCGTCCCGCCGGCTCCCCGGCGACCGGCCTGGCAGCGAGCCGGGAAGCGCGGCTTCGATCTGGCCGTCGCGTCGCTCGCACTGCTGGTCGCAGCCCCGATCGTCGCGGTCGCCGCGCTCGCCATCGTCGCGATAACCGGCGGCTCCCCGTGGTACGTTCAAGAACGCGTCGGTATGAACGGCCGGCGCTTCCGCATGTTCAAACTGCGGACGATGGTGCGGGACGCGCACGCGCGGCGCGACGAGTTCGCACACCTCAACGAGGTCGACGGCCCGGTCTTCAAGATTCGCAAGGATCCACGACTGCACCCGGTCGGTGCCCTGCTGCGCCGCCTGTCGATCGATGAGCTGCCGAATTTCGTCAACGTGTTGCTCGGTCAGATGTCGGTCGTCGGGCCGCGGCCACCGCTGCCCGAAGAGGTCGCGCACTACGACGAGTTCGCGATGCGCCGCCTGTGCGTGCCACCGGGCGTGACCTGCCTGTGGCAGATCTCCGGGCGCTCCGCCCTCTCGTTCGACGAGTGGATGGAACTCGACAACCGCTACATCGACAGCTGGACGATCGCCGGCGACCTCCGCATCGTCTTGCGCACGGTCCCGGAGGTCCTCGGTGGAACCGGCGCGCACTGAACGGCGCCTGCGCGCCCTTCCCACGCCCTCGGCGACGGCCGTCGCGCGCTCGACCGTCATCGTCATGGCCGCGACGCTGGCCTCGACGCTGCTGGGCTTCCTGCGCGAGGTCGTCAACGCGCGCTATTTCGGCACGCGCTGGGAGATGGACACCTTCCTCGCCGCCGCGACGATCCCGACGATCCTGTTCGGCCTGTTCAACGGCGCGCTGGTAAGCGCGCTCGTGCCGGTGTTCAGCCAGTACCTGGCGACCGGCCGCGACGAGGAGGGCTGGCGGCTGGCGAATACGATCGTCAACGTGCTGGCGATCGTGCTCGTGGTGAGCTGCGCAGCCGGCTGGCTGCTCGCGCCGTGGTACGTTCCGCTGGTCGCGCACGGCTTCCCCGCGCCGCAGATGGGCGTGGCCGTGCGGATGACGCGCTGGATGATGCCCAGCATCATCGGCACCTCGCTGGCCGGCGTCGTCACCGCCGCGCTCAACGCGCAGCACCGCTTCTTCGGCGCCGCGCTGCAAGGGCTGGCGATCAACGTCGTCACGATCGTGACCGTCGTCGTTCTGTTCTCGCGGTTGGGGATCTACGCGCTCGTCCTGGGTACCTCGCTCGGTTTGTGCGCGCAGCTCCTCGTGCAGTTGCCCTCGTTCCTCCGCCTCGGCACGTACCGGCCGGTGATCGACCTGCACCACCCGGGTCTGCACCGCATCATGGCCGTCTTGGGCCCGATCGTCGTCGGCTCGGCGGCCGGCCAGATCGCGCTGTTCTTCGACCGCTTCTTCGCCTCGACGCTCCACCCCGGCTACATCTCCGGGATCAACTACGCGACCAAGCTGGTCGGATTTCCGCAGCAGATCTTCGCCGCCGCCATCGCGACGGTGCTCTTCCCGCTGCTCGCCTCACATTTCGCACGCGACAACCACGCCGAGGTGCGGCGCAGCCTCGTGACCGGCTTGCGGCTGGTGATGTTCATCGCGATCCCGGCGACGCTGGGCCTGATCGTCCTGGCGACGCCGATCGTGCGCACGCTCTTCGAGCGCGGGGAGTTCGGGCCGAGCTCGACGGTGCTCACCGCGCACCTGATCCCGTATGCGGCGTTCGGTCTGGTCGCAACGGCGGCCAATGTCGTGCTCAGCCGGTGTTCCTTCGCCTGCCGCGAGGTCCGCTGGACCGTCGTCATCTCGGTCCTCACGGTGGCGCTCAACGTCGTGCTCTCGCTGCTCTGGCTCGGGCCGTTCGGAGCGAGGGGGCTGCTGGCGGCGAACGCGGTGAGCCAGAGCGTACAAGCGGTGCTGCTGGGCCTGCTCGTGTGGCGGCTGCTCGCGGGTTTCGACGTTCGCGCGCTCATGCGCAGCGCCGGCGGAGCGTTGCTCTGCTCGGCTGCGATGATCGGCGCGCTGCGCTGGATCGCGACCTTCTCGGTCGATCCGGTGCGGCCGTTTTCCGTCGAGGCGCTCTACCTGGCCGGGCAGCTCGCCATCGGCGCGCTCGCGTTCTTAGCGGTCGCGCGGCTGCTGAATCTCGATGAGTTCGCGCTCATCGTCCGCCTCATCGTGCAGAAGTTCGAGCGCCGAATCCCCAGCGCCCCGGAGAACCGCGACGCCCCGATCGCTTAAAAGGTTTTAACCTTCGCCAATCCGCCGGCGCGGAAGAGCTCCGTCACCTTGTCGATCGTCTCCGGCTTGGCGAAGTAGGCGACGACGCTGCGCCCCGCCTCGAGCGCTCCGACGTAGTTCTCGACCTCGTCGTCGGGGATCTCCAGGTCGCCGAGCCGGTCGCTGAGCGTCTCGTTGCGGAAGTATTGCGTGCCGTATCCGCCCGGGGTCGGGGTTCCGCTGGTGAGGCCGGGGACGCCCGTCCCTTGGCCCGTCCCGCCGGTGATGTAGCCGGGGTTGACGACGCCGCGGGCCGGGCTTTGCGTCGAGTCGTCAGGGCCGATCAGCTGGAGCGGGTCCAGCGGGAAACCGGCCGTCTTCAAAGCGTTCTCGAGCGCTTTGATATCGCCGTTCTGGGAGATGCCGGTGACGACCAGACCCACGGGAACCTCGCTGTGCAAGCGTGTGATGGTGGAGAGCAGCCCAGGTTCGCGACGCCGCCGGGTCACCCTGTCGGCGCTGCCGGGACGTGAATCTCAGCGCCAGCCTTGCATCGGTGGGCCACCGATCGGCGCGCGATGCACGGGAGCATCGATCTGCGTCGAGCGGACGAAGGCCAAGATCGCCGCGCCCAAACCGATCAGCCAGACCAGCGCGCTGACGACCCAGCCCAGCATCGGTACGGTCTCCGCCGCGGCGACGACGACCAGTCCGAGGATCATCGCCAAGAGCGGCGAGGGCGTCGCCGTCGGCATGACCAGCTCGCACAACCGGCGCCCGACCAGCAGCGCGATCGCGCCGGTCCCCAGCCAGATCCCGCCCAGCACCGCCAACGCCTCGAGCGCGACCAGCGGGATGCCGATCACGCTGATGCACAGGACGATCGCGATGGGAAGGATCGCCAGCGTGGCGCCGATGCCGGTTGCCACCGCGAGTCCCGGGTGCCGTTCGACCCGATCGAGCGCGACCCGCATGCGCAGCGGGAAGAGCAGGAAGATCAGCAGCACGATCGCGCTGGAGGCCAGGCGCATCACGAGTGTCCGGTCCTGCTGGGCAAACGCGCCCAGCCCATCGCGGCGGCCGACCGTCCACGGCATGAAGTCGCGCACCGTGTCGCCGGTGACGCTGTTCTCCTGGCCCAGTACCTGGCCGCCTTCGACGACCGTGCAGGTCCCGAACACGGCGTTGCAGTCACCGCGCACGATGCCGGCGACGTGGGCATCGCCGAAGACGACGTTGAGGTCGCCGTCGATGGTCTGTCCGGGCGGGACGTAGACGCTGGTGAAGATGCGGGTCTCGCCGCCGTCCTGTCCGCGCACGTCGACCGCTTGCGCTTGGGCGAGCCCCGTCAGCGCGGCGAAGGCGACGACGACGGCGAACAAGCGGGCGATCACGAGCGCAGGCGCGCGGCGACGCGCGGCCGCATGACGGCGACGCCGACGACGGCGGCCAGCGCGAGGGCGACGTTCAAAGCGAGCACGATCTCGACCAGCGCGCCGAGCGAACCGAAATCGTCGATCAGTCGCGCCGAGGCGTGACCCAGCGTGCCCAGCGCGCGAGTCAGCTCGCGGCTCACGTCGAGGGCGGTCTCACCGAGCGCGTGCATCGATGCCGTCTCGACCAGGAAGGCCGCACCGATCAGCAGCCACGCCGCGACCAGGTAGCAGACGAGGTAGGCGGCGACCGGCGGCGAGCTGCTGCGCGGCCGCGAGAGCGAGCGCACCTCGGCCATCGTCGCGAAGGTGAAGTTCGGCGGCAGCTCGGGGGCGCTGGGCGCGGCGAGCAACGCATCGACGACGCGCAGCTCCTCCAGCACGCCGGTGCAGCGGCCGCAGGCGCGCAAGTGCGCGACCAACCGCGCGCGCCGGACGGCCGTCAGCGTGCGATCGAGATACGCCTCGAAGAGCGCCTCAGATGAGCTGCAGCTCACCGAAGCCTCCGAGTGCGCGCAGCGTGCCGGTCGCCGAGGTGCCGTGGGCATTCGCTTCGCGCTGGCGCAGCTTGTGTGCCAAGGCGAGTTTCCCGCGATGGATCAGCGTCTTGACGTTGCCGAGCGAGAGCCCCATCGTGGTCGCGATCGTCTGGTAGTCGAGGTTGTCGTAGAAGCGCAGCGCGAGGATCGTGCGGGTGCGCTCGGGGAGTTCGGCCAGCGCCGCGCGGACCTCGGCCTCGGCCTCGGCGCGCAGGACGCCGCCGGCCGGATCGGCTTCGTGGGAGAGGTCGGCCAAGGTGTTCTCGAGCGTTTGCTCGTCGCCCAGTTCGGCGACCGTCGGCCGGCGCAGGGAGCGCCCCAAGAACGTCCGCACGACGTTGCGGGCGATGTGGTAGAGCCAGGTCGAGAAGCGGCCCAGATCGGGGTTGAACGTCCCGAGGTGCGCGAAGCCGCGCAGAAACGTCTCCTGGGTCAGGTCGGCGACGTCCGAGGGCTGTCGTACGCTCGCCCCGATGAAGGAAGCGATCCCGCGCTTGTACCGCTCGACCAGCAGGCCGAAGCGGTCGCGGTCGCCGGCGAGGACCGCCTGGACGAGAAACTCGTCCGTGAGCTCGGGGACTGACTGCACAGCCATCCTACCTGTAAGTACCGTCGTGCGGGCGGGAAGTTTCCGCGCCGAGGGCGCAAGGGGACTCGGCCGGCGTGCAGCCGTAGAGGTCGCTCGCATGCACGTCTTGGTCACCGGTGGCGGCGGTTACATCGGTCTGGAGCTCTGCCGCCAGCTCCTCGAGCGCGGGGATTCCGTGCGGGTGGTCGACCGGTTCTTCTTCGGCGCCGAGTACGCGCGTGCGCTGGCCGAGGGCTCCGGCGGCCGACTGACCGCGATCGCCGGGGACGTGCGCGAGTTCGACGAGGCCTGGCTCGAGGGGATCGATGGCGTCTCGCACCTGGCGGGGCTGTCCAACGATCCGACCGCCGAGTACAACCCCGCGGCGAACTGGCAGATGAACGCGCTTGCGACGGAGCATCTGGGGCAGGTCTGCCAGCGGCGCGGGATCGCGCGCTTCGTGTTCGGCTCCTCGGCCTCGGTCTACGACGGCATCGGCCCGGGGATGTTCGACGAACGCACGCCGGTGCAGCCGCGCGGCGCGTATTCGCTCTCGAAAAAATACGCTGAGGACGCGCTGCTGCGCCTGGCCGACGAGCGCTTCGGCCCGACGATCTTGCGCCAGGGAACGGTCTACGGCTGGTCGCCGCGGATGCGCTTCGACTTGGTCGTCAACACGTTCCTCAAGGACGCGATCGCCGTCGGCAAGCTGTACCTGCACGGCGGCGGCTGGCAGTGGCGCCCGTTGGTCGACGTCACCGACGTCGCCCGCGCGCACGTCGTCTGCTTGACCGCGCCGCTGGCCCAGGTGCGCGGCGAGATCTTCAACGTGATGCAGGAGAACTACCAGGTGCGCCAGCTCGCGATGCTGGTCGCCGGCTCGCTCTCGCTGCGCGGTCGCCAGGTCACGCTCGAGGAGGCGCCGCTGCCGAAGATCGTGCGCGACTACCGGATGTCGAACCTCAAGCTGACGCAGGCGCTCGGCTTCACGCCGGCCGTGACCGTGCTGGAGTCGATCGACGTCATGCTCGCGCGGCTGCCGCTCGACGACGTCGCCTGGCTGACGAACCCGCGCTGGTACAACATCGCCTGGATGACGATCCTCGAGGAGGCCCACGCCGTCCAGCGCCCCTTCGCCAGCATCTACTAGGCACCCCAGTGGCCGGCAGCCCTCAAATGCCAAATGATTCATGGGCGGAGTCGGGAGCTTCCCAGCGGAATATGTGGCTGTTCAGCCATGAAGCTCCGTATCGATTCGGTAAGCGTCTCCCATGCCCGGCAGCTCGCCGGCGCGATCGTCGACCCGATCGCCGGCTTCATCGCGGGGCACTCGACGCTGAGCGTCGAGCGGGCCGTCGCGCGGCTGTGCGGGATCGACGGGGTCGACGAGCACGGCGTGCCGCTGCCGAACCGGCTGGTCGACGCGCTGCCCAACCGCGAGCACGGAGTTGCCCGGACGCTGGGGGCGGCGCTGGCCGCGCAAGGGGGTTCGCCGCAGCAGGTCGCCGAGGCGGTCGCGGCCGGCGAACCGCTGCCGGATCCCGCCCGTATGCCGGAAACGGCCCTGCGCGCCGCGTTGCGACCGTGGGTCGAACGCGGTCTGGCCCGCATCGACGCGGTCCGCGGGCGCCGCGCGGAGCTGCTGGTCCGTCTACCGCAAGCACCGCCGCCGCTGCTCTACGTGATCGTCGCCAGCGGAAACATCTACGAGGACCGCACGGCCGCCGTCGCCGCCGCCGAGGCCGGCGCACAGATCGTCGCCGTCATCCGCTCGACCGCGCAGTCGCTGCTCGACTACGTCCCCTACGGCGCGACGACCGAGGGTTTCGGCGGCACCTACGCCACCCAGGAAAACTTCCGCATCATGCGCGCCGCGCTCGACGACGTCTCCGAGCGCCTGGGGCGCTACGTGATGCTCACCAATTACGCCAGCGGTCTGTGCATGCCGGAGATCGCGGCGACCGCCGCGCTCGAGCGGCTCGACATGCTGCTCAACGACTCGATGTACGGGATCCTCTTCCGCGACATCAACATGCAGCGCACGTTCGTCGACCAGCACTTCTCGCGCCAGCTCAACGCGCGCAGCGGGATCATCATCAACACCGGTGAGGACAACTACCTGACCACTGCCGACGCGATCGATCAGGCGCCGGCCGTGCTCGCCTCGCAGTTCATCAACGAGGCCTTCGCCCACCGCGCCGGACTTCCCGACGAGCAGATCGGTTTGGGTGACGCGTACGAGATCGACCCCGACCTCGAGGACGGCTTCCTGTTCGCCCTCGCGCAAGCCCAGCTCGCGCGCCAGATCTTCCCTGCCGCGCCGCTGAAGTACATGCCGCCGACCAAGCACATGACCGGCAACGTCTTCAAGGGCCACCTGATCGACGCGATGTTCAACCTCACCTCGGTGATGACGGGTCAGACGATCCACCTGTGCGGGATGTTGACCGAGGCGATCCACACGCCGTTCTTGGGCGACCGCGCGTTGGCGCTCGAGAACGCGCGCTACGTGATGCGCACGGCGCGACACTTCGGCGACGAGATCGAGATCAAAGCCGGTGGGCGCATCGAACGCCGCGCGCAGGACGTGCTGGCGGCGACGCTGCGGCTGCTCGAGGACGTTGCCCAGCGGGGCCTGATGACCGCGATCGAGACGGGCAGCTTCGCCGACGTGCGCCGGCCGCGCGCGGGCGGCCGCGGCCTCGAGGGCGTCTTCGCCAAGGACCCGGCCTACTGGAACCCGTTCGCCGACGCGCTCGCCGGCGAGCTGGTCGCGGCGTCGTGAGCCTGGTCAAGCCGTACGGCGACACGCTCGACGACGGCGCCGTCCAGCTCTCGTTCACCCTCCCGATCCCCTGGAGCGAAGCCGCCGACGAAGTGGCGCGGCAGTTGGTCGCCAAGATGGGCTTCACCGACGTCGCGGTCGCCGACGGGCGAGCGATCGCCAGCCGCTTCTCGTTCTTCGTCGTCTACGCGCGCACACCGGTCGCGATCGACGTCTCCACCGTCACCGCCCCGGCCGCCGTCGGCGAGGCCCTGACGATGGACGCGGTCGACGCGCTGATCGCGCAGCGGATCGGCCGCAAGCTCAAGGTCGTCGGGGCCTGCATCGGGACCGACGCCCACACGGTCGGGATCGATGCCATCCTCAACATGAAGGGCTACCAGGGTCATTCGGGCTTGGAGCGGTACCACGGCTTCGAGGTGTACAATCTCGGCAGCCAGATCGCGGTCGACGATCTCGTCGCCTTCGCCCAGGAGCACCAGGTCGACGCGATCCTCGCCTCGCAGGTCGTGACGCAAAAGGGGAGCGACATCGCCAACTTCACCGCCTTGGCCGAGCGACTCGAAGCGGCGCACCTGCGCGGGCGCATCCTGCTGCTCGCCGGCGGGCCGCGGGTGACGAACCTGCTGGCGGCCGAGCTGGGCTACGACGCCGGCTTCGGTCGCGGAACCCTGCCCAGCGAGGTCGCGACGTTCATCGCGCGCCGGATCGCGGAGCGCGTCGCGGCGTGAGGCCGGCGCTGGCCGCGCTCGGGCTCGGCGCGGCACTCGCCGCCGCCGCACCCGCGCTGGCGGTCGATCGCGGCGTCGGCGCTGCTGTCCCCAAGCCGACGGCCAGCGGCGCGCCGTGGACCGACGAGCAGATCGCGGCGCTCGCGGCGAACGTCGACGTCGCGCTGGCCGGCGCGGCGACGTTGCACGGCGCGCACGTCGGTATCTACGCGATCGACGCGCGTGACGGTCGCGTCCTCATCGAGCGCAATCAGGACCAGGCGTTCCAACCCGCCTCGACGCTGAAGCTGTTGGTCGGCAGCGCCGCCCTCGATCACCTCGGTCCCGACTACCGCTTTCGCACCACGCTGGTGGTGTTCGGCAAGACCGTCGACGGGGCGTTCCACGGCTCGCTCGTGCTGCACGCGGGCGGCGATCCGCTCCTGCGTGACGCGGACTTCGACGACGCCGCGACGGCGGTCGCCAACGAAGGGATCCACAGCGTCACCGGGGTTGCGATCGACGAGAGCCATGGCGAGCGGGCGGGCTATCTGCCGGGGTGGACGTGGGACGACTTCGCCTACTCCTACGCGCCGGTCATCGGACCGCTCGCACTGGATGAGAACGTCGTCCATCTGACCGTGACGCCCGCCGCGCAGGCCGGCTCGATCCCGACCGTCACGGTGACGCCGGTCGGCGAGGTCGTGCACACGCTCGGCGAATGCTCGCCGACCGCCGGCGTGCAGGTGGTCATGGACGCGGTGACCGGTGCCGCCGGTGTCCCGGACACGATCGACGTCGCGCGCACGCGGGCGGGTTGCATCAGCGTCGTCGGCCAGATCGCGCTCGGCGCAACGCCCGACCATCTCGACGCGGCCGTCCCGAACCCCTACGCATACGCCTATGCGGCGCTGGTCGACGCGCTCGAGCGCCACGGCGTCTCGGTGCTGCCGGCCGTCGGGCCGGCGCCGCTCGTCCTGCCGGCATCGAGCGAAGCGAGAGTCGTCTGGTCGCACGACTCGGAACCGCTGCGCGACCTGCTGGCCGACATGTGGTTCCCCAGCGACAACCTCGTCGCCGAGATGCTTCTGCGCGAACTGGCGTTCGCGGTCGACGGCGCTCCGGGGACGACGGCCAATGGGATCGCGTACGAGAAGACGTGGCTGACCGGGATCGGCGTCGATCCGAGCGCGATCACGCTCGTCGACGGGAGCGGTCTTTCGGTATACGACCGGATCACGCCGATCGACCAGGTCGCGATCCTGCAGCACGACTGGAACGGCCCGCAGCGCGATCTCGTCCTCGACGATCTCCCGATCGCCGCGGTGCGCGGGACGCTCAAGGACGACTTCGAACGCGACAGCCCTACGGCCGGCCACCTCTTCGCCAAGAGCGGCTCGCTTTCGCACGTGCGCACGATGGCCGGGTACGCGGTCAACGCGACGCACGGCACGGTGATCTTCGCCTTCGACGTCGACGACTGGGTCGGCGATCCGGCGGCGCTCGCCGACGTACGCGCGCGCGTGCTGGCGCACTTCGTCCAAGACTGATGCTCGGCGCGCGCTTCGAGGCGGAGATCCGCGAGCAGCCCGCTGCGTGGCGCCGGGTCGCGGCCTCGGACGCGGCGGAGCGTTTGGCCGCGGCCGTCGCCGGCCGCGACGTCCTCTTCTTGGGCAGCGGGAGCTCGCTGTGCGTCGGTTTGCTCGGCGCGTTGGCGTTCCGGCGGCGCGGCGTGCGGGCGTGGGCGCTGGCGGCGACCGAAGCGCGCTTCGATCGGGCGGCGTATGGCGACGCGTGCGTCGTGGCGCTCTCGCAGAGTGGCCGGGGGGCCGACCTGCTCGACGCGCTCGACCTGCTCGCAGCGCCGCGGGTCGTCGCGTTGACCAACGATCCCGACGCGCCGCTCGCCGCGCGGGCGGGGGTCGCGATCGACATCGGCGCCGGACCCGAGCGCGCCGTGCCGGCGAGCAAGAGCGTCACCACGACCGCGGCGATCGTGCTTTGGGCGGCGGCGCTGGTCGGCGGGGCACGGCACCGCGACGCCGCCGCGCTGCGGCGCACCGCTACCGATGTCGAGGCCTGGCTCGCCGGTCCCGACCTCGCCGCGGTGGTCGCCGCCGCGGCGGACGTAGCGGGCCGGCGCGCCGTCGCGGTCGTCGGCGCCGGCTACGGCGTCCCGATCGCCTACGAGCTTGCGCTCAAGATCAAAGAGGCGAGCTACGTCCACGCCGAGGGCTTTCCGGCCGGCGAGTTCCGTCACGGCAGCTCGGCGATGCTCGAGGCGTCGAGCGCGATCGTCGGCATCGTCGACGATCCCTCGCGAGCGGTCGTGCGACGCCCGCTCGACGAGGCGGTGGTGGCCGGTGCGGCGCGCTACGCGATCGGCGCGCCATGCGGTGACGTCCCGCTGCTCGGGCCGCAAACCGACGAGCCGTTCAACACGCTGGCGTGGTTGGTAGCGGGGCAGACGCTCGCGCTGTACACCGGCCGCGCGAAGGGCGTCGACTCCGACGCGCCGCGCGGGTTGCACAAGTTCGTCGAGTGAACGCCCCGGCCACGCGCCTAGCGTTCGCGTCGCTGCTGCTCGCCGCCGGCGCCGCGCTGGTCGCGAACGCGCAGCCGTTGGCGTGGCCGACGCCGCTGCCGCGCAGCACGCCGGCGCCGCAGCCGACGCAGCTCTGGTCGGGCGCGCCGGCGAGCGCGTTCGCGCTGACGGTCGAACCGCTGGGCGTCACGCCGGACGGCGAGGCGCGCGCGCTGGTGCGGGTCGCGCTGCGCGACCCCGGCGGCGCGCCGACGCTGTTGCGGCGCGGCGGCGACTTCACCTTTCGCGTCGATCGCGGCAGCGTGCAGTGGCAGACGCGGCTGCGCTACGGCGGTCCGGCGGCGATCGTCGCGGTCCGCGACGCCGGGCCGGTCGCGATCCACGTGGTCGCGAACCAGCCGCCCAGCTTAGGTGCGGCACGCGCGGGCTTCGCGACGCGCGCGGAGCCGGTCGTCGTCGCCGGGGCCCTCGGCCCGCATCTGGTGCGCCTCGGTTGGTTTCCGCGCGTGCGCCGCGGGAGCGTGCGGATCGCCCGGGTCGTCGCCGGCGGTGCGGCCGTGACGGCCGCCGTGTTGCGCGCGCCGGTCTCGTCGTGGGACGACGGCGCGGTCACGCCCGGCCGGGTCGCGCGCTACGTGGTCGTCCTCCCGGGGAGCCGACATGCCGTGCGCGCCGTCGTCCCGGCGGAGCTGCCGGCGGCCGATGCGCAGGTGCTGCGCGGCACGGCGGCCTGGCTCGCGTTCTCCGGCGATCCGCTCGATGACGCGCGGTACACCGCGCTCGACGTCGACCAGATCGTCGCGACCGCCGTGCGCGCCCGGTTGCGCATGGTCGAACTGCGGCTCGCCTACGGCGCCTTCGCCGAGACGACCGCCGCCGCGCAGCCGACGATCGATGCGCTGATCGACGGGCTGACCACGCACGGGATCCGCGTCTTGGGCTGGACGGTCCCGCGCACGCCGGCCGCCGACGATCTGGCCGAGGCGACGGCGGTCGCCGCGATCCGGACGCCGGCCGGGAACGGCCTCAGTGGCCTGGCGGTCGACCTCGAGCGCGGCGAGGAGTTCCTCGGGGAGGGGCCGTCCGGGGCCGCGGCCTTGGCGGGATACCTCGCCACGCTGCGGCGTGCGGTCGGTCCGCGCGTGCTGCTGGTGGCGACCGTCGAGGACCCCTTCCTCGAACATCTCGGTCCGGCGACCTATCCGTACGCCGCGATCGCACGGGCCGCCGACGTCGTGCAGCCGATGGTCTACTGGCGGGGCTTGGGCCACGCGTCCGGCGCGCGCGGGGCCGTCGCCGGTTCGATCGCGACGCTGCGGCGGCTCATCGGCGGCGTCCCGATCGACGTCGGCGTCCAGACCGCGGCGCTCGGCCCGCGCGGGGCGCCGGGGCCCGACGAGCTGGCCGCCGCGCTCGCCGAGAGCCGCGCTCGCGGCGCCCTCGGCGTCGCCTTCTACGATTGGTCGGGGACCGATCCCCAGCAGTGGGCCGTCTTGGCCGCCGCTGCCGTCGCGGACGAGCTGCCGCCGGCTCGGGGAGTTCCCGCGGCGGAACGCAAACCGTAGCCGGAATGCTCTTCGAGCGGTCGCGTTCTCGGTAGCTCGCTGCAATGATCTTCCACCCGCTGACCGTCTCGTTACGGCACGAGGCGCACCCTCCGGTCGACGTCGCGAGCGTCATCGTCTACCTGTGCTGCGCGGTCGGGGTCGGGCTGCTCACCCGCCGCCGCCCGGCGTTGGGCGTCGCCGCACTATTGGTGCTGGCGCCGTTCGACCTGGCGCGCTACGTCGGGCCAACCTCGATCACCACGCTCAAGGCGGGACTGGTCGGACTCTTGGCCGTGCTCGCGTTCTCGCGGCCGGATCTAGCCGCGTTTCGAACGCTCCCGGTGCGGGTGATGCTGGCCGCCTTCTTCGCCACGCTGATCGCGATCGCGTTGAGCGCGATCCACGCGCAGGACCTCGGCGCCGTCGTGCGCGAGGCGTTCAAAAACGGCGAATACCTGGTGCTGTTCGCCGGCGCGATCGCGGCCTTCGCGGCCGATCCCGACGACCGTCCGTTCTGGCGCATGCTCGAGCTGGCCGTCGCCCTCGTCTGCTGCTCGGCGTTGGCCGAGTACCTGCTGGGCGCGCACAGCGGGATCTTCCTGCGCGGGTGGGTGCTCCCGCGCATCGCGGGTACGCTCGAAGGCCCCAATCAGTTGGCCGGATACCTCGACGTCGTCCTGCCGGTCTTGGTCGCACGCGCACTGATCCATCGCGATCGCATCTTGACGGCGGTGATCGTGCTCGCCGCGCTGACCGACCTGCTGACCATCTCGCGGGCCGGGATCCTCGGTGTCGTCGTCGGCATCGCCGTCGTGCTGGCCGTGCTGCGCCCGGCGCAGCGTCTGGCCTGGCGCTACGCCGCCGTGGTGGCGGTGATCGTCCTCGGCGGGGGGACGCTCGCGTCCCGCGCCGGCGTCCCGGTCGGCTACTTCTCGCTCGACCAGGTGACGCAGTCGGCCGACCATCTCGGCAATCGCAGCGAGCTGTGGCGTGCGGCGATCGCCCTCTGGCGGACCTCGCCCCTCTTCGGCGTGGGCGCCGGCAACTACGAGCTCGACTTGGCGCAGGTCGGGCTGTTCGGCGTGCGCACACACGCCAACAGCATCTATTTGCAGAGCCTGGCCGAAGAAGGACTGGTGGGCTTACTGACCACGGTCTCGCTGTTCGCGGTGACGATTTGGACGTTGGCGCGGAGCGCCGTGCGGCGCCCGCTGGTCGTCGGCGCGCTGGGCGCGACCGTCGCGCTGAGCGTGCACCAGGTGACGGACGACCTCTTTTTCTTCCCGAAGGTCGCCACCACGTACTGGTTGGTAACCGGGGTCGCGGTCGCCGAGATCGCCGCGCGGTACCTGTTCGAGCAACGGCGCGCCGCCACGTATCCGTTGAGCGCGACAACGGCGCAATGAGCGGTACGCGGCAGCGCGTTGCGCTGGTGGTGCCGTTCTTCGGGCGCGATCTGCGCGGGCGCAAGGAGCGCTTCGCGTTCGCCTTCGCGACGCACCTCGCGCTCGAGGGGCTCGACCTCGACGTGTTGACGACGACCGCTACCGATGAGGCGCCGGACGCGAACTCCTTCTATCCGGGGACCGACCTGACCGAGCCGTTTCCGGTGCTGCGCTTCGGCGTGAGCGCACCCGACCGCGTCGCGTACGAAGAGGCCGTGCTCGCCGCAGGGAACGGCCCGAGCCTCGCGCTGCTCGACGAACGCGTGCGCAGTCCCGACCTGCTGGCGCACGTGCGGGCGGTTGCCCAGCGCTACGATGCGTTTCTGTTCCTCGACATCAGCGTGCCGACGACGGTGCGCTCGCTCCCCGACGTCGCGGAGCGCGCCATCCTCGTCCCGTTGCTCGACGACGGCCCGGCGGAGCGGTTGCCCGACGTCGCCGAGATGGTCGCGCGAGCGCGCATGATCCTGTGCAGTACCGAGGCCGAGGCGGCTCTGCTGGGCGACCTGTTCGGAGCGTCGGCGCGTGCTCGCACCCGCATCCTGGGGCTTGGTGTCGACCGCGTGCCGCCCGAGGACCTGCCCGGCGAGCGCGTGCATCGATTGACCCGCGGCCAGCACTATCTGCTGCTCGTCGGTGACGATCCACTCGCTCGCGCGCAGATCGATGCGAGCGGCACGCGCGTCGTCGCGCTGAGCGCGGTCGAGGAACGCGACCGCGCCGCTTTCTTCGCCAGTGCGCGGGCGGTTGCGGTAACCGGCGCCGGTGCCGGATTCGTCCCCGAGGTCGCCGAGGCGTGGGCCTACGGGAAGGCCGTCCTGGCGGCCGAGAACGCCCCGGGCGCCGCGGCGCTGGTGCGCGAGACGGGCGGCGGCGTCGTCGTTCCCGCGGAGAGCTGGATCGCGGCACTGCAGGCACTCCCCGATGACGACGCGCTCGCGCTGCTCGCGCGCCGCGGGATGGGATATCTCGCGGCCGTGGGCGGTTGGCAACGGGTTGCGGCGCAGACCTCCGAGGCGATCGACGCGCTCGCGGCCCTCGAGGATGGGCGCCCACGCGACGCACTGCTGGCCCAGGTCGCCTACCTCTACCCGCTGGTGCAGCGGCAGCGCCGGACGATCGACGCGATGCGGGTCAGCCGGTTCTGGCAATTGCGCGACGCGTGGTTCGCCGCCAAGCGCCGGCTCGGGATCGGTCCGGCGGTCGATCCGGTGCCGGCGCCCTCGACCGAGGACCGCGCCGCCGAGCTGGCGGCGCTCGGGGATCCCTATCAGCTCTTTCGCGAACACCACCGGCTGCGCGTCGAGGACGCCGACCGGATGCGGCGGGTGGTGCGGTTCTTGCCCCGGCAGATCGCCTTCGGCATCGTGATCGAAGCCCGCGGCAGCGGCAACGACGTGCTGGGCGTGCTGCGGTCGCTGCGCGATCAAGTGTACGAGAACTGGACGGCGCGCGTCTTGGTCGATGACGCCGCCGGGGTGGACGACGCAGATGACCTGCGCGTGCTGGCCGCCGGCGAGGCGCGGATCGTGCTCGTTCCGCCCGGCGGCGACCGTTTCGGCGACGCCGGCCTGATCGGCGGTCTGCGGCCGCAGGATCGCCTCGAGCCCCATGCGCTCTTCGAGTTCGCCCTCGCCCTGCAGGATGACGTCGACGTGGTCTACTGCGACGAGGATCGGCTCGACGATGACGGCGTACCGCGCGATCCGTGGTTCAAGCCGGACTGGTCACCGGAGACCTTGTTGACCCGGGACTATGTGGGCGCCCTCTGCGTGATGCGGCGAGACCTCGTCGAGCGGGTCGGCGGCGTGCGGGACGTGTTCGAGAGCGCGCAGTGGTACGACACGCTGCTGCGCGTCACGGAGCACACCGAACGCGTCGCGCACATCGCGCAAGTGCTGTGCCATCGCGGCGAGCTCAGCCGGGTCGAGCGGATCGACCAGAAGCTCGCCGTTGAGGCAGCGTTGCTGCGGCGCGGCGAGGCGGCCACCCTCACGGCGACCGACTGCGGGATCGACGTGCGGTTCTCGGTGCCGGGCGGCGAGCGTGTCTGCGTCGTGATCCCGACCCGCGACCGCTCCGACCTGCTGGGACCGTGCATCAGCTCGCTGTTCGAGCGCACGGCGTACCGCGACTTCGACGTGCTCGTCGTCGACAACGGTAGCCGCGAGGCCGAGACTCTCGAGCTGCTGGCGAGCTGGGAGCGGGAACAGCCGGAGCGCTTTCGCGTGCTGCGCGACCCCGCGCCGTTCAACTACGCACGGCTCAACAACGAGGCCGTGCGTGCCGCCGCCGCGCCGTTCGTCGTCTTGCTCAACAACGACACCGAAGTGCTGACGCCGGACTGGATGGAGGCCATGTTGGGCCAGGCCCGTCGCCTACAGATCGGCGCCGTCGGCGCGACGCTGGTGTACGGCGACGGAACGGTGCAGCACGCCGGCGTCGTGCTCGGAATCCTCGGACTCGCCGGGCACGCGCACCGGTTCCTGCCGGCGACGACGCCCGGCTACCACTGCGGGCTGCAGCTCGACACGAACTATCTCGCCGTGACCGGCGCGTGCATGATGATCGAGTCGCGCAAGTACTGGGAAGTCGGTGGCTTGGACGAGGCGCTGGCCGTCTCGTACAACGACGTCGACCTGTGCCTGAAGCTGCGGCGTGCCGGCTACCGCAACGTCTTCGTGCCGAGCGCGCGCCTATACCACTATGAATCCAAGAGCCGCGGAACGGACGACACCCTGGCCAAAGTGAGGCGCGCCATGGAAGAGGTCGAGACGATCCGCACGCGCTGGCCGGTCTGGGCCGCCCGCGACCCGTACTACAATCCGAACCTCACCGTCGACGCCGAGGACTTCGGGTTGCGGCTGTGATCGCACGCATCCGGCGCAGCGATCTCCTGCATCACGGTGCGATCGTGTTCGGCGGCGTCGTCGCCGCGAACGCTTTCAACTATCTGTTCTACATGCTGGTCGGACGGCTGGCCGGCGTCGTCGTCTACGGCGAGGTGACCGCGCTCGTGTCGGCCTTGCTCGTCGTAGGCGCGCCTGCCAACGTCGGTCAATTGATCCTCGCCAAGCTCGCCGCGGACCTCGAAGCCGCCGGTGATCGCGCCGCGTTGCGCCGACTCGCAAACCTCGTCGCCATCTGGGCGCTCTTCGTCGGCCTGCTCGTGGTGCTGGCGGTCTTCGTCGAGCGAGACCGAATCGCGACGTTTTTCAAGCTTGGCGACGCCGCCCCGGTGGTCGCGGCAGGATTCACGCTCGCGGTGTTCTTCGTCACGTGCCTGCAACGCGGCGTCCTGCAAGGTGCACATCTGTTCGAGCAGTACGCCACTACGCTCGCCTTCGAAGGTGTTGCGCGGGTCGTACTCGGTGTCGTGTTGGTGACGAGGTTCGGCGCGGCGGGCGCCGTGGCCGGCGTTGGGCTGGGAATCGCTCTCGCCGGCGCGTACAACGTGTCGATCTTCCGGCGATCGTTCGGGTCGAAGAGCGCACGCATCACGCTCGATGGGCCGGCGCTCAAGCGCATCGTAACCGGCGTCGGCTTGGGGCAAGTGACGCTCACCGTGCTGACTTACTACGACGTGTCGTTGGTGAAGCACGTCTTCGACGCCCGTTCGGCGGGCCTGTACGCAGCCGCCGCGCTCGTCGGACGGGCGGTTATCGCCGCAGCGGCGTTCATTCCGACGATCGTGCTACCCAAGGCGGCGGCACGCGTGGCGGCAGGTCGTTCGACGCTCCCGCTGCTCGGGACGGCGATGGGTTTGGCCGCGGCGTTCGCAGCGATTGCGGCCCTGTTCAGTTTCTTCGTGCCGTCGCTCGTTGTGAGGGCGGTCGCGGGTGGGGCGTTCGAAGGGGCCGCCGGCCTCGTGCTGCCCTACGTGCTCGCCAGTAGTGCGCTATCGCTCGCGACGGTCGTCGCATCCTACAACTTCGGGCTGCACCGCTATGTGTTCGTCGGCCCGGTCCTCGTCGCGGCGTGCGCCGAGATCGTGGCACTCTCGTTGTGGCATCCGTCGCTGCGCGCGGTCGTCGGCGTCCTTCTGGTCGGGCACGTCTGCGTGCTGATGGCCTCCCTGAACGGGGTATGGTCGCCGCTCACACGCACCCGAGCAACCGAAGCGAATGAGCCGCTCGCGGGGTCGGAAGCCACGCTCGTCTAAGGGAAACGAGCGACAGGAAAGGACTCCCGTAAGAGCCTATTGGGGGAGTCCTACGATGCCAGTCTCCTTTCTGAAGAAGTATTCCATCGAGGCGGCGATCATTGCGGGCTTCCTCGTGCTCCTCGTGGCGGCCGTTGTGTACTCGAGGCTGCAAGATGGTGGGGCCAACGCCCAGCCGCAGACGGCGGCCCTTCGTGCGGCTCTGCACGACACTCCAAGCCTGGACGGCCTCAGGAAAGATGCGGGAAAGGCACCCGTTTCGCTCGACGTCATCTCGCAGTCGGGCCAGCAAGTGACTCTCGCGGGAGCAAAAGGGGCGGTCTCCGTATCGTTCTCGCCGGATAGGGCGCTCACGTTCTCCGGTTGGGCCGTCGATGGGGACGCTGCGAATGCCGCAGACGGAGTATACCTCGTTGTCGACGGCTCCCGACGCTTTCCGGCAGCGTATGGTATCGACCGGCCCGACGTGGCCCAGGCGTTTCACGCGCCGAATGCCGAACGAAGTGGCTTCGCAGTCGATGTGCCGCCGCACGTCTTTCATGCCGGCGCGTACCGGCTCGGCCTCCTGGTCGTCGACAAGTCGGGAAAGGGGTACTACGTCGACGCCCCACAAGTGACGATCGTCTTCGGAGACCAGCGCCGTTGAACAAAGGTCTCCGGGTCGCTCTTCTCGTCCTGGTTCTCCTCCCGATAACGCTGAGCTTGCCCTCGCTCACGGGCATCTTCAACGCCGACCCGATGCTGCGGTTCTCGGGATTGGGATATGGTGCCTTACCGGGTCTCCTGCCCGGCTTGCCGTTAATCGATCCGAGCATCGGCACTGTTCATCAGTCCCTTGGCCACCTCGCAATCAGCGATCTGCTTCACGGCCACATGCCGTTCTGGGATCCCTACCGTGGCGCCGGACTCGCGCTGCTCGGTGAGATGAATGGGTCGCCATTCTATCCGCTGATGGCTGTCCTACTCCTACCCCGCGGCCAGGTGATCATGGAAGTCCTGGTCCAGATCTTGAGCGGCCTCGCGACGTTCGGCGTGCTGAGATCGCTCGGGCTCGGCGTGCTTCCAGCCGCGACCGGTGGGTTGCTGTTCGAGTTCAACGGGACGATGGCGTGGCTCGGCGGGGGCTGGAACTACCCCTCCCCATGTCTCCCACTGCTCATCTACGGCATCGAAAAGCTCCGCGGAACGACGATACGTGCCCGCGCACTCGCGATTGCGATCATGACGCTCGCGATCGCCATTTCGATCAGCGCGGGTTTCGTCGAAATCTCGTTCCTCAACGGGCTGCTGGCCGGTGCTTGGGCGGCCTATCGCTGGAGTCGTACGCCGCGCGCAGCCCAGCTTGCAATGGCAGCCGGGCTGGCTCTCTCTGCAGTCGCAGGCTCTCTGCTCGCCTCGCCGATCATCATCGCCTTCTTCGACAATCTCGGCATCGGTGACGTGGGCGGTAACCATAGCGGCGTAAGCGCGTGGTTTCATTTGCCCACGAGCGCGTTGTTGCAAAAGTTCGCCCCATATATTTGGGGGCCTATTTTTTACTACAAGTACGATCCGTGGGGCCAGACGGGTGGCTACCTCGGTTTTGTCGTCCCGATCGTTGCCCTCGCCGCGCTTTTCGGCTGCCGCGACCGAGGCCTTCGCTGGGTTCTGATCGGATGGGTTGCCGTCGCGATGGGCTCGACATTCGGCTTTCGCCCGTTTCAGGCGCTGTTGCTTCTCGTACCGGGCGTACGATTCACGGCTTCGTATCGGTACCTCGATATGTCGTGTGCCTTTGCTCTGGCCGTCTTGGTTGCATTTTGCATCGATGATGCGCGGACGATCGCGTGGACCGAACTACGCCGGCGCCTGCTCGTAGGCGCCTTCGTCGTCGTCGTCGCGTTTCTGGTCTGCTTCTGGGCGTCGACAGGGACCATCCTGGAGTTGCGTAGCGGGCCCGGATACAATTCTTGGTTGGTCGGCTCGTTGATCGCGGCGTATGTCTTGGGGGCGGCAGCGATCCTCTGCGGCCGGGCTCCCGATTCGACGAGAGCGTTGCTGCTGGCCGGGACGGTCGTCGTCGAAGCCGTTGTCGCGTTCTCCATTCCGACACTGGCGACGCCTCGTGGTGGATCCTTGGCACTCGGGGGAGTCGACTTCTTGCGGAAGCACTTAGGCTTCGAGCGGTTTTATAGCACGGGCCCGATGGCTCTGAACTACAGTGCGCTGTTCCGTCTCGGATCGATCGATTACCTCGACCTACCGACACCGTACCTTTGGATCAACTACGTACGACGCAGGCTGGATCCTTTCGCTGACCCGCGTCAATTTTTCGGAGCACCTCGATCGTCGCCGGAAATTCCCGATGTGCTGGCGGAGCTTGGGACAAAGCTCGCGGGCTACGAGGACACGGGCGTGAAGTACGTCGTGACGCCGCCGTCCGTGCGCCTTAGTACTGTGCCCACGGCACGGCTCGTGTATCGCGACATCGCGCTGAGCATCTTCGAGCTACCTCTCCCCGCGCCGTACGTCTCGGCGTCGGGATGCGCCTTGACGCCGTTCTCGCGCCTGTCGATACGAGGGTGGTGCAATGGTCCATCGACGCTTCGACGTCTGGAGTTGAACCTGCCCGGCTGGGCCGCAACCGTCAACGGCGAGCCAGCGAGCATCGCGTCATTCGATGACGCGTTCCAGCAAGTTCGCCTTCCCTTCGGCTCCGTCGACGTGCACTTCGCGTTCGTTCCTCCGCATATGGTGTTCGGCTATGCAGGCTTTTCGGTTGGCGTCTTGCTGCTCGCCGGATTGCTGATCGTCGCTTACCGTCCGGCGCAGCGCTTCGCCGGCCCGCTAGTGGTGCATGACGAAGTGGATGCCGCCCACCTCGACGCGGGCGCCTAGAAGCACCTGCTCTCGGCACGGTATCGGACAACGCACCCGCGCGGCCAAGCCGTCCGCAAAGCCGAGCTCTTCGAGGAGATGCTACGAGACTACGACGTCGGGTCGGTCGCGAAGCCGAACGGCGCGTAGACCTGCGGCCAATCGCGGACGAAGATCGGCGGTGGTCCGGGGACGACCGTCGCGAGGTAGCTCACCCGCTCGCGCCGGCGCCCCAGCCGCGCGATCGTGAAGCCGGCCGAGCGAAACCAGGCGCGGACGGCACGATCGTTCGGCCCAAACCAGTTCGTATAGTCGCCGTTGAGATCGTCGCCTTCGTAGAACACCGCCGCCGGACCGCGCAGCCGCAACCGCGCCGTGTGCGTCTCGACGTGCACGTCACGGCTGGCTACCGAGCGCAACCGGTCTAGGCCGAGCAACGGATAGCGCAAGTGGTACAACACCCCGGCAAAGATGACGAGATCGAAAGATCCGAACCGCTTCGGATCGAGGTCGTACGCATTGCCTCGCTCGAAGCGGATATGAGAGCCGAGCGCGGAGCGCGCGAACGTGAACGTCTCGTGCTCGACGACGTCGAGGGCAACGACCTCGTCGGCGCCGCGCGCCTCGCACGCGAACGCGAGCCCCCCGTCGAACGTCCCGACGTCCAGCACGCGTCGCCCGCGCAGGTCATCCGGCAGCCGCAGAAACCGGCAGAGTTCGTCCACGTCTCGCGGACCCGGCGTCAGCTCGTCACCGATCCGCAGACGGTGGTACCACTGCAGCTTCGCGATATCTGCGCGCAAGCTCACTCGACCGGCGCCTTCACCGTTGCGATCTGCCAGAAGTAGCCGCCATCGACGACGTGTTCGACTGAAGTGGTCTCACCCCTAGGAGAAAGGGAGGGAACGCCCTTGTCATCATGGCGACATGGCGGTGGCGACAGGACGCGGGTAAAACCGGCTTGAACTGCGATCCCGGTCATGTCTGGGGTGATCTTCGTATTCTTTGCGTTGACCTGGATCGTCGCCACCTTCGCGCTCGTGCGTTGGGCCGTCCGGCGTCTCTTTCAAGAACCGCACCGCGCTACGTTTTTTTCGGCGGCGGTCGTCTTGGCGTTCGTCGCCGGTGCGTATTCGTCGTTTGCCGTCCGGGGCGGACCGCCGGCGCCTTCACCGCAGGCCGTGCAAGCGAAATACGCCAGCCCGCACGACGTCACCGGGAGTTGCCAAGGCGCTCGCCTTTCGCACGCCGTCAAGGGCTTGGGGAATCTCGATGGCTTCGGTGAATTACGAGCCGGAAAGTCAGAGCCCGAAGCAAATGGTTTCGTAGCCGACCGTGCCGGCACGATCGAGGTTGGCGGCTGGGTAGCCGATCTTCCGAACAAGACCCCGGCCCAAGCGGCATGCTTGGTGATCGACGGAAAACTCGATCCTCACGCTTCGGCGCTGTACGGCATCGCCCGCCCGGACGTCGCAGCCAGCTTCCACGGCGACGCTCTCGTGCCCACTGGTTTCAGCCTGACGCTGCCCGTCTCCAATCTTCGCCGCGGATTACACCGCGTCAGCGTGGCGGTCGTGCTCGCATCGGGCGAGACGGATGCGATTTCGTCCGGTTTTTCGGTCCGCGTTCCTTGAGGGCGGCGGTTGTCGCCGGCCTCGCATTTCTGGTATTGGCGACCGCTTTCAACGCTCTCGACCTCTATCGGAACCTCTTCTACTCGTTAGACCATTTCAACCATCTGTCGTACAACGTTGCGCGATTCGTCATCTCCATCTTCCTGCTGGAAATTCAGTTCGCGCTTGGACAAGCGCCGCTCGCGCTGCTGCGAAGGCGCGGGGCCCGGTTTCTCCTGGCCCCTGAGGAAGAGCTCGCGATCTCCATTTTGTGCGGATCCGCGATTATGCGCGCGATCATGCTCCTATTGGGTTTTGCCGGACTCTACTATTGGTGGTTGATCGCCATCGGTGGTGCGGCGCTAGCGATGGTCGGTTGGGATCGCTTCGCGGACCTGTGGCGCTCCTTCGCAACCGCGAGATGGGCAGGAATCCGGGCCTCCGGTTGGGTCGAGCGCCTTTCCATGGCGGGCACATTCATGGCGCTCATCGTCGCCGTCACCGAGGTGGTCGAACTCAAGCTGATCTTTCCCAACGGCCCCTATGGAACCGGCGACTTCTACACGCATTATTTCCCCTACATGCAGCACGCCGTAGCAGCCCACAATATCTGGCCGAACGAGGTGTGGTATCACTTCTTCGTTTCCAAGGCCCTGGGTGAGGCATTCTTTGCCATCTTGGTAACCGATCCGTTGGGCGTTCAAATCGCCTCGTGTTCGATGTTCTTGGTCGCGTTGCTGATCATGTTCTGTTTCGTTCATCGCGCCGCTAACGATCCGTTCGTGGCGCTCGCGGCCACCGCGGCTACGGCGATCGGTTTCATCTGGACCTCCGATCCAATCTACGGTTTTTGGGCCGATTTTCCGAAAGAGCACGTGATCACCGCGACGCTGTGGTTCGGGTGCATCTGGGCGGGCTGGCGAGGGCGGTCGATCGACGCGAAGAATCGCAACGCCTGGTCGTTGCTCGTCGCTATCGCGTTCTGCGGACTGATCGTCGTGCGCGTGCAATTCGCCGCAACTGCGGTCATCTTCTTAGCTGCGATGATCGCCTGGGAAGGAATATCGCGCAGGGGCGACCTGGTGCGAGCCTATACCGCGCAGCTCGGAGCCGTCGTCGCCGCGACGATATTCGCACTCGCTTTGAACTACGCGGTCATGGGCGTGGCGGAGCTGACGCCGTTCCGCCTTTTTTGGTCATTTGCCGATCAATCGCGATTCGCGCACTGGGTGAGCCCGTTCCTCATGCTGGTGCTGCAATTGGGTTCGTCGCCGGATTTCGGCTCACTCAAGGTCCCCGACTGGCACGCCCTCTCCGTACTGACGTTGTTCGTTGCCATGGCGAGGCTCGATCGCGCGGCACCGTTCATGGGGCCCTGGGGTGCGACGTTCATCGTCGTGCTCGGCTTGGCCACTCTCGGGCTACTCAGACGGAAGGTGCCGAACGCACGAACCATCCTTTCCGCAAGTGCGGCGTTGCTGCTCATGCTAGGCGTGGCTGCCACAGCAGTCTTGGCGAGCAATCAATATACGTCGATGTACCGGCTGTTTATGTTTTGCATGTTCCCGGTCATCGCCCTGGCGGCATTCCCGTTTGTCGTCGCACGATCGGCGATGATCGGCCGCGGCGCCGCGGCGATCGCTGCCGTCCTGACGATCCAGCTGCTCGTCGCCGTCCAGCACGAGATCGCAGCCGTGCCGAACGGAGGCTTCGTCGCGAGGTTCGCCTTAGGAGAGATGAGCCTCGCCGACGGCCTTGCGGCCGGGGGCGCCATGTGGCCAGAAGGGCTCGCGATGAGCCGCGCGGTCGGGGCCGGTACGCCGATTTGGACCTCGGAAGTCGGTCAGGACTATTGCGCCGCGCCGGAATGTAGTCTCGAGACGTTCTTTTCTTTCTCGATGGGCCCCGAATGGCACACGATCATGTTCGCACCGCCCGCGGCTGCCAAAGCTGCGCTGCAACGGGCGGGCATCAATTTCTTTGCCTTCGATACGAGCGTTCCGCTTTTCGATACGTTGCCGTATGCGCCGCTCTTCGCTCCGGCGGAGATCAGGCGCCGCTTCGGGATAGCATGGTCGGGCGGCGGCGTGTACGTTCTGACCTGGCGTTCTGGTTCGACGACGCCGATCCCAGAAGGGTTTTTTCCAGCCTACGCCGCGAGCAAGGCGATGGGCCTGCAGAGCGCCGACTTCGCCACCATGCACTCGATCTTAGACGGGGTCTACAAGAAATGGAAGAGCGGCGGCGAGAAGTGGCCGGTTCGGCTTGACCCGTCCGTTCCTCTACCTCGCGGTTGGCAATAGCGGCTCGAACCAGGCGTCTTGCCGTTTTACAGCCGCTTCGGCCTCGGCTGAGTACCCGCAAGAATCCGGTATCCGGTCGCCGAAGGCCAAGGCCTTATGGGCTACGGTACCGTCAACGACCGCGTCTCGACGTATCTGGACGAGGCCGAGGCGGTCGTCAGATCGATCTCGAGGACGGACGTACGAGCCGTCGTCGAGCGGTTGTATGAGGGATGGCGCGATCGGCGCACGACCTATATCATCGGCAATGGCGGGAGTGCGTCGACGGCGTCCCATATGATGAACGATCTCAACAAGATGACCACTTTGGCGGGTGCGCCACGATTCCGCGCCATCGCGCTGACGGATAATGTGCCGTATATGACGGCCATCGGCAACGACATCAGTTACGCGGATGTCTTCGTGGAGCAGCTGAAGAATCTACTCTTGCCGAAGGACATCTTGATTGCCTTGTCCGGTTCCGGGAACTCCGAGAACATCATTCGTGCGACCCAATATGCGCATGAGGTCGGCGCCTTCGTCATCGGACTCTGCGGCCAACCTGGGAGCCGGCTCTGCCAAACTTCCGATGCCGTCGTGACGATCCCCGCGAAGATCATCTGCCAGCAAGAAGATGCTCATCTGATCATCAATCATACGATCGCCCTTGCGCTGCGTGACCGCATCGCAGAGAGCGCATGAGCCGCGTCGAACAGGCGGTCGTTACCGGCGGGGCAGGTTTCATCGGGAGCCATCTGGTCGATGCGCTCCTTGTTCGAGGAGCGAAGGTCACCGTCGTCGATAACCTGTCCACCGGACGAGTCGAGAATCTCGAGCACGTGAGCGGCCGCATTGCCCTCGAGCGGTGTGACGTCAACGAGACCGACCGTCTACGGAGGATCTTTGAGAACGCCGATGCGGTCTTCCACCTGGCGGGACTAGCGGACATCGTCCCGTCGATCGAGCGGCCGACCGAGTATTTTCGCGCAAATGTCGATGGAACGCAGAGCGTCATGGAGGCCGCGCGTGCAGCGGGAGTCCGACGCGTCGTATACGCAGCGTCGTCTTCGTGCTACGGGATTCCCGACCGCTATCCGACCCCGGAAACGGCGGAGATTCGCCCGCAGTACCCCTACGCGTTGACGAAATACTTGGGCGAGCTCGTCGCACTGCACTGGTCGACGGTCTACCGAATCCCAACGGTTTCGCTGCGGCTCTTCAACGTTTTCGGCGTCCGTTCGCGCACCTCGGGCGCCTACGGCAGCGTCTTCGGTGTGTTCCTGGCGCAGAAACTTGCCGGGAAGCCCTTTACCGTTGTCGGAGACGGATGTCAGTCGCGGGACTTCACGTATGTCACGGACGTTGCCCGAGCTTTCGTCGTGGCGGCCGAATCTGAGGTCACCGGCGAATCGATCAACGTTGGTTCCGGGAAGCCGCAGGCCGTCAACCGGCTCGTCGAACTCCTTGGCGGCGACGTGGTACACGTACCGAAGCGTCCAGGGGAGCCGGACTCGACGCACGCGGAGACGGCGAAGGCAAAGCGGCTTCTGGGCTGGCAGACGGAGGTTTCGTTCGAACTGGGCGTGCAGCGCGTCTTGGAACATATCGACTACTGGCGGGCGGCACCGATCTGGGACGAAGAATCGATCTCCCGCGCGACGAAAACCTGGTTCGACCAACTTGGGGAGACCGCAGCAACGTGAAGGTCGTCGAGCCACCGCACGCGCCGAACAAGGTCGTCTCGGTAGAACAGCTCGCCACGCGAGTCGCAGAGCTGAAGGCAGCCGGAAAGAGCGTCGTCCTCTGTCACGGTGTCTTCGATCTGCTCCACTATGGGCACTTGCTCCATTTCGAGGAAGCTCGCCGCCAAGGTGATGCGCTCGTCGTCACGCTGACACCCGACGTCTACGTCAATAAGGGGCCCAATCGTCCGGCGTTCACCGAAGCCTACCGTGTCCGAATGCTGGCTGCGCTGGCGATCGTGGACTACGTCGCCGTCAACGAATGGGCGAGCGCCGTCGAGATGCTCAAGCTCGTACAGCCGGACGTGTACGCGAAGGGACCCGACTACAAGAAGCACGAGGATGACCTTACCGGCAGGATCGGCGACGAAGAGGCGGCCGTCTGCGACGCCGGCGGCCGGATCTACTATACCGACGACGTATCATTCTCGAGCTCGTCGCTCATCAACCGCCATCTTTCCTCGTTTCCGCTCGAGGTCAACGAGTATCTGGCGAATCTGAGGCGGTCGTATACGCCGTCGCAGATACACGCAGCGCTCGACGGTCTCCGCAACCTGCGCGTCCTCGTCGTCGGCGAAGCAATCATCGACGAGTATATCTACGTCGATCAGATGGGCAAGTCTTCGAAAGAACCTGTCCTAGCGATGCGTTACGCCTCCGAGGAACAATTCGCGGGCGGCACACTGGCGATCGCCAATCACGTCGCGGCGTTTATCGATGATGTCAGTCTCGTCACGTTTCTCGGAGCGAGAGACGCGCGCGAAAGCTTCGTTCGCGATCATCTCGCCGACAAAGTGAAGCCGACGTTCTTCTACAAGAAGGATTCGCCGACGATCGTCAAGCGGCGCTACGTCGAGAGTTATCTGCTCTCGAAGCTGTTCGAAGTGTACAATTTCAACGACGAGTTTCTCGACGACGGCACGAACGAGCGTTTTGGGTCTTGGCTGGAAGAGAATGCGGCGGACTACGACGTCGTCATCGTCGCTGACTTTGGGCACGGTATCTTTACGCAGAACGCTATCGACGCCGTCCAGAGCAGCGCGAAGTTCTTGGCCGTGAACACGCAGCAGAATGCTGCGAATATCGGCTTTCACACGATCTCGCGGTACTCGCGCGCAGACTTCGTCTGCACGAACGAGGGTGAGCTGCGATCGGACTCGCGGGCGCGGCTCGGAGACATCGAGCCGCTCGTCACCGCGCTCGCAGATCGGCTTCGCGCGGGAAACACCCTGGTTACGAGAGGAAAGCGAGGAGCCTTGTTCTATCGCGTGACGGAAGGATGGTCTCGTGGGCCGGCGTTCACAAAAAGCGTCACCGATCGCGTCGGGACCGGAGATGCGGTGCTCTCGTGGACCGCGCCGATGGTCGCAGCTGGGCTGCCCGGCGACATGATCACCTTCGTAGCCAACGTCATCGGCGCACAGGCAGCGCAGATCGTCGGTAATCGGAGCGCGGTCGACCGCGTCGCGACATACAAGTTCATCGAGTCTCTGCTGAAGTGAGTCGCCCAGTGGATCGCGGTGCACGTAAGATCTTAGTGACGGGCGGTGCCGGGTACGTCGGCAGCGGCCTGGTGCCCAAACTGCTCGACGCGGGTCACGAGGTTCGCGTCCTCGACCTCTATCTATACGGAGAATCCGCGCTGGCGAGCGTGCGTGGACACAAGCTCCTGAGCGAGGTTCACGGCGACCTACGGGATCCGATCGCGGTCCAGCATGCGATGCGCGGGATGGACACGGTCATTCATCTGGCCTGTATCTCGAACGATCCCAGCTTCGAGCTCGACCCGGATCTCGGAAAGTCGATCAACTACGATTGCTTTCCGGGCCTGATCCAAGCGGCCAAAGAAGCGGGGGTCACGCGCTTCATCTATGCCTCCTCGTCGAGCGTCTATGGCGTCAAACAGGAAGAGCACGTGACCGAGGACATGAGCCTCGAACCGTTGACGGACTATTCGAAGTTCAAGGCCATGTGCGAAGAGGTCTTACTGGACGCCCGCGAACCGGGCTTCGAGACGTTGATCCTGCGTCCGGCGACGGTGTGTGGCTATGCCCCTCGCCTCCGGCTCGACGTCGCAGTCAACATCTTGACGAATCACGCCGTGAACACGCGCGTGATTCGGGTCTTCGGCGGGAATCAAGTTCGTCCGAACATCCATATCGACGACATGACCGATCTGTACGTGCGGACCGTGTCTTTGCCGGGCGAGCTGATCGACGGTAAAATCTACAATGCCGGATACTATAATCAGACGATCGCTGATATCGCTGAATCGGTTCGCGGCATCGTCGGCTCGGACGTGCGTATCAACGTCGAGCCGACGGACGACCATCGTTCCTACCGCATCAATTCCGACCTGATTCGCCGAGAGCTCGGGTTCGCCGCCCGGCGCGACATAGCGACTGCGGTGCGTGGTCTCTGTGACGCCTTCGAAGGCGGACTCATACCGGACTCGATGAGCGATCCGCGGTACTTCAACATCAAGACGATGCAGCTCGTCGGATTGAAGTAGACACCAATTGCGCGTTGCCGTTTTAGGCAGCAACTCGTTTGCAGGATGCGACTTCGTCGATCTTCTGCTCGAAGTGGGCGACTACGAGATCCTCGGGATCAGCCGCTCCCCGGAGAAACCGAGGGAATTCCTCCCGTACGCACGGCGCGCGCGCGATCGATTCGTCTATCGGCAGCTCGATCTCAACGTCGACTTCGACGAGGTTCGGGTAGAGCTCGACTCGTTCGAGCCTCAGCACGTCGTCAACTTTGCAGCGCAAGGTGACGACGAGGCGAGCTGGGCGCACCCTCAGGACTTTTTCGAGACGAACTGCGTGGCACTCGCGCGCCTCATCGATCACCTCAAGAGTCGTCCGTACCTACGGCGTTTTCTGCAAGTGTCGAGCTCGGGCGTCTACGGAAACGCACCGCGGGCTCTTACGGAAGAGACGTCGCCGGAGCCAAGATCCCCGTACGGCGTGTCGAAGACCGCGGCGGATCTTCTCTTGCTCGCTTACCACGCGAACGCTGGGTTCCCGGCACAGATCTTGCGGCCGCCCAACCTGTACGGACCGTATCAGCAGCTCTTCCGCATCGTCCCCAAATCGATCATCCTGCTGAAGCGCGGGGAATCGATCGAGCTGCACGGGGGTGGTCAGGCCGTGCGCTCGTATCTGCACGTCCGCGATGCATCGCGCGCGGTGCTGACGATCCTCGAGCGCGGCGGGACCGGAGAGATTTATAACGTTGCGCCAGACCAGCGGTATCGTATTCGCGAGATCGTGGCCATGATCTGCGAACGATTGGGCAAGGATTTCGACGCCAGCACCCGCGAGGTCGGGGACCGGCAAGGGCAGACGTCCGGACAGGACGTCAGTTCGGTCAAGATTCGGCGTGACTTGGGCTGGCATCCGCAGGTTTCGCTTCAAGCTGGGATCGCGGACGTTTGCGACTGGATCGACCGAGAATGGAATGAGCTCGTGGATCAACGTCTGTTGTACACGCACAAGCGATAAGAGCAATGCGACCATTCATCGACTATTACGGGGCTCAAAACATCTCGCCGGTTGCGCAAGACATCAGCGACCTCAACCGTCATTTCGAGCGCCGCGCGTCGCTCTACCGCAGCCTGCGAATCCCGCCACTCTACGTCAAGGAGCGCAGCGTCATCGAGTTCGGCCCCGGCTCGGGCTATAATGCGCTCTATACGGAGCATCTCGGGCCGCGGCGGTATTTGTTGGTCGATGCGAATCCGCGTGGTGTCGAAGAGACACGGAGCCTGTTGCGCAAGACCTACCCGGCTGCCGGCAACTACGAGATCGCTCAGACGCTCATCGAAGAGTTCGCGTCGCCGGAACGCTTCGATCTCGTCCTGGCCGAGGGGCTGGTCCCGTTCCAAATGGATCCCGCCGCCTTCATTCGCCATATCGCTCGGTCCGTCGATGAGGGTGGGATCCTGGTGGTGACCTGCGCCGACGCCCCGAGCATCATGGGCGAGATCGGCCGCCGGCTGATCGCCTATCGTCTGGTCGGGACGACCGCGCCCGATCGCGAGCGAGTGCAGCAACTGTCACCGATCTTCAGGCACCACCTCGCGACGCTCAGCGGTATGAGTCGCTCGGTCGAGGACTGGATTTACGATAATCTCCTCATCCCGTTCGTCGGCAAGACGTTCGGCATCGACGAAGCTATTGCCGCGCTCGATGCCGAGTTCGTCCTCTACGGCTCTTCGCCCGAATTCATCGTCGACATGCGCTGGTACAAACAGCTGTATGGCGAGCAGCGGAAATTCAACGAAAACGCTACCGGCGCCTATCACCAAAACATGCTCAACTTTTTGGACTACCGGATCACGGTACCAGCCCACGACGCGGACCTCGGGACGATGATCCGCGATCGGTGCCGGCAAATCTACCTCACGATGCAGGGAATCGAGGCCAGCGGCGGGCGGCGTTCAGCCGCCGAGGCGGTACCGCTGATTCGCGACGTCGCGAAGCTTGCCGAACGCTCGCCGCGCACGGCTCGCGCGCTCGAGGAACTCGCGAGTTTCCTCGAGATCGAGCCAGTCTGCGATCCGACGGGAGAGGCGCTGCATGAGTTCGCCTCTTATTTCGGGCGCGGCATGCAGTATCTCAGCTTTGTCCGCCGTGACGCTAAGGTACGTTGACGGCACGCGCGGTGCGCGTCTCGAGAGCGTCCAGAATGCTCTGCGCGATCCGAGGAGGCTGTAAACCGGCCGCTTCCAGTACTGAATCTTGCGAGCCGTACGTTCCGATGAACGCGTCCGAAAACGCTAGGCGAAGCTGCGGTGTCCGGATCCCCGCCTCAGCGAGCACATCGCAGACCGCGCTCCCTAGTCCGCCGATGCGCGAGTGCTCCTCGACGGTGACGACGATGGCACAGGCGGAAGCCAGTTCGCGGACAGCCGGATCGTCGAGGGGCTTGACGGTATGCACGTGCAGGACCGATGTCGCGACGCCGACCTTTGCCAACTCATCGGCGGCCACCAGTGCGCGAGACGTCATCACGCCGGTACTGATCAGGCCGACGTCGCTACCAGACCGCATCGCGATCGCCTTGCCGAGCGTGAAGCCATTGTCGGCGGACGAGACAATCGGGTCGCCGCCCTTTGCAAAGCGGACGTAGACGGGGTCCGGCCAGTCGAGTGTTGCCTCGATCGCGCGCGTCATCTCGGTCGCATCGACCGGACAGAGGACCGTCATGTGCGGCAGAGCGCGCATGATCGCGATGTCCTCGAGTGCCATGTGTGTCGGCCCCAATGGCGCATAGACGGCGCCACCACCGCTGGCGAGCAGACGGACCGGCAGCCGGTGCAAGCAAAGATCGACGGCGATTTGCTCGTAGCAACGGCGCGTCAGAAACGTCGCGATCGTGTTCACGTACGGCACAAAGCCGTCCATCGCCAAGCCAGCCGACATCCCGATGATACCTGCTTCCGATACACCTTCCATGAAGTAGCGGTCGGGCATCTCGCGCTTCATGTTCTCGAGGACACCGGCCCCCAGATCCGAGCCGATGAAGAGCACTCGCGGATCGCGCTTTGCGAGTTCGTAGACCGCATTGAGTGCGCTTTGCCGCATCAGTTCTGCTCCAACGCTTGACGAAGTTCATCGATCGCGGCTGCGTCGAGCGAGGACTTATGGTGCCACGCCGGGTTGAGCTCGGCGTAGCTGATGCCGCGGCCCTTCAGTGTGTGCGCGATGATCGCGTTCGGCTTGCCTTTGGCGAACGGCAGCGTAGCAAACGTCTCTCGCAATGCGCTGACGTCGTGCCCATCGACCTCCCGCACCTCGAAGCCGAAGGCGCGCCATTTGGCGGCGAGCGGCTCGAGCGGCAGCACCTCGTCGACGCGCCCGTACGATTGCAGTTGGTTGTAATCGACGATCGCGGTCAGCGTATCGAGCTTGTGCTTAGCGGCAGCCAGCGCGGCCTCCCAGACGGAGCCTTCACCGAGTTCTCCGTCTCCCATCACAACGAAGACACGAGAGCTGCGGCGGCGCAAACGCGCCGCAATCGCTGCCCCGACGCCGATCGGCAAGCCGTGACCCAACGCGCCGGTCGAGGCCTCCACGCCGGGGACGTGCGCGTCGACGTGCCCGCCTAAGAGTGCCCCGGACTTGCAATGTCGCTTCAGCTCGTCCTTGGAGAAGAATCCGTGGTCGGCTAGGACCGCATAGAGCGCCAGACAACCGTGGCCCTTGCTCAAGATGAAACGGTCGCGGTCGGGCCAGTCGGGCGTCTGCGGGCGAACGTTGAGGACGTCGTCATACAGCACGCGCACGACTTCGACCAGCGAGAGCGGCGAACCGACGTGCCCGCGCCCGGCGCTCAAGCCATCGATGATCAACGAGCGGAGGTATTTGGAGCGATCGTCCAGTACGGCGCTCGTCGCGGCGGCTCTCATGCAAGCTGTCCTTCCTCATATGACCGTAAAGCGACCAGTTTCGCCCCTGCCTTGCGAAGCTGTTCGCATTTGGCGGTGCTCCAATCCCCTCCTTTGCCCGCAAATGCGCGGCGTGCCCAGCGCTCGGGCAGGAACTCGTTGAGGATGATGAGGGACCACCGAAGGCCGTAGAGCGGAAAGCAAACGGAGAGGCGAGGTAAGAACGTTGGATCGCTTCCGTACAAGTCGACGGCTCCGTCGATGAATTGGCGCCGCTGTGCGGTGCTGAGCTGCATCGCAGGATGCAAAAGGAAATCCGCGGTGAGTTTCGCCGGATCATCCCAACCGAAGTATTCGAAGTCGATGAAACTCAGCGTACCGTCGGTCCGTCGAAGCGCGTTGTGAAGGCCGAAATCGGACGGCGAGAGCGTCCGTTGTGCCGGCGGGAGGGCCGTGCCCAGCTCCCAGCCTGCCAGCCGATCCAGGCGACGGCGCAGCTCGGGCCGCAGCTCGGTCTGCAGAAACTCGGCGAGCGCCGGTTCGGACGGTGCCACTGCCGATAACCGCGCCAGGCGGCTCTCGATCTGCTGCTCGAGGTCTCCCAACCGCAAGACCGCCTCGGTAGCGATCGGAAGATCCGCCGCACTCGGCGCGTGGCGCGCGCGGTGAAGCGCGCCCAAGACGTCGAGAGCTGCGCCTATCTCCGCCGAGCCGTGATCGGTCGGTACGACGCCTTCGATCCACTCGTAGAGCGCGCACTGCGCATCTCGGTCGACGGCGAGCGCAGCGGGCACGGCGATACCGACGTCGGCTGTACGAAGAAAGCGTAGACCGTCGAACTCGTGACCGAGGCGATCGCGCTCGTCGACGTCCACAGCCCCGTATGACTTCATCGCAAAGACCGAGCGCCGCGTCTGGACCCGGTAGACTCGATTGTTTCCTCCGCCTCCACATGCCTTGACGGCGACGACCTCTTCACCGCACAGTCGCTCAGCGGCCGCGACGAGCGCCGCCGGCGCGTCATCCAGTCCCTCAATCGGCGATGAGGGCATGTGCAATCTCGCGAAACGACGCATACGCGCGATAGGGACCAGCCGGTACAGCGGCGGTCGCAGAAAGCAAGATCCGTTCGATGCCGGGAGGAAACGTCGGATCGCTAAACACTTCTTCGAGATCGTCGATGAAGTGGGTACATCCAAGGGAGGCGATACGCGCGATCTTTTGGGCGCGCGTGTCTTCGAAGTAGAGACTACCTTCCGGCACGACCTCGGGACCGAGCATGCCGCTGTGCCGTAGCCACTCCCGCGCCGCATCCCGCAAATTCAGCTGCTCGCTGCCCATGTTTGCGAGTGCCGTCTTATGGCTGACGATCGACAATTCGACGCCGCGCCGGCGTGCAAGCCGCATGAAATCAAGCGCGCCCTCGGCCGCGCTGGCAGCCGAGATTGCGGGTCCGTACACGTGTGCTTGCAGCCGTTGCCATTCCAGCTCGCCGTCGGGTAAGCGACGAACATGGTCGCGGATATCGCGCTTCGTGCCGATGAAATCGCCCGGAAGGAAGCCGCGCTCCACGGCGATTTCGAAGAAGACTCGGTCGTAGCTGATCAACGTGTTGTCGAGATCCAGGCCGATCCGCCAGTTCGAATAGTGTCGCGGCATTTCCAAGCAGTGTGAACGGGTGTAGGAAAGCCCCATGAGGGGAGGGAAGGGGCACCCCGTTCTTTCCATGATTTTCCCTAGAATTCGCGCGTCTTCCTTTCCCGCTGTTCCCCTTCGGGTGCGAGTATACGTATGAATTTGTTGCGAGACACGGAGCAGCAGCTAGCCGCCGATTTTCTTTCGACCGGATTCATCATCGCCGACGTCGAGGATCGTACGGCTCTCGACCGTATCCAGGCGACCGCGGCGCGCATCGCTGCCGAGTTCCTCGGAGTCCCCGAACCGGCGAGCCCGGCGACCTTCCTGGACGCGATCGGCGAGCACGTGACGCCGGACCAACTCAATGCCCTGCGCCTGACCATCATCAACAGCTTTCTGGCGGCATCATGGTTTCGCCCGGCATACTTCGCGTGCGCGCGGTCGCTCCTCGAGACGCTCGTCGGAAACGAGCTCGCGATGCAGCGCGGAATCGGTTTTAGTGTGCAGCTACCCAACGACGAGAAGTCGCTCTTACCACTCCATTCCGACGCCTGGTCGGAAGACTCGCCTTTCGAAGTGGTCCTTTGGATACCGCTGGTCGACGTCGCTCGCACGAAGAGCATGTTCATCCTGCCGAAAGAGCACGAGGCGCGCTGGCGCAATGTGATGCCGCAATACAGCGACCGAGGTGTCGCGGCCCTCTTCAAGGATATGGAGGGCGACCTTCGCTGGCTCGACATCCCCTACGGCAAGGTGCTGGTGTTCACGCATACGCTGATGCACGGCAATCACATCAACCGCGAGAAGACGGCTCGTTGGTCGATGAACGTGCGCTTCAAGGGACTGTTCACGCCGTATTCGGACAAGCGTCTGGGTGAGTTCTTCGATCCGATCACGATCCGGCCCGCGTCGCGGGTCGGCATGACGTACGAACAGCCTTCCGGGTTCTCCGAGTGAACTAACGCACCCCGACGCACAGAGCAAACAGGTAGTGTGCCATCGGTGAGAAGCCGGTATGGACGACTTCGTCGTTCATCGAAAAGACGAAGACATTTTCGAAGCGCCGGGCTAGCGTCGCGCGCAGAGTGTCGGCGGATTTGAGGTTGATGTGCCCCTCGAGGCTGACCGGGGACGCGTAGGGCGTAGCGGTGACGTTCGGAGACCCGACGATGCACACGCCGTTAGGCACCAAGACGTCCGCAAGATGGTCGACGTAAAGTCTCTCGAGGGACTCCGGAATGTGTTCGATAACGTCGAGTGAGTACGAAGCCTCATAGCTGCCGGCCGGGGCGTCCTTGACGAAGTCCAGCAAGGAGAAAGTACAATTGATGTTTTCGCGCTCGGCATTCCGTTGCGCCCACGTGATGAATTCCGCGTCGAAATCGACGCCGTGCACCGACTCCACGGTCTGCGCCACGACCCGCATGCCGAACCCATCGCCGCAGCCGAACTCGATCGCGCTCTTTTTGCCGGCCAGCATCTTCGACACGAACTTGTAGCGGGCCAGAAGGAAGACGAGCCTCCGCGGGTCTTCGCGCCACACCTGACCGCTCATCGGGCCCATCTCGGGCGGCCCGAGTCGCCTGAATTCTGCGATCTGGCCCTGGTATTGCGGCTCTCCCATGCGACTCCTCAAAAAGGCAACCTTGGCGTCGTACCGAAATTCCAGTTCTGGAATGGTTGAGACGATTCATCTTCGAGACACGATCCGGTCCGGCTACCGTGGTTACGTCGCAAGCCGGCCTGTCCGCGGGTCGAGCTTCCCTCAACAGGTTCAGAACCTCGTCCTGCGCGACTACGCCACCCGCAACGGCCTGCACTACCTGCTGAGTGCCACCGAATACGCAATGCCGTCGTGCTATCTGATGTTGAACGCGGTTCTCGAAGAGCTGCCGACCATCGAGGGTGTCATCTTCTTCAGTATTTTCATGCTCCCGCAGAAGAAGGCACGCCGACTCGAGATCTTCGATCGAGTTCTTGCGGCCGGCTGCGAGTTACACGCAGCCCTGGAGAACGTCGTGCTCCGCGGGCACGAAGACGTCCCGAGCCTCGAGGACCTGCTCGAGGTCGCGTTTGCGCTCCCGCGGCTACCGATGGGGGGACGCTATGAGAAGGACGAGGCGAGCGCCCAAGAGCGAGTCCGAGATCCATTCTGGTCGGCGCTAGCGAGCGCGCTATGAAAACGTCGCTCGGCGAACGTATCGATTTCATTCAGGCGCTCCATTCCTCGACGAAGCGCGACTACGTCGCGCGCGTCGTCGAATTCGACAAGGCCGACTGTGCCAAGATCGCATCGCGCTTCGGTCAAGAGTACTGGGACGGCGAGCGACAGTACGGCTACGGCGGGTACCGCTACGACGGACGGTGGCGCCCCATAGCCGCGCGCCTGGCGGAGCACTATGGGCTGAAGGCCGGGATGCGCGTCCTCGACGTAGGCTGCGGCAAAGGATACCTGCTGTACGAGTTCACGCAGGTCGTTCCCGGCATTGAAATCGCCGGCATCGACATATCGGCGTATGCGATCGGGGCGTCGAAGGAAGAGGTTCAGCCGGCGCTGTCGGTCGGAGATGCTTCTAGCCTACCGTTTGACGACAAGGCTTTCGACTTGGTGGTCTCGCTCGGAACGCTGCACAACCTACCGATCGAGAATCTTTGGGCGGCGGTGAGCGAAGTCGAGCGGGTTGGGCGGGGCGGCAAGTACATCATGGTCGAGTCGTTTCGAAACGAGCGCGAGAAGGCTAACCTGCTGTACTGGCAGCTGACCTGTAAGAGCTTCTACTCGACTGAGGATTGGGAGTGGCTCTACCACAAAATTGGCTATACCGGCGACTACGGATTCATTTTTTTTGAATAGCATTCGTCAGAGTGTCGTCGCGAATGCCGTAAACCAAGCGTGAGATACGACGGTTAGCGATCTCGATGATCGTGTGCGCGACGGAGAGCAGGTTGCGAACGGTGAGCGCATTGGATTTCCCCTGCCGCTTCTCGTGAGCAACGATGGGCACTTCTTTGTAGGTGAAGCCCAGGTCTAGCAGGAGGCACAGAATTTCCGCTTGGAAACCGAAGCCTCTCGTATTCGTGTGCCATCGCATGACGTTGTGACGAAGATGCACGGCGAGTCCGTTGTAATAGCGAATACGATTGCCGGTGATCGCGTTGATGATGAACGTATAGGCGCTCGAGATCAAGCGACGCTCTGCGCTCTTACCCTGCACGGACAAATAATACGGGACAATACAATCCGCGTCGCCGATTGCTCGCAGGACGGCGACGACGCTGTCTTTCGGCTCGCTCGAGTCGCCACAAATGAGACGGTAGTATCTCCCACGACCGAAGAATGCGCCGTCAACGTAATTCTGGGCTAGGCCTTTATTCTTATGATTTGAGCGAAGGAGGATGTTTTCATTGGGATGCGTTGCGATGTACTCTCGAACAACTTCCCGCGAATTGTCCTTTGACCCGTCGTCGATGACGAGCACCTCGAAGCTGAGCCCGGCTTCTCTTGCCGCTTCGCAAATCGTATCGAGCGTCTCGGTGATATGATCTGCTTCGTTATAGCAGGAGACGAAATACGTGAGGTCGATGGGAGCGTCGTCGTAGGGACGCGTAGTCGAAACACCGCCGCGGATCTGTGAAGCGGCAGCACTCATGAAGATGTCAGCCTGCCAAAACGAGCGCCCAGCGCTGTCGTTCAAGTGGCATTACCAACATAATTGATGCGAATAGCAACCTGTTGCCGAGCATACGCTAGATACTCGTACCGAACCTTATATTTTGCCACGAACTCGTGCCATGCCTTGAATTCATGGTGCTCCCAGTTCGGATAGTTGAAGTACTCGTCGAACACGATTACGGCCCCCGGTTGGAAGCGATCGGCAAGCGCGTCGAGAATATCGACGGTTGAAGAATAGATATCGCAGTCGATATGAGCGAAGGCCACCGGCCCGCTGAAGGCTTGGCGCCACTGGGGTAACGTATCGCTGAACCAGCCTTTGTGCAGGATGACGTTGCCCGGTACCGCCGGCAGCTTGCCACCTTTCGAAAAGACGCCCTGCCCGAGGCTGAACCCAGACCATGCCTCCGGCAAGCCTTCGAAGCTGTCGAAACCGTGAAAAGTCTGCTTGCGCTTAAGTCCGGCAAGATAGCGAATCGTCCCGCCAGTAAAGACGCCGAACTCCAAGTAGTGTCCCGGGACCTTCGCCTCCGAGATGCCGTACGTGAGAACTTCCCTCTGCGTATCGAAGCCGAGAGCGTTCTGCATATGTTGCTCAACGTAGTCGACACTCGCATTGAGGGCACGAATGGCACGCTCCCGCACCGGGTGCAGGCGGCCGGTATCCAGAAGTTGATACCCTGCCAAGACCACTTTATAAAGTGTGTACTTCAGCCGGAAATTCGTAATCAACATAAGTTGGCCCCGGGTCTTCGCACGCAGCTCTTGGCGCCCCTGCTGCTTCTCGCTGTGGTGCGGGACCGGAGGTGAGGCACATGTCGCGGAAGAATTTCCTTAGCCGGGCGTGTTACGGCGAGGAAGAGTACCGGTGAGTGTTCGTTCTTTCCTGAGGCAGCATCGGTTAGAGGCGGCGATCGTCGCCGGATTCGTCGTACTTCTGTTGGGTGGGGTCGGCTATCCGATGCTTCGCGATAGCGTAGAACCCACCCAACCCGCTGCGCCGCAGCCGATCGCGCCGCACGCAGCTCCCGCGTTGCACGGACCTCCGCCGCTGGCCGGCCTTGGGGAGGACCTAGGACAAGCGCCGCTTTCGCTCGACGTCGCCTTGCAGGGGGGCAAGAACGTCGTGCTTGCCGGCGCGAAGGCTCCGATAAAGCTGAGCTTTTCGCGGAAGCAGCCCATCTCGTTTGTGGGTTGGGCAGCTGACCGGACCGTGCCCGCCGCCGGAGTCTATCTGGTGATCGACGGAAAGCGCGTTCCTGCGCAATACGGTCTCGATCGACCCGACGTGGCGCAGGCGCTGTCCGCGCCGGACGCGCGGTACGTTGGCTTCGTAGCTAACGTTCCGCCGAATCTATTGGCAGCCGGCGCGAACAGGCTTGGCGTGGAAGTCGTGGACAGCACCGGGCAGGGCTACTACGCGGAGCTACCGACAACGACGATCGTGCTTAAGAAGTAGGCACCGCAGAAGTAGGCACCACGCGAACGTTGCCAAGCTCTCCGCACGCGTAAGAGCAGCGGTTCGACGCGACTATGGCAACGCGCAGCGCGTACGTTCGCGGCGCGAGGTCGGACGTATCGAGGAGGTACGAGAACCAGGCGTCTTCGCGCGGCGGCTCGGGAATCTCGCGCGGCGGCAGCCTACGGCGGAAACCGGATACCGGGTGATACCGTAACGGAGGAATGAGCACGTCGGGTGGGCGCAGTTCGAGGAAGATTTGCGCCGGCTCGCCCACCTCTTCTCCGTCACCGGCCACGGCCCAACCTTCGATCGGCAGCACGTCGCCCTGCTTGCATTCGACGACGCGGGACGGTTGGAAGACCACCGGTCGTCCGCGCCCAACGATCAAGCCAGCAGTGGTGACGTCGTCCGCAGTACGCCGTGCGAAGCCAGGGAACGAGCGAATCTCGGCTGCAACCTGAATTACGACCTGCTCCCCGCGCCCGAACCGACGGCCGGTGGCGTCGAACGCGTAGACGGAGATCTCGCGTTGTCCGCGTCCCAGTTCATCGCTCGGCACACGAAGTTCAAACCCGAGCCGATCGTTGCTTGCGCCAGAGGGCGCCGGGACGTCCGGTCGACGCACGTCGCAGGGAGCGCTCCAGCAGCCACCACGGTCGTCGATAGCGCACACGCCAGCCGGCGCGGCGTTTCCGGTGGGATCGAACGCCCAGCCAGAAATAACCGCGAGCTCACCGAAGGGAACAATGCCCTCGAGTGCGCCGCGGGTGCCGTGAAGTGACATGCCGAGCACACTATCGATTGAGAGCCGCGCTCGCGCGGCTCCAACGCCCAATTCGGGACGCGCGCTCGCATACGCCCAGAACGGCTGATACGCTGCCTCGTACCACGCGTCGTCCGCGGCGAGAGCATACGCGCGGAGCTCGTGTCCTCCGGGAAGGAGGTCATCGATGTGGATGATGGAGCGAAAGCCGATGTCCTGTGGCGTCTCCAGTCCCAAGACTGCCCGGACGTCTGTTCGGTCGAGAGACCCCTGGGCGGCATACGTACGTGCGCGGTCGAGGACGATCGCCACGGTTCGGGGCGCCATCGGCAAGGTGGGATCGACGGCCCACCCCGAGACCACCAGTGGCGCACCAATCGGAACGAGGTGCCTCCCAACGTGAGGCGTGATTCCTCGCAGCCCGTCGACCCAGTCGAAAACATCGAACGAACCGTCCGTCTGCGGTGCGAGCGCACGTGGATCCAGCTCAGGCAGAGAAACGGGAGTTCCCCATCATCAGCGAGAAAGCAAGAGCACGTTCCTTACTCGCCGCGTGTCCGAAGGCCTTCCGATCGCACCGCTATGAACACCGATGAGCACGCAATCTCGGCTCCGAACGATGTGAGCTCGACCGATTCGCCGGAACCGATGGGGCGGGGCGAGCGGTGGCGCGCGCTGAGCGAGCGACTCGCCGCGGAGATCGACGAGATCCGCGCTGAGGCTGCCCGTGCGCGGACGGCCTGCGGCGACGCCGAAGCGCGGCTGCGCGAGCTCGACGTTCGCTATACCGAGGGGCAGATCGCGGCCTGGGCGGCGGAACGGGAACGGCAAGAGGCTCAGGCCCAGCTCGCCCGAGCGCGGGCACACATCGCGCGAATGCAGCCGGTCCTCCGCCAGGCGCGCGCGTTGCTCGCGTCGATGCAGGCAAGCAAATTCTGGAAGGCACGTAACGCTTGGTTCTCGCTGAAGCGTCGGGTTCGGCTGCATAAGGTGGGCCCGCAGCCCTACTCCGTCCCCGAGGTCGACGACGTAGGCGACGTGTGGGAACGCGACGCGGATTATGAGCGCTGGCTACTCGAGCATCGCGTGCGTCCCTCCGACATTCACCGCATGCGCGATTTGCTGCCTCTGCTCGCGCAGCGCCCGACGTTCAGTATCCTCATGCCCGTCTACGAAACGCCGGAGAAATATCTGCGTGCGGCAATCGAGTCCGTGCAGCTTCAGGCCTACCCCGACTGGGAGCTGTGCATCGCAGACGATGCCTCGCAAAAGCAGCACGTGCGCGAGGTGCTCGAGGAGTACGCCGCCGATGACCCCAGGATCAAGATCGTCTATCGGGAGACCAACGGGCACATCGCCGAGGCGAGCAACAGCGCCCTCGCGATCGCGACGGGTAACTTCATTGCCCTGCTCGATCACGACGATCTCCTCGCCGCCGAGGCCCTGTTCGAGAACGCCCTCGTCATCAACCGGCACCCGGATGTTGACTTGATCTACTCTGACGAGGACAAAATAGATGAGCACGATCGGCGGCGCGATCCGTACTTCAAGCCCGATTGGTCGCCTGATTCGCTGCTGTCGCGCAACTACGTTTCGCACCTGGGGGTTTACCGCCGGAGCTTGGTCGAAGAGGTTGGTGGCTTTCGGACCGGATTCGAGGGAAGCCAGGACTACGATCTCGTGTTGCGTGTGACGGAGCGAACCAACCGCATCGAGCACATTCCGCGCGTCCTGTATCACTGGCGCATTCATAGCGAGTCAACCGCCTTCTCGCGCAAGCAGAAGGGTTACGCGTATGATGCGGCAGAGCGCGCGATCTCGGAAGCCCTCGAGAGGCGCGGTGAACCGGGACGGGTCGAAGGCCTCGAACTGCTGCCCGGCACGTATACCGTACGCTACGAGCTGCGGGACGCCGGTCGGGTGAGCATCGTGGTTCCGACGCGTGATCACGGGGAGGACGTTGACCGCTGCCTGCGTTCAGTCTTCGAGCGCTCGACGTATCAGAATATCGAAGTCGTGCTGCTCGACAACGGCAGTACCGATCGTGATTCGTTGCGCGTGTTCGGTGCGTGGGTAGAGCGCGAGCCCGCGCGTGTGAAGCTCGTAACACACGACGTCCCGTTTAATTTCTCGAACGTCAACAACTACGCGGTCCGGCACGCCTCCGGGTCCTACCTGCTCTTCCTCAACAACGACACCGAGGTCATTACGCCCGACTGGATCGAGGCGATGGTCGAACAGGCACAGCGCCCGTCGATCGGCGCGGTCGGCGCGAAGCTCCTCTACGCTGACGGTACCGTGCAGCACGGGGGGGTCATCATCGGGCTGGGCAGTGTCGCCGGCCACTCTCATAAGTACTTTCGGGGCGACGCTCCAGGCTATTTCGGAACCCTACAGACGGTCAACAACTTTTCGGCGGTAACCGGGGCGTGCCTGATGGTGAGGCGTGCGGTATTCGATGAAATCGGCGGTTTCGATGAGCGACTGGCAATAGCGTTCAACGACGTCGACCTCTGCCTTCGCATCCAGGCGGCTGGTTACTGCAACGTTTATCTGCCGCATGTGGAGCTCTATCACTATGAGTCGAAGAGCCGCGGTCATGAGAACACGCCCGAGAAGATGGAGCGTTTCTTGCGAGAGCAGCTCTATATGAGAGAGCGATGGAAAACCGCCGAGATTGCGGACCCCCACTATAACCGCAACCTCACGCTCATGAGGGAAGACTACGCAATTGGGCCGTAGGCAAGTTCGTCCCCAGCTGCTCTAAGGGCGCCCGAAGGAGACGGGCGCCGGACTGCGGCACTACTTCAGCAGTTGCCATGCGATCGACACTGAACGAGCAACCCGACACGACGTCCCCGCGAGCGGACACGACGGCAGCCGCGATTACGTTGGACGACGTGACGCTGGTGCGCCGTACACAGGAGGAGCTGCACTACGATCTCAAGCGCAGCATGCTGCGACTTCTCTCGGGGCGCGCAGGCCGAGTACGGCGCCGTACGGTGCTCGAGCGCGTCTCGCTAAGGATCGAACATGGTGAAAAGGTGGGCATCATCGGCCCGAACGGCAGCGGGAAGTCGACGATGCTCAAGGTCATCGCCGGCATTCTGAAGCCGACGAAAGGTTTGGCGTTGGTCGATGGGACGATCGCCCCGCTGATCGAACTCGGGGTCGGTTTCGACGCGGAACTTTCGCTCGTCGACAACATCGCCTATTACGGGGTCTTGCTTGGGCACTCCGAAGGCGTTGTTCGCCAGCACGTCGACGAGATTCTCGACTTTGCCGAGCTCCGCGAGTACCGGGACGAGCCGACGAAAACGCTTTCCTCAGGCATGGCGGCCCGGCTGAGCTTCGCCATCGCGACGGAGTTTCGTCCCGAGATCCTGCTCGTCGACGAAGTGCTCTCCGTGGGAGATGAACGCTTCCGCAGGAAGTGTGTTGCACGCATCGACCGATTCTGGGATGAACAAAGTACGATCTTGCTGGTCACTCATGATATGTTGACGGTCGCTCGAACCTGTAACCGCGTGATATGGATGGACCGCGGCAGGGTCCGTTTCGATGGACCCTCGGAACGAGCTGCCGAACTCTATCTTTCGACGATTCCTAGTACCGCGAATTTCCGGCGCGGCCAAGACCTGGTCGAGCTCGCGCAGGCGGACCCGCGTGGACAGATCATCGTCAAGGGCATGTCGGGAAACGCGACGATCTATCTCATCCGCGACGGACAGCGTCATGCCATCGCTTCGTCGGAGTGGACCATTCGCCACAATTACACGACAGAAGATCTCGTCATCGTCGACGACGCCGTCATCTTGGAGATCGCGGAAGGCGAGCTCCTGGTCCCGTGATCCGACGAGACCGAATTCTCTCGGGTCTCAACCTCGCCGGAGTAGGACTCGAGATTGGAGCCGGCTACAATCCCGTCGTGCCCAAGGACGAGTTTCAAGTCGAGCATCTCGACCATGCCGGTCGGGAGAAACTGATAGAGAAGTACGCGGCGCAGGGAATCGACACGTCTCGCGTTCAGCAGATCGACTACGTGTGGTCCGGTCAAGCGTACGCGGATCTCGTTGGTAACAAGCGATACGAGTGGATTATCGCCTCGCACGTCATCGAGCATGTGCCGAATCCGATCGGATTTTTGAACGATTGCGCGTCGATCTTAACGGAGGGCGGTATTCTTTCGCTCGTCGTGCCGGACAAGCGATCGTGCTTCGACTACTATCGACCGCCGAGCAGTCTTGCTCGGCTGATCGACGCGTTCGTTCGCGGCGACACGCGGACGACGGCCGGTGCGGTTGTGGAACACGTCATGTACGCTGCCGTCGTCGACGGCTCGATCACGTGGAATGGCAACGTCGAACACGTCACGCCGACGTTTCTCCACAATGTGGAACAGGCACGAGAACTCTATGACAGCGTGGTCCATGAGCGCGCGGAGCATGACGTCCACGCCTGGGCGTTTACGCCATCCAGCTTTCGCTGCATCGTCGACGATCTTTACCACCTCGGACTCATCACGTTGCGCGAGCTCTCATGGCACGACACGGAAGGCTACGAGTTCTTCGTTCAACTGTCAAGGCACGGCAACGGTCCTTCCGTTGACCGGGCGACGCTCGCCCTCTCGGCCCTGTCCGCGACCGCAGCGGGCTCGGTGCCCGCCGGGGAACGCTCTTCCTCAGCGGTGCCGGGCGTCCAGAGCGGGCCGGAGCTTGTCGCGTTGGCGCAGGCTAATCCGCGAGGAGAGATCGTCGTACGCGGCGCATCCGGGCACCCGCTGGTCTACCTCATCCGAAACGGCCGACGACACGCGATTACGTCGCCGGCGTGGACCATGCGTCACCGCTACGAAGGCAAGGACGTCGTCGTCGTCGCTGACGACGTCATCCTGCAGGTCGCCGCAGGTGAGGCGCTCAGCGCATGAGGCTGTCCAGGCACGTCAAGGAGCATCCGATGTCCCTCGCCGCACACGCCCTCGGACAATTGTCCTCGGTACGTTCGCGCCAGCACGTCGAGGTGGTTCGCATGTCGGCGATCCGGCTGCTGAAGACGCGCTATCGGGGCACGGCGCTCGGCGTGCTGTGGTCGTTCGCGAATCCCTTGCTGCTGACGGGTCTCTACACAGCTATCTTCGGGACGGCGTTCGCTTCGTACTATGGCGGGTCAATAACCCGCTACGTCTTCTCGGCGTTCGTCGGCGTCGCGGTCGTCACGTTCTTCTCCCAGGCGACGACCGAGGCGTTGACCACGGTCGTAGGCAACGGCGGGCTGCTCAACAAGATCGCGCTCGACCCGGAGACGTTTCCGATCGCGGCGATCGCCGCAAACGCGTTTCAGCAGATCACGACGACGTTTCCCGTCGTGATGTTGTTATCGGCGTTCTTGACCCACGACCCGATCCGGGTGCTCCTCGTCCCGGTCGTCTTTGCGGGCGTGCTGCTGCTCTGTACGGGGTTCGGTCTCACGCTGGCCACCCTGTATGTTTTTTTTCGCGATCTGCTGTATTTGTGGGGTGTCATCGCATTCATCATCTGGATGACGTGTCCGGTGTTCTATCCGGCCGCACTCGTGCCGGCCGGCGTGCGCCCGTGGCTCACGATGAATCCGGTCGGGATGGGCATCGGTGCGCTACGTGAGGTGGCGCTCGGCCGCGGGCCGATCGAGTACGGCCTAGTCGGTCAGTTCCTCGTGGTGGCCGCGGCCTGCGCGTTGATCGGGCACACGATCTTCCGTACGCTGCAGCGCGATTTCATGGATCTACTCTGAGAGCGGAGGCGACCGGACCGGCGAGGAAAAGTGGCTCGTGGCTCATACCGAGGGATTGGGTTCCATCGACGCGCTCGAGTCGGCTGCGGACCGCCGCGACGACGGTACGACGGTGCGGCAGGGCGATGTCCTGTTCGTTCGCGGCTGGGCGCTGAACCCCGCGCATGTGCCCGCCCGTCGCGTCTTCGTCGCGATCGACGACGGCGATCCGGTCGAGGGCGTCGTCGGTCTGCCACGCCCCGACGTCGTCGCAGCGCTGGGATCCGATGGTTCGCTCGGTGCAGGCTTCGCGGCTGCCATCCCGATCGGCTCGATCCCGATCGGCCGGCACGTCGTCCGGGCCTCGTTCGCCGTCGACGATCGACTGTTTCGCGTCCCGACCGAGGCGTTCGTCGAGGTGGCCCCGGCGAGCGATCCGCTTGCCGGGCTCCTCCCTCGCACGGACGGGTGGGCCATCCACCTCGACGGCATCTTCGTCGGTAACGACCGCGTAGCCGCGGGCCTCGGCGACGGGACCGCACTCGCGTTCGGCATGCCGGCGACGCTGCGAGGCTGGGCGGTCGACGTCAATGCACGGCAGTCGGTCGGCGGCATCCTTGCCGACGACGGGAGCGGCCTCCGTCCCGGTGTCGTCGGCTTCGACCGGCCGGATGTTACAGACGATCTCGGGCTGCAGGGCGTCGAGCGGTGCGGGTTCGCGGTGCCCCTGCTGGCGCCGTCGGCCGGTGAAGAAGCCGTGCGGTTGGTGGTGCTGAGCGCGGATCGCGGCGCGTATTTCGAGACGGAGGTACGCGTTCGGCGTGCCGTCGCGGACCGAACGACCGGTCTGCCGCGCCTCGATGCAGCCGTCCGGATCACGATCGACGACGTCGTCGCGGGGACTACCCCGTATCCGCGGGAGTACAGCGACGCCGATGTGTCCCTTCGCGATGACGAACTGCTTTGGGTCCGCGGCTGGGCGATCGACGACGTGCGGGGCGCGCCCCCGGCCGCCGTGACGCTCTGTCTCGACGACCGGCTCGAATTCTTCGCCCAGGCCGGACTCGAACGGCCCGACGTCGCCGTGTCGCTCGAGAATCCGGTGCTCTCGCCCTGCGGCTTCGCCGCCTGCGTTCCGCTCGCGGGATTGCTGCCGGGTGAGCACCACCTTGCGGTGCGCGTGATCGCCTCCGATCGTTCGGGTTACTTCGAGAAAGACCGCCCTCTCAGGCTCCTGATCAGTGGAAGGACGTAGCGTACCGATGGAGATGACCGGCGAAAGATTCGTTCCCGAACTGCGAGGCCAGATCGCATACGAGCACCTGCACCGCTATGAAATCGCCCGTCGCTTTGCCAGCGGCCGGGACGTACTCGACGTCGCCTCCGGCGAGGGGTATGGTGCTTCGTACCTGGCGCAGGTCGCAAAGTCCGTCGTCGGGGTCGACATCGACGCCGAGTCGATCCGTCACGCCGCCAGCCGCTACGCTGCGATGAATCTGCGCTTTCGGGTAGGGAGCGCATCGCAACTCCCGCTGGCCGACGACAGTTTCGACCTCGTCGTCTCTTTCGAAACGATCGAGCATCTCGTGGAGCAAGAGGAGATGCTGGCCGAGATCGGTCGGGTACTTCGAGCCGACGGGAAGCTGATCATCTCGTCTCCGAACAAGCTCGTCTACAGCGACCTGCCGCACTATCAGAACCCGTTCCATCTTCGCGAACTCTACTTCGATGAGTTCCGGGAGCTCTTGTTACGCCACTTCTCATCCTGCGCGATCTTCGGGCACCGAATCTTTGCCGCCTCGGCGATTCACCCGCTGGGCGGCGTCGCGAAACGACCAGGCTGGCTCGGGATGACCGATTTCGACGGCGGCAGCGGATTGCCGGCCCTCCCCTCACCGACCTATTTCCTTGCCGTGTGCGGACGGGAGGAGACCAAGCTCGGCGACCTCGCCTCGATCTACATCGATCCGCGCCACGACCTGCTGACCCGACTATGGGACTCGCTTCCCATCGCGGCTTCCAAACCGACGGCCATCGAAGATCGCTCGAAGACTCGCCTCGCGCTCGGCTCGGGCGACGAAGCCCAGGGGGCGGCGGAGCAAACGGCTCAGGAACGACTCGCCGAACGAAACGCACGCGAGGAGCTGCAGCATGCCGAAAGCCGGTCGCTGGTGGCGCTCTTGGCGAGTCGGCTCGCGGCGACGGACGCGGCCCAAGCGGCCGAGCGAGCGCGCGCGGACGTCGCGCTGCAGCAGGCACGACTCGAGGTCGAGATGCTCAAGGCGGCGCTGGCGTCGACCGCAGCCCGGCTAACCGAGGTGCAAGCGGAAGGCACTCGTTTGGCGTCCCGCCTGCACGAGTGCGAATCGGCACTGCAAGCTGTCATGACCTCGCGCTCATGGCGCATGACAACCGCGTTGCGTACGTCGGCGGCTGCCTTCCGTCGACGACCGAAGTAGAATGCTGTTTTCCTCCGGAGCACAGTGAGTACGTTGGTGAACGGCGACAGACTCGGTACTTCGATCGCCGCGGCGGCGTGGGGGGCCTGCCTCGGATGGTTGCTCGCCTGCGGGGTCGTCTTGATTGCCAAGACCGGCATCTTGCCGGTGCCCTCGTTCCTCGGCTCCGCGGACTCGGTCAAAGGATTGGAGAAGGTCTTCTACCTTTGCTTCTATGTGCTGGGCGCCGTCTTCGCGTTCGTGTCGGCGTCCTATGCGCGCTCGCTGTTCCGAAATGTTACCGCGGCAGCAATCGGCGTTCTGCTCTTCGTGCTCTTTGCCGCGCAGTTGACCGGAGTCGTCGTCAACGGCGGCCCGCTGGCGTTTTGGCCGGCATTGCCGCCGCTCGATCCTCGCGCGTGGCCGGCGTTCTCCGCCCAAGTCGTACCGCTCACGTACTGGCTCGCCGTCCCGCCACTCGCCCTCGGGGGCGCCGTGCTCGTCGGCCGAATGATGGGGTCGTCCGTAGCAACGACCGGCGAGCCCGTGGCGAGGCCGGAGCCGAGCGGCTTCTCGCGCCGCGATGCCCTCTGGTTGGGCGGTTGCGCGGTGCTTCTCGCTGCATGCCTGTTCCCACTCGACGTCGAGACCGTGACGGCGCGGATCGGTTACAACCCGCACCCCGTCTCGTTCTACATAGCCCCTGCCCTCTTCTTGTTGCGAAGGGGGCTCATTCCGGGCGTGGACTTCTTTCCGCAATACGGCATCGGCATCGGTTATCTCTTTTCGTTCTTCCTTCGGCCAACGGCCGGCGCCACGATGGCAAACGTCGTCCTGGTCACGGCGACGTTGAGTTGCCTCTACTTCGCCTCGGCTCTGTGGGTGCTTCGCCGGTTATACGATTCGCGCGTCTACGCTTTCGTAGTCGTCTTCGTTGCACTACTGCTGAATTTCCATACGGCTATAACTCCGCGCGGGATCATGTTGGATCCGTCTGCGTGGCCGGCGCGCTATCCGTTCTTGTTCCTGCTCATCTGGCTGTTTGCGCGAGCGGTCGACAGCAGACAACAAGTGATCGACCTCGGTCTCGCCGGAATGGCGGCCGGGCTTTGTCTGTTTTGGAACACGGAAACGGGTCTGTACGCAATCGCGTCGGCACTGCTAGCGACGCTCCTGCTGGGCGGCGGTGCGAGAATAGCGCTGCGGAACCTCTTGGCCACGGCCGTCGGTGCCGTCGTCGCATTCTTCTTGCTTGCCACCGTCGCTTACGGCCCGGGGGTCTTTCAGAGCGCGTTCATTTCCGGATTGTTCAAGCCGATGACGGTGTACGCGGCCGGCCTCGGTGCAATCCCGGTCGTGTGGCAGAGCCCACTGAACATCCTGTATGCGGTGCTCAGTCCCGTGGTGGGATTCGCGACCATGGGCTGGAGCGCAGCGAACATGGTTCGCCCGACGACGGATTACTCGAAGCGGACGCTCAGCGTGCTCTTCCTGTTGTCGACGCTCGGGATCTGCCTGATGCTCAAATGGGTGAACATGTCGCTCGACGCCCTCTGGCACGTCAACGCCCTCCCCATTCTGGCGGTGATGGCGTGGTGGATACGAGCCGGCTTGCAGCACCTTTCAATGCGCTCCCCTGCAGTCCACTCGAGGCGAAACGTTGCGATCATTCAATGGAGCGTGCTCGCCGTTGTCCTGGTCTTCCTCGGTTTCGTACAGGATGCGCGAAATCCATCGACATACGCCCTACGAGCCTTTCTGATCTTTCCGAACGTGTTCGTCGAAACGCTCAAGCCGGTCCCTCCCGAGAAGTGGAACAAAGCCGGAGAAGCCGCCAACGCGGACACCGCGCTCATCCAGAGGTGCACGAACCCGAACGAGCGCGTGACGCTCGTGGACGATTATGACTGGGTCTATCTGCTTGCGGCGAGGCGGACGCCCGAGATGCCCTGGTTGCCCAGTACGACGATCGGTGCGTTTCCGTTCCTGATAGATGAGGCGCTACGAAGCGACGGACCGATCTTTATTCCCGGCAACATCGATCGGCTGAAATTTGCCGAGCCGCTCGACACCGCGCTTCGCACCCGGCTGCACTCGGACTACCAACCGGGGCCCGTCGGGACGGCGCTTGAAGTTTACAGGTACAAGAGGCCGGCGACAGACGCCACGACCGATCGAGATTGCTGAAGGAGTCGCAAAGGCAAGAATGAACGTTCGGCTGATGCGCGATCTTGCCGGCTACGGCACGCGTCGTGAGCTGCGCCTGGCGCGTTTTCTAGGGGTTTGTTTGATGCTCGCCAGTTCCGCCGGTTGCGGTCGACCGCTGCAAGAGGAGCAGAGTGCAGCGCCAGCACAAGCCGTCGTCGTGCCACACCTCACCAAGATCGCCTCGCCGGCCTACGCCGCAGCGTTCGCGGCGCCGCCGAGCGCAAGCGTGGACATCGACAGGATCGACCCGCCCGGCGCCTCAAGAGCCCATCCGTTTGCTGTGAGCCTCAAGACGTCGCAGAGTCTCACCGTGCTCGGCTGGGCGTTTCCGGGAACCGAGAAGGGTGGTTGTTCCGCCATCGGACTCACCGTCGACAACAAGCACGTCTTCCCGGGGACGTATGGTGTTTCGCGTCCGGACGTTGCAACGTACTTTAAGGACATGTCGCGGACGAGCGTCGGCTATTCGATCGTCGTACCGGCAAAGGAACTCGGCGCGGGCTCACATCATGCCTTCGTCATCTGCATGGACTCGGCACAAGCTGCTGGTCGCAGCGTCAATCCGCTGACGATCACCGTTCACTAGCCGCATTCCGGTTGATGACGTCGGTATTGCTGTTCGGCCTCGGGCTACTGATGCTTTCGTTCCTCGTGCAACTCGTGGTGTGGCACGTAGCGCTGCCCAAACGGCAGACGCCGGAACTCATCGTGATCTTCGCGCTGGTGCCGCTCGTCGTTCTCGGCTCTGCATGGGCGAGTGGTCATCTTCCGTCGCTCTCGGCCTCGGACGTTGCAAGCCTCGTGCTCCTCTACGTCGCGTGTTCGTTGGCCTATTTCGTACTCTATTCGGCGATCGAGATGGAGAGCCCGGCGCTGGCCATCGTTTCCTACTTGGCGCGCGCGGGCGCTGCCGGTCGCACGGGGTCGGATGTGTTCGACCGCTTCGGTCGTGACGACGCGATGATGAGTCGTGTCGCACTGATGGAGCAGGGCGGATGGGTGTACCGCGAGGCCGATCTGCTCAGCCTCAGCCCGCAGGGTCGCTTCTACGCGAAGCTGTTCGACTGCGCAAGCACGATTGTCGGCCTCGGCCTGACGAAGGGCGGCTGAGGCATGAGCAGCGACTGGATCGTGGCGTCGGCTCCCGTCTTCGGTCTCGCAAGCAATGTCGTCGTCCAGATTGCAGCGGCACATCTTTCTCGACGCGTCGGGGTATCGATCATCAGCGGGATCCTGGCTGGATTCGCGGTGACGATCCTGTCGACCGCCTCGAGCGCAGCGCGAACGAACAGCGCGGCCGACACCGCGTCGACGTGGATCGTGGTCCTCCTGACGTACGTAGCCTTGGCATTCGGCTATTGGGCGTTCGTCAACTTGAACATCACGTCGCTGCGTATCCGCATCCTGCGGGAGATCTTGCACGCGGGCGCGGGGATCTCTCGGCAGCAGCTCACGGCGGAGTACTCGGCCGAAGAGTTCTTGCGACGGCGCTTGGAGCGCTTGCGCAACGGTGGCCAGATCAGTTTCCGCGACGAACGTTGGCGACTCGAGTCCCGTACGTTACCGGCCTTGGCGCAGGTCCTCGGGGTGATTCGCGCCGTGGTACTGCCAGCGCGAGGCCGGCGGAGCGACTAGGACCTCGGGCGGGCGCTCGCCGGCGTGCCACCCAGGCAAGGAACGGGAGACCATCCCGAGGGCTCCGAACGTGCCGTTCCTGTGGCACAGCGGCGGTGGCTCGTGACAGGCGGGCTTGGATTCATCGGGTCGGCGTTCGTTCGGCAGGTCCTCGGCGAGCGTGCCGACGTTGCGATCACCGTGCTGGACGCGATGACCTATGCGGCGAACCCGGCGAACCTCGCCCCGGTCGCGGACGATCCGCGCTACCGCTTTGTGCGAGGCGACGTCGCCGATCCGGCCGCCGTCGAGCTGGCCATCGGCGAGGGAGTCGACGCCCTCGTCAACTTTGCCGCCGAGACGCACGTCGACCGGTCGATCCTCGAACCCGAAGCGTTCATCCGCACCGACGTGATGGGGACGCACGTGCTGTTGGAGGCGGTCCGCCGGCACGGGATCGCGCGCTTCTTGCAGGTCTCGACCGACGAAGTGTACGGTCACGTCGCGACCGGGGCGTCGAGCGAGGACGATCCGATCCGGCCGCGCAGTCCGTACGCCGCGTCCAAGGCCGGCGGGGATCTGCAGGTGCTGGCGTACCACACCACCTACGAGACGCCGGTGCTGATCACGCGCGGCTCCAACACCTACGGGCCCTATCAGTATCCGGAGAAACTGATCCCGTTGTTCGTCACCAACCTGCTCGATGACCAGTCCGTCCCCGTCTACGGCGATGGGCTGCAGATCCGCGACTGGCTGCACGTCGACGACCACGCGCGCGGGATCGCCCACGTGTTGGAACACGGCTGCCCCGGCCACGTCTACAACCTCGGCGGGGGGAACAGCCGGACCAACCTCGAGATCACGCGCCGCCTGGTCGAGCTGACCGGCCGGTCGTTCGAGACGAGCGTGCGGCACGTCGCCGACCGGGCCGGGCACGACCGTCGCTACGCGCTCGAGTGTTCCAAGGCGCGCGCCTTGGGCTGGAGCCCGCGGGTCGGTTTCGTCGCAGGGCTTGCCGAGACGGTCGCGTGGTACCGCGCACGCGAACCCTGGTGGCGGCCGATCAAGTCGGGTGAGTTCCGGGCCTACTACGAGCGCCAGTACGCGCACCGCTAGGAGATGACGTGAAAGGGATCATTCTGGCCGGCGGTCTGGGTTCGCGGCTGCGACCGCTGACCAAAGTCACCAACAAGCATCTGCTGCCGATCTACGACAAGCCGATGATCTACTATCCGTTGGAGACGCTGTGCAAGGCCGGCGTGAGCGAGATCATGATCGTGACCGGCGGCAACAACGCCGGCGACTTCCTGCGGTTACTCGGGAACGGACGCGAGTTCGGGCTGCCGCACATTGCCTACACGTATCAAGAAGGCGAGGGCGGGATCGGCGCCGCGCTCAAACTGTGCGAACACTTCGCCGGCGGCGACCGGATCGTGGTCGTGCTTGGCGACAACATCATCCAGGACGACATCACCCCACACGTGCAACGCTTCGCCGCGCAGAAATCGGGTTGCCGCCTGCTGCTCAAGGAAGTCGATGACCCGCAACGCTTCGGCGTTGCCGAATTCGTGGGCCAACGAATCGTCGGGATCGAGGAGAAGCCTGAGATCCCCAAGAGCCGCCATGCCGTCACCGGCATCTACATGTACGACAACCGCGTCTTCGGCTACGCTCGCGATCTGAAGCCCTCGAAACGTGGCGAGCTCGAGATCACCGACGTCAACAATGCCTATATCGCCGCGGGAGATTGCTACTACGACGAACTCGCCGGTTGGTGGACCGATGCGGGCCAGTTCGAGTCGCTCTACCGGGCTGCGCAGCTGGTCGCCGAGGACCGGCTGAAGAAGCTGGCGCCCACGTGAGGGCGCGTCGCGTCGCGATCATCGGCGCGTCGGGGCAGTTGGGCTCCGCGCTGGTCGACGTGTTCGACGGGCGCGAGGTGATCGCTCCGCCGCACCGCGCCGTCCCGTTCGAGGACCGGGACGCGGTCGCACGATTGCTCGACGAGTCACATCCCGACGTGCTGGTCAACTGCTCGGCGTTCCACCACGTCGACACGTGCGAACGGGAACCCGAGCGCGCGTTCGCGATCAATGCGCTGGCCGTCGACTCCGCTGCCGCCATGTGCGCGGCGCGCGGCGTCGCGTTTGCCACTATCAGCACCGACTACGTCTTCGACGGCACGCTGGGACGCGCGTACCGCGAGGACGACGCTCCCAACCCGCGGACCGCGTACGGAGCGTCGAAGCTCGCCGGCGAGCTGCTGGCCCGGCGTCACGGAGCGCGAAACCTCATCGTTCGCACGAGCGCGGTGTTCGGCACCGCGGGCACGTCGAACAAAGGTTACACCCTCATCGAAAAGGTTTTGCAGCAGGCCGAACGCGGCGAGCCGACTCGCATGGTCAGCGACATGATCTTCTCCCCGTCGTACGCACCGGACGTCGCGCGCGCAGTCCGGGATCTCATCGACGCCGAGGCGTTCGGGACTCACCACGTTACCAACGCCGGCGCCTGTTCGTGGTACGAGTTCGTGCATGCCGCGTTTGCGAAAGCGGGACTCGGCGAGGCACCACTCGAGCCGATCACGTATGCGTCGTTCGGCAACCCGACGCAACGCCCGATGTATTCTCCGCTCGAGAACACGACCTTCGCGCGCGCCGGAGTCGCACCGCTTGGGTCGTGGCAGGCTGCGCTCGATGCGTACCTGCAGGTGCGGCTCGTGCGCGCAGCCTCGGCGTAGGGTTACCGGATTCCGGTGGCGATCAGCGCGTGGGCCGCCGGGGGCGCAAGCGCGACGATGCGGCATTCAGCGAAACCCGCGTCGATCACCTGGCGCCACGCGTCGGCTCCGTATTCGGTTCGCACCAGGACATCGTCTCCATTCTGAACCCCGCCGGCGTGATAGCTGGGCGGGAGGCCGTCGCGCCGGCGTGTCAAGCGCTCGACGACGATCGGAATCGTGTAGGCGAGGACCCCGTCCTCGGCGAGGACGCGCCGGCACTCGCGTAGCGCGGCGACCGGGTCGGGGACGTGCTCGAGTGTGTCGGAGTGCACGACGAGATCGAACGAGGAGTCCGGGAATGGCAGCGCGGCGAGATCGACCTCGGGATATCGCACCAGGACGTGGAACGGTAATTCGGTGAGAAACGGCGTGAGCGCAGCTGCCTCATTCACCTCGAGGACGCGCAGCCGGCGCGCGCTCGTCCCGAGGACGAATGCCGAGAGTGGCTCCGCGCCGCCGAGCGTGCGTACGATCGCACGCGCCAAGACCATCGCGCGCAAATTGTTCCCGCAGGTCACGCAATGATAGCCTTGTTGCAGATCGATGTAGGCAGCCTCGCTGGGCGAGAGCCCCCAGGCCTCGATCAGCTCGGGCCACAGGACCGGCTGTGATGCAAAGGTCGTCGCTCCGCAGCATGGGCAGATCTGCGGCAAATCGATCATTGTAACCCAGCGAACACCGCGCGGTCGTTCATCCCGCGCGCCGTTCGGTGGGTCGGTCACCGAGGTCCTGGAGCCGGCTCGGGGGCCGGGCGGCGCGAGGCGCTACGGTTGGATAGCTAACCGGTACAGCTGAGTATGGTGGCCCGAGCCACGATTGGGTCACGACCCGCCTTTGCCCGGGGAGTTCCTCCGACCGAGCGCCAAGCCTAGCTGGAATGCTCCCCGAGCTGCTCGCGTGGTTCACCGGCAAGGAGGTGAACCGGCGCAAGTTCCCGCGGAAAAAAAAGCCCTACCGCGCGGCGTATAGCCTCGACGGGAAAGCGACGCGTCCGGCGATCGGCCTGGACATCAGCGGCGGCGGATTGTGCATCCTGACCCAGGAGGCGGTCCAGCGCGAAGAGTTTGAGGTGCGCGCGCAGATCGACGACCGGCAGGTCCGCCTGCGGGCGAAGACCGTCTGGCAGGACAACGTCCAGCACCAGGGCCGCACCGTCTGGCGCTACGGAATGCGCTTCACCGGGATTCCGGCCGACGATTGGGACGCGATCATCCGTTACACGACTGACAAACCGGTCGCTGAGTTGAACAAGGCCCAAGAAGAGCTGACGACGGTGCGGATGACGCCCGACGACACGGCCCGCCTGCTTCCGAAGGAGCTGCAGACGCGGCTCTTGCAGTTGCTCGTCGACCGGCGGCGCCTCGCACCGCTCGACCCCAAGGTTACGCCGCTGGTCCAGTACTTCTACTCGGGGATCGTCCGTCACAACGACAAACTGATGCACCGCTTGGTCATCCAGTCCAAGGTGGTCGGACCCGAGAGCGACGAGCTCTTCGAAACGCGTTTCGTCTTCGATGAGAACGGCCAGCACGTCCAGATTCTGAACTGAAAGGTCCCGCGTGCCCCAGCAGACCGCGCTGATCACCGGCATCACCGGCCAGGACGGCTCGTACCTGGCCGAGTTGCTGTTGGAGCGCGGCTATCACGTCGTCGGCATGACGCGGCGCACCTCGACCGAGGTCCACGAGCGGATCGAGCACTTGGTCGACCGCATCCAGATCGTCTCGGGCGACCTGCTCGACCAGAGCTCGATGAGCTCGATTTTGTCCGACGTCCGCCCGCGCGAGCTCTACAACTTGGCCTCGCAGTCGTTCGTCCCGGCCTCCTGGGCGCAGCCGGTCCTGACCGGCGAGTTCACCGCGTTGGGCGTGACGCGCGTGCTCGAGGCGATCCGGTCCATCGACCCGACGATCCGCTTCTACCAGGCCTCGAGCTCCGAGATGTTCGGCAAGGTGCAGGCGGTGCCCCAGAACGAGTCGACGCCGTTCTATCCGCGCTCGCCCTACGGCGTCGCGAAGCTTTACGGCCACTGGATCACGGTCAACTACCGCGAATCGTATGACCTCTTCGCCACCTGCGGGATCCTGTTCAACCATGAGTCTCCGCGGCGCGGGAAGGAATTCGTCACCCGCAAGATCTCCGATGGGGTCGCGCGGATCAAGCTCGGCCTGGCGAAAGAACTGCGTCTGGGGAATCTCGACGCGCAACGCGACTGGGGCTTCGCCGGCGACTACGTGCGCGCGATGTGGTTGATGCTGCAGCAGGAGCGCCCCGACGATTACGTCGTCGCAACCGGTCGCACGCACGCCGTGCGTGACTTCGTGCGGCTCGCTTTCGAGGCGGCCGATTTGGATTGGGAGCAGTACGTCGTCGTCGATCCGCGCTACTACCGGCCGGCCGAAGTCGACTTGCTCGTCGGGGATGCGACCAAGGCGAAGCGTGCGCTCGGGTGGGTTCCGGAGGTTTCGTTCGAACAATTGGTCGAGCGGATGGTCCGGGCCGATCTCGACCGATTGCGCCCGCTCGCGCGGGTGTAGCGCGATGCGCGTGCTCGTCACGGGCGCGCACGGTTTCGTCGGAAGGCATCTCGTCGCGACCTTGGCCCGGCGCGGACACGAGGTACTTCGGGCGGACCGCCGCGCCGGCCCCGATGGGATCCTACTCGACGTGACCGACGCGTTGAGCGTGCACGGCGTGCTCGAGCTGGCGCGCCCCGATGCGGTGGCGCACCTGGCCGGACAGGCGTTCGTGCCGGCCTCGCTGGAAGACCCCGAGGGGACCTTCGAGGTCAACGCGCGCGGGACGCTGCACCTGCTCGACGGTCTGCGGGCGCTGCGCGCCGACGGCGTCGTGCCGCGCGTCCTGATAGCCAGCAGCGCCGAGGTCTATGGCGAACAGCCGCTGGCCGCGTACCCGCTGCGCGAGACGGCACCGGCGTTGCCGCGCAACCCGTACGCGGCCAGCAAGGTCGCCGCCGAGGCGCTGACGTTGGCCTACGTGCGGTCGTTCGGCATGAACGCGGTCGTGACGCGCGCCTTCAATCACATCGGCACCGGCCAGGACGAGCGCTTCGCCGCGATCGCCTTCGCGACGCAGCTCGCCCGCGTCGCCGGCGGCGGCGACCAAAGAGTGCTGGTCGGCAACCTCGACGCCAGCCGCGACTTCCTCGACGTACGCGACGTGTGCGAGGCCTACGCCGCGCTGCTCGAGGGTGGCGGTGCGGCCGGCGAGATCTACAACGTGTGCAGCGGCCAAGCGACGACGATCCGTGAGCTGCTGCGCCAGCTGATCACGATCGCCGCTGTGCCGGTCGAGGTCCGCGAGGACCCTGAGCGCATGCGGCCGGCCGACGTTCCGGTCAGCGTCGGTGACGCGACGAAATTGCACGCCGCGACCGGCTGGACGCCCCGCATCCCGCTGACGGCCGCGCTGCGCGCGGTCTACGACGACGCCCGCGCGCGGCTGGTGGTCTCGTGAACGACGACTCCTGGCGAACCTTCGTCTTCGGCCGCCGCGGGACGCTGCTCGCGCTGCCGGCCGTCATGCTCGCGGCGTGCGGCAAGCCGAGCGCCGTCTCGATCGCGACCGGCTTGCCGCTGGCGTTTCTCGGCGAAGCGGTCCGCATGTGGGCCGTCGGCTACAGCGGCGTGACGACTCGTGGCGATGCGGTCACCGCGCCGCGGCTGGTGACTGCCGGTCCCTACGCCTACGTGCGCAACCCTCTCTACCTGGGCAACCTGCTGACCGCGGCCGGCTTCGCGTGGGCCTTCACCGGTGCGAACCGGCCGGCGACCCGCGGCGTGCTGGTCGCCGGCGCGCTGACCGCGATGCTGGGCGTCTACGCGATCATCGTCCCGCACGAGGAGGAGTACCTGCGCGCGACCTTCGGGGCGGCTTTCGACGACTACGTGGCGCGCGTGCCGCGGATCGTCCCGCTGGTGGAACCGGCCGAGCCGCAGCAGGGGTCGTACGATCCGGACGTGATCGCCAAAGCTGAGTCCCGCACTTTTGTCACCTTCGGCGCGATGCTGGCCGTGCTCGCGTTGAAAGCCGCGCGCGCGTGAGCGAGCACCATGACGATCACGACCACGGGCTGACCGGTTCACCGGCGCGACTGCGGATCGCGCTGGCGGCGACCGCGGGCGTCGCCGTGCTCGAGTGCGTCGGTGGCATCCGGGCTGGATCGTTGGCGCTGCTCTCCGACGCCGCGCACGTCGTGATGGACGTCGTCGCGCTGGCGATTGCGCTGGCCGCCGCCGTCCAGGCGAAGCGTCCGGCGACGCAGCGGCAAACCTACGGCTTCGCGCGCTACGAGATCCTCGCCGCGCTGGCCAACGGCGCGCTGCTGACGGCGGTCACGATCCTGATCGCGCTGGAGGCGGTCCGGCGCTTCATGCACCCCGAGCTGCCGGCCGGTGGGCTGATGGCCGGGATCGCCGCAATCGGCTTGGCGGTGAACCTCGCCGTCGGGTTGATCCTGGTGCGCGGCGACCGCGGCAACCTCAACCTGCGCGCGGCGCTGCTGCACGTCGGCGGCGACGCGCTGGGCGCGTTCGGCGTGATCGTCGGCGGCTTGCTGATCCTGGCGACCGGCGCCGCCTGGATCGATCCGCTGCTCTCGCTGCTGGTGGCGGCGATCATCATCGCCGGCGTCGTGCGGATCGCACGCGAGGCGACCGACGTGCTGTTGGAGAGCGTCCCCGGCCACGTGGAGGTGCCGGCCGTGCGCTCGCGGATCGGCGTCGTCGACGGGGTCGTCGGCGTGCACGACCTGCACGTGTGGACGATCGGCTCGGGCGCGCACGCGCTCTCAGCCCACGTCGTGCTCGACGACCGCAAGCTCAGCGAGGCCACCCTGATCATGCGGGCGATCGACGCCGCGATGCACGACGACTTTGCGATCACCCATGTCACCGTGCAGTTCGAGTGCGAGAGCTGTGACCCGGATACCACGATCGTCTGCACGCAAGTGGGCTCGGCGTCGGGCTGAAAACCTCGCCCAGGCCGCGAAGTCATGAGGGCCATGAAGCCCGGTACCGTCGTCCTTGCGACCGCGCGCACGCCCTTCGGGCGGCTCGGCGGCGCCCTCGCCAGCCTCGCCGCGACCACCCTCGGCGCTGAAGCGATTCGTAGCGCGCTGCTGCGCGCCGGCATCGATCCGGCCGACGTCGAGCACGTCATCATGGGTGAGGTGCTGCAAGCCGGCGTCGGACAGGCGCCGGCGCGCCAAGCCGCCTTCAAGGCGGGCCTGGCCAAGACGACGACCGCCGAGACGGTCAACAAGGTCTGCGCGTCGGGGCTGCTCGCGATCGCGTACGCGGCGCGCACGATCGCCGACGGCGATCATCGCGTCGTCGTCGCCGGCGGCATGGAGTCGATGTCGAACGCGCCGTACCTCGTACCGGGCGCGCGGGCCGGCTATCGCTACGGCGACGGCGTCCTGGTCGATTCGATGATCCACGACGGGCTGTGGGACGCCTACTTCGACGAAGCGATGGCCGCACAGGGTGCGAAGGTCGCGGCCGAGCTCGGCGTGACGCGCGAGGTCCAGGATCGCTTCGCCTACCGCAGCCACGCGCGCGCGCACGCGGCGCACGAAGACGGTCGCCTGGCCGCCGAGATCGTCCCGCTTCGGGTCGCGACCAAGGCCAAGGGGAAGCTCGTCGTCGACGTCGTTCCGACGCTGGCGTCGGCCCGCGTCCCGGCGTTGGTCGGCGGCGGATCGTCGGTCTGGGACCACACGCCGCCCGCGGCGATGGTCGCCGACCCGGCGCGCTTCGGTCCCTATGTCAGCGGCGATGTCCCGGCGGTGCTGGTCGAACGGGACGAGCCGGTTCGGCCCGACGCCTCGCTCGAGGCGATGGCGAAGCTCAAGTCGCTCGACCCCGGCGGGACGATCACGGCCGGGAACGCACCCGGCGTCAACGACGGCGCCGCGGCGGTCGTCCTCGCGTCTCCCGACTACGCGCGGGCGAACGGGATCGACCCGTTGGCCGAGGTCGTCGATCACGCCGGCGTCGCCTGGGACCCGCCCTACTTGGCGCTCACGCCGGCGATGGCCGCCCAGAAACTGCTCGACCGTCACGGCCTGACCGCGCGTGACATCGCCGTGTGGGAGATCAACGAGGCGTTCGCGGCGGTCGCGCTGACCGCGGCGACGCGCCTGGGCCTCGATCCCGAGGTCATCAACGTGCAAGGTGGCGCCGTCGCGTTCGGTCATCCGATCGGCGCATCGGGGGCGCGCATCGTCGGCGCCGTCATCCATCAATTGCGCGCGCGCGGCGGCGGCTACGGAATCGCGGCGATCTGTTCGGGTGGGGGGCAGGGCGACGCCTTGCTCGTGCGGGTCGGCTGACGCGTGCGGGTGGCCGTCGTCGGCGCCGGCCAGATGGGCGGCGGGATCGCCCAGGTGCTAGCCGCCGCGGGGCACGAGGTGCTGTTGCACGACGTCGACGAGGCGCGCCTGCGGCACGGCATCGACGCGATCTCCGCCCGCCTCGACCGCGAGGTCGAGAAGGGACGGCTGAGCGCCACGCAGCGCGGTGAGGTGCTGACGCACATCGACGGGCGCGCGCACCTGCGCGATCTCGAGGTTCAGTTGGCGATCGAGGCCGCCTCCGAACAGCTCGAGACGAAGCTCGCGATCTTCCGCGAACTCGACCGCAACACGCCGCCCGAGGCGATCCTGGCCTCGAACACCTCGTCGATCTCGATCACCACGCTGGCCGCCGTCACCTCGAAGCCCGAGCGCGTGATCGGGATGCACTTCATGAACCCCGTCCCGGTGATGAAGCTGGTCGAGATTATCCGTGGCTTGGCGACCAGCGAGCCGACGTATCGCTTCGTCCACGATCTCGCCCTCGAGTTGGGCAAGACGCCGGTCGCGGTGCGCGACTTCCCGGGCTTCGTCTCCAACCGCGTCCTGATGCCGATGATCAACGAGGCCATCCAGTCCGTCTACGAAGGCGTCGCGTCGGTCGAAGCGATCGACACCGTGATGAAGCTCGGGATGAACCATCCGATGGGGCCGCTCGCGCTGGCCGACTTCATCGGCCTGGACACGTGCCTGGCGATCATGAACGTCTTGCACGAAGGCTTCGGCGACTCGAAGTACCGGCCGTCGCCGCTGCTGCGGCAGTACGTCGCGGCGGGCTGGCTGGGTAAGAAGACGGGCCGCGGGTTCTACGATTACGCCTAGCGCCTTCGAGCTGAGCCCCGAGCAGCGCGCGATCGGTGCGGTCGCGCGCGACGTCGCGGAGCGCGAGATCGCCCCGCACATCGTGGCCTGGGACCGCGGGCACGTCTTCCCGCGCGCGCTCTATACCAAGCTCACCGCCGCCGGGCTGATGGGGATGCGCGTCGAGGAGCGCTACGGTGGCGCCGGCACCGACTTCATCTCGTTTGCGCTGGCGATCGAGGAGTTGGCGAAGGTCGACGCGGGGACCGCGGTGACCGTCTCGGTGCACTCGATGATCTGCGGCGCGATCGGGGCGCTCGGCACGCCGGAGCAAAAGGAGCACTGGCTCGCACCGCTCGCCGGGGGCGACGTCATCGCCGGCTTCGGGCTGACCGAACCCGACGCGGGTTCCGACGCGGCTGCGATCCGGGCGACCGCCCGGCGCGACGGCGACACGTACGTGTTGAACGGACGCAAGCAGTGGTGCACGAACGGCGGCTACGCCGGCGTGGTGATGGCGATGTTCCGCACCGGCGAGCCGGGCGCGCGCGGGATCAGCGCCTTCCTGGTCGATCCCGCGACGCCGGGCGTGCGCGTCGAGCGGACGACCGAGAAGCTCGGCATCCACACTTCGAACACCGTCGACCTGGCGTTCGACGATGCGCGCGTCCCGAGCGCGGCGATGCTCGGCGCGCCGGGGACGGGCCTCTCCTCGGCGCTCGCCGCGCTGACCGCCGGACGGATCGGGATCGGCGCGCAGGCGGCTGGGATCCTCGCGGCGTGTCTGGACGCGTCGGTGCGTTTCGCCAAGGAGCGCAGCGCGTTCGGCCGGCCGATCGGCGCGTTCGAAGGCGTCTCGTTCAAGCTGGCGCAGATGGCGACCGATCTCGATGCGGCGCGCTTGCTCGTCTACCGTGCCGCGGCGCTCGCCGGCGCAGGTGAGCCGTTCGCGGTCGAGGCGTCGAAGGCCAAGCTGTTCGCCTCGACCAAGGCGCGCGAGCACGCGTCGGAGGCAGTGCAGATTCACGGCGGATACGGTTACACGACCGAGTTTCCGGTCGAGCGCTACTACCGCGACGCGAAGATCACCGAGATCTACGAGGGGACCTCGGAGATCCAGCAGATCATCATCGCCCGCAACCTTCTCGGCCGCTTGGATTAGGCGCCGATCGGGCGCGCGTTCATGCCCGCTCGCGCTGGGTCGGATCGTCGAGGAAGCGCTCGCGCAGTCCCGGCGGCGGGAGCGGGCACGTCGCGCGCCGGCCGAACCAGGCGTAGCGGTTGCGTGCGACCCAGCGGTATGCCGCGTCGCGCAGCGGGCGCGGGACGAGGATGGCGGCGAAGCCGAGCGGCCACGGCGGTTGCAGTTCGAGCAGCAGGTGCAGCACCGCGTCGCTGCGTTCGTAGCGGCGGCCGCCGGCGAGCAGCACGATCGTGTCCGCCGCGGTGGCGCTGGGGGCGCCGATGAGGCTCGCCGCGCGCGGCGACTCCAGCGGTATGAAGCGCACGCGACCGCCGGGATCGTTGGCGTAGACGAAGCGCACCAGGCCGTTGCAGAGCGTGCAGACGCCGTCGAACGCCAGAATCGTCCCGCTAGTGATTGGCAAAGGTGTCGCTGACGAGGCTCGCGGTCAGCCGCGCGTTGGTCGAGACGTACTGTGAGGTGCCGACGCTGTGCCGCGAGGTCGCGTTCAAGTCGTAGCTGAGCGGGCACAGACGCGCCGTGTCGTAGCGAGTCGTCGCCGTGTCGCTCTCGTCGTAGCCGCGCGGTCCGGCGACCGTGCGCGTCGTGGCGATCGCCAAGGTCGCCACGTCGCCGTCGACGCCGGTCACCTTGTAGGACCAATCACCCTTCGTCCCCGGCGCGGCCGGGACGGTCCAGGCGGAGCCGGGCGAGACGTCACGGCCGGCGACCAGCCCGCGCGCGAGCAACGGGAGCAGATAGGCCGTCTCGACGCTGACCGTCGCGTGCGGATCGGCCGATAGCCGGCCGTCGGAGAAGATGGCGATGCGCAGCTTCGGCTGGACGGTCGTTTTCCCCGTATAGGTCGCGTCGACGACCAGGCCGCCGTCGGGCGTCGCGGCGATCACCTCGACCGTCAGCGTCCCGTCGTCGCCGACGTCGGAGGTGCGGGTGACCATCCCGCCGGCCGTCCCCGGACCACCGCCGTTCCCGGTGAAGCCCGACGTCTGCTCGTCGTTGCGGTTCTGCGCGCTGTATTGCACGCTGTAGACGAGCGTGCGCAGCGGTTTGGTCGGGGCGGCGGCGCGAGCGGTGCCACCGGCGGCCAGCGCGCAGACGATGGCGAGGGCGAGCGAACGGTAGAGCATGGTGAGCATCCTCCTGGACGAGGCACGATTCGCCGGGAGCGGCAAGCGCCGCCTTCGCCGCCTGCGACTCTTCTCGTCCAGGGCTCCCCGGGAAGGGCGCGGAACGCTCGGGCCGCCATGAAACTGATGGAGTACCAGGGCAAGGACCTGTTCCGCCGCGTCGGGATCCCGACGCCCGGCGGTGTCTTCGCCACGACCCCCGGCGAAGTGAAGAGCTTCATCGAGGGCCACCCTGGCTCATGGGTCCTCAAGAGTCAGGTCCTGATGGGCGGCCGCGGCAAGGCGGGCGGGATCAAGTTCGCCGACGACGCCGCGCAAGGGGAGACGCTCGCGCGCGAATTGATCGGCAAGGTCCTCAAATCGGTCCAAAGCCCGGACGGCGAGGAAGTCCGTTCGCTGCTGGTCGAGGAGAAGGTCGCGATCGCGAGCGAGGCCTACGTCTCGATCGCGATCGACCGCGGTGCGCGCAAGCCGGTCGTCCTGGTCACCGCGCAGGGCGGGATGGACGTCGAGGAGGTCGCCGAGCACGACCCCAACGCGATCCAAAAGTACTGGATCGATCCGGCCGCCGGCTACTCGCCGTTCGTCGGCCGGCTGCTGGCCTTTCACGCGCAGCTTCCCGAGGGTTATCGCAAGGCGTTCCCGGCGATCCTCGGCGCGCTCTACACGCTGTTCATGGACTACGGCGCGAACCTGGTCGAGATCAACCCGCTGGTGCTGACCAAGGACGGCCGCGTGATCGCCAGCGACGCCAAGGTCGACCTCGACGACAACGGTCTCTACAAGCATCCCGATATCGCGCAGTGGAACAAAACCCAGCCGGCCGACGATGACCAGGCCGCGGCCGTCGCGATTGGTCTGGGGATGTCGAATTACGCGAAGTTCGCCGACGAGCCGGGGGCGGTCCCCAAGACGATCGGCACGATCGCCAACGGCGCGGGGCTGGGGATGGGGACGATGGACGCCGTCAAGAGCGCCGGCGGCGGCGCCGCGAACTTCCTGGACATCGGCGGCGGCGCGCAAGCCGAGCTGGTGAAGAACAGCTACAAGCTGGTGACCGCCGACCCGCGCGTCAAGGCGATGTTCATCAACATCTTCGGCGGGATCACGCGCGGCGACCAGGTCGCGCTGGGGATCGTCGAAGCGCTCAAGGGCAACGACGTGCGCAAGGTGCCGCTGGTGATCCGCTTGACCGGCACCAACGCCGACGAAGGCCGCAAGATCCTCGCCGAGGCGGGCTTCTTTCCGGTCGAGACGATGGACGAAGGCGCGGCCAAAGCCGTCGCGCTCGCGAACGGGAGCAAGTAGCGCACCATGGCGATATTTTTGGACAAAAATTCGAAGGTCATCGTGCAAGGGGTCACTGGGCGCGAGGGTGCGTTTCATACGGCGCGGATGCGCGCGTACGGGACGAAGATCGTCGGCGGCGTGACGCCCGGCAAGGGCGGTCAGACCGTCGAGGGCGGGATCCCCGTCTTCGATACCGTGAAGGACGCCGTCGCGGCGACCGGCGCGACGCACTCGATCATCTTCGTCCCGCCGTTCGCCGGTGCGGACGCGCTGTGGGAGGCGCACGACGCCGGGATCCAACTCGCGGTCTGCATCACCGAAGGGATCCCGGCGCACGACATGCTGCGCGTCGTCAACACGACGCCCGGGATGCGGATCATCGGCGGCAACTGTCCCGGCCTCATCTCACCCGGCAAGTCGCTGGTCGGGATCATGCCGGGCCAGGTCTTCAAGGAAGGCAACGTCGGGATGATCTCGCGCTCGGGGACGCTGACCTATGAGATCGTCGACGGCCTCACCCGCGCCGGCTTCGGCCAGTCGACCTGCGTGGGGATCGGCGGCGACCCGATCATCGGGACGACGTTCGTCGACTGTCTGCGCGAGTTCGCCCGCGATCCCGAGACCCACGCGGTCGTCGTCTCCGGCGAGATCGGCGGCTCGGACGAGGAGGACGCGGCCGCCTTCATCGCCGCGCATCTCCCCGACAAACCGGTCGTCGCGTTCATCGGTGGCCGGTCGGCTCCCAAGGGGAAGCGGCTCGGCCATGCCGGCGCGATCATCTCGGGCAACACGGGGACGCCCGAGTCCAAGGTCGCGGCGTTCGCGGCGGCCGGAGTTCCGGTGGCCGACCGGCCGTCCGAGATCCCGCGCCGCTTGGCCGAGCGCCTCAAGCTGGCGACAGCGTAGTCACGCCGACCGGTCCAGGCGATGCAGTACGGCTACCAGTGCGAGGAGTGCGAGGAGGCGGTCTGGCTCGCCACGACCCGCGCCGAGCTCCAGTGGCTGGCCAGCCGCGCCCACGTCGTGCGCGAGGTGCGCCGCCATCTGAGCGGGGGACTGGACGGCTGGATGGACGAGGGGCTGGCCTTCCTGGACCGCCACGAGGGCCATAGCGTCGTCGTCGTCACCAGGAGCCGGCGTTGATTTCTCTGTCCAAACGCTAGAAGGGAAGCGAGGCCTCGTCCTTAGAAAGGGCTGGGACCGATGGGGGCTGCGTCCCCCAGCCCTTCAATTTGCCTTTCGAAAGGATGGCTCGCCTGTGGCAATCCCTCTTCGGATGAAGCGTGGGATCGTCGCGCTCCTCGTGGTTCTTACGTTCGCCTGCCAGGGAACGATCGGCGTTCTGGCAGGTACGACCGGAAGCATCAGCGGGGTCGTGCTCGACGCTTCGAATAACCAACCTGTCGCCGGCGCGTACGTAACCGCCAGCAGCCCCTCGCAGACGACGTCGACGACGTCGGATGCCGGCGGGCACTATGCGTTCCTCTCGCTCGCGCCCGACACGTACACCCTGTCGGTCACCGCGACATCGAGCCGCGATGCGGTCAACATCAGTGGCGTGACCGTCCAAGCCGACGCGGCGCTCACCGTGACGATCCAGCAGGCGCGCAAGCTCCAGCAGATCGGCTCGACGACGGCGCGGGCGACGCAACTGGTGCGCCCGGGTACGACGGCAGACGTCTACTCGATCAATGCGACCCAGCAGGACAAGGCCTCGACGATGGGCGGCGGCGGTACGCTGACCAGTGCCTGGTCGGCGATCAGCACCGTCCCGGGCGTGTTCGTCGCCCCCAACCAGAACGGCTACATCGGCGCCGGTGACGGTGTCAGTATCCGCGGTGGCGATTACGACCAGATCGGCTACGAGCTGGACGGGATCCCGATCAACCGCTCGTTCGACAACTATCCCTCCGGCCAGCTCTCCGCGCTCGGCCAGCAGGAGGTCCAGGTCTATACGGGCGCCGAGCCGGCGACCGGTGAGGCCGAGGGTCTCTCGGGCTACATCAACCAGGTCATCAAGACCGGTACCTACCCGGCGACCAAGAACTTCGACATCGCGATCGGCTCGCCGACCTACTACGGGCGCCTGGCGTTCGAAGCCGGTGGCGCGAACCCGTCGCGTACGTTCTCCTATTACATGGGCTTCGGCGCGTACAACCAGGACTATCGCTACGGCGACCAGTTCCAGGGCGCGCAGTACAGCCAGCTCTACGGCGAGGCGCTAGCGCCGTGCCCCGGGCCGACCGTGCCGACTTGCGTCGGGCCTGGCGGCGCCGATTACACGAACGGTGGAACCACGTCCGCGTACGTGCTCGGCCCGTACAACTACGGTTCGGAGCTCGAGGCGAAAGAGCGCGACAACGTCATCAACCTCCACTTCGGGATTCCGAAGTCGGACGGGACGAAGGACGACATCCAGGTGCTGTTCGACAACAGCCACCTGCAGAACATCATCGAGAACTCGATCAACGACACCGGCGGGATTGCGTATAACAACGCGATCGGCCTGGGAACCGGATACGTCGACTCGTACGTCTTCAACGGTGCACCGCTGGGGGCGCTGCTCCCGGTCACCTACACTGGCGGCGGCGTCGTCCCGTATTTGTTCCCGAGCTCACCGACCGGCCGTGCGTTCGGCAGTGAGATCGATCCGAACGCGGACGACGCGTTCGTGAACGACCAGTCGGTGTTCAAGGTGCAGTACCAGCACAACTTCGGGACCAACGCGTTCCTGCGGGTGTACGGGTACACGTACTACTCCGACTGGATCGAGAACGGCCCCGTCTCGGCGGAAGCCGACTACATCGGCGAGTCGGCCGACTACGAACTCTCGAGCCACACGCGCGGCGCAAGTCTCCAGTTCTCCGATCAGTTGAACTCGCAGAACCTGCTCACGATCGAGGGCTCGTACACGACGGCCCACAGCTTGCGCGAAAACAACTTCAACTACATCAACGGCTTCCTCTACGGCGCGCCACTCGCCGATCTGCCGGAGAATCTGAGCACCTTCCCGGCGATTGGGGTCCTGGTGAACTCGGCCAATCCGTACAACGGCGTGTGCTACTCCCAGGCTCACGTGGCCACGCCGTGCTACACCGGTGACGGGTTGGGGTTGAACCCCGCCGCCGGCTACATCACCCTGTACGACGCCAACACCGGCGGCGTACCGGTCGCGGGCGGGGCCTGCGGCACCGGCACGTGTCAGTACCTGGTCATCGGAAACGGTAACAACGCCGAATACAACCAGGTCGTCCCGCAGTTCATGGCCGCGTCGATCACGGACGACTTTCGGCCGACCGACAAGCTCGACATCAACGCCGGCTTGCGGATGGACTCCTACGGGTTCAACGGCGGGAACACGTACAACTCGGCGGCGCGGACGTTCTTCTTCAATGCTTGGAACGCGCAGTTCCCGAGCACGCCGCTCTACAACCCGACCTATCAGACCGAGACCTTCACCGAACTCGAGCCGCGGGTCGGCGCGACCTACTCGCTCGGTCCGAACACGGTGCTCCGCGCGAGCTACGGGCGCTATTCGCAAGCCCCGAACACCGCTTTCGAGGAGTACAACTTCCTCGAGTCGGAATCGCCGATCGGCTTCCCGGCGGGGTTGAACCAGTTCGCGGCGTTCGGAGTCGGTAACACGCCGATGCACACGATCTACCCCGAGGTCTCGAACAACTACGACTTCTCGTTCGAGCACCAGTTCGGCCGCGACACCTCGGTCAAGCTGACACCGTTCCTGCGCAAGACGTCGGACCAAATCGAGGAGTTCTACCTCAACCAGAAGACCAGCTTCGTATCCGGCCTCAACGTCGGTGCGCAAACCTCGGAAGGCGTCGAGCTCGAAGTCGACAAGGGCGATTTCACGCGCAACGGCTTCGCCGGCAAGCTGTCCTTCACGTACACCAACAGCTACATCAACTTCCAGCCGGCGGCGAACGGCACGTCGGTCATCACCGGCATCAACGCGGCGATCTCCGGCTACGACGCCTTCACCAAGAAAGGCGGCGGTTCGCCGTGCTACAGCGCTGCGACGGGCGTTGCGGCGCCGTGTGCGGTCGGCACCACGGTCGCGAACCCGTACTACAACGCACCGTACGAGCCGCTGCTCTCGCTGGGTACCGACTACCCGACGTTCAGCCTCTTCCCGGCCGGCGTTGGATCGCAGTCGACGACCTACGGCGCGCCGTACGTCGCGACGTTCCTCATGCAGTACAAGCACGGACCGCTCGCCGTGACGCCGGCCCTCCAGTTCTCGGCCGGCCAGCGGTACGGTGCGCCGATCACGACCAACGGCGTCGATCCGACGAGCTGTACCGGTGTCCTGGCCTCGCCGATTGCCGGCGATCCGCGATACCAGTACGGTGCGCCGGGCGGTTCGCCCTACGACGTGACGACCTGTGGAGCGACGGTCGCGATTCCCGACCCGTTGACGAAGAACTTCGACGGGCTGGGCGCGTTCGTCGCTCCCAACGAGTTGCAGCTCCACATGCAGATCTCGTACGAAGTCAGCCCGAAGGTGACGCTCGTCGTGAGCCTGGCGAACATCGTCAACACCTGCTGGGGTGGAACGGCGGTCCCGTTTGCCGTCAACCACGCCTGCGGGTACTTCGCGCTCACCGGCGGCGTCGCGCCGATCGGCAACCTCTACAACCCGGGCGACGCCATCCAACCGTACGTCTCAGCGCCGTACGTCCCGGGTTTCGCCGGCTTCCCGTTCAACGCGTACTTCGAGGCCCGGATCAAACTCTAGCCTCGAACCTCTCGTCGACGAGAAATGCGACGACCCCCGCTTCGGCGGGGGTCGTCCTGTTTTTGTCTCGCGTCCCGAGGCCGGCCTAGGCCGGGCGCCGTCAGCGTGGGATGCGGAGATGCTGGCCGACCGCGAGGTCGGCGGCCGCGAGGTGGTTCGCGGCCAGGATCTGGTCAACCGTCGCTTGGACGTCGCCACCGGCGGGGGTACCGCGCTCGGCGAGCGACCAGACCGTGTCGCCGGAGTGGACCGTGACGGTCGCGTAGGCGACCGGCGAGGCGGCGTGGACCGAGGTCGAGAGGACGGGGAGGGTGACTGCCAGGCCGAGCGCGGCCAGCGCGACCAGCGGCATCAGGGTTGGTTTGCGTCTCGAGGTCCCGCGCATTGCTGCTGCTCCCATCCCTAGATATTGCGACGAACGTTCGTTCGTCCCCCATATGGTAGCAAGGCCGGGCCCTGCTCGTCAAGGGGAGTTCGAACGTATGTTTGCTCCGGGCCGGTCCTTTGTGGTAGGATCGCGGCAACGAGGGCGGGCGCCAGGGCGGCCGCCGACCCCAGCGTCGCAAGGCGCTCTGCCTACAGGGTGGCACTGTACTCCAAGGAGGGTTCGATGGCCGAGCGGGCCACGACCGAAAAGCAACAGCACATTCTGGCCGTCATCCGGTCCTTTACGGCCGAGCGGGGCTATCCGCCGTCGGTGCGGGAGATCGGCGAACGGGTTGGCCTCTCGTCGTCCTCGACGGTGCAGTCGCACCTCAAGACGCTCGAACGGCGCGGGTTGCTCAAGCGCGATCCGACCAAGCCCCGGGCGCTCGTCGCGTCACGGGCGGAGGGCGACGGACCGGTCGTCCCGTCGGTCACGCTGCCGATCGTCGGCCGAGTCGCGGCCGGCGTCCCGATCACGGCCAGCGAGAACCTCGAGGATCACTTCGTCCTACCGGCCGCCTGGGCGCCGCGCCATGGCGGGTTCGTCCTGCGGGTCAAAGGCGACTCGATGATCGATGCAGCGATCCTCGACGGCGATCTGATCGTGGTCGAGCCGCAGCCGACCGCGCACAACGGTGAGATCGTCGTCGCGATGATCGACGGCGAGGCGACCGTCAAGCGCTTCTACCGCGAAGCCGGGCGGATCCGGCTCCAGCCGGAGAACGCTGCGATGACGCCAATCTACGCCGACGATGTCACCATCGTCGGTCGCGTCGAAGCGGTCATCCGAAAGCTCTGAGCGGCCGCGGCCGGCGGCCGCGGCGTGATCGACGCGCTGCGGGCGGGGTTCACCCTCGACCCACGCGTCCAGGCGGCCGGCGAGCGGGCCGCGCCGTGGCTGGAGCGGCGCGATCCGCGCGCGGCGCGGGTGCGCGCGCGCGTGCTGCGCGCGTTCCTCGACGAGGGGATCGCCGAGAGCGACTTGGCCGGGACGACCGGCTACGGCTACGACGACGCCGCCCGCGCGCGCTACGAATCGCTGCTGGCGCGGCTATTCCGCGCCGAGCGCGTGCTGGCGCGCCTCTCGATCGTCAGCGGGACGCACGCGATCGTCGCTGGGCTCGACGCCCTCGTCCCGTCGGGCGCGACCCTGCTGGCCGCCAACGGCGCGCCGTACGACACGCTGCGCCACGCGATCGCCGGGGCGCCGCACGCGCTGGTCACCCGCGGCCTGCGCTACGCCGAGGTCGAGCGCACGCCGGCCGGCGCGCCGGACCTGGACGCGCTGCGCGATGCGGTGCGCGCGCAGCGCCCGGCAGTCGTCTTCGTGCAGCGCTCGCGCGGCTATGCGGCGCAGCGGTCGCTGACGATCGAGGCCATCGCGCGCATCGCCGAGATCGTGCACGCGGAGCACGCGCCGGCGCTGGTCTTCGTCGACAACTGCTACGGCGAACTGGTCGAGGAGCGCGAACCGCTCGAGGCCGGCGCCGACGTCATCGCCGGTTCGCTGATCAAGAACCTCGGCGGCGGCCTTGCCCCGACCGGCGGCTACCTAGCCGGCCGCGCCGAGCCGCTCGAACGGATCGCGGCCCGCGTCTTCGCCCCGGGCATCGGCGCCGGGCTCGGGCCGACCCTGGGCTTCGGTCGGGCGTTCGTGCAGGGTCTGTTCTACGCGCCGCTGGTCGTCGCCGAGGCGCTGCGCGGCTTAGACTTCGCGGCGGCCCTCTTCGCCGAGCTGGGGATCGAGGTCGATCCGCTCCCGGGCGAGCCGCGGACCGACATCGTGCAGGCGATCCGGCTCGGCTCGCCCGAGCGGCTGATCGCGTTCGCACGCGGGCTGCAACGGGCGCTGCCGATCAACGCGCGTTTCGCACCGGAACCGGGCCCGGTCCCGGGCTACGTCGACCCGGTGATCATGTCGAGCGGCTCGTTCATCAGCGGCGCGACGATCGAGCTCTCCTGTGACGCGCCGCTGCGCGCGCCGTACGAGGTCTACCTCCAGGGCGGCGTCGCCGCCGAGCACGTCGCGCTGGGCGCGCTGCTCGCCGCCGACGCGCTCTACGCGACCCCGGGGGCGTTCGGCCGCTCCTCGCCCATGAAGCCGTAGAAGTAGTACACCGCGCCGTCATCGGTCTCGATCTCGATGCGGGTGTCGCCGAGTCGTGCCGCCACGATCCGCCGGCCTTCCATCGCGCCCAGAAGTTGCCGTGCCTGCATGAACTCAGCCGCGCGCAACGCATCCGGCTCGATATCGAACAGCTCGTCGTCAGGATTCACCACGCCTCGTATTCCTTACTACAAGAGGACCGGCCGTCCGGGCCGCGCGAAGGCGGACCGGCGATGTACGTCCTCGAGGTGATGAGCGGCCCGCTCGACGGGAAAACCTGGTCCTTCGAGCGAGAGATCACCATCGGCCGTGACGACGCGGTCGCAACCGCGTGCATCACCATCGATCGGTATATTTCCCGGAAACACGCCAGACTCTACGAGGAACCCGATGGGAGCCTTCGGCTGGCGGATCTCGCCAGCCGAAACGGCACCCGGGTCGGGGGTCGCTCCCTTGGCGACCCGGAGCCGATCGACCTGGGTCAGGCCTTCGTCGTCGGCCGGACGACGCTGCGCGTCGTTCGGAGCTGAGGTGCACGTCGCCCGGTCGGCGGCCGAGCTGCGGGTCGCCCTGGCCGCTACCGAGCGACCACTCGGCTTGGTGCCCACCATGGGCGCGCTCCACGCCGGCCACCTGGCGCTGGTCGGGCGGGCGCGTGCCGAGTGCGCGACCGCCGTCGCCTCGATCTTCGTCAACCCGCTCCAGTTCGGCCCGACTGAGGACTTCGCGCGTTACCCGCGGGCCTTCGAGCGCGACCTCGAGGGTCTGCGCGCCGCCGGGATCGACGTGGTCTATGCGCCAAGCGTCGAGACGATGTATCCGCCCGGCTTCGCGACCAGCGTCGACCCGGGCCCGGTGACCGAGCACTACGAGGGAGCGCTGCGGCCGGGCCACTTTCGCGGCGTCGCCACCGTCTGCCTCAAGCTCTTCGCCGCCGCCCAACCCGACCGGGCCTACTTCGGCCAGAAGGACGCCCAGCAGGTCGCCGTGCTGCGCCGGCTGATCGCGGACCTCGACCTGGGCCTGACGCTGGTCGTCGTGCCGACGGTCCGCGAGCCCGATGGCCTCGCGCTCTCGAGCCGCAACGCCTACCTCGACGGGTCGCAGCGCGCCGCCGCCCCAGCCCTCCACCGCGCGCTGAGGGCGGTCGCCGAGGCCGTCCGGGCCGGCGCCGGCCGCGAGCGCGCGTTGGCCCTGGGCCGCGCGCAGCTGGTCCCGCCGGCCCGCGAGGCCTACCTCGACCTGGTCGACCCCGATCGGTTCGTGCCGGCGGACTCACCGCGCGGGGCGCTGGCGGTCGGTAGCATCTGGCTCGGTGCGACGCGGCTGCTCGACAACGAGCCGATCGAGGCCCCGGCATGAACGAGCGCCGGATCCTGCTCGGCGTGACCGGCGGGATCGCCGCCTACAAAGCGGCCGCGCTGGCCAGCCGCCTCGTGCAGCGCGGCGCGCTGCTCGACGTCGTGCTGACCGAAGATGCGCTGCGCTTCGTCGGGAGCGCGACCTTCGCCGCGCTGGCGCGCCGGCCGGTCCACACCTCGCTCTGGGAACGCGCCGACGAGATCCCGCACATCCGCCTGGCCCGGGAGTGCGAAGTGGTGGCGATCGTTCCGGCGACCGCCAACACGATCGCCAAGCTCGCGCTCGGGCTGGCCGACGATCTGCTGACCAACGTCGTGCTCGCGACGCAGGCGCCGCTGGTGATCGCGCCGGCGATGAACAGTGCGATGCTGGCGCACCCGGCGACCGGTGCGCATCTGGCCACGCTGCGCGCGCGCGGCGCGACGATCGTCGAGCCCGGCGTCGGCTTTCTGGCCGAGCGCGAGCACGGTCCGGGCCGGCTGGCCGACGAGGATGAGCTGCTGGCCGCGATCGAGGGTGCGCTGCGCCGGACGCGCGATCTGGCTGGCGAGCGGGTGCTGATCACCGCCGGACCGACGCGCGAGCCGATCGATCCGGTGCGCTTCCTCTCGAACGCCTCGAGCGGGGCGCAGGGGATCGAGCTGGCGCGCGAGGCGCTCGCCCGCGGCGCGCAGGTCGACCTGATCCTCGGTCCGACCGCGCTCGCTCCGCCGGCCGGCGCGCAGACGGTGCGGGTGACGACCGCCGAGCAGATGGACGCCGCGGTGCGCGCCCAGGCCGCCGACGCGACGATCGCGATCGCCGCCGCCGCCGTCGCCGATTGGCGGCCGGCCGTCGTGCACGAACACAAGGTGAAGAAGACCGACGAACCGCAGACGCTCGCGCTCGAGCGCACGCCGGACGTGCTGGCCCGCTTGGGCGCGGCCAAGCCGCCGGGACTCTTCCTGGTCGGCTTCGCCGCCGAGACCGAGGACTGGGAGAAGAACGCGCGCGAGAAGTTGGCGCGCAAGCACCTCGATGCGATCGCCGTCAACGACGTGCGCGGCGAGCGCGGCTTCGGCCCGGTGGTCAACGCGCTGACGCTGCTCTGGGGCCGCGACGGGCGGCGCGAGCTGGGTGAGGGGACGAAGCGCGAGCTGGCCGCGCGCCTGCTCGATGCGATCGTCGCGCTCCGCGCGGAACGCGCGTAATCCCATGCTGGTGTGCATCGACGTCGGCAACACCGAGACGAAACTCGGCGCGTTCGACGCCGCCGGAGCGCTGGTCGGCACCTGGCGCGTCACCACCGCGCGGCGCCGCACGCCCGATGAGTTCGGGGTCCTGTTCTCGGCCTTCTTTTCGGCGGCGCGTTTCCCGATCGGCGACGTCGAGACGATCGTCGTCTCGTCGGTCGTCCCGGTCGTCGACCGGCCGCTGGCCGAGGGCTGCGAGAAGTACTTCGGCGTGCGCCCGCGGTTCTTCACCGCCGCGACGCAGCGCGCGATCGTCGTGCGCACCGACCGCCCGCGCGAGGTCGGCAGCGACCTGATCGCGGCCGCGATCGGCGCGGTGTCGTTCGTCGGCGTGCCCTCGATCGTGATCAACTTCGGGACCGCGACGACCTTCGGCGCGATCGATCGCGACGGCGCTTACGTCGGCGCGGCGATCGCGACCGGGCTGCAGGTCTCGCTCGACGCGCTGGTCGGCCGGACGGCGAAGCTCCCGCAGGTCGCGCTGGTCGCACCCGGGACGCCGATCGGCAAGGAGACGGTCGCCTCGATCCAGGCCGGGCTGATCTACGGCGCCGTCGGCCAGACCGAGGAGCTGGTGCGCCGGATCCGCGAGATCCTCGGCGCCGAGGCGCGGGTCATCGCCTCCGGAGGCCTCGCCCCGGTGGTCGCCGCCGAGGCGCGCTCGGTCGAGCGGGTCGAGCCGCACCTGGTCCTCCACGGGCTGCGGCTGGCCTATCTGGCCGACGGATTCGACGACGCGTAGCGGCCGGCGTATGCTACACTCGTTCGTCGTGACCCGTCCCGTCTCGCCGCTCCGGATCGGCCCCCACCAGATCTGGCCTCCCATCGTGCTCGCGCCGATGTCGGGGGTGACCAACCGTACCCTGCGGGCGCTCTACAAGCCGTTCGGGTTCGGGCTGACCGTGACCGAGTTCGTCTCCTCGAACGCGCTGCAGTACGGCTCGCAGCGCACGATGGAGATGATCGACCAACACGGGGTCGAGCAGCCGGTCGCGACGCAGTTGTGGGGGAACGATCCGCGGATCATGGCGCTGGCGGCGAAAGTCGTGCGCGAGTGCGGCGCCGACATCGTCGACATCAACTTCGGCTGCCCGGCGCCGAAGGTCACCAAGACCGAAGGCGGCAGCGCGTGCTTGCGCGACGTCGACCGCTGCGAGGCGATCATGCGCGCCGTCGTCGCGGCCGTCGACTGCCCGGTCACGATGAAGATGCGCCTGGGCTGGAGCGAGCAGGAGCTGGTGTTCGTCGAGGTCGCCAAGCGCGCGCAAGCGGTCGGCGTGCAGGCGATCACGCTCCACGCGCGCACCGCGCGCCAGTTCTACAAGGGCAGCGCCGACTGGTCGAAGATCGCCGAGCTCAAGCGCGCGGTCGACCTGCCGGTGATCGGGAACGGCGATCTGACCGATCCGCACGAGGCGCTGGCCCGGATGCGCGAAAGCGGCGTCGACGCGGTGATGCTCGGCCGCGCGACGTTGGGCAACCCGTGGCTCGTCTCGCGCTTGCGCGCGCTGATGGAAGGCCGCGAACCCGAGGCGACGCCGCCGGCGCCGGAGCGACTGCGTTTCGCGGTCCACCACTATCGCACGATGGTCGCCGAGTGGGGCGAGCCGCGCGCGGTCCCGCAGATGCGCAAGCACCTGGGCTACTACCTCAAGGGTTTCGCCGGCGCGAGCGCGCTGCGCGAACGGCTGATGCGCACCGAGACGGCGGCCGAGACGCTGGCCGTCCTCGAGGCGACGATCGCGCAGCTCGAGAGCAGCGAGCTCGCCGTCGCGTGACGACCGAGACGGATCTCGCGCAGGAGGCCTTCGAGAACTACCGCGACTACGTCAACCCGCCGCTGGCGCGGGTGATGAAGCTCTCGGGCTCACCGGTCGAGGTCTTCGCCGAGGGCGTCACGATCGTCGACCAGCAGGGGAAGGCCTACCTCGATTTCGCCGGTGGGTACGGCGTGTTCACCCTCGGCCACCGGCATCCACGCGTGGTCGCGGCGGTCAAGGATCAGCTCGACCGGATGGCGCTCTCCGGCCGCACGATGTTCAACCCGTTGATGGGCCGGCTCGCGAAGCGGCTGGCGGAGCTGACGCCGGGAGATCTGGCGATCAGCTTCTTCGCCAACAGTGGGACCGAGGCGGTCGAGGGCGCGCTCAAGCTCGCCCGCGCGGCGACGCGGCGTCCGACGATCGTCACGACCAACGGGGCCTTCCACGGCAAGACGCTGGGCGCGCTCTCGGTCAACGGGCGCGAAGACTTCCGCGCGCCGTTCGCGCCCTTGCTCGCTGATGTGCGCCGCGTTCCGTTCGGCGACGCGGAGGCGTTGCGCGGTGCGCTCGACCCGAGCGTCGCGGCGGTCATCGTCGAGCCGATCCAGGGCGAGGGCGGCGTCAACGTGCCGCCCGAGGGCTATCTGCGCGCGGTTCGCGCGCTGTGCGACGAGCACGGCGCGGTGATGATCGCCGACGAAGTGCAGACGGGCCTGGGCCGCTGCGGCGCGCTCTTCGCCTGCGACCGCGAGGGTGTCGTCCCCGACGTCCTGACGCTGGCCAAAGGGCTCTCGGGCGGCGTCATCCCGATCGGCGCCTACGTCGCGCGGCCGCGGATCTGGAACGCCGCCTACGGCAAGGCGCCGTTGCTCCACACCTCGACCTTCGGCGGCAACGAGCTGGCCTGCGCCGCGGCCTTGGCCGCCCTCGACGTGCTGCTCGACGAGCAGCTCGTCGCCAATGCGCGCGCGCGCGGCGAGCAACTCCTGGCCGGTGCGCGCGAGACGATGCGGCGGCATCCGGCGGTGATCGCCGACGTGCGCGGCGCGGGACTCCTGGTCGGGGTCGAGTTGCGGCGCGAGGGTTACGGCGGCACCATCATCCCGGAACTCCTCAAGCGCGGCGTCACCGCTGCCTGGACCCTCAACCAGCAGCGGGTGATTCGGCTCGAGCCGCCCTTGATCGTCAGCGCGGAGCAGATCGCGACCGCGCTGGGCGCCTTCGACGGCGCGGTCGCCGCCGCGTTCGAGCAGTTGGGAACGTTGCCCTGATGCCGTACGTCGAGTGCTCCGTCGAGGTCGCCGCCCCAGCCGCGATCGTCTACGAGCTCGCCAAGGAGCAGGAGCGCTTCCCGGAGTTCATGCCCGACGTCGAGTCCGTCGCCGTGCTCGAGCGCCATCCCGACCGCCTGATCACACGCTGGAAGACGTTGGTCGAAGATGCGCCGATCGAGTGGACCGAGGAGGACCGCTTCGACGACGTGGCGCTGCGGATCGACTACGCCCTGATCGAGGGCGACTTGGACACCTTCCAGGGGTCTTGGACCTTCGCCGGCACGGGCGACGTGACGCGGGTCGTGCTCGGCGTCGAATACGATTTCGGCGTGCCGACGCTGGCCGAGCTGATCGGCCCGACGTTGGAGAAGAAGGTGCGCGACAACGCCCGGATGATGCTCGCCGCGCTCAAAAGCGAGGCGGAATCACGGACGGTCCCGCAGTCGGCGCACGGTACGCGCTGAAACTGGTCGCGGCGGCGCTGCTGCCGCGCTTGGGGATCGCGGCGGCGAGCAGCTCGACCGTGCGCAGCAGTTCCTCGCCGTAGGCCGCCTCTTCGAGCCGCGCCCGGTCGAACTGCATCCCGCGCACCCGGAAGCCGGCGGCTTCGATCGCGTCGAGCGCCTCGGCTGCCTTGACCGCGCGCTCGGCCAGCGAACGGATGCGCGACAGCGCGTCCTCGAGCTTGACGACTTCGCCGCGGTAGTCGGCGTAGCGCTGGTTCTCGCTCTGCGCGCGCTCGCGGATCGCCGGCCACTCCTCCTCGCGGAAGCGCGCGATCTCGGCGTTGGCGCGCTCGGTGAAGCGGCGCTGGCGGGCCGCCCCGACCCGGCGTTCCTCTTCGTCGGCCGAGCGCGCACCGCGCGCGCGAGCGCGGGCCAGCGCGGTATGCTCCTGCGGCGTCAGCTCGGTTTCGAGCTGGATGCGCTCGCCCAGCGCCGCGACCAGATCGCGCCAGACCGCCTCGACGCCTGCCGGCTCTTGCAGCGCGCCGAGCTGCGCGCGCCGGGCGGCCAGCCGCTCGCGCTGCTCCTCGATGATCGTGCGCAGCGCGCGCACGCCTTCGCGCAACTCGCCGACCCAGGCCACCTCGGACGTCCCGCTGCGCTCGTCGAAGTCGAGCGCGAGGCCTAGGCCCAGTGGGTGGACGTCGGCGAGCCGCCACTGCTCGCGCGCGGCGGGGACGACGCGCACGCGGCTGCCGACGACCGGGACCGCGCCGGTGACGCGGAAGACCACGAACGATTCGTTGGTGTCGACGCCGACGAAGCTCGTCTGCTCGTCGAGCGACCGGGCCATCGCGAGCACACCGGTATAGCCGGAGTCGGGGAGCCAGACAGGTTCGTCGACGTCGTCGTAGTGCCGGTTCCACAGCGCGGCCCACAACGCGTTATGAATCGGCGTCCGCAAGGCATGATCGGGAACCGCCGCTTCCAGAGCGGCTCGAACGCTGGATGACCGATACCGCGGCGTCGTCACGCCCGCCGGTCTCTCAGCGGGCGGACGGCGCTCTCGCGGTCAACTCGGGCGCGCGAACGCGACGAGCGTATTCTCGGAACGGCAGTTCGTCCAGAACTTCGTCCCGTCGAAGCCCAAGCTGCGTGCGTCAAAGGGGATCGACGCCAGTTCCTCGATCTCGGGGTGCTCGCGCCGTGCGTCCAAGCAGAGCAGCCGGTAGTCGTCGACCTCCCGGCTCTCGGTCGTGACCAGGTAGAAGCGGGCGGCGACGACGACCATCCCGGTGATCTGGCGCGGGACGGGGATCGTGCGCAGCACGCGCCCGCTCTCGTCGAGTTCGAGGATGACCTTGTTGTCGCGCTGGCTCAGGTAGAGCCGGTCGCCGTCGTAGGCCAGGAACGAGCCGGTCATCTCCGGTGCGGCGATGCGCTCGGACTTGAAGTGCTTGCCCATGATGTAGCGGCGAATGAACCGGTCGTCGGCGGGTCCCTCGCCGACCACGACGCGCAATGCATCCCCCGTTACCGTGATCCCGAATGGCCTACCGGGTGCGAGCGCCTCTTCGAAAACCGTCCCTTGATGGGCCTTGAGCCCGTAGATTCGGTTGGTTTCGTTGGAGCCGATCCAGAGGTCCGTCCCGTCGCACGCTAGGCCGATCGGTGCGGGGCAAGGGGCCGGAATCCGGAGGCACTCCTCGATCTCGGCGAGCGTTGGGTGCATCCCGGCCACCCTTCCCGACCGGGGTCGCGGGCTCCCGGCGGCGGACGGCGAATCGGGCCCCGAAATGGCCAAGTTTTGCTTCGTCATCCACCCCCTCTCGCTCGAGGACGTCGTCCGTTACGAGCCGGGGGCGAAGGGCAAAGGGAAGCCGATCATCGCGAAGATCCTGGAATGGATGCCAGCGTACGCAGCCGCGCATGTGACGGGCATCATGACGCCGGACGGCCGGGAGAGCGAGGGCTGGTTCGTCGCGGCGCCGTTGCTCCCCGAGCAGATGCTCACGCTGCCCCGCGAGCAGGTATACCAACGCATCGTCGCTGCGATCGAGCTCGGTGCCTCGCTCGGTGCCGAGGTTGCCGGCCTGGGGGCCTTCACCAGCGTCGTCGGCGACGGTGGCGTGACGATCGCCGAGCGCGCGCCGATCCCGGTGACGACCGGGAACTCGTTGACGATCGCCGCCGGCGTGCGCAGCCTCTTCCGCGGTGCGCGCGAGCTCGACATCGACCCGGCCGCGGCGACGGCCGTCGTCATCGGTGCGACCGGTTCGATCGGGTCGGCCTGCGTCGCGCTGCTCGCGCCGCACGTCGCGCAGGTGATCTTGGTGGCGCGCAACGAGACGCGGCTGCGCAAGTTGCATGCCGAGATCGCGCCGACGCTGCCCTGCACCTCGTCGGCGACGACCGACCTCGCCGCGGCCGTGCGCAGCGCCGACCTGGTGCTGACCGCGACCTCGTCGACGCAGGACGTCGTCGAGCCGGAGGATCTGCGCCCCGGCGCCGTCGTCTGCGAGCTTTCGCTGCCGCACGACGTCAGCCGGCGGGTCGCGAGCGAACGGCCCGACGTGCTCGTCGTCGAAGGCGGCAACATGCGGGTGCCGGGCGCGATGCGGGTCGAGCGCGTGCGCGAGCCCGGCACCGAGTTCGACCTCAACCTCCCGCGCGGCACGGCACTGGCCTGCATGTCCGAGACGATGGTGCTTGCGCTCGAGAACCGTTGCGAGTCGTACACGCTGGGCCGCGGCATCGACCTGGCCAAGGTGCGCGAGATCGACGCGCTCGCCGAACGCGCCGGCTTCACGCTGGCCGACATGCGCGCCTTCGACGCCGCGATCAGCCGCGAGCAGATCGCCCGCACCCGCGCCGCCGCCGCCGACCGCCGCGCGGTGAGCGCGTGAAAACGGCCGAAAACGGCGACGGGTACCGCGTCATTTCGACGCGGTACCCGTTCGTTGGTGTGATGCAAGAGCCCCGACACGGCTACCCTACCACACCATACCGCTGGGAACAAGCCCGGCGGGCTGGAGCGGGCGGGAATCGAACCCGCTGCGCAAGAGGTGTCGGGGCTCTTGCGTCGACACCATCGAACCGCCCCAGCACGATACACATCACGCCGAGCAACTGGATCGGAAAGGGACGAGTGTGAAGCGGGTCGTCTCGGTTTCGCTGGGGTCCGCTTCGCGCGATCATCGGGCGCAGGTGGATTTGTTGGGGGAGCGGTTCGACATCTCGCGGATCGGGACGGACGGTAGTTTGGATAAGGCGATCGCGACGTTGCGGGCGTTGGACGGGACGGTCGATGCGCTGGGTCTGGGCGGGATCGACGTGTACCTGTACGCCGGGACGGATCGCTACGCGCTGCGCGATGGGCTGCGGCTGCTCGAGGCGGTGAAGACGACGCCGGTCGTCGACGGGAGCGGGTTGAAGAACACGCTTGAACGCGGGGCGGTCGCCTTCATCGCCGAGCGGCTGGGGATCCCGTTGCGCGGGACGCGCGTGCTGATGGTCAGCGCGCTCGACCGGTTCGGGATGGCGCAGGCGCTGGTGCAGGCCGGCGCCGACGTGGTGTTCGGCGACTTCATCTTCGCGCTCGACTTGGACCGGCCGGTGCGCGGGCTCGATGAGTTCGAGGAGATGGCGCGCAAGTATCTCCCGGACGCCTGCAAGCTGCCCTTCCAGTTCTTCTATCCGACCGGGAAGAAGCAAGACCGGGCGCCGCAGCCGAAGTACCCCGAGTACTACGAGGACGCGGAGATCATCGCGGGCGACTATCACTTCATGCGCCAGTTCATGCCCGAGCGCCTGGACGGCAAGACGATCCTGACCAACACCGTGACCGCGAACGACATCGACTTCTTGCGCGCGCGGGGGGTCGCCCGGCTGATCACGACGACGCCGGACTTCGGCGGTCGCTCGTTCGGGACCAACGTCGTCGAAGCGGCGCTGATCGCGCTGCTCGGCAAGCGGGTCGCCGACGTCACCGAAGACGACTACCGAGACCTGCTGCGCGAGCTCGACTTGCATCCGCGGGTCGTCGAGTTCCAGGCCGTCTGAGGGTTGGGGCTGCTTCGCCGGCTGTTCGCGCGACAGCCGCACGATCGCGAACGGCTGCCTGGCGAAGGGGTCGCGCTGCGGCGTGTGCTCGGCGTCAACGCGCTGATCGCGGTCGGCCTGGGGACGATGCTGGGCGGAATCTTCACCACCGTCGGCAGCGGCGCACACGCGGCGGGCCCGGCGGTCGTCGCCGCGTTCGGCCTCTCCGGCGTGACCTGTCTGTTCGTCGCGCTGTGCTACGCCGAGCTGGCTTCGATGGTCCCGGTCGCCGGCAGCGCCTACACCTACGCCTACGCCGCGCTGGGTGAAGTCGTCGCTTGGGTCATCGGCTGGGACCTGATCCTCGAGTACGGGATCAGCGTCGCGCCGTTGGCGGCGACGCTCTCGGGTTCGCTCCAGCAACTGCTCGGCGGGATCGGCCTGGTGCTGCCCAACTGGGCGCAGACGGCGAACGTCGTCGTCGCGCACGGTGGTCTCGACCTGGCGCACTCGCAGGTCGACGTGCTCGCCTGCGCCGCGGTCCTGCTGATCGCGATCGTGCTCGCGATCGGGATCCGCGAGTCGTCGGGGACCAACGTGGTGCTGGTCGTCGTGCAGCTCGTCGCGCTGGTCGCCTTCATCGTCGGCCTGGCGGGCGTCGTGCATCCGACGGCCTTTCGCCCGTTCGCGCCGCTGGGACTGCACGGGGTCGTCACCGGCGCGGCGATCGTCTTCTTCGCGTACATCGGGTTCGACACGGTGACCGTCGCGAGCGAAGAGGCGCGCGATCCGATCCGCGACGTGCCACGCGCGATCATCGGCTCGCTGATCGTCGGCGCGATCCTGTTCTCGGCCGTCGCCGCGGTCGCCGTCGGCGTCGTGGCGTGGAACACGATCGACGTCAACTCGGGGATGCTCGACGCCGTCGTCCATGCCGGCAACAATCGACTGCTGTTCGGCCTGGTGCTGGTGGGGACGGTGACCGGGACGACGGCCTCGATGCTGACCTCGCTGCTGGGCCAGGTGCGCATCTTCTACGTGATGGCGCGCGACCGGTTGCTCCCGCCGGCCTTCGGCGCGGTGCACGCGCGCACGCGCACGCCGGTGGTGACGACGCTGGCGACCGGCGTCGTCGTCGCCATCCTCGCGCTGGGCGTCCCGCTGACCGTGCTGCTCGAGTTCGTCAACATCGGCACGCTCTCGGCGTTCGTGATCGTCTGTGCCGGCGTGATGGTGCTACGCTTCACCCATCCCGCGGTCGCGCGTCCGTTCCGCGTCCCGTTCGGGCCGATCGCCGTGCCGGCGGCCGGCATCGTGCTGTGCACCTGGCTGACGGTCGAAGGGTTAGCGCCGTTGACCTGGCTGCGTTTCCTGGTCTGGTTCGTCGTCGGCCTGGCGATCTACGCGCTCTACGGGTACCGCACGTCGCTCCTGCGCGCCCAGCGGTGACCGGCGCACCTCGGCTCCGTCGCGTCCTCGCGCTGCGCGATCTGATCGTCGTCGCGGCGGCCGCCATCGGCCCGGCGTTCTCGCTGGCGACGACGATGGCGCCGATGGTCGCGGCGGCCGGCCGCGGCACCTGGCTCGCGCTCGCGCTGGTAACCGCGCTGATGGCGATGACCGCGGTCGGCTATCGGCGGCTGGGCGAACGGATGCCCGACGCCGGTTCGTCGTATGCGTGGATCCGCGCCGCGCTCGGGCCGAGCGCCGGCAGTTACGGCGCCTGGGTGTTGCTGGTCGCGAACCTGTTCGCCCTGCAGGCGACGGCGCTGCCGGCCGGCGCGTACACGCTGGACCTGCTCGCGCCGGCGCTGGCCGGGAACGCGCTCGCCGTCGCACTCGTCGGCAGCGGCTGGACCGCGGCGGCGGCGCTGCTGCTGTGGTACGGCTTGCGGCCGACGGCGCGGCTGGCCGGGCTGTTGCTGGTCGCCGAGTTGGTCGTGCTGGCCGGCGCGGCGCTGGTCGCGGCGTCGCACCCGCGGCCCGACGCCGTCGCGTTCGTCGCGCCGCCGCTGTCGTGGAGCGGCCTCGCCGTCGCGATGGTCGTCGGGATCTGGATGCTCGACGGTTGGGAAGTCTCCGCCTCGACTGCCGAGGAGGCGCAGGGCGTCACGGCGAGCCCGGGCTCCGGCGGTCTCGGCGGCCTGCTGCTGACGGCGCTGGTGATGCTGGCGGCGCTGGCCGCCTTTCTGCGGGTCGGCACGGCCGCCGGCTACGACGCGCACCAGACCGACGCGCTGGCCTACGTCGGCGATCTGCTCGGCCCGGGTTGGCGCCCGGTGCTCGGCCTGACCGTGCTGATCTCGCTCGCCGCCGCGTTGCAGACGACCCTGATCTACCTGAGCCGCAGCCTGTACGCGATGGGTCGTGACGGGCTGCTCCCGCGGTTGCTCGGCGCGCTCGACCAGCGCGATGAACCGGCGGTCGCCATCCTGCTCGTGAGCGGTTGCTCGATCGCGTTCTGCCTGGCGGCCGCTCTATGGCCGAGCGCCGGCGCGGCGTTCTCGCTGGCGCTGCAAGGGACGTCGTGGTTCTTGGGGCTGCTGTTCGCGCTCAGCGCCCTGGCCGCCGTCCGGACCTTCGCCGGCGACCCGACGGCCCGTTGGTCGGGGATGCTGTTGCCCGGTGCAGCGGCGCTGGGCTTGGTCGCGATCCTCATCGTCGCGTTCGTTCGGGACGACGGAACGACCAGGGGATTCATCGCCGGCGCCGCAACCCTGGGCCTTCCCCTAGCGCTCTGGCGCGGCAGGGTCTTACGTCATGCGGTGGGAACCTACGCGGTCGGTCAATCCACCGGGAGTCGCTTTTGAACGACAAAGAAATCATTTTGACCCGTGACGGCCTCACCAAGCTCGAAGAGGAACTCGACGAGCTCAAGACCGTGCACCGTCGCGAGGTCAACGAACGCATCCGCCAAGCCAAAGAGTTCGGCGACATCTCGGAAAACGCCGAGTACGAGGACGCCAAGCAAGAGCAGGCGTTCGTCGAGGGTCGCGTCCTCAAGCTGGAGAGCATGATTCGCAACGCCCGCGTCATCGACGCGAGCGACTACGTCGCGGACGAAGTCCATCTCGGCGCGACGGTCAAGGTCAAAGAGACCTCGTCCGGGACCGCCCATGAGTTCACCATCGTCGGCTCGGCCGAAGCGGACCCGAAGAACGCGCGGCTCTCGAACGAGTCGCCGCTGGGCCACGCGCTGATGGGACGCAAGAAGGGCGAGACGGTCGACGTCGCGACCCCGCGCGGTCAGATGAAGTACAAGATCGAGTCGATCAACAAGGACCCGAAGAAGACCAAGAAGGCCTCCTGACCCCGTGAGCGATCTCGTTGCGGCCCGGCGGGCTCGACTCGCCGCGTTGCGCGAGCGCGGCGTCGACCCCTTCGCTGCGACGCGGTACGACGTCACCGCGCATGCTGCCGACCTCGCCGCACGCTATGCCGAACTCGGCGAGCAAGGTCGCGCCGAGGGTGAGCGCTGGTCGCTGGCCGGCCGCCTGCTGAGCGTGCGCGCGCAGGGCGGCGTGGTCTTCGCCGACCTGCACGATCGCACCGGGCGCTTTCAGCTCTTCGTGCGCCGCAACGACGTCGGCGATGCGCCGTTCGCGCTCTTCAGAGAGCTCGAGCGCGGCGATATCGTCGGCGCGAGCGGCTTCGTCTTCCGCACGAAGATGGGCGAGCTCTCGCTCCACGTCGAGGCGTTCTCGGTGCTCGGCAAATCGCTGCGCCCGCTGCCCGACAAGTGGCACGGCCTGCAGGACGTCGAGAAGCGCTACCGCCGGCGCTACGTCGACCTGATCGTCAACCCCCAAGTGCGCGAGGTCATGCTGCGGCGCTCGCGGATCATCGCCGAGATGCGGCGCTTCATCGACGCCGAAGGGTTCTTCGAGGTCGAGACGCCGACGCTGCTCACGATCGCCGGCGGAGCCAGCGCGCGGCCCTTCCTCACCCACTCGAACGCGCTCGACATCCCGCTCAGCCTGCGGATCGCGACCGAGCTGAACCTCAAGCGCCTGATCGTCGGCGGGTTGGAGCGCGTCTACGAGATCGGGCGCATCTGGCGCAACGAGGGGATCGACACCCGCCACAACCCCGAGTTCACCATGCTGGAGCTCTACGCCGCGTACTGGGACGTGCGCGACATGATGGCCTTCAACGAGCGGCTGATGGCGCATCTGGCGCGCAGCGTGCACGGCTCGGAGACGGTCGTCTACGGCGAGGACTCGATCTCGTTCGCGACGCCGTTCCGCCGGCTCGACTACATCGGCGCCTTCACGGAGTTCGCCGGGATCGAACGCGAGCAACTGCTCGACCCCGACCGGTGCTTCCGGCTGCTGCGCGAGTACGGGATCCCGGACTCGCCGACGCACGCGCATGCGCTCGACAAGCTCTTCGAGCGGATCGTCGAGCCGCGCCTCGTGCAGCCGACCTTCGTCTACGGCTATCCGGTGGTGCTCTCGCCGCTGGCCAAGCGGATGGCGGACGACCCTGAGCGGACCGAGCGCTACGAGCTGTTCGTGGCCCACATGGAGCTGGCCAACGCCTTCACCGAGCTCAACGACCCCGACGATCAGCGCCGCCGCTTCGAGCTGCAGGTCCTCGAGAAAGTGGCCGGCGACGAAGAGGTGCCCCCGCCGGACTGGGACTTCGTCGCGGCGCTCGAGTACGGCATGCCGCCGACGGCCGGGATCGGGATCGGTGTCGACCGGCTGGTCATGATGCTGACCGACAACGCCTCGATCCGCGACGTCCTGCTCTTCCCGCTGCAGCGGCCGCTGCCGCCCGATGAGCCCGACGAGGACGAGGAGCCCGAACCGGCGCCCTAACCGTTTCTTATCGAACCTTCATCTGCCGCGGGACCCCGGAGCCGAGGAGCCGGCGGGTTGGCCTGGAACGGCTCCCCGGCTATGAAGGTTCGCCCCGGGTGGCGAGGCTGGGTGCTCGTCGCAGCCGTCGCCCTGGTCTTGGCCGGTTGCCGCCACAAGGACTCGGTCGTGCCACCGGTCGCGCCGACGGCCAGCCCGTCGCCGAGCCCCTCCGGCAGCGCCAGCCCGACCCCGGTGCCGGTGGCGACCCTGGCGCCGACGAGCGTGACCACCTCGGCACCGCTCGCCGACGCTGGCGGATCGATCGTGGTCTCGGCCGGTCCGGGGCAGTTGGCCGGGATGCTGGTCTATCCGTCCAGCACGACGGGCGGCAGCGACGTGGCCGAATTCGCCCTGACGACGACGATCCCGACGCTCCCGAACCCGCAGCCGACCGGGACCGCGCTGGTCGCCTTCGAGCTGCAGCTTCCGTCAGCATGGACCTTCAGTAACGGGCTCGTCGTCTCGCCGGTAGTGTTCCCGAGCGGCTTCACGACGACCGGACTGACTTTCTACGAGACGGTCTACGACACGAGCGCCGGCACCCTGATCGCGACGCTCGGACCGGCGTCGACCACCACCGAATCGGTCGTCTTCGCCGCGCCGACGCCGGCCGCCGCGTTCACCGCGAACGTGCTCGACACGTACGCGTACGTCGTCTCGGCGTGCGCGTCGTGCACGACCTCCTCCGGCACCGTCAAGTACTGAGCTGAGCGCGACCTTTCTCGAGACGCCGCGGCTGCGGCTGCTCGATCGGACCGCGGACGACTTCGACTTTCTCGCCTCGCTCTACGCCAATCCCACCGTGATGCGCTGGATCGGCGACGGCGCGACGTACGACCGCGCCGAGGTCGAGGCGCGCTACGCGCGGATCGACGCCATCCAGCGCGAGCCGACGCACCCCCGCTGGGACGGCTTCAAGATCGTGGTGCGCAAAGAGGACGGCAAGCGGCTGGGCCAGGCCGGCCTCCTGCGCTGCGAGGTCGACGCGATCCCGCAGGTCGAGATCGGCTGGTGGCTGACGCCGTCCGCCTGGGGTCGCGGCTACGCGACCGAGGCGGCGCTCGCACTCTGCGACTACGCCTTCCGCTCCCTGCGCCTGGCCCGGCTGACGGTCGTGCTGCACCCCGAGAACCGCGCCTCGGTCGCCGTCGCGCTGCGCATCGGCGCGGTCCCCGCCGGCACCGCCACCTACCGCGGCAAGCGCGTCACCCACTATCTCATCCACGCCGCAACACCGCCCACCACGGCCGAGTAGCAGGCGGCGTGCAGCAAACGGACGTGCGTTGGTCGGGCCGCTCGCGCGCGGGCCTGGTCTTGCGCCCCGATGACGCGTACCTGATCCCGCTCTCGCTCATCTGGTCGGCGGGGGCGACGGCCGCAACGGTCGCCATGGTGCGCGGGCCCACGACCGGCGGGCCGGCGTTCATCTGGTGGATCGTCTTCTGCATCGTTGGCGCGTATCTACTCGTCGGACGGTTCGTCGTCGACGTCGTGCGCCGAAGTGGGCTGCGGTACGAGTTGACCGCAACCGAGGCGATCGTCACCACGCGCGCGGGGGCGACGCGCAGCGTCGCACTTCTGCGCGCGGTGCCGTGCATCGGCTTGCGCCGCGGCGCAGGCGGATCGGGGACGATCTTGTTCGGCCTGGGACCGAGCGGGCGGAGCGACTACTCAGCGTTGGGGTTCGGCTACGGCGTCGTGGCGTTCGAGGCGGTCCCCGGGGCGGGTGCCGTCTTTCAGGCGTGCATCGACGCGATCGACGCGGGCGGGGGCGGCTCCGTCGTGTGGGAAGGCCGCCCGTACGCCGGCATCGTGCTGCGCTGGTGGGATTGGGGGATCGCGCTTTTGAACGCGATCTTCGTTGCTGCCGGCCTGGCGGCGGGAGCGGCCGGAGTCTGGCCGGTGTCGTTGCTGTTCGTCTGCGCCGGCGGATACGGGATCGTCGGGCGGCTCGCCGTCACGGCGAGCCGGCGCTCGGCGACGCGCTACGTCCTGACCGAGCGCGCGGCGATCGTCCGCGCCGACCGTCCGTGGGGCCGCGAGCTGGTCGTTCCGCTCAGCGGCGCGTCGGTCGTCACCTACCGCGGCGAGCCGAACGGGCGAGGCACGATCGTCTTCGGGTCCGACGACCTCGGGGTGCGGATGGCCGACCAAGCCGGCTTCTTCGGCGGCCAACCACGTGTCCCGGCGTTCGAGCTGCTCGAGGGGCCGCAGGTCGTGTACCAGCGCGTCATGCAGGCCCGGGCGGGCGCAACCGCGCCCGGCTCCGGCTAGTCGTATCGGTCACCATGCTGCTCAAGAAAGACCTCACCACGTCCTATCCGCGTTCGGTGTACGCGAAGCTCCACGGGGTCGTCCAGTTGCCGCGCGCGGTCGACAAGGGGATCGCGACGGCCGCCGGCACGCCCGGCGAATACAACTTCGACTGCCCGATGGACCGCGGTGTCTTTGGGTTCCTCGGCGTCGATGCTGCCGCACTCTTGGAGACCATCAAGAAGGCGCAGAGCGAGTCCGAGATCGAGGCTTACCTCAAGCCCTTCGTCGACGCGAAATCGGCCGACGAGATCGCGCACTTCAACGAGCAATTCCTGGCCGGCAAACCCCAACCGGGCACCCATGGTGCCGAGTACTTCCTCGAGCTGCGCAACCAGGCGGCGCCGGATCGCAGCGACGTCACGACCTGGGCCGATCTGCTCGATCTCGACGAGAAGCGCCCCGTTCCTCAGCGCGTCGCTGTCTAAAGCAGACTCGCCTCGGACTCGAGACCGCCGAAAGGCGGTCTCTTCGTTTTCGTGAACGGGACGGCGTGCCGACGTATCGTCTGGTCGTCGAGTACGACGGGTCCGGGTTCCACGGGCTACAGTATCAGCCCGCGTTGCGCACCGTCGCCGGCGAGCTCGAAGCCGCGCTCGCGCGGATCTTGCACGAGCCGGTGAAGATCACGGCGGCCGGCCGGACCGACGCCGGCGTCCATGCGACCGGGCAGGTCGTCTCGTTCTCGGCGGCCCGCGAGTTCCCGGTCGAGCGGCTCGGGCTCGCGCTCAACGGTGACACGCCGGCCGATCTGGTGGTACGCGACGCCGCCCGCGTCGCCGACGGGTTCTCGGCGCGCTTCGACGCCCTCGAACGGCTCTACGACTACCTGATCGTCAACCGCGTGGCGCCCTCGGCACTCTGGCGGGCGCGCGCCTGGCACGTCGCGCGCCCGATCGACGCCGAGCGGTTCGCCGCGGCGGCGGCACCGTTGCTGGGCGAGCACGACTTCGCGGCCTTCTGCGGCGAGTTGCCCGCCGCCGGCGGCACCGTGCGCGAGCTGCGCGCCGTCCAGCTCGAGCGGCGCGGCGAGCTGCTGCGGGTCGCCGTGCGCGGCAACGCGTTCTTGCACATGATGGTGCGCGTGCTGGTCGGGACGCTCGTCGGTTGCGCGACCGGCCACCGCGACGTCGCCGACGCGCAGCGCGCGCTCGAAGCGCGCGACCGCACCGCCGCCGGCATGACGGCCCCCGCGCACGGTCTCTATCTCGCCGGCGTCCGCTACGCCGACTTCGACTCCTACCGCCCGGTCGAACTCTAGCGGCTGCCGGTCAGGCGCAGATCCGCACTCGGCGCGCCGCGGCCGGCGAAGGCCGGCACCGGGGTGCCGATCGCGCCGACCCGTTCGCGCAGCGCATCGGCGACACCGTCGAGTCCGGTCACCGCGTCGCGCGCCGCGCGGCTGGCCCGCGCGAGGTCCTTCGAGTTCTGGAACAGCGTCGTGCAAGCGTCGCGCTGGCGGCCGATCGCGTCCTCGACGCCGGCGGCGTTGCGCTGGATCGTCATGATGATCGTGACGATCTGCTGGTTGGAGAGGTTTTGCTCCTCGAGCGAACGGGCCGCCTGCCGCATCAAGCTGTTCATCTGCTCGACCGAGTTGACGATCGCCGACGCGCCGGTGGCCTGCTCGCGCGCGGCCATCGAGATCTGCTCGATCAACCGGTTCGCCTCGCCGACCGCCGACGAGATGTCGCCGATCGAGCGGCCGGCCAGGTCCGCCATCTCCAGGCCGCTGACGGCCTTCTCGCCGGAGGCCGTCGTCGAGCGCACGACCTCGGTCGTTTTGGCTTGGATGTCTTTGACCAGCTTGCCGATCTCACGCGTCGACTGCGCCGAGCTCTCGGCCAGCTTGCGCACTTCGTCGGCGACGACCGCGAAGCCGCGACCGTGCTCGCCGGCCCGCGCCGCTTCGATCGCGGCGTTGAGCGCGAGCAGGTTCGTCTGGTCGGCGATCGCGTCGATCACCTCGACGATCGCGCCGATACGATCCGAGGCGGTGCCCAGCTCCTGCATCTTGACGACGACGCTCTGGATGTCGTCGGCGATCTCGCGCGTCGAGCGCACCAACCGTTCGACCGCGATCCCGCCGTCCTTCGCTTTGCGATCGGCTTCGAGCGAGAGCGTCGAGGCCTCACGGGCGCTGCCGGCGACCTGGTTCACCGAGACCGCCAGCTCGCCGATGGCCGAGCTGACGCTGGTCACGTTGTCGGCGATGCCGGTGATGTTGTCCGAGACCGTGCTGATCGAGCTGACGGTCTCCTCGACCGCCGCGCCGGCCTCGACGATCCCGCGCGTCAACCCGTCGACCTGCTCGTTCGCGACGTTCTGCGCGGTGAGCGCGCTCTCGAGGGTCTGCTGCGCCGTCGTCCCGACCGCGTCGCGCGCCGCGACCGCGCCGAGGACCCGTTGGTGGCGCTCGGCGATCTCCTCGACGGCCGGCGCCAGGGCCGCGACCGCCTCGCTGCGACGGCGCGACTCGGCGACCCCACCGATGAGGTCCTCGAGCGAGAGGACCCCCGCGGCCTCGAACGCGGCGCGCAGGGCCGCCTCCTGGGTACGTGAGCGCGCGCGCAGACGGCGGTACGACAAGATCGTCGCAAGGGCGATGAGGACCGCCACGGCAGCGACGACGATCAGCACGATGGTGCCGGATTCCAAGACTGGTCCTCCCTAGGGTGACGTTACCCCGCCGCCCTGCGCATCGTTCGACGAGCAGGTTTTTCCATTGCGGGAGCAGCCTCCCGCGTCGGGCGATGGTTGGTCACTAAGCTTAACGATCTGACCGGGCGACTGCGGTTGACTTCCGGACCGGCTGGCCCCTATACTTCTTTGGTTGCCGCGGCGCTCGTCGTGGCGTTCTGTACGTTCCGACGGACTCCCATGCGCACATACCAGCAAAAAACGGCCGAAACCAAGCACGAGTGGTACATCGTCGACGCGACCGGGCAACGGCTCGGTACGCTCGCGGTGCGGATCGCCCGCGCCCTCTCGGGCCGCAACAAGCCGACCTGGACCCCGCACATCGACGACGGCGACCACGTCGTGGTCATCAACGCCGAGCGGGTCGAGCTGGCGCCGCGCAAGTGGACCCAGAAGGTCTATCACCGCCACTCGGGCTTCCCGGGCGGGCTGCGGACCGAGACGGCGGCGCAGGTGCGCGACAAGTACCCGGAACGGTTGATCGAACGCGCCGTGCGCGGGATGCTGGCAACCAACCGCATGCGTGACGTGCTGCTGGGTCGCCTCAACGTGTATGCCGGCGCGGAGCACCCGCACGCGGCACAGAAGCCGGAGCCCCTCACCTAGTATGCAGACCCAGGATTTCTTCCACGGCACCGGCCGCCGCAAGCGCGGCATCGCCCGCGTGCGGCTGACGCTCGGTCAGGGCGTCATCACCGTCAACCACAAGCCGGTCGACGACTACTTTCCGCGGCCCTCGTTGCAGCAGATCGTCCGCCAGCCGCTCGAAGTGACGCAGTCACTCACGCGGTTCAACGTCGACGTCAAGTGCACGGGTGGCGGCGTCGCCGGTCAGGCGGGCGCGGTCCGACATGGGATCGCTCGGGCGCTTCTCGAGATGGACGAATCTCTGCGCGAGCCTTTGCGCAAGAATGGGCTTCTGACGCGCGACCCGCGTGAGAAAGAATCGAAGAAATACGGGCGTAAGCGGGCTCGGAAGCGGTTTCAGTTTTCGAAGCGCTGAGGGATTGTGGGGGTGCCGCGGCAGGCGGCATCGCATCGTCGGGGACGCGGCCCTCGCACTTCGTGTGCGAGGGCCGCTCCGTTTCATCGGCGCTCTCGCCCCTCCGGGGCTTCGCTGGATGAAAAGGCCCCGACGCTGCGGTGTCGCCTGCCGCGGCACCGGCACGATCGCTGCTTGAGGGGATTACTTCACGTCGTGGATGGTGACGGGGTCGGTTTTTCCGCGGATTTTCGCGACTAGGGTTTCGCAGTTGGGTTTTGTTTTGAGTTGGGCGTAGGTGCGGTCGTCGATGTAGGTGTGGGATGAAGGGGCGGCGCCTTGGAGGCGGCTGGCGAGGTTGGCGGCGTCGCCGATCACGGTGTAGTCCATGCGCTTGGGGCTGCCGATATGGCCGGCGACGACGTCGCCGGTTGCGATGCCGATCGCGAGCCGGAGCGGCTTGCCGTCGGCGTTGATGGTGGCGGCGGCGAGGTGCAGGGCTTGCGCGACGGCTAGGGCGCGCGCGGCGTCGTCTTCGCGCACGCGTGGGGGGCCGAAGACGACCATCAGGCCGTCGCCGTAGAACTTGTCGAGCAGGCCGTCGTTTTCGAAGACGATCTGGACGGCGGCGGCGAAGAACGCGTTGAGGATCTCGACGACGCGTTCGGCGTCGAGATGGCCGGCTAGCTCGGTGAAGCCGGTGATGTCGGCGAACAGGATCGTCGCGGTCGCGCGCTCGCCACCCAGCGTGACGCCGCCGGGCGAGAGCATCAGTTGTTCGACGACGTGCGGCGCTAGGTAGCGTGCGAAGGCTTCGCGGATCGCGCGGCGCTGCTCGACGTCGGCCGCGTGCAGCCGTTCGAGGTTGCGGCGTTCGGTCAGGTCGGTGACCGCGATCGCCCAACCGTGGCGGGCGTTGTCCTCAGGCAGCTCGAGCGGTGCGATGCGCACCTCGAGCGCCAGCGCGCCGCGGGTCGGGTGGAGCGCCTGCATCTCCTCGCCCTTGGTCGGGATGCCGCCGGCGGCGAGCAGGCTGGTGATGCCGGGGATCAGAGCGTCGAGGGCGCGCACCGGGCGGCCGAGCATCGACTCGCCCACGACACCGAATGTCTGGGCGGCAGCGTCGTTGAAGCTCGCGATCGCGCCGCCGCCGTCGATGGTGATGACGCCGCTGGTGATCGAGCTCAGGATCCGCGCTTGGAGTTGCTCGAGGCGGCTGATCTCGACGACCTGCGCGCGCAGCGCGTCGAACAGCCGCGCGTTTTCGATGGCGAGCGCGGCCTGGTTCGCGAAGGCGGTCAGCAGGTCGGGGTCGGCCGGCGAAAAGAGTCCGGGCGCGACGCGCGAGTCGAGGTAGACCACGCCGATCACCCGCGACTTGATCGCCAGCGGGACGCAGATGATCGAGCGCAGCCGCAGCGCGCGCACCGAGAGGTTGACGTTGAAGCGTGGGTCTTGCTGGGCATCGGTGGTGACGGTCGGTTCGCCGGTTTCGAAGACGCGGCGCACCGTCGTGTGGGAGGGCCGCATGTCGTCGCCCTCAACCGTCGCGCGGTCGATCCCATAGGTCGTAGTCAGCTCGAGGTCACCCTGACCGTCGGCGATCATCACGAAGCCGCGTTCGGCCTGCATCACCTCGACGGCGGTATCGAGCACGCTGCGCAGAACGACGTCCAGTTCGAGCGAGGAGTTTACCGTTTCGGCGACGCGGCTCAGCGTGTGGAGCTTCGTCAGTTCCCGCTCGGCATTGGTCGCCGTGGCGGCGAGCTTGCTCTGCAGCGAGGCTCGCTCGAGCGCGAGCGTCTCGTAGAGGCGTTCGGCATCCGCGAGGGCAGACAGCAGCACCGGATCCGCCTTGGCGGGGATCCGTGCACGCAGGCGGGCGAACGGATCGGCGCCGGCGTCGGGCGTTTTCACGGCGAGAAGCTCCGACCGGTGAAGGCGGCGGCCTTCGCGGAGGAGGGCCGCCGGGGCACCGCTCGAGGAAAGAGCATCCCCGGATGCTTCCCCGCCTGGCGACGGCGTCCCCTCGACGAAACGGACACGCGCCGGCAATGCGGCGGTCATCCGAACGGCGGACGATGCGGGACATGCGTACCGACGTGTTGACCCCGACCTCCGACGCGGCGCTCGCCGCACGCGGCCAGATCGAGCGCCTCGCGCCCGGCGCCGCGCACGACCAGCGTTCGGCCGCACGGCTGGCGCGCGCGGCGCTGTTCGAAGAGGCGCTGCTCGGCGCCCTCAAGGCGCATCTGGCCGAACTGCGGACCGTTGCGCGATGAGTGAATTCGATCTGCTCTCGATCGCGGCCGACGGGATGGACGTGCAGCGGACGTTGCTCGACGTGGCGGCCCGCAACGTCGCCGCGGCGCAAGCCTCGACGCCGGAGCATCCCTATCCGCGGTTGGTCGCGCGGTTCGCGACGCCGGCGACCGACGATGCGTTCGACGCGTTCGACACCGGCGCCGATCCGGACGCCGACGAGGATGGCGCGGCGCCGGCGACGCGGTTGCTCGGCACGGTGCCGGGTGGCGAGAGCGCCGACGCGTTGACCGAGATGATCGCGGTGCTCGACGCGCAGCGCGCCTACGAAACGAACGCCTCGGTCTTCGACGTCGGGAAACGGCTCGCCGAACGCACGATCGACGTCGGGCGCTTCTGATGCGCGTCGATCAGCTCGTCCCCGACACCGCCGCAGCGGTTGGGCCGCCGGTGCCGGTCGGGCCGTCGGCGCCGGCCGAAGGCGAGAATCCGTTCGCGGCGCTGGTCGACGCGGCCGGCTCGATCCTGGCGGGCGCGCAGCGAGCTGAGGATGCGTTCGCCGCGCATCGCGGCGGCTTGCAGGAGATGGTCGTCGAGCGCGCGCGCGCCGACGTGGCGTTGCAGATCGCCGCGGCGGCCGCGCAACGGACGGCGCAGGCGCTCTCGACGGTGCTCGGGATGCAGCTGTAGTGGAGCCGGCCGGACCGAATCCGGCGCGGTCGGATCTCGTCCGCGCCGCGCTCGAGCGCGTGCGGGTGCTCTCGCCGCGCGCGCGACTGGGCGTGACGGTGGCGCTGCTGGTGGTGATCGCGCTGGGCGCGGTCGGTGCCCTGCTCGCGCGCGACACGCGGGTCGCGCTGTTCGCGACGCCGCTGCGTCCCGAACAGGTCGCCGAGGTCGAGCAGCGGCTGGCGGCGTGGAGCGTGCCGTACGCGGCGTTGCCCGACAATCTGCGCGTCGAGCGCTCTCGCCGCAGCGATCTGTTGCTGCGGCTGGCGTTGGCCGGCATCCCGCACGCGCACTTGGCCGGCAGCGACGAAGCGCTCGGGCACATCGGCGCGCTGACCCCGCCGGCCGTCCTCGAAGCGCAGACGCGCGACGCGCTCGCCGCCGATCTCGCGCTGGCGCTGCGCGGCGTCGACGGGATCGCCGATGCGCGGGTCGTCATCGCGCCGGCCAGCGGCGGCGTGTATGCCGACGAGCCACGGCGCGATGCCAGTGCCAGCGTTCGCGTCACGTTGGCACCCGGCGCACACCTGGGGGCGCGCACGGTAGCGGGGATCGAAGCGTTCGTCGCCGGCGGCGTGCCGGGCCTCGACGCCGAGCGCGTCGTCGTGCTCGACGACCGCGGGTTCGCGCTGGCCGGTGACGGCGGCGATGACGCGAGCGACGTGCAGACCGCGCTGCAGAGCGCGCTCGACGGCGCTTTCGGCGCCGGTGCCACGATCGTGCGCGTCCACCGCGAGCCCGCCGGCGAGCGGCGTGAGGTCGACGACGTCCGGCGTTCCGCGCTCGGTGGGACGATCGCACGCACCAGCAACGACGAGCGCTACGCCTCGGCGCAAAAGCGCTACTCGCGCAGCGGCGGGACCGAAGACGACGGCAGCGAGACGCGCGAGGAACGGCGGGTCAGCACACCCGATGCGACGGCGCGGCTGACCGTTGCGATCTTCGTCGACGCCGCGCGCGGGCTCGATCTGGGCGCGATCCGCGCGCTGGCGGCGGCGAGCGTGGGGCTGCGGCCCGCGCGCGGCGACGAGTTGCGCGTCGAAGCGGTTGCGTTCGGCGCGAGCGTGCCGGGTCCGCGGCGCGCGCCGGTGCCGGATTGGCTGCTCGCGCTCACCAGCGTCGCGCCGCAAGCGCTGACCGCGCTGGCGGTCGTGCTGGTCGTCGCCGGAACGGCGCGGCCGCTCGTTGCGGTCGCGCTGCGCGGGCTCGAAGCGGCCTCGGCGCGTAGCGCGGCGCGCGAGGCCGCCGGCGTCCCACCGGCGCGCGTGCGGGGCGCGTTGGCCGGCGAGCCGCCGCACGTCGCGGCGGCGATCATCTCGGCGCTGCCGACCGCGACCGCCGCCGCGGTGCTCGAACTCTATCCGCCCGAGGAACGCGCGGCGATCGTGCGCCGGCTGGCGCGCGCGCACGCCGACCTCGTCCCGCCCGTCGACGAGCTGCTCCGTGGCCGCGCCTGAATTTGTCGCGCTGGCAGACGTGCTGCGGCCGCCGCGCGAAGCGCGGGTTCCCCAACCCGACCTCGCAAGGCCGTTGGAGGTAGAGCATGATGCTGCTGCGCTCGGTCCGCCACCGTTATCGCTGGAAACGCGTGAAGCGCTGCGCGAGGCGCGGCTGTTTGGGGCGCGGCTAGCCGATGCGTTCGACGCTGCGGCGGCGCGGTTGTTGCGCGACCTGGCGGCTCACGTGTTGGCGCGCGAGCTGCAACTGCGTCCGTGCGATCTCACCGCGTTGGTGGCACGCGTGCTCGCCGGCGCGCCGGCTGTGCGGTTGCGGGTGGCGCAAGCTGACGCAACAGTCACGGCACCGCTGCCGGTCGTCGTTGACGCAGCGCTTGCGCCGGGCGATGCGATCGTCGAGCTGGCCGGCGGCGCGCTTGATGTGCGCCTGGGCGTTCGGTTGGCGAACGTCCTCGAGGCGCTGACGTGATCGGTCGGCCGACCGGCGCGGTCGTCGCCACCCGCGGCGGTTTGGTTGACGCCGAACTGCCGGGTGCGCGCGTCGGTGGGGGCGTGTGGATTCGCGCTGCCGGCCGCGACGTCGCCGGCGAGGTCGTCGCGCTGTGCGGCGGGCGGGCGGTCCTCGCGCCGTGGTCGTCGTTGGCCGGCGTCGCCGTCGGCGATCCGGTCGCCACCGACGACGCGGTGCTGCGCACCGTCCTTGGCACGGCGCTGCTGGGACGTGCGCTCGACGCGTCCGGCGCGCCGCTCGACGGTGGCCCGCGGCCGCGCGGGCCGCAGCGGTTCGCACCGGGCCCATCGCCCGACGTCGGCGACCGGCAGGCGTGCCGGGAGGTCTGCTGGACGGGGATTCGGGCGATCGACGGGCCGCTGCCGCTCGGCCGCGGGGCTCGGATCGGCGTGGTTGGACCCGCCGGGACGGGGAAGTCGATGCTGCTCGAAGCGATCGTCCGCGGGGCCGACGCCGACGCGGTCGTCGTCGCGCTGATCGGCGAGCGGGGCCGCGAGGCCGAACGCCGGGTCAACACCGTCGACGCGCGCACGACCGTCATCTGCGCGACGGCCGACCGCAGCGCGGCCGAGCGGGTGCGGGCCGCCGACCTGGCTTTCGCGCAGGCCGAGGCACTGCGCGCGCGCGGTCTCGACGTGCTGCTCGTCCTCGACTCGCTGGCCCGCGTCTGCGCGGCGGCGCGGGAGCTGGCGCTCGCGGCCGGCGAACCGGTCGGCCGCGGCGGCTACCCGCCTTCGGTCTTCGGCCGGCTGGCCGGCCTGCTCGAGCGGGCCGGCGCCGTCGGCGCGGGGAGCGTCACCCTGGTGGCGACCGTCCTGAGCGACGGCCCCGACGAGCACGACCCGGTCGCCGAGGCGGCCCGCGCCGCCCTCGACGGGCACCTCGTCTTGAACGAGCGGCTCGCCCGCGCCGGCCATTTCCCGGCGCTCGACCTGCCGCGCAGCATAAGCCGAACCGCCGCCGAGGTCGCCGCGCCCGAGCACGTGCGCGCGGCGCGGCGCCTGCGGGAGGCGGTTGGTGCGCTCGAGGAATCGCGCGAGGCTCGGGCGCTGGGGCTCGACGTCGCCGCGGGCGACCCATTTCTCGCCTGCTGCCTACGCTGCGAAGCGGAGATCGAGCGCTTCCTGCGCCAGGACGGCGAGCCGTCGCCACCGGAGCTGACCCTCAGGCAGCTCAGGCGGCTCGCCGATACCATCGATAATGGACGTCTTCGCTGACATCTCCGCGGTCCAGTCCCGGATCGCGGAGATCTCGGGCACCCCGCCGCCCCCCGCGGCGCTGCCTGCGGCTGCCCTGGCCGCGACGCCGGGCGCCGGGCCGCGCTTCGCGAACGCCCTCGCCTCGGCGCTCGGCACGACGCCGCCGGACGACAGCGATCCGTCGCCCGAAGGCGCGGCGCCGGTTGCGCCCGCGCAGATCGACGCCCTCGTCCAGCAGAACGCGTCGACCTGGCAGGTCGATCCGGCGCTGATCAAGGCCGTCATCGCCAACGAATCGGGCTTCAATCCCAACGCCACCTCGAAGGTCGGCGCGCAGGGGCTGATGCAGCTCATGCCCGAGACGGCGGCGTCGCTCGGCGTCCGCAACCCGTACGACCCGGTCCAGAGCGTGGCCGGCGGGACGCGCTACCTGCGTGGCTTGCTCGACCGCTTTGGCGGGGACCCGCGTCTGGCGGTCGCGGCGTACAATGCAGGTCCCGAGGCGGTGGAGAAGTACGGTGGTGTTCCACCTTATGCCGAGACGCAGCATTACGTCCAGAACGTCTTGGCCTCGGCTGACCGCTACCGCACCCCGTAGCGTCGCCCTGGCCGCTGTTTTCCTCGCGCTCGCGGTCACCGTGAGCTCCGCGCCGGCGCGCGAGAGCGACGTGCCGGTCGCGACGATCCTGGCCGCCTACGACCACGCGACTCGGTCGGACGATGTAAAGACCTTCGTTGCCGACGGGACGTTAGCCGGCGAAGGCCTGACGGGCACCTTCCACGTCGTGCGCGACGATACAAACGAGCGCGAAGAGGATGTGCTGGGGCCGCGACACGAGACGACGTTGCGCTTGGGCGACCGGCTGTTCGTGCGCAACGCGAACGGGAACGTGCGCGAGCTGCGCGGCTACCTGCACCGCCGCGCGCTGACCGAGGAGCTGCTCGACTCCGGTGATTTCGTCAAGCATCCCGAACTGACGCGGTTCGTCGGCTGGGGCGCGCTGAACGGCAAGCGCGTCTGGCGGCTCGAGGTCGATGCGAGCGGTGGCGAGCCCGAGACGCTGTGGATCGATCCGACCAGCGGGCTGCCGCTGCGGCTGGAGTACCTCGACGGCGACGGCCCCGCCTACGTCGACTACGCCGACTGGCGCACGATCGACGGCAGCGCGGTTCCGTTTCGCGCGGTGATGACCGACGGCGACCACCGCTTCGACACCGTGCAGCAGACGACGTCGGTCACGCTGGACAGTCCGGTCAACGCGGCGGTGTTCGCGCCGCTCGTTCCGCGGCTGCTCGAGACCGACCGCGTCCACACCGTTCCGCTGATCGAGCGCGAGGGCCATGTCGGCCTGACCGTGCGCATCGCGAACCGCGACTGGTTCTTCCTGCTCGACACCGGCGCGCAGTCGATCCTGGTCGACAGCGCGGTCCTCGTCGCGGCCGGCGTGAGCGGTGAGGGCGCGATGGAGGTGCGCGGCGCCCAGCGCAGCGGCGGCCTGCGCACCGCGACGCTCCCGTCGCTGGCGATCGACGGCGCGACGATGACCGACGTCGTCGTCTCCTCGCTCGATATCGGCACGCTGATCGGCGGCGAGAAGATCGGCGGCATCCTCGGGTATCCCTTCTTCGCCTCGGCGACGGTCGAGATGGACTTCGCGCACCACCTGCTGCGTTTCGGCGCGCCCGGTTCGTTCACGCCGACGGGGACGCGGGTCGACCTCGACGTCGACCGCGAGCTGGCCGAGGCGACCTTCGAGCTCAACGGACAGCTCAACGCGCCGTTCATCGTCGACACCGGGAACAGCGAGGACATGCTGCTCTACCGACCGTTCCTCGAAGCGCATCCGGGTGTCGTCGCGCGGACCGGCGCCGGCTCGTGGAACTACGGGATCGGCGGCTCGAACGCGACCTATCGCACGTCGCTCGACGAGCTACGGATGGCGAGCTATCAGCTCTATCACCGGCCGGTCGACGTCGTGCTGGCCCAGAACGGCGCCTTCGCCGACCGGGTCGACGCCGGCAATGTTGGCCTCGGGGTGTTGCGCAACTTCGTGGCGACCTTCGATCTGGCCAACGCGTCGATGTACCTGACGCCGGGCGCGTCCTTCGACGACGGCGCGCTGCACCCGGCCACGACCTCCTCGCGCTAGGCGCGCACGGGCGTCACCGGACGGCAACATCCGCGACATGCGGCGCGCGTACAGTCGTGCGCGGAGGACCCAACGCATGTTGCAGCCCGCACCGCTGGCCGTCGTCAGTACGCAGCTGGCCCTGACCGATCGCCGCGCGCTCTCGCAAGCCTGGTACAGCGCGCTGCGGCTCGCCGCCCCGCAGCGCGACGGCACGCTCGCGCACCGTCGCGCGCCGACCGTCGCGCCGCGCCGCGCGCTGGGCCGGCTGACCGCGCCGCTCACGCACGCGCTCGCGATCGGCACCGGCGCGCCGCCCGTCGCCCGCGCGCGGCTGCTGCAACCCGTTCGGCCCGGCAGTGCAGCGGAACGGCGCGCGCCACCGAGCGAGCTGGCGCGCCGCATCCGGCGCGCGCTCGCGCGGCGCGTGCTGCGCGGTCTGCCGGCCAGCTTCGCGGTGCGAGCTGGGAACGGCCGCGTCCAACTGCTCGTGCGGCGCGACGGAACGTGCACGCGCGTCGTCGCGGTCTGCCCCGCGCCCCTGCGAGCGCGGGTCGAACGCGCCCTGGCGCAAGCCCGCTTTGCGCTCGCCGCCCACGGTGTGCGCTGCGAGACGGACCGATGATCGACCCCGCGCCCGCCGACGCCTTGGCTCGGATCGCCGCCCGCGCGCAGGACCTGCGCGACGCCTACCGCCCCGGCATGCAGCCGCTGCACGGCGACGTCCGTGCGCCCGAACGCACGCTGCCCAGTGCCGACCCGCTCAGCGTCGCGCTGCCCGCCGAGGCGTGGCTGGTCACCCAGGACGCCGGTGGGACGCGCGCCTATACGCGTGATGGCGCGCTGCACGTCGACGACGGCGTGCTGCGCAGCGCGGACGGCGCGCCGGTGCTCGGCTATCCCGGCGGCAGCGCGCGCGCCGCGTTGCCTGTTCCGCTGCGGCTCCCCGACGCCGATCGTGCGCTGGGGCGCACGACCGACCTGCAGCTCGAACCGGACGGCACGCTGGCCTACACGCGGCTCGCGGTCGACCCCCGCACCGGCGCGCGCGAGCGCGAACGGGTCGTGCTGGGCCGCGTGGCACTGGCGCGCTTCCCGGCCGGCACGCAGCCCGTGCGTGGCGACGGCGCGCGGGTCGGCGCACCACCTGGCGTCGCGCCGCACCTGGGCACGCCGGCTGACGGCAGCTTCGGTGCGCTCACGCCGTACCGGCGCGATGCCGGTGGCGTCGATCTGCTGACGGGCGTCGCGCGGCTGAACGAAGCGTATCGTGCCTTCGAGGCGCTCGGCGCGGTCGTGCGCTCGCGAGTCGGGATGCAGAAGACGACGATGGACCTGGTCAAGTGATCGCCGAGGCGGGCTTCGGCGCCGCCATCGACGGCGTGCGGCGCCTGCGCTTCGCCCGCCGCGCGTCGATCCCACTCGAAGCGGCGTGTCTGGTCGCCAACGGGATCCGCGAGACGCTGCGCGAGTTGCTCGGCGAACGGTGCGAGCTGGTCGTCGGCGAGCCGGCGGCGATCGATGCGGCGGCGTGGGCGTTGCTCGCGCGCGAGGCCTGTCTGTTTCTCATGCGCGGCCGGCAGACCGACGTCGTGTTGGTCCTGCCGCAGCGCGATGCTCGGCGGCTGGTGCTGCGGGCGTTCGGTGAGGGCGAGGCGCTCCCCGACGGCGCCTGTTCGGCGCTCGAACTGCATGCGCTCGAGCGGATCGCGGCGCGCTGCGCGGCCGCTTGCGAGCCGCTCTGCGCCGAGCGTCGCGCCCCGCCACGCGCGGTCGCGGCACACGAGGCGCCGGCTTGCGTCGCCTACTTCGACCTGCGGGTCGCGGCGCCGCTGGCGCTCGAGCTGGGGATCGGGATCGTCCGCGACCTTCCCGACCCCGGACCGGCCGGCAGCCTGACCCCGGCGGCGCTGGCCGGCGTCACCCTCGAGGCCCACGCCGTCTTCGCCGAGGGGACGATCGACGCGGCGGCCTTCGTGAAGATTCGGCCGGGGACGATCGTGAAGCTGGACACCAAGGTCGGCGCTCCTGCATCCTTGAAGATCGCAGGGCGACGTTGCGCCTCCGGGGTGCCGGGTATCCTCGCAGCGCGCTCTGCCCTGCTCGTCCACGACGTCGCCTCGGGAGTCCCCTCGTGATCATGTCCGAGTCCGCCAAGAACCTCGATCTCCTCATGAACGTGCCGCTGAAGGTGACGGCGGAGCTTGGCACGTGCAAGATGCTGGTCCGGGACATCCTCAAGCTGGGGACGGGCTCGATCGTCGAGTTGGACCGCTTGGCTGGAGGGCCAGTCGACCTGCTGGTCAACGACCGCCTCGTCGCCCGCGGCGAGGTCGTGGCGATCGACGACAACTTCGGCGTCCGCGTCACCGAGCTGATCGAGAAGCCGTAGTCGGCTCGCCTAGCCGAGCCAGGGGACAGCCTCGCCCCGTGCAATGGAACGCTTTCGCCGTTCCAATGAAGGGGTGTTCTCTAATGGCCAGTCCACTTGCGATCTTGATTCAGCCGGTCGCCGGCCCCGCGTCTGCCGCAGCGCAGGGGTCGCAGCCCCATCCGCTTGCCGCGCAACTCCACGAGGCGTTTGCGCCGAGCGGTCCAGAGACGAACATTCTCCACTACGTCTGGGTGACCACGCTGCCGCAATTGCCCGGCATCCTTGTCAACACCGTCTACGATCTCGACTTTCCGACGTACATCAAGAACTTGCTCCGAGGGAACCCCGCCCTGTTCGACAAGATTTTCTCCACGATCGTGGGCGGGGCGGCGTGCGTTCCGGTGCTGGAGCACTTGGACCAGGCCGTCGCCTTCATCGCATCGCTCGACCTGAACAATGGTGTCACGTATCCGCCGACGCCGGGCGGCCCGGTCGGCACGAACAAGTGGGGCGGAACGGTGAGCCAGTTCTTCCAAGCCTACACCTACACCGTCGTGCAAATCCAGAATGCCTAGCAGCGCATCGGCGCAACGTCTCGAGCAGCTCGCGCCGAGCGCCGTCTCCGGACGGACCTTCTGGCTCCCTCCCGATACGCGCGCAAACATCCAGGGCCTGGTCATGCGGGCGTACGGGCGGCGCTTTCCGTTCGCCGCGTATGCGATCCTCACCGTGACCGATGCGGGCGCTGCGCGCGCCTTCGTCGGCCGGTTGATCGACGAGACGTCGGGCCTGCCGCAGATCCAATTCGCCTCGACCTGGACGGCCCGCATTCCGCTGACGTGCCTGAACATCGGGTTCACCTACGCCGGCTTGACGGCGCTCGGCGTTCCGAGCGGTACGTTCAGCGACTCGAGGACGGGCGAGCTCCTCTCCGATTTCGAACCCTTCGTGCGCGGTTCGTGGTCTCCGACATCCGCCGGCAAAGTCGGCGACCTCGGTCGAAGCGACCCGGCCAACTGGATCTTCAGCGACCGAACGGGGCACGTCGTGCTCTCGATCTTCGGGCAGTCGTACGATTTGGTTCAATCGTGCTTAGACGAGCTTCGCCATGCGTATGCCGCGGCGTTTGCCGAAGTGACCGTCGTGCAATCACAAGACGTCCTCGGCAACAGCAATGTCTATTTCGGATATCACGATGGCATCGCGCAGCCGACCCTCATGCCGGACAACCCATCCCACGAGCCGCCCGACGGTGGCCAATTGCCGGTCGATCCCGGTGCGTTCGTCTTGGGCCAGTCGGAGGATCCAAACAACGGATATTACCGTACGATGCCCATCCCAAATCCGAGTGCAATGTTCGAATACGGGAGCTTCGCCGCGCTGCGCATGCTGAATCAGGACGTCGATCAATTCGACAAGATCGTCGAGCAGAACTACGCGGCGGTTGCGACGGCGTACGCGATCCAGGACCCCGATGTGGCGAAGGCCGCATTGAAGGCCCTGTTCATCGGCCGCTGGCCGAACGGCAACCCGCTCATGCTCTCGCCGATCACGGTCGGGATGACGGCGATCCCCGAACAGCTACCTGCTCTCCAGCTCAACGACTTCGGCTACATGGACGCGCCGGCTGCGGGTGATCCCACGCTGGACAAGGGCGTCGTCTGTCCGTACGATGCGCACGTGCGCCGCGCCAACCCGCGCAACGGAATCTTCGCCGGGGCGTTGCCGGTGAACGTCCACCGGATCATACGGCGCGCGTTCCCCTACCAAAGCCCGTACGTTCCAGGTTCGCCCGACGAAAACGAACGTGGCCTGCTTGGATATTTCATCTCGGCGAGTTTGCAGCAAGGCTTCGAGTTGGTCATGGCCGACTGGGTCCAAAACCGGGGCGGAACGCCCGCGCTGGATCCGGACCCGGTGCTCGGCCACAATCTGCCGCCGGCGCCGCCGGACGACCCCTACACGTTTCGCTTCAAAGCTCCGCCGAGCGCGCCCGCAAAGGTGACCTGCAACATCTTTGCGCCGCTGACGACGACGCGCGGCAGCGCGTACGTCTACCTTCCCGGCCGGCCTGGCATCGACTGGATTGCGCGGAACTTCCCGGCATGAAGAAGAGCGCAACGACCGAGGGCGAGTCCCCCTCTCGGCTGATCGACGCGAGGATCAAGGAACTCGACGACTGGCGGGGCACGACGCTCGCCCGCGTCCGCGCTCTCATCAAACAGGCTCTCCCTGAGGTGATTGAGGAGTGGAAGTGGAGAGGCGTTCCGGTTTGGTATCACGATGGAATGATCTGCACCGGTGAGACGTACAAGGCCGTCGTGAAGGTGACGTTCGCCAAGGGCGCCGCGCTCAAGGACCCGTCAAAGCTCTTCAACTCCAGCCTGGACGGCAACGTCCGTCGGCCATCGATCTCCATGAAGGCGAAAAAATCGATGAGGCCGCCTTCAAGGCGCTCGTACGCGCTGCCGCAGCGCTGAACGCCTCGAAGGCTCGATAGTCGACTTCGGGCCGCCGTAACCTGGCGGACACATTGTGGACGTCTGCGGCGCGCAGGATCGGCGTATGGATGCCGTCTTGCAGGTCGCTCAGCACGGGCGCACCGCACTCCCGCTCGACGTGCTGGCGGCGCTGACGCTGCTCTCGGTTGCGCCGTTCGTGTTGGTGCTCTCCACCTCGTTCGTGCGGATCGTCGTCGTGCTCGGAATCATTCGTTCGGCCCTCGGCGCTGCGACGCTGCCGCCGAACACCGTGCTCACGGGCCTGGCGCTCGTGCTGACCTGCGTCGTCATGACGCCGACCTTCAGCGCGATCGAGCGCGACGCGATCCGGCCGTACGCGGCGGGACGGCTCTCGCAGTCAGCCTTTCTCGACCGCGCGGCTGCGCCGTTGCGCGCGTTCATGCTCCGCCAGACGAAGGCGCGCGATCTGGCCGTCTTCGCGCGCGTGGCGCGCCTACCGCCGGACGCGCCGGGCCGGACGGCGCCGTTGACGGTGCTGATCCCCGCCTTCGTGGTCGGCGAGCTGCGCTCGGCCTTCGCGATCGGCGTCGCGCTCTATCTCCCCTTCGTCGCGATCGACCTCGCCGTCGCCGCAATCCTCATGGGCCTCGGCATGGTCATGTTGAGTCCACCGGTCGTCGCACTACCGTGCAAGTTACTGCTCTTCGTGATGGTCGATGGGTGGGCGCTGGTCTGCACCGGCGTCGTTCAGAGCTTTCGCTAGTTCATTGCCTACCAGAGCAGTCGATGGTTGATAGACGTGCGCCATATCCGTAAAAGTTCCGGCAAACGGTAATAATACGTATGTGCTTCCCGGACGTCACTTCGATAAAGCCCTCATACGTTACTGACGCTCCGCCCTTACGAAGATAGTCTGGCGCTGGATCTCGCAATACAGGGCCCGGAATGCTCAGTTGGGCAGACGCATGTGATAGGATCGTGACGACGTGCGCACTCGCGATTCGCGCGCGGGCATCCGCGATCATTGCATCGTATTCGCGACGCATCGACACCATAGGTTTCCCAAAAACGTACAGATGGGCTGACCCCAGCTTCATTGTCGCCGTCGTTCCGTTATTGACAACGTCGAAAGCAAGCGTAAAGAGAACACCTTTGGGTGTGTGTCGCTCCTCGACTGATAGTTACGAAGCGAAAGCGCAATGCCTCGTGTTTGCGCCGGTGCAGCTACGGACGCACATGAGAAGACGAGCACCGCACTGAACAAGATAAACCGCGCAGACCAGGCGCTAGTATCGCTCATGTGCTTCACAATCCGAGTTCGTCCAAGATGGTTTCAGCCATTAGGTATGCGTTGATGCCCCCGCGAGCGCTAATTGCAATGAACGTGCCTTGCCCGGGAATGGCAATATTGACCGCGCTATTCCCAGGAAATGCGCCATCATGCCAGTATTCGCTTGCGCCTGTCGAACGCCGGGTGATAAACCACCCCGGAACAATGGCCGTCGTCGGCGAGAGCACGGTTCGCGTTCTTCGGTCTGCGGTACGGACGGCGGCTATCTCACTTTCGGATACAGCGGAACCACCTTGCAGACGGCGACCGTCAACGCGATCTATCACGTCACGAATGCCAATCCGAACATTCCCGACGGCACCGGATCGGTCGGGCTCCAGCCGGGGTATCCGACGGTGGCCTTCAACGATCTCAACGAGTACTTTTTGACGGGCGGCCCCGTTGCGCTGGATTATGATACCGACGGCCACGCTACGGCCTGGATCCTCGACGGGTCGGGGCGCCCGACCCAGACGCAGCACTGCACGGTTACACAGGGCTCGCCCACGACGGGGATGACGTGCCCCGGCGTGTTGCTGCTCACGAACGATACGTGGGATGCGAACAACGACCTCGTTGCCGAGGTCGGTCCTCGGGGATACGAGAGCGACTACGCGTACGACGTTGAAGGTAACCTGATCGTCGCGACAGAGCCGGCGGTCACGACATCACAAGGGACCTTCCGGCCCTCAAGGGTATACTCGTACGACTCCTACAACAACGTCACCGCTTATTGCGACGAGATCGCTACGAATGCGCTTGGCGGGGATGGAACGTATACCGGACCACCTTCGGATTCACTCTGTCCATCAGACAAACTGACCACGCAAATCAGTTACGTGTATCCAGCTTACGAGCCGTATGGTGAGATCTCGGCCATCACATCGCCCGCGACAGCCGCGGCCCCATCGGGTTACCAGCGCACCTACTCATATAGTGCTTCACAACAAGGCGGAGCGGACTATGGACTGCCCACATCCGAGGTGGGGCAGCTGATCACTCAACCTGATGGAACGACGAGACTCCCCACGCAAAACTTTTGGTATGATGCCAATGGGGATATCGCCTGTTATAGCCAGGGCAACGGCGACTGGGTTCTAACCTACGACGCGCTCAACCGTCTCATCTCCATGGCCGACCCGGATGACAGCGCGGCAGGTTCTGGCACGTGCGGCAAAACGGGCGGTCAATCTGGCTGGAGTACCGCCAACACCAAAACGTACTATCCCGATGGTTCAGTCGCAACGCTCCAGGTACCATCCGGCAGACAAGTTGGCATGAGCACCTCCTACACGTACGACCTCGATGGCGACGAGATTTCTGATACGCACCACTACGGGTGCACAAGTGCGACATCATGTGCGCCTGGCGTCACGACAAAGTGGTACGATGGCGCGGATCGCCTGGTTGAGGTCGAGGAGCCGCAAGATCCGTCAGACTTCTATACGTATCCTTGGCTCGAGCGATACATTTATGACCTGAGCGGCAATGGGACCGATTCATTCGGCACTTACACCTCGTTCCGGGCCCACGGAAACCTTGCGAAGCGTCAGCAATATGTAGGTTCTGATCCAGCTTGGTGGACGAGCACGGGGTGGACCGACACCACCGGAACGGCATATGACGACCTCGACCGTGTCACAGCCAATCTGACGGTTACCCCTACGCAAGAGACCGCCTTTGGGAACGTCTACTCTGCACAGACAGTCGGCTTTGCGGAGTCGACGAAGACGTATGATACCAATGGCAACGCTGGCTTGTTGTCAAGCTGGACGAACGCGGTGGGCGACTCAGACGCGCTGGTCTACGACGCACGAGGAGAACTCTTAAGCGACACGTTCAGCGGAAGCGACTATACGCCGAACCGCTCGTATGGGTATGATGCCGACGGGCGGGTAACTACGCTGACGTCCGCCGCTCTCGGAACGTACACTCGATCGTATGACGGTGCCGGCGAATTAGTCTCGACGGCAGAGCCGCCCCAAAGCGGCAATCCGATCGCGGGCGGTTTCAGCGGAGTGACGGATCCCGTTACCCTCAATTATGGCTATTACGCCGATGGCATGAAGGCAACGCTCGCCGTTACGCCAAACGGCGGCCCAGCGATTCCCGGTATGCCCGTTGGCCCCCTCAAGCAGTACACCTATCGTCAAGACGGGTTAGTTTCAAGCGCGACCTATGCGTTCAATGGGTCGGTGTACCCGTTTTCATGGTCGTATACTTCCGGTGGCCGTGTGACGAGTCGCTCCGACGTGCTCAATAACCCGGCATATCAGTATACGTACGACAACAGCGGACGCGTTGCGTCGTACACCACGCCGCTCTTCTCGCAGTCGAATATCGCGTACGATGCCGAAGCAGAGATCAGCAGCTATGCTGGCTTCCGAACAACCGCCAAACTCACGTACTCCACACGCGGTGAGTTGGTCGGGCAGTCGTTTGCGAGCGACACTTGCGGCGCGGGGCCCGCGAACAATCCAGCAGGAAACTCGTATCCGCTGGCCTGGTTTCAGAAACAGAGCGCGAACGGCGTCTTGGTCAATCTCGCCCTTTGCTATCAGGCGCCGGTGTACGCGGCACCGATGGTGTTCGACCATAACCTGGGCGTCTTGTTCGGCAGCGGATCGGGCTACGCCGGGCAGCAGCGCCACTTCGACGTCGACGGCAGGAACGTAAGTGTGTTGCGTTGGTGGGACGACGTGAACTCGGGCCTGAACCATTTCTTCAACGACACGCGCACGAGAAGCTTGGATGCCGAGAACCACGTGTCGGGTGATACTTACACGTCCTATCCTGCCCCGCCGCTGGATAACCCGACCAATACGTCGTACGTATGGGACCCGAGCGGACATATAGCTGTCTCCGGCGGCGACTACTTGGGCGCCGATCCTGTGCCCGGGACTACGTCGAACACGTGGTACTACACCACGTATCACTGGGACGGGAACCAACCGCTGTTCGAGTCGTCAACGAATCCTGAATTCGGGCCACCGTTTTTCTTTACTGACACGTTCGGTACTGCGGGAAACTATTACAACGGCTCGACGTTTGCGCCATACTTCGCAGTTGGTGACCTGGACGTAACGGGGACCTACGAAGAGGGCGGTCGGAACACTATATCTGCGTCCTATCCCGTGACCGCGCCCGTAGCCGTTCCTTACGTCGCTACCGCGGTCTCGGACGGCCTCGAGACCTTTGAGGGCACGCGAACCATTGATGCAGGGGGGACGCAGCAGTGGAACGAGCCGGATCCGTATTCCGGGGAAGTAGGGGACCCACTTTCCGAGCAGCCCTATATGTGGGATCGCAACAACCCCATCGCGTATAGCGACCCAACGGGCTTTGATGCGTCGTGCCCAACACCGAACTCGAGCGGCCAGGCATCTTCAGGGCTGCAGACGATCGGGTGCACCAGTACGACAGCTCCGTCCCGGCCGCCGATTATCGTCGGAGGCCCGGGTACGGGTGCGCAGGTTGCGGATGTGACAACGATGGCGACCATGCTTTTGAGGAATGCCGCCGTAGCTGGATGCGCGTTGGTACAGAGGCACTGCCACAACGTTCTAGTGAAGTTCTCGTCGCAGAACGGGGTAGACCACGGAATGTCGTGCAAGCCAGGCGATCGGGGATATATTCCGCCGACCGTATCCCAGGATGAGATGCGGACCGGCGTCAAGAACGACCTAATGGCGCGTCTTTGGACTAATCAACTGAAGCCCGGTGAAGCGAATGTCAAGTTCACGTTCACGATGAATGGAATGACCTTTGGGTATACCGCAAATTATTCGTCGTCGGCAAGCGTCATCTCCGTCCCGACCTACTATGTCTCAGAATACTAGCGAGCCGTACATGCCCTTGACTGCCGGTCAGTTGAGAATCCTCATACTGCTGTTAAGTGAGGATTTTCCAGGGGCGGTCGAGCTTCGCAAGCAAGTGCTTTGGGCCGAGTCCGTAGAGTATGGCAGTGCCAGATTCTATCTCCGAGTGAGTTCGAGTGCACCAAAGGCGGCTGTCGAGACTCGCACGCCTGTCGAGGCACACTATGATCCGGAGAAGGCCCGCAATATACTCGGCGTGGCAGCGTGGGACGCGGGTTCGGGGTTTTCGAGCGAGTACTGGCTTCACGTCGAAAACGGATACCTTCATCAGGTCGAACACGTTGCTGCCTTACCAGAAGGGGCGGATAACACGCAGGATCTGGATCTCCTTGGATATGAGGTCCTTGTCCGGAGATGGTATCCTCTGCGTGAGGGTGAGGCGTGACTGGGCAGCCTAGCGTGTAACTAGCGCTGACCCCCTGACTCTCACCGTAGAACGCCGTCGACAATGCTGAGTCCAGCCCGATGTCTGCGGTCGTAACCGGTTGAAGCATGGAAAGATGGAACTCTTGAACGCGACTACTCCGGAACGAGCACACTCCGCGTGGTCTTTGTCAGGCCCAAGATCTAGGATTAGGATACAGGTAAAATGTCCGAAACACACGATGCAGACTCGGGCCTGCGCTTCTACCGCGACGAAGAGCTCTTCGACTATGCGGCCGAGGATCGGCTCTTCGCGGCGAATCGGTGACGGGAGAGTTCCAGGGGGACGGTGCGCACGCGAATAAGTGACATCGACGCATGAACTACGTGACGTTCGCGTCGTTCTGGCTCGTTGCCGTGCTGGTGATTCTCGCCGTGAATAGCCGCCGTCTCGCGGTGCGAATTCCTTGGCTGTATTGGACCGGCGGCATCGCCTTTGCCATCGGGGGCGTGCTCGCGGCGGGATACCACCGCGGCCCTGCGGCGAACGCGTGGGCAATCGAGGCATTCGTGGGGTTCGTGCTTGCCGCGCTGGGGGGCTTCGGCATCCCCCCGCGCCCCCCAGCAAAGCGCGATCCACGCAGCTAGCCCTCGCTCTTGTCCAAAGACCCCGATAGTGGTTCGCCTGGACAGATAGCTGCCAGGGAGGGGCGGGGGGGCGTGCAAAGGGGCGGGCGTGCGCATCGCCGACAAGCTGGGGACCCGGCGGCCGTTCTTCTCGTTTGAGTTCTTTCCGCCGCGGGACGACGCGGCGGAGGCGGCGCTGTTCGCGACGATCGAGACGCTGCGACCGCTCGACCCCGGCTTCGTCTCGATCACCTACGGCGCCGGCGGGTCGACCCGCGCCCGGACGGTCGATCTGGCGAAGCGGCTGCGGGCCGACGCCCGGCTGGACGTGATGGCGCACCTGACCTGCGTCGGCGCGACGGTCGAGGAGCTGCGGGCCGTCCTCGGCGACCTGCGCCGCGCGGGGATCGAGAACGTGCTCGCCTTGCGCGGCGATCCGCCGCGCGGCAGCGGCGCCTTCGTTCCCACCGCGGGCGGCTTGCAGAACAGCGGCGACCTCGCCGCGCTGGTGAAGTCGGAGTTCGGGTTGTGCGTCGGCGGTGCGTGCTATCCGGAGAAGCATCCGGAGGCCGCCAGCCTCGATGCCGATCTTGCGGCGCTCTCGACGAAGGTCCGGGCCGGCGCCGAGTTCCTGGTGACACAGCTATTCTTCGACAACGCGCGTTTCTTCGAGTTCGTCGAGCGCGTGCGGCAGTGGGGGATTCGCGTCCCGATCCTGCCCGGCATCATGCCGATCACCAACTACGATCAGATCGACCGCTTCACCAAGTTGTGCGGCGCGACGATCCCACCCAGCCTGCGCGCCGAGCTCGAGGCGCGCCGCGACGACCCGCAGGCGGTGATCGACCTCGGCGTCGCCTACGCGACGCTCCAAGTCGCCGACCTGCTCGCCCGCGGCGCGGTCGGCGCGCACTTCTACACCCTCAACCGCTCGCCCGCGACCCGCGCCGTTGTCTCCGCCGTCCTCGCGGCACGCCGGGCCTGGTGAACGAGGGCTCCCGGATGAGCGGCACCTCCGCGAACTGGCCGGCATTGGATCTCACCGGCTGGGCCGGCACTAAGTCCGCGTTGCATCACTACGCCCAGATGCTGGGGAAGCTCAGCCTCGCGTTGGCGCCCGATCAGCCCAACTGGCTGTTCACTTCGCTCGCGCTGACAATGCGGGGCTTCACGACCAGACCGATCCCATACGGCGACGCGGCCGTGCAAGGCTCGCTCGACGTGTTCTCTTCGGAACTCGTGGTGGAGGTCAGCGACGGCCGGCGCGCTACTATCGCGCTCGTGCCGGCGCGCCCTGTCGCCAGTGTCTACGCGGACCTGTGCGCCGCGTTGGCTTCGCTCGGCGTCGACGTCGTGCTGACGACGGTGCCGCAAGAGATCGCCGACACGATGCCGTTCGACGTCGACCGGCGTCCGGCGGAGTACGACCCGTCCGCCGTGCAGCGGTGGTTCACGGCGATGACGGCGATCGCCGGTGTCTTCGACCGCTGGCGCGCGTTCTTCTTCGGCCGGACGGGCATCCAGCTCTGGTGGGGCGCCTTCGATCTCGCCGTGCTGCTCTTCAGCGGAAAGCACGTCCCGCCGCCGACCGATCGCGGGTACCTGCTGCGCTACGACCTCGACGCCGAGATGATGAACGTCGGCATCTATCTAGGCGACGACACGGCGCCGGCGGCGTTCTTCTACGGCTACATCTACCCGCACCCGGCCGGCTGCGAGACCCGACCGATCATGCCGGCCGGCGCAACGTGGTCGGCGCAGCTCGGCGAGTGGGTGCTGCCCTACGACGCCGTGCGAACCGCCGCCGACCCGGGGGCCACCCTCCGAATGTTTCTCGACGCGATCTACGAGCGCTGCTCGACCGACGCGGGCTGGGATCGGCAAGCCCTGTCGTACCAGCATCCGCCGCGTGCCCGGCACGGTAGCCCCTTGACACGGCAGCGGCCTTGAATCTATACTGAACCGGATGGTTCAGTATTCGAAGCTCGACGCCGGGTTCGCGGCCCTCTCGGATCAGACGCGCCGGGGCGTGCTCGAATATCTCGGGCGCCGCGACGCCTCGATCAGCGACCTGGCCGAGCATTTCGCGATGACCGTCACCGGCATCAAGAAGCACGTGCAGATCCTCGAGGACGTCGGCCTCGTGAAGACGCGCAAGGTCGGCCGGGTGCGACAATGCATGCTCGGCCCGCGTCGGCTCGAGCACGAGACGACCTGGATCGCACGCTACCAAGAGATGTTGGAGGCTCGCCTCGATCGGCTCGGTAGCTTCCTCGCGCGCACGAAAGGAAAGACGTCATGAGCAATTCCCTCAAGGATTCCGCGCGTTTCTCGCGCCTGACGACGCCCAGCGATCGGGAGATCCGCACCGAGCGTATTTTCGATGCCGCGCGCGAGCGGGTGTGGCGGGCCTACACCGATCCCGCCCTGGTCGCGCAGTGGTGGGGGCGCGGCAACCAGCTCGACATCGAGTGCATGGAGGTCGAGCGCGGCGGCCACTGGCGGTACGTCGAGCATACGCCCGACGGCCTCGAGGGGTTCGAGGGACGCTACCGCGACGTCACGCCCCCGGAGCGCCTCGTGCAAACCTTCGAGTGGGACGGGATGCCCGGCCACGTGTTGGTCACCACGACGACGTTCGAAGACGTCGGCGACGGCCGCACCAAACTCGTCTCGGTGAGTCTGTTCCACACGACCGAGGACCGCGACGGCATGATGAAGGGCGGCATGGAGCATGGCCTCAACCAAAGCTACGCCGCGCTCGACGCACTGCTGGTCGCCATGGCCTAGCCTGGGCATGCTCACGGTTCCGTAACACTTCGGACACGCGAGCTTCATCGCAGGCGCGCAGGCTCGTGGGGTATGGAGGCGTTCGACGCACTGCTGCGTGATGCGCTGCTGGTGACCGCGTTGCTCGTCCTGCCGGTGCTGATCACGGCGACGGCGGTCGGGGCGACGGTCGCCGTCCTGCAGGCGGCGACGCAGGTGCAGGAGCAGACGCTGACGCTGCTTCCGAAGGTCGTCGCTGTCGGGACGATGCTCGCGCTGTTCGGGCGCTTCGGGCTCGGGCTGTGCGCGCAGTTGTTCACCGAGGTCGTGGCGCGGATGCCGCTGCTCGCCGGCGGATGACGCAGACGACGCTGCTGGTGTTCGCGCGGGCGGCGGGGTTGATCGCCCGCGCGCCGGCGTTCTCGCATCCGTCGGTGCCGCCGATGGTACGCGTCGGGATGGCGCTCGCGCTGGCGTTCGCCGTTGCGCCGCACGTCACGCCGGTCGGGACGCTGGACTTGGCGCGCTTCTTGCTGGCGATCGTCGGCGACGTCGCGGTCGGCGCGGCGATCGGCTTCGGCGCTTCGTTGCTCTACGACGCGGCGTACTTCGCCGGGCGGACGATCGACGACTACATCGGTGTGCGCGGCAGCGTCCCGGGCGCGAACGTGACCAGCTCGCAAGCCTTCGGGCGGCTGTGGTCCTACGGTTTCCTCGCCGCCTTCGTGCTGCTCGACGGCTGGGTCCCGGTCGTCGAGGCGTTCGCCGGCTCGTTCGCGCACGTGCCCGCGGCGGCGTTCGTCACGTCGGAGGGGTGGCTGCGTTACGCGCTAGCCCTGCCGGCGGCGACGCTGCGCGCCGCCTTCGCGATCGCGGCGCCGGCGATCGTGATCGCGGCGACGCTGCAACTCGCACTAGCGGCGGTGACGCGCATCGTCCCGCGCCTGGCGAGCTTCACCTTGGCCTTTCCGGTCGTCTTCGGCGCCGCGCTGCTGGTCGCCATCGTGATGCTGCCGCTCGTCGCCCCGCTCGGCGCGCGGCCGTGGCTGATCGTGCCCTGGAGCGCGACGCCGTGAGCGAAGAGCGGCAGCACGCGGCGACGCCTTCGCGGATCGCGCGCGCGAAGCGCGAGGGCAACGTCGCCCGTTCGTACGAGCTCGGCACCGTCGTTGCGTTCGCTGCCGCCTTGCTCGCGGCGATGGGCGCTGTGCCGTTTGCCGCCGGCGGTATCGTCGCGGTCTTCACGGCGGTCGCGGCGCGGCCGCTGGCCGGTGGCGTACCGCCGGCGCTCACCGGCGTCGCGGTCGCGGCGCTCGCGCCCGCCTTCGCCGCCGCCGTCGGCGGGACGGCACTCGCACTCGTGCAGGGTGGTGGCCTGCGCGTCACGGCGGTCCATCTCGATCCCAAGCGACTCTCGCCGTGGGCGGGCCTCAAACGAATGGTCGGGCCGGAAGCGGCTGTCGCCGCGGCCCGCGCGGTCGCGGCACTCGGGCTCGCGTTGGCAGCGCTGGTCCCGCTGGTGCGCGAGGTGCTCGCGACCGCGACGACGCTCGCCTCGCCGGGCGCCGCCGCGGCGCTGGTCGGCGGGGCCGTGCTACACGCCTGTGGCGCGACGCTGGCCGTCGGGGCGGCGTTCGCGCTGGTCGACTACGCGCTCGTCCGGCGGCGCTGGCGCGCCGGCCTGCGGATGTCGGGCGAAGAAGCGCGCCGCGACGCGAAGGAGAACGAGGGCGATCCGCACGCGCGCGCGCGCCGCAAGAGCGCGCATCGATCGCTCGTGCGGGGCGGCCTCGCGCGCGTCGCCGAGGCCTCGTTTGTCGTCGTCAACCCGAGCCACGTCGCGGTCGCGCTGCGCTACGCGCCGCCCGCCGTCCCGGTCCCCGAGATTCTCGTCCGAGCACTCGACGAGCTCGCGCTGCGCGTGCGGACGCTGGCGCGCGAGCACGGCATCCCGCTGATCGAGGACGTCGCGCTAGCGCGGCTGCTCTATACCGGCGGCGAGAACGGGCGCCCGATCCCGCCGGAGACCTACGTGGCCGTCGCGCAGATCGTCGCCGCGCTCGCGCGCGAGGGGTTGCTGACGTGAACGGCCGGCTGACGACGGCCTTCGCGCTAGCGGTGCTGTGCGTCGTCGCGATCCTGGTCGTCCCGCTGCCACCGCCGCTGCTCGACGCGCTGCTCGCGCTCAACGTCTTCGGCTCGGCGCTCGTCTTGCTGATCAGCTTGCGGGTCGAGGAGCCGCTCGAGTTCTCGGCCTTCGCACCATCGCTGCTGCTGGCGACGCTCTTCCGGCTCGCGCTCGACGTCAGCGCGACGCGGCTGATCCTCACCCACGGGCACGAGGCGAGCGGCGTCGGCACGCTCATCCCAGCCTTCGGCGCGTTCGTGGTCAGCGGAAACGTCGTCGTCGGGCTGATCGTCTTCGCGATCCTGGTGACGATCCAGTTCGTCGTGATCGCCAGCGGCGCGCAACGGGTCGCCGAAGTCTGCGCGCGCTTCACGCTCGACGCGATGCCCGGCAAGCAGATGGCGATCGATGCCGACCTGCACGCCGGCGTGCTCGACGCCGAGGGCGCGCGGCGTAAACGTGCGCGGGTCCAGCGCGAAGCGGACTTCTACGCCGCGATGGACGGCGCCGGAAAGTTCGTCAAGGGCGACGCGATCGCGGCGCTGGTGATCGTCGTCCTCAACCTGCTTGGCGGCGTCGTGGTCGGCGCGGTCTATCACGGGATGGCGCCGCTCGACGCGATCGAGACCTTCGCCATCCTCTCGATCGGCAACGCGCTGCTGACGACGCTGCCGGCGTTCCTGATCTCGACGGCGATGGGGCTGATGGTCACCCGCGTCGCCGGCGACGGGGCGCTGGGCGTCGACCTCGCGGCGCAGCTCCTCGCGCGACCCGACGTGCTGCGGGTCGCGGCCGTTCTCGTCCTCGCGCTGGCGTTCGTCCCGGCCTTCCCCGGCGCGCTCTTCGGGACGCTCGGGATCGTGGCGCTCGGCGGCGCCGCGCTCGCCGAGCGCGCCCAGCGGCGCGTGGCCGGTGAGGCGAGCGCCGAGCGCGAGCGGCGGCGGCGCGAGGCGATCCGGCGTCCCGAAACGGCGTTCGGCTTGGTCGGCGTCGATGCGCTGGCGATCGAGGTCGGCCCGGACCTGTACCCTTTGCTCGCCGCGCCGAATGCGGAGGCGCTGCTCGACCGGGTCGGGGACGTGCGCCGCGCGCTGGCGGCCGAGATCGGGATCGTGATCCCCGGCGTGCGCTTGCGCGACGATCCGTTGCGCGACCCGCGCACCTACGCGATCCGCGTGCGCGACCGCATTGTCGGCGACGGCATCGTGCGCCTCGACGCGCTGGTCGCGGTTGCCGCGTTGGAGATCCTCGAGCGCATCGGGGGCGAGCCGACGACCGAACCCGTCTACGGCCTCGCCGCGCGCTGGATCCCCTACGCCGCGCGCGAGCGTACCGAGCAAGCCGGTGCGTTGGCGTTCGACGCGATCTCCATCATCGGCTCACACCTGGCTGAATTGGCGCGCGCGTACGCCGCCGAGCTGGTTGGCCGTCAGGAGTTCCAGACGTTGGTCGAGCACCTGCGCGCCAGCGTCCCGACGCTGGTGAAGGATGTCGGCACCGACGTGCTGCCGATCGCCGCAGCGCACCGAGCGTTCTGCCATCTGCTGCGCGAGCGCGCCTGGCCGCGCGATCCACTGGCGGTCTTCGAAGCATTCGTCGACGCCGCAGCGACCGCTCGCGACTCGCGCGAACTGGCCGAAGCGGCGCGCCGCGTCGTCGTCCCGCAACAGCTCCGGCGCGACGGCGTGCGCGCGCTCCGCCCGCTGATCCTCGCCGCCGGCTTCGAAGCCGAGCTGGCGAAGATGTGGTCGCCCGACGGCGGCCTCGCCCCCGACCCGCGCACCGCCCTCCATCTGCGCGAGCGCATCAACGCCCACGTCGCCGACGCCACCCTCGCCCCACACGCCCTCGTCGTGACCGCCCCGCTCCGCCCACTCCTCGCCGAGTTCCTCGAACGCACCGCACCCGGGATCGCCGTCTATGCTTACGCCGAGCTACCCGCGGACCTCGCTCTCGAACCTGTCGGAATCATCGAGGCGCCGAGCACGGCGCTCGCAGGTGTTTAGAGGTCCCACCGAGCGACGCCCTATCGTTTGCGGCGCTTCTCGAACTGCTTGATGAAGTCGGAGGCGTCCTTGGAGGGATCGCGGCGCACGACGCGCACTCGACGCCGGCGCGGCAGCGAGGGCAGCCGGAAGCCGCGGCTCAGCGCGATCGCCCCGACGATGTAGCCGATCGCGCCGACCACGATCACGTCGGCGATCCAGCCACTCAGCGCCATGTGCGGCATCGCGCGCGAGAGCAGCACGTTGACGACGAGCAGGACGGCGATCGCGATCAGGATGATGGTCAGCGGGCTGCGCCTGGTCATCACGGCCGTCAGGACGTTCGACGCCGAGCCGCACCCCACCGTCCAGGGGGGCGGCCGGCGAGATTCCTTGCCCGCGGCCGTAAGCGCCCTCGTAATCGGCCTGTAAACGGTCACCGTTACTTTTTGGGGGCCGGGTGCGTTGTACGAGAGGGAATCATGACGCACGGACCTCAGCGCCTCCAACTATCCGTCGACGACCCCGACGCCCCCGCGGATCTCGAAGCCGCGGTTGGGGCGCTGCTCGGAGGGCACCGCCATGGCGCGCCCCTGATCGTCGACCTCGACGGCGAGCACCTCCCGACCGCGATCGTCGCGGCCCTGATCGGGAACCTGCGCCGTCTGCGCGAGGTCGGTGGCTCGATCGCGCTCAACCCGACCACCCAGGCGCTGCGCGACGCGCTGCGCCTCTACGGCTTGGACCACGTCTTCGCCCGCTGACGCCCGTCAGCCGGTCGCGCCGAGTCCCGCTGCGGTGAGCGCCGGCGCTCACGATTACTGCTGCGCTTCGGCCTTGACGATCGCTTCGTCGAGCGTCTTGAGGGCGGTGGCGACCTCCGCCACTTGGGCCGGCGTGACGGGGGCGAAGCTCACGCTGCCGGGGCCGGCGCCCTCGCTGTAGGTGAGTTTTTCGCCCCCCGCCTGGGCGAGCGCGATGCGGGCCGCGTTCGCGGTCGCGTGCATCTCGGCGAGATCGCCGCGCTTCACGGCCTGAGCGATCGCAGGTCCACAGGGTGGTAGTGATCCGCCGTCGGTTGGCATTGCGTATACTCCCTCAGTACGCGAGCGTAGGGGGCACGCCGACCAGGTCAGTTGCCCGCACTTGACGCTGATGGTACCAGGCCGAGTAAAGCAAGGCAAGCTTGAAGACCATCGGCACAAGGCGCGCCGGTCCCAGCGGCGTAGGCTTCCCGTTGTTGGAACATCGAGGAGGGGAACCGGTACAGCGGGGGGTGGACGGCTTGCCGGTGGAGGCCGAGACGCTGGTGGCGCGGATCGAAGGCCTGCTGGCCCAGGCCGAGCCGCTGGCGGCGCAAGGCGGGAGCGACGAAGCGGCATACGCGCTGCGCGAGACCGAGCGCCGTTATCTGCCCGACACCCTCAAGGCGTACCAGGACATCCCGCCGGCGCGCCGCGACGCGACTGCCGCGACGATGCTGGTCGAGCAGCTTCGCTTGCTCGAGCGGGCCACGGCCCAACGCCTCGCCGTGCTCGCCGAGAGCGCGGAGGTGGCGCTCACGGCCAACGGCGCGTTCTTGACCGAGCGCTTCGGCGCGCTGGAGACGCTGCCCGATGCGGCCGCCGTCGAGGCGGTCGTCGCCGGCGATGCGCCGCCGGCGGTGCTGGTGCGCCGCATGCTCGACCGGCTCCAAACCGAGGCCGGCCCCGATCCGAGCGCGATCCTCGAACGGGCGGCGCAGCGCCTGGCGACGGTCTTTCCGGCGATCGTCACCGTCCATCGGACCGGCTTTTTGGGCCGCGGGCCGGTCGACGCGCTTGCGCTCGACGTGCCACGGCGCGACGACCTGCTGCGCTACGCCCTCGCGCGCACGCAGTTCGGCAGCGTCGAGGCGACCGTGACCCGCTTTCTGCGCGGGATCAAGAACAAGACCCTCGCCGTCGACATCGGCGAGTGGACGCGGGGGCTGATCGAGGATCTCGGCGCGTACGCCGAACGCGATCGCAACGTACGCGAATCTCTCACCCGACTCTTCTAGGAGACACGATGAGCTTCTTCGGCATCGGTGGCCGCAACCAGCAACAGAGCGACGTGCACACGACGCAAGGCGGTGTCCCGCTCGACGCGGTCTCGCGGCTGCGCCGCATGCGCGGCGAGGGCGGCCGGCCGCTCTTCACCAGCGACCTCTCGGTCTCGGAGTTCGTGCTGCTCGAGCAGCTCGGCTGGAGCGCGCTCGGCCTGGTGCTGGGAAGCTCGATCTACCACGTCGGCATCCAGTACGCGAACTTCTATCAGAACCAGGAACTGGACTACTTGACCGCCGCGATGTACGAGGCGCGCGACCTGGCGATGACGCGCATGGAAGAAGAGGCCGACGTGCTCGGCGCCGACGGCGTCGTCGGCGTGCGGCTCGAGGTCGGCGGCTACGCCTGGGCCGAGAACGCGCTCGAGTTCACCGCGATCGGGACGGCGGTCAAGGGTCCGGCGAGCGAACAGCCGTGGCGCACCCGCGACAACAAGCCGTTCACCTCCGACTTCAGCGTCCAGGACTTCTACAAGTTGATCACCTCGACGGGCTACGTTCCGCGCGAACTGGTGCTCGGCAACTGCGTCTATCACATCGCACACCAGGGCTTCGCGCAGACGATGCGCACGATGGGCAACAACATCGAGTTGAAGAACTATACCGAGGCGATCTACGACGCGCGCGAGCTGGCCATGGGCCGCATGCAGGGCGAAGCCGAAGCGCACGGCGCCGACGGGATCATCGGGATGCAGATCGTCGAGAAGACGCACATCTGGAGCCCGCACGTGATCGAGTTCATGGCGATCGGCACCTCGGTCGAGAAGCGTGGTGAGCCCAAGGAAGTCGCGATGACCTTCCAAGTCGGCCTCAACGACTAGGTTGCCGAGGAGCTGATTTTGTCCGACGATCCACTGCAGCCGCCGATGCTCACGGCGCCCGAACCGGTCGCGGCGGTCGCCGTGGCCGACGCGCTCGGCAAAGTCCCCGTCCCCGGCGACGAGCGCGCGAAGCTCGACGCGCAGGCGCAGGAGATCGCGCGCGACGTCGCGCGGCTCGATCCGCGCAGCGCCGCCTACCGCGAGCAGGTGCGCGCGCTCGAAGCGCTGGCGAACGCCGACATCGTCCGGTCGGCCAACGTCGCGAACCGGCTGATCGACCGCCCGACGCGCGCGATGGCGTCGCTGGCCGAAGGCGCTCCGGTCGCCAAGACCCTGCTCGAGCTGCGCGGGACGATCGAGAAACTCGACCCCTCGAGTCAGGGCGACCTGTTCGGCGCGAAGAAGCTGCTGGGCATCCTGCCCTTCGGGAACAAGCTGCGCGATTATTTCCGCGGTTACGAGTCTTCGCAGTCGCACCTCAACGCGATCATCGAAAGCCTGCGCCGCGGCAAGGACGAGCTGCTGCGCGACAACGCGGCGATCGAGACCGAGAAGACGACGATGTGGTCGCTGATGGGCGAGCTGGAGAAGGCAGGGTACCTCGCGCGCGCGATCGGTGACGCCGTCGAGCAGGAGGTCGCGGCGCTCCAGACCACCGACCCCGAGCGGGCCCGGGCGTTGCAGGAAGAGATCCTGTTCACCGCGCGCCAGAAGCAGCAGGACGTCGCGACGCAGCTCGCCGTCAACGTGCAGGGCTACATGGCGCTCGATCTGATCAAGCGCAACAACGGCGAGCTGGCCAAGGGCGTCGATCGCGCGACGACGACGACGGTCGCCGCGCTGCGGACCGCGGTCGTCACCGCGCAGGCCGTCGCCAACCAGAAGCTCGTCCTCGACCAGATCTCGGCGCTCCAGTCGACCACCTCGAATCTGATCGTCTCGACCTCGCAGATGCTCAAGTCCAACGCGACCCGCATCCAGGAGGGTGCCTCCAGTGCGACGATCGACGTCGACAAGCTCAAGGAAGCCTTCGCCAACGTGCGCGCCACGATCGACTCGATGAGCGACTATCGCATCCGGGCGCTGGCGTCGATGGAGCGCACGACCGATGCGTTGGGCGAAGAGGTCGGCAAGGCCAAAGCCTACCTCGAGACGCGCCGCGAGCTGTCCGGGTGATCGGCGCCGGCGCCCTCGTTCCGACGAATTGCGCTGATCCCCCACGGGCGGCCCCGTCGTCGTAATCGCGCACGGCCAGGCCGTCTACGCGGCCTCCGATCTCAACGATTTCCTCGCCTGCGAACACCGCACCGCGCTCGCGCTGCGCGCTCTCACCGGCGGGATCGCCACCCCGGAGGAGGACGCGACGCTGGCCGTGATCGCGCGCAAGGGGCGCGAGCACGAGCAGGCCGCTCTCCTACGCTACGAGGCGCAGGGCCGAGCGGTCGTGCGGATCGACGAGGGTGACGGTTCGCCGCAGTCCGCGCGGGCGGCGGCCGCCGAGACGGAGCGCGCGATGCGCGCCGGCGCCGAGGTCATCTATCAGGCGACGCTCCTGCACGGGGCATGGAGTGGGCGCGCCGACTTTCTACTGCGGACCGAGGTCCCGAGCGCGCTCGGTGGGTGGTCGTACGACGTCGCCGACGCCAAGCTCGCCGTGCGCGAGAAGCCGGCCTTCTTGGTGCAGCTCTGCCTGTACGCCGACCTGGTCGCGCAGATCCAGGGGCAGCTCCCGGCGCAGATCGTCGCGCTGCTCGGCGACGGGCGCGAGCTGGCGTACGACCCCGCGCGCTACCTGCCGTACGTGCGCGCGGCGCGCGCGCGCTTCGAAGACCGCGTGCCCCAGCTCGACGCCGACCGCATCCCCGATCGGATCACCGCCTGCGTGACCTGCGCCTGGCAACCCGTGTGCGACGCGCGCCGTGCCGCGGTCGATCATCTCTCGCAGGTCGCCGGGATCCGCCGCACGCAGATCGCGCGACTGGCGACGAGCGGGATCACGACGCTCGCGGCGCTGGCCGACGCCGACGCCGGCGCGCGGCCGCGCACGATGGCTGAAGCGACGTTCGTCACGCTGCAGCGACAAGCCGCGCTGCAGGCGGCGCAGCGCGCGACCGGTAGGCCGGACTACGAGCTGCTCGCGCCGCGGCTGGGTGCCGGCTTCGCGCTGCTGCCCGCGCCGGCCGAAGGCGACGTCTACTTCGACATGGAGGGCGACCCGTTCTACGAAGCCGGCCGCAGCCTCGAGTACCTGTTCGGCGCGTACGTCGCGAACGGCGACGGCATATACGAGCCCTTCTGGGGCGAGACACGCGATCAGGAGCGCGCCGCGTTCGAACGGTTCATCGACTGGCTGAGCGCCCACCGCCGGCGGCATCCGCAGGCGCACGTCTACCACTACGCGTCGTACGAGAAGTCGGCGTTGCGGCGCCTCGCGATGCAGCACGGGACGCGCGAGGCCGAGGTCGACGCGCTCCTGCGCGGGCAGGTGCTGGTCGACCTGTACGCGGTCGTCAAGGGCGCGCTCGCGCAGTCGCACGACAGCTACTCGATCAAGAAGCTCGAGCAGTTCTATGCGTTCGGCCGCACCGCCGACGTGCGCGCGGGCGACGAGTCGATCGTCGTCTTCGAACAGTACCTGCTCTCGCGCGATGCGCGGCTGCGCGCCGACATCGTCGCCTACAACGAGGAGGACTGCGTCTCGACGCACCGGCTGCACGGCTGGCTGCTCGCGCTGCGCGCTCAAGCCGCGGCCACGTTCGGCGAGGTCCCCTTCCGCGAACCGGTCGACCCGCACGAGCCGACCGAGGAGGAACGGCGGAAAGAGGCGCTGCTCGACGACCTGGCGCGCGCGTTGCTCGCGAACGCACCGGAGGGCGATCCCCGCCGGCTCGTCGCGCACCTGCTGGCCTACCATCGGCGTGAGGACAAGCCGGTTTGGTGGCGGATGTTCGATCGCATCGAGCGGCACGGAGCCTACGATCCGGTCGACGGTGACACCGAGGCGCTGGGCGGGCTCGTCCTCTGCGACGACGTGGCGCCGGAGCCGCCGACGGGACGCAAGAAGCGCACGACCTACACCTACGAGTTTCCGGCGCAGCAGCACCGGCTGGGCGCCGGCGACGACGTGCTCGACGCCGCGACCGGGGAGGGCGCCGGGACGATCGACGCCATCGACGAGGACGCGCGCCGCCTCCGGCTGAGTCTGCGGTCCGGCGTGCCGCATCCGGCCGTGCTGATCCCCGGCGGCCCGCTGCGCACGCAGGCGCAGCGCGAAGCGTTGCAGCGCTTCGGCACGGCCGTGCTCGACGGCAGCGCGCCGGCACGCTATGCGGCGGCGTGGGAGCTGGTGCGCGCGCAGCCGCCGCGGTTGCGCGGCGTGCTCCCCGGCCGCCGCGTGCAGCCCGAGCTGCGAGCGGGCGCCGAGGCGATCGACTGCCGCGACGTCGCGGCGCTCGCCCTCGCGCTCGCCCGCTCGACGCTGGTCGTCCAGGGACCGCCCGGGACCGGCAAGACCTTCACCGGCGGCGAGATCATCGCAGCGCTCCTCGCCGCCGGCAAGCGAGTGGGCGTGACGGCGACGGGCCACCACGCCATCCACAACCTGCTCGCCGAGGTCGAACGGGCCGTCGCCGCGCGCGGCGAGACCTTCCACGGCGTCAAGCGCAGCGATCCGGCGCGCCCCGAGACGCAATACCACTCGCCGCTCGGGTTGCCTTGGATCGACAATGCGCCCGCGAACGCGCCGTTCGGCGAGTACGCACTGGTCGCCGGGACGTCGTGGCTCTTTTCGCGCGACGACCTCGCGAAGCTCGACGTGCTGGTGATCGACGAGGCCGGGCAGGTCGCGCTCGCCGATGCGGTCGCGATGGCGACCAACGCCGAGTCGCTGGTGCTGCTCGGCGATCCGCTGCAGCTCGCGCAGGTCTCGCTAGCGGAGCATCCCGAGCAGACCGGCGCCTCGGTCCTCGGCCACCTGCTCGGCACCCACGGCACGGTCCCCGAAGATCGTGGCGTCTTCCTCGATCGCACCTTTCGGATGCACCCCGCCCTCTGCGAGTTCATCTCGCAGCTCGTCTACGAGGGTCGGTTGCACGCGGCCGACACCTGCGCGCGCCAGCGGGTCGACGCGCCGTGGTTCGCGGGCGCGGGGCTGCGCTACGTTCCGGTCGAGCACGCCGACAACGCGCAGCGCTCGGCCGAGGAAGCGCAGGCCGTCGTCGAGATCGTCGAGGGTCTGGTCGGTGGGACGTTCACCGCGCGCGACGGGACGACGCGGCCGCTGACGCCGGCCGACATCCTGGTCGTCTCGCCGTACAATGCACAAGTCTCGCTGGTGCGCGCCGAGCTGCGGGCGCGGTTCGGCGGGAGCGTGCGGGTCGGGACGGTCGACAAGTTCCAAGGGCAGGAGGCGCCGGTCGTCATTTACACGCTCGCCGCGTCGAGCGCCGAGGACGCGCCGCGCGGCGCCGACTTCCTGTTGGAGGAGAACCGCTTCAACGTCGCGGTTTCGCGCGGGCGCGCGCTGGCGGTGCTGGTCTGTTCGCCGCGCATCTTGGCGACGCCGTGCAGCTCGGTCGAGCAGTTGGCTGCCGTCGCGGCCTTCTGCGCCTTCGTCGAACGTGCGACGGCGTGAGGGGCTCGGGGCCGCGCTGGTACTACGGCTGGACGATCGTCGTCGCGCTCGGCCTCACCACGATCGTCACCTACGGGACGAGCCAGTATCTCATCGGGCTGCTGGTCGAGCCGGTGGCGCGCGAGTTCGGCTGGAGCCGGGCCGGGATCGCCGGCGCCTACTCGGGGACCGTGCTCGTTTCCGGACTGGTCGGGATCGGCGTCGGCCGCATCCTCGACCGGCTCGGCGCGCGGCTCGTGCTCTGCGCCGGCTCGCTGCTCAGCGGCATCTCGCTGCTCGCGCTCGCCCGCGTGCAGACGCTAGCGGAGTTCCAGCTCATCTGGGCGGTCGGGCTGGGACTCGGGACGGCACTGACCTTCTATCCGGTCTCGTTCACCGTCATCGCGAACTGGTTCGTCGAGCGGCGCGTCCGCGCGCTCTCGCTGCTGACGTTCCTGGGCGCGTTCTCGTCGACGGTCTTCTATCCGTTCACCGGCCTGCTGCTGGCGGGATACGGTTGGCGCACGGCGGTGACGGTCCTGGCCGCGATCCACCTCGTCGTCGCGCTGCCGCTGCACGCGCTGTTCGTGCGCCGCCACCCCGAAGATCTCGGGCTCGAACCCGACGGCCATCGGCGCACGACGCCGGTCGGACCCGAGAGCGGCGTGCCGCTGCGCCAGGCGCTGGTGACGCCGGCCTTCTGGTCGCTCACGATCGCGCTGGCGCTCGCGCTGGGCGCCAGCTCCGCGGTACTGGTGCAGCACGTTGCGTATCTGATCGACCACGGTTACGCACCGGCCGTGACGGCCTCGATCGTCGGGCTGTTCGGCGTCGCCTACCTACCGGGGCGTTCGCTCGTCGCCTTCGCGAGCGGGAAGCTACCGCGGATGCGACAGCTCGCGATCGCCTTCGTCGTGCAGGCGATCGGCTTGGTGATCTTGATCGCGAGCACCGGCGTGTTCGCCGTCTTCGCCTACGTGTTCGCGTTCGGCGCCGCCTACGGCGCGCTCTCGCCGTTGCGCGGCGAGGTCGTCGCCGAGTTGTTCGGCCGCCGCGCATACGGCGCGATCATCGCCGTGCACGGCGTGCCGATCGCGCTGGTGGGCGCAGCCGGCCCGTTGCTCGTCGGCCGCGCCGTCGACCGGCTCGGCTACGGCGTCGCGTTCGGCGGCTGCATCGCCGCCTTCATCCTGGCCGCGCTCATCGTCGCGCTGCCCTGGCGCCGCGCACCGGTGACCTGATCGTCGACTGATCCGGGCCGGCCGGCGGCGGCGTAGGCAGGATCATGAACGTGTTTTTCAGCGCCCTGCGGCCCGTGCTGCTGGCGCTCACCCTCACCGCGAGTGCGAATGCCGCCGAACCGGCCTTGCTCCCCGCCGTCGCGACGGTCCACATCAAGGACTTCAAGTACAACGCGCCGGTCACGACCGTCCACGTCGGCGACCGCGTCACCTTCGTCAACGACGACGACGAGGCGCACACCGTGACCGCGGACGACAAGTCCTTCGATTCGGGCGGCCTCGACGGCGCCGGCACCTGGCAGCACGTCTTCACCAAGCCCGGCACCTATCATTATTTCTGCGAGCTGCATCCCTACATGAAGGCGACGCTCGTCGTCCTGTCGGCCGACGCGGCGAAGTAAGGAGCGAGGAATGAAACGCGACGATTTCCTCAAGCACGTCTCCTGGACGGGGGCCGGCATCGCGTGGTCGCTGTCGAGCAGCGGTCTGTTCAGCGCCGAGAGCGCGCAAGCCGCCACCGCCGGGATCTCGTTCGTCCAGATCAGCGACAGCCACATCGGTTTCGCCCGGCCCGAGAACCCCGATGTGACCGGCTCGCTGCAACGAACGATCGACGCCATCAACGCCATGCCCGTACAGCCGGCGTTCGTCGTTCACACGGGCGACGTGACCCATCTTTCGAAGCCCGGCCAATTCGACACCGCCAAGCAGATGCTCGGCACGCTCAAGGCGCCGCTCATCGTCCTGCCCGGCGAACACGACGTCATCGGCACGCCCGACGGCTTCCTAGCGGCGTTCGGGCGCAGCGATGCGCCGCGGGGATGGTTCTCCTTCGACCAAGGCGGCGTCCATTTTCTCGCGCTGGTCAACGTCTTCAACTTCGAGATCGACGGGAAGCTCGGCGCCGAACAGCTCGACTTCGTCGAGCAGGACCTGGCCGCGCAGAAGCGGTCGACCCCGATCGTCGTGTTCGCGCACGTCCCGCTCTACGCGCTCTTCCCGACCTGGGGCTGGACGACCGAGGATGGTTCGCGCGTGCTGGCGGCGCTGCGCCGGTTCGACGCGGTGACGGTTCTCAACGGCCACATCCACCAGATCATCCAGCACACCGAGGGGAACATCCGGTTCGCCACGGCCGCGTCGACCGCGTACCCGCAGCCCGCACCCGGTACGGCGAACGCGCCAGGACCGCTGAAGGTCCCCGACGATCGGCTGCTCAGCGTGCTGGGCTACCGCAGCGTCGAGGTCGCCCGCGGGCCTGGGATCATTGCGGACCACTCGCTGCAGGCGTAGTGGGCGCGGGTGAGGGCGGCGGCTTGCCGGTGCACAGGCCGGGCGTCGCCGTCTCCGGCGGCGTCGACGTCAGACCGAAGAAGAGCGGGAACGACGACGTGCCGTCGGTCATGTACTGACCGCCGACCGTCTCGTTCGCGTTCGGCCCGACCGCGAAGCCGCGCACGAGATAACGCGTCCCCGGCGTCAGGATGCACGGCACCTCGATCGGGGCCGGATCGCCGGTGAACCAGATCGTGGTCGTCGTGCCGCCGCTGGTCTTGCCGAGTTGCTCGTAGAGATAGACGTTTTGGGTCGTCGGCGTCGGGTTGACGAGCTGCAGCTCGACGCTGCGCAGGACGCCGTAGTCGCCGCCCAGTGCCCGGCCACCGGGCGTCAGATTCGGCAGGGTCGGGACGCCGACGACGAACGGCGCCGGCTCGGGCGCGCCGACGGTGAGCGCGAGCGCGAGCGGCGGGACGTCGAGCAGCGAGAACTCACCGCGGCGGCCGTGCCCGTCGCCGGGCAGCATCGGTTGCTGCAAGAAGCCGATCGGATCGAGGCTCGGATCGGCGGCGATGACCAACGCGTCGACGGTGTTGCCGTCGAGCACGCGCAGATCGTCGATCGCGGCGACGAGTTGCCCCGGTGCGAGCACGCCCAAGTCGAGCAGGAACGGTGCATCCGGCGCGACCGTCACGACGACGCTCTGCTGGCTGCCGCGCGCGAGCAGATAGCGCACCGTCGAGAGGTGGCCGACGTACGCGAAGAGCGCTGAGGGTCCGGCCAGCGTGCCGACGATCTGCACGTCGGAGACCATCCCGCCGGTCGCGTTCAGCACGACGACCACTCGTCGCGGTTGGTCGGCCAGATGGTACGCATAGATGCGCGCCGGGCGCGTCGGGCCGATCGTGCCGTGGAAGAGCACGCCTTGCTCGGTGGCCGTGATCCGTTCGGGATCGTCGCTGTAGAACAGAACGGTCGGGTCGAGCGGCGGCAGGCTCACGACGCGCAGGTGAACCAGCGTGCTGCCGGCGACGTCGACCCAACGGCCGTTGCCGGCGAGCGTGACCGCGGCCGGCGCGTCGAGCGTGTCGCCCGGCCGGAGCTGCACGGGCAGGCTCACGCCACCGACGATCAGGCTCGCCCCCGGGCGCAGTTGGGCGGCGGCGGCGATCAGCGCCTGGATCTCGCCCAGGGCGAAGGCGGATCCGGCGACCCCGGCGAGCCGGACCGTCGTCTCGGCGGGGACGACGCCGGCCGGTGCCGCGACCAGCACCGGAAGCGTCGCGCTGTCGCCGGTGGCGTCGGTCAGCGTGACCGTGCCGTTGCCCGGCGCGTGCCCGGTCAGGACGAGCGCGGACTGGACCGCGTCGTAGACCGCATCGACGCCAAACGAGGTCGTAACGGTGAACGGCGGCACCCCGCCGCGCACGCCGACGCTGAGCGTCCCGCCGGGGACGACGCCTACCCGCGGGAGCGCGAAGGTTAGCGGCTCGGGCGAGGGGGTGGGGAGCGGCTGGGCGGCGGCGCGGGCCGGCGGCAGTGCCAGCAGGACGGCGAGTAGGACAAGGGCGCGCCGCACCCGTTAGGAGGCGGAGCCGTTGCGCGCTAGGCCGGCGCAGCGGGCACAGCGACCGCTTACCACCAACGCCGCGTCGACGCCGGAATACCGATGGTCCTGCGCGACGGCCAGCGCGATCGCACCGATCTGGGGTGCTGGGACATTGACGATCTCACCGCAGACCAGACACACCAAGTGGTGGTGTTTGTCGAGTGCCGCCTCGTACCGCGCGGCGCCGCCGTGCGAAAAAACCTGCACCAGACCGATCGCGCGCAAGATATCCAGCGTGCGGTAAATCGTCCCCAGGCTGACCGCGGGCAAGGCGGCGCGCACGCGCTCGTGGATCGCCTCGGCCGTCAGATGCGTGCCGTCTTCGAGCGCACGCAGAATCGCGGCGCGCTGTTTGGTGAGGCGATAACGCGTCTGCAGGAGTCCTGCATCCACTCCTTTGGAGTCGATCATCGGTGCCCTCCGCCTGCTGCCTGGGGCCTCCTCGCACACCCGGACGACCGCAACGTCGTTTGACGCTGTTCGCCCCCCATGCTACGATCCGGGGGTTCTCCCCTTCCCCCGGAATCCGGTATGTGGAATAAGCTCAAGAGGCCGTTACAAACGGTGCTCCTGCTCGCACTGGTGGGCCTCTGCGCTTGGGCGATCACGCCCATCCAGCAGAAGATTCGCCTCGGGCTCGATCTCCAAGGCGGCGCCCGCGTCCTGCTCCAGATGGAGACGACCAAGGACGTACCGACGATCACGCCCGCGGTTCAGAACCAGGTCGAGCTGGTCATCCAGAACCGGATCAACAGCTTGGGCGTCTCCGAGCCCGTCATCTCGAAGGAAGGGTCGAACCGGCTGCTGGTCGAGTTGCCGGCCGTGCAGAACGCCGACGAGTTGGAGCACCTGCTCAAAGAGGCGGCGGTGCTCGACTTCAAGATTTGCCCGCCGGCCGTCGTGCAGAAGGCCGAGTCGAATCCGAAGTATGCCGCCGACCCCAACGGCGCGTATAAAGATTGCGGCGCGGTCGTCTACAGCGGCGCCGAGCTGCGCGACGCCTCGCCGGGCTTCAGCCAGCAGGGCGGTGAGCCGCAGGTCGACTTCCGGACGAAGAATCCGGCCAAGTTCGCCAACCTCACCCGCGACCACATGGGCCAACAGCTCACGATCTTCCTCGACCGCAAGTTCATGAGCTCGGCGACGATCGAGGGCGTCATCTCGACCGACGGGATGATCCACGGGCAGTTCACGGAAGATCAAGTGTCGACGCTCGCCAACGAGCTGAATGCCGGTGCGCTCCCCGTCCCGCTGACGATCATCGAGAAGGAAGACGTCGGGCCAACGCTCGGCAAGGAAGACTTGCAGAAGTCGCTCGTCGCGGCGGCCGCGGGTCTGACCATCGTGCTGCTGTTCATGGCGTTCGTCTACCGGCTGCCGGGCGTGCTCGCCGACGTCGCGCTGATCATCTACGTGCTCGCGTTGCTGGCGCTGCTCTCGGTGGCGCATGCCGTCCTCACGCTGCCCGGCATCGCCGGCTTCGTGCTCTCGATCGGGATGGCGGTCGACGCGAACGTGCTGATCTTCGAGCGCCTCAAAGAAGAGTTGTGGGCCGGCAAGAGCCTGCGCGCCGCCGTGCGCATCGGCTTTCAGCGCGCCTTCAGCTCGGTCTTCGACTCGCACTTCACCACCATCGTCGGCGCGGGAGTCCTCTATCTGCTGGGCACCGGGACGGTGAAGGGCTTCGCCTACACGCTGTTCTGGGGCACGGCGTTCTCGCTGTTCACGGCGGTCGTCGTGACGCGCTTCTTCATGGACCTGGTCGTCGAGAGCAACCGGGTCACCGCGAAGGGCGCCTACGGCGCCGGGGGTACGCTCGTCGTGCCGGCCCCCAAGCCGGCCGAGGCGCACTAGATGTTCTTCCGCCGCCTTAACTGGAACGTCGTCGGGTGGTTCCGTACCGTCTCGACGATCTCGTACGTCATCATCGGCCTGGGCCTCGCGATGATGATCTGGAACTACGTCCACACCGGTGCGCCGCTGCGGTTGGGCCTCTCGTTCACCGGCGGCACCGACGTCACCGTCACCTTCAAGAAGCCCGCGACGCAGGACGCCATCCAGGCCGCCCTGGCCAAGATCGGCGTCAGCGCGCAGGTCAACACGCTCACCAAAGCCGGTCAGCCGGTCGGTGAGGGTTGGACGATCGAGACGCAGACCGACTTCGGCAACAACTCGGTCCCGCTGTGGAACGCGTTGGGCTCCGTCGCGCCGGTCGACCGCAACGCCTCGGCGATCTCGGCGGTTGGGCCCTCGCTCTCGCACGAGTACCTGCTCAACGCCATCAAGGCGCTGGTCATCGCGATCTCGATCCAGTTCCTCTACGTCGCGTTCCGCTTCGGCTGGAACCTGATCTTCGGCTGGGTCTGCGTGGTCGCGCTGGTGCGCGACTCGCTGATGATGATCGGCATCTATGCGATCGCCGGGCGGCGCGTCGACGACGCCTTCCTAGCCGCCGTGCTGACGGTCATCGGCTACTCGATCATGGATACGATCGTAATCCTCGACCGGATCCGCGAGAACGTCAAGCTGATGGACGGCCAGGCGTTCGACACCATCGTCAACACCTCGATCCTGCAGACGATGACCCGCTCGTTCAACACGCTGGCGACGGTCGTCATCACGCTGGTCGCGCTGCTGGCCTTCGGCGGCGCCTCGCTGCAGAACTTCGCCTTCGCGCTGCTGGTCGGGATCTGCTCGGGTGGCTACCACTCGATCTTCTTCTCCGCACCGCTGGTCGCCGTGCTGCAGAAGCGCTCGCGCCGCGGCAGCCAGGGTCTGCGCGGACTGTTCCGGCGCTCGGGGCTGGACGCGCAGCCGCGCACGGTCGCGCAAGCGCGTGCCCAGAAGGCCGACGCGGCCGCGCTGCGCGACCGCGAAGCGATCGCGGCGCAGCGCCGCGAGCGCCGGGAGCGCGAGCGCGGGACCGTGCGGCGGACGACGCAGCCGGTGCGCTACAAACGCAAGTCGCAGGACACCGATCTCTCGCAGTACGAGCAGCGCAACTTCGGCGTCCCCGAGCGTTCGCCCGATGCGCACGACCACGAGCACGATCACGAGGCGGAACACGAGCACGAGCACGATCTCCTCGACCCGCTCGATGCGCAGGCGCTGGGCCTGCACGACGAGGCGGCGGAGTTGGGCCACGAGGAGATCCGGTTGGATCTCGGCGAGGACGGTGAGCCCGCGCCCGCGCCGGAATCGCACCCAACCACCCATTGAGCGCGGTGCGGGAGAAGAAGCTCCCACCACCGACCGCGTCGGAGGCCGCCTTCGAGCGGCTCCTGCGGGACTTCGGCAACCCGTCACCGCCCGACGACGCGCTGCCGCCCGACGCGCGCGCGTTTCTCGACGGGCTCTACGCCCAGGCGCACGACTTCCTCGACCGCGATCCGTACGCGACGATCGGCGACGCCGGCGGCTTCAACACCAAGCTCGCCGGCGTGAGCTTCGAAGGCCGCCAAGACGTCGTCGCCGGCGTGCAGGTGGGAGCGGCGCTCGACCTGCGCCGCGACCCGCAGAACGCCTACGACCCGAGCGCGATCGGCGTCTGGTTCGGGAACTTGCAACTCGGCTTCGTCAAACGCGGGATCGCCGCGCGGATCGCACCGAACATCGACGCCGGCGAGCGCTACACAGCCGAGGTGACCGCGGTGACCGGCGGCGGCGCGCGGTCGTTCGGGATCAACGTCTACGTCACGCGCCTGCGCGAGCCGACGGCGGCGCCGAACGCCCAGCGCGCCGAGGCCGGCGCGCCCGAGGTGCTGCACGCGCTGATCGGTGAGCGTCCCCTGCGCGACGCGCAACGCGCCGTCCTCGACCGCTTGGCGGCCGGTCGCAACACGCTGGCGGTGATGGGGACCGGGCGCGGCAAGTCGCTGTGCTTCCAGTATCCGGCCGCCGTCCGCGCGCTCGAGGGCGGCGAGAAGACGCTGGTGCTCTATCCGCTGCGCGCGCTGGCGAACGATCAGTACGAGGCGTTGGCGCGCCGGCTGGCGCCGCTCGGCCTGCGGATCCACCGGGCCAACGGTGCGATCGACGCCGGGGAGCGCGCCGCGCTGCTCGAGGCGCTCGCGAACGGCACGTGGGACGTGATCTGCGCGACGCCGGAGTTCGTGCAGTATCACCTCGAGCGCTTCGGCGCGGCCTCACGGCCCGCGCTGATCGTCGTCGACGAAGCGCATCACCTGTTCGAGTCGACGCACCGCCCGGCGTATCAGCGCATCGATGCGTGGCTGGGCGCGCTGGGCCGCCCGCAAGTGCTGGCGCTAACCGCGACGGCCGGCGATGCGGCGTTCGAGCACATCCGCGCGGCGCTGGGGATCGACGCCTGGGTGATCGACACGACGGTGCGCGACAACCTGCACGTCGTCGACGCGCGCGGGACGACCAACAAACTGGCCTACCTCGAGCGCGTGCTGGCCGACGGCGCGAAGGCGATCGTCTACTGCAACTCGCGCGCCGAGGCGACGAAGGTCGCCGACAAACTGCGCGGGCGGCTCGGCGCGGGAGTTGCCTTCTACCATGCCGGCGTGGCGAGCGCGGAGCGCGCCCAAGTCGAGCACTGGTTCCGGGCCGGCGCGATTCGGGTCGTCGTGGCGACCTCGGCCTTCGGCGAGGGGATCGACCTGCCCGACGTGCGCCACGTCGTCCTCTACCACCTCAACTTCGACTTCACCGAGTTCAACCAGCAGGCCGGCCGCGCCGGCCGCGACGGAGCCGACGCGTCGATCCACCTGCTCTTCGGCGAGGCCGACCGGCGCATCAACGACTACATCATCGCGCGCGACGCGCCGACACTGGCGACGCTGCGCGCGCTCTACGCCGCGACCAAGCGGCTCGCGGCCGACGGCGTGTTGCGCGCGAGCGCGGCCGACATCGCCTCGCTGGTCGATCTCGACCGCGTCGAGCCGCAGACCGTCACGGCCGCCCTGCGCATCTTCGCCGATGCGGGCCTGGTCGCCGTCGGCGAGGACGACGAGGGGCGCTTTGTGCGCTTTCTGCCGGTCGCCGAGAAGGTCGACCTGACCGCGACGGAACGCTTCGCCGAAGGCGAGGCGACGCGCGAGGCCTTCGCGCGCTTCGCCGAGGTCGTCCTCAGCGCGTCGCCCGAGGTTCTCGAGGCGCTGATCGACCGCCCGATCTATCCGAGCGACGTCCCACTGCTGAGCTGACGGACCGCTTCGTCCACCGACTTGAAGATATGATCCGCGCCGAGCACCGTGATGAGGCCGGAGCGGTGCGCCGCCTGCTGGGCGTGCGTCGCGATCAGGCGCGCGAGGGCGACGTCGACGCCGCGCGAGCGCAGCTCGCGGATCGACTGCTGCGCCCTTTGCGACCCGGTGAAATCGATGTCGGTGACGCCGGACGCTTCGATCACGAGGAGGTGCACCGGCGCGTCGGCGTGCGCGATCGCGCTCAACATCTGATCGTGGATGTACTCCGCGTTGGTGAAATTGATCGGCGCCGCGGGAGCGAAGACGACGACGCCCGGGACCCGCGCGCCGTTGGGCTCATCGCTCGCCGGCCACCAGATCGTCGTGCCGGGGACGCGCAGCAGCTCGGTGGCCGGGGGCCACATCATCATCTGAATGCCGTGCGCGAGCGAGAGCATGATCGCCAGCAGCATCCCGGTCTGAATCGGGAAGACGATCACCAGCAGCGCGCCGACGACCAGCAGCACGAATTCCCGCCGGCTGTACTTGGCGATGCGGCGCATCTCGCGCAGCCGGAAGATGTGCAGCGCGATGAACACCAGGACCCCCGCCAACGCGGCCTGCGGCACCGTGGCCAGCAGCGGCGATGCGACCAGAACGACCGTCGCCATCGCGACGACGCCGACCAGCCCGGCGAGCTGCGAGGCTCCGCCCGCCGATTTGACGATCGCGGTTCGTGGCGGGCTGCTGTTCACCGGGAATGCGCCGAGGACGCCGGCCAGCACGCTGCCCGCGCCGACGGCGAAGAGACTGCGACTGACGTCCTCGGCTTCGTCCACCTTCGCCGCAAAGGCTCGCCCGACGGCGGCCGTTTGCATAATGCAGACCGCCGCGACGACGAGCGTCAGCGGCGCAATCATCGCCAGATCGCTGACGTCGGGCAGCGGGGGGATGCCGACCGAGCCGAGACGGACGTGTAATGCGCCGAGCATCTGAACGCCGTGCCGGTCGAAGGACCAGACGTACGACGCGGCCGCGGCACCCGCAAGGGCGATCAGCGCGCCGGGGATGTGCGCGTTGATGCGTTTCGCAACGAGCGCCACCACCACGACGCCCAGGCCGATGCCCAGATCGAAGAGGTTCGCGTGGGCACCGTTCTGGAGGGCATGCCGGAGGTTCTCCAGCAACGGTCCGCTGACCGCGGGGAGCCCGAGCAGCGCCGGCAACTGACCGACGACGATGTGAACCGCGATGCCGGCGAGGAAGCCGACCGTCACCGGGACCGACAGGAGATCCGCCAGCCAGCCCGCCCGAGCGAGTCCCGCGACGATGAGCACCGCGCCGACGGCGATCGCGAGAAAGCCGGCGAGAGGAGCGTAGTGTGCGCTATTCGCGCCGGCGAGCGCGGCGAGCGCTCCGACGAAGATCGGCGCGATGGTCGAGTCGGCACCGACCGACAGGTACGGATTCGCGCCGAGGATCGCGAACGCGATCGAACCCGCAGCGAAGGCGATCAGCCCGGCCGCCGGCGGAAAGCCGGCGAGGTGCGCGGTCGCGAGCTGTTCGGGAATGGCGATCGTCGCCAGCATCACGCCGCTGATGAGATCGCCGGGCAACCACGCGGCGTGGTAGCCGCGCAGTGAGGGGAAAATGCTCAGCACATCCGCCGGGCGCTTCGATACTCCGGCCGCCGGCCCCCTGAGCGCGAGGGCGCCCGGTCGCGGCTCGCCAAGAGACGGCGATGCGCGTTGGGATGCTTTCGCTCGCGGCGGCGTTCGCCGTGGCATTCTCGACCGGCTGTTCCTCGGGCAGCGCCGGCTCGGCCACGTCGGCGTCGCCGCAGCCGGCGCCGACCAATCCCGACCTCGGCGCGGTGCTGGAGAACTTCTACCAGCAGATCGAGGACGAGCACTGGTCGTTCGCCTACGCGATGCTCTCCGCGCGTTACCGGGCGCGGGTGAGCCAAGGCGCCTTCGTCGACCGGTATCGCGACATCGCGAACCTGAACGTCACCGTTCTCCAAGACACGGCCAGTCGCGTCGTGCAGGTCACGCTCGAAGGGACCAAGGCCGGCGATCCGGCCAAACACGTCAACCAGGTCGAGCGGGTGCGGCTCGCCTGGGATGGCCAGGAGTGGACGATCGACGACATCCGGCGCGCGCCGCGCTGACCGCTTTAGTCGGGGCCGATGTCGCGCCCCAGCGCGATCGCGAGAAAGCGGTCGATGAACGGCGCGAGCCGGTAGCGCTCCGCGTCGCGACGGGCCTGCGCGCCGAGCCGCCGGCGCAACGCGTCGTCGGTGAGCAATCGTGCGATCGCGGCGCCCAGCGCGTGCTCGTCGCCGCGCGGGACCAGCAGACCGTTCTCATCGGGGGTCAGCCACGACGAGATCCCGCCGACGTCGAAGGCGACGACCGGGCGTCCGCGCGAGAACGCCTCGATCCCGACCCGCCCGAACGGTTCCGCCCAGAGCGACGGGAAGACGACCAGCGCGGATGCGTCGATCGCGCGTCGGATCTCGACGCTGTCGGCGACGCCGGGCGCGTCGAGCACGACGCCCAGTCGCCCCGCGGTCCGCAACGCCTCCGCACGGTCGGGGCCGTCGCCGGCGGCGTGCAGGACCGGACGCAGAGCCGCCGGGATCGTGCCGAGCGCGCGGACCAGCGTCATCAATCCTTTTTGCGGGACGAACCGGCCGATGAAGGTGACGCGCCGCGACTCGCGCGGATCGACGGCGGCGAAGTCGGCGTCGTCGAGCGGGTAGCGGATCGACGCGATCCGCGCCGGCGGGATGCCGTTGTGCACCGCCATCGCGCGCATGAAATCCGAGCCGACCAGGATGCTGTCCGCGGCGGCGACCGCGTCGCGCAGGCGGCGGCGGCGCCCGATCAGGGCCAGCGTGCTCGGCCGCGGCCCGTACGCGCAGCCGTCGGTCAGGGCGTGCACGGCGCAGGCGAGCCCCAACGGCAGGCTGCAGTTCTGGCCGCTGCGCGGTAAGACCCGATCGCCGTTCGGGCAGAACGGGCGATGATCGCACAGGTGATACATGAGACGCGCCGGCCGCCGCAACGCTTCGACCACGGCGGCGTCCATGACGTTCTGCGCGATCACCGCATCGGGCGCGAACTGCGCGCAGGCGCGGGCCGCGGCGGCGGCTGCTGCTGCATCGGGCGGGTCGTGTTCGGCTGCCCAGTCGATCACTTCGGCATCGATCCCGGCGGGAACGGCGTCGATCTTGCGCGCCAGCACGTGCACGTCGATGCCACGTTCGACCAGCGCCGGCAACACGATCTCGAGGAAGCGTTCCATCCCGCCTTCCGCACCGAGCCGCTCAACGGCGAAGAGGAGCTTCATGCGTCGAGCGCGCGGGTGTAGGCGTCGACGGAGCGCTCCGCATAGGTCTCCCAGCGCAGCGCGCGCAGGCGCTGGTCGAGCGCGTCGCCGCGCGTGCGCGGGCGTCCCAGTGCGCGCTCGACAGCCTCGCGGATCGCCGATGGGTCGAGCGGATCGACGTAGGTCACGTCGGGGCCGAGATATTCGCGTTCCGAGCCGCGCGCCCCGGCGACGACGCGGGCTCCGCGCGCCGCCGCTTCGAGTGAGACGAAGCCGGGCAGGTCGCCCCACGACGGCAGCACGTGCACGGCGGTGCGCTGCAGCAGCGCCGCGAGCTCGTCGTGCGGCATCCCTTCGACGAAGCGCGTGCGCGGCGTCGCCAGGCGCCGGCAGAGCCGCCCGTAGTCGGCATCGTAGGACGCACCGACCAGGGTGATGTCGACGTCGAGATCGCGCAACGCGAACAGCAGCAGCGCCTGGTTCTTCAGGGGTTCGATCCGCCCGACGCAGACGACACCGCTGCGCACGGCACCGGGGGTGTCGCCGAAGGCCGCGTCGTCGAGGCCGTACGGTGCGACGACGTACGGGAGGCTGTCGACGCCGAGGATGCGCGCGCAGGCGAACTCCTCGATGATGCTGCCGGTGAAGGCGACGTCGGCTCGGCGCAAGAGCGCCGCTTGGCGCGCGAGATGCCGGCGTGCGCCGCGGCCGGGTTTGCGCACCAGCTCGGCCTCGTCGTGGCGCAGCCGTGCGATGTGCTGCTCGACGGCCCCCGACCGGCGTGCGGCGAGCGCGCGCGCGAGCAGCGGACCGAGCCGAAAGAGTGCCGTGCGATCCCACCAGACCGGCGAGACGACCAGCGGCACGCCGGCGCGGCCGAGGGCGTCGAGCTGCGGTTCAGCGATGTCGGGATCGAAGATGCCGTAGACGTGCGCCACGTCGTAGCCGGCGGCGTCGGGCGCGAGGGTCGCCACGACGTCGACCTCGACGCCGCGCGCGCGCAGCGCCGCGGCGGCGCGCTCCGCGACCACCGCATCGCCACCGAGTCGCCGCGCGGCGTCCGGCCGCACCACGATCAGCACGCGCATGCTACGAGCGCGCCGCCGCCGCCAGCACGTCGAGCGTCTGCGCGGTGCAGCGCTCCCACGAGAACTGCGCGGCCCGCGCGGGGCCGCGGCGGGCCAGCTCCGCTCGGCCGGATTCGTCGGCGACCAGCGCCTGGAGCGCGGCGCTCCAGGCCGCGACGTCGTGCACGGCCTCGACGTACGCGACAGCGTCGCCGCCGACCTCGGGCAGCGCGCCGGCCTGCGCGGCGAGCGCCGGCGTTCCGCAGGCCAGCGCCTCGAGCAACGGCAACCCGAAGCCCTCGTAGGGTGAGGGCAGCGCGATCAGCGTCGCGCCGCGGTAGAGCGCGACCAGCGTCGCGTCGTCGCGCGCCGCGACGACGACTCCGTGCGGCGGCAGCACGGGCGGCCGGTGGGTGAACGCGAGTACGGGCTCACCGGCCGGGAAGGCGCGCGTGACGGCGTCGATCAGCGTCGCGCTGTTCTTGCGCTCCTCGTGCGCGCCGACGTAGAGGACGTAGTGGCGCCCGCGCAGCGCCGCCGGCAGCGCATCGAGAGCCCCCGGCGCGAAGACCGGATCGACGCCCAGCGGCGTCACCACGATCCGCGCCGGGTCGACACCGAGCCAGCGGGTGACCTCGCCGGCAGTGAAAGCCGACTGCACGAGGATCCGGCGCGCGCGCGCGGCCGTCACGAGAAACGGCTCCTGCTCGCGGCGGCGTACGCGCGAGTCCGCCGCCGGATAGGCGAACGGCGTGGCGTCGTGGACGGTCGCGACGCTGGGCAGGTCGGTCTGCAGGAACGTCCCGTTCCACGGAAACCAGACGACGTCGGCATCGCGCGGGATGCGCCGGGCGACCGCGACCTCGCCGCCCGCGGCGCGCGCGATGGCGCGCCGGTCGGGGAAGAGGTCGCGTACGACCAGCGTGAAGCGCACGTCGGGCGCGCGCAGCGCGCGCGCCAGCACGGCGCGCGCGTAGCGCCCGATCCCGCGCTCGTCGCGGGTCAGATTGTGCGCGTCGACGGCGACGTGGACCACGGCTAGCGGGCACCGGTCGGGCACGGCGGCAAGTCGGTCGTCCCGTCGGGGTGCGAGTGGTGGAGTATGTACTGGATCATCGGCGGATAGGCTGAGATGTCGGCGTTGGGCGGTGGCGTCTGCAAGGTGACCAAGAGTGTCTTCTTGGCCAGATTGGTCGCCGACCAGGGATCGGTCTCCTCGGCGTTCGCGTACACCCAGCGGTAGGGGAAGGCGAGCGGCGATGAGTGGTGGCCGTCGGGGAAGGTGACGCTCGCGAAGACGCGCTCGGAGACCGTCGTCCCGTTCCGTTCGTCGCCGGCGGGGTCGACCGAGAAGTCGACGAAACCGCACGGCGATTCCACGTTCGCCGCGCCGTTGCCGTTCCCGGCGACGGCCGCTCCGTTCCCGCCCGCGCCGCCACCGGTGGCACCCTTCCCGCTCCCGACGCCGACGGTCGTCCCGATCCCGCTCCCCGCCGCGCTTGGCGCCGCGTACGGGGCAGGCGAAAGGGCCAGCACCAGCGCGCGCCGCGCGCCGCCGCCGTGCCGGCGCTGCGGCGTCCCCTGCGCGCGTGCCGCGAGCTGCGGCACGGGGGCCAGCGTCGCACGCGGCGGGACGGTCAGCCGGGGCGGCGGGGTTGGCGGTGGCGTCGGCTGCGGAGTCGGCGTCGGGCGCGGGGTCGGCGCAGGGGTTTCGATGGTGATCCGGGTGACCGCCACGTGGCGCTCGTCGTCGTTCGGGCGGGCCGGCGAGTGGAGCAGCGGCAGGATGACCTCATGCAGCGCGATCGCGAACGCGAACGCGACGATCAGCCGCGAACGATAGCGCTGGAGGTCCACCACGTGGGAACGTGGTCGCGCGAGGGCGGGGGTTCCTGCAGCCGGCGCAGGCGCCGGGGCGGCGAGCGCGAACCCGCCGAGCCGTGACCGCGCAGATCGAGACGCTCATCCGAGCGATCCCCGACTTCCCCATCCCGGGGATACTGTTCCGCGACATCACGCCGCTGCTCGGCGACCGAGCCGGCTTCAAGGCGCTCATCGACCTGTTCGTCGCGCCCTATCGCGAAGCGCGCATCGACTACGTCGTCGGGATCGAAGCGCGCGGCTACATGATCGGCGCCCCGGTCGCCTATCAACTCGGCGCCGGTTTCGTCCCGGTCCGTAAGCCAGGCAAGCTGCCCGGCAAGACCTACACCGAGGAGTACGCCCTCGAGTACGGCACCAACGCGCTGCAGATCCATGCCGACGCCGTCGGCAACGGGCACCGCGTTTTGGTCGTCGACGATCTGCTCGCGACCGGCGGGACGATCGCCGCGACGCTGCGCCTCTTGCGCAAGCTCGGCGCCGAGGTGGTCGGGACGGCCGTCTTGATCGAACTCGAAGCGCTCGGCGGTCGCGCGGCGCTGAACGGCGTCGAAGTCCGGAGCTTCATCACGTACTGAGCTCGCGGCGGCGATACCAGCGGTTGAGCCCGTCGAAGTCGAGCAGATCGTAGTCCTGGGCCTGGACGAAGGCGTCCCAGGGCTCCCAGGCCGGCGTCTCGCGCAACGGCTCGACCGCCTCGATGCACAGGATCCGCGGCCGGTAGGCCGTCCAGTCGGCGCCGCGCAGGACCCGCTCTTCCCAGCCCTCGACGTCGACCTTCAGGAAGTCGATCTCCGTCCCGGCCGGGACGTGAGCGCGGCAGACCGCCGCCAAGGTCGAGACCGGGACCCGCACCGTCTCGATCCCGCCCTCCCAGTGCCGCTGCTCGACGGCCCAGGCGGCCGCGTAGTCGGCGACGGCCGGTTCGAAGGTGGCTAGGCCGGTCCGGCCGATCACCAGCAGGTCCAGCTCGCCGGGCGCGTCGCTCAAGGCAATCGGCAGGGTGATATCGCGCGGTCGCGCCTCCCGCAACAGCGTGCTGAAGAGCGGGTTCGGCTCGATGTTGATCCCGTGCCAGCCCCGGTCGTAGAAGTACTTGGTGACCGAGTCCTGGACCGGATCCCAGGCGCCGACGTCGATGTAGAAGCCCCGCCGCTGCCGGCCCAGCAGCGCCGCCAAGGTCCGGTCCTCCCCGCGCTGAGCGTGCCAGGAAGGCCGGCGCTGCCAAGGCCATCGCATGTGTGCCCTAAAACTCTTTGCGTTCCAGGCCGGTTTTCGAATACGATAGGCTTTATATCCGTATGACCATCAACGACCTCGTCGCCAAAGTGCAGCAGTACGACCCCGGGCTGGACGGGGCGTGGCTGGAGCGCGTCTACGAGGTCGCCGACCGGGCTCACGAGGGGCAGCGCCGCGCGTCGGGCGAGTCCTACATCGCCCACCCGCTGGCCGTCGCCGACATCCTGGTCGACCTGGAGATGGACCGCGAGACGATCGCCGCGGCGCTCCTGCACGACGTCGTCGAAGACACCGTCATCACCAACGAAGAGGTCGCCGAGCAGTTCGGCGCCGAGATCGCGACCTTGGTCGACGGGGTCACCAAGCTGACCCGCATCCCCTACCAGTCCAAAGAGGACGCGCAGGTCGAGAACCTGCGCAAGATGTTCCTGGCGATGGCCAAGGACATCCGGGTCATCATCGTCAAGCTGGCCGACCGCCTGCACAACATGCGCACGCTCGCGAGCCTGCCGCCGGCCAAACAGCAGGCGATCGCCCGCGAGACGATCGAGATCTACGCGCCGATCGCGCACCGGCTGGGGATCTGGCGCGTCAAGTGGGACCTCGAGGATCTCGCGCTGCGCTACCTCGACCCCGACGCCTACCGCGATATCGCCGAGCGGGTCGCCAAAAAGCGCACCGTCCGCGAAGAGGCCGTCTCGCGCGTCATCTCCGACCTCAAGGCCGATTTCGAGAAAGTCGGCCTCCAGGCCGACGTCACCGGTCGCCCCAAGCACTTCTACTCGATCCACAAGAAGATGCAGAAGGGGCGCGAGTTCTCGACCATCTACGATCTGACCGCCATCCGCGTCATCACCGACAGCGTGAAGGACTGCTACGGTGCGCTGGGCATCGTGCACGCGATGTGGAAGCCGCTCCCCGGGCGGTTCAAGGACTACATCGCGATGCCCAAGCCCAACATGTACCAGTCGCTGCACACGACGGTGGTCGGGCCGAGCGGCGATCCGCTCGAGATCCAGATTCGCACCTGGGAGATGCACCGCACCAGCGAGTACGGGATCGCCGCGCACTGGCGCTACAAAGAGGGCGGCAAGAAGGACGACTTCGAGCAGAAGCTGACCTGGCTGCGCTCGCTGCTCGAGTGGCAGAACGACATGCGCGATTCGCGCACGTTCATGGAGAACCTCAAGCTCGACCTGTTCGACTCGCAGGTCTTCGTCTTCTCGCCCAAGGGTGACGTCTTCTCGATGCCCGGCGCGGCGACGCCGCTCGACTTCGCCTACCAGGTGCACACCGACGTCGGTCACCACTGCGTCGGCGCGAAGGTCAACGGCAAGATCGTCCCGCTCGACTATCAGCTCAAGAACGGCGACATCGCCGAGGTCCTGACCAACAAGTCGGCCCACCCGTCGCTCGATTGGCTCTCGGTCGTCAAGACCAGCAGCGCGAAGCACAAGATCAAACAGTGGTTCCGCAAGGAGCGCAAGGAAGAGAACACCCTGCTGGGTCAGGAAGCGGTCGAGCAGGAGCTGGCGCGCGCCGGCCTGCGTGTCGACCTCGCCCGCGCCGACGCGATCGAGCGCGTCGCCACCAAGATGAACTACCAGAACGCGACCGACCTGTTCGCGGCGATCGGGTTCGGTGACGCGACCGCCTCGACGGTCGTCGCGCGGCTGCGCGACGAGACCAAGGCCGACAACGTGGTCGACATCGCGGCCTTGCCGCGACCGGCGACGAGTCGCCGCGTCGCTCGTAACTCCAGCGGCATCCGCATCGCCGGGGTCGACGACGTGCTGGTCCGGCTCTCCAAGTGTTGCAGCCCGGTCCCGGGCGACCCGATCATGGGCTTCGTCACCATCGGGCGCGGCGTCTCGGTCCACCGCGCCGACTGTCCGAACACCGCCTACATGAACGCGGCGCCGGAGCGAATCCTCGAGGCGGAGTGGCTCGACCGCTCGGCCCTCACCCACGCCGTCGACATCGAGATCGAGGCCGCCGACCGGCCGGGTCTGTTACAGGACGTGATGGGCGTCGCGGCCGAGTGCAAGACCCAGGTCAGCTCGGTCAACGCGCGGGTCAAGCGCGACCGCAGCGCGCTGATCTCGATCACCGCCCAGATCTCCGATCTCGACCACCTGCACACGCTGCTGCGCAAGCTCGGTGCGGTCAAAGAAGTCCGCAACGTCTGGCGCGTGACCAAACGCGAGGCCCGGGTCAGCGGGTCCTAGCATCACGATCGAGCCGGCCCCTCGTGCGACCGACGAGATTCGCGACTTGATCGACGAGCTCGATCGCGAGCTGGCGCAGGACTATCCGCCGGAGCAACAGCACGGGCTGTCGTTGGACGCGATCTTCCAACCGGGCGTGCTGTTCTTTGTGGCTCGTCTCGATGGCGTCGCCGTCGGCTGCGGTGGCGTCGCGCTGTTCCCGACCTTCGGCGAAGTCAAACGCATGTACGTGCGCCGGCAGGTGCGCGGACGCGGCATCGCCCAGGCCCTGCTCGCCCGCATCGAGTCGGAGGCGCAGCGTTGCGGACTCGACGTGCTCCGATTGGAGACCGGCGAACGGCAACCCGCCGCCATCCGCCTGTACGAGCGGGCCGGCTATCGGCGCTGCGAGGCCTTCGGCGACTATCTGGCAATGACGCCGCCGGAGATCGAGCTGAGCGTCTTCTTCGAAAAGCAGGTCACTGTCGCCGCGCGCGACCGATCGAGTTAGATGCCGAAGCCGGTTGTCAGGTCGAGGCCGGTGGCGAAGGGGCGGCAGTCGACGGTCGCCGGCGCGAACCGGGCGGCGAGCGCCGTCACGACCGCGGCGCGGTCGAGCGGCGCGAAGCCGCTGGAGCGCGTGACGCGTGCGTCGACGACGGTGCCGGTGTCGTCGACGTCGAGGTGCAGCTCGACGACGCCGGTCGCGTTGACAGCGCGCGCTTCGGGTGGGAACGGCGGCCGCAGCGGGACCAGCGGCGCGGCCGGCGAGGAGGGGCGCGCGCATGCCGGCGGCGCCGCCGGTCCAAAGCCCAGCGGGGTGACCAGCGTGGTCCGGGTCGAGAAGGCGTCGATCGCGGCTTGCCGGTCGCGGTCGGCGTCGGCCCGCGCCGCGTCGTTGCTCGGCGGCGGCGTGTCGGGGCTCCACAGCGCGGTGACCGGGCAGTCGAGCCGCTGCGTCGGCCCGAGGCCGGTCGCCTGCACCCAGGCGGCGAGCGGGTGCTCGTCGGGCGGGAGCGTGAAGTAGCGCGTCAGCCGCACGCCGCTGAACGTCATCAGCGGGACGTCGTTCACGTCGAGCGCATAGCGCGTGCGGTCGGTGTCGATGCGCACGCGCACCGACCGCGTGTCGCCGCGGTCGGCGTCGAGCAGGATGCCGTAGGTACCGGTCCGCCCGACGGCAGCCAGATCGGCGAGCGCGCCGATCGTTACCGGGCAGAAGACGTTGGCGGCGGCCGGGCGCGGGGCCCCGGCGAGCGGGAGCGCCGCGGCGAGCGCGGCTGCGAGGAGGAGCGAGCGGTTCATCCCGTCGCCGCTTCGCGGCAGGGGGCGCGCCTCCCGCGAGCGGGGAACACGAATCGCGTGTCCCACCATGCGCTCTTCACCGTCGTCGGCCTGGTCCTGGGGATCGGGGGGACGATGATCGTCGCGCAATCGTTCGTCGCGGAGCGCGGGGCGCGCAAGGTGCTCCCGATCGCGATCCCGCTGGCGATCGTGTGCGGGGTCGTCATCGCTTGGGCCCTCAACGCCTGGAACGACTGGGTCCACGCCAGCGCCACCATGGGGATGTAAACGAAGTTCACGGCGTGACGAGCGCGGCGAACTCGGCCAGGCCCGCGACGCCGCGCACGCGCCTGCGCGGCAGCGCGTAGGGATCCGCGAAGCTCATCACCCGGCCGGGCCGTTCGGTCAGCGCGGCGAGGAAGCCGTTTTCGCGCAGGATCGCGATCGTCTCGGCCTTCCATTTTCCGGCGGCGTAGGCGTAGGTCGTCGGTTGCGCGAGGTAGTGCGTCAGCGCCTGCGCGCAGTGGACGATCTCGCCTTGCGCGCCGGCGCGGTCGAGCTGCGCGAGGTCGAGGTGGTGCGTGCCGTGGCAGCCGATCTCCATCCCGGCCGCGCGCATCGCGCGCAGTTGCCGCCAGTCGGCGTGCCGGCCGTCGCCGACGAAGCCGGCCGAGACGTAGAAGCTGCCGACCGCGCCGTAGCGCTGCAAGAGCGGCGTCGCGACGGTCGCGCCATCGGTGTAGCCGTCGTCGAAGGTCAGCACGACGGCGCGCTGCGGGTGCTCGCCGCGGGCGAGCGCGTCGATGAGCTGGCGTGTCGTCAGCGTGCGGATGCCGTGGTCGCGCAGCCAGCGCAACTGCGCCTCGAACGCGCTCGGCGTGACGGTCAGGTCGGCGCCGACCGGATCGCGCGGGATCTGCGCGTTGATGTGGTGGTACATCAGCACCGGGACACCGGCCCAGTCGTCAGCCCCGGCGGCGTGCGGGACGAGCGTAGCGAGGATCGCGACGAAGGCGAACACGAGCGGTCGGATCATGGGCTCCCCGGTAGGACGACGACAAGATCGCGGAAAGCGAGCGTGCCGGCGGCGCGCACGGGCGGCCCGCCGAGCGACGGCACGAGGTAGAGCGCGGTCAGGCGCACCGGCGGGTTGAGGTCGGGCGGGAGGACCAGCGTGACGTGCCGCCAGCCCTGCCAGTCGACGTGCGCCGCGAGCGTGAGCGCGCGCAGCTCGCCGAAGCGGTTGACGAAGCTCGCGCGTAACGGTGCGCCGTTGCCGTCGCCCTGCACGTCGAGCGCGACCGCCAGCGGCTCGCCGGGCAGCGGCAACGCGAGCGATTCGCGCGCGACCCGCGCGCCGCCGGTGAAGTCGTAGGCGAGCGCGCTGGGCGCGAAGCCGGGGACGGTCACGACGTGTCGGCCGACGTTGACCAGGACCGTCGCGCTCGCGCCGCCGGCGGTCACGGTGACGTGCGCATCGCGCGTGACGGCGCGGTAGACGGCAGTCGTGCCGTGCGGGTCGAGGTTGCCCAGGTCGGCGCTCCAGCGCACGTCGGGGCCGAGCGCGACCGCATCGCCGTCGGCGTCGAACGCCTGCACGGCCAGACCGACCGTGCCGTGCGGATCGGGATCGGGCCGGTCCGGTGTGACGGTGAGCGTTGCGACGCGTGCCAGCGTCGTGTACGGCACGTCGGCGCGCAGTCCGTTCGCCTCGCGGACGGTCGCGACGTGTGGGCCCGGCACGTCGTCGGCGCGCAGCGGCGCGAGCGTCGCGTCGCGCAGCCGGTGACCGGCCGCGTCGACGACGGCGCCGCGCAGCGCGACCGTAGCGCCGGCCAGCGCCGTGAAGCCGGACGGCCGCACGACCAACTGTGGATCGACGCCGACCGGCGCGTCGCTGTAGGCGAACAGGCCATCGGCGACGACGCGCTCGCCGCCGTCGCTGGGCGTGTTGAGGACGCTCGGCTGCGCGTCGCCGAGCACGCGTCCGACCAGCGTCGCCGAGCCGCCCGAGTCGAACGCCATCCCGTCGGTCGCGCCGAAGCCGAGCATGAGCGCGGCGAACTGCGGGCGGGTCAGGCCGATCGAGACGGCCGGCTCGCGGCCGTCGACGGCGAGCAGCAGCAGCGTGTCGGCCGGCGTCAGCGCCGCGCCCGCGACGGGGAAATGGACCGCGCGTTCTTCGGGCGCCGGCGCGGCGGGATCGTCGACCGGCGCGCCGGCGGCGATCAGCAGCGGGCCGCCACCGACGGCCGCCGTCAGCGTCGCCAGCGGTGGCGTGGTGTCGTAGGCGATGGCGATGGTGTCGCCGACGGCCGGCGCCGCTCCGGCGCGCAACGCTGCGGGGCCGAGTGCAAGCAACGTCGAGCTGACAGGGCCCACGGTGGGCGCTCCGACCGCGAGCACGCGATACGTCCCTGCGCCGCCGGGCACGGCGTCGAGCGGCGCGAGCGTGGCGACCGTGACCTGCGGCGCCGCGGTCAGCGCGCCGAACGCCGGTGTCACGAGCGATGCGCCGCCCTCGGGTGGCCAGACGTCGACGCCCGTCAGCGGCACCTGCAGACCGTTGTACGCCGCGCTGCCGGCGAAGCCGAGCGTCCCGAACGCGACGCTGTCGTCGCGCGCGACCATCAGCACCGCGCGCGCCGAAGGGGTGCGCGCGAGCAGGCCGTCGCGCACGACGGCATTCAGTGGCTGGTTGGTCTGGCCGATGTCGAAGTAGTCGGCGTTGACGCCGGCGACCGCGCCCGTCCGCAGCGCCATCGACGAGATGGTTTCGCCGCTGGAGATCAGGCGATCGTACGCGACGACGACACCCAGGTGCACGCTCGGCTCGCGCAGGTCGACCGCGACGACGTGCACGACCAGCGGACCGTCGGCGGTGGTCAACCGGTAGTCGGCGCGGACGACGCCCGGCGCGACGAACTCCGCGCGCTCGTGCTGCGCGACGATGGCGGGAAACGGCGCCGGCGGCGTCAGCGCCGGCGGAAGGACGATCACCGCGTGCCTGGCGGCAGGATACGCGCCTGCGGCAGCGGCGCGGCACGCGTGCTGACGAGCGTCCCGGGCGGAGCACTGGTGTAGAGCAGCAACGCGTCGGAGATGACCCGCTCCCAATTGTCGTCCGAGGGGACGTTGCGCAGGCTCGCCGCGGCATCGCCGGGCGCGCGCGAGACCATCGTCACCGAGCCGCCCGAGTCGAGCGCCATCGCGTCGGTGACGCCGAAGCTGCGCAGCAGATCGCCGAACTCGGGGCGCGTCATCCCCATCGAGCGCTCGGGGTGGCGCGCGTCGACGGTCACCAGCAGCAGCGACTGATCGCTCAGCGTGCCGAGCGCGACGACGGCCCAGCGCACGTCGCGTTCGGCCGGTGCGGGCGCCTTCGGATCCTCGTACCACTCGCCGTTCTGCAACAGCAGCGGACCCCCGCCGATCCCGGCGACGGCGTCGGGCACCGAGGGGTCGAGCCCGTAGTCCAACGTGACGTCGTCCCCCGGACGCGGGAGCGGCCGGTGCACGTTCGGGCCGAAGGCGACGCCGAGCTGCGCCGGGATCGGCGCCGTTGCGGGCAGCGCGGAGACGACCCGGTAGCGATCGCCGCCCAGCGCGACCAGCGGCTCGAAGGTCACGCCGTCAGCCGGCCGCAGGTCGGCGCCGTAGTCGGGCGTGATCACGGTCGTGTCTTCGAGCGGCCACGAGTTCAACTGGGTGATGCGATAGTGGTGCGTTCCGTCGACGACCTCGCCGCGCATATGAAAGAGGGCGAAGGTGACGTGGTTGTGCTTGTCGATCACCAACGCCTCGCGGTCGGCCGGCCCGCGCAGCAGCACGCCGCCGCGCATCAGCAATCCCTGCGGCTCGTAAGTGCGGCCGATGTCGAAGTAGTCGCCGTTGACGCCGGCCACCGCGCCGGTGCGATCGGCGAGCTGCGAGGTGCGCGCGCCGCGCGAGATGATGTGATTTTCGGCGATGGCGGTGTCGAAGCGCAGCGTCGGCTCGGCGGGGTTGATCAGCAACAGCGAGACGGCGCGCGGGATCTCCGCCAGCGTCATGCCGTACTGGCCGTAGGCGATGCCCGGCGCGGTCGTCTCGAAGGTCATCCAGCTCACCGCCGGCTGCGTCGCCACGTCGCCGAACAGCCGCACGAGCGCGCGCAGGTCCGGCGTGCCGTCGTCGAGCAGTGCGGGCCACGAAGCCACGTCGTGCACCTCGCCGGAGAAGTTCACCGGGATCGCGCCGACCGCGCCGGTCAGCAGCGTGGCGCCGACGCCGTCGGGCGCGACCGCGACTTGGCCGCTCAGACCGTGCAACGCGGCGCCGCCCAAGGTCGCGCCGACGTCTGCGAGCGCGAGCGTCCCGCGCGGTCCGCCGTCGAGCCGCAGATCGACCGCACGGGCGACGCCCGCCGTGAGGGCGAGCCGATCGGGCGCGAACAGCGCCGAGAAGGGGGTGAGCGGGAGTGCGTTCGCCGTCAGCTCCTCGGTGAGGGCGCCGGAGTCGCCCGTCGCGGAGCGCAGCACGATCGGATACGTCGAGGTGCCGTCGCGCAGTGCGAGTTGCAGATCGGCGGTGAACGTTCCGTCGTCAGCCAGGTGGGCGGTGCCGGTGGCGTTCTCGAAGCCGAGCGTCTGCGTCGCACCGGCGCTGCGCGTAAGCGAGAGCGTCCCGCCCTGCACGTCGAGCGCAAGCGCATGCGCGCCCAGGCGGCCGCCAAAGTCGCGCACGCGCTGCGCCTCGTCACCCTGCACGAGGTCGAGCGCGACGGTGACGCGCGGTGCGTGCGCACGCAGGTGCAGGACGCCGTCGGCGACCTGCAGGTCGAGCTGGTCGGCGTCGAGGGTGAACGCGCCGCCTTTGCTCTGCAGGTGAACGCCCTGGAGGACGGTCGCGCCGTCGCCGTGGTGCAGCCCGTCGATCGTCGCGTCGCCGCCGACGGTCTGCCCGAGCTGCCACTGCAGGTAGCTGCGCTCGATCGGGTCGCGCGCCGCGAAGAAGCCGAGCACGAGCACGGCCAGGAGGATGAGCACGATCGTCAGGGTCCGTTTCGGGAAGCGACGGGGGAACGGCGCCCGCGCCGGCGCAACACGTCTCTCGATGATCACTCGGATCCTCGCCTCGATCGCTCTCTGGATGGGGTCGCTGCTCGCGCTGCCCGCCGTGGCGGACGACGGGCTGCCGCAGGTCGCGCCCGGTGGCCGCTCACCCTACGTCGCCGTCATCGTCTGGCACGACGTCGTCGCCGGACCGAAAGAAGTTTGGTTCGACACCCCGCTCGACACCTTCAAGAGCCAGCTCGACGCGATTCGGCGCGGCGGCTATCATGTCGTCACGCTGGAGGCGCTGCGCGAGCACCTCGAACGTGGCGCGCCGCTGCCGACGAAGCCCATCGCCCTCACCTTCGACGACGACGGCCACGGGATCTACGAGAACGCGTTCCCGCTGTTGCGCCAGGCCGGCTGGCCGGCGACGATGTTCGTGCACTCGAACTTCGTGGGCCTGACCACGCACGGCAAGCGCCACAACACCTGGCCGCAACTGCTGGAGTTGGCGCGCAGCGGCCTGATGACGATCCAGAGCCAGACCGCGAACCACCCGCCCGACCTGCGTGTCCTCTCCGACGCCGACGTCGTCCACGAGTACGTCCTCTCGCGTTTCTCGCTCGAGCACCGCCTGGGCGTGAAGATTTGGGCGCTGGTCTACCCCGAGGATCATTACGATGCGCGCGTCGCGCGGTTGGCCGCGCAGAACGGCTACGAGTTGGGGTTCACCGAGGACTGGGGCAGCGCCGGCGACTCCGAGAACCTCTTGATGATCCACCGTTACTCGGCGCTCACGCGCTTCGCGCAGGCGCTGAGCGACGTCAGCGTGCACGCCAGCAGTCGCTGATCGGCGCGACGCGCGCCGCCGCGCCGGTCGGCGCGAGCCCGTACATGTCCTCCAGCGTGCGCAGCACGTTGAGGTGATCGACGCGCTGGGCGTAACGGCCCGGGCGCACCATCGGGCCGACGAAGATGATCGGGATCGAGTTGGTCTTGTCGTACCCCTCGTCCATGGTGAGGACGACCAACGTGTCGTGCGCCGCTGACCAGCGCACCAGCGGGTCGAGGTGTGCGCGGGCCCAGTGGTCGGCCTGCGCGACCGTCCCGTCGTGCATGTCGTTCTCGACGTTGGGGACGACGAACGCGACCGTCGGCAGCGTTTCGAAGTCGGTCGGGAAAGCGGAGAACGGCTCGCTCGCCGCGCGCGGCAGGTTCGCGAACTGCGCCCACGGGACGTGCTTGCGCGCGTACGGGCCGGCCCAGCAGCCCTTCCAGTCTTCCGCCGGCAACGACTCGGCGTAGCCAACGAACGAGAAGCCCGCGGCGTCGAGTTCGCTGCCGAGGTTCGGCGCGCGGGCCGGGATGGCGTGGGCCGGGCAGCCGTCGCCGTTGGTGTTCTCGAGGCCGGCGAAGAGCGCGAAGTAGTTCGGCAAGCTCGGATGCGTCACGCCGTGCGCGTCGGTGAACAGCGCGCCGTTCGCCGCCAACCTCGAGAGGTACGGCGCGTGTGGGTTGCCGACGATCTGCGCCAAGGTATGATTCTCCTCGATGACGACGACGACGTGCGCGGGACGCGGCAGCGTCGCTGCGCGTATGGTAAGCGGTGCGGCGAGGACGTACGCGCAGGCAAGCGTAGCGAGGGTCACGGAGCGGAGGGACGAGGAGAGCATCGCGTGCAGCTTCGGCCGGCCTTGACGCGCGGGCCTGCCGGCGTGATAGCATGGCACGAGGAGGAAGGCATGCGCAGCCCCGTCCGCATCCCGGACACGGAGCCCGAGACGGAGCTCATCGACGGCGAGCTCATCCAGAAGATGAGCCCAAAGCGCCGGCACCAGGCGCTCGAGGCGCGCTGGATGAACGCGCTCACCGCTTGGGGCGACGGCGAGGCATATCATGAGTGGAGGCACGAGTTCCACGCGCCCGGGCACCGCTTCGCGTCGCTTGTTCCCGACGTTGCCTATCTCTCCCGCGCGGCGCTCGACGTGCTCGGCGATTCGGCTGCGGAGGCACCGCCACGCGCGCCGGACATCGCCGTCGAAATCCTCTCCGCCGGCGAGAGCGAACGGCGCCTCGCGTGGAAGATCGGCGCGTACTTGGCCGCCGGCACGCAGGTCGTATTCGTCGTCGATCCGCCGCGCCGCACGGTGATCGCGCACGCCCCCAGCGGCACGACCCGCTTCGGCCCCGGCGACATCGTTGCGAACGGAGCGCTACCCGGCTTCGCGTATCCGATCGACGCGATGTTCGAAGGACTCTACCTCGGCGAATAGCCCACACTACCTTCCAAGCGTTCGGCGTGACGCTCGGTGTATGAGCGTTCTCGCCGAACAAAAGGGCTTCGTGTAGGCTCGAAAAACGTTCGCGACTGCCGTCGCCGTCATGCTGGCGAGTCCCTCGCCATCCGCAGCGGCGCCCAATGCGAGGAGATCAGAATGCCGTATTTCAGTGGTTCCCTTCGTTGGGTTTGGGCAGTTTCGGCGATCTTGATATTGCCGATCGCCGCCGACGGGCAGGCGCCACCGATAGTGGCGCCCTCGCCTGCGGTGCCTGATACCGACTCTGCCAATCGCAACGTATCGGTTGCCCGCCATACCATCATTCCGGTGGCTATCGTCAAAGACGTCCGTGTTGGCGGCGCGGGCGATGCGAAAGAGACCAAGACGTTCAAGGCTGACGTGGCACAGGACATCATCGTAGATGGCTTCATTATCGCAAAGAAGGGTGATCTAGCTGAGGGTCATTTTACGACGGAAAAGAACGTAACGAAGCGTGTCTTTTCGGCGGATGTGTCGCAGGAGGTGTCACTAGACATTGATGATGTAGTGAATTTCTGCGGAGACACGATCCACATGGAGTTCGAGCGAACCTTCGTCGGGGGCGTTCGAGGCGGATTTATGAGTCTCGGCGCTCACGCGCATGATGCTGTTTTCGCGAAAGGGTCGATTCTCAAGGCGCGGTCCGATCGTCTCGAGAAGTCTGTTTGCGCGGAAAAGACTATGCAAGCCCCGCTGCCTCTTCCAAACGATATGATCGTGCCGGACGAAGAGGTTGAGCCGAAGTAAATCTGCGACAGGCGAACCGAGGTTCGAACCCGCGCAGCTACTGCTGCTGCTGCTCCTGTTGTTGCTGCTGCTGTTCGGCTTGCTGCTGTTGCTGCTCGGCCTCGAGTTGCTCGTAGATGTCTTGTTGCGCGTACGCCAGCGCTTCGACCGCGACGTCGACCGACATCGTGCTGGCCGATGCGCCACGGTAGACGCCGCGCACCGGGCTGACGTCGCGATAGTCGCGCCCCATCGCCAGGCGCACGAACGCGTCGCCGATCCACGTGTCGTTGGTCGGATCGGCACCGACCCAGCCGGCTGGGCCGAGGTATGCCTCGGCCCAGGCGTGTGAGGCTTCGGCGCCGAGCATCTCGCCGCTGCCGGAGTGGACGTAGCCGCTGACGTAGCGCGCCGGGATCCCAGCCCGCCGGCAGAGCGCGACCAGGACATGCGCGAAGTCTTGGCAGACGCCGGTGCGCAGCCGGATCGCCTCGGCGACCGTCGCGTGGACCGTGGTGAGCCCCGACTCGTAGGTGAACGACTCGTGGACTTGGTGCGAGGCGTGCCCGAACCAGGCGGACAGGTCGTCATCGGGACCGGGTTCACCGATCAGCGACGCCAGCGCGTCGAGCTCGGGGCCGAAGCGGACGTAGCGGCTCTCGTGGAGGAACTCCCAGAACGTATCGAGCGCCGGATCCTCCTCGATCAGCCGCCGCGACACGGCCGCGGGCGGCTGCGGGTCGCCGCGCACGGTGACGACTTGCGAGCGCGCGACGACGTCGAGCACGCCGTGCTCGGGGAGGACGCCGAAGTGCTGCACGTCGTTGCCGTAGCGATCGGTGTAGGAGAAGACCCGCGAGCGCGGGACGACGATCAGCTCGTAACGCGTGCAGTACTGCGAGATGTCGCTGCGCGGCTGCAAATGGACGATCGTGTGGCTCTCGTGCACCGGGACCGGATAGCGGTAGCGCGTGCGGTGGACGATCGTGTAGTTCATCAGCCGACCGGGATCGCCGGGAAGTAGGTCGTCGAGATCGTCCCGCCCAGTGCGTCGAGCTCGCTCGCGAGCCGAGCGGAGAAGGCGCGCGGGCCCTCGCGCACGAGGTCGAACGCGCCGGCGAAGTCGAGCGAGGCGGCGATCCGTCCCGACAGCCGCTCCGCGTCGTCGGCGAACGTCCCGGTCGGCGCGCCCGAGAGGCTGTGCAACGCCGCGTCGACCTCACGGGCGCAGAAGCGCAGCGAGCGCGGGAAGACCGGCGAGAGCGCCAGGAATGCCAGCGCCTCGACCGGGTCGGACGACTGCCGGCGCGCCCGCGCGAACGGTGCGCTCGCGCAGCACGCCTCGAGCGTGAGCTGCCAGACGTGCGGCCCAACGTCGCCGTCCGCGGCGCGCAGGACGCGTGAGGTCATCCGCGCGCGCTCGAGGAAGCGGCCGATGCGCAGGAACTCCCACGCGTCGTCGTGGGCCAGCGTCGCGTCGCAGATCCCACCGAACGCCTGCGCCGTGTCGCGCACGCTGCGCAGGAAGGTCGAGGTACCGTCCGGGCCGACCGCGCGCGCCGACTGCGCTTCGACGAACAGGTAGAGGCCGTTGATGCACTCCCACACCTCGGTCGTCAGCTCGGCGCGTACGCCGACCGCGTTCTGCCGGGCGATCCGTACCGAGGCGGCGATCGAGAAGCGCGAGGCCGCGTCGAAGACGACGTCGTCGATCGCACGCGTGCGGTCGAGCGGCCCCTCCTCGGGGACCGCGACGCCGGAGACGGTGTAGAGCGCGTGCCAGCGCGGCTGCGCGTCCTCGAACCGGTCGACCGAGCGCGTCGCGGTGACGTCGATCAAGCGCGCGAGGTCCTCGGCGCGTTCGACGTTGCGCGCCATCCAGTAGAGCGACTCGGCGACGCGGCTGAGCATCAGTCGCCCAACACCCAGGTGTCTTTCGAGCCGCCGCCTTGCGAAGAGTTGACGACCAGCGAACCGGCCGTCAGCGCGACGCGGGTGAGCGCCGCGGGCGGGACGTCGACCGTGTCGCCGTGGCACAGCGCGAACGGCCGCAGGTCGATATGGCGCGGCGCGAGCCCTTCGTCGACGACGGTTGGGTGGGCCGAGAGCGTGATGACCGGCTGCGCGATGAACTCGCGCGGATTCGCGCGGATCGCGTCGGCGAACTCCGCCCGCTGGGCGGCGGTGCTAGCCGGTCCCATCAGCATCCCGTAGCCGCCCGAGGCCGCGGTGCGCTTGACGACCAACCGTTCGAGATCGCCCAGTACGTGCGACCGCTGTGCGGGATTGGAGCAGTCGTAGGTCGGGACGTTCTGCAGGACCGGATCCTCGCCCAGATAGTAGCGGATGAAGGCCGGGACGTAGGGGTAGATCGCCTTGTCGTCGGCGACCCCGGTGCCGATCGCGTTGGCGAGCGTGACGTTGCCGGCGCGGTAGGCGTTGAAGATCCCGGCGACGCCGAGCGTCGAGCCGCTGCGGAAGTAGAGCGGGTCGAGGTAGTCGTCGTCGACCCGGCGGTAGAGGACGTCGACCCGCGCCGGACCGCGCGTCGTCTTCATGTACACGACGTTGTCGCGCACGAAGAGGTCGCTGCCCTCGACCAGCTCGACCCCCATCCGGCGCGCTAAGAGCGTGTGTTCGAAGTAGGCGCTGTTGAAGACGCCCGGCGTGAGGATCGCGATCGTCGGCTCGAGCGCGTTGGAGGGCGCGGTGGCGAGCAGCGCCGAGCGCAGACGGCGCGGATAGTCGTCGACCGGCAGCGGATCGTAACCGGCGAACAGGCGTGGGAAGGCGCGCTTGAGCACGTCGCGGTTCTCGAGCACGTACGAGATGCCCGACGGCGTGCGGCAGTTGTCTTCGAGCACGAGGTAGTTGCCATCGGCGTCGCGGACGAGATCGATGCCCGAGACGTGGACGTAGGTGTCGCGCGGCGGTCGCACACCGATCGCCTCGGGCTCGAAGTGCTGCGACGAGTAGACCAGGTCGCGCGGGATGATCCCCTCGCGCAGCGCGCGCTGCTCGCCGTAGACGTCGCGCAGGAAGGCGTTGAGCGCCCGCACCCGTTGGGCGACCCCGCGCGAGATCGTCTCCCACTCGTCGGCGGCGATGATCCGGGGGATCAAGTCGAAGGGCAGGATCCGCTCGGTCCCCCGCGCGTCGGCGTAGACGGTGAAGGTCACCCCGCGCTGGAGGAGGACCGAGTTGACCGTCGTCACGCGGTGGCGGAAGTCGGCCGCCGAGATGCCCGCCAGGGTCGCGGCGAGGGTCGCGTAGTGCGCCCGGGGCCGGCCGTCGGCTGCTGCAAACTCGTCGAACGCCGGCGCCGGAGCGTACCGGTCGAGGATCGAGCGCATGGGAAGCTCGTTCCCAACGGCGACCCGGGGTCCGTTCGCCAGATGGCCTAAGCTGGCATCGAGCCCCCGCCGCGCCTTGTCGCCGGACGGAAGCGCGTGATAGAATCCCGGGGTTATCCCGGCGCCTTCCCGGTGCCAGGAACTCCCCGCTGCCCGGCCTCGCGCCGGGCCGCCGGCCCTGCCGGCGTCCAGAGAGGGCATCATGGCCACCGCCACCATCAACGACTACGAGATCACCTATATCCTCCGCCCGGGCCTCGAGGAAGCCGAGGTCGACGAGCGCGCGAACGCGATCGCCGAGGGCGTGAAGACCCGTGGCGGCGAGGTCGTCGGTGAGCTCGAGAAGCCGGGCAAGCGCCGGCTGGCGTACGAGATCGACGACGTCCGCGAAGGCTACTACATCACCATGCACTTCAAAGCGGACGCCGATCAGGCCAAGGAGCTGGATCGCCTGCTCCGCCTCAACGACGCCGTCCTGCGCCAGATCCTCATCCGCAAGGACGACTAAGTCCCAGAGTGCCAGACACCTGGCACGACGCGGAGCAACCATAACGCCGAGCGGGGCGCTGGCCCCGCCACACCCCGCCAGCTGCGCGAAGCAGAGCAGAGAGCAGCAGAAGGATACGAAGAGATGGCTGGCAGCTTCAATCGCATTACCCTCGTGGGCAACCTCGTCCGCGACCCCGAAATCCGCTACGTCGGCTCCGGCGCGGCGGTCACCAAGTTCACCCTGGCGGTGAACCGCCGGTCCAAACAACAAGAAGAGACCGACTTCGTCGACTGCGTCGCTTGGGACAAGCTCGCCGAGACCTGCAACACGTATCTCAAAAAGGGGATGTCGTGTCTGGTCGACGGCCGTCTCTCCATTCGCTCCTACGAGACGAAGGAAGGCGAGAAACGCAAAGCCGCCGAGGTCGTCGTCAACACGATGCAGATGCTCGACCGCCCCAACCGCGCCGGCGGCGACGGCGGTACCTACGAGCGTCCCCCACGTCCCGCCACAGCCGACGGCGCTCCTGCCGCTGCTAGTGGCGGCGGCGCGAACTACGAGGACAGCCTCGACGAGGAAGAGATTCCGTTCTAGCCGAGCTGCTCGGCTTTCACGGAATCGCGGCCTGCGATGGCGACGGTGTTGGAGCGGCTGCACGCGCGGCTCGGTGATGCGGATGAATCCGTCTATGGCCGGGCGCTGCGCGTCCTCGCCGCCGCTCTGCCCATCGATCGGCGGGTCGAGCTCACCGACGAGATGATCCGCGCCGCCGCGAACGGCGATGTCGCCCTCCTCGTGACGCTCCTCGCGCCGGAGGTTCCGGCAGAGCCAGATGAGCTCGAAGCGCTCGCGGAGCTCGAACTCGAGCCCGACCGCCGACTTCTCAGCGCCGACGAGGCCAGGCGGGAACTCGGCCTATAACGACCACTTGACGTTCGGACATCTCGCGGTAATGCGGATGCGATGCAACTCCGCTATGAACCGCGAGCCGTTCGTGCGCTCAAGCGCCTAGGTCCTCGCGACCGCCAGAACGTCGTCGCGGCGATAGAGACCTTTGCCCGTGGGGACGCTCCGAATGCCGACGTCAAGAAGCTCCACGCGATGAAGCCTGCGACATGGCGTCTTCGAGTCGGTGATTTTCGAGTGCTCTATCGACACATCCGAGGCGCTGTCGTTATCGTCGACCTGGACGACCGCAAGGACATTTACCGAAGGTGATCGAGCTCAGTTGGTCGCGTTGGTCGTGACGGACACCGGCCGCTACATCAACGTGAGTAGCAGGGCTATCGGCAGGGTCCCCGCCTTCCCGAGGTCGCGCTTGACAACGTATGGTGCCCTATAATCTTCGCTTGCCGATGAACGGAGGTTGCTCCAGGAGCTCGGGACGTATTTTCTACGACAGCTAGCGAATGCAATTCGTGAAACCGACGAGAAGACAGAAGAAGCTGTTGCGCTGAGCTTTATTGCAGAACTACCTCATAACCTAAGACTGACGTGGCCAGAGCCATGGCCGCCAGAAAAAATTGACGAATTGACGAAGATTGCTGAGAATTCGAATCAATTTGTCACTGTCTAAGTGTCAAAGTTGTCGACGATGAAGAACGTTCGCATGGGCCCGGTGTCTTGTGGCCGCGAAGTGAAACGGTGTCAGACGGTTGGTTCCTCGAATGCGACGCCAGATGGACGGGAGCGCATAGCCAGCAGATGCCGGGCTTTTCTTACACGAAAAGCGCCGGGCGATGCCGGCGCTTTAGCGTGGACGCGTTACCTGCGGTGAGCTACGGCGGATCGATGAGCAACGGCTCTTACATCGTTGCCGGGGACGCCAGGGGTTTGGTCTTGTCGACGACGTAGACCGAGAGTACGCGCGTGTGCGCCGTCCCGTTTTGCAGATAATGCGGCGTCAAGGGCGGCACGGAGAACGCGTCGCCGGGCTTGACGGCACGATCCGCGACGCCTTTCATCCCGAACGTACCGCCGCCATCGAGGATGTAGCCGACTTCGACGCCGGGATGGGTATGCGGGGCGACGAGGTAGCCGGGGTCGATGTCGACCTGCACTTGCAGAGTGACCATCGTGTCGCCGGGGAAGTCTTGGCGGTTGAGGACCGTGCGCGTGAAGCCCGCCCCTTGGGCCTGCACGCCGACTTCGGCGGCGAGGACTCCGCCCGCTGCGCACAACACGCAGGTCGTAAATTGCCGTCGTGAGAGCATGGTGATACCTCCTTCGGTCGCATTACCTTCGGACGGACTCGACCCGGCTCCCGTTCAGCGGCCGGGGACAAGCGATAGGTAGACCGCAGTGAACGGGACCGTGTTGTCGCCCGCGTGGGGATCGGCGGGCGTGGCGCCGCCGGAGGTTCTCGTTCGCAGCACGTAGGCTGCGTTGCCGAAGAGGCCACCGGGTCGGCGCAGCAACTCCCAATCGGCGGCGTGCGGCCACGGCGTCGCGGCGAGTCGTGACGTGTATGCGTGCAATGGCCCAAGTGGAAGTTCCGCGGCCGAGGCCAGCTGGGTGCGGTCGTCATACTGGTATGCGTGTTGCAGGTCGGTGCGTATCCACCGGCAGCTCGACACCTCGTGCGCGGTCGCGCACGCGTACGTCTCCGTCCCAGCAACCGCATACGACGCGCTCACGATGAGCCCGGACGGAAGAGCGTGCATGACGCCGGGGAGCGCCAAGCGCGTCCGAAACGTCGGGTCGAGCGCGTAGTCGGGCACCGAACGCCTCATCGAGCTCATCGCCATCTGCGACTGCCATACCCACGGGCGCGTCGGCCCAGTGAGTTGCTGCGAGACGATCAGCTTCGCTCCGAGCGAGTAGATCGAGAACCGGAACCAGAACGAGTTCGTCGGAACGAAAACGTGTCCGTCGGCGACGGTCGGGCCGGCGAAGTGCGGGACCTCGCCGATTGGGTCGTGCCACAGCAGCGCGAGCGTCCGTGCGTCGAACGCGTAGATCGCTGCCTTGGACGACGGGTCGTACTTGGTGAGAATCGCCCACACGATGCCGTTCGTCGTCCCGTTCGCGGTGATGGCCAGCATCCCACCGGGCATCGCGTTGAGGCAAAGCAGGTTCAGGTTGCACGCTGCCGCGAGCGGACCAGTCGCGCTCGCGATCCACGGGTGAGCCGGATCCTTGACGATGAACGTGCCGCTCGTCAAGTCGAGCGCGTACATCTTGAGGTAGTCTTTCTCGGCCCATTCGTAGACGTAGCCGAGCGTCGGCGTGACGCGCCAGAGCGTCGGTGAGCCGTGCAGGTGCGGTCCTTGGTTCCACGTCTGAAAGCGCAGGTGATTGTTAGGGTCGGGGGCGCGGTTGTTGACGCCGGCGAGAACCGGCTGCTGCAACGGGTCCAGCGCGCTGTTCACGACGTAAAAGTACGCGGTCTTCCCGCCCGCGATGACGCTGTTCGGACCGTCGACGACGAGTGGTCCGGCGGAACCGAGGTCGACGTCGTACTGCTCGTCTTGGAGTTGCTCCGGCGGAGCCCACGACGCGGCTACGCCGAAGGCGCCGGTAGTGCTTCGGAGCTTTACGATGCTGTCGCCGTACGACTGTTCGTTCTGGTCGTAGCGCCCGTTGCCGGTGAGCACGTAGACGTCGCCGGCACGATCGGCCGCCGGTCCAGCACCGCCTTGCCAGATACCGGCACCTTCGCCGACGCACGCCATCGTGAGCGCACCACCGTTTGGTACCCAGTCACCCCACGGCTCCAGCCGCCCGCCGGCGGGGTCGTAGCACACGAGCGGCGGTGGAGCGTTCGGATTGCGGATCGGATGCCCGGGGCCTTGCCAGTCCCAGGCGTGCGGTACGGTGTTGAACGCACCCGCATAGCTCAGATCGGCGGCGCGATAGCGAAGCATCCAGCCGTAGTATTGCGAGACGTTCTCGTTCTGTCGCGCGCTGAACGACGCGTAGATATACCCGTGATCGAGCAGTAGCGACGCGGTGTCGCTCTCATTTCGCGCAACGAAGTCGAGCGGCGTCGTGCCCGCGCGCTCTACGGAGCCGCGCAGCGCAACCGGCGGATGCACCACCCGCCCCGTCGCTAGATCGAGCTTGACCAGATAGTAGCGAACGTCGAGCGTCTTCTGAAGTGCGAGCTCGTCCTTGACGAAGAACGAGTTCCACGGGAATTGATTCGCGGTGCTGTAGAGGACGTCGATCGTACCCTTGCCGTCGCCATATTCGAGGACCGGCGTCGCGTTGATCCCGCGACCCCAGGGTCGCGCGTTCGGGTCCGGATCGCGAAGCGTTACGTGCCACACCAACCCGCCCTGCGGTGCGCTGGTGCGATCGTCGGCGTCGAACGCGTAGACCGAGTTGGAGCTCGTCGCGACGAAGGCGAGGTTGCGCGGCCCTGACGGCGTGGTCACGCCGTGGGCGTAGAGGATCTGCGTGTTGATGAATCCGTCGACGTACCGGTCCACGCGCTGTAACCGGCCGACGTTCGCGGGCGTCAACAGCGTCTCGTTTAGGTTCGCACCCGTCCGAAAGTTGTCGTTGTGTTGCGTCGGAACGACGACTTGCGCGAGGAGCGACGTCGGTATGGCGAGCAACGACGCGACGATCGTCGCCGAGGCCAGACCGCGCCGAACAAAACGATCCATGAGCCACCCCTTCAGGATACGCGTTGTCGCCGCCCTTCCTTCAGGAAAGCAGCGGGCCCTCTCCATACGGTGTGGGACGAGATCAGCGGCGCCACGCCGACGACGTTCCACTGCCCTGACGGAAATCGGTTTCGGGCCGTCGAGCCTCTGAGTAGCTAAACGTGGGCTCTGGCCGTATAATGAGATGGTGTTGAGTTCCCCATTCCGTCGAGCGCTCGTGCTGTTCCTCGCCGGTACGATGCTGCCATGTGTGGCGCGCGCCGCCACGAGCGAAGGATTGCCGGCGAGGGGTCCAATCGCTTCGTACCTGATGCCCGATCGTCAAGCTGAAATCGCCTTGGCGCGGAGCGCCGCCCCGCCATCGATCGCGGCGAATGCCACGGTGCTTGTGCTGACTTCCCACGGCTTCGAGACGGTGGTGAAAGGAACGAACGGCTTCGTGTGCCTCGTCGAGCGTTCTTGGACCGCGCCATTTGACGATACCGAGTTTTGGAATCCGAGAGAGCGCGGGCCCGATTGTTACAATCCTCCCGCGGCGCACACCGAGATACCGCAGCTGCTTCAGGAGACGCACTGGGCCCTGGCCGGACTCAGTCGGCAGCAAATGGCGGAAAGAACGAAAGCTGCCTTCGCCGATCACAGCTTTAAGCCCCCAGAGCCTGGTGCATTTGGCTTTATGCTCTCGAAGAAGGGACACCTGAACCATGCCCACGGACCATGGCGTCCCCACATGATGTTCTTCATTCCGCGAGACCAAGTCGCTAGTTGGGGTCCCGACGTGGACAATTCGCCGACTCAGGCCGTTGATCGCGGTCCTCTCTCGACGCTGGTTATGGTACCAGTGCTCACGTGGTCCGACGGATCGCCCGCGCCGCACTAAGGGCAGTGTTAGCCCTCGCGATCGGTGAGATGCTTTACGGTGACTACACGATGACGGAGAAAATGTAGTGGCCAAACTCAAAGCCGTCGCTTCCGGTACCTGACCGTGCCGAAACTCTTTAGCCCACGGACGCTTGGGGTGTTCGAGGACGCGTCAGCATCGATCCCTCTTCGTCAGATCGATCGAGTATTTGGGGGCGCGGGCCTTCGCCTGGGCAAAGATCCGGGTGGAGCCGGCGGAGATCGCCGAACGCAATTCCGCCGTTACGTTGCCGGCGTGGATCAGGATGATCCGCAACAGCTAGGTCGCCTCGGCGAGGCGCTCGGGGCTTTGATCGACGAAGTGGCGGCGTCGAAGCAAGAGTTCCTCGTGAAGGCCGCGGAGCGTGACGGCTTCCTTTTCGAAGGCGGCGTCTTTCAGCCGGCAGCGACTGCGCCGAGTTCATTCGCGGTGATGCGGCTCGAGGATTTGGCGTTCATCGATGACCGCGGTCGGCGGCTCTATCTCCTGGCAAACGAGAGCCCCACCGAGGCCATCGGTGGGGCAAAGGAGCTGGTCGAATCAGTCTGTCGGACCATCTTGCGCCTCATCGGTAAGCCGGCTCCTGGGAAAGCCGCTGACCTCGTCGATATCGCGACAGCGACGCTCAAGGCGCTCGAGCTACGCCAGCTGGTTCCTGTCGTTCCTAGTCTCGGTGAACTGCGAAAATGGAAAGCTCTTTCACCCCGTCATGCTCGACTCGCGATCGGCGCGGCCGTCACGTTCGCCGCCTTCGTTGCGGAAACATACGTGGAGCGAGCCGCGCCGAAAGTCCGTTGATGGCCCTCAGGCCAGGTCGTATCGGTCGAGGTTCATCACCTTGGTCCACGCGGCGACGAAGTCCTGAACGAACTTGTTCTTCGAATCGTTGCAGGCATAGACTTCTGCCAGCGCGCGGAGCTGGGAGTTCGACCCGAAGATGAGGTCGACGCGGGTGGCGCTCCACTTCACTGCGCCGGTCGCGCGATCGCTCCCTTCGAAGACTTCCTCCGCCCCCGAGGCTCGTTTCCAGGTCGTGCCCATGTCGAGCAGGTTGACGAAGAAGTCGTTGCTGAGCGTCCCCGGACGGTTCGTGAACACCCCATGTTTCGTGTGCCCGGCGTTCGCATCCAACGCGCGCATACCGCCGATCAGAACCGTCATTTCGGGGGCGGTCAGCGACATCAGTTGTGCGCGATCGATCAGCAGCTCCTCGGCGGAGACGCCATACGGGGCGGCCTTCAGATAGTTGCGGAAACCGTCCGCCAGCGGTTCGAGGACCGCGAACGAGGCGACGTCGGTCTTCTCTTGCGATGCGTCCGTGCGGCCCGGCGTGAAGGGAACCTTTACGTCGTGGCCCGCGCTCTTCGCCGCCTGCTCGACGGCGGCGCAGCCGCCCAGGACGATCAGGTCGGCAAGTGAGACTTGCTTTCCGCCCTTCTGCGCGGCGTTGAACTCCTTCTGAATCTGCCCGAGCTTCCCGAGGACGGTCGCCAACTGCGCGGGCTGGTTGACCTCCCAATCCTTTTGTGGTGCGAGGCGCAGGCGGGCGCCATTCGCCCCGCCGCGCTTGTCGGAGTTGCGGAAGGTCGCCGCGGACGCCCAGGCCGTCGCGACCAATTGCGAGACCGGGAGGCCGGACGCCAGAATCTTGGCTTTGAGCGCCGAGACGTCGGCGGCGTCGATCGGCTTGTGCGTCACGCTGGGCAGCGGATCTTGCCACAGCAGTTCTTCGGCCGGGACCAACGCGCCGAGGTAGCGCGAACGCGGACCCATGTCGCGGTGAGTCAGCTTGTACCACGCGCGCGCGAACGCGTCTGCGAGCTGATCCGGATGCTCGTGGTACCGCTTCGTAATCGGTGCGTACTTCGGATCCACGCGGAGCGCGAGATCGGTCGTGAGCATCATCGGCGCGTGGCGCTTCGAGGGATCGTGCGCGTCGGGAACCGTACCGTCGCCGGCGGAACCCTTCGGTTTCCACTGCGAGGCACCGGCCGGGCTCTTCGTCAACTCCCACTCGTATTTGAAGAGATTGTCGAGGTAGCCGTTGTCCCACTTCACCGGGTTCGACGTCCACGCACCTTCGAGTCCGCTGGTGATCGTCGCGTCGCCGCTACCGCTCCCAAAGCTGTTCTTCCAGCCCAGTCCCTGCTCTTCGATCGGTGCAGCTTCGGGCTCGGGCCCGACGTACTGCTTCGGATCGGCGGCACCATGGACTTTGCCGAACGTATGTCCGCCCGCGATGAGCGCAACCGTTTCCTCGTCGTTCATCGCCATGCGAGCGAACGTCTCTCGAATGTCGCGCGCCGATGCGAGCGGATCCGGGTTGCCGTTGGGCCCTTCCGGATTCACGTAGATCAAGCCCATCTGCACGGCCCCGAACGGGTCCCTGAGCACACGGTCGCCGGAATAGCGCTCGTCGCCCAGCCACGTGCTCTCGGTGCCCCAGTCGATGTCTTCTTCGGGCTCCCACACATCCACGCGCCCACCCGCGAAGCCGAACGTCCGGAACCCCATCGATTCGAGCGCACAGTTGCCGGCGAAGACCATCAGGTCGGCCCACGAAACCGTGTTGCCGTACTTCTGTTTGATCGGCCAGAGCAGTCTGCGCGCCTTGTCGAGGCTCGCGTTGTCCGGCCAACTGTTGAGCGGTGCAAAGCGCTGCGTGCCGGAGCCGGCGCCCCCGCGACCGTCGTGAATGCGGTAGGTGCCGGCACTATGCCAGGCCATGCGAATGAAGAGCGGCCCGTAATGACCGTAGTCGGCGGGCCACCAGGGCTGCGAGCGCGTCATCAGCGCGAAGAGGTCTTTCTTCAGCGCCGCCAGGTCGAGTTTCTTGAATTCCGCAGCGTAGCGAAACGTCGGACCCATCGGATCGGAGAGCGAAGAGTTCTGGTGGAGAACCTTGAGGTTCAACTGGCCGGGCCACCAGTCTCGATTCGTCATCATCCCGGCGTCCATGTGGGTGCCTCGAGGAGTCCCATGGACTACCGGGCAGCCACCATTTTTCCCGAGTTCCGATTCGAGCATATTCTCCTCCGACTTGCTTTGTGAGCCGTTCTCGCGTATAACTGAGTGTGAGAACCGATTTCACACCCGCGCCGGAGGCTCCTCCATCCCCAAGCCCGTCTCAAGCACCGCTCTAGGGCTCCCGCCGAACTACCGGACCGTCCTCGACGTCGTCGAGGAAGCCGGACCCGGCAGCCACGTGACCGCCCAAGAGATCTGGATGCGTGCCCGCGCGCTGCAGCCCCGGATCGGCTTCGCCACGGTGCACCGCGGGTTGATCCGGCTGCACGAGCTGGGCGCGGTGATGAAGATCGACGTCCCCGGCGAGGCCTCGGCCGTGTACGAGCCGGCAGCGAGTCCGCACGCCCATTTCCGCTGTGACGATTGCGGTGCGATCAGCGATCTCGAATACGCCGTGCCGGCGCAAACCGTCCGCCGGCTCGCCGAACGCCACGGCGTCGCGATCGAAGGCGAAGCGGTAACGTTCACCGGCCGCTGCGCGAGCTGCGGCTAGCGCTGAAGCCGACTTTCGCCGAGAAGATCGGCGAGAGTCCAGGCGGTTCCGGCGATCGCGAAGGTCTCGACGCATTCGGTCCAATTCGAGTGATTGTGCGGATCCGCAAGGAGCAGCGGTACCCACACGAGCAGCCCCAAGAGCACGATCATCGCAGTCAGTAGGCGCGTCGCAACCAATGCAAGTCGATTCGTGAGCAGTGCCACGGCCGCGAGAGCGAACGCGCCCGTCGTCGCAACCGCCCAAAAGAGCTGACTGGGCGGAATCCACTTCGGAACGAGATGAGCGGTCGCGTCAAGGTAGACCGCCTGTTCGGCAGCAAACGAGCCGACACAGAGGCCGAGAAGGATGCGGCCGATCCGCTGAAGGGTTGCCGGTGCCAATGCTGATGACCAGCGCGCGTAGACGATCGCCGGTCCGGTCATGAGCGAGAGCTGCTCGAAGAAGTTGCCCCAGCTATTGTAGACCTGCGGTGCGGCGACGATTCCCGGCACGCACCGCAACGTGAAGACGAGATACAGCACGCCGAGGAGGGCTGCACTCACCTTCGCCGTCCGACGGAACTGAATCCCAGCGCCGCCGAAGATCTGCGCGGCAGCCGCGGCATACCCAAAGACCGTGCCGTCGTGCCAGACCAGCGCGATGATGCCAAAACCCAAAGCCGCCACTCCAAACACGTGACGACCGAGATCCGAACTCCGCGCTGTGCGAGTGCCCACTCAGCGAATTGTACAGTATGTTGCAGTGCAAAAGGGGGCCACCGACCCGGGCTGACGAAGCGTTCGCGTATGGGGTACGTTCAGCGCCGCTTTGCAGTGGCGCTCTTGGTCGTGCTTGCAGCGCTTTGCGCGTGCGGAGGGGGAAGCGGCTCGGTTCCGGGCGTCGCCGTTAACGGGACGCCGGCCGCGCACGCCGCTTCCCTACGGGCCTTGGCCATGCAGGTGACGATCCCGGCAACGATGAGTGCGAGCGCAGCAGGCGCGCGCCGGTCCCAGTATTTGTCAGCTTCGACCAACGGCATTCTCGCGCAAACGTACATTTCGCCGCAGGCCTCCAACCCGACGGTCACGGGCAGCAGCGCGACCGACGTCTCTGCCGGGTCGCCGGCCTGCACGACCGCACCCTCGGGCACGCGGAGTTGTACCATCAGCGTGCCTGCGCCGGTCGGCACCGACGACATCGTGATCACCGCGTACGCGGTCGCGCCGGTCGGGGGAAGCTTCCCCGCAGGTTCCGCGACGCTTTCGGTAGGCACGCTTCGCGTCCAAACGATGCCGGCAAACGGGACGGCGACGCTGAACGTCTCGCTGGGCGGCGTGATTGCGAGCATCCAGACCACGCCTGCATCGAACTCGCCGATCGTTACCGCGACCTATACGCTAACGCTCGCTGCGTTGGATGCCGGCGGTAATACGATCGTCGCCGGGTCGTCCGATCCCTACGCGAATCCGCTGCAGCTGACGGTGAGCGAGACCGGTGGCACCGGATACACCTTCGTGTCGCTGGACGGCGGTACGACGCAAAGCGCGTCGGTCACGGTGACGCAGAGCTCGCAGATCGTCACCGTCGTCTTTGCCGGAGGCGCGCCGAGCGCTTACGGTGCCACCGTCACCGCTACGGCAGCAAACGCTTCGAGCGTCACGCCACTCACGCTGACGCCGCCGTCGGCGGGGTCGTACACCCAGTTCTATCCATCTCCGAGCTACGATGCGGAAAATATCACGGCCGGACCGGATGGGAACCTCTGGGTCACCAATTACTCCGACGAGATCTCGAGCGTTACGACCAACGGCGTGATCACGCCGTACTCGGTGCAAGCCTCGGGCGTCGTGCCGATGTCGATAACGGTCGGCTCGGATCACAACCTGTGGTTCACGGAGCGGATCGGTAACGCAATCGCAACGATGACGACGGCCGGCGTCGTGACGGCGACCTATCCCGTCCCGACCGCATCGAGTTGGCCCTACGGGATCACGAGCGGCCCGGACGGCAACATTTGGTTCACCGAGTGGCGTGGCAACCGCATCGGCACCGTCAACGTCTCGACGGGCGTCGTGACCGAGTTCAGCACGTTGCCGACCGGCGGCAGTCAGCCCGATGCGATCGTCGCCGGTCCCGATGGTAATCTGTATTTCACCGAAAACGGCAATCCCGCCAACAAGATCGGCCGCATGTCGACGGCGGGCGTGCTGCTCAATGAATATCCCGTTCCTTCGCCGACCAGCAATCCGAACGGGATCGTCCTCGGCCCCGACGGTAAGCTGTGGTTTGCCGAGGGCGGGAGCGGCAAGATCGGGGTCGTTACGACTGGCGGCACATTTACGGAGTACCCGGTGCCGACGGCCTCCAGCCAGCCACAGGGCATCACCGTCGGTGGCGACGGCAACATCTGGTTCACCGAGGAGAGCGCGAACAAGATCGGGTCGATCACGACGGGCGGTGTGTTTCACGAATACGGCTTGCCGGGCGATTCGTCACCGATGGGCATCACCGCGGGACCCGACGGATACCTCTGGTACGTCAACTACAGCAGCGGAAGAATCGGGATGATGGCGCCGTAGGTCAGCGCGTCGTGCCCAGCATTAACTCGATCATAATGTTGCGGTGAGGTCACGACGTCGAAAGGCAATCGAATGGGGAGCGGAATACTCCCCGACCATGATCGCCTCTGACAATGCGCGCGACTTCGCACTGAGCCGACGCGAACTGCTCGTCGCCGCCGGCATCACCGCGGCTGCGGTATCGTTCCTCGGTACCGGAGAAGCTGAGGCTGCGCTTCCCGTCCATCGCTCGCCCGAGCGTGTCATGGCGCCGCCCGTGCACGGGCTTCATCTGCAGTTCGGTGCGGATGCCTCGTCGGAGGTCGTGGTGTCCTGGCACACGCTGCAGTCCGTTCGCCGCCCGCGTGTCCTGCTCGGGCGTCCGGACGGCAAACTCGAGCGAAGCGTCGACGCCGAAGAGGTCAGCTACACCGATGCAAAGTCGGGTCAGACCGTCTATGCATATCACGCCAGGCTGAAGGGACTGCAGCCCGGCTCCGGCTATCTGTATGCGGCCCTTCACGATGGCGCGGAGCCGGAGTTCGGGACGTTCCGCACCGTGCCGCGTGGGCGCTCGCCGCTGACGTTCACGAGTTTCGGCGATCAGGGCACGCCGACGCTCGGCAAGCGGTATGTGCCGCCGCCGGACGTCACGATCCCGAATCCGCCGTTCGTCAATGACAATCTCGGTTCGCCGGCCGCGGGGGACACTACGCTCGGGGTCGAGCGGCTGCGACCGTCGTTTCATCTCTTCAACGGGGACCTCTGTTACGCTAACCTCGCCGCCGACCGCGTGCGTACCTGGTGGGACTTCTGGGCGAACAACAGCCGGAGCGCTCGCAACCGCCCGTGGATGCCCTCAGCCGGCAACCATGAAAACGAGCTGGGTAACGGGCCGATCGGCTACCGCGCGTATCAGACGTACTTCTCGCTGCCGGCGGCCGGCGGGCAGACGAGCGTAACGCGCGGGCTCTGGTATGCCTTCACGGCCGGCTCGATGCGCGTCATCAGCATCGCGAACGACGACATCATCTACCAGGACGGCGGCAATTCTTACGTCCGCGGGTATTCGGCCGGCGCGCAGAAGGCGTGGTTGGAGCGAGAATTGGCCGCGGCGCGCCGCGACCGCGGTGTCGACTGGGTCGTCGTCTGCATGCATCAGGTCGCCATCTCCACGGCCGACAAGTTCAACGGGGCCGACCTCGGGATTCGGCAGGAGTGGCTGCCGCTGTTCGACCAGTACGGTGTCGACCTCGTCGTGTGCGGACACGAGCATCATTACGAACGGTCGCATCCGCTGCGCGGCCAGCAAACCAACGCGACGCTCACCCCGATCCCGGCGGCGACCGCGACCGACGTGATCGACACGACCAAGGGCACCGTCCACATGGTCATCGGCGGTGGCGGGACCTCGCTGCCCTCGAACCAGCTGTTCTTCGATCCACCGGCCTGCCGCGTCATCACCGCCGTCGGTGCACCCGATGCGGTCACCGGCAAGCGCCCCCCGATCTACGTGAAAGAGGACGCGCCGTGGTCGGCCGTGCGCAATGCCGCGCACTCATACGGTTTTGCCGCCTTCAGCCTCGATCCGGGATCGCACCCCGGCGGCTACACCACCATGACGGTCACGTATTACGACGTGGTCGGGACCGACGGACAGTTGGCGCCGTTTGAAACGTTCACGTTGCGCCGTCCGCGCCGCGACTAGGCCTGCGCACGCGGCCTGACCCGCGGCGCAGGGGTTGCCGCCGGCCGGTGACGAATCGTCGCTGACCCGGAGGTTGCATGAAGCGACGGTCGTTGGGCATCGTCATCGCCGCCGTTCTGGCGACATGTTTCGTGGGGACCACGGCGGTAAGCGCCGCCGACGTGCGGGCGCACGCGGAAGCGGTAGCGCACAACGCTCGAGGTCTCGCGTATCTCCACGCGAAGAGCTATTATGCGGCGATTGCCCAGTTCGAGGCCGCAATCGATCTCGATCCCCAGTATGTGGCGGCGTACTACGATCGGGGCCTGGCCTACGAAGCGCTCGGGGGGTTCGAGAATGCTTTGCGGAGCTATAACGAGGTCGTTCGGCTCAACCCTGGAGATGCTGACGGCTTCGCCCGGCGGTGCTTCGCGCGGACCGTCCTCGCGAATCACCTCCCCGATGCACTCTCCGACTGCAACGAGTCGCTGCGCCTTCGGCCCGGGGACGAAGCCACGCTGCGCATTCGGTCCTTCACGTACCTCAAGCTGAACCAGACAGAGCACGCCATCGACGATGCCGACGCCGCACTCTCTCTCGATCCGAGCGATCCCGACGTGATGTTCCTGCGAGGCATCGCTCGGCGCAGGCTGGGCCAGAGCGCATCGGCCGAGGCCGACCTCTCCGCCGCCAAGCGCATCAATTCGGCAGTTCAGAGCCAATATTTCGAATACAATCTGTGGGACGCCGGGCGCGTCGACGGCGTGGATTTTGCGAACTTCACGTACCCGAGGACGTGCGCCGGGGGTGTCGCAACGGCGCCCGTGCAAAACGCATACTACTCGCACGAGTTCAAGGACATGGGGTCCGGCGTCGACATCTCCATCGAAAAGGTCATCAGCGGTCCGTTACGGGCCGACGGTTCCGTTCAAGCCGCCATCCTGATGGAGTGCAGCTTCCCGGTCGGCGCTCATTGGGCGTTCTATCTGTTCGACGTCCGTGGCTCTCGAGCGACGTTCATCGCCCGGATCGCCGACCACGACAGCGACGATGACACCGAGCTTCCGAGCGTCACGATCGGCGACCACCTGTTGCACGTCTCGCAGTGCGACGGCGGCCGACCTGAGAACCCATGCAGCTCCCATCGGACGACGTCCTATCGTCTCAGCGGTTCGAAGCTCGAACCGGTCTCGTCAGTCGTTCGCCCGACGCCCTCGGACGACTAGCTACTCGCCCGCGTGAGGAGGTGTATCGCGATGCGATTTCATGTGGTCACGATCGGCGCGCTGCTCCTGGCAGCGGGGGCCGCATCCTTGTCGGGTTGTGGTGCGACGACTGCGCCGCCGGCTTCGAGGCCCGCGCCGAGCTCGACGATCAGCTTCTCCACCACCGTCACCAGCATCAGCGATTCTGGTACGGGCTCCCTGCGGGCGGCGATTCAATCCGTGAACGCGCAAGCCCCGGGTACGTACTCGGCCATAACCTTCCAAGTGAACGGCACGATAACGCTTGCTTCGAGCCTGCCCCCCATCAGCGAGAAGGTCAAGCTCGACGCGACGACGGCGCCGACCTACGCGGGAACCGCTCCGGTGGTGGAAGTCAACGCCAACCAGAACGGTGGTCTGATATTCGCTACCGGGTCGGCCGGCTCGCAGCTTCTCGGCCTCGCCGTGGACAACGCGAGCGGGAATGGCGTGACGCTCAATGCGGGTTCGATCACCTTGAATGGCAATTACATTGGGTTGAACCTCGCCGGCGCCGCATCCGGCAACGCCGGCGACGGCGTCTACGTGTCGTCGACCTCCTCGAACAACGTGATCGGCTTGAACGCTTCCGGAGCATCCGGCGTCGTGGCGAACGTCATCTCCGGCAACGCGGGCAACGGTTTGAGTCTCCACGGATCTTCCGGAAACGTCGTCGCCGCCAACCGCATCGGCACCAACGCCGCCGGCGCGGCCGCGATCGGCAACGCCGGGAACGGTATTTGGGTAACGGCGGGCTCCAATTACAATGAAATCGGCGGCACGGCGTTCGTCGACGCCGCCACGGGAGCCACCAATAACCCGACCGGCAATAAAGGGACCGTCACGCCGGTCTTCGTCGTTCCCCCGCTCGGCAATCTCGTATCCGGCAACGGTCAGGCCGGGATTCTGATCGACACGAACTCGCAGAGCAACGCGTTGAACGGGAACTTCATCGGAACGACGGCGAACGGCGATGCAGCTCTTGGAAACGCAACCGACGGCGTGTGGATAAATGGCGCCCCGAACAACGCACTCGTCGGCTGCCAATTCTTCAACAACCCCTTCGTCTACTACAACGTCGTTGACGGGAACGGCGCAAACGGCCTCCACATCACGAGCGCGAGCCAGACGACCGTTCAGGGCAATTTCTTCGGCATCAGTGCCAACAACGCGACCGCAGTGAAAAATGTCGGGGACGGAATTCTCGTTGACGGCTCGTCGAGCAGTACCCTGGTCGGCGGCGTGATTCCGCTCGGAAACGTTGCCGCCGGCAATGGGCTCAACGGCATCGAGGTCACCGGCACCAGTTCGGGATTCGTCTCATTCAATACGTTCGCCGGGCTGCAAGCCTTCGGCGCGGCGGTGCCGAACGGCAACGACGGCATACTCGTCTCCGCCACCGGCGGCAATCAGACGCTCCAAACGAACGTCGTGTCCGGCAATCTGAACAACGGCATCGAACTGGCCGGGAGCGCCTCGGGGGTCACCATCGAGCCCAACATGGTGGGCGTGAATACGATCGGCATGGCCGCCCTGCCGAACGGCAACGACGGAATTCTCATCGGCGGCACCGCGCATGGGAACGTCATCGGCGGCTACACCCTCTCGGTGATCCCGCAGAACACGATCTCCGGGAATGCCGGCTACGGCATCGCCATCATCGGTCAGGCCTACGGCAATCAGATCATCAACAGCTTCATCGGAACGAACGTCGCCGGCGAAGCTGCCGTGGCGGCACCCTCGTATCAAGGAAATAAGCTGGGCGGCGTGTACATCGGGGGCTCGTCGACGAACGATCTCATCGGCGGCCCCGGCACCAATCCCTCGCAACCGCAGCGCAACGTCATCAGCGGAAATTCGGGCAACGGGGTGACCTTGGCGGCTGGCACGAGCTTCATCCAAGTCGTCGGCAACTTGGTCGGCGTGGACCGTACCGACACGAACCTGCTGTCCAACTTGGGTGTTGCGATCTACGTCGATCCAGCCAGCACGTCCGATACGGTCACCGGCAACGTCACGGTCCCGATGTAGCGCTAGGCGCTCGCGCTGCCGAGTTTCGCGTTGAGGAGCGTCGCCAGCGACTGCCAATGGCGCTCGGCTGCCGCTGCATCGTAGACCGGCGTGTCGCGGAACACCCAGCCGTGCTTCGCCGGGTACGTTTCAATCGTGTGATCGACGCCGGCCGTTGTAAGCGCTGCCTCGAGCCGTGCCTTCATGTCGTCGGGGAAGGACTGATCCTCGATCGCGCCGGCGACATAGACGCGTGCCTTCATCTTCGGAGCGAGGAGGTGCGGGCTGTGCGGATCGTCGGTTGCGAGCCGGCCGCCGTGATACGAGGCCGTCGCGACAATTTCATCGGGGTACGTGCCCGCCGCCGTCAGCGACATGAAGCCACCCAAGCAGTAGCCGGTGGTCGCGATCGGACCGGGCTTCACGTCGGGTTGTGCGTGGAGGTAATCGAGGAACGCGCGTGTGTCGGACATGATGTTCGCCGGCGTCGCGAGCGCGAAGTACTTCTCCATGAGGACCTTGCGTTTGTCGGGATCGCTGAACACCGTGTGCGGATCCATCGGCTCGTACGGTCCGGACCGGTAGAACAGATCCGGCAGCAGGACGAAATAGCCGAGAGTGGCGAGCCGCTCACCGAGTTCGAGCAGTGCCGGCCGGATGCCCAGACCATCCATGTACACGAGCACGGCGGGCCAAGGTCCCTTGCCCGCGGGCCGATACACGTAGGCTCGGCAGGCCCCGTCCTTGGTGGCGATCTCAATCTGCATGCGGCGCGGGCTTCGCTACGGTGCCGGCGGCTCCCGCGGCCGGCCAGCCGGCGGAGGCCCGGGGTGGCACCCCGACGGGCTCTCACGTTTTATAGCAGGTGTGAACTCTTCAACTGAACGGGCGGTCCTGGCCGGCGGCTGTTTCTGGGGTGTCCAGGACCTGATCCGCAAGCTCCCGGGCGTGCTCGCCACCCGCGTAGGATACACCGGCGGCGACGTCGCGAACGCGACCTATCGGAATCACGGCACCCACGCCGAGGCCATCGAGATCGTCTTTGACCCGAGCCGGATCACCTACCGCGATCTGCTCGAATTCTTCTTCCAAATTCACGATCCGACGACCCTGAATCGTCAAGGCAACGACCGCGGGCCGAGCTACCGCTCTGCCATCTATTACACGACGGACGAGCAGCGTCGAGTCGCCGAGGATACCATCGCCGACGTGAACGCCTCGGGTCTGTGGCCCGGCAAGGTCGTCACGGAAGTCGTCCCGGCATCCGCGTTTTGGGAGGCCGAGCCCGAGCATCAAGACTACTTGGAGCGCATCCCAAACGGCTACACCTGCCACTTCGTCCGGCCAAATTGGAAGGTCCCCCATCGGGCGAGCGCACAACGCACCGGCTGAATCGTTAGCGCGGATCCCGATTCGGGCTCGCGACCGCGGCGCCGCTGGCTGTTGCCAGCGGCGTCGGAAACCCGTGACGGGGCGCCCAGCGTGCCCTTTCTCGTGCGTCAATGGCATCCGGAACAGCCGTCGGTAAAGGTCCCGGCGTCGCGCCGATGGACGGATTCTGCCACGCCGAACCATCCGCGAAGTGCGCGCTCACGACGGCGCAGTCACGGGGATCGTCAAGCGAAAAGTACAGCTGTTCTCGACTTGTGTTTTCGGGTGCAGCGAAAGCGTACAATGCGAGAATTGCAATTGGTTCGAGCGACTCATCTTGCGCCATAACGGGCCCGAAGTTCGACCGACGGCACGAGCTGCCGCAGAAGACGAGGCGTCATCGCGGCCAGCGGGGCGTTGGTCGCTCGATAGGACCCCTTCGAGCGCTGAGTTCGTTGGCCTCCCGGGACCGACCGGATGCTCGGGAACAGTTTCGGCCATTGGGCGGCAGGGTACGCTAAGCGCTGCACCACCCGGTCGACCATATTCGATGGATCGCCCACATCGAAGATGGAGAGAGGGTGTCTGAAGTCAACATTCTCCTCGTCGAGGATGACGAAGTAGACGTCAAGGCGGTCAAACGTGCCCTGCGGGACCTGAAGATCGCCAACCCAGTTGTGCGCGCGGCCGATGGCGTCGATGCCTTAGCGATGCTGCGCGGCGTTAACGGCCGAGAGCGCTTGAAGCGCCCGTACTTGATCCTGCTCGATCTCAATATGCCTCGCATGGGCGGCTTGGAATTTCTCGCCGAACTACGCAGCGATCCAGAGCTACGACGCTCGATCGTCTTCGTCATGACCACCTCGGCAGCCGAAGAGGACCGCTTCCGCGCCTACGACAGCCATGTCTCTGGCTATGTACTCAAGCATGGCCCGGCCAGCTCGTTTATCGATGCGCTGACGATGCTGGAGCATTACTGGCGGGTCATTGAGTTCCCGGATTAGCGAAGATGCCGGTCATCACGCTGCTCGTCATCGATGACGATGAGGTGGACCGGAAAACGGTTGCCCGTTCCCTGAAGACGTTGGGAACGAGCTACGAGATGCTGGAAGCTCGCGACGGCCACCGAGGCGTAGAGCTGGCTCGGTCCCACCGAGTCGACTGCATTCTGCTGGATTACAATCTCCCGGACATGAGTGGACTCGATGTGCTGGCCGAGCTACGTGATCACTTAGGCGTTAGCGCTCCGGTGGTCATGCTGACCGGTTCGGGCAATGAGTCCGTTGCCGTCGAGGCCATGAAGGGTGGAGCGCATGACTACGTGACGAAGGCGCAGCTGGGTCCCGACGCGCTTTCCCGCGCCATCGTCAACGCCATCGAGAAGAATTCACTCCAGCGAAAGTTTGCGGAGGCGCAGAACAAACTCGAGCACCTCGCGCTCTATGACGTGCTGACTGGTCTTGGAAACCGCAATCTCTTCAACCTTGAGCTCGCGCGCACGATAGCCGTCTCGCGCCGGAAGAACCGGACGCCGTTCCCCGTGCTGATGATGGATCTCGATAAGTTCAAGGCGGCGAACGACACATTCGGGCACGAAGCCGGCGATGCGATCCTAGCGTCCGTCGGGTCTCGCTTGCGGGGGATCTCGCGTGCCGCGGATTCGTATTTCCGGGTTGGCGGGGATGAGTTCACCGCGATCCTCGATCCAGGGTCCGCAGGAGATGTGGCTGCACGCCGCATCATCGAGGTGATCCTGCAACCGGTCTCTTTCGGCTCGCATACCTTGGATGTCGCGGTCAGCATCGGTCTTGCGCACTATCCCACCAATGGCGAGACCACCGAGGATCTTGTCCGCGCGGCTGACGCCGCGATGTATGAGGCGAAGAAGCTCAACCTCGGCTGGGCGGCTGCTGCGGATATCCGCTTACCGCTGACCTAAACATGATTGCTCAGGATCGGGTCGGCGGCGTCTCCATTCGCACCAACATCTGGCGGTTGGCCGGCGTGGCCTGTGCTGCGCTGCTGGCGCTCAGTGTGCTGGTGGCGTGGAATCTCGAGCGCAGCCGTGAAGCTAACGGATGGGTGGTGCATACCGAGAAGGTGCTCCGGAGCCTTGGCAATTACACCAGGGAGATCGTCGACGCCGAAGCAGGTCAGCGTGGCTTTCTGCTCACGCGGCAAGCCGTGTATTTGGCTCCCTACCAGCGTGTGCTGGCCGACCACAACCAGAGGTTCGAAAAGCTGCACGCGTTGGTTACGGACGAACCCGAGCGAATCAAGTTGGCGCGACTTGCCGCGATCATGGACATAAAACTCGACGAGCTTGGACTGACGATTCACCTCGCGAAGAGCGGGAACGCAGCTGGGGCGCTCGCAGTCGTGCGGGAGGGACGCGGCCGCCGTTATACCGTGGCATTCCAACGCCTGAGCCGGGAGATCGCCAATGACGAAACGACCGCGTTAGCGGGGCGCGACGCCGCCGCCGCGAGGGAGAGCGCCAACCTCCTGCTCGCCGTCGTGGCCGGAGCGATTCTGATCGCCCTGCTGATCGTCGGCGCAGCCGCACGGACGATTACGAAGATCGTTGGCCCTCTGCGCGATCTCCTACGTGGGATCGCGTCGCTCGCCGGCGACGATCTTGGAGCGCGGCGGGTGGAGGTGCGATCGCACGATGAATTCGGCAGGGTGGCGAGCGCCTTCAATGCGATGGCAGACAATCTGCTCGCATCAAAGCAGGCTCGCATCCGTGTCGAAGCCGAGCTTCGGCGCAGCAATGCGGATTTGGATGATTTCGCCTATAGCGCTTCCCACGATCTCAAGGCTCCACTCCGTAGTATACGCAGTCTAGCGGAGTGGATCACCGAGGATGTCAAAGGCACGGCGAGCGACGAAACCATCGAAAACCTCGGGCTCCTCGCGAACCGGACGGAGCGACTCGAGCTGCTCTTGCAATCCTTGCTGCAATATGCGCGGGTCGGACGGTCCGGAGGGGCGGAGGAAGACATTGTTGGGTCTCGCTTGACCGAGGAGATCGCCGGCTATCTCACCCTCGGCGAGGGGTTCACCGTGACGTGTCGCGGGGAGATCCCCGTCATCCGTACCGACAAAGCCCCATTGGAACAAGTCCTCCGCAATCTCATCGGGAACGGGCTGAAACACCACGACCGCGGAACCGGCAGCGTCGTCGTAAGCGCGCAAGATCTCGGCGATCGGCTCGAATTCCGCGTGGAAGATGATGGGCCAGGCATCCCAGCCCAGTTCCATCAGCGCATCTTCCAAATGTTCCAAACGCTTCGGCCGAGAGATGAAGTCGAGGGCAGCGGCATGGGCTTGGCCATCGTCAAGAAATCCGTCGAGGGCCATGGCGGCACCATACGCGTCGAGAGCGCCCCTCCAGCCCGAGGAACCTCTTTCATTTTCACCTGGGAGAATCATCGGTAGCCGGCAAGTCAGCGACCGCCGTGACGACAAGATGAAAGCGTTGACGCCACCGCATAGCGGTAATGACTCCACATCAACCTATACCGATTGATTCCATACGTCCGACGATACGGGACGCCGGGAAGCACTGCGTCCGTAGAACTACGTACTTCGGAGGCCGCCCAGCCGCGACCATGGAAGTTCCGTGGCCTCGTGAGTAGAGCGCGCCGCTCAGGCGCTGAGCGTGAGGAGGGATGTCGAGCGCGTCCGCACGCGCGAACGTATGTTCGGCAGTGCCGCTGGAGTATCGAGCGCGGGACATTCGCTTATCGCCGCTTAATGTCGGCGCTATCGCGTCTTAACGTGGGCGCGCTGTAGTGATCCGTGTCTTCGATATCAATTCGCCGCTCTTTCGGGGAGGTCGGTCTTGCGCAATCGTCTCATGGCAGCGGGCCTGCTGCTCGCCCTGGTCTGCGGGTGTTCCGGTGGTGGCTCGGGTTCTGCAATGTCGAACGCCGTTGCTCGGACAACCGCACCTCAGGCCGTCGTTTCGCAGGCGAGCACGAACGTGGTCGCTAACCCGGGTTTCGAAACCGGCGCGCTCTCACCGTGGACGTCGTGCGGAAGCGTGAACGATGCGGCGGTCTCGACTGCGCAGGTCCATAGTGGCAGTTACAGCGCGCTGATCGGTACGACGACGACGCCGGAAGTCAACGGTACCGCCGGACTCTGCCAAACCGTCACCGTGCCGGCCGCCGCCACGCTGACCTTCTGGGTCTATGAGGGCACGACGGACACGATCACCTACGTCGACCAAGAAGCGGACATCCTGAGCACGAGCGGTGCACAGCTCGTCCAGCTGTATGCCGAAGCGAAATCGACCGGCGGCTGGGTGGAGAAGACGTTTAGCTTGAGCGCGTACGCCGGGCAGACCGTGCAGCTGTATTTCGGCGTCAAAGGAAACGGCTACTCCAAAGACTACGTGTACGAGTACCTCGACGACGTGTCGCTGACCGGGTCCAGTGCAACCTCCGCGCCAACTGCTACGCCGACATCAGCTCCGACCGCAACGCCGACTGCGACCCCAACCGCGACTCCGACGGTCGCGCCGACGAGCGCACCGTTCGCGTGCAACAACACCCAGTTTCTCACCGACCAAAGCGAATTCGCTGCCGGCACGATCAGCGCCGATCAACTGGTCGACATCTGCGGGAGCGTAACCCAGGTCCTGGCAAAAAAGACGACCAGCAGTGGCACCCATGGCTATTTCTACGTCGCGATGCCGTCCGGGTATCAGATCGAGATCGTCTCGAATCTCGACGCGATGGCGGAGGCTTCGACTGACGATCCACCCACGACATGGCCGTGGGTCGCGGTCGGTGACTATGTGTACGTCCAGGGGCGCTACTACTACGACAGCTCCTCGAGCCAGGGCGTCGACTGGACCGAGGACGACACCGACAGCTCGTGGGAGCATACCGGCTACGTAGCGGTTTGCAACTCTTCTGGGACGAGCTGCTCGAAGTACTGGTAGCGAGCTAGCTCCGTGACGCAGCGCGATAGAACGAGATCGTGTCGCCGAGGCCGCGCTCGAATGGCGTCGCGTCATTCCAGAAGCGGCCGGCGAACTTCGACGAATCGACCAGGTACGGGCGATCCCACTGAAACCGCATCTCGCCGATCTCGCGAATTTCTTTGCTCAACAAGCCGATAAGCGGCGCCAGGGCGGGAGGCAGGACGGTGACCCGAGGAGGGACGCCGATCAGGCCCGCGGCCAGCGCCAAGACGTCGCGCAACGTTTGCGTTGGTGCGTTTGGTACGTGCCAGGCTTGGCCGTAGGCATCATCCGGCGCGTCGGCAAGCGTGACGAGCGCACGCGCAACGTCGGGCACGTAGGCGAAGTCGTGAGGGTTTCCAGGGAAATACGGTGAGAGTGCGGGCTTGCCAGCCAGCAAGCGTGCCACGCCGAAGGCCGAGATGACCGACGTCGCGACGTCGGGCCCATAGAAGTCGGATGCTCGAACGGCGACCGCGCGCACGCGACCTGCGTCGTGCGCCGATTTCCAGAGCTTCGTGATCGCCGCCCGGAGCGCGGGCTTGCGTCCATAGGTCGTCAGCGGCATATCTTCGGTGAGCGGCCTGGTTTGCGGCCCGTACATGTAGAGGTTGTCCGCAAAAATCAGTCTGGCGCCCGAAGCCGAGCATCCGTCGATCAGATTGGTCATCGTCTGTGGCCAAACCCGTGCCCACAGAGCCGAATCATAGGGGAGGCCGATGCAGCAGACAACCGCATCCAACCCCGCGCAGGCTCGGATCGTCGCTTCCCGGTCCGTCAGATCGGCCGCCAGGAAGGTGCAGCCCTCAGGAATTTCTGCCGGCTCGTGCCGCTGCACGATCCGCACGGCGTCGCCGCGTTTCGCAAGCATGGACGCCGTCGAGCGCCCAACAGCGCCGTAGCCGATCACGCTGATGTGTCGCATCTCCACAACCCTCCGCGAAGGCATCGTAACACACAGGAAGCCGGCGCCGAGCAGGATGGCCGGGTGGCGTTCGGGGAAGTCGCGCGCATGAGTCGCCTGTCGCGGTCACGGTTCCTGTCGCTGGCCGCCGCGGCGACAGTGGCGCCGTATGTCGAGTGGGTGCGCCCCGCCCTGGCCCAAGCGGCGCCATCGAAGCTCACCGACATCGAGCACATCGTGATCTTGATGCAGGAGAACCGGTCGTTCGACCACTACTTCGGCACGCTGTCGGGCGTACGCGGCTTCGATGACGCTCATCCCTTGCTGCTCCCGGATGGTCGCCCGGTCTTCTATCAGCCGGACCGGCTTACGCGCGACGGCTACGTCTTGCCGCTCCATCTCGACACGAAGACGACCAGCGCGCAACGACTGCACGACCTCAGTCACGCTTGGAGCATCCTGCACGAATCGTGGAACGGCGGTCGTCTGAACAACTGGGTTGGCGCGCACCGGGAGAGCAACGGCGGGAGCGGGCCGCTGACGATGGGCTACTACACCCGCGACGATCTGCCGTTCCACTATGCGCTGGCGGACGCATTCACGATCTGCGACGGGTACCACTGCGCGCTGATGGGGCCGACGAACCCCAACCGCTACTACGGGATGTCCGCCTGGATCGATCCCGAGGGCAAGAACGGCGGACCGGCGACCAACAACAGCGGCAAACGATACACGTGGGAGACCTATCCCGAGCGCCTCGAACGCGCCGGCGTCTCGTGGCGCATCTATCGTCCCGAGATCACTTTCGAGTATCCGGTCGGGCTCGACGTGATCATGAACTTCGCCGCATTTCAAGATGCGCACCGGAACTCGTCCCTCTATGAGAACGCCGCCAAGGAGCGCTCGGTCGACACGCTGCTGCAGGACATTCGGACGGGGAATCTGCCTCAGGTCACCTGGATCGTCCCGCCTTACGATGTCTGCGAACATCCGGACATGCTGCCGGCTGCGGGCGAGAACTATTTGCGCCGGATCCTCGAGGCGTTCTGGTCGAACCCGACGGTCTGGTCGCGCACGGCGTTCGTCCTCGTCTATGACGAGAACGACGGGCTCTTCGATCACGTGGTCCCGCCGACGCCGCCCCCCGGGGCTCCCGGTGAGTTCATCGCCGGGATGCCGATCGGCTTGGGCTTCCGCGTCCCCTGCATGGTCGTCTCGCCGTTTGCGCGCGGTGGCTTCGTGTGCGGCGACACCTTCGACCACACCTCGACGCTGCGCCTGATCGAGTCGCGCTTCGGTGTGGAGGTGCCGCACCTCACGCCATGGCGGCGCGAGACCTGCGGCGACCTCACGACCGCCTTCGGCTTCGGTGCGCCTGCGGACACGAGCGTCCCGTCGCTGCCCGAGACCGCCGACGCGCTGCGTGTGGTCGAGCAGCAGATCCGCGGCCTGCCCGGCCCCTCCGTTCCCAGCCTGCAGGTGATGCCCAAACAGGAAGCGGCGGCGTTCGTCCGCCGGCGCCGATCGGCCTAAACTCCGCGCATGGCTTCAGGCAAGCACACGGGTCCCCTTGCTGTAGCCGCGCTCGGCGTCGTGTTCGGTGATATCGGAACGAGCCCACTCTACACGCTGCAGACGTGCTTTACGACTGTCCAAGCGAAGCCGACGCTGGAGAACGCGCTGGGTATCGTGTCGATCCTGGTCTGGACGCTGGTCCTGGTCGTGTGCATAAAGTACGTCACCGTCTTGATGCGGATCGACCACGACGGCGAGGGTGGAATCTTGGCCTTGCTGGCTCGCGCCGAACCACCCAAAGTCCTGGGCGTGCCGATGAAGGTCGACTGGCTGGTCTGGGTCGTGGTCATCGGCGGGGCGATGATCATCGGGGACGGGATGATCACACCCGCGATCTCGGTCATCTCCGCCGTCGAGGGCCTCAGCGTCGCGACGACGGCGGCGCGACCGCTCATCGTCCCCCTCTCCGCCGGTATCCTGATCGGCCTGTTTTCGATTCAGTACCGAGGGACGCAGAGAGTCGGCGCCATCTTCGGGCCGGTGATGATTTGCTGGTTTACGGCGATCGGCGTCGTCGGCTCGATCGCCATCGTGACGCATCCGGCCATCTTGGCGGCGCTCAATCCGGTCCACGCCATCTGGTTCATCACCCACCACGGCATGTTCGGCTTTCTTATTTTCGGTGCGATCATTCTCGGCATGACAGGCGCGGAAGCGCTCTACGCCGATATGTCGCACTTCGGCCGAATCCCGATCACGCTTGCCTGGTACGTGTTCGTCCTGCCGGCGCTCGTGTTGAACTATGCGGGCCAGGGGGCGATCATCGCCGCGGATCCCGCGTCGCTCTCCAGTCCGTTTTACGCGCTCACGCCGGGCTGGGTCTTGCTGCCCATGGTCGCCCTCGCAACGGCCGCGACGATCATCGCATCGCAGTCACTCATTTCGGGCGCGTTCACCTTGGCCGAACAGGCAATCAATCTCAACTTGTTTCCGCGCGTTCGCGTCGTCCATACATCCGAGGACCAACGTGGTCAAGTCTACGTTCCGCTGGTCAACGCGATCCTGGCGATCGTTTGCATCGTGCTGGTCCTCTCGTTCCAGAGTAGCGCGCGCTTGGCCGCGATGTACGGGCTCGCGGTGTCGGCTACGATGCTTGCAACCGATATCGTGTTCTTCGTCGTCGCGACGCGCGTGTTGCGGTGGAAGCCGATCTTTGTCATCCCGTTTACGGTGGCCTTCGTGGCACTTGACGCCACGTTCTTGCTGGCCGGCCTGCCGAAGTTCATGGAGGGCGCCTGGGTCCCGATCCTCGTCGCCGCCGTGATCTCGATCATGTCGATTACCTGGTTGACCGGGCGTCGCGCAGTCGCCCGGGGCCTTGCTGCGGGGCAAGAATCCGTGGAAGCGTTCCTCAAGGAATACGGCAACTTGGAACGCGACCCGAAAGGTACGGTCGTCTTCCTGACCGGCGATCCGACCGGAGTCCCGTTCGTCGCGAACCATCGTTGGCTCGGCCCACTGCTCGCCGAAGAGCAACTCGTCCTGATGACCATCGCGCCGGTGCCGATCCCCTACATTGCTGACGACACGCGCGTGACCATGGAGCGATTCTCGAGCCGGTTCGTCCGAGTGACGGCAAAGTTCGGCTACATGGAGCGCCCTACGCTCGTGCCGATCCTTCGCCAATGCGAACGCGTGGCGCTCGATATCGATAAGGAGACGACGTCGTTCCTCTATGCGAGCCCGGTGATCGTCCGGAACACCGAGGGCGGCTTACCGACCTGGCAACGCGGCTTGTTCATGTGGCTGCAGAACAATTCGCGCACGCTGGCCGCCGATCTGGAGATTCCCGCGAATCGACGGGTCGCGCTCAGCGTCGACGCCGCCGTCTAGGTCAGCTCCCCGCGACGTTGGGGTCGCGCCAGCCTCGCTCGAAGGGCAGCCGCCAAGCATGCGGCGCGACGAGTTGGTGGATGGATTTCGGTCCCCACGAGCCGGGCGGGTAGAGGCGCACCGGCGGTGGTGCTTCCAAGAGCGGTCGCGACACCTCCCAAAGCCGTTCGATCCCCTCGGCCGTCGTGAAGAGCGTGTGATCGCCGCGCATCGCATCGAGGATCAAGCGCTCGTAGGCCTCCAGCACGTCGCCGATCAGGCCGGTGTCGTGCATGGCGAATTGCAAGCTCAGCTTGTCCAGCCGCATCCCTGGGCCTGGGCGCTTGCCGTAGAAAGAGAGCGACATCTTCGAGGCATCCGCCAGGTCGAAGGTGAGATGGTCGGGCCCTTGCGCGCCGACACCCGAGCCGACCGGGAACATGCTCTTGGGCGGTTCCCGAAAGGCGATGGAGATGATCCGTTGCCCCTCTTCGAGCCGTTTGCCCGTGCGGAGGAAGAACGGCACGCCGGCCCAACGCCAGTTGTCGATCGAGCATTTCAGCGCGACGAAGGTCTCGACGTCCGACTCGGGGTCGACGCCCTCCTCGGATCGATAGCCCGTGTATTGACCGCGGACGACGTCTTTCGGGTCGATCGGGAGCAGGCTGCGAAAGACTTTGTTCTTTTCCTCGCTGATGGGCCCCGGCTCCAAGGACGTCGGAGACTCCATCGCCATGAAGGCGAGGATCTGGAACAGATGCGTCACCACCATGTCGCGAAACGCGCCGGTCGCTTCATAGAAGCCGGCTCGTTTGCCAAGTCCCAGCGTCTCCGGGACGTCGATCTGCACGTGGTCGATGAAGTTGCGGTTCCAGATCGGCTCGAACAAGCCGTTGGCGAAGCGAAACGCCAGGATGTTCTGCGCCGGTTCCTTCCCTAGGAAATGGTCGATCCGGAAGATCTGGTCTTCCGAGAAGACGTCGTGCAGCTTAGCATTCAGTGACACCGCGCTCGCCAGATCGGTGCCGAACGGCTTTTCCATGATGATCTGGGAGCGGTCCACGAGATCGGCTGCTCCCAGCAGCCGGACCGTTGACAAAGCGGCACCGGGCGGCACGCTCAGATAGTGCAGGCGCCGGGTCTCGGCGCCCAGCGTCTGTTCCGCCCGTTCCACCGCTGCTTTGAGGGCGTCGGCACCGGCGGCTTGCGGCACGTAGTCCAAGGTCTGCGCGAATGTGGCCCAGTCGGTGTCGTGCACTTTCCGAGTAGAGAATTGATCGAGTGCCTCGCGTGCGAACGCGCGGAAGCCCTCGGAGTCGAGATCCTCGAGCGAGACGCCGATGATCCGGCAACCCGGGATGAAGCCGGCACTCGAGAGGTGGAACAGACCCGGCAACAGCTTCCGTTGCGACAGGTCACCCGTCGCGCCGACCAAGACAACGACTTGCGGATGCTTCGGACCAACGCCTGGAGGAATCTTCTTCAAAGCCCCATCCCGTCATAGTGATGCTTCCGGGCGCGCAAGACACCGCGTTTGTAGAAGTCGCGCGATCCGTAACTAGCCGATTGTCCAAACGCCGCATCGCACGCGAGCCGGCGCGCAGCAGCGATGCGCTCACCATAGCGGTCACATAGCGTCGCGCGCAAGTGCGGCGATCGCGCTGCGTCGCTTACCGAGACTTAACCAGCAGGAGGCTTGAACTTAACCAGTAGAGCGCTTGCTAAACTAGCCAGTTGACCGATACCAAACATATGCAGGCCTTCCCATTCCCTGAGCGCGGTTGATGATCGGCGCAATCTTAGCCGTTGTCTTGGGCCTCGTCGCCTGCTTCTTCGGAAGCCTGGTCGGGTTTGGAGGCGGCTTCATCTCCGTCCCGATCCTCCGGCTCACCGGTCACCTGACCCCGCAGGTCGTGGCCGCCACGTCGCTCTTCATGGTCGGGGTCAACGTCGCGGTCGCATCGTTTGCATTGCGCAAGAAGAACCGGATCAATCTGCGGATGGGCTGGGCGATCGGCTTCGGCGGTATCGCCGGCGGCTTGGCCGGGGTGTACGCGCTGCGCTACGTCAGCTCGGGCCAGTTCGACGTCCTCTACGGCCTCATGCTGCTGTTCATCGCGATCAACATGCTCAAGCCGGCGCAACCGTCGAACCTCGCGGATACGGAGATCGAAACCGATCGCTCGCGAAAGGCCGGCAAGCTGGAGCTCGGGTTGATGGGCCTCTTGGTCGGATTCTCCTCGACGCTGTTCGGCATCGGCGCGGGGACCGTCGCGATCCCGCTCTTGCTGTGGCGCTACAAGCTGCCCGCCTACGTCGCGATGCCGACCGCGTCGTTCATCGCCTTGATCTACATCTGGCCGGGCGTGATCGCTCAGATCGGCGAGCAACGCGTGGACTGGGCGCTGGCCATCCCCCTCTCCCTCGGGGCTGTGGTCGGCGCCCACTATGGCGCGCGCTATTCCTCTCGTTTGAAATCACTGCAGCTCAAGCGGGTCTTCGGCGCCGTCTGTGTCGTCGCGTTCGTGACCTTGAGCATGCGGCATCTCCCGATATTTCAGCACCCGGCGGCCATAGCGGCCGCCAGCATCCCGTTTTCGAAGGTAGGGCGTTAATGGACCGGATCCGCGTGGGCGGCCAGTACGGGACGAAGCTGGGCATCATCGGGGCCGGCGCCGTCGGCGCCGCGGCCGCGCTCGCGGCCTGCGTGCGCGGGGTCGCCCGCCAGGTCGTGCTGATCGATCGCGACCACGCGCGCGCCAAGGGCGTCGCCACCGACCTGCGCTACGGCACGCCGCTCTCACCCGCGGTTGACGTCCGGGCCGGCGACTACGGCGACCTCGCCGGCGCCGGGTTGGTCGTCATCACGGCTGGGATCAATGAGAAGGCCGGCGGCGCGACCGATCGCAGCGACCCGCTGGGACGCTTGCGGCTGCTGCACACGAACGTCGGCGTCTTCGAGGACATCGTCCCGAAGATCGTCATGGCGGCGCCCGATGCGGTCATCTTGATCGTAACGAACCCGCCGGAACCGCTGGTCGATCTGACCTGCCGGCTGGCCGGCCACAACCGCGTGATGAGCACCAGCACGTTCTTGGATACGCTGCGCTTTCGCGTCCACGTCGCGGAGCGTTTCGGCGTGAGCCCGCTGAGCGTCGACGCTTACGTGATCAGCGAGCACGGGACGTTCAGCGTCTTCTTGTGGTCGTCGGCGCGGATCGGCGGCAGACCGCTCACCGAGATGGTCGCCGAGCGCGGGATCGCGTTCGACGAGTTTCGCCGCTCGGTCGAGCACGATGTGCGCTTCGCCAACATCTCGATCATCGAGGGGATCGGCGCCAGCCAATATGGGATCGGGATGGTGATCGCCCGGCTCGCCGAGTGCGTGCTGCGCGATGAGGGCGCGGTGATTCCCGTCGGCTCGTATCAGCCTCGCTATAGCGTGACGCTCTCGCTCCCCAGCGCCGTCGGAAGCAGCGGCGTCACCGACGTGCTGTGGCCGCAGATGTCCGACGAAGAGCTGCATGGCGTCGAGGCCAGCGCGGAGCGCCTCAAGGGCATCGTCGATCGGTACGTCGGCGTGGGCGACCGCCTCCCGGCCGCCCGTCTCGCACAGATCGGCTAAACGAGCGCTGCTCCCGAGCGGGGAGAGCTCCAGCTAGGGACGTCCACGAGGCTGGGAATCGACAATCCGGCGTCGAAGGCCGCGCTTGTCCGGGTAACACCGGTTTGAGCGGTTGGCTCTCCGCAGAGTTCATTACTCTGTGGGCTGCGCAGGGGGGCGGGCGTATGGCTATGACGCGGTTCGACCACATCAATATCCTCGCGGCGGATATCGACGTGATGCGGGATTTCCTCGTCAACGTACTTGGCGTCCGCGTTGGGCCGCGGCCAGCCTTCGCTTCACCCGGCTACTGGCTGTACGATGGCGACATCGCGCTTTTGCACATCAGTCACATGTCGAATCACGAACAGACCCACGTCGACGACATCGGCGCCGTCGATACGACCGCGCACCGCGGGTCCGTCGATCATCTGGCCTTCCGATTCGAAAAGTACGGCGAGGTCACCGCTCGGCTACGCGGTGCCGGCATCGCCTTTCACGAGGCGGACGTACCGTATGCCTCCGATCGTCAGGTCTTCGTCGATGGTCCCAACAACATCACCCTCGAGCTCCTCTTCACGCACGACGACGTCGTCGCGAGCGGCGGCCGTCTCCTCGTGAAGAGCTGACGTGACCCGAAGCAACGTCGCTACGACGGGGACGATGCCGCGCGCGACCCCCTGGATTCAGCTGGGGCTCGGGATCATCTGCATGAGCATGATCGCGAACCTGCAGTTCGGTTGGACGGCATTCGTGCCGAAGCTTGTCCAGAGCACGCACTGGACGCTCACGGCGGTCCAGTGGTCGTTCACGATCTTCGTGCTGGTCGAAACATGGCTCGTCCCGTTCGAAGCCGCGCTCGTCGACCGGTTCGGCCCGCGTCTGGCGGTGGTCGTCGGCGGTGTGTTCGCCGCGCTGGGTTGGGTCTGCAACGGCCAGTTGCACTCGCTGCCCGGCCTCTACCTCGGCGGCGCGCTGGCCGGGATCGGCGCAGGGATGGTCTACGCCACCTGCGTCCCCAACGCCGTCAAGTGGTTCTCGGCGCATCGCGGACTCGCCGTCGGGTTGACCGTCGCGGGCTTCGGCGCGGGAGCGGCGATCACGGTGACGCCGCTCGTCCACATGATCCACACTGCCGGACCGTTCCCCACCTTCACGTTCTTCGGCATCGTGCAAGGCGCCGTCATCATCGTGTGCGGTCTCTTTCTGGTCAGCCCGCCGCGCACGACCACGCCGGCGATGCTCGCCAACGTCCGCTGCCTGCAAGGGACGCGCGATTACACGCTGCTCGAGACGCTGCGTTCGCCGGTCTTCTGGCTGCTGTACGCGGTGTTCATCTTGATCGCGGCACCCGGTCTGATGTTTGTGGCGCAGATCGCGCCGGTCGCGACGTCCTTTCACCTCGCCGCTATCCCCGTCCGCGTGCTGGTGTGGACCGCCCCGGTACTGCTCCTGACGCTGCAGCTCAACAATATCGTCGGCGGCATCTCGCGCGTCTCGCTGGGTTGGATCTCGGACCGCGTCGGCCGAGAGCGGACCCTGGCGGTCGCGTTCTCGGTCGAGGGTGTCGGCGTCTGGGCATTCAGCCGGTTCGGCCACACGCCGGTCTCGTTTATCTTGCTCTCAGCCCTGGTGTTCTTCGCGTGGGGAGAGATCTACAGCATCTTCCCGGCGCTGGTTCGCGATCATTTCGGCCAGCGCTACGCGGCAACGAATTACGGCGTTCTCTACACCGCCAAGGGTGTGGCCTCGCTGCTCGTCCCCATCTCCAGCGGCATCGCGATCGCGACGGGCAGTTGGACGCTGGTGTTCTATCTGGCGGCCGTCATGAATCTCGTCGCCGCGTTCATCGCGATCGCGGTGCTGTGGCCGCTCCGTCTGCGTGAAGTGACTCGCGATCGTGCGCTGCAGGACGAGGCCTTGCCCTACGCCAGCTCCGTGGCGTAAGCCCGACCGCTTACGAAGGAGTCCCCCGTGTCCATCGCCTCTCCCCTCTCGTCGTCCGGCGTGCCCGGTTCCGTCCCGCGCACGATGCGCTCCGCCGTGCTGGTCGAGCCGGGCGAGTTCCGCATCCTCGAGAAGCCGGTCCCGGAGCCGGGACCCGGCGAGGTGCTGGTCAAGGTCGCGATGTGCGGAACGTGCGGAACCGACCTCAAGATCATGGTCCATCCGTTCCCGCATCAGCCACCGTTCGGATCGTTCACACCGGGGCACGAATGGACCGGGACGGTGGTCGCGCTGGGCGACACGGTCGATGAGTTCGCGGTGGGCGACCGCGTCGCGATCGAGGCGCACAGCGGCTGCGGACGCTGCGAGAATTGCGTGCTGGGCATGTATACCGCGTGCCTGAACTACGGCAACGTGCACAAAGGGCACCGCACGAGCGGCTTCACCGCGGACGGTGGTTTCGCCGAATACGTCGTGCATCACGCGAAGGCGCTCTACAAGATGCCCGACAACGTGTCGTGGGAGGACGCGGTGCTCGTCTCGACGGCCGGCACCGGACTGTACGGCATCGACGCGGTCGGGGGGTTCATCGTCGGACAGTCGGTGGTCGTGATCGGCCCCGGCCCGGTCGGCTTGATGACGGTGCAGCTCGCCAAGGCGCTGGGCGCGGCACAGGTCATCCTGGTGGGCACGCGCGCCAGTCGGCTGGAGTTCGGGCGCAAGCTCGGCGCCGACGCGGTGGTCAGTTCGCGTGACGAGGACCCCGTCGCGGCCGTCCGCCGCCTCACCGGCGGACTCGGCGCCGACCTGGTGATCGAGGCCTCCGGCGCGGGCGATACGCCGCAGCAGTGCGTCGAGATGGTGAAGCTCGGCGGGAAGATCCTGTTCCTCGCGTTCTACAAGGACAAGGTGACGTTCGATCTGAGCCGCGCCATCCGGTCCGACGTCACGTTGTATACGACCCGCGGTGAAGGAGGTGGGAACGTCGGCCGCGCGCTCTCGCTGGCGGCGCAAGGGAAGTTGCGTGGCGCAGAGCTGGTCACGCACCACTTCAAGCTCGACGACATCATGGAGGGATTTCGCGTCGTCCGCGAGCGGGAGGGCGACCCCATCAAGGCCGTCTTCGTCCCATGACCCGGGTGGGCGACGCGGCACCGACCGTGACGCTCGTGCACGCCGTGCTGCCCGCGCTCGAGGTGATGGAGACTGCACTCATCGCCGAGATCCCCGACCTGCGCGTTCGGCATCTGCTCGACGAAGGCCTCAGCTCCGAGGCGGAGCGCCGGGGTGGCGTAGATCGCGTCTGCGTCGAGCGCATGCTGACGATCCTCGAGTTGGCGATCGCCGCGGGGACCGATGCCATCATGCTGACATGTACGGCGTACTCGACGATGCTGCCGGAAGCGCGCAGCCGCTTTCCCGAGACGCCGCTCTACGCCGTCGATCAGGTGATGGTCGAACGCGCGGTCGCGCAGGCGTCACGCATCGGCGTACTGGCGACGTTCCCGGCGGGTTTGGAGCAGCAGCGCGAGATGCTCGCCCGCGAGGCGGCAGCCCAAGGGAAGGCGATCGAGATCGTGCCGAGCTTGCACCCCGCCGCCATGCAGGCGCTGCGCCGCGGCGACGCCCAGGAGCACGACCGTATCGTGCTCGCTGCCCTCCCGGCCCTCGCCGCGGTGACCGACCTGGTGCTGCTCGCGCAAGCGAGCATGGCACGCGTCTACGACCAGATCCCACCGGCGTCTCGCGACCGCGTCCTGAGCAGCCCGCGCTTGGCCGCGGCGGCGCTGCGAAAGACGCTGCGCGCAGGTGCGGCGGCGACGTAAGAAAGCGTCATTCCGTGAAGCTCGCGTACATGATGACGACCCCCGAAGCCAACGCGTTTCCGCTATGCTGGCACGGCGAGCCGGAGCACGTCCTCGGGCGCGTCGCCGCGATCGGCTACGCGGGGATCGAATTGCAGGTGCGCGATCCCGCTGCGTTCGACACACGGACCTTCGGCAAACTCGTGGCGGACGCCGGGCTCGTCGTCAGCGCCGTGAGCACCGGCCCGATCGGCGCGTCCGACAATCTGTATCTGGCCTCGCCCGATCCCGCGACGCGACGCCGCGCGATCGATCGTTTCGGTTCCGTGTTGCGGCTGGCGCACGAGTATGGCGTCGATGCGAGCATCGGCCGGTTTCGTGGCAGTTCGAAGGGCGCGCCGAACCGGGAACTGGCGCTCGCGTGGTTCCGCGAAGCGCTCGACGAGCTGCTCCCGCTCGCTGAGTCACTCGGCGTGCGCATCGTCCTCGAGCCGCACACGCGCTACATCGGCGACCTGCTCAACACCGTCGCCGAGACGGTCGCCTTCATCCGCGCGTTTCCCGGCGCGTCGTTGACGTTCGAGGCAGATTTGCACCACCAGAGCCTCGAGGAGCCCAGCTTGATCGCGTCGCTGGTAGCGGGGCAGCGGAGCGGCCGTATGAGTTACGTGCAGCTCAGCGACTCGAACCGCTCGGCGCCCGGCTCCGGCAGCTTCAACTGGGTCGACATCCTGGCGACGCTGCACGCCGCCGGATACGACGGCTGGCTCGCGATGGAGTTCTTCCAGACGCCGGAGACGAGCGAGCGTGATGCGCTGCAGGCCTATACCGTTGTGAACGGCGTGCTGACGAACCTCGGCCTGTGATGCCCGGCGTGCGCGACGGGCTGGTCGGCGTCATCGCCGACGACTTCACCGGAGCGAGCGATATCGCGAACACGCTGGCGCGCGGCGCGATGCGAACGGTGCTCGCGGTCGGCCAGCCGGACCCCGAGCGCGACTTCGGCGCGCTCGATGCGCTTGTCGTCGCGCTCAAGACGCGTTCGATCGCTCCCGTGGACGCGGTGGCGCAGTCGGTCGCGGCCCTCGACGCGCTCTACACGCGCGCCGCGCGCCGCTTCATCTTCAAGTATTGTTCGACCTTCGATTCGACGCCCAGCGGAAACATCGGCCCAGTGGCGGACGCGCTGCTCGAGCGCCTCGGTGCCTCGTTCACGATCCACTGCCCGGCCATGCCGGCCAACGGGCGCCGCGTCTTCGGCGGGTATCTGTTCGTCGGCGACGTGCTGCTCGCGGAGTCGGGTATGCGCGACCATCCGCTCAATCCAATGCGCGATTCGAACCTCGTGCGCGTGCTGGGCGCTCAGACGAGCGGGCGCGTCGGTCGCATCGACTTCGCGGTCGTGCGCCGCGGCCGGGCCGCGATCGCGCAGGCGATCCGCGAGGCTGCGGGCGAAGGCGTTCGACACGCGATCGTCGACGCCGTCGACGATGACGATCTGCGTGCCCTCGGCGGCGCGGCGATCGATGCCGATCTCCCGCTGATCGCCGGTGGCTCTGGGATCGCACTCGGAAGCGCGAGCGCCGGCGGCGCGTCGCGAGAGGCGGGCGCCGGCGACAGCCTTCCCGTCATCAGCGGACCGGCGGCGGTGCTGGCCGGTTCGTGCTCGCGCGCGACGCGCGCGCAGATCGACTACGCTCGGACGCGGCTACCGACCTTCGATTTCTCGCAACGCTCGCTCGACGAGCCGCTGGAGCGGATCGCCGAAGCACTCGCCTGGGCCGATGCCACGATCGGCGAGCGCCCGATCCTCATCGTGGCGTCCGACACGCCCGAGCGCGTCGAGCAGAATCAGCGCCGGTACGGTGTGGCGGAAGCGTCGGCGCGGGTCGAAGGCGTGCTGGTCGGGATCGCGCGCGGGCTGCGGGCGCGGGGCGTGCGGCGCTTCGTCGTCGCCGGCGGCGAGACGTCCGGCGCCATCGTCGACGGCTTGGCGATCGATGCGCTGCGCATCGGGCCGCAGATCGATCCGGGCGTGCCGTGGACCGCCACATTCGGCGAGCGTCCCGTCGCGCTCGCGCTGAAGTCCGGCAATTTCGGGGCAGAGGACTTTTTCGTGCGCGCCTTCGACTGCCTCGGGTACGCCGCGTGACCGCGGCTTACGATCGAGCCGCGCAGGCGCTCTGTGCGGCTGGCCGCACGCTCGTGGCGCGCGGTTTGACGCCCGGGACCTCCGGCAACATCTCGCTGCGGGTCGACGGCGGCGGCTACGTGATGACCCCGACGAACGTTGGCCTGGGCGACCTGAGCCCGGCCGAGGTGGCACGGCTCGACGAGCGCGGCGGTCACGTTGGGGGCTCGCTGCCGACCAAGGAATGGGAGCTCCACCTGACGTTCTTCGAGCACCGCCCGGCCGCGACCGCGATCGTTCACGTGCACTCCAGCTACGCCGTCGCGCTGTCGTGTCTCGAGTACGCCGATGACGAGAGCGTCTTGCTCCCGTTGACGCCGTACGCGCTCCTGCGGATCGGTCGCCTGCCGATCGTGCCGTACGCGCCGCCCGGCTCCGCGCGGCTCGCCGCTTCGATCGCCGGTCGCGCCGCCCAATCCCGGGCGATCCTGCTGGCCAATCATGGCCCGATCTTCGCCGGCGGGACGCTCGCGGAGGCCGTCGCCGGCATCGAAGAAATCGAACAGGCCGCGAAGGTCCAGCTGCTGCTGCACGGACAGGCCGTGCGGCCACTCTCCGACATCGAGATCGCGCAACTCACCCAGCCGCCGCCGGGTTAGAGGCCTCGCTACTTTGCCAAACCAGAGGATGCAAGGATGATCACCGTCGAGCTCCTGCGCCAGATCCCGCTCTTTGCGGAGCTGCCGGACGACCTTGCGTCGCGCGTCGCGGCGAACGCTGCCGACATTCGCTTACAGGCCGACGAGTGGTTCATCAGCGAAGGCGAATCGCCGGCCTTCTACGCCCTGCTCCAGGGACGCTTCGAAGTGGTGAAACGCTACGGAGCGGCATTGACCTCCCTCGCCGTACGCGGGCCCGGAGAATATATCGGCGAGACCCCGATCATGCTCGGGGCTTCGTTCTTCGTCAGTGCGCGAACGCTCGAGCCCTCGCGCCTGATGCGCCTGGAGGCGCACGAATTCCGCTGGCTCCTGCGTAACGCCGCCTGCGTTCGGGACGCGATCTTGCACATCGTGCTCGAGCGCGTGGGCGGCGTCCAGGAGCAAACGACGAGTGCGGGCGCGGCGCCGGTCGTCATCGGCGGGCGTTTTGACGACGCGTGCCATCAGATCCGTGACTTTCTGGCGCGGAACCGGGTGGCCTTCGAGTGGTACGATCCCGCCGATCCGGACTGTCCAAAATGTACCGGCGTCGGACCCGACGACCTCCCGCTGGTCATTCTGCCGGACGGCAGGCGGCTCGTGCGACCGAACCTGCTGCAGAGCGCGGCGGAGCTGGGCCTGCGCACGCAGCCGAGCGCGACGCAGTACGACGTCGCCATCATCGGTGGCGGTCCGGCTGGTCTCGCCGCGGCCGTGTACGGCGCCTCAGAGGGTCTGCGGACGGTGCTCGTCGAGCGCTACGCGACGGGCGGCCAGGCCGGTACGTCGTCGCGCATCGAAAATTATCTGGGCTTCCCATCCGGCGTCTCCGGCGATGAGTTGGCCGATCGGGCGCGAACGCAGGCGGAACGCTTCGGCGCGGAGATCGTCGTCGGGCGCGCCGTCAAACAGGTGGTGAGCGGCACACCGTTTCATCGCATCGAGCTGGACGGTGGATTCAGCCTCGAGGCGCACGCGCTGGTGGTGGCGACGGGCGTCTCGTATCGTCAATTGCAGGTGCCGGACATCGAGCGGTTCCTGGGCGCGGGGGTGTACTACGGCGCGGCGCGAGCCGAGGCGCGAACGACGCTTGGCCGCGACATCGTACTGGTTGGAGGAGGAAACTCCGCCGGGCAGGCCGCGATGTTCTTTTCCGGCTACGCGCGCAACGTGACGATTCTCGTGCGCGGGCCGTCGCTGAGCCAGTCGATGTCGCAGTATCTGATCGAGGAGATTGGCACCAGAGACAACATCGCCATCCGCGCGAACGGAGAGATCGTCGCGGTCGAAGGGGGCGACCATCTCAACGCGATCGTCGTCCGCGACACGCGAAACGGTGGAACCGAGCGCTGGGATGTCGACGCCGTCTTCGTGTTCATCGGCGCCGACGCGGTCTCGGACTGGTTGCCCAGCGAGGTCATTCGCGACGAGCTCGGCTACGTGTGTAGCGGTCGCGACGTCCTCGACCTCCTCGAATCGGAACACCGGCCGTGGCCGCACGAACGGGATCCGTATCTGCTGGAGAGCAGCGTGCCCGGCATCTTCGTCGTCGGCGACGTGCGACATGGCTCGATCAAACGAGTTGCAGCCGGCGTCGGCGAAGGCAGCATGTCGATCGCGTTCGTGCACACGTACCTGGCGGGGTTGCCGTCCTTAGACGTAGTCGCGCAAGGTTAGCGACACGTCGCGTTCGCCGGTCGAGTTTTTCACGTGCAGGCGAACCACCGTCCCCGCGCTGCCCATGAACCTGGCCCGTAGCTGCGCCAGCGTCTGATTCGTCGCTGGAGCACCGTCGACCGAGAGGATCACGTCGCCCTTCGTCAAGCCGGCTTGGGCCGCGGGCGTACCGGCGCGCGCGTCCAGCACGGTGTACGCATCGTTGTTATCGACTAGGAAGAGCCCCGAGCGGTCGTAGGTGAACGGTCGGTCGTAGGCTGCATTCGGTGCGAGCAGCACCACCAAGTGCGGGTAGTCGAACGTGACGGTGAAGCGCTTCCAGACGTCGCCGCCGAGGTTCGCGGAGACGAGCGGGTTCGCAAAAACGCCTTGCGTCTGCGTGCCGAACGCGACGGTCGGATGCGCGAACGTGAAGGGGCCGATCTGCAGCACACTGACGCGCCCGAGTTTTCCCAGCGCGGGCCCACCGATACCGAAGCCGATGACGCCGTTGGCGGTCGTGGCGTCAGCGCCGATTGCCGGGTGCGCCGCCACGAACGGCGAGGTCAGCGAGAGAGAGCCGCGCGACCCGGTGTCGAATTCCGCATCCGTTCGAATGCCGTCCACCGCAATCGCGATGTTGGGTACGGTGCCGTCGAAGTAGAACGGAATCGCCGTCGCGCTTGGAGCCGTCGCCGGTGCGTCGGTCAGTGTGGCGAGCGTGAGGGTCGAATTCGCGTAGTCGATCGTCGTGAGGAATCGCGCCACGACCTCATAGCCGATCATACCGTCGATGTGGACGCCTTCCGACATGCCGAAGGCCTTGCCGATCGGGAGGACGAGGGCGTACTGGCCGCGGACCGTCGCGCTGCCGATTTGAAGGGAGTCGAGGTGAGTGAAGCCGGCCGCCTCCGTGGTGTTGCCGACGCCGCTAATCTGCGCGCTGCCGGTGGACCCGGAGTTCACCGCAGCCGCGATCTCTGACGATACGATCAGTGCGCCGCCCGTATCGAGGATGAACGTGAACGGGCCCTTGCCATCGACCATCAACGACAGATAGATGTGGTTGTTGATCACTTGGATCGGGACCGTCGTCGACCTTCCGCCGGCGATCGACGTATCGTGCACGTGTGAGACCGGCATAGCCAAGTGTGGACCAACATCCTGGTTCACGTCGATCGACGTAAGGGCGATCGTTTGCGAGTTGCCCTGCGACGTGGTTGCCATCTGGCTGAACGGGAACGTGATGCCGTGACTGCTCCGATAGTCGGAGAGGGTCACGCTCACGGTCGTGTTGCCGATCGTTCCGATCTCCTTCGCAATCAGATGCGTGCCGGCATCGATCCACAGGTCGAACTCGGTTCCGCCGGGCGGCGTGACCTGGAGGATATCGTACGTGTGATTCGCTTCGGTCTTCTGTCCGCCGTACGCGACCGGCGCGCCGTCGGCGTTGGGTGCGAGGAAGGCGAGGGTGTCGAGATAGGCTTGGTCGATCGCCTGCAGCCGCGCGCTCGCTCCACCATCGACGTGGACCAGTCCGGTGCCGTCTCCGGTCCAGACCACGTGGCCGTCCCAGCCGTTTTGTCCGGTAAGCGGACCTCCCGTCTGAGCTGTCGCGAAGCGCAGCCCGCCGAGGTCGTCCCACTCCTCGTACGTAGCGTGGATTCCGACGGCCGTTTGCGAGCCGACCAGGTGCAACGAGGCAATCGAAGAGAGCGGTCGCTGGAGCATCGCGCCGCGTACGGCCTCCAGGATGGTCGCGGACTGCGAGTCGATCGACGGAGTGCTCGCCGCCTGCGCCGCCACGGGTAGGACGGCCGCCAGCAATGCGCCCGTGAGAATCCTCATCGTCATGTCATCCTTACAGCCCGTGGTGGCGCGTTGTTTCGGCACCTGGAAGGGAACATATGTTCTAGAAGGTGCCCCATGGCTGACAAGCCGCTCGTTCGCTTCGCACGTGCGCCGATGTGCGCGCTCCTCGTGATCCTTTGGAGTATTCCCGCTTTGGTCGGTGCGCAGCCGACCCGGACCCCGGCGCCGCCCGCCACGCCGTCCGCCGGCGCGACCGAAGAATTGAGCAAGTTCGCTCAGGCATGGGCCGGCGTGACGGCGTACAGCGCCACCGTGACGGTCTTCGAGCAGAAGGGCACCCAAGTCCAGAACGTCGTTTTCGACTACAGTTTTCGTAAGCCGGCGAACGCGACGGTCCATGTCGCCTCGGGACCGGATGCCGGCGTGACGCTCGTGTGGGCAGGCGGCGAGACGGTGGTCGCTCGGCGCGGCACGGGGTTTGCAGCGCTCTTCAGAAGGACCTTCGGGTTGCACGATCCGCTGGCGACGACGATCCGCGGATCGTCGATCGACGAGCTGAGCTTCGGCGCGATCCTCGCTCGCGCGCAGCAAGACGCCGGCATCCTGTCCGACGAGCCCGGCGCGCAGATCGACGGGGTCGGGGTGAGTGCGGTGACGCTCATCCCCAGCGGGCCGGCGACCGAAGTCGGGCTAACGCGTGAGTCGCTCGACATCTCTACGGCGACGAACCTACCGATACGCGTGCTCGGATTCGATGGCGGGACGCTCGTGCGCAGGATCGAGTTCTCCGACGTGAAGCTCACCGACTGAGCCGCAGCGCCCCCCAGGGCGCAGGCTACGGCGGCCCTCCCTGAGAAGGCGGGGCCGCGATGAGAGCCCTCGTTCTAACCGTGACGACGGTACTGACGGCGCTGCTGCTCGGCGGCGTGGCGCAGGCGACCGAGATCACCGTCCTGAGCTCCAACGGTATGGCCGAGGTGATGAAGGTCCTCGGACCTCAATTCGAGGCGGCCACCGGGAACACGCTGATCGTCCGCTACGACGTCGCCAACGTGCTCAAGCAGCGCATCGCGGGTGGCGAGGCCTTCGACGTCGCGATCCTCACCGGGCCGGCGATGGACGAGATGGTGCGAACCGGGAAGGTCGATCCTGCGACGCGCGCCGTGATCGCGCGGTCGGGCGTCGGCGTCGCCTACAAGACCGGCTCACCGGCCCCGGACGTCCACGATGCCGCGGCGTTCCGGAGCACGATGCTCGCGGCGCGATCCGTCGCCTACACGACCACGGGGGCGAGCGGGCTCTATTTCATCTCGGTGTGCGAGAAGCTCGGCATCGACCAGCAAGTGAAGGCCAAAGCCAAGGTGATCCAAGGCGGCCCCGCCGCGGCGTTGGTCGCGAACGGCGAGGCCGAGCTGGCCGCGCAGCAGATCAGCGAGCTGCTGCCGGTGCCGGGCGTTACTGTCATCGCGTTTCCACCGGAGCTGCAGAGCTACACGGCGTTCCCGGCCGCCGTCGGAGCGGCGAGCGCGCATCCGCAAGCAGCAGCTGCCCTCATCGCGTTCCTGACCGATCCCGCGAACGCCGGCGTGATCCGAGCCAAGGGGATGGAGCCGGGAGGCCCGGTCGCGCAGGCAGCGCAGCCGTCCCCGACGCCGACACCGCAGGTGTTCAGCGCGCACGCGCATGCCACGTTCACCGCCAAGTCGTCGACCAGGATACTCTCCGGAACCATTCGACTCGCCATCGCGCAGCGTGGAAACCTATCTCGCGTCGACATCCTGTCGATGAAGAGCGACGGAATGCCACTGCCGCCGTCGCTCTTTCAGCTGACCCTCGTCGTCGATCGAACCGCACGTACCGTCACGATGTGGAGTGATAGTACCAAGAAGTACCACGTTCAGTCGATTCCGGTGAGTCCGCTGAGTTCCCCGATGGCAACATCGTCGCAGACGTCGCCGCTGAGCAGCCTCGACCTGTTCGAGTTCTCGATGAACCTGGCCGGTCACACGACGACGATGGGATTTCACACGACGGACTTTGCATTCAAGATGAAGCTGCGCGCCAAGGGTCAAGCGGTCACGACGCACATCGCCGGTGCAATGAACCTCGCCGAGGATTTCCAATGGTTTCCGATTACGCTCGACTTTTCGGTCACTACCGGCACCTCGTCGTCCGGCATGAAGATCGTCTATCTGCTCGACGACCTCAAGGCCGAGTTACCGCCGGGGGATCCCTTCGCGGTGCCGGTTGGCTACACTCAGTCCGCATCATTCTTGGATGTCTTCATGCACGTGCCGACGGCGCTGCCCACGCCTGGCGCGACGGCGCCCGGCACGGTGCCACAGCCCGTGCCGAGCGCGCGCCCTCGCTAGCGAGGGTCCGTTCTACGGGATCAGGACGCCGTCGATGACGTGGATGATGCCGTTGGACTGATCGACGTTCGCGATCGTGACGATCGCCGTGCCGCCGCCCGCGCCGGTCAGGACGAGGTTCGAGCCGTCCATCTTCGCGGTGATCGGCTGACCCTCGACGGTCGCGAGTTCGGCCGTTCCGCCGCCCGCCTTGATCTTCGCCTCGATGTCGGCTGCGGTCACCCGGCCGGCGAGGACGTGATAGGTGAGGACTTTCTTGAGCAGCGCCGGATCCGACGTCACTTTGTCGACGGTCGCCTTCGGCAACTTCGCAAACGCTTCGTTCGTCGGCGCGAGCACCGTGAACGGGCCGGGGCCCTCGAGCGTGCTCACCAGGCCGGCCTTCTTCACCAGCGAGACCAGGGTCGTGTGGTCCTTTGAATTGACCGCGTTCTGAACGATGTTCTTCGAGGCGTACATCGGCGCTCCGCCGACCATCGGGTTCTTCATCGTGCCCATCTGGCCCGACATCGACGATTGCGCGAGCGCTGGGGCCGCGATGCCGAGCAGGCACACGGCAGCGAGCGCCGTGATGCGATTGATCATGTCTGTATAACTCCTCCGGATGCGTGATCCGTGAGAAGAACGGCCAGGGCGGTCCGGCGGATTGGGTCAGTGTGGAACCAGGTGCGAGACCCGAGAGGGCCCGTCCCCGTGGCTGCGGAACGGACTGCTTAACTATTTCTTACGGAGAATCCGATGCGTCTGCTGTTCGCGGCGATCCGTCTCGCTGCCGCCGTCGCGCTGTTCGTTGGGCTCGGCTTGGCGACGAACCACTCGCACGCGCGCGCCGGCGACGCGCTGCCCGAGCCGTTCGAGGGCGCAGCGATCGACCGGACCGCCGACGCCTGCGCGAACTTCTTCGACTTTGCGACCGGCGTGTACCGCAAGGCGCACCCGATCCCGGCGGCCTACTCGGAGTACGGCTACACCGAAGCGCTCATCGACCAGACGCGCGCGCTCGTGCGGGTGACGCTGGAGCGCGCGGAGCGCGCACCGGGCCCCCGGGGGAGCGTCACGCAGCAGATCGGCACGCTGTACGGCAGCTGCATGGATACCGCGGCGATCGAGCGCGCCGGGCTGCGACCGATCGCCGGTGAGCTGGGGCGCATCGACGCGTTGCGGTCGCGCGGCGCGCTGACGGCGGCGATCGCGCATCTGCACGAGATCGGCGTGGACGCGGGCTTCTCACTCTCACCGACCCAGGACTTCAAGAACAGCAGCTCGGTCATCGCCGAGATCGACCAGAGCGGGATCGGGCTGCCCGAGCGCGACTACTACCTGCGTGCCGACGCTGCGTCGCGCACGCTGCGGGCGCAGTATCTGGTCCATCTGCGGCGGATGTTGGCGCTCTCCGGCGACCCGGCCGCGGCCGCCGACGCGCCGGCGATCGTCGCCTTCGAGACCCAGCTCGCCCGGGGCTCGCTGCCCGCGGCCGACCTGCGCGATCCAGCCGCGGTCTACCATCCGTTGCGCGCGCCCGCCGTCGCGGCGCTGGTCCCGCACTTCGGTTTCGCCGCCTATTTGCGCGCGACGGGCGTCCCGGCGCGCGGCACAATCAACGTCGCCGAGCCGCGCTTCCTGCGCGCGTTCGACGGGCAGCTTGCCTCGACGCCGCTCGCGACGTGGCGCGCCTACCTGCGCTGGCGGCTGCTCGACGCCTATGCGACGGCGCTGCCGCGCCGGTTCGACGACGAGAACTTCGCCTTCCACGGGCGCATCATCGACGGCACGACCGCGCAGTTACCGCGTTGGAAGCGCTGCGTCGAGGTCACCAACACGTACCTGGGGATGGCGGTCGGGCAGGCCTATGTCGCCGCGGCGTTCCCGCCGTCGGCGAAACAGAGCGCGCTCGTCATGACGCTGCGCGTCAAGCGGGCCTACCGCGCCGAGCTGGCCGGCCTCAGCTGGATGACGCCGGCGACCAAACGCTACGCGCTCGCCAAGCTCGATGCGATGGGTCTCAATGTCGGCTATCCCGACCGCTGGCGCAGCTACGCGGGGTACGTCGTCACGCCGCAAACCTACTTTGCCAACGTCGAGCGCGGCCACGCCTTCGACCACGACTACGAGACGCGCAAGATCGGCCGGCCGCTCGATCGTACCGAATGGGAGATGACACCGCAGACCGTCAACGCGTACAACGACATCCAGCGCAACGAGATCGTGTTGCCAGCGGCGCAGCTCCAGCGGCCGTTCTTCGACCCGGCTGCCGACGACGCGGCAAACCTCGGCGCGACCGGCGCCGGCACGATCGGTCACGAGATGACGCATGGCTTCGACGACGAGGGCCACAAGTTCGACTTGCACGGCAACGTGCGCAATTGGTGGACGCCGCAGGACCTCGCCCACTTCACGGAGCGCGCGAACTGCGTGATCCGGCAGTTCGATCGCACCGTCGCTGTCGGCGACGTCCACTACCAGGGCCGGTTAGTTGCCGGCGAGGCGATCGCCGACCTGGGCGGCGTCGTGATCGGTTATCGTGCGCTCGAGAGCACGTTGGGCGAGGGCCCGCGGCCACCGGTCGACGGCTTCACCCCCGAGCAGCGCTACTTCATCGCGTTCGCGCAGTCGTGGACGGAGAGCGTGCGGCCCGAGGCAGCACGCACCCAAGCGCTGACCGACCCCCACCCGATCCCGCGCGACCGCGTCAACCAAACCGTCGCGAACGTCCCCGCCTGGTACGACGCCTTCAACTGCACGAAGCCTCCGCAGCCGGTTTGCACCGTGTGGTAGCGGTCGCCGTGCGGCCGCGTCAGTGTCGTCGGGCGCGAACGTCGCGGGCGAGCAGGAAGCCGAACAGCGCGACCAAGAGCGCCGTGAGCACGGCGTAGACACCGAACACGTACAGGACGCCGACGATCGCCAAGTCGACCCAGTCGAAGACGACCAATCCGAAACAGCACGAGATCAGGCCGACCAGCGCGATCCCCCAGGGGAGCAGCGGATACTGCGGGACCAGGATCGCGGCCATGACTTCGAGCACGCCGGTTCCGATCGCCCAAGCGGCCACCACGACGACGACGGCCGGCGAGCCCGGCGCCCAGGCGAAGACCATCCCGGCCGCCACCAGACTGAGGAGCCCGTCGGCGGCGAAGAGTGCCCGCGAGCGAGCCGAGTCCCCCGGTGTGAAGGCGGCCAGCGCGAGGGCCAGCGCGGCGTCGGCCGCGAGATAGCTGCCCAGGACGAGGCGGCCGAAGGCGACCGAGATCTCGATCGCGGCGATCCCGACCGCGACCGAGGCGACGCCGTTGAGGATCAGCAAGAGCCAGCGCCGGCGGAGGCCCGGATCGTCGTCCATCGACCCATTCTTCCGGTAAAGGAGGGCGCGCTCCCGGCCGCTGACAACGAAGAGCACGTGTCGCTCCAAGATCGTGTCGCCATCGTCGCCGGGGCCTCCGGCGGGATCGGCTCCGCCACGGTTCGCGCCTTCCTCGCCGAGGGGATGCGGGTCGTCCTGGCTGCGCCGTCAGACGATTTGTTGGCGGCGCTCGCGGCCGAGGTCGCCCCGCACGGCGAGCGCGCGGTGGTCGTTCCGACCGACATCACCCGGCGCGACCAGGTCGACGCGCTCGTCGCCCGCACGCTGGCGGCGTTCGGGCGGATCGACGTCTTGGCCAACATCGCGGGGATCGGCTCGCCGCCGTCATTCTGCGAGACCTCCGACGCCGAGATCGAGCGCGTCCTGGCCGTCAATCTGCTCGGAGCGGCACGCACGATGCACGCGGTGCTGCCGCTGATGGTGGCGCAGCGTTCCGGCGCGATCGTCAACGTCGGTTCCATCGCAGGGGAGATCGCGATCATGGGGATCTATTCGGGTTCGAAGTTCGGTTTACGCGGGCTGACCGACTCGGTGCGCCGCGAGATGCGCGGCCACGGCGTCGGCGTCACGCTGGTCGAGCCCGGTTTCGTCGACACGCGGATGAACGTCGGGATGACGAACCTGCCCAGCCCCGACGTCGTGGCGCGGGCGATCGTGCGCGCGGTGCGCCGGCCGCGCCGCAAGGTCGTCGTTCCGGCCAACTACCTCGTCCCGGTGTTCTTCTTCAAGATCTCCTCGGCGTTCACGGATCTGATCTTCGGTGACGCCCGCGTGCAGCAGCGGCTCAACCGCGAAGCACGCGCGGCCCGCGCGGTGGCACGCTAATGGCCACCGAGGCCGTCCTCGTCACCGGCGCGTCGAGCGGGATCGGTCTGGCGACCGTCGAGGCGCTCGTGCGGCGTGACTTCGTCGTCTACGCGGCGGTACGCGGCGAGCTGGACGCCCAGCGGCTCGGCGCGCTCGACCCGCTGATCCGCCCGCTGCGCTTCGACGTCACCGACGCGGCGGCGATCGCGGCAGCGGCGGATCGGGTGCGTGCCGACGGGCTGCCGCTGCGCGGTGTCGTCAACAATGCCGGCGTCGCACTGGGCGGTCCGCTCGAGTACCTGCCGGTCGACCAACTGCGCCGTCAGTTCGAGATCAACGTTTTCGGCGCGATGACCGTGTCGCAGGCCTTTCTACCACTGCTGCGCCAATCGCACGGCCGGCTCGTCTTCGTTGGTTCGATCTCGGGCCGCCTGGCGGTCCCCTTCGTCGGGCCGTACAGCGCCTCGAAGTTCGCCTTGCGCGCGCTCGCCGACGCGCTGCGGCTCGAGCTGCGCTCGGCCAGCGTCGCGGTCTCGCTGATCGAGCCGGGGTCGGTCAAGACCCCGATCTGGGAGAAGAGCCGGCAGTCGCGCCAAGCCTTGCTCGACGCGCTGCCGCCCGAAGCGATCGCGAACTACGGCCCGAACCTCGAGCAACTTTTTGCCACGACCGAGGAGCAAGAGCGAACCGGGATGCCGGTCGAGCGCGTCAGCGACGCGATCGCGCACGCGCTGACCGCCGCGAAGCCGCGGGCGAAGTATCTTTTGGGCGGCCCGGCGCGCGCTGCGAGCATCGTGGCGATCCTGCCGGATCCGTTGCGCGAGCGCGCGGTGCGCGCCGCCGTGCGGCTTCGCTGACCGCCGCCCTTACAATCCCGCAACACTCCGCAAACGCTCCGGCTACAATTCCCTAGCCTGCCGGAGCGCGCGCCGCTCGCTTTACGATAATGTAGCCGACGCCTGGTTGCCAGCCCTGGCGTCGTTTGTTACAGTCCGTGCGTGGGTGGACGAGGAAGTGTGATGTACACCTTATTGTACCGTCAGCAGCACGCTATGATTCGGCGTCAAGCCAAGGCTCTGCTCGACGGCCTACACGGTGAAAAAGGCGCCTCGGAACTGCGTGTGGCGCTGTCCCGTTTGGCCGGAACGATCGTCATCCACTTCACGACCGAAGAAGAGTCGCTCTATCCGCGACTGCAGCGCTCGGCGGATCCGGCGGTGTGCGAGACCGCGAGCCGCTTCGAAGCCTCGCTGGGATCGCTCATGCGCTCGTTCAGCTCGTTCTTCGAGACCTGGAAGCCGTATGGCGCGATCGAACGCGACCGCGGCCGGTTCGCGACGGAAGCGCGCCATGTCCTCGAGGCGCTCGTGAGTCGCGTGGACGAAGAGGACGAGCAGCTCTACGTGCTGATCGACCGGCTCCCCGCCGCCAGCTAGGACCGCTTCGCCGCCGCGTCGGCGTGGTACTTGCGGCGAATCTCCTCGAGATCGACGGTCGGCTTGGGGTAGTGCGGGTCGACCTCGTCGAGCGTGTCGACGAGGATGCGCGAGACGGCGAGGTTGCGGAACCACTTGTGGTTCGCCGGGATGACGTACCACGGCGCCTCGTGGGTGCTGCACCGCTCGAGCAGGTCCGTATACGCGCCCATGTATTCGTCCCAGAGCGTGCGCTCGGAGTAGTCGGCCTCGCTGATCTTCCACTGCTTGTGCGGATCGTCGAGCCGGGCGGCGAAGCGGCGAAGCTGCTCGTCGGGGCTGATGTGCAGGAAGAACTTGAGCACGACGGTGCCGCTCTGCAGGAGCATCTTTTCGAAGTCGTTGATGCGCTCGTAGCGCTTGGACCAGACTTTCTTGGGGACGAGCTGGCGGACGCGCTCGACCAGGACGGCCTCGTAATACGAGCGGTTGAAGATGGTGAGCTCACCGTGCGCCGGCGCGACGCGGTGCTCGCGCCAGAGGAAATCGTGGGCCCGCTCCTGCGGCGTCGGCTCCTTGAAGGCCTGAACGAACGTCCCCTGCGGGTTGGTCGCGGCGAAGACGTGCGCGATCGTCCCGTCCTTCCCGCCGGCATCCATCGCCTGCAGCACGATCAGGACCGCGCGCGTGTGCTCGGCCCACAGCCGCTCCTGCAGTTGGCGCAGTCGCCGCGCGTCGTCGGCGAGCACGTCGGCGACGTCGGATTCGTCGGCGATCTTGCCGGTGAAGCTGGGGTCGAGCTGCGCGAGCGAGACCCGGCTGCCGGGTTCGACGCGGAACTTCTTGCGATAGTCCACGCGCGGGCTCTTCGCCACGGCGGCCGGGGGTCACCCGGACGGGGACCCCGGCCGACGCCGCGAAGCCCCGGCCATGACGGCACTCGAGCTGCCCGGGTCGACCGGTCGCTCGCTGCACCTGCTCGAGTTCGACGCCGCGCCCCCTGGCGCGGCGACTCTGGGCGCGGTATAGTAGGTGGGTTCCCGCCGACCCCGTCCTTCGATAGGGCCGCGGCGGGTCGTGACGCCCACGGGCGCCACGTATGTAGGGTCGGGCTCCAGCCCGACCACTCACCACCTACATCACCACGAGGTCGTACCAGTTCATGCCGGCACCCAAAGGCAAGCGCGCGGCGGCGAAAAAAGATCGTCGGCCCAAGCGCAAGGTTTGCACGTTCTGCGTGGAGCGCGTCGATACGCTCGACTACAAAGACACCACGCGACTGCGCAAGTACATCAGCGAGCGAGGCAAGATCCTGCCGCGCCGCATCTCGGGCAACTGTGCTTCGCACCAGCGCGCGTTGACGACCGCTGTCAAGCGGGCGCGCATCATCGCTCTCCTCCCGTTCGTCGTCCAGTAGGAGCCGCGGCGTGAAGGTCATCCTCACCAGCGACGTCAAGCCTCTGGGCACGCGCGGCGCCGTCGTCGACGTCAAAGACGGCTACGCGAACAACTATCTGCTCCCGCAGCGGCTGGCCGTCATCGCGACGCCGGGCGCGGTGAAGCAGCACGAGCAGCAGCAGCACGCCAAGAAGCGCAAGCAGGCCGAAGAGGTCGCCAACGCCCAGGACGTCGCCGACAAGCTCGAAGGAATGACGCTGCGCGTCAACGCGAAGGCGGGCGGCAACGGGCGTCTGTTCGGCACCGTCACCAACGCCAGCGTCGCGGAAGCGATCCACGAGCAGCTCGGCGTTACGATCGACCGGCACAAGATCGAGATGAAGGACGGGATCAAGGCGCTGGGGACCTACCCGGTCGAGATCCGGCTGGGTAGCAACGTCATCGCGAAGTCCTCTATACAGGTCGTCGCGCTGAAGTAGCGTGCGACTGAGCGCTGATGAGAAGCTGCGTCGCGAGATCGCAGCGCTCTACGACGTCCTGACCGACGCGCTGGGGACCGAGAAGGTCGTCATGCGCGCGGGCAAACTCGGCACGCTCAAGGAGATGCGCTCGCAGGCGATGCCCGATCGCCTGTTGGCGCTGCAACGGCTGGTCTTCGAGGACCCGACCCTCGAGACACGCCCGGCCAAGGCGCAGTACCGCAAGACCATCGCGCAGATCGAGGACCGGCTGGCGGATCTGGTCGCGCAGCGCACCGTCGGCGATCAGCTCGAGGCGCGGGTCAACGTCAAGATGGTCGAGCGCCACCAGGAGTACCTCAAGGAGCTGCGCCTCGAGGCGTTGCGCGAGCAGACCGGCCCTGAGACGCCGGCGACGAAACAGCGGCTGGCCGACCTCGAACGGCTCGACGGCCGCCGGCTCGCGCGCGCCGCGCTCGATGTCTTGCGCCCCAAGTCGCTGAACGAGGTCGTCGGCCAGGAACCCGCGATCAAGGCGCTGCTGGCGAAGCTGGCCTCGCCGTATCCCCAGCACGTGATCCTCTACGGGCCGCCCGGCGTCGGCAAGACGACCGTCGCGCGGCTCGCGCTCGAGCTGGCAAAAGCGCGTCCACGCGCGCCGTTCGCCGCCGACGCGCCGTTCGTCGAGGCGGCCGGGACGACGCTGCGCTGGGATCACCGCGAGACGACGAACCCGCTGCTCGGCAGCGTCCACGATCCGATCTACCAGGGCGCGCGGCACGACTTCGCCGAGGGTGGCGTCCCCGAACCGCGGTTGGGCCTGGTGACCAAGGCGCACGGCGGCGTGCTGTTCATCGACGAGATCGGCGAGATGGACCCGGCGATGCAGACGCGCCTGCTCAAGGTGCTCGAGGACAAGCGCGTCATGTTCGAATCGTCGTACTATGACGAGCACGACCCCAACGTCCCGGCCTACGTGAAGAAACTCTTTCGCGACGGCGCGCCGGCCGATTTCGTCCTGATCGGCGCGACGACGCGCGAGCCCGAGGCGATCGACGCCGCGATCCGTTCGCGCTGCGCCGCGGTCTACTTCGAGCCGCTGACCGGGACGCAGGTCGCGCGGATCGTGCGCGAAGCCGCCCAGCGATTGGGCGCGCGCTGCGTGCGCGCCGTCCCCGAGCTGATCGCCTCGTACACGATCGAAGGCCGCAAGGCCGTGCAGATCCTGGCCGACGCGTACGGCCACGCGCTCGAGCGCACGCCGGGGAGCCGCGCGCTCGTGCGCGAGCAGGACGTGCTCGAGGTCGTGCAGGCGGGCCGGATCGTCCAGCACACCCCGGCCCGCGCGCGGCGTGGCAAGGAGATCGGCAAGGCGCACGGCCTGGGCGTGGTGCAGTACGTCGGCTCGATCATCGAGATCGAGGCCGCGGCGTTCCCGGCGCGCGAAGCGCGCAAGGGCACGGTGCGCTTCAACGACACCGCCGGCTCGATGGCACGCGATGCGGTCTTCAACGCCGCCTCGGTCGTGCGCGCGGTGGCGGGGATCGACCCGGCCGACTGGGATCTGCACGTCAACGTCGTCGGCGGCGGGAACATCGACGGCCCCTCGGCCGGCCTGGCGTTCTTCCTCGCGCTCTACAGCGCGCTGACCCGCACGCGCTTGCCGCAGGACGTCGCGGTCACCGGCGAGGTCTCGCTGGCCGGCCGGGTTCGCGCCGTCGGCGGCGTCGTCGAGAAGCTCTATGCCGCGCGCCAGGCCGGGATGCGCGCGATGATCCTGCCGGCTGAGAACGCCCGCGAGCTCGAGGCCGCGCCGGAGGGGATCGAGATCATCCCGGTCGCGACGGTCTTCGCCGCGCTCGCCGCGCTGGACGTGCGGGCGCCCGCCCCGCCGCCGGCGTTGAGCGCGCGTACGCGCGCGCGACGGACGCGATGAGCATCGCCCCGCTCGCCAGCTCGGTCGACCGCATCCCGCCCAACAACCTCGAGGCGGAGATGGCCTTGCTCGGCTCGATCTTGGTCGACAAGGAGATGATGCCCGCGGTCAGCGAGATCGTCTCGGCGTCGGATTTCTACGCCTCGCTGCACGAGACGATCTACCTCGCGCTCTACGCCCTCTACGAGCGCGGCGAGCCACTCGACAAGGTCGCACTGGCCGAGGAGCTGCGCGGCCGCGGGATGCTCGACAAGATCGGCGGCCTCGGCTATCTGGGCTCGCTGATGGACACCGTGCCGACAGCGGCATCGGCCGAGCACTACGCGCGGATCGTGCGCGAGAAGGCGGCGCTGCGCGCGCTCATCCACGCCGGGACGCAGATCACGCAGCTCGGCTACGAATCGGAACACGACGTGCCGGGCGCGATCGACAAGGCCGAGCAGACCGTCTACGAAGTCGGCAACCGGAGCGAACACAGCCAGTTCGCCGCCGTTCCCTCGTTGCTGCTGGGCGTGTTTCAGTCGCTCGAGAAGCGCCACGAGCAGAAGGGCGACCGGACCGGCGTTACCTCCGGCTTCCGCGACATCGACGACTACACCGCCGGCTGGCAGCCCGGCAACCTCATCATCCTGGCGGCGCGCCCTGCGATGGGCAAGACGTCGCTCGCGCTCAACATGGCGGTGCACGCCGCGAAGGATGAGCGCAAGCCGGTCGCGGTCTTCTCGCTCGAGATGACCAAGCAGGAGCTGGTCGAGCGGTTCCTCTCCTCCGAGGCGCGGCTCGACGCCTCGAAGCTGCGCCGCGGCGCGATCGCCGACCGCGACTGGGAGAAGATCGGCAACGCGATGGGCGTCCTGCACGAGCTGCCGATCTATCTCGACGATGCCGGCTCGCTGACCGTGACCGAGATTCGCAGCCGCCTCCGCCGTCTGAAGAGCGGCCACGGTCTGGCCGTCGTCTTCATCGACTACCTGCAGCTCGTGCGTCCCGCGGCGCTCTCGAAACAGGTCAATCGCAATGAGGAACTCTCTGAGATCTGCCGGATGCTCAAGGCGACGGCGAAGGACCTAGAGGTTCCCATCGTCGCCCTGGCGCAGCTCAACCGCGCCGTGGAAACCCGCGCCGACAAACGCCCCATGCTCTCAGACTTGCGCGATTCAGGTGCTATCGAACAAGAGGCGGATATCGTTACGTTCTTGTACCGGGATGTGTACTATAACAAGGAGACCTCGGCCGAGCCGGATGCGACGGAGCTGATCATCGCGAAGCACCGGAACGGGCGGGTCGGGACCATCAAATTGCGGTTCCAGCCGGAACATACGCTGTTCGTGCCGTACGGAGACGAGTCGCACTACAGTGGCCCCTAGGAGTGAGGACATGGACGCGACGACCGGGATCGTTCCGGCGCAACTAACGCTGGGCGTCGCCGATCTCGACGCGACCGAGCGCTTCTATCGCGACGTCATCGGCGTCACGCCGAGCCGGCACGGGGACGCGGTCCGTTTCGCCTTCGGCGACTTTACGATCGTCTTCGAGCACGCGCCGCCGACCGAACGGGCGAAGTTCGAGCTGGGCCTACGGGTCCTCGACGCGGCGACGCTCGAGGCGATCGCCGCGCGCGCCGGCACGGCCATCTACGACCGCGACGGCGGCGGCCGCGCGTTGTTCGTGATGGACCCCGACCACTACACGATCGAGATCTACGTCCGCTGAGCTGCGGTCCGTGAGCTCCCGTCGCGTCGTCCTCACGACGTCGGTCGGCGATCCTGCCGCGGAGTATCTCGACGCGCTGCGCGAGGCAGGGCTGGAGCCGGAGCGGGTCGACGCACGAGTCGTCGATCTTCCCTTGGCCGACGTCGCCGGCGTCGTGCTCGCCGGCGGGGTCGACGTCGATCCGGCGACCTACGGCGCGCCGGGCTCGGCGTTCGTCGGCCCGACCGAGCTGGAGCGCGACCTGTTCGAGGCGTTGCTGCTGAGAACGGCCCGCGACGAAGGGATACCGACGCTCTGCATCTGCCGCGGTCTGCAGCTCGCCAATGCGGCGTTCGGGGGGACGCTGATCGACGACGTGCCGCACGCGCTCGGCGCGAAGTCGACGGTCCCGCACCGCCTCGAGGGTGCCAACGGGAAGGTCGAGCGCGGCCCGCTCGATGCTCACGTCGTGCGTATCGACCCGGACACGCTGCTGGAACGGATCGTCGGGACGCGCGCGCTCGTCACCGGCTCGCGCCACCACCAGGCCATCGACCGCTGCGCGCCGGACTTGCAGGTCGTCGCGAAGACGGACGACGGAATCGTCGAGGCGCTCGAAGCGCGCTTTCCGTCTCCGTTCTGGTTAGCCGTGCAGTGGCACCCCGAATCGACGCGTACGCTCGACACGGGCGCCAGTCGCAAACTCTTCGCCGCCTTCGCCGAAGCCGTCCGCGCTCGCTAACCAGCGTTACGTCGCTGCGTGGGACTCGGCGATCTCGTGCATCTCGGGGTCGCCGATGCCGTGCTGGAGGTACGAGCGCGAGAGGTGGACGTACTCTGGGCCGGCGGTCTCGATCCAGCGCACGGCCTCGCCTTCGAGTGGCTTCTTGACGACGGCGGGCGCGCCCGCGGCGACGACGCGGTCCGGGATCGTCGCGCGGGCCGCGACGACGGCGCCGGCCGCGATCAGACTCTCTTCGCCGACGGTCGCGTAGTTGAGGATCACGGCGTTCGAGCCGATCATCGCGCCGCGCTTGATGTGGCAGTCTTCGAGGACCGCGCAGTGCCCGACGGTGACGTCTTCCTCGATCACCGTCGTGCAATGCTCGCTCACGTGCACGACCGAGTTATCCTGGATGTTGGCGCGCGCGCCGATGCGAATCGGTCCGTTGTCGCCGCGGATCACCGTCCCGAACCAGACCGACGCCTCCTCGCCGATCTCGACGTCGCCGATCAGAACGGCGGTCGGGGCGACGAAGGCCGACGTCGCCACCTTGGGGCGCTTCCCGCGGTATTCGATGATCATGGTCTGGTCTCCACGCGGCGAGGGAGAGGAGGTCGGGGCCCGAACCGTGCTCCGGAGGCGCATTCCATTGAGCGAACACCGGCATCGTACCCCCTTGCGGGGGACGAAGGTCGTCCCCCGGCCGCAGCCCGACCAGGCCGACTACACGGCGGTCAACTACCGCTATGCCGGCCAGGTCGGGCACATCCACGAGGTGGTGGTGATCGGCGGCCGGGAGTTGGCCAAGGTCGGCTTCGACGACCGCAAGATCGTCTATTACTACCTCGACGACCTGGAGCGTGAGGAGGCGGCCCCCAAGCGGACCTTCCATGACGACCCGGGTGACGACCCTGGTGCTTGACGAACCACGCGGCTTTCTGCTAGCGTCCTGGCCATGACCCGGAATCGCGCGACGATGATGATGGCGATGTGCTGCTGCCCCCTGCGAGGGACGGTGTAGCTCGTCGTCGCCCTACCGGGCACCGATACGACTGCAACGGCCCTCGCCAACCGGCGGGGGCCACTTGTTTTCCCCGACTTCCACGCTCGACGCATTCGTGAAGGAGACCCACGATGAGCACCACCCTCGACCCCGCGCAGCGCGGCTTCGACACCGTCGCCCTGCATGGCGGCCACGGCGGCGATCCGACCACCCACGCCCGCGCCGTACCGATCTATCAGACGACGTCCTACACCTTCGACGATACCGCGCACGCCGCGCGCCTGTTCGCACTGCAAGAGTTCGGCAACATCTACACGCGGATCATGAACCCGACCACCGACGTGCTCGAGCAGCGGCTGGCCGCGCTCGAAGGCGGGGTCGGGGCGCTGGGCCTGGCCAGCGGCCAGGCCGCAGTGATCTACTCCATCCTCAACATCGCGCGCAGCGGCGACCACATCGTGAGTGCGGCCTCGCTCTACGGCGGGACCTACAACGCGTTCGTCCACACCCTGCCGCGTTTCGGGATCGAGGTCACGCTGGTCGACGCCGACGATCCGGCCGCCTTCGCGGCGGCGATCCGCCCGAATACGAAGGCCGTTTTCGCCGAGACGATCGGGAACCCCAAGGTCGACGTCCTCGACGTGCGCGCGATCGCGCAGGTCGCGCACGACGCGAAGGTTCCGCTGGTCGTCGACAACACGCTGCCGACGCCGTACCTGCTGCGCCCGATCGAGCACGGCGCCGACATCGTCGTCCACTCGGCGACCAAGTTCATCGGAGGCCACGGAACCACCATCGGCGGCGTCCTGGTCGACGGCGGGAAGTTCGACTGGGCAGCCTCGGGCCGCTTCCCCGACCTGACCGAGCCCGACCCGTCGTATCACGGGGTGAAGTACGTCGAGGCGTTCGGCCCGGCGGCGTACATCCTCAAGGCACGCGTGCAGTTGCTGCGCGACGTCGGCGCGGCGCTCTCGCCCTTCAACGCCTTCCTGCTCATCCAAGGGCTGGAGACGCTGGCCCTGCGGATCGAGCGCCACAGCGCCAACGCCCTGGCGGTCGCGGAGTTTTTGCAGGCGCACCCGAAGGTACGCTGGGTGCGGTATCCGGGACTGCCGGGCGATCCGGCCTATGCCAAGGCACAGACGTACCTGCCGAAGGGCGCGGGCGCGATCGTGACCTTCGGCGTCAAGGGTGGCGCCGAGCAGGCGCGCGCGCTGATCGACCGTCTGCAGCTCTTCTCGTTACTGGCCAACGTCGGTGACGCGAAGTCGCTGGTGATCCACCCGGCGTCGACGACGCACCAGCAACTGACGCCGGCGGACCAGATCGCCAGCGGCGTGAGCGAGGATCTCGTGCGTCTCTCGGTCGGGATCGAGTCGATCGACGACATCCGGGCCGACCTCGCGCAGGCCCTCGACGGGGTATGAGCCCGATCGTGGAGGTCGTCGAGCGAGATGTCGCGATCGGCGCACTGGAGCTGGCCTCGGGGAGCATTCTTCCCGAGGTCGTCCAGCGCGTCACGCGCTACGGCTGCGAACCCGCCGCCGACGGCTCGAACGTCGTCTTCCTGCCGCACGCGCTGACCGGCTCGTCGCGCGTCCTCGAGTGGTGGGCCGGGATCGTCGGGCCGGGCGCGTTGTTCGATCCCGCGCGCTGGTGCATCGTGGGCGTGAACGTGCTGGGCGGCTGCTACGGCTCGACCGGACCGCCGACGCTCGCACCCGACGGCACGCGCTGGGGCCCGCGCTTCCCGGTCGTCACCGTCGGCGATCTCGTCACGGCGCAACGCCGCGCGCTCGCGCAGTTCGGCATCGAGCGGCTCGGCGTCGTGATCGGTGGCTCACTAGGCGGATTCCAGGCGCTGCAGTGGGCGCACGAGCACGGCCAGCAGGTCGCGCACGCGATCGTCGTCGGCGCGTTCGACCACCTGCGCGCGCAGGGGATCGCGCAGAATGGCGCCGCGCGTGACGCGATCGCGCTCGATCCGGCGTTCCGCGAGGGCTGGTACGAAGAGCAGCCCGTCGCCGGGCTCAAGCTCGCGCGTGCGATCGCGACGCTGACCTACAAGTCGGAGCACCTCTTCGAGCACCGTTTTCGCAACCGGCCCGATCGCAACGGCGGCGACCCGTCGCGGCAGTTGAAAGACCGGTTCGACGTCGAGGGTTATCTCTCACACCAAGGCGACGCCTTCGCCAAGCGCATCGACGCCAACAGTTATCGAACGCTGACGCGCGCGATGGACCTGTTCGACTTGCGCGGGCGCGAGCGCCCGGCGGGCCCGACCCGCTTGACGTTCGTCGGGATCGCCGGCGACCAGCTCTATCCGCCCGAGCACGTCTGGTCGTGCACCGCGCGCTGGGCCGATGCCGGCTGGGACGCCGCGTACCGGCACTTGCCGAGCGATCACGGTCACGACGCGTTCTTGGCCGAAGCGGGGAATCTCGCCGATCTGCTGCGCGCCGACGTCGAGCCGGGCCGCCTCGCCGCCGCGCGCTAACCGGTGCCGCGCGTGCAGGTCGCCGCGGCCGCGCTCGCGCTCCTTGCCGCCACGGTGCTCTTCGGGCCGCTACCCGCGCCGGCTGCCTCGACGAACCCCGACCCGCCCGTTACCGTCGTCGTCCACCTCGTCCTCGACCTTCCCTACGCGCTGCGCCCCGCGCCGGACTCGTACTGCTTGGGCGAGCATCGTCCGGCGCGCCGCGGTCCCACCCCGGTGCGCCTGATCGCCGCCTACGAGCGTACGCTGCGTGCGCTGGGGCCGACTGAAGACCGTTTCGGCCTGGGCACGTGGACCGTCGGCGCGAGCGATTTCGCCGACGTCGCCTACGAGCCGGTCGACCATGTTTTCCTGACGGCGCACCTGACTGCGGTAAGGCGAACGCTCCCGGCGCTGCTGGGCCGCATCCGGCGCGAGCTGCACCAGCAGGTGGCGCTGGCCGAGATCTTCGGCGTCGCGGTGCCCTCGCTCGGCAGCGTGCGCACGCGGGTCGACGTCCGGCTTTCCTTCGGTGGCGCGGATGCGACGACGCTGACGCAGATCCACCGGATCTTCGGCGACCGCGGCCGCTCCGGCGCCTCGCAGGCGGCGCTCCCCGACGGTGTGCACGTCTGGTCGGGCGTCCCGCCCGAGGCGCTGGGCCACATCACCGGCGCGCTGCGAGGGGCCGGGCTGACCTTCACGAGCGGCGTCGAGACATTCGTGCCGGTCGACGCGCCCGCGTGCCGTGCGTCGCGAGGATCGGGCGCTCGCGGCTAGGGCTGCGCGGGAGGCTCGCTCACTTGACTGCGGTCACGTCCTTCGCTGCGACGGGCGAGGCATGGTTGCCCCAGGCCGAGCGAACGTAGGTCAGCACCGCCGCGATATCCGCCGGCGAGAGACTCGCCTTAAAGGAGGGCATCGCGTTCTTGCCGTGTTCGACGGTCGCGATGATCGCGCTCGGGTCTTTGGCGTTCACGTCCGTATTGCCGGCCAGCGCGGGAAACGTCCCCGGTACGCCGGTCCCGCTGCTCTTGTGGCAGGCCGAACACTTCGACTCGAAGATCGCTTTGCCGTCCGGCGCCGTTGCAGCGGTCGCTGTGCTGCCGTTGTACCGGATCGCGGCGACCGCAATCACGCTCACGACGGCCAGAGCGACCATTCCTTTAGGCGGTGCGAAGACTCTCATTTACTTGACCGCCGCCACAGCGGCCTCGCTCACCGGACTCGCCTGATTCCCCCACGTCGTTCGGATGTAGGTGAGGACCGCTGCAATGTCGGCGTTGGAGAGTTTGCCTTCGAATGACGGCATCACGTTCTTTCCGTGCTTGACGGTTGCGATGATCGCGCTCGGATCGCTCGTGAGCACATCCGGATTACCGGCGAGGGCCGGGAACGCCCCCGGCGTGCCTTTACCAGCAGCACCATGGCAGGACGCACAGTTTGCGGCGAAGATGGCGGCTCCAGGTGAGGCCGTTGAACCGGTGGGAGCCGCCTGGCTCGGGGACTTGACGTGCGTCAGCGGGTAGCCGCTGACCGGAACAATGAATTGCAGCGACCATTGCCACGTCGGACGCCCGTACGGAGCACTGCTGTACCCACCCATCGGTGCTTCGAGGCGGAGGAAGATGAAGGGGAGCTCTGGGACCTCGTACGATGCGCCGGTGGCGTAGTAGTGTGTCACCGCACCCAGGCCGTTGGTGGCGGACTCCTCACGCAGTGTGATGGTCCCTTGGCCTTTGAAGAGCGCCTCGACCAGTTCGACCGATTGATCCATCGCGTGCGGACCCTGCGGCGCCAAGGTGTCGAAGTGGAGGATCCCCGGGTTGCTATCGTGAGCATTGGCGTAGAAGCCGTATAGCCCGGGCACGCCTTTGCCGATCGAATTGGGATCCACCTCGAAGTACGGAGCCCAGATGTTGTAACGGTCGATATTCGGAGGACCCGCACTGGTGCCCATCCTCCCAGTGAGCACGTAGCTGCCGATCCCACCAAAGGCGCCGATCTCCCACGGCTTACCGGGCGGCGCGTCAGCGAATTTCCACTGGTAGATGCGGTCGGTTCCGGGCAGGATACCGAAATCCGATGGTCCTCCCGCAAGCGGGTTATTGCTTCCCCCGCGCCACGCGATCTCCGCATCGACCGGGCCGCGGTCGTAGTCGAACCGGGCGGACAAGCGCGAGTTTTCAAGGTTGTAGGAGTGGGTGCCGATCGTGAGGTGCCGCAAATGGAATGCCGTGTCGTAATCTGACGGATTGAGCACAAAGGACGCGACAGGTCCCGGGTAGTCGTCCCCAATGAGGAGGTGCCCGTTGCCGTGGAACAAACCGTGGTAGGCGAGCCACATCGTTTCCGGGCCCGTGCTTTGACTCTTGGGCTGGTCTCCGCTGTAGAGAGTATTCTCAACGCGATAGGTGAATTCCGGACCAGCAAACCCGGCAATGCTCGCCTCCAGGTTGCCGATGGTGATCTTTTTGTTCGGCTGCACGGAGTCCGTCTTCCCGGTGCTGTAACTCTCGATCTGTTCTTCGAAATAGACCGGCAAGGTGCCGCGCATTGCCTGGCTCGTGATCGGCGCGTAGAACGTGCGTTGCAGATAGCGCCCATAGGAGTTGAGCAGCGGAACCATGGTGTGGCAGGTCTGGCACTTCACGCCGAGCGCCTCGGCAAACGGCGGCATCGCTTCTGAAGGCCGTGGATTCAGTCCCGAAAGCACGAGCGAGAACAGAACAAACATCAACGAACTGACGAGGACAGCCCTTACGGCCTGGCCACGGCGAACTGGAGGCGGGTTCGACATCGGCTCCTCCGTCGGTCCGGTTCTATTTTTTCGGTCGTTTGCGTGATCTCTCAACGCGAGGCTACGAACTATTGCTGCGCCCGCAATACCACCCCGGGACCGTCCTCCCTGCCAGGCAAGCTCGTCGGGCAAAGAGATTTCGCAAGCGGCCAATCACTTGATCGCTTCGATTGTCAGGTTCGTATCTCGGCCGTGCGGTTTAAGGCGCTGGCTCGGAGACGACGTTCATGTGCAGGGCGGCTTTGCCGGATGCCACGAATTGGGATCGATGATCCATTTGGGCGCCACCACATCGAAGGTCACGCCGGCTTCAACGCCAGCCACGGAGCCAAGGTTGACGAAGATCACGTCGCCATCGATTCGCCGCGCTGAGGGTCATACTCTGCAATTTTTTGGGCCCGCCCTCAGCCCTTCTTTCGCGGCGCCTCGGTTGAGAGCGTCGGCGACCAACGTTGTGCGAGCATCGCCGCGGTCGGCAGGCGGACGTCGCGCGCGAGCTTGAGCACCTTGAGGATGCGGATCGCGAACCAGGTCGTGTCCAGCTCGAACCACCGCAGTCCGTGCCGAGCCGAGAACGGAAACGCATGGTGGTTGTTGTGCCAACCTTCGCCCCAGGTGAGCAGCGCCACCCACCAGTTGTTGCGCGACTCGTCACCGGTGCGATAGCTGCGATAGCCGGTGTGGTGCGCCGCGCTGTTCACTAGCCAGGTGATGTGATAGGTCACGACCAGCCGAACGAAGATCCCCCACACCACCCACGGCCAGCCGCCGGCGGCGAAGAGCGCGGCGGCTAGGCCGACCTGCCACAGCAGGTACGTCCGTTCGAGAAATCGGTAGAAGGGCTGGCGGACGAGGTCCGGTGCGAGGCGGCGCTGTTCGGTCGGCGTCGGGCGTGCGTCGTTCTTCCGGTAGAGCCAGGCGACGTGCGCCCAGGGTAAACCGCGATGCACGTCGTGCGGGTCGCCTTCGCGATCGGTGTGCGCGTGGTGCGCGCGATGCGTCGCGACCCATTCGATGGGACCGCCCTGCAGCGCCAGCGTTCCGCAGATGGCGAGACCGTATTCGAGCCAGCGCGGGCAGCGCAGACTCCGATGTGTCAAGATTCGGTGAAAGCCGAGGCTGATGCCGATCCCACCGGTCAGATAGTAGAGGCCGACCGCGACGCCGAGTGCCGACCAGGTAAAGAATTGAGGCACGAAGGCTGCTAGTGCGCCGAGATGGAGCGCCAGCAGACCGATGCCGGTCGCACGGTACGAGCGGCTCGTCGCAGTGTTCGCCATGACGCTTGTCAGTCTACCGTGCGTAAAAAGGCGGCGGTATAGTGAAAACCAGGAGCCGGCGTCTTCGGGCTTGGGTCGCCGAGGGTCCTCAGCGGCCTCATTGCCGGGTCCGGAGGGGCCCCTTGCGCGCGCCTGGCCGCTCGTGGTAGGGTGGTCCCCTCATGACCTCGTGCGGCATTACGATGACGACGACGATTACGACTACCCTCGGCGAGGGCAGGTCTCCGTCGGCGTTCGCCTAGCGCGCACGAAACCGACTGAAGACACGGCCCTCGCCACTCTGGCGAGGGCCGTTTTTGTGTCCCGACCATTTCCCACTCCTTGGAGGCTCCCCGTGTACACACTCCCGCGCGTTCCCAGTTCGTTCGATCCGGCGTCGCCCGCGACGACCGCGACGACGACGCGTGCGCGCGGCGTCGGCCTGTTAGGTTGTGGGACGGTCGGTTCGAGCGTCGCGCGGCGGCTAGTCGCCTCGCATCCGGGACTGATCCGGTCGATCGCGGTGCGCGATCCGAACAAGTCGCGCAATGTCGTCTGGAGCGACTTTGACGGCGACCCGTTCGAGGTCGTCGACGATCCGAGCGTGCGCGTCGTCGTCGAGTGCATCGGCGGCGTCGGGCTGGCGCGCGAACTCGTGCTGCGGGCGATCGCGCGCGGCAAGGACGTCGTCACCGCGAACAAGGACCTGATCGCGACCGAAGGCCCCTGGTTGGCCACCTTCGCCGCGCGCACCGGCGCCACGCTGCGCTTCGAAGCGGCGGTCGGCGGCGCGATCCCGATCGTGCGCGCGCTGGCTGGCTCGCTGGCCGCCGAAGACGTGTTCGAGATCGGTGGCGTGCTCAACGGGACGACGAACTTCGTGCTCTCCGCGATGGAGGACGGCGCAGAGTACGGCGAGGCGCTGGCGGAGGCGCAGCGGCTCGGCTTCGCCGAATCCGACCCGCGCGCCGATGTCGACGGCCACGACGCCGCCCACAAGCTCGCGATCCTGGCCGGGCTCGCCTTCCACCGGCCGTCGGTCTCGCCGGCGCTGGCGCGGCGCGGGATCGCCGGGCTCTCGCGCGAGGACGTCCAGGTCGGCGCCGAGCGCGGGCTGCGGCTCAAGCTTCTGGCGATCGCGCGGCGCGCCCCCGACGGCACGATCGAGGCCGGCGTGACGCCCGCCTACGTCCCCGTCGATCACGCCTTCGCACGGCCGCGCGGCGCGCAGAACGTGGTGCGGGTCCTGGGCCGCGGCTGCGGCGAGCTGACCTTCGCGGGGACCGGCGCCGGCGGCGACGCGACCGCCTCGGCGGTCGTCGCCGACGTGCTCGCCGCGCTCGACGAGCGGGATACTGCGCCGCCACCGCCCGGCGAGGACCTGGTGGCCGGGGCGCTGCACGCGGCGGTCCTGGTGCGCCTGGCCGACGGCCGGGTCCTCGAGCGCGAGGACGTCGCGCTCGACGCGCTCGAGGCGACGGCGCGCGAGCTGGGCGACGGTGTGCGCTCGGTCATCCCGCTCTGGCGAGACGCCGCCTAAGGTTAGCAGGATTGGCGGCCGACCAACGGTGGAAAGGGGGGTGCACATGCGCGCTACCAGCGAGCGCCGGCTACCACGCCTACCGTTTCACGGACGACTCGCCGTGATCGGCCTCTGCACGCTCGCGCTGCACGTCGCCGCCGTCCGCGCTGCGACACCCGCGCCCGTGATCTCCGGTGACCCGACTGCCGAACGAGTCGTCTCGCTGGTCACCGCCGGCGACGGTCAGCTCACCTCGTACATCGTGCCGCTCCACATCGTCGCGCGCGTCCACGAACTGTTCACCTTCCACGTCAAGCTCGATGGGACGGTCTACTTCAAGCGACCCGGACGCGTCGCGCTGGACATGCACCTCGTGCCGCAGGAGTACCGGCGGATGTTCGCGGCGCTCGGCACGCCGTTGCTGTGGTCGCAGACCTACGAGTTCAGCACCGACTCGGTCACGCATGAGCCGCGGACGTGGTACCACCTGCGTGGGACACCTCGCGCCGCCAACGGACCGATCGCGTTGGTCCTGCTCGACGTCCCCGAGGATCGCAGCGAGCCGATGATGGCGCGCTGGACCTGCGCTGATGGGACATCGATCACCGAGCGCGTCTTCGCCGGGAGCGACGGAACGTACAGCATGCCGCACCGGGCGGAGGTCGAGCTGACCGTCGACGGAGCGCACGTGCACGCCGACCTGCAATACGGCGACTACGCGCTCAACGGCGAGCTGTCGGACTCGGTCTTCGCCGGCTCCTGAGCCGGCGGCTCGTCGAGCACAACGCGGTTGCGGCCCATCGTCTTGGCGACGTAGAGCGCCGCGTCAGCGCGCCGGACGAGCGCGTCGGCCGACGTCGCAGCCTCGGGGACGAGCGCGGCGGCGCCGATGCTGGCGCTCAGGCGGCGCAGCGGCATCTCGGCGTGCAGGATCTCCAGCGCGGCGACGGCCTCATGTGCGCCGATGGCGAGCGCGAACGCGCCGTCGGGTCCGCAGCCCGGCAGCAGCGCGGCCAGCTCGTCGCGGCGGTAGCGCGCGATGAGTGCGCCGGGTGCGCCGGCACACGCCGTCGCGAACGCCTCGCCGCAACGGCGCAGCGCCTCGTCACCTTCGAGGTGGCCGTAGGCCTCGTTGTAGCGTTTGAAGTGGTCGAGGTTGAGCAGCAGCAACGCGACCGGCGCGCCGTCGGCGCGGGCGCGCGCCCAGGCGGCATGGAGCGCGGCCTCGAAAGCAGGCCGGTTCGCGAGGCCGGTCAGGCCGTCGATCGGCGTCGCTGCGGGCGCGGCCACGCTGAGCGGATCGCCGACGAGCAGCAGCGCGAGCACGAGCAGCGCGACGATCGTGCCGCCGTTCATCGCTGCCTGCGTCGCATACGGGTCGAGCGCGAAGCCGAGCAACGTACCGATCGCGAGCGCAGCGGTCGCGATGAGCAGGAGCCGCGCGCCCGCCACGCGGGCGAGCAGCGCGCAGACGGCGAGCGCGACCAAAGCCAGATCAAACGCCGTGAGCAGCGCACGTCCGACCAGAACGGCGAGCGCCGCGTCGTCGATCCAGCGATCCTGAAGGATGTCGCTGCCGAGGACGAAGACGACGTTCGCGCCGAGCAGCGTCAAGAGCGCGACGCGCAGGGGGCGCGGTGGCTGCGCGGCAGCCGCACGGTCGAGGACGAGAGCGGCCAACGCCGACCAGGCGAGCGCGAAGGCGAGCGCGTGCACCGGCTGGCTGATCTCCGGCGGCGGCCGCAGCACGCCGAGATACGGGATCGCCAGCACCGTTTGCGCGCCGGCGAAGAGCGCGAGAGAGGTCAGCGCGCGCGTCCGGCGGCGGACCGCGAGCAGTGCGCCGAGCAGCGTCACGCCGAGCAACAGGCCGAACGCGGCGATGTGCCACCAATCGCTCGCACCGCCATAGGCGAGCTGCGCGCCCGTGACGAGCAGCGGGACGCCGGCTCGGCTGACCGTCGTCCCGGTCAGGTCGATCCGCGTCGCTCGCCAGGCGTCGTTGGGGAGAACGACGCCCAGCGTCGCCCCGGGCAGGGTCGGCGCGCCGACCAGGGTCGCGCGTCGTCCGTCTGGATACGTCAGCGTGACGGTCAGCGTGCGCGTGAGCCAGATCGTCGCGACTGCGAGGTCGGTCTGCGGCGGGACGCGGAAGCTGGCCTGGAAGGTGCTCGGCTGCACGAGCGACGCGGGCGCCGCGTCGCCGAGCCGCGTCCCCGGCGGGACGATGGGCGCCGCCGGCTGCTCCAAGGCGCTGGCGGGCGCGAGGGCCGCGAGGGAAAGGGTGGCGAGAAGGGCGACGAGCGCCGGCCGGCCGGACACGGTCCACGGCCTTCGCCCGCCGACGGCCCTGGCCCCCGAACCGAATCCTCACCTGCCCGGAGAGGGTCGCAGGACAGGCGAACGAACCTTAGGCGGTTGCCCACGGCCGCGACACCCGTGCGTGCACAAGCCGACGTAGCTCAGTTGGTAGAGCAGCTGTTTCGTAAATAGCAGGTCGCCGGTTCGAGTCCGGCCGTCGGCTCCAGTGAGAACCGCGCTCCCGCACGGACGACAGACGGCCCGCGAGCGTTGCTCACGGGCCGTCTCGAGACCACGAGAGATGGGGGTTACTGGCCGCCTGGGTTCGTGATGAGCGAACCTCCAGCGACAGGGATTGTCACGGCACCGGCGCTCGCTAGGGCTCGGCCCGTGAACGTGGTGGCGTTGATCGTGATGGATGCGGAGGCGAGGACGTTCCCGTAGAACGTCGCGCCTCCAAGCGTCGCTGAACTACCGATCTGCCAATAGACGTTGCAAGCGCTCGCGCCATTGGTCAAGATTACGTTGCCGCCGGCTCCGCCGTCTGCTGTCGTGGTGAGCGCGCTCCCCACCTGGAAGATGAAGACGCTCTCCGCGTTGCCCCCGCCGTTCAGCGTGAGGTTGCCCGCCGTGATCGCAAGCGTCGACGTCGATTTGTAGACACCCGGCGCCAGGGTCTGCCCGCCGAGGTCCCCGCTGACGAGGGCCGTCGGTGCCTCTGCGGCGGCGGTATTGTAGGCTGTGGTCAACGCGGCTTGCGCAGCCGCCGGTACGGCGGCGTTCGTATTGTATCCGGCCGCGTAGATCGCGGTCGGACCATTCGTGTCCGTCCCAGGCGGGTAGAATCCCGTCACGGCGGTCCCGGGCGATACGCCGATGAGATCGTCATCGGTCCCGCCGGTGACGGCGCCGGGGGCGTAGGTCACGAGCGTATCACCGACATTGGTGATGGTGGAACCGGCGAGCACCGCGAACGGCGCGAGTGCCGGTCCGAGCACGATCGCTTGGGCGCCCTGCGTGCATGCCACGGGGGCGGTCGTGGGGCTCGGCGTCGGGCTGGGCTTCGGCGTCGGACTCGCCGTCGGCGATGGCGATGGCGATGGCGATGGTGACGGCTTCATGTGTCGGCAGCCGCCCTGGCCATCGAAAGCGCCGAAAGTATGCCAGCCGCCATGCCAACATTTGCAGTCGCCCTGGTTGCCGTTGCCCCAGTTGCCGTCCTTACATTGATGCTGGCAGTCGTCCTGACTCCAGCCGCCGTCCATACAGTGGTCTTGGCCGATCTGCACGCCTTGGGGCGCTCTCACTTGGGCTTGTGATTGATCGACGGCTTGTGCCGCCGGGTTAACGTTCGCAGCGCCCGAACATCCTGCTAGCGCCAGCGCTGCGATGAGAAAACCGACCCTGCGTGCGGTCGTGACCGATGGGCGCATAGGCTCTCCCACGTGACCCGCATGTGTAAAACGGAGAAACGGGTACACCCGACACTGCCGGACTCCGAGTCGAGCGCAACGACCTAGCGGGCCAACCTAGGGCGTGCCTCCCGGCTCGATACGCCTAGTGTCATAAGCGCAGTCTAACGTCGCTGAGCGGTGAAAGTAAACATGTGTCTAAGCGCTCGGTTACTGGACCGAGCCTCGTAGCGATAGACGACGATTTTCTGCTACTTGACGCGGGCAATCGCTCGGTATACGCTTTTTCAACGCGGGAGGAAACGCGACGTTGGCGATGGGCACGTCGTGACGGCTGCGCACGCTCATCACGGCACTAGGAACGCCGAACGTGGAGGGACGATGCCGGACAACGTCAGCCGAAGAGACTTCGTCGCATTGGTCGGGACGGTCGTCGCCGTCGAGACCCTCCCGGCGACGGTTGCCGCCGAGGCGGCGGCGCCGCGACATCCCGCGCCGGCGCCGCCGCTTGGAAGCGAGCCCGAAGCCTACACGTTCCTGACCGAGCCGGAATCGGCGTTCGTCGAAGCGGCGGTGGAGCGGCTGATCCCGCCGGACGCGCTCGGACCGGGTGGCCGTGAAGCCGGGGTTGCCTTCTACATCGACCAGCAGCTCAGCGGCCAGTTCGGCTACGCGGCCAAGATGTACCAGAAGGGCCCCTGGGTCCCCGACGCCTCACCCGATTTCGGCTATCAGTTGCCGCTGACGCCGCAACAGGTGTACCGCTTGGGGATCGCGGCGACCAACGCGCACTGCATGGCGACCTACCGCAAGACGTTCGACCTGCTCGACGGCGCGCATCAGGACGACATCCTCACCGCGCTCGACCGCGCACAGCTCTCGTTCGACAGCGTGCCGGCGAAGGTGTTCTTCGAGATGCTCTACGGGAACGCGGTCGAGGGCTTCTTCGCCGATCCGCTCTACGGCGGCAACCGCAACAAGGTCGGCTGGAAGCTCGTCGGCTTCCCCGGCGCGGCCGCGGTGTACTTGCCGTTCATCGAGAACCACAACGTGCCGTACAAGGTCAACCCGCAGAGTATCGCCGACTTGCAACAGGCGGAGCAGACGGCGATGCTGGAGATGCCGGCGCAGTCCGGCGGCATGCGCAACATGGCCGACATGACCGCGCACATCGCGCTGGCCAAGAAGGCGTTGGGGTTGCACTAGCCATGGCGACGATGAAACCCGTCGACGCGGTCATGATCGGCTTCGGTTGGACCGGCGGCATCCTCGCCAACGAACTCACCAAAGCCGGCCACACCGTCGTCGGCCTCGAGCGCGGCAACTTTCGGGACACGGTTCCGGACTTCGCGGTCCCCGGCGTCCACGACGAGCTCTCCTACGCGATTCGCTACAAGCTGTTTGCGGACGCCTCGAAAGAGACGGTGACGCTGCGGCACGATCGTACCCAGACCGCGCTACCGGTCCGACAGTTCGGTTCGTTCCTGCCCGGCGACGGGCTCGGCGGTGCCGGCGTCCACTGGAACGGTGTGACCTGGCGCTTCTTGCCGTGGGACTTCGAGACGCGTAGCCGTTCGATCGCGCGCTACGGCGCCAGCTTCTTGGGCCCGGACTGCACCTCGGCCGACTGGGGCATCACCTACGACGAGCTGGAGCCGTACTACGATCGGTTCGAGTACCTTGCCGGGATCGCCGGGAAGGCCGGCAACCTGCGCGGCAAGATCCAGCCCGGCGGCAACCCGTTCGAAGGGCCGCGCTCGCGCCCGTATCCGAGCCCGCCGCAGAAGCAGAGCTACGCGATGGCCGTCTTCAAGGAGGCGGTGGATAAGCTCGGCTACCATCCCTTCCCCCAGCCGTCGGCGAACTCGAGCCAGCCCTACACGAACCCCGAGGGCGTCGATCTCGGCGTGTGCGTGTACTGCGGCTACTGCGAGCGCTTCGCATGCGAGATGGGCGCGAAGTCGAGCATGCAGACGACGCTGCTGCCGAAGCTCCAGAAGCAGCCGCTCTTCGAGCTGCGCACCAACTCGAAGGTCCTCAAGATCAATCTCGACAGCACGAAGAAGAAGGCCGTCAGCGTCACCTACCTCGATTCCCAAGGACGCGAGCAGGTTCAACCGGCGGAGATGATCTTCGTGACGGCGTTCGCCTTCAACAACGTGCATATGCTGCTGGTCTCGGGGATCGGGAAGCCGTACGATCCGGTGAGCAACACCGGCGTCGTCGGTAAGAACTACGCCTACCAGTGCAACACCAGCGCAACGATGTTCTTCGATAGCGGCAAGATCTTCAACATGTTCATGGGGTCGGGTGCGCTGGGCACGGTGATCGACGACTTCAACGGCGACAACTTCGATCACGCTCCCTACGGCTTCATCGGCGGCGCCGACATCAGCCAGAACACAAACCAAGCCCGGCCGATCCTGTTCCACCCGGTCCCGGCGGGGACGCCGCGCTGGGGCGGCGCGTGGAAGAAGGCCGTCGCGCACTACTACAACCGCGCCTTCCCGATCAACGCCCAGGGCGGGGTCCAGGCGTACCGTGGGAACTATCTCGACCTCGATCCGACCTACACCGACATCTACGGCCAGCCGCTCCTGCGCATGACCTTCGACTGGGGTCCGCACGAGCACAAGCAGTCGGCCTTCATGTCGGGGATCAATGCCAAGATCGCCAAAGCGGCCGGGGCGAGCAGCGTGATCCTCGGTCAGCTCCCGGAGCACTACAACGTAACCGTCTATCAGAGCACGCACAACACCGGCGGTGCGATCATGGGCAGCGATCCGTCACAGAGCGTGATCAACAAGTACGGTCAGACCTGGGACGTCTCCAACGTCTTCGTCACCGGTGCCAGCTCGTTTCCGCAGAACGCAGGCTACAATCCGACCGGCACGGTCGGCGCGCTCGCCTATCACACGGCGGACGCGGTCGTCAACAAGTACATCAAGAATCCCGGCCCGCTCGTCTAGAAAGCACCGGAGCGGGATGTAGCGCGCGTGTTTGATCTCGCTCCGGCAACCGACTATGGCTTGCTGTTTCTCCGGCTGATGGCTGGCGCCGTCTATGCCGACAGCGGGTACAACGACCTCAAGGATCCGGACGCGCGCAGTACGGGCCTCGGACTGTCCAAGGGCTTTACGACGTTTCTTGCCGTGGCCGAGCTGGCCGGTGGAGCGGGACTGATCTTGGGCGTGCTTCAGCAGCTGGCCGCGATCGGGTTGATGCTCATCATGCTGGGTGCCATTCAGAAGAAGGCTTTCGTCTGGAAAACCGGCTTCTGGGGGAAAAATGGATTAGGCTGGTCGTACGAGCTGATGCTGATCTCGATGCTGCTCGTCATCCTCGTCACCGACGGCGGCCGATTCGTCCTCCTGCGCTAGGCGCTCAATCGAAGCGGAAGGTAAGGCTTGATGGAACGAGATCGCGACGGACAACCATTTGAAGACGACTTCACCGAGAATCGCGGCCCCAGCGGTCGACAGCTCGACGACGTCGCCGAGGACGAGACACTGGATCCCGACGTCGATTCACAAGCCGACGATGAGTCCATGGAGAAGAACGTCTTCGGCGTCGATGAGGTGAAGCCGAAGCGCTAACCCGCCGGCGCGACGTCCATGCCCATCAGGGAGCGGATGCGGTCGCGGTTGCCCGCCAGTTCAGCGGCCGGGCCCTCGTGGACGAGGCGCCCGCTGTCGAGCACGTAGGCGCGGTCGGCGATCTTCAGGGCCAGCAAGGCGTTCTGTTCGACCAGCAAGATCGCGACGCAGGATCTCTTGAGGTCCTCCAGGATGTGGTAGACGCCCTCGACGACGAGCGGCGCCAGCCCTTGCGAGGGTTCGTCGACCAGGAGCAGCCGTGGGTTCGCGACGAGAGCGCGGCCGATCGCGAGCATCTCCTGCTCGCCGCCCGACAGACGGCCCGACTTGCGGCTGCGCAACTCGGCGAGCTTCGGCAGATGCTCGAAGACGCGCGCGATCGTCCACGGCCCGGCGCGGCCGTTCTCGGCGAGCTGCAGGTTCTCGAGCGTGCTGAGATCCTTGAACATCCGGCGGCCTTCGGGGACGTAGCCGACGCCCAGACGCGCGACCTTGTAGGCCGGCCAGCCGGTGATCGTCTGCCCGGCATAACGCACGGTCCCCGCGCGCGGCGGCGTCAGGCCGAGGATGCTCCGCAGCGTCGTCGTCTTGCCGGCCCCGTTGAGCCCCAGCAGTGCGACGCATTCGCCTTCGTCGACGCGCAGCGAGACCTCGCGCAGGATGCGAATCTTGCCGTAGTCGGTGCAGATGCCCTCGACGCTGAGCAGCTCAGACATGTTCGAGGACTTCCGTACCGAGATACGCGTTGCGGACGGCCTCGTTGGCGGCGATCTCAGCCGGGCTTCCCTCGGCGAGCATCTTCCCCCGGTCGAGCACCGTGATCGATTCGGCGAGCGAGAGGACGACCCGCATGTTGTGCTCGACGAACAGCACCGTCAAGCCGAGACGCGTGCGCAGATCGCGGATCACGCCCATGATGCGGTCGGTCTCCGCTTCGGCGAGCCCGGCCATCGGCTCATCCAGCAGCACCAACACCGGATCGGTCGAGAGGCTCATCGCGATCTCGACCAGCCGCTGCGAGCCGTGCGCCAGCTCGGAGACGGGGCGGTCGCGTTGCGCGGTTAGCTTCACGAACCCGAGCAGCTCGTCGACGCGCGTGTCGACGGCCTGCGCCGCGGCGCCGCGGGGCGTCCGCAGGAGAAAGGCCTGCTTCGCGTGCGCGCGCACGCCGAGCCGAACGTTCTCGTCGATCGTGAGATCGGGAAAGACGCTCGGGGTCTGGAATGTGCGCCCCATCCCCATCGCGATGCGCCTCCAGTTCACCGTGCGCGTCACGTCCTCGCCCTTGAACGTCACCTGGCCGCTCTCCGGCAGTGCGTAGCCGGAGACCGCGTTGAAGAAGGTCGTCTTGCCGGCCCCATTCGGACCGATCAGTGCATGGATCGTTCCTTCGCGGACCTGCATCGAGACGTCATCGACGGCGCGCAAGCCACCGAAGCTCTTGGAGACGTGGCTTGCGTCGAGCAGAATCGTCTCAGACGCCACGGCTCACCTCGGTCGGAGCCTGCGCCTCGAGCGAGGGGCGCACGTCGTTGCCGGTACCCGTTGGCCGTCGACGGCCCAGCAGCATGATCGACCCAAGGATGCCACGCGGAAATCCGAGCACGCACGCCACGAAGAGCGCGCCGAGGAAGATTTGCCACAATGGCGTGATCGTGGAGATGATGTCCTTGCCGATCACGTAGATGAACGCACCCACTAACGAACCCCACAAGGTTCCCGCGCCCCCAAGGATCATGCTCAGGACGAAATAGCCCGACTGATGCCAATCGAGTTCGAGGGGGTATGCGAAATTGATCAGCAACGCGAACATCGCGCCGCTGACGCCGGCCATCGTGGCTGAGATAAGCAGCGCGAAAAAAATGAAGCGGTCGGTGTTCAACCCGAGGAAGCGCACGCGCGCCTCGTTCTGGCGGATGGCGACCAGCGTCCGCCCGAACGGCGACCGCACGACGCCGCGGAAGGCGATCAGCGCGACGACGAACACGACCAGCGCTACGTAGTAGAGGCTTTCCTCGTGGAGCGTGACGTGGGCCGCCGGCAGACCGAGATACGGGCGAACGATGGTCATCCCGTCCTCGCCGCCCGTGACGTCGGCGGCGAGCGAGTAGGCGATGAAGTAGAACACTTGACCGAACGCGATCGAGAGCAGCCCGAAGTAGATCCCACGTCGCCGTAGCAGGAACGGTGCGAGAATCAGTCCGCCGAGGAACGCCGAAACCGCGCCGATCAGCACGGCCTCGATGAAGTGAACGCCCAGGTATTTGACCGAGAGTGCGGCGCCGTACGCGCCCAGGCCGAAGTACGCGGCGTTGCCGAAGGCAGGCAATCCGGTGTAGCCGAGCAGCAAGTTGACGCTCATGACCGCGATCGCGGTGACTAAGACCTCGCTGACGATGGAGATGTCGAGCTGGACGAGCGGCGCCAGGACCGGCGCCGCGGCGAAAAGTGCGATGGCGCCGGCGGAAAGGAGCAGTTCGGTCCGCGCCTTCACCCGAAGATGCCTTCCTCTCCGAAGAGCCCGCGGGGACGGACCATCAGCACGAGCGCCATCAGGATGTACATCGAGACCTCGCTGGCCGCCGGAATCCACAGCGTGGTCATCGAGATCGTGATCCCGATCAGCAACCCGCCGGCGATGCTGCCGAACAGGCTACCCATTCCACCGATGATGACGGTGACGAACGCCGGCATCAGCAGCGCGTTCCCACTGGTCGGAGCGAGTCCCAGCATTCCCGCTGCGAGCACGCCTGCGATCCCGGCCAAGAGGATGCCCAGGCCAAAGTTTACCGCGTAGAGCAGTTGCGTGTTCGTCCCTAGCGCCGCGATCATCTCGGTGTCCTGTAGGGCGGCGCGCAGGCGCAGTCCGAAGCGCGTGCGGGTCAGGACAAGGGCCAACGCGACCATCGTGACGACCAGCACGGCTACGATGAAGATGCGGAACGTTGGGAAGCTCATGAACCCTAGGCTCACGGCGCCGGTGAGCCCCGGCGGCGGTGAAAACGGGACGCCGTTGGGTCCCCAGATCAGGCGATAGACCTCCTCCGCCATGAGCGACAGCCCGAACGTCATCAGCAAGCTGTAGAATGGTTCCCGCGCGTAGAGCGGACGCACCAGCGTCCGCTCTACGGCGATCCCCACGATGACCGCGATCAGCGGCGCAGCAATCAGTGCGAACCAGAACGACGTACCACGCGAGACCATCGTGAAGGCGAGGTACCCCGCCAGCGTCATGAAGCTCCCGTGCGCCATGTTGATGGTGCCGGTGAGATTCATGATCAACGCGAGACCGATCCCGACGATCGCGTAGAACGCGCCGAGAACCAGCCCGTTGAAGAGCTGGGGCGCGATATGCTCGAACACTTACGGGTAGCCGAGCTTACAGACCTTCTCTTTTTCGGCGACCGACTGTTCGATGTCCTCAGCCGGTTGCATGTCGATCACGTCGAAGAGATCGTATTTGTCACCCGGCGTTCCGTTCGGACGTATCTTCGCGATCCACATCGGCCACATGAGCTGATGGTCTTCCTTGCGGTAGTATGCCGAGCCATTGAAGACCGACGTGAAGCGCGTGCCTTCGATCGCGTGCGCGATTTTGACGGCGTCGAGCGACTTGGCCTCGGCCATCGCCGTCAGAAGCCGGTCGAGCGTCACGTAGGCGAAGCAGTCGCGCGCGGTCGGCGGCTTGCCGTACCGCTTCGTGCACTCCGCGACGAAGTTGTTCGCGAGGGTATTCCCTTTGCCCAGCGTCAACTCGCTCTTGTAGTACCACTCGATGCCCCAGTAACCGCTGCGTGAATCCGGCGCCAAGCCGAGCAGTGGTTCGATCTCGACCTGCGGTCCGCCGATCGGATACTTCTTGAGCAAGCCGAACTGGTTCATCTGCTTGAGGCAGTTGACGTAGTCGTCACCCTGGACGAGCACCATGACGATATCGGGTTTGGCGGCGTCGATCTTGGTGAGATAGGAGCTGAAATCGGTCGTCCCGAGCGGGGTGAGTTCGTTGCCGACCATCGAGCCGCCGATTTTCGCCAGTACGTCCCGGTAGCCGGTTTCGAGGGCATGACCGAACGCGTAGTCGGGTGTGATAAGGAACCAACGTTTGCCAAATCGTTTCGCCAGGGAGTAGCCGGTGGCGTGGGTCTCCATCCAGGTGCTGTGGCAGGTACGGAAGACGTTCCAATGGCAGCTCGACCCGGTTACCGCGTCGCTGTGGCCCCCCGAGTCGATGAAGATCATTCCAGCGGCATTGGAAACGCCCCCTACCGAGAGCGAGACGGCGCTGTTGACGGTCCCGCAGAGCGCCACCACCTTGTCCTGATCGATCAGTTTGCGCGCTTTCTGCGCTGCGACGCCGGGGTCGTTCTGACTGTCCTCGGTCACGAGCTGCACCTGGCGCCCCATGACGCCGCCGCGCTTGTTCCACGCATCGAGGGCAACCTGGAATCCGCCGACCTCGTTCTCGGACGGGCCGGCGTAGACGCCGGTCAACTCTTCGACGAGCCCGATCTTGAGGGTGTCGGCGGCCTCGCCCATACGCGGGAGATAGGCGGGAAACCCCAGCGCGGCGGCCGTTCCGGCGCCAGCAAGCCGGACGAATGAGCGGCGGTCGATAGCCTGACGGACCATGGTTCTCCTCTCGAAGGCGAGCATCGTTTCGCCGCTATTCCGACAAAAATCTACGCGTCCCCCACAAAAGGGCGGGGGAAGTATCCACGGTTGTTTGGCTCAACAAGACGAGCACGATTCACGCCTCGATGAACGGAACGGGGCTCCCTTAAATTCGCCCTAAGGGGCCATTTGGATAAGGGAGCCCTAACCTGGAGGGTAAACAATCGGGCGGGTACAATCCGAACGCCGCCGGGAGCGCTTCACGACGCGTCTCGTTTTCCTTTTTTCATCGCGGATTACGTCACGCGGTTCCGCTTGCTATTGACGAGGAGAAAATCGCTTGAAGATCTGGCTGTATGGGCGGATCACGTTGGTCGTGCTGTCGCTCGCCGTAGCTGTTTCGTGCGGACCTTCCACGCAAGGACCCCTGCCGGCGCCGACGCCGACCGCGACGCCGGGGGCGACCGGCTCGTCCGCTGCGCTCACTGCCGGCGGTGCCTCCGTCACGCTGCCGACCTATTATCAAACGACCACCTCGGTCACGTTTCCCGCGCCCAGTGGTGCGGCCGGCAATATGTCGTTGACGGTGGACGAGTCGGGCTCGCCGCCTTCGGGCGTCGTCCCCCTGTCGAGCGCGCGCCAGTCGCAAGCGCTCCGCGCAACCGCCGCCACCGCAGTGACGGGCTCGGTCGTGTACTACCAGGTTCTCCCGACGCCCGCTTCGGCGGTCACGTTCGCCAGCGGTCCGAGCTGGTCGGTGACGGTCGGCTCGGTGCTCGTCAACACGAGCTACTACATCGCACTGTACAGCGCGTCGACCTCGACGTGGAACGAGACGTATGAAGGTCCCGGCGTCGTGAACGGCACGACGATCACCTTCACCGCGAACGCGAACGCCCTGGCGATCCCCGCCAGCGGCATGGTCTTCGCCATCATCGGCATCGCGAACGCGAGCCCGACGCCGACCCCGACGCCGAGCGCGTCGGCAACCGCTTCCCCGACCGCGACGCCAAGCGCGTCCCCCACCGCCTCGCCGACCGCGACGCCGACCGCGACGCCGACCGCGACGGCCACGCCGACGCACACGCCGACGCCGACGCCAACGCCAACGCCGACGGCCACGCCGGTCGGTGCAACGCCGACGCCGACGCCGACGCCGACGCCAACGCCGACTCCGACACCGGTGCCGAATCCGAACGTCGTTGTAAACGGCAACTTTTCGGGCGGCGGCGCGGCTGCCGTGCCGTACGGAGCCTCACCGACCCCCGAAGTCAGCGCGGCGCCCGTGACCGTCCCGACCGGCTGGTACGTCTGCCAGAACCTCAGTGAGCTGCAGACGACGGCCGCCGCAATCGCCGCGGCGACGTTCAATACGTTCGTTCAACTCACCACCAACACGGCCGTGACGAATAACGGTGACGCCGGTGCGCTCCTGCTCGGCAACACGTTCGCTACGTCGACGGGGATCGGCGGTCGGACGAAGGGCGGCTGGGGGCTGTGTCAGGACGTGGTGGTTCCGACGAACGGTCAGTTGACGTTCAACGTCTCCGAGGGATACGGAGGAGCGAGCACGACGAACAACGCGTTCCCAACGCCGCCCCCGACCCCGGCCGACGGAACGACGTTCCCGGCGGGGAGCGCCCAGGAGGCGGCGATCCTGAACCCCGGGGCGCTGACGGGGCAAGCCAACTCGTTGACCCTGATCCAGTATCTGTTCTACGAACTGGAGGGCGCGCAGGTAGCGGGGACGTCGTGCACGGAGGGTACTCCGCAGACGACCATCTGCGAAGCATATCCCTCGGGCACGGGCGGGACCGGCGCCGGAGGCGGATACATCCAGAAGGGTCCCTACAATCTGAGCTCGCTCGCCGGACAGACAGTCACGCTGTACTTCGGCATCTGGGGCTCGAGCGCGGCAACGAGCAGCTTCACGTTCATGTACGTTGACGACGTGGTGCTGATCAACGGATCGCTCCCGCAAACGTCGGGGATCCGTCGAAAGCCGGCGACGGTGACCCGACCAACCACGGTCACCCGACCGACAACGGTCATCCGACACTAGCCTGCTGAACCCAGCGAAGCGCGTTCGTCCGCCACCGTCGCGGCCGGGCGCGCTTCGCGCTTTCTTCTCGAGAATGGTACGATAATGGACGTTGTGGTGCGCCGGCTTCTGGTGCCGGTCATGGTGTGCATTGCCCTCGCCGCGTGCAGCGGCGGTGGTGGCGGAGGCGCTGCCCCGGCGGCGCCGGCCGCGCCGGGCGTCGGCGGAGTGACGACGACGCCGACCCCACCGCCAGGCGGCTCGACGCCGACGCCGACCCCGCGACCGAGTACGAGCCCGACCGCGACACCGACAGCCTCGCCGACCGCGACCGCCTCGCCGACGCCGTCGCCGAATCCGAGCGCCGCGATCGCGGCCGCATGTCAGCAGGCGCTGACGGGGACGTCCTCGACAATCAGCCCAACGACGACGACCGCTTTCCTGAACACCGTCGTGGCGACCGGCAGGAAGATCTGCATGAGCGCTTACGTCTTCACGACCGTCGCGTTCACCGCGCTCGACACGGCGGCCAAGAATCACGCGACCGTCGTCGTCGTCTTTCCGGCCGAAGAGCAGAGCTACTATCAGAACGATCTGAATCAGTTGCAAGCCGACGGTGCGACGATCGTGATCGATCCCGGCGCGCCGTCAGTCAATCCCATCCACGCCAAACTGGCGATCGTGGACGGGAACGCGTACCTCGACGGCCACAACTGGGTTGAGGCGGTTAATGGTGAGCCGACCGACGACGTCATCATCGAGGACACGATTCCGGCCGACTTCACGGCGATCGAAACCGCGCTGACGTCGTTCGCCAATCCCCCGTCGTCGGCGTCGGGGACCCTCGACCTGGTGAAAGCGAACTCGCTCTCGATGGAAGCGAGCTTCTTGCAGGCGAACCTGCCGAGCGCTGGGGCAACGGTCAGCTACATGACTGAGTCGTTCAGCAGCGGCGCGTCGAACGTCATCTCGGCCCTCGAGGACGCGCGGGCCAACGGGGCGACGGTCAACGTGATCCTGGTCGGCAGTGACGAGACGAGCAGCGCCGACAAGTCGCTCATCGACACCATGCAGACGGATGGCATCACCTTCTACAGCAACGCCACAACCGGGAGCGAGAAGGTCTTGATGATCTCCTCATTACCGGGCGAGCTGTGGTACGGCTCGTCGAACTCGACCTCGACGAGCTCGCTCGCCAGCGACTACATCGACTGGGGGATGTTGATCACCGATACGACCACGATCAACGCCATCAGTGCGTACTATCAGGCGCAACTCAACGCCGCTACCCCGTTAGCCATCCCGTTCTGAGAACCTGACCGTGCCAAGCAGGGGTGACGGCTTCGGAGGTACGCGCCGAGCAAACTCGGCGCGTACCTCGAAGCTGTGGTTGGGCTAGAGCTTGACGACGACCGACTTGGTCTCCGTGTAGCACTCGAGCGCGTTGTGGCTCATCTCGCGTCCCCAACCGGACTGCTTGAAGCCGCCGAACGGCAGCGCCGGGTCGAAGACGTTGTAGCAGTTCACCCAGACAGTCCCCGCCCGCAAGCCGGCGGCCACCTTGTGGGCCTTGCTGACGTTGGTGGTCCAGACGCCGGCGGCCAGCCCGTAGACCGTGTTGTTCGCGGCCGGGAGGATGTCGTTGGGATCGTCGAACGGCGTCGCTGCGACGACCGGTCCGAAGATCTCCTCACGCATGATCTTCATCTCCGGCTTCACGTCGACGAGCACCGTCGGCTCGACGAAATAGCCGCGATCGCCGACGCGCGCACCGCCGGAGAGCGCCCGCGCGCCGTCCGAGATGCCGGACTGAATGTACCCGGTCACCCGGTTCAGTTGCTCGTCGGAGACCAACGGGCCGATCTGCGTGCGGGCGTCGAGACCCGGCCCCACCGGCATCGACTTGGCGACCTCGGCGATACCGCGCGTCACTTGGTCGAAGACCGACCGCTCCACGAACAGTCGCGAACCTGCGGTGCAGCACTGCCCCATGTTGAAGAAGATCCCGAAGGCCGCACCTTGGATCGCTTGCTCGATGTCGGCGTCGGCGAAGATGATGTTCGGCGATTTGCCGCCCAGCTCCAGCGTGACTTTCTTGAGATTGCCGGCGGCGGCTTGCACGATCAGCTTCCCGACCTCCGTCGAGCCGGTGAAGGCGACCTTGTCGACGCCGTAGTGCTGGGCGATCGCCGCACCCGCCGTTTCGCCGTAGCCCGGGACGACGTTGAGCACGCCGGGCGGGAATCCCACCTCCGCAGCGATCTCGGCCAGCAGCAGCGCCGAGAGCGGCGTCTGTTCGGCCGGCTTGAGGACGATCGTGCAGCCGACCGCTAGCGCCGGGCCGATCTTCCAGGCCGCCATCAAGAGCGGGAAGTTCCACGGAATGATCTGGCCGGCGACGCCGATCGGCTCGCGGCGGGTGTACGCATGGAAGTCGCCGGGAATCGGGATGGAATCGCCGAGGACCTTCGTCGCCCACCCGGCCATGTAGCGCAGGTTGTCGATCGACATCGGTACGTCGGCGATGCGCGCTATGGCCAGCGGCTTGCCGTTGTCGAGCGACTCGAGCAGCGCGAAATCCTCGAGCCGTTCCTCCATCTTGTCAGCGAGTTTGTAGATCAGCCGTGCGCGCTCGGAGGGAGACATGCGGCGCCACGGACCGGATTCGAAGGCGCGGCGCGCCGCGGCGACGGCGAGATCGATGTCGGCGCTATCGCCCTCGGCGACCTGGACGAGCACGTCGCCGGTCGACGGATCGTAGACCGGGAACGTCTTGCCACTTTTCGCGTCGACGAAGCTTCCGTCGATGAAGAGCTGCTTCGGCGTTCGCAAGAACGTCTTCGCAAAGGCCGGAAGCTCGCGGGTCACGGGTGGTTGGAGCAAAGCCATCGGTTGCATCCTCGTTCACGGGTGAGGTCCGCTATGTTTGAGCGGGCATAACACGCCCCTCCTGCTGCAGCCGAGTGGACGATTGCTACGGCCCAGCGCGAACGCTATCGCGCACCCCACGCGGGCGCCGGGTAGACGGGCTTGCCGTCCGCCAGGCCGGCCGGCCAGACCGTCACGACGCGCCCCTGCTGAATCTGGACGATGACCATCGGTTTGTACGCGTTCAATCCGCGCGCGTCGAACTTGAGCAAGCCGTAGAACGTCGTCACGTCGAGCTTCACCAACGCGTCGCGGACCTTTTCGGGGTCGAGCGTGCCGGCACGCTCAAGCGCGTACTGGAAGGCCAGACACGCAGCCGTGGCGTCGCCGTTGGTCGATTCGGCCCGATGGTGGTAGACGGCCTCGAACGCGCGCGAGTACTCCGGCGCGCTTTGGTAGAAGCCCGGCGCGCCGTGGTACTTGACGACCGGCGAAAACTGCGACGAGCCGAAGGCGTCGTTCGCGTCCTTGCCCAGCGTGTTGGTGAAGTCGGGCGCGTCGGCGCCGACCGAGTAGGCGGAGGCCTTCGCCAGGACGTTCTGCTCCTTGAGCCCACGCTGGAAGAGGATCGCGTCTTGCAGGTGGCCCGCGTTGATGATCACGTCGGGATTCGCGGCCTTGACCGCCGAGATGATCGACGAGACGTCGGTGGCGTCGACCGGATACTTGTTGTTGTAGACGACCTTCAGCCCGTGCGCGGTCGCCCACGCGGCGGCGCCCTGCGCGACTTCCTGCGAGAAGGCGTCGCTGGCCGAGGCGATCGCGACCGACTGCGCCGCCGGCTTCGCCTCGCGTGCGATGTCGAGCAGACCTTCGAAATAGCGGCGGGCCGGGGTCAGCACGCCGAACGTATAGCGGAAGCCCTGGTTGAAGATCTTCTCGGCAGCTCCGTTCCCCTCGACCATCGGGATCTTCTTGCGCTCGACCAGCTGCGCGACCGAAAACGTCGTTCCCGAGCCGTAGGGCCCGAGCATGAAAGCGACGTGATCCTGGTCGATCAAACGCTCGGCGAGCTGCGCGGCGTTGTCGTTCTTGGACTCGTCGTCATAGTACTTGATCGCGACGCGATAGGTCGTACTACCGACCTTCAGCCCGCCGTGATCGTTCACGTAGGACACCCAGAGATCGTAGCCTTCCTTGGTGAGGTGCCCTTCGCGCGCGAGCTGCCCGGTGAGCGAGACCGCCGCACCGAAGGTGATCGTCGGCGGCTCCGCCGCGGTCGGCGTCGCGGCGGTCAGCGCGAAGGCTCCGAGCGTCAGCGCGAGCGCGGCGCGACAGGATCGGATCATCATACGACCCACTCCTCGCCCAGGCCCGCGAGCACGACCCGCGGTTCAAAGTTGGTGCCCATCAGCGCCGCGAAGCCGCGCCGCCCCTCGATCGAGGCGGGCGCGCTGGTGAAGCCGTGACGCGCGAGCTCGGCGGCTTCGAGTGCGTCGCTCGCCGCCTTGCCGATCGCCGCGGCGCCGCCCGTCGTCCCGCGCGCCAGGGCGAGCCCGGTCGCCTGCGTCGCGGCGAGGCCGAGCGCGTCGCGTGCTTGCCGCTGCTCGAGCGCGAAGACGTGCGCCGCGGCAGCGGCGGCGCCGAGGAACGCGACGACGCTCGTGGCGTCCCAGGCCGGGTCGAGCGTGACGCTGCGGCGCACGCGCGCGGCGACCTCGCAGCCGATCGCGATCGCGGCGACGATCCGCGACTCATCGGCACCGGCAAGCTCACCGCCGGCGAGCGCCGCCGCGACGACCGCCGCCGCTTCGCCCAGCTCCGGATCGCCCGCGAACGCCGCCCCGTTCGCCTGCGCGGCGACCAGCGCCCCGGCGCGCAGGCTGCCGGGCCCGACGACGCGCGCTTGCGGCGGCGAGCCGAAGAACGCGAGCGACGCGGTCAGCTCGTTTGCGATCGGCGTGCTGCGTTCGAGCGCGGCCAGGCCGGCGTCGAACAGCGCGTGCGCCCGCGGAGGAACGTGCGCCGGGGTCGCGACGACGAACGCGGCGAGCGCCTCCGAGAGGCCGGCAGCGACCTCCCCGTTAGGCATGTGCCACCTGCGTCGGAACGGCGCGCTCGACCAGCGCGTGCAGCGAGAGGCCGTCGGCCAGCGCGCGCACGCTCGCGTCCAGCCGTCGGTCGGCCCCGGCGCCGAGGCGCGGCTCGACCAGCAGCCGAACTTTCTCCACCAGCTCTTCGTCGGTCAGCGGCCGCGCCAGGCTGCCGCGCGCGTGCTCGACCTGCTCCTGCAGCACCGAGCCGTCCCGCAGCCGGACTTCCAAGTGCGCCGCGTCGCGCGCGATGGCGGGATCGGGTCGCAGCGTCGTCCTCGCGCGCAGCGCACGGATGTCGTCACGCCGGACGCGCTCGGTCTCGTACTGCGCAAGCCCGACTCGGCCGTCGCACAGCGCCGCCGCGACGCCGTGGATCGCGCTGAAGCGCGCCTGCAGCCCGTCGGCCGGATCGGCGTTCCCCATCAGCTCCGGGACGAGTGGGTGGACGCGCACTTCGACCGCCGCGATCGCATCCGGCCGCACGCGCGCTGCGAGCGCGAGCGCGGCGTCGATCGACGGGTGCGCGACGATTCCACACGGGTACGGCTTGTAGGTGTTCGCGGAGAGCTCCCAGCGCTGGCCGACGTCGGCCAGCAGCGGTCCGAAATCGGCGCGGGTCGAGAGGGCATCGGCGAACCCGCCGCGTCCTTCGATGATGTTCGCCGGCACGTCGATCGTCGTGCGGGCCAGCAGCGCCGCTTCGATTCCGTTCGCCGCGGCCTTGCCGGGATGGAAGGCTTTGGTCATCGTCCCGAATCCCTCGCGGTGCCCGAGCGGCATCGTCGCCGCGAGCCGGATCGCCTGCGCGAGCCGCGCCTGGTCGTAGCCGAACAGCAACGCCGCCGTGACCGCTGCGCCGACGACCCCGCAGGTCCCGGTGATGTGCCAACCCCGGTCGTAGTGTTCCGGCGAGATCGCGACGCCGAGCCGCAACTGGACCTCGCAGCCGAGCGCGAACGCGGTCAGCGCGCGCGCGCCGGTCGGCGCGGTCGCCGGCGCGAGCGCGACGAGCACGCCCAGCGCCGCCGCGCCAGGATGGATCACCGTCAGCAGATGCGTATCGTCGAAGTCGTCGACGTGCACGGCGAAGCCCGTCGCGAGCGCGGCGAAGTGCGCGTCGGCGCGCTCGCTGCGGCCCAGGATCGCGGCGCGCGTCGGCCCGCCGAGCACGCGCGCCGTGGCCAGGATCGCCTCGACGCCGGGATGCTCCGCCGCCCCGATCGCCAGACCGAGGGCGTTGAGCAGCGACCGCTCCGCCTCGCGCCGGATCGGCGCGGGGAGCGGTTCGGCCGCGACGCGCAGCAGTTCGCGCGCGAAGGCGGCGGCGAGGCCCTCAGGTGCCGAAGTACTGGGCATACTTCACCTTGATTTCGTCGCTCTGCTTGAGCACGCCGCTCGGATCGTCGCGGAAGAGGCGGATGCGCGAGATCGGGACGCGCCCCGGCGGCTCCTTCATCCCGACCCGCACCGAGCGCAGCCCACCGAAGTCGATCAGCATCTGCTGTGATTCCTTGCTGAACAAGTACGCGTAGAAGAGCCGCGCGGCGTTGGGGTGGGGTGCGTCCTTCATCACCGCCGCCGGCGAGGTCTCGAACGGCGTCCCCTCGGGCGGATAGACCAGCCCGAGCGGGCTGCCTTGCTGCTGCAGCTGGAAGACGACGTACTCGTTCCCACCCGCCATGACCGGCTGCTCGCCGCGGCTGAGCACCTTCGGCGGCTCGGTCGAGGACTGCACCTGCATGATGTTCTGCGCGGCGAGCTTCTGCATGTAGCCCCAGCCGAAGGCTTGGATCAGCTCGTAATCCGCCGTCATCTCGCTCCCGCTGTAGGCGGGATGCGCCTTGACGATCTTGCCTTTCCACTGCGGTTGGAGCAGCGCAGCCCAGTTCTTCGGGGCGTCGGCCGGCTTCACCAGCGAGGCGTTGTAGGCGATCGGTGAGAGCGTTGCGCGCCAGGTCGCGAAATCCGCGTCGCGGTCACGATAGGCCGGCGGCCAGTAGCGCTCGATCTCCTCGAGCGGGACGCTGGCCAGCCAGCCGCTCTGCTTCCAGACCAAGAAGTTCGCGGCGTCCGAGGAGTTGACGACGTCGACGACGTGCAGATTGCTGCCGTACTCCTGCGCGATACGCTGGAAGACGCGCTCGCTGCCGGTGCGCTCGACCTGTACCTTGATCCCGTACTTGGCCTCGAAGTCGTGCGCGACGCGCTGCGCGACGCTCAGGTCGACCGAGGTGTAGAAGACGACCGTCCCTTCCGCCTTCGCCTTCGCGACGTCGGGGGTGACGAAGGTCGTGCTCGCCGCGCCGCGCGGCGTCACGGCGAGGACGAGCAGCACGGCGAGGGCGGTATACCCGGTGCGGATCAGGCGCGAGTTCATCTCATCGACCTCCAGCGGCCCCGTTCTCGAGGGGCCGGCAACGTTCGGGTGGGAAGTAGAGCCAGACGCGCTCGCCCTGCGGCACGTCGACCGACATCGGTGTCGTCACGCGCACCTCCGCGCCGCCGGTCTCGACGACGTAGTCGCGCGCGCTGCCGAGGAAGACGCGCCGTATCACGGTCCCTTCGGCGACGTTGTGCTCGTGCGACGGGCGTACCCTGGACAGCGCGACGTCCTCCAGGCGGATCGCGACCGAACCGTCGCGACCGACCAGGCGCCCCGGGATGACGTTGGTGCCGCCGACGAAGTTGGCGACGAACTCCGAGCGCGGTTGGAGATAGATCTCCTCCGGCGTTCCGGCTTGCTCGATGCGCCCGCCGTTGAGCACGACGATCAGATCGGCCGTCGCCATCGCCTCGCTCTGGTCGTGCGTCACGTAGACGGTCGTATACCGGAACGCGTCGTGCAGCCGGCGGATCTCGAAGCGCATCTCCTCGCGCAGGTTGGCGTCGAGGTTCGAGAGCGGCTCGTCGAGCAAGAGCGTCTGCGGCTCGACGACCAGCGAGCGCGCCAGCGCGACCCGCTGCTGCTGCCCGCCGGAGAGCTCGCCCGGATAGCGCTTGCGCAGCGCTTCGAGTTTCGTCGCCGCACAGATCGTCGCCACGCGGCGCTCGATCTCGGGCCGCCCGAGCTTGCGCAGGCGCAGTCCGTAGGCGACGTTCTCCTCGACGGTCAGATGCGGCCAGAGCGCATAGCTCTGGAAGATCATCGACATCCCGCGCCGCTCCGGGGGGACGACCGCGCCGGGCGCGGAGATCCTCGTCCCCCCGACGATGATCTCACCCGCGTCCGGCGCGGCGAACCCCGCCAGCAGCCGCAACAGCGTCGTCTTCCCGCAGCCCGAGGGCCCGAGCAGACAGACGAACGCGCCGTCGCGGATCGCCAGATCGATCCCATCGACGACGGTCGCCTCACCGTAGCGTTTGCTGACGCCCTTGAGCTCGACGGTTGCCATCGCGTGCCTACGCGACCGCCAGCGCGGCGGCACGGGCGGCGATCGCGTCGCCCATCTGGGTCGTGCTGGCCATCCCGCCGAGGTCGACGGTCAGCGAGGTGCGCGTCTCGATTACCTCGTCGACGGCGCGCTCGATGGCGCGCGCCGCGGCCAGCGCGCGCGCGTCGCCGTTGCGGTGGCCGAGCCATTCGAGCAGCATCTTCGCCGAGACGATCATCGCGTACGGGTTGGCGACGTTGCGGCCGGCGATGTCGGGTGCCGAGCCGTGGGTCGCCTGCGCCATCGCGTGACGCACCCCCGCCGAGAGCCCCGGCGCCATCCCCAGGCCGCCGACCAGTCCGGCCGCCTCGTCGCTCAGGATGTCGCCGAACAGGTTGGTCGTGACGACGACGTCGTAGGCCTGCGGCCGCATCACCAGGCGCATCGCGAACGTGTCGACGATGACTTCCTCGTACGCGACGTCGGGATACTCGAGCGCGACTCGCCGGCACTCCTCGGCGAACATCCCGCAGCCGAGCTTGAAGACGGTGTCCTTGTGGATCGCGGCGAGCTGCTTGCGGCGCGTGCGAGCGAGATCGAAGGCGGCGCGCGCGACCTTCGCCGAGCCGGCCCGCGTGATCACGCGCACCGAGATCGTCACGTCGTGCGTGGGCCGGAACTCGCCCGAGCCGGCGACGACGTTGCGATCGGGCTGGAAGCCCTCGTTGTTCTCGCGCACGATCACCAAGTCGACGTCTTGGTGCAGGCTGGGGAGCGAGCGGTACGACTTCGTCGGCCGGATGTTGGCGAACAGGTCGAAGTGCTTGCGCAGAATCGGATGCGGGTTGATCGCCTCGGCGACCTTCGGGTACTCGCGATGCCCGATCGGGCCGAGCACCCAGCCGTCGAGGCCGTCGAGCACCTCGAGCGTTCCCTCCGGCAGCGTCGTGCCGAGCGTGTCCAGCGCGCGGCGGCCGATCGGAACGTCGCGCCAGACGATCGGCAGACCGACGGCGCGCGCCGCCGCGTCGACGACCTTGACCGCCTCCGGGACGACCTCGAGCCCGATGTCGTCGCCGAGCAAGATCCCGAGCTGCAACGCCGGCTGGCTCATTCGCGGATCTCCATGGTCGCCGTCGCGGCGACCGGGATGCGGTTCGCGACGAGCAGGACGCCGAACGTCACGACCATCAGCAAGAGCCCGAGCACGGCGATGCTCCCCGTGTCGCCGCTCTCGTTGAGGTCGTAGATCACGACCGAGACCGTCCGCGTCTGCGCGGTGAAGAGCAAGATCGCCGCCGAGATCTCGCGGATCGCGCCGATGAAGATGAAGCACCAGGTCGCGATCATCCCGCTGCGCATCAGCGGCGCCGCGATGTCGCGCAGCGTCCGCAGCCGGGTCGCGCCGAGGATCCGCCCCGCCTCCTCCAGCTCGGGATGGATCGAGCCGACGACGGCGGAGAGCTGCTGGAAGGCGGCCGGAAACTCGATCGTGACGAACGCGATCAGCATGATCCAGAGCGTCCCGAACAGGACGAACGGCGGGCGCGTGTAGGCGAGGAACAGGCCGACGCCCAGGACGATGCTCGGGATCGCCAGCGGCGCGTTGGCCAAGAACGCCAGCAGCCGCCAACCCGGCAGGGCCCGTCGCGCGGTGACGTACGCCGTCAGCGTCGCGAGCGCCGTCCCGATCGTCGCGGCGCTCAAGCCGAGGATCACCGTGTTGCGCAGCGCCAACGGCGCGGCGTCCAACTCGAAGAAGACGAAGTGCAGGTGCGCCAGCGTGAAGTTCGCCGCGGTCGGCAGCGCCGGCGCGAACTTCACGAACGCCGCGTCGAGCAGCGCGCCGTACGGCAGCACGACCGAGTTCAGCAGCACAAAGGCGCAGAAGGCGAGCGCGACCCAGCGCCACGGCCCGAGACGCGCGATCGAGCGCCGCCCGCCCTTCCCGCCGACCAGCACGTAGCTCTTGCGGCCCAGCACGACGCGCTGCGCGCGCAGCAGCCCGAGGGTGAGCAGCAGCAGCGGCATCGACGCCGCCGCGGCGAGCCCCGGTTGCGGTGGGAATTGGAACAGGCTCCAGATACGCGTCGTCAGCGTGTGGAAGCCGGCCGGCAGCGTGATGATCGCGGCCGAGCCGAAGACGGTGGTCGACTGCAGGAAGGCGACCAGCGCGCCGGCCAGGATCGAGGGCAGGATCAGCGGGAGGGTGATGCGCCGGGCGGTTTGCAGCCCGCCGGCGCCGAGGATCGCCGAGGCATCCTCGAGATCGGCCGGGATCCGCTCGAGGGCGTTGGCGACCAAGATGAAGACGTAGGGAAACGTGTAGAGGAAGTTGACGAAGGTCAGCCCGGCGACGCTGTAGATATCGAACGGGTGGATGCCGCGTTCGAGGCCGAACAGCGCGCGCACGCCTTGGTTGAGAAAGCCGCTGTTCGGCGCGGCCAGCAGCTCCCAGGCGATCGCGCCGAGGAACGGCGGCGTGACCAGCGAGGCCATCGTCAGCGTGCGCACGAGCCGGCGCAGCGGCATGTCGGTTCGAGCGACGCACCAGCCCATCGGGACCGCGACGACGACGCAGGCGAGCGCGACCAGCGTCGAGCTGAGGAGCGTGATCCACAGCGGCTTGAGCATCGTCGGGTCGCGCGCTAGCTGCACGTAGTTCGCCAGCGTGAACCCGTGCGGGCCGCTGACGCTCGTCACCAGCAGCCAGCCGATCGGGAGCAGGACCATCACCGCCAAGACCAGCGCGACCGCGCCGAACAACAGCCGCGAGAGATCGAACCCGGTGCGCGGTAGCGTGCCGGCGCGCGTCATAGGCCCAGCTCGGCGAGCAGCGGCGCGACGTCGTCGAGTGTCTCGAAGCGGTCGACGAGCGCACGCAGCGCGGCGCCGTCGCCGGCGAGCCCGCCCCAGCGCGCGCAGTCGGTGAACTTCGCGCCGACCTCATCGTCGCTCATCGGGTTGGCCGGGTGGCCGCGCCCGGCGTCGCCCTCGGCGAAGAGGGTGCGCCCGTCGGTCGTCGTGACCGTGATCCGCGCCAGCATGCGGTGGAAGCCGGCGGCCTCGGCGATCGGATCGACGCCGAAGTCGATCTTCGGGAGCAGCGACTGGACCTCGTCGCTCAGCACCGCCGCCGGATCGTCGTACTCGGCCAGCCCGCTGCGGCGCCGCGCCAGCAGCGTCGCGAGCGCGTACTCCATCGAGAACTTCGCCGTCAGCGGATCGCGCGGACGGTGGTGGATCAGCGCGTTGGGATGGCTGGAGTTCGTCCCGACGCGTACTGACACGACGTGCTCGGGACGCAGGTCGTGGCGTCGGATCAGCTCGCCGAAGACCCACATCGCCGGATGGGTGAGCGAACCGCTCGGGCTGGGCTTGATCGAGACGCCCGGGTCGAGGTAATACCAGGGCCGGCCCAGCCGGCCGTCGATCAGCGCCGGATCGAAGCCACCGCCGGCCGCCTGGAAGAACCCGCGCCGCGCCTCGAGGATGTCGGGCGCCGCGGTCCAACCGGCGCGCGCGAGATAGGCGGCCTCGACGCCGTGCTGCGCGGCGCGCCCGACGTGCAGCGACTTGGTCATCGTGCCGAAGTTCTCGCGCAACCCGGCCGCCGAACTGGCCCCGATCCCGAGCGCGGTACACGTCGTCGCCGTATCCAAGCGCAGCACGCGCGCGGCGGCGAGCGTCGCGCCCAGCGTCCCGACGGTCCCACTGGAGTGAAAGCCGTCCTGATAGTGGCGCGGCGCGATCGCATCGGCGATGCGGCACTCCGCTTCCGTGCCGGCGACGAATGCGGTGAAGACCTCGGCCCCGCTCGCGCCGCTCGCCGCGCCGGTCGCCAGCGCGGCGGCGAGGACGGGGACCGACGGGTGAGTGAGCAGGCCGTAGACCGATTCCGGTCGCGTCGCGAGCTGCGTGTCGTCGTAGTCCAGGACGTGACCGCGCACGCCGAGCACGAACGCGACCAACGGCGCGGCGAGCGCATCGGCGCGGCCACCGATGATCCGCGCGTGCGCGAGCGCTATCCGCGCGGGCGGTTCGTGCCCACCGGCGGCGATGACACCCAGCGAGTCGAGGACGTGCCGGCGCGCGACCTGCACGAGTTGGCGCGGCAGGTCGTCGTAGGCGAGGTCGGCGACGAACGCGGCGAGCTCGGCGGTGATCGCGGGCGGGGCGTCGACGCGCACGCTCAGCAGCAAACCTCCGCGCGGGAAGAGCGACGCGCGGATCGTAGCACGCGCCTGCCAGGCGACCAACGCCGTCCGGCCGGCCGAATCGTTACGCCTGGCGTAACGTTTGGTGGCCTTCCCGGCCGGCGAAGGCGCGCGCTGCCGCGGCGAGCGCCGCCAGTGGCCGATGCTCGCGGTCGTGCCGCAGATACGCCAGCTGAACGGTCCGCCGGGTCGGGACGCTCTCGATGAGCGGGATGCGGGCGATCCGCGGGTGGACGTGATCGTTCATCCGCTCGGGGACGACCGAGACCGCGATCCCCGCGCCGACGACCCCTTCGAGCGTGAAGATGTCGGCGACCTCGATCGCGATCTGGGGCGCGAACCCGGCCCGCGCGCAGGCTTGCAGCATGTAATGGCGTGTCCCCGAGGCGTCGAACAGGACGACGAACGGCCGGTCGCGGACCGTCGCCAGGTCGATCGCCGCCGTCGCGGCAAGCGGGTCGCCGAGCGCGACGATGAAGCGCAGGCCCTCGTCGAAGACCGGGACCAGCTCGATGTCGGGCTCGCTCGGCGTGACCGAGATCAGCACCGCGTCCAGTTCGTGCGCGAGCAGCCGGCCGAGCAGTGTCGTGTTGTGCCCGTTGTTGAGCGAGACGCGCGTCTGGGGCTCGCGCCGCAGCAGGTCGGCGACCAGGGCCGGGACGACTTCGAGCCCCAGCGAGTTGGTGTGCCCGATGCGCAGGCGCGTGCGGTGCCGCCCGCCGGCCCGTTGCACGGTCTCGATCGCTTCGGTCCGCACGCGCAGCACCCGCGCCGCCTCTTCGGCCAGCACCCGGCCGGCGTGGAGGAGCCGGATCCGGCGCCCCTCGCGCTCGACCAGCGGGACCCCCAGGCGAACCTCCAGCGCCCGGACCGAGCGCTGGATCGAGGGGACGCTCATCTCGAGCGCCTCCGCCGCGCGCCCGAGGTGCTCGGTCCGCGCGAACTCGAGGAACATCCGCAGCTCGTTGAAGCCGATCCCCTCCATCGTTGCTTAATCAGTAATGATGGCAGGAGATTTCCTTCGTCCGCCCGCCGCCGTCCGTCGCTGGGTGCCCGGCGCAGGATCACGAAGCCCCCGCGCATGCCGGCGAGCGCGATCGACGTCGACGCTGTGGTAGCGATCGACGTCCACGTCCATGCCCACGAGTACGACCCGCCGAGCGACATGACGCGAGCGGCGGCGCGCTACTTCGGTAGCGAGGACGTGCCGACCGATCTCGACGCGCTGGCCGCCTACTACCGCGAGCGGCGCCTGGCGGCGGTCGTGTTCTCGGTGGACGAGCGGCTCTCGGGCCGCGCGGTCGTCCCCAACGACGCGGTCCTCGCCGCGGCGGTGCGTCATCCCGACGTGTTGATCCCCTTCGCCAGCGTCGATCCGATGCGCGGCGCGCCGGCGCTGGCCGAGACGGATCGGCTGATCGCCGCCGGCGCGCGCGGCTTCAAGCTGCATCCGCCACTGATGGGCTTCACCCCGAACGATCCCGCCGTCTATCCGTTCTACGAGCGGCTCGAAGCGGCACGGTTACCGGTGCTCGTCCACACCGGGCACAGCGGGATCGGCACCGGCGTGCGCGGTGGTGCCGGCGTGCGCCTCAAGTACGGGAACCCGCTGCCACTCGACGACGTCGCAGTCGATTTTCCGGATCTGCCGATCGTGCTCGCGCACCCGTCGTTCCCGTGGCAGGACGAGGCGATCTCGATGTCTCTGCACAAGCCCAACGTGTTCATCGATCTCTCCGGCTGGTCGCCGAAGTACTTTTCGCCGACGCTCGTGCGCTACGCCGAGACGCTGTTGCGCGAGAAGGTGCTCTTCGGCTCGGACTTTCCGCTCATCACGCCGGATCGCTGGCTGCGCGATTTCGCCGCGCTCCCGTTCCGTGACGAAGTGCGACCGCTGGTCCTGAAGTGGAACGCCGCGCGGCTGCTGGGTCTGACCCGCTGACCAGCGCGACGATGCGGTCGCGCTCGATTCTGCCCGGTCTGCTCGCGGCGGCCGCGATCGCCGCCGTCGCCTTCGGCTGCGCGCGGGCGGTTCCGCTGATCGGCGCGCCGGTCTTCGCGATCGTCTTCGGCGCCCTGGTCCGCGCCGTCCGGCCGCTCTCCGAGGCTTGGCAGGCGGGGACCACCTTCGCCACCCGCACGGTATTGCAAGCTGCGATCGTCCTCTCCGGCTTCGGGCTCTCGCTCGACGCCGTCGTGCGCACGGGGCTGGGGACGCTGCCGGTCACGCTCGGGACGGTCGCGGTCGCGTTGATCCTCGCGCCGCTGGTCGGCCGCGCGCTCGGCATCGACGGGGCGCTGCGCACGCTGATCGGTTGCGGGACGGCGATCTGCGGCGCCTCGGCGATCGCGGCGGTCGCGGCGGCGATCGAGCCGGCCGAGGCCGACGTCGCGCTGGCGATCGCGACGGTGTTCTTCTACAACCTCGTCGCCGTCTTCGTCTTTCCGCCGATCGGACACGCGCTGCACCTGTCGCAAGATGCGTTCGGCCTGTGGGCCGGCACGGCGATCAACGACACGTCCTCGGTCGTCGCGGCCGGCTACGTCTACGGACACGCCGCCGGTGCACACGCCACGATCGTGAAGCTTACCCGCGCGACGCTGATCCTGCCGCTCGTCGCCGCGATCGCGCTCGTGCACGCGCGCCGGGCCGGCACGGCGGGGAAACCGCTGCCGTGGCGCCAGATCGTCCCGTGGTTCATCCTGTGGTTCCTCGTCGCCGCGCTGGCCAGCGGCGGCGGGCTCATCCCCGCCAACCTGCACGGCACGATCGCCGAGCTGGCGACCTATCTGATCTCGGTGGCGCTGGCGGCGATCGGTCTGCAAACCGACCTCGGGCGCCTGGTGAAGGCCGGCGCACGGCCGCTGGCGCTGGGCGGCATCCTGTGGGTCGCGGTCGCCCTCTCGTCGCTGGCGATCCAGCGCGCGACGGGGCTGTAGTCCCTCAGCGCGCCGTCAAGGCGAAACTCGCCGTCCCGCTCCGTTGCGGTTTCCCGTCGACGACCGGCGACGCGACGATGAGGTACGTGCCGGGCGCCGGGATCTGCAAGGTGACCGCCACGTTGGCGGTGCCCTTGTCGTCGCTCTTCACGTCGTAGGATTGCCGGTCGACGCGGCTCACCGAGTCGGGCTGATCCGACGGCGCCAGCACGCAGCCGGGCGTGACGCAGCGGAAGCGCACGGCGGCGTGCTGCTCGTGGTGACCGATCAGGCGCACGACCAACGGCTTGGGGAACGCCGTCACGTACGCCGCCGTGGCCGCCGCGACGTAGGACCAGGCACTCTGCGGCGCACCGGAGATGGCCTGCACGCGCCACGGCGCCGCCGCGAGCGCGGCCGTCGCGGCGGCGAGCAGCAGACTCGGCACGACGGGCACGGTGCGCAGCATGGCGTTGGCGTACCACGCCGCAGTGCGCGTGTCAACCGCGTCGCTGCGGGTTGTGCATATGGCGGAAGGCCGACCGGTCGGGCGGCGCCGATGCACCGCGCATGACGCGTGACGAGCTGATGCAGAAGATCGTAGCCCGCAAACGGGCGCAGAAGTTGACCTGGCGGGAGGTCGCCCAGCGGATCCGGTTGGGATCGCCGGTGCTCACGACGGCGGCGCTGTTCGGCCAGATGCGGCTGACGGAAGAGGAGGCGGTGAAGGCGGCGCTGCTCTTCGGGCTCTCCGACGAAGAGCGCGATCTGCTGACCGAGGTGCCGTACCGCGGTTCGCTGCCGCCGGGGCCACCGACCGATCCGCTGATCTATCGCTTCTACGAGCTGGTGCAGGTCTACGGAACGACTTGGAAGGCGCTGATCGAAGAAGAGTTCGGCGACGGCATCATGAGCGCGATCGACTTCGACATGGAGTTCGAGCGCCAACCCGATCCCAAAGGCGATCGCGTCAAGCTGACGATGTCCGGGAAGTTCCTACCCTACAAGCGTTATTAGCGTGTCGGATCAGGCGTCGTAGGCGAGGGTCACGCGTTCGCCGCGCCACCAGCCGTCGTCGTCTTCGACGAACGCCCGGCAGTGGTCGAACGCGCCGCCGTAGACGTGGAACGTGTGCGCGACCTGCGTCCCGGCGTTGCGGAAAGCGTGGTACTCGAGCGGCGGGAGCAGGATGCCGATCGAACTGCGCGAGACGAGCCCCTCGGACTCGCGGTGGAAGCGGTAGCGCCCCTGCGCGTCGCGCTCGACCAGCCGAAAGGCTTGCTCTTCCATCATCCCGCGGACGACGATCTCGACGCCCCACAGACCGGCGTGGTCGTGCAAGGGGCTCGCTTGACCTGGCTGCCAGGTCACGCTGACCACGACGAAGCGGTCATCCGGATCGCGCCAGATCAGGCGGCGCGCGTACCGGTCGGCCCGCGGGGCCGGGTACAGCGCGGGGTCGTCGAACGAACCCGCCGCGTCGAGCTGGGCCATGACGCGCGCCAAGCCGGTGACCTTGTCACCGGAGACGGCCTGCTCGATCCGCGAGATCAGCCGTTCGAGGTCTCCCTTGGGCTCCATGTCCTCGTACAATTCCATCCGTGCGGGCTCCCGTCACACTCTTGATCGGTTAGGGGCCGGGCGACTTGAGAGCGTCGCTTCCTCTCAATCGTACCGGATCGCACGAATCGTCACGGTGAGGTCGCCGACGGGCCGGTGCCAGACCGCGGACTCCCCCACGGCCTTACCCAGGATCGCCTCGGCGAGCGGCGAGCTGAAGGCGATCTTGCCGTGGCGCGCGTCGCTGGCGTCCTCGTCGACAATCGTGTATGTCGACTCGCCCTCGACGGCGCCGGTCAGCGTCACGGTCGCGCCGTAGCCAACCCGGCTGCGGTCGGCCGGCGGCTCCGGGGCATGGTGCGGTCGGCGGGTGATGACGAGCGGCGGTTCCGGCGCGTCGTCACGCTCCTTGCTGAAGGCGCGGCTCATGCTTTCATTGTTCCCGGTCCGACGAGCCGGCAACACTCCCCTCGGCCGCTCCACCGTGAGGGCAGGGCGGCCGAGCGGACGGCCTCCACCTGCGGGCGGGGCGTTCCGATGAGCGGAATCCGATTGACGGCAACCTCGGGGGCGGCGTACCGTGGTGCCAACCGTTCGGGTGTTCCCTTGGAGGCGGTATTGGCGAGCTTGCAGACGGTCGACGATGCGCTCAGCATCCTCGAGTTTCTCGCCCGAACGGCGGCCCCGCAGCCGCTCGCGCGGATCAGTCGAGACTTGAGCATGTCCAAACCGCGCGCGCACCGGATGCTCGCGACGCTGGTCGCGCGCGGCTACGCCAGCCGGGATCCGGTGACCGCACAGTATGGGTTCGGCGCGATGTGCGGCTCGCTGATCGCGCAGGCCCGCGCCGGCGTGACGCTCTCGCAAGCTTGCGGCGCCGCGCTGCGCCGGCTTTGGGTGAACACACGCGAGACCTGTTACCTGGCCGTCCTCGAGGCCGATCGCGCGATCGTGATCGACAAGCTCGACAGTCAGCTCCCGGTCATCGCGACCTCGGGTCTCGGACGCGCGCTGCCGCTGCACGGCGTCTCGGCCGGGAAGGTACTGCTGGCGAGCCGTCCCGATCACGAGATCGACGTGCTGATCGGGCGCAGCATCGCGGCCTACGCCCAGGCGCGGCCGCGCGATCCGGCCCGCATCTGGGCCGAGGTGCGCCGCACGCGCAGCCAAGGCTTCGCCGAGAACGTCTCGGGCTTTCGCGACGCGGTCGCCGGTGTCGCTGCGCCGGTGCACTGGTCCCAGCACGGGAACGTCGCCGCGGCGATCGCCGTCTGTCTGCCGGTGAACCGCTTCCGCTCCACCGGCGCCGAGTTGCGCCGAGCGGTGCTGGCCGCCGCGACCGAAGCGTCGGCTGCGCTCGACGCCGCCGTCGACGCCGGCATCGGCCCGCTCGCCAAACGTTCGCGCACCGGCGCGTGAAGCCGGTCGACTTCCGCTACGTCCGGCCGCGCACGCTCGACGACGCGCTCGGCGAGCTCGCCCGCGCGAACGGCGAGGCGAAGGTGATCGCCGGCGGACAGAGCCTCGGACCGCTGCTGAACATGCGTTTGGCCCGGCCGGCGCTGCTGGTCGACGTCAACGCGCTGCCGGGATTCGACGCGCTCGAGGAGCGCGAGCAGGACGTGCGGTTCGGTGCGACCGTGCGGCAACGCGACGCCGAGCGTTCCGTCATGGTCGCGCGGCGGCTGCCGCTGATGCGCGACGCGCTGCCCTTCGTCGGCCACGCGCACACGCGTAATCGCGGGACGGTGGTGGGGAGCATCGTCCACGCCGATCCGACGGCCGAGTTGCCGCTGGTGGCGCGCTGCTTGGATGCGGTCGTCGAGATCGTCGGTCCGCGCGGTCGGCGCGAGGCGGCGGTCGCCGATTTCTATCTCGGCTACCTGACGACCGACCTCGCGCCCAACGAGATCGTCGTCGCGGTGCGCTTCCCCGCCCCGGTGCCGGCCGCCGGCGTCGTGCGGGCGACCGCGTTCACCGAGATGGCGCGCCGCGAGGGCGACTTCGCGATCGTCGCCGCCGCCGCGCAGCTCGACGTCGTGCGCGACAGTGGACGGATCGTCGACGCGCGGCTGGGCCTGGCCGGTGTCGGTGGCGGGCCGGTGCGGCTCTCCGCCGGCGAGGCGCTCTTGCTCGCCGCCGCCGATCCGCCGCGCGCGTTCGGTTCGGTGGTCGCGGCCGCCGACGCGGCGATCGACCCCGACGGCGACCTGCACGCGACGGCGGCGTATCGGCGGGCCGTCGCGGCGACGTTGCTCGGCCGGGTCCTCGAGATCGCCTGGCAACGCGCTCGCGCCGTCCCGGGCCGCGGATGACCGACTCGCAACGCGTGACGGTGCGGGTCAACGGCAGCACGCGCAGCGCGAACGTCGCGCCGCGCCGCAGCCTGGCCGACTTCTTGCGTGAGGACCTCGCGCTGACCGGCACGCACCTGGGCTGCGAGCACGGCATCTGCGGTGCGTGCACGGTACTGGTCGACGGCGTCGCGATGCGCTCGTGCATCCTGTACGCCGTGCAGGTCGACGGCGCCGAGGTCACGACCGTCGAAGGGCTCTCGCCCGACGGAACGACGCTCTCGCCGCTGCAGGACGCCTTCGTCGCCTGCCACGGACTGCAGTGCGGCTTCTGCACGTCGGGGATGTTGATCGCCGCGACCGCACTGCTGCGCGAGAATCCCGCACCGACCGAGGCGGAGATCCGCGACGAGCTCGGCGGAAACCTCTGCCGCTGCACCGGCTATCAACAGATCGTCGAGTCGGTGCAGCTCGCCGCCCACCGGCTGGCCGAACGATGACCGTCACCGAGTCGCCGCCCGGCGCGAGGGCGCACCGCTTCGTCGGCAAGAAGCGCCGCTCGGTCGAAGACCGCCGCTTCGTGCTCGGGCAAGGCCGCTTCGCCGCCGACGTCGCGTTGCCGCATCTCCATCACGTCGCGGTCGTCACCAGCCCGTACGCGCACGCGCGGATCCTGAACATCGACCCGAGCGAGGCGCTCGCGCTGCCCGGCGTGCTGGGGGTAGTGACCGGGCCGGAGCTGCGCTCGGAGTGCCAGCCGCTGCGGCAGTACATCGACATCCCGGAGATCGCCTGGTTTCCGCTGGCCGGCGAGGCGGCGCTCTACGCCGGCGAATGGGTAGCCGCGGTCGTCGCGACCGATCGCGCGCTGGCCGAGGACGCCGCCGAGCTGGTGCGCGTCGACTACGACGAGCTGCCGGTCGTGCTCGATCCCGAGCGCGCGATGGATGCGGATTCGCCGACCGTCCACGCACGGCACCCGAGCAACGTCGTCTACCGGCGCACCTTCCGCTGGGGCGAGGTCGAGCGCGACTTCGCGGCCGCGCCGCACCGGCTCGCCGGGCGCTATCGCTGGCACCGCAGCTCGACCGTGCCGATCGAGACCTTCTCGGTCGTCGCCGCCTGGAACGCCGGCACGAACCTGCTCGACGTCTGGGCCTCGATCCAGATGCCGCAGTTTCCCGAGCAGCTCGCGCGGTCGCTCGGGATCCCGCTCAACGCCGTCCGGGTCCACTTCGACGTCGACGTCGGCGGCAGCTACGGCGTCAAACGCGGCATCAAGCACAGCGTGCTCACCGCCTACCTGAGCCGCCGTTTCGGCGTGCCGATCAAGTTCATCGAAGATCGCCTCGAGCACATGCGGGGAGCCGACATGCACGGTCCCGATCGCATCTTCGACGTCGAGGTCGCCTTCGGCGACGACGGCGTCGTGCGCAGCATGAAGATGCGCACCATCGACGACGAGGGTGCGTACCCGGGCCGCTCGCCGCTGCAGATGGGCAAACCGGTCGGCGCGATCGTCGGTCCGTACACGATCGGCAGCGTGCAGTACGAGGCGATCGCCGTCGTCACCAACAAGACGGGACAGGTCGCGGTGCGCGGCTTCGGACAGGCGCCGACGAACTTCGCCCTCGAGCTGACGATGGATCGGGTCGCCGAGGCGGTCGGGATCGATCGCTTCGAGGTGCGCCGCCGCAACTTCATCCCGCCCGACGCGTTCCCGTACGTGATCCCGAGCGGAACGCCGTACGACAGCGGCGACTACGCGGTCGTACTGGAGAAGGCGACGCGCTGCGCGCAACTCGACGAGCTGCTGCGCTGGCGCGACCAGGCGCGCGCGCAGGGACGGGTCGCCGGGATCGGCGTCGCGTCGTGCCTGGAGCCGGGCGGCGGCAACGCGATCTTCGAGGCGTTGTTCAACCCGAAGAACGAGTCGACGACCTTCCCCGAGGGCTGCCAGGTCAAGATCGATCGGACCGGTGCCGTCAGCGCGCAGATCGGCGTCGCCAGCTCGGGCCAAGGGCACGAGACGCTCGTCTCGACGATGCTGGGCGAGGAGTTCGGGATCGAGCCCGATGCGATCCGCGTCATCCACGCCGACTCGCTGGCGGGACTCCCCTCGCAGAGCCCGGTGGCGAGCCGGATGGCGATCGTGCTCGGCGACGCCGCGATCGGTGCGGCGCGCAAGCTCAAGGCGAAGATGCTGCGCATCGCGGCGCACCAGCTGGGCGCCGCGCCGGAGGACTGCTGCTGGGACGGCGACACGGTGCGCCGCGCCGGCGCTGACGGCGGAGCCGTGAGCTGGGTCGAGATGGCGCGGATCGCGCACGTCGCCTATCACCTGCTCCCGCCGGGGATGGAGCCGGGACTGCAAGCGCAGTTCGTGCAGCAGGTGCAGGGCGGTGGGACGTTGCCGACCCCGGAGGGCGTCGTGCGCATGTATCCCTGCCAGTCGTTCTCGGCGCACATCGTCGCGGTCGAGATCGATCGCGGCACGGGCAAGGTCTCCTTCCACTCCTACGCGCTGGCGCACGATTGCGGGACGGTGATCAATCCCGACATCGTGCGCGGGATGGTGCTGGGTGGGATCGCCCACGGAATCGGCGCGGCGCTCTACGAGCGCTTCGTCTACGACGAGCACGGCCAACTGCTCACCCAAACATTCGCCGATTACCTGATGCCGACGACACACGAGGTACCGCACGTCGAGATGATCGAGCATGAAACGCCCTCGCCGCTGACGGCGCTGGGCCAGAAGGGTGTCGGTGAGGGCGGCTACATGACGACACCGGCCGCCGTCGCCTCGGCGATCAACGACGCGCTGGCGCCGTTCGGGACCCGCATCGCGCACGTCCCGGCGACGCCGGTCGATCTGCTGGAGCTGCTCGCGTGAGGGAGCTCGCGGTCGACATCCACGCGCACCACCTGCCGGCGAGTTTCCTGCGCCGCGTGCGCGAGGACTCGGTCCGCCGCCAGTTTCCGCATTGTCAGATCGAAGAGGTCGCCGGCGGCAGCGTGCGCTTCAAGATCGGCGCGGAGCCGTGGACGCGGCCGGTCGCGCCGGGGTTGGTCGCGCTCGACGCGCGCACGGCGAAGCTCGCTAGCCGGGCGATCGTCGCGCAGCTCAACGGCGGTTGGCTCGACGTCTTCGGCTACTCGCTGCCGGCCGAGGAGGGCGTCGCCTGGAGCGCGCTGCTCAACGATGCGCTCTCCGAGTCGCTCGCCGAAGCATCGAACGGCGAGGTCACCTACCTGCCGCTGGCGACGGTGCCGTTGCAGGACGGGCGGCTGGCCGCCGCCGAGCTGGCGCGCGCGGTCGCGCAGGGGCACGTCGGTGCGATGATCGGGACCTGGATCGCCGGCGCGGGCCGCGATCTCGACGATCTCGATCTCGAGCCGTTCTGGGCGCAGGCGGCGGCCCTCGAGGTGCCGGTGTTCGTGCACCCGGTCTTCGCGGGCGGCGGCGACGACGCGCGTATCCACGACTACGGGCTGGCCAACGCGGTCGCCCGGCCGAACGAGACGGCGCTCGCGCTGAGCCGGCTGCTCTACGCCGGCGTCCTACCGCGCCATCCCGCGCTCAAGCTGGTCGTCGCGCATGGCGGCGGCGCGCTGCCCGCATTGATCGGGCGCCTCGCGCGCAACTACGAGGTCCTGCGGGCGGCCGGCGAGACGGTCGCCAATCCGCGCGAGGGTTTCCGGCGGCTCTACTTCGACAGCGTCGTCTTCGACCACAACACGCTGCGCGCGCTGCTCAACGTCGCGCGACACGACGGCGTGATGCTCGGTTCCGACGATCCGTTCCCGATCGGTGATCCGGCGCCGCGCGCGGTGATCGAAGCGCCCGAGCTCGAGCTGGGCGCCGCCGAGCGGCGCCGACTGCTGGCCGGGAACGCCTGCACCGTCTTTCCTCGCGTCGCCGCCTGCTGCGGCCAGCCGTTCTAGGAGGTTCGTATGGTCTTGCGTACCGCGTGCGCCGTCCTCGCCGCGACCGCGACGTTCGCGCTCGCCACCTCGTCGGCGCTGCAGGCCGATCCGCCGACGATCACCTTCGGCAGCGCCGTCTCGCTGACCGGGACGTTCGCCCGCGAAGGGAAGCTCACCCAGGAAGGGTACGACCTGTGGGAGTCCTACGTGAACGACCACGGCGGGCTCCAGGTCGGCAGCACGCGCTATCGCGTCGCGATCAAGTATTACGACGACGAGTCGCTCCCGGAGAACGCGGCGCAGCTCGCGGCGCGGCTGATCGACCAGGACCACGTGAACTTCTTGCTCGGCCCGTACGGTACCGGGACGACCTTCACCGTCGCCCAGATCGCCGAGCGCAAGAAGATCCCGATGGTGCAAGGCAACGGGGCCGCCGAGCGGCTCTTCAACTCGGGCTTCACCTATTCGTTCGCCGTGCTCACGCCCGGCAAACAATATCTGACCGGGATCATCGACCTGGTGCTCGCGCAGCGGCCGCCGCCGAAGACTGTTGCGGTGGCCTATGCCAGCGACGCGTTCTCCGAGGACGTTGCAACGAGTGCCATCGACTACGCGCAGGCGCACGGCCTGAAGGTCGTCTACAACAACAAGTATCCGGTGGGGGCGACCGACGTCTCCTCGATCGTCTCGGCGATCAAGGCGGCGAGCCCTGACCTCATCCTCAACGCCGGGCACGCCGAGGACGCGCTCTTGATCGACAAGACGCTGCACGAGCAGAACGTCGAGGCGAAGGCCTACGGCTTCTCGGTCGGTCCCGACACGCCCGACTTCGTCAACTCGCTGGGCCCGGACGCCAACGACGTCTTCGGCGGCTCGCAGTGGTCGATCTCGGTGAAGTACCGCGGCATCCCGGGCTTCTACCAGACGCCGGCCGAGTACAGCGCCGCCTTCGAGCGGGTCTATCACCGGCCGGCCGACTATCACAACGCCGACGGTTCGGCGGCCTGCCTGGCCTTCCAATACGCGCTCGAGAAAGCCGGCACGCTCGACCCGCAGAAGGTCCGCGACACGCTGGCCGGCCTGGACGTCATGACCTTCTACGGCCCGATCGTCTTCGACAAGCGCGGCGTCAACATGACCAAACCGATGCTCGTCCAACAGATCCAGAACGGCCACCTGGTCACCGTCTGGCCGACCTCGATCGCAAACGCGAAAGCGATCTACCCGGCCCCGCCCTGGGGCCACCGCTAAACGCGGCACGAGGGGTCCGACCGCAGACCGAACAAGGATGGCGGATGAGTAGCGTCCGCGTTCTGGTCGGTACGCGCAAGGGCGCGTTCATCCTGACGGCTGACGGCAAGCGCGAGCAGTGGAAGGTTGACGGACCGTACTTCCCCGGCTGGGAAATCTATCACGTCAAAGGATCGCCGGCCGACCCGAACCGGCTTTACGCGTCGCAGAGCAGCAGTTGGTTCGGCCAAGTCATCCAGCGTTCCGATGACGGTGGCACGACCTGGGCGCCGGTCGGAAACGAATTCGCGTACGACGGCGTTCCCGGCACGCATCAATGGTACGACGGGACGCCGCACCCGTGGGAGTTCGCTCGCGTCTGGCATCTCGAGCCATCGCCGAGCGATCCGGACGCCGTCTTCGCCGGGGTTGAAGACGCGGCGCTGTTTCAGACGTCCGACGGCGGCGCGACCTGGTCGGAGCTCTCAGGATTGCGCGGTCACGGGTCGGGGCCTTCGTGGCAGCCCGGCGCCGGTGGGATGTGCCTGCACACGATCCTGGTCGACCCTAGCGACGCGCAGCGGATGTACGTCGCGATCTCCGCCGCCGGCGCGTTCCGAACCGACGACAGAGGCGCGACCTGGCGACCGATCAACCGGGGCCTGCGTTCGGAACAGATCCCGGACCCGGCCGCGGAGGTCGGCCACTGCGTGCATCGCTTGGCGATGCACCGCTCGCGCCCGAACACGCTGTTCATGCAGAAACACTGGGATGTCATGCGCAGCGACGACGCGGGCGAGTCGTGGCACGAGATCAGCGGCAACCTGCCGTCCGACTTCGGCTTTCCGATCGAAGTGCACGCGCACGAGCCGGAGACGATCTACGTCGTCCCCATTACCAGCGATTCGCACCACTTTCCTTACGAGGGGAAGCTGCGCGTCTACCGCAGCCGCACGGGCGGCCACGAATGGGAGCCGCTCACCAACGGGCTGCCACAGAGCAACTGCTACGTCAACGTGCTGCGCGACGCGACCGCCGTCGACACCCTCGATGCGTGCGGCGTGTACGTCGGTACGACGGGTGGTCAGGTCTATGCGTCGCCCGACGCGGGCGAGAGTTGGGCGCCGATCGTACGCGATCTGCCGGCCGTGCTCTCGGTCGAGGTCCAGACGCTAGCGTGATCCGGGTCGTGCTGCCGGCGAACCTGCGCGCGCTGGCGCGCCTGCCGGCCGAGGTTCAGCTCGAGTTCGCGGGCGAGGCGACGGCGAGCGCGGTCCTCGACGCCCTGGAGGAGCGCTACCCCATGTTGCGCGGCACGATTCGCGAACACGGCACGCGGCGGCGCCGTCCATTCGTGCGGTTTTTCGCGTGCGAGCGCGACCTCTCGCACGAGTCGCCCGACGCTCCGCTCCCCGCCGCGGTCGCGACGGGTGCTGAACCCCTGCTCATCATCGGCGCCCTGGCCGGCGGATAGGACGTCGGGCGTGCTACCAGCCGCCGGAGGCGCCGCCGCCGCCGAAACCTCCGCCGCCGCCGGAGAAACCGCCGCCGCCGAATCCGCCGCCACCCGCGATGAAACCGCCGCCCCAGCCGCTCGCGCGCCCCTCAGCGTTGGACATCAGGAAGTAGTCGAGCCAATCTCCGTGCTTCTTGCCGCGCCGAACGATCGTGACGACGATGGCAAACAGAATGCCCGCGATCACCAGGAAGAACACCAGCGCGGCGGCGCCGTCGCCGAGGCCGCCCTCGTCCGATGACGGTGGCGGCGTCGCGACGGTCCCCAAGGTCGCCGCCGCGGTCGGATCGATGACCGTCAACATGCGGTCCACGCCGTGCACGACGGCGCCGTCGACGTCGCCGCCGCGGATCTTGGGCAGAATCTGGTCGTCGATGATCTGTGCGGACTGGGCGTCGGTGAGTTTCGGCTCCAGGCCGTAGCCGACTTCGATGCGCACCTTGTGATCGCGCATGAACAGAAACAGGATCGCGCCGTCGTCTTTGCCTTTGCGGCCGACCTTCCAGCGCTCGCCCGCCTCGGCCGTCCACTCTTCGAGTGGCGTCCCGCCCGTGGTGTCGCCGATCCAGACGATGACCTGGTGGCCGGAGAGCGTTTCGAAGCCGCGCAGCTCGCCCTCGAGCGAATCGCGCGTGGAGGGACTCAGCGCGCCGACCGTATCGGTGACGTAGTGCGTCGGCGCCGGCGGTATGCTGAGGGCGGCGAGCAGGAGAACGAGTGCGGCGATCACGGTGCGGCTTGAGCGAAGTGCTGGTGGAGGGCGTCGCCGAGCCGATCGATGCCGAGCACGACGCCGTCGGCGATCGTCCCCGTTTTGAATGCGGCGCTCATCTGCGCGACGACGTCGTCCCAAAAGGCCTGCCCGACGCGTTCGTGCAGCGCCCGATCGCCGAGCACCGCGAACGAGCGGGCTTTGGGCGCGACCAGGATGAGGCCCGCGTTCGCCGTCGGATGCGTGTGGAGGCCACCGCTGAGAAACTCGGCCTTCGCCCGTTCGAACGCATCGAGCGAGGTGTCGGGGACGAAGCGCACCGCCAGGCGCGAAGAGGTTCCCGCTTCCGCCCGGCGCAGCGCGTCTTGGATGCGCCGGCGATCGGCGGGCGTCATTTCGAGAAGTCGACGGTCGGTGCGGTCTGTGCGCCGGCCTGCGCTTGGAAGTAGACTTTCTCGTTGAAGCGCGGTCCGAACCAGCCGACGATGAAGACGGTCGGTGCGGTGTCGCGGGCCGTGTTGAAGGCTTGCGCCGTCTCATTGTAGCGCCGGCGCTCGACGGCGATGCGGTTCTCCGTCCCTTCGAGCTGCGACTGCAGCGTCAAGAAGTTTTGGCTGGCCTTCAAGTCGGGATAGTTCTCGACCGTGACCAACAGGCGCGAGAGCGTCGCGCCGAGCTGATTCTGCGCCTGTTCGTATTGCGCGAAGGCCTGCGGATCGGTGGGGGCGTTTGGCAGGGTTGATGGGGGCAGCTGACCGACCTTGGCGCGCGCCTCCGTCACCGCGAGATAGGTGCTCTTCTCGAAATTGGCGGCGCCCTTGACGGTCGCCACGAGATTCGGCACGAGGTCGGCGCGGCGCTGGTAGACGTTTTGGACTTGACCCCATTGGGCTTCGACCGCTTGGTCCAGGCGGACGAGCGTGTTGTACGTCGACACGACCAACAGAATCGCGACCACGATGATCGCGCCGGCGATCCAGCCGGCATAGGAGCGTCGTCCTTGCAAGAGGCCCCCTTTCTTGCCAGCCTTTCCGGCGACCGAGAAGGTAAGGCCTGCGTGCAGCCCAAGCGAGCCGCATTGACCGTCGCCCGGGCGCTGTGGTAGTTTAGGGGCGATGCTCGGAACCGGTTGCGGCCCCATGTGCTGCTGTCTCTGTCGCCCCCTCGCGGGTCGGCACGGTTTCGTGTTGGACTGACGGACTCCGTTCCGCAGACTCCACCGAGACCTCCGCCGCCCGCGGAGGTCTTTTCATATTCGCGCATCGGCATCGCACCACCGTATCGAAGGAGACCAGAATGTCACTCCAGCTCGGAGACACCGCTCCGGACTTCACCCAAGACTCGACCCAGGGGCCGCTCCATTTTTACGACTACGCGGGCGACAGTTGGGTCGTGCTGTTCTCGCATCCGGCGGACTTCACGCCGGTCTGCACCACCGAGCTCGGCGAGACCGCGCGGCTGCAGCCCGAGTTCGCGAAGCGCAACGTCAAGGTCGTCGGTCTGTCGGTCGATCCCGTCGACAAGCACGGCCGTTGGCTCGATGACATCGCCGAGGTCGGCGGGACCGCGCTCAATTTCCCGCTGATCGCCGACGCCGACCGCAAGGTCTCGACGCTCTACGATCTCATCCACCCCAACGCCCTGGCGACCGCGACGGTGCGCTCGGTGTTCATCATCGACCCGCAAAAGAAGGTGCGACTGACGCTCACCTACCCGGCGGCGACCGGACGCAACTTCCAGGAGATCCTGCGCGTCATCGACTCCCTGCAACTCAACGACAACTACAAAGTCGCGACCCCGGTGAACTGGAAGCAGGGCGAGGACGTCATCATCACCGCCGCGGTGAGCGACGACGAGGCCAAGCAGAAGTTCCCAGGCTACAAGACCATCAAGCCCTACCTGCGCACGACCCCGCAGCCCGACAAGCAGCCCACCCCCGTATAAGTGGGGGTTGGCGCCGGCTCGGGCGCCTGGGGGCAGGAGAGCGGGGCTGCCGGACCGCAGCCCTGCAGACCTTGTTCCAGCGTGCGTCGGGGCGAGCGGCTTTTGAGGAGCTGCTCGCTTCCATAACGGACCAAGCAAGCTCCCTGGACGGCGGGGACGAGTCGCGCATCGCGACGTCGTTCCCGCGCCGCGTCGGGTCGGACCGCGCCGCGACCTCGGTCGCCTGGGACGAGGAGCGCATCGCGACCTCGTTCGACCGCGGCGAGGACGACGCGCACCTCGCCGCCTGGCTGGACGAGGTGGCGCGGCGGCGCGATTTCACGCTCGCTGCGCCGACGGTCACGTTCGCGGTCGCCGACCGCGCGGTGTTGCAGCGTTTCGTCGACGGGCTGCGCCACGAGCTGCTCGATTATCGGGCCATCGTCGACGCCGCCGCCGAGAGCGTCGAGCGCAACGCACGCCAGCTCGGCGGGATCGTCGCCTCGACCAGCGAGCAGACCGCCGTCGTCGAGCGGACGACCACGGCGATCGCGGAGATCGACCGCGGCGCCGCGCACGTCGCCGACACCGCCGCAGCACTGCGCGCTCTGACCAGAACCGTCGCCGTCTCGACCAGCTCGTACGACGCCGGGATCGTCGACGTGCTGGCTCGGCTCGATGAGCTCGCGGCGACCGTCGACACGACCGCGGCCTTCGCCACGACGGCCGAACGCGGCACCGCCGGCGTCCAAGCTTTTCTCGACCGGCTGCGCCGGATCGCTCGCCAAGCGCGGGTACTGGGCATCAACGCGGCGATCGAAGCGGCGCATCTCGGCGAGGGCGGCCGCGGCTTCGTGATCGTGGCGGACGAAGTGAAGCGGCTCGCCGCCTCGACCTCCGCCTCGGCCGGCGACGTCGCGCTGATCGAACGCGAGTTGCACGGTGCGAGCGACCGCGTCGAAAGCGCGATCGACGAAGCGGCCGGGATCGTGCGCGGCCTGGCGGATGCGCTCTCCGCGGCCCAAAGCCGGTCGGCCCAGCGGGCCGAGCAGGTCGTCACGCTGGAACGCGCCATCGCCGAGGTCGCCGCGCTGGCGGCGCAACAGAGCGCCGGCCTCTCGGACGTCGCCGAGGACGTGGGACGGATCGCGCAACACTCGCAGGACGGGTCGACCGCCGCCGACCGCGCTGCGCGCCTCGCGCTCGGCGACGCCTTGGCGCAACTGCGCACCGCCGTCGGGCGCGCCGTGCTCGGCGAGCGCGATACGGCCGGCAACGGCGTCGTCGATCTGACGGGCGTGCCGGTGGTCGTCCGTCAAGCCGCGGCCGCGCTGCGCCGCCAAGTCGATGACGACGAGCGCGCACTGCTGGGCCTGGTCTCTCGGGTCGCGGTCGCGATCGCGCGCAACAGCTACGAGTGGCGCGCGATCGCTAGCGCCCTCAAGGGCCTGGGCGGCCTGCTGGATCAGACCGCGCGCGCGATCGACGAGCTGGCCACCGGTGCCAATGTCGCGGCCGGCGCGACGCAGCGGATGCGCGAGACGATCGACGCGATCCGCGCCGGCTTCGGCGCCGCGATCGAAGAGCTGCAAGCGTGTCTCGACCGCGTCGCTCAGGTGCGCGCGGCCGTGCAGCGTGCCGCCTCGTCCGTCGCCGCCACCTCCGCTGCCGGCGAACGAACCGGCGCGATCCTCGACTTGATCGACTCGATCTCGAGCGAGACGACGCTGCTCTCGTTCAACGCCGCGATCGAGGCGGCGCACGCCGGCGTGGCGGGCAGCGGCTTCGGCGTCATCGCCGACGAGATCCGCGCGCTGGCCACCGGTACCGCCCACGCGACCGGCGAGATCAGCGCGATGCTCAGCGAGTTGCTCGCCGCCAGCCGTGCGATGAGCGGCGCCACCGACGACGCGATCGCGCGCACGGGCGAGGTCGAGCGCGAAGCGACGCGCATGCAAGCGACGGTCGGCGGACTGCGTGGCGAACTGGAGGGGACGCTGGCGCGGGCCGGTGAGGTCGCAGTGATCGTCGAGCAGCAACTCAGTGCGCTGGCCGACGTGCGCAGTGCCGCCGAGATCGCTCGGCGCCGGGTCGAGAGCGAGACGGCTTCCGCCGCCGACGAGCAGCGCTTGGAGCTGGCGATGCTGGGGATGCGCGCGCACGCGCTGGCCGGCCGCCGTCCGCTAGGCACGGTCGCCGAGGAGATCCGTGAGATCGGGTTGACGGTCGCGGACGAGATGGACAGCGTTTTCGAAGCGGCGATCGGCCCCGGTGGGATCGGCTTCGACGACTGCTTCGATACCGACTACGTCGAGTTGACCGGTGCGCGGATCGCGCGCCTGGGACGGCTGTTCGACGTCTCGCGCGTCCCGCCGAGCGGCTTCGATCCCCCCAAGTTCGAGACGCGTTACGACGAAGCGGTCGAGGCGGGGATCGACGCGGTGATCGACGCCGCCGTGCCGCGCCATCCGGCGATCGTCGCGATGTTCGGCGTCGATCTCAACGGCTTCTGTTTCGGGCACTACCGCGACTGCCGGCGCGACTGGACCGGGGACCACGCGGCCGACCTGAACGGAAACCGGATCAAACGATTCTTCGAGGACGCCTTGAGCCTGCGCTGCGCGCGGGTCGGGCTCGGCGGCGCGGCCGAACAACTCCCGCCCCGCACCCCGTACGCGCGCTTTCGCGAGCGCGGCGGCACGCTGGTGCGAGCGGGCCTGCGACCGTGGGCGATCTACACCTACGCGCGCGACACCGGCGTGGTGTACAACGACCTGTGCCTGGCGCTGTTCTGCCACGACCGCCGGGTCGGGACGATCCGCATCATTTACGACGCCGACGCGGTTTAAGTCTGGCGGCGGATCGTCGCTTGGATGCCGGCTCGCGTCTCGCGCATCGCCGGCAGGACGTGCGTCAGCATCGCCTCTTCGGTCGCGCGCGCGCCGGGGATGCAGACCGTGATCGCCGCGACGACTCGGTCGTTCCCGTCGCGCAGCGGGATCGCCAGCGAGCACAACCCCAACTCGAGCTCGCCGTCGACCAACGCATAGTCGTCGGCGCGCGCGCCCTCGACGATGCGGCGCAGGACGGCCGGATCGGTGACCGTGCGCGGCGTGTACGACGGGAAGCGCGCGGTCGCGAAGTAGTGCTCGAGCTCAGCGCCGGTCAAGCCCGCCAGCAAGACGCGGCCCATCGCGCAGACGCTCGCCGGCAGCCGGCGGCCGACGCCGAAGTTGACGTTCATGATGCGCCCGGTCGGCACGCGCAAGACGCAGACGATCTCCTCACCGTCGAGGACGCTCGCGGTGCAGGTCTCGCCTAGCGCCGCCATCAGGCCCTCGAGGCAGGGTTGGGCGGCATCCCACACGTCGAGCGAGGCGAGGTAGGAGTAGCCCAGGTCCAGGATCTTCGGCGTGGGGCGGAAGCGCCGGTCGGTCAGCACGACGTAGCCCAGGTGCTCGAGCGTCAGCAGCAACCGCCGCGCGCCGGCGCGCGTCAGCCCGGTGCGGACCGCGACCTCGGAGAGCGAGAGCGCGCGGCGCGCCGTACCGAACGCCTGGATGACGGCCAGCCCCTTGGCGAGCGATTGGACGTAATCGGACGCCGGTAGCACGGGAACGGCGTCGCCCTGGCTCGGACGGACAGTGTACATCGTTTGCAAGGCCATTCGCCGTTCGAAGGAGATTGCTTTCCGTCTCCCGAGAGTCATCGAATGCGGGAATAGGAACGTATGTTCGGATTCGGTAAACCGGAGGACGCGCCGCGCGTGGACGACGTCATCAGCAAACTTTCAGGCGCCGCCGAGCGCTTGCGCCAGACGTCGGGTCGTATCGCCGAGAACGCCCAGATTCAGGCCATCTCCGTCCAGCAGATCGCCGACGTCGCGGCCGACTCGGCGCGCGACCTGGCCGTGGCGTTGACGGACGTCCGCGCCGTCGCGCAGAGCGCACGTGCGTCCGAGCATCGGGTGACCGCGACCGGAGCCGAGATCGACCATCTGGTCCGCGCCGTCGAGACGCTGGCCGACGCGGCCCGCTCGAGCAGCGCGACGATGGGCGAGTTCCTCGCCGCGCTCAGCCGCATCGACGAGATCGTCGACTTCGTGCATGAGGTCTCCGAACGGACGAACCTGCTCTCGCTCAACGCGGCGATCGAGGCCGCGCGCGCGGGCGAGCACGGTCGTGGCTTCGCGGTCGTCGCCGCCGAGATCCGCAAGCTGGCCGACTCGACTCGGGCGGCGACCGCTGAGATGGAGAAGTTGCTGACCGCCGTGCGCGCCGGCGGCGAGAAGACGGCCAAGCTGGCCGAGGCCTCCGAGGCGTCGGTCCGCGACGGCGAGTCCGCGGCGGCCGGCGCCCGCGACGCGCTGGCCGAGATCTCGGCGGCGGTCGGCGGGACCGCGGCGGCCTTCGAGGCGGTCGAACGGTCGATCGAGGCCGAGGCGACGCGTTCCGATGAGTTCGGGTCGAACGCCGCTCAGTTGCTGCGCACGACCCGCTCGCACTATGCCGACGCGGTCGAGTCGACGCTCTCGATCAACGCGATCGACTACCATCTGATCGAGATGCAAGTCGGCGCGACGGTGCCCCCGCTCGCGCCGGCGCGCGTCGGGTGCGCGTTGGCGGCGACCTCGGTCGCGGGACGGGGGACGGAGGAGCTGGTGCGCCGGCTCGCCGCCGAGCTGCCCGACCTCGGCTTCACGAACGTACCACCGCAGGGGCGCAGCGAGAACGAGGTGTTGCACGCGATCCGTCGCGGAGACCTCGTGCTGGGGATCGTCAGCGCGGCGATCCTGGGCAACATCGCCCCGGCGATCCAGTTGATCGAGGCACCGTACCTGGTCGATAACCAGGCGCACGCCCACGCGTTGCTCAGCGGCCCGTTCGGCGCGGAGACGCTGGGCTTGCTGGCGCCCTTCGGGCTGGTTGGTCTCGGGTTCATCGAGACGGGCTTCAAACACATCACGAACGCCCTGCGACCGATCCGGGTCCCGAGCGACATCGAGCGCTTGCGACTGCGCGTGATCGAAGCACCGGTTCACATCGCGATCGCCGACGCATGGCAGGCGATGGTTCGACCGGTGCCGCTCACGCAGCTCCAAGACGCGCTGCGCCGCCATGACCTCGACGGTCAGGCCAGCAATTCGCTGCCGATGTGCGTCGCAACCAAGATCTACGAGGTCCAGCGCTATCTGACGTTGACGGGACACTCGTACGCGACGCAGCTGATCGTTGCGAACGCCGCCTGGCTGAACGCGCTCGGCGAGCGTCGCGTCCGGCTCGACGCGGCCGTCGCCGGCTTGGTGGCGTGGCAGGGCGAGGACGCCGCGCGTGCCGAGCGCGCCGCACTGGCCGAGCTGGAGAAACGGATGGAGGTCGTGCGGCTCTCCGAGAGCGAGCGGCGCGCCTTCGTCGAGTCGACGCGGCCCGCGTACGACGTGTTGGCGCGGCTCATCGGTGCCGAGCCGGTCGCGCACGTGCGACGCGCCGCCGACCAGGCGCGCGCGGGGCGCAGCACCGCACGCGCTTCCTGACGAAGGGAAGTTTCCTTCGGGCCGCTAAGGCCCGTCCGTTCGGATAGAGAACCAAAGTTCGGAATCCGAACAAAGGAGCTTCTTTCCATGGTCGAGACTGCCACCCGTTTGCGTACCGTGTTCGGTTCGCTCGAGGCCTACCGCAAAGGCAGCGTCGAGTTGGTCTCGGGCAGCGTCAAAGAGTACGCCTTTTCCAACATCTTCGAAGTCGCGGCACAGGCGAAGCCGTACGAGAAGACCGTCGTCGGCAAGAACCTCGAGTACGTGATCGAGGCGGTTCGGGCCGAAGGAACCTCGCCGTGGTACGCGTGCTCGCACGACGAGTTCGTGATCGTCATGGACGGCCGGCTCGAGATCGCGTTCGTGAAACTCGACGACCCCGCCGCCGTCGCGCCGCCCAACGCCGAGGGCACCGTGCTCGTCGCCGGCGAGCCCAAAGGGAAGAAGATGGGCCTGGTGCGGCTCGGCCTGGGCCATCAAGCGCTGTTGCCGGCCGGTGCCGCCTACCGTTTCACCGCGGCGAAACCGGCGGTGTTCCTGCAGCAAACGATCCTCGGCCCGCTCTCCCGCGAGCGTTGGGCCGAGATCTGCATGCGCTGACGCACGAGAGGACGAGCACGATGGCAAGCACCGAAACGCTCCCGACCGGGCTCCCCGAACTGGTCGACGCATCCGCGCCGGATCCGGTCACCGGCTACCGCGCCTTCACGCTGGGCGGCTTCACCTTCAGCCGCGACGGCTACTTCGTCACCATCACCTGGCCGGTGAAGAGCGGCGCGCGGCAGTCGCACACGATGGCGGTCGACTACTTCTTGCGCGCGCTGATGCGCGACGTCGCTTGGGGTTTCTTCTACGGCTGGGTCAACTTCGACCACGTCTTCGGGACGAAGAACCAGTACGGGACGGTCCAGGTCTACGGCGGCCGCTACAACGAGTCGTTGCACCAGGCCGGCGTCTCGTACGTCGAGACCTTCGAGTCGCCGGTCGTCATGGCGACCTTCAAAGCGATGCTGAGCGACTGGACCAACGCCGGCTGGGATCCGTTCGCCGCGCCCGAGGAGACCGGCAAGACCGTCTTCGGCCCGAAGAACGGCGACAACGACGCGGCGATCAACCGCGACCGCGTCGTCTCGCGCCGGATGGTCAGCCTGCCGGGCGACTCGGTACGGCGGACCGATGCGACGCATCCGGTCAACCGCCACTTCACCGACGTCCCGCAGGATGAACCCGAGGTACTCTGCGAGCCGGGCTTCGAGGGCCAACTCGGCGCGTACAACCTGTTCGCCTACCTCTCGCGCTCCGACGTGACCTGGAATCCGTCCGTCGTCAGCGTCTGCAAGCAGAGCTTGGCGTGCCCGACGACCGAAGAGTTCATCCTCCCGGTCAAACACGGCAACGACCGCATCGAGTGGTTCATCCAGCTCTCGGACCACATCGTGTGGGACGTCGAGGACAAGGAGACGGGTCGTCCGCGCGCGCGGGTGACGATGCGCGCCGGCGACGTCGCCGCGATGCCGGCCGACATCAGGCACCAGGGCTACTCGCCGAAGCGCTCGATGCTCTTCGTCTGGGAGAACGCGACGGCGGGTCTCCCCGAGCGCTACGAGAGCGGCGAGCTCAAACCGTTCCCGGCGGAGTTCTGAGGCAACCCGTGACGCAGGTGAACGGCTCGGCGACGGTCGCCGAGCCGCGCACCGGCCTGTTCATCGGTGGGCAGTTCGTCGACGCGCTCGACGGACGCACGCTGCCGGTGATCGATCCACACGACGGCGCGACGCTCGCGTCGATCGCGCTGGGCGGCGCCGCCGACATCGATCGCGCCGTGGTCGCGGCCGCGGCGGCGTTTCCGGCCTGGAGCCGGCGCACCGCCGCCGAACGCGGACGACTGCTGCTCGCGCTCGCCGACGCGATCGAAGCGCACGCCGACGAGCTGGCCGAGCTGGAGACGCGCGACACCGGACATCCGATCCGCGACACGCGGCGCCTGGACGTCCCACGCACTGCGGCGACGTATCGCTACTTCGGCGGGATGGCCGACAAGTTCGAGGGGACGGTCGTCCCGGTCGAAGCCGGCTTCCTCAACTACGTCACGCACGAGCCGATCGGCGTCGTCGGGCAGATCTGCCCGTGGAACTTTCCGATCATGTTCACCAGCTGGAAGATGGGGCCGGCGCTGGCGGCGGGCAACACCGTCGTCCTCAAACCCTCCGAGCTGACGCCGCTCTCGACGTTGCGGCTGGCCGAACTGACCGCCGAGGTTGGGTTCCCGGCCGGCGTGATCAACGTCGTGCCGGGTTTCGGTGACGAAGCCGGGCAGCGGCTGGTCGACCATCTCGACGTGCGCAAGATCTCGTTCACCGGCTCGACCGCGGTCGGCCGCCGAGTGATGGCCGGCGCGTCGGCGAGCCTCAAGCGCATCGGTCTCGAGTTGGGCGGGAAGGGTGCCAACGTCGTGTTCGACGACGCCGACCTCGACGCCGCGATCGGCGGTTCCGCCTTCGCGATCTTTCACAACCAAGGTCAAGCCTGCATCGCCGGCTCGCGGTTGATCCTGCACGAAGCGATCGCCGACGAGTTCTTGGCGCGCTTCAGCGCGCTCGCGCGCTCGATTCGGCTCGGCAACCCGCTCGACGAGCAGACCGAGATGGGGCCGCTGACCTCGGCCGTCCACCGCGACCGCGTGCTGGCCTACTGCCGCATCGCCACCGAGGAGGGCGGCACGATCCTGCAGGGCGGCAAAGCACCCGCCGATCCGGCGCTCGCCGACGGCTTCTACGTCGAGCCGACGATCGTCGCCGCCGGCGCCGGTGCGCGCGTCGCGCGCGAGGAAGTCTTCGGACCGTTCGTCACCGTCGCGCGCTTCGGTACCGACGAGGAGGCGCTGGCGCTCGCCAACGCGACCGAATACGGGTTGGGCAGTGGGCTGTGGACGCGCGACCTCTCGCGCGCGCACCGCTTCGCCCGCGACGTGCGCTCGGGGATGGTCTGGATCAACGCCTACAAGCGCGTCAGCCCCGGCTCGCCGTTCGGCGGCGTCGGCGCGTCGGGTCAGGGACGCGAGATGGGGTTCGAGGCGATGCGCCAGTACACCGAACCGAAGTCGGTCTGGGTCAACGTCGATGCGCGGATCCCGCCCTTCTATCCGCGCTGAGGGCGCCGCGCTCGCGCGCGGGTTCGTCCACGAGACGGCGCCGGTGCGCGTCGTCTTCGCCGCCGGCGCGCTGGCCCGGCTCCCCGACGAGCTCGATCGTGCCGGTCTGCGCCGCGTGCTGCTGATCGCCGGGGCGCAACCGCCGCACCCGCAGCTGCGCGAGGTGCTCGCCGTCCTCGGGCCGCGCGTCGCCGGGACGTTCGGCGAGGTGCGCGAGCACGTCCCGGTCGCGCTCGCCGAGCGCGCGCGCACCACGGCGGCGGAGCTTGGCGTCGACGGCTGCGTCGCGCTCGGCGGCGGGTCGGCGATCGGCTTAGCGAAGGCGGTCGCGCTGACGACCGGCTTGCCGATCGTCGCGCTGCCGACGACCTACGCCGGCTCGGAGATGACGTCGATCTACGGTCTGACCGAGCACGGCAGCAAGACGACCGGACGTGACGCGCGCGTGCGCCCGTCGGTCGTGATCTACGATCCGCTGTTGACGCTCTCGCTGCCGCCGGACGTCTCGGCGGCGAGCGGGATCAACGCGCTCGCGCACGCCGTCGAGGCGCTCTACGCGGTCGACGCGAACCCGGTCATCTCGCTGATCGCCGAGGAGTGCGTGCGCGCGCTGGCCGAGGGGTTGCCGCGCGTGGTCGCCGCGCCGGACGACGTCGACGCGCGCGCGACGTCGCTGTACGGCGCGTGGCTAGCCGGGATCGCGCTCGGTTCGGTCTCGATGGCGCTCCACCACAAACTGTGCCACACGCTCGGCGGCGCGTTCGACCTGCCGCACGCGCGCACGCATGCGGTCGTGCTGCCGCACGCCGCCGCGTACAACGCGCAGGCCGCGCCCGAGGCGATGGCGCGCATCGCAAGGGCCCTCGGCGTCGCCGACGCGCCGCAGGGCTTGGCCGATCTGGCGCGCCGGTTGGGTGTGACCGAGACGCTGCGCGAGCTGGGTTTTCCGGCCGATGGCCTCGACCGCGCGGCCGATTTGGCCGCGGCCGCACCGTACCCCAACCCGCGCCCGATCGAGCGCGACGCGATCCGTGCGCTGCTCGCGCGCGCGTTCGACGGCGGACTCGTCAGCGCGTGAACCCTCACCACCCGAAAGGAGGCACCTCGATGCGAAGCTCGCCCGAAATCACCCGCCGCCGGATGCTCGGACTGACCGCCGCCGCCGGCGCGGCCGCGACGGTCGGCGTCCGTACACCGGCCCGCGCCGCGTCGCGCACGATCAGGATCGGCTTCGTCTCGCCGCAGACCGGCCCACTGGCCGCGTTCGGTGAGGCCGACACCTACGTGCTCGGGGCGTTGCGCGGCTTGCTCACCGCCGGCATCAGCATCGGCGGGACGAAGTATCCGGTCGAGGTCATCCTCAAGGACAGCCAGTCGTCGGCCAACCGCGCCGGCGAAGTCGCCTCGCAATTGATCCTGCAGAACAAGGTCGATCTGATGGTCGTCTCGTCGACGCCCGAGACGACGAACCCGGTCTCCGACCAGTGTGAACTGAACGGCGTGCCGTGCATCTCGACGGTGACCCCATGGCAGGCGTGGTTCTTCCCGCGTCACGGCGATCCGGCGAAGGGCTTCGAGTGGACCTACCACTTCTTCTGGGGGCTCGAGGACGTCGAATCCGTCTTCCTCGGCATGTGGAAGCAGGTCGAGACGAACAAACAGGTCGGTGGGCTGTTCCCCAACGACGGCGACGGTAACGCGTGGGCCGATCCCGTCCATGGTTTCCCGCCGGTGCTCGCCAAGGCCGGCTACACGATGAACGATCCCGGCCATTATCAAGATCTCACCGCCGACTACTCCGCGCAGATCGCGGCCTTCAAGAAGGCCGACTGCCAGGTGCTCACCGGCGTCCCCATCCCACCCGACTTCAAGAACTTCTGGACGCAAGCGCGCCAGCAGGGCTATCGCCCGCGCATCGCCTCGATCGGCAAGGCGCTGCTCTTCCCGAGTACGATTGACGCACTCGGCCCGACCGCCAACGGGTTGACCAGCGAGGTCTGGTGGTCGCCGAACCATCCCTTCCGCTCCTCGCTGACCGGGCAGTCGGCGGCGCAGCTCGCGGCGGCCTACACCGCGGCGAGCGGGAAGCAGTGGACGCAGCCGTTGGGCTTCTCGCACGCGCTGTTCGAAGTCGCGGTCCACGTCCTCGCGCACGCGCAGGATGTCGACAAGGCGGCCTCGATCCGCGACGCGCTCGCGAGCGCGAGCGTGCAGACCGTCGTCGGTCCGGTGCGCTGGGGCCACGGTCCGGTCAAGAACGTCGCCAAGACGCCGCTGGTCGGTGGTCAGTGGGAGCACGGCAAGAAGTATCCCTACGAGCTGGTCATCGTCGAGAACGCGTTGGCGACGGAGGTCCCGCTGCAAGGGAAGGTCAAGGCCCTCGAGTAGTGCAGCAGCTCGTCGAGGCGCGCGGCCTGGCCAAGCGGTTTGGCGCGCTGCGCGTCGTCGACGACGTCTCGCTGACGGTCGCACCCGGCGAGGCACTCGGGATCATCGGTCCCAACGGCGCCGGGAAGACCACCTTGTTCAACCTGCTCGGTGGTGACTACGCTGCCGACGCAGGGACGATCGCGTTCGCCGGCCGCGACGTGACGCACCTCGGGCCGGCCGAACGTGCGCGCCTGGGCATCGGCCGCACGTACCAGATCGCCGACCCGTTCCTCAAGCTGACCGTCTTCGAGAACGCGCTCGTCGCGGCGACCTTCGGCGCGCGCCGCGGCGCGCACGACGCCGAGGCGTTGGCCGTCGAGGCGCTGCGCGCCACCCAGTTGTTGCCGAAGGCGAACCGCGCGGCAGGGACGTTGCCGTTGCTCGACCGCAAGCGGCTCGAGCTGGCGCGCGCGCTGGCGACCGAACCGCGCCTCTTGCTGCTCGACGAGATCGCCGGCGGGCTGACCGAGGCCGAGGCGCACGAAGTCGTCGTGCTGGTGCGCGAGATCGTCGCGGCGGGCGTCGCGATCGTCTGGATCGAGCACGTCGTGCGCGCGCTGTTCGCGGTCGCGACGCGGCTGATCGTGATGGCCGACGGCCGCACCTTCGCCGAAGGCGAGCCGCGCGAGGTCCTCGACCGGCCCGAGGTGCGCCGGTTGTACTTGGGGATCGAGGCCTGATGCTGCAGGTGCGCGGGCTGACGGCCTTCTACGGGGACTTCCAGGCGCTCTTCGGCGTCGACTTCGCGATCGACGACGGCGAGCGGGTCGCGCTGGTCGGAGCGAACGGCGCCGGCAAGTCGACCTTGCTGCGTAGCATCGCCGGCACCCTGCGCTCCGCGCGCGACGCGATCGTCTTCGACGGCCGGGCCATCGGCGACGTCTCGGCGGCCGAGATCGCGCGGCTGGGGATCGCGCTGGTCCCTGAGGGCCGGCGACTCTTCCCGAGCCTGACCGTCGAGGAGAACTTGCGCGCCGGCGCGCTCGGCGAGCGGCCGGGGCCGTGGACGCTCGAGCGCGTCTACGACCTGTTCCCGATGCTGCGCGAGAAGCGCAACGCATCCGCGACCGCGCTCTCCGGCGGCCAGCAGCAGATGTGCGCGATCGGCCGCGCGCTGATGGCGAATCCACGCCTGCTGCTGTGCGACGAAATCTCGCTCGGCCTCGCACCGGCGGTCGTCAAGCAGGTCTACGCCGCGCTCGACCAGGTCTGCGCCGGCGGTCAGGCCGTGGTGCTGGTCGAACAGGACGTCGAGCTGGCGCGGTCGACCACCGAGCGCATCGTCTGTCTGTTGCACGGGCGGGTCACGCTGAGCGGGCGGTCGCGCGAGCTCGAACGCGAGACGATCTCGCAGGCGTACTTCGGAGTCTGAGCGCGAGATGGGCTGGATCGACACGGTCGTCCAAGGGATCCTGCTCGGCGGCCTGTTCGCGCTCTTCGCGCTCGGGCTGGCGGTGATCTACGGCGTGATGAAGCTGATCAACATCGCGCACGGCGATTTCATCGTGTTGGGCGCCTATCTGGCGCTCGGGATCTCCGGCGCGACGCACCGCAGCCCGTTCGTCGTGCTCCCGCTGGTGATCGTCGTCTTCATGCTCTTCGGGTACGTCCTGCAGCGCACGATCCTCAACCGCACGCTCGGGCGCGACATCTTGGTGCCGCTGGTCGTGACCTACGGACTCTCGGTCGTCATCCAGAACGTGTTGTTGCAAACGACGTCGGCCGACTCGCGTTCGCTCAAGGTCGGCGGGATCGAGACGGCGAGCATCGCGCTCCCGGGTGGCCTCGCGATCGGCTGGCTGCCGCTGATCACCTTGCTGACGGCGCTGGTGGCGACGGCGCTGCTCGAGTGGATCTTCAACCACACGCGCCTGGGGATCGCCTTCCGCGCCGCCTCCGACGACCGCGAGACCGCCAACTTGATGGGCGTCGACGACCTGCGCCTGTACGGCTACGCGACCGCGATCGCACTCGGTGTCGTCGCGGTGGCGGCGCTGTTCATGGGGATCAAGTTCGAGTTCACACCCGACATCGGTCCGAACTTTCTGCTCTACGCGTTCGAGGCGGTCGTAATCGGCGGGCTCGGTTCGTTCTGGGGGACGTTCTTGGGTGGGATCGTGCTGGGCGTCGCGCAGGCGGTCGGCTTCGCGATCGACCCCGGCTGGGGGATTCTGCTGGGCCATCTGGTGTTCTTGGCCGTGCTCGTGCTGCGGCCCAGCGGCCTGATCCCGCGGTCGCTCGCCGCGTGAGCGTCTCGCGGGCGGCTGCGGGCCGTTTCGCCGTGCGCCGCAGTGGCGCCGGCGCGCAGGTCGCGTTGTTCGCCGGCGTTCCGTTGCTGGTCGCGCTGATCGCGCTTCCGTGGTACGGCAGCTCCGAAGCGCTGCGGCTGGTCGTCGAGTTCGCCTGCGTGCTGATGATGGCGCAGATGTGGAACTTTCTGGCCGGCTACGGCGGGATCGTCTCGATCGGTCAGCAGGCCTACATCGGCTTGGGCGGCTACGCGCTCGTCGCGCTGGCGAATCATCTCGGCGTCAACCCGTTCTTGGCCGTGCCGTTGGCGGGGATCGTGGCAGCGCTGCTGGCGGTCCCGACGTCCTTCATCGTCTTCCGGCTCAAAGGCGCATACTTCGCGGTCGGGACGTGGGCGGTCGCCGAAAGTTATCGCCTGGTGTTGGCCAACGTACGGCTCTTCGGCGGCGGCTCGGGCGAAAGCTTGACCGCACTCGAGGGGATCCCGCGCGCGACCCGCGAGCTGGTCACCTACGAGATGGCCGTTGCGCTGGGCGTCGCGGCGGTGGTCGGCGTCTACGCGCTGATCCGTTCGCGGCTCGGCCTGGCGCTGACCGCGATCCGCGACAGCGAGCGCGCCTCGGCCAGTGCCGGAGTCGACGTGCGCCGCACGACCCGGGCGATCTACGTCATCGCCGCGCTCGGCGCCGGGCTGGCCGGCGCGCTCTACTTCCTGGCCCAGCTGCAGATCAGCCCCGACGCGGCGTTCGGCATGAGCTGGATCCCGCTGATGTTCTTCGCCGTCGTGATCGGCGGGATCGGGACCATCGAGGGGCCGATCGTCGGGACCCTGCTCTACTTCGTCCTGCGCCAGCTCTTCAGCGACCTGGGGGCCTGGTATCTGGTTGCCTTGGGGATCCTCTCGATCGTCGTGATGCTGGCCGCGCCCGAAGGGTTGTGGGGACTGGCGGCACGGCGGTGGAATCTGCACTTGTTCCCGGTTCGCCGGCGGCTCGAGGTCGCCGACGAGACGGGGCGCACTAACGGAGATCAGCACCCATGACGTCAGATACGGCCCTGCTCCCCGTCAGCGAGGCGGCTCGCCGCGCCTTCGCCGGCACCCCGGACCCGCGCTTCCGCCAGATCATCACCGCGCTGGTCGAGCATCTGCACGCCTTCGTGACCGAGGTCGAGCTGACGCCGGCCGAGTGGGAGGCTGGGATCGACTTCCTCACGCGGACCGGGAAGACGTGTACCGACATCCGCCAGGAGTTCATCCTGCTCTCCGACACGCTCGGGATCTCGGTGTTGGTCGACGAGATCGCCAATCCGAAGGTGCCGCCGGCGACGCCCAGCTCGGTGCTGGGGCCGTTCTACACCCACGACGCGCCGGAGATCGAACAGGGCGGGATGATCACCAAGGACGTCAAGGGCGAGCTGACCTACGTGCACGGAACGGTGCGCGACCTGCAGGGCAAACCGATCGCCGGCGCGCTGGTCGAGACCTGGGAGACCAACGGCGACGGGCTCTACGACAACCAGTACGAGGTGCGCGAGGAGCCCGACTACCGAGGCTTCCTCTACACTGGCGCCGACGGGGGCTTCGCCTTCTACGCCGTCAAGCCGGTCAGTTATTCGATCCCGACCGACGGCCCCGTCGGCGAGATGTTGCGCGCGGGCGCGCGCCTCTCGATGCGCCCGGCACACTTGCATTTGAAGATCTCGGCCGACGGGTTCGCGCCGTTGACGACCTCGGCGTACACGGCCGGCGATCCGTACATCGATTGCGACGCGGTCTTCGGCGTCAAACCGGAGTTGATCCGGAGCTATCAGCAGTACGATCCGCAGCGGCACGGCGCGCTGGCGACGAAGCCGAAGTTCGTGCTCGACTTCGACGTGGTGCTCCCACCGGCGTGAACGACTGGCGGGACCTCCGCTTCGCGCCGGCGCCGGGGACGCGCCTGTGCGGGCTCGACGAGGTCCCGCCCAAGGGTCGGGAAGTCGTGCTGGGCGAGGGCAAGGACGCCTTCCGGATCGCCGTCTTCCGCACGCCCGAGGGCGTGCGCGCCTACCTCAACCGCTGTCCGCACTTCGGCACCCCGCTCAACGTCGCGCCGACGTTCTCCGTCTTCCGCGACACGGTGATCTGCGTCAGCCACTTCGCCATGTTCCGCCTCGCCGACGGCTATTGCATCGACGGCCCTTGCCTAGGCGGCTCGCTCGATGGAATCCCCGTCAACCTCGAAGGCGAGGCGATCGTCGTCGGTTGAATGAGCGTTATGCTCGAGCGACCGAATGCCGGGGCGTGGGGTGCGTGGAGCGTCTTGCGGGAGCGTGTGTTCCGCGCCGTCTGGCTGGTCGACTTCGTTTCGAATCTCGGGTACTTCGCGCAAGCGGTCGGAGCCGGCTGGTTGATGACGTCGCTGACCTCGGACCCGCACGTGGTGGCGCTCGTCCAGACGGCTTCGTCGCTGCCGCTGTTCATCTTGGCCGTCCCGGCCGGGGTCCTGGCCGATCTGATGGACCGTCGTCGGCTCATCCGCGACGCGAACGCGGCCCTGGTCGTGTTGGCAGCGCTCCTGTCGGTGGCGACGTGGACCGGACACGTCACCGTGGCCGTCCTTCTCGGCGCCACCTTTGCGCTCGGGGCGGTCGCGGCGCTGCAAGAACCAGCCTGGGGCGCGCTCATCCCCGACATCGTTCCGACCGCCGAGCTGCCGTCGGCGATCTCGCTCAACGGCATCGCCTTCAACCTTCCGCGCGTCCTCGGGCCGCCGCTGGCCGGCTTGCTCGTCGCCGTCGCTGGGCCGGCGGCGGCGTTCGCCGTCAACGCCGCCTCGTTCGTTCCGGTCGTGTTCGTGATGCGGCCGCAACGCGTCGCATCCCGGCTGACGCTGGCCGCCTTCCGCGCCGGATTCGCCAACGCCATCTCGGTCGCGCGCACGTCGATCCCGCTGCGCCGCGTGCTCGGCCGCAACGCCGCCTTTTCGGTCTGCTCGAGCGTGCTGTTCTCGTTGCTGCCGCTCTTGGCGCGCGTGCATTTCCATGCGTCGGCGGCACAATACGGGATCCTCATCGGTGCGCTCGGCGCCGGCAGCGTCGCGGTGGCGCAGGTCGTCGACCGCATCCGCGCGGCGCTGGGCGTCGCAGGCGCCATCTTCACCGGGACCGTCGTGCTCGGCGTCTGCGTCGCGCTGACGGGGTTGACCTCGTCGTACGCGCTCGCCTGCGCCGCCCTCTTCGTCGCGGGTCTCGGTTGGCTGACCGTTCTCTCGAGCCTGAACACGTCGATCCAGTTTGCCGTCGTCCCCGCGCACCGAGCCGGCGGCTACGCCCTGTATCTCGTCACCTCGCAGGGGATCAGCGCGTTCGGTGCGGCTTGCTGGGGGGTGTTGGCGGACGCGATCGGCGTCGGCGCGACCTTCGCCGCAGCCGGGACGCTCTTCGTCGTCCTGGGCCTGGTGACGCGCCGGATCCCCGTCCCATGGTCGGCCTGACCGACGAAAGGACAATGACTGAATCCGAAGGAGACGATGCTCATGAAGCTTAGGCAAGTGCTCGCGCTCGCCGGTGGACTGACGGCGGTCGCCCTCATGACTCCCGCGACCGCGAGCGCCGACGGCGCGAACGCCGCCGACGTCGCGCGTTGGAAGGCTGCCTGGAACAGCCACAACATCGACCAGGTCGTGGCGCTGTTCAGCCGACACTGGCGCGGGCCGTACACGAACCCGGCGACCGGCCAGACCGCGCAGCCCAACGGGCGGGGCTTCGACCATCCCGGCGCAATGTACATCGTCTACGGGCCGAACCATCTGATCAAGAGATTACGTATCTTCTGGGATACGCTCACGGTCGACCGGCAGCTCGGCGTCAAGCCGTAACCTCGACCAGAGCCGCGACCCGGGTGGCTACGAAAGTGAAGTCTCGTCATGAGTGAAGCAGCGGCCTTGGGGTTCCGCTCCCACAGCGGGTGGGCCGCCGCCGTGGCGGTCTCCGGCTCGCCGCGCAAGCCGGTCGTGCTCGAACGGCGACGCTTCGAGATGGCCGATCTCGCCGTGCCCGCCTCGAAGCAGCCGTATCATGCCGCGGAGCAGCTGGAGGTCGAGAGCGCCGAAGCCCTCGTCCTCCAAGCCCGGGACAGCGCGACGCTCTTGGCGGTCGCTGCGATGCGCAGTCTGGTCGCACACCTCGAGAAGAGCGACGTCACGGTGGTCGGCGCCGGCATCTTGTTCGCCTCGGAGCGCTCGCTGCCGAACCTCGCAGCGATCCTCCGCTCCCACGAGCTGATGCACACGGCGGAAGGCGAGTTCTTCCGCGAGGTGCTGGTGGGCGCCGCCGAGCAGTGCGCGCTCCCCGTGACGCGAGTCAAGGAACGCGAGATTTGGGACCGCGCGACCTCGCTCTTCCGGCTCCCCGTCGCCGATCTGCAAGCCCGCATCGACGCACTCGGAAAGACGCTCGGGCCGCCCTGGCGACAGGACGAGAAGCTCGCCTCGTTGGCAGCCTGGATCGCGTTAGCCGAATCAGGCTAGGGCGTCGATTCGCTCCGCGGCGGGCGGTGCGAGACGGGGATGAGGTCGTCCGGGATGACGCGGCGCAGCAGCCCCCACAGGCCGCGCGGCTCGATCAGGATGACGCCGATCGAGACGATGCCGAGCACGATGAAGTGCCAGACTCCCCAGCTCTGTAAATATTCGCGGATGAAGAAGAAGACCAGCGTGCCGATGATCGGCCCCTCGAAGCTGCCGACGCCGCCGATCACGACGATGAAGATCACGTAGACCGTCCAGTCGGTGATGCTGAACGAGAGGTCCGGCGCGACGCGGAGCCGCTGCAGCGTGATCAGCGCGCCGGCCAAGCCCAGGAACGGCGCCGTCCACAGAAAGCAGATGATGCGCGCGCGCATCACGTTGACGCCCACCGTCGCCGTCGCATCCTCGTCGTCACGCATCGCCGTCAACCCGATCCCGGTCGGCGAGCGCATCAACAGGTAGGTCGCGACGAAGGCGACGATCGCGAGGCCGAGGGCGAACCAGTAGGCCGAGATCGACCGCGCGGCCGGCGTGTCGCCGAAGTACTCGGCGAAGGAGACCGGCAAACTGGAACCCAAGCCGGCGCCAAACGCTTCGAGCTTACCGGCGCCGAGCATCGCGACCTCGGCCAGTACCCAGGTGCCGACCGAGAGGTACGCCGCGCGTAACCGAAAGACGATCGCCATGCTCGGGATCGCGGCGACCAGCGCGGTCAGCCCCGCTAGCAGGATCGCCAGGAACGGATTCGCCCCGCCCAGGACGCCGAAGCCGAAGAACGCATAGGCGCCGATCCCGACGAAGGCCTGCTGCCCGATGCTCACGATGTCGGCGTAGCCGGCCAACAAGTTCCACATCACGGCCAGCACGAACATCGTCAGCAGATCGGCGGCGATCTGCAAACCGTTCGCGTCGGTGATCCACGGCGCGGCCAGCAGCAGCACCGCGCCCAGCAGCAGGATGCCGCGGCCGATCAGGACGCTGCGTGGGGTCGAACGCGGCGAGCGCACCGGTCAGTACCTCGGGAAGAGGCCTTGCGGCCGGATCAGGAAGATCACCAAAAACACCAAGTGCCCGGCCAGCAGTTGCCAGGAGACGTCGATCTGCGCCCCGATCGCCTGCGCGACGCCCAGAATGATCCCGCCGAGCAGCGTCCCCCACAGGCTGCCCAGGCCGCCCAGCACGACCGCTTCGAAGGCGGTCAGCAGGCGGTCGGGCCCGCTGGTCGGATCGAAGTTCTGCCAGACCGACATGAACGCGGCCGAGATGCAGACGGTCACGCCGACGATACCCATCGCGATCGCGTAGATGCGCGGCGAGGACAAGCCGACCAGGTTCGCCGCGTCGACGTCATCGGAGACGGCCCGGATGTGCGCGCCGACCTGCGTCGTGTACAGCAGCCGGTCGAGCACGAAGATCAGCACGACCGCCGCCACGAAGATCATCAGCGGCAGGATACCGATGCCGATTCCCCCCGGCAGCGCCACCGTCGCCGTCTCGATGCCGCCGCCCGAGATGCGCTGGGTGTCGGCACCGAACGTGCCCTGCAAGAAGTTCTCGACGATGATCGAGAGGCCGAAGGTCACCAGGACGATCTGCAGGATCCCCTTGCCGAGCACGCGCTGGAAGAGGTAGCGCTGCAGCAGGTAGCCGCCGACGAAGGCGATCGGCAGCGCGACCGCGATGGCGAGCGGCAGCGGCAGGTGCAGGCTCGCGGTCAACGCGAGCAGCAGGAACGAGACCAGCACGATCAGGTCGCCGTGCGCGATGTTCACGAAGCGCATCACGCCCACCGAGATCGAGAGCCCCGAGGCGAAGAGCGCGTAGAGACCGCCGATGAGGATCCCTTGGACGATTTGGTTGGCCAGGCCGACCGTGTTCATCGTGCTCGTCTCACAGTCCGAAGTAGTGGCGCGTCACGGTTTCGCGTGGAACCTCCGCTGGGCGCCCGGTCAGCGTGACCGAACCCTCGAGCAGGCAGTAGAAGCGATCGGCGACGGCGAGCGAGCGCGAGATGTCCTGCTCGACGATCAGCAGGCCGATCCCGCGCTGCGCGAGCGTCGGGATGATCTCATAGAGCGTGTTCACGATCACCGGGGCGAGCCCCAGACTGATCTCGTCGCACAGCAGCAAGCGCGGGTTGGCGAGCAGCGCGCGACCGAGAGCGACCATCTGCTGCTGGCCGCCGGAGAGTTCGCGCGCCGGCTGGCGGCGCTTCTCGGCCAACATCGGGAAGGTCTCGAAGACCGTCTGCAACGTAACCTCGCCGGCCCGCCCGACGCTGCGGCCGATGGCGAGATTCTCCTCGACGGTCAGCGAGGGGAAGAGTCGCCGGCCTTCCGGGACGAGGGCGATCCCGGCCCTGACGATCTGCGCCGTCGACCGTCCGCGCAGGTCGGTGCCGTCGAAGCGGATCGTCCCGGCGGCGCGGTGCGCGTTGCCGACGATCGCCTTGAGCAACGAGGATTTGCCGGCACCGTTCGCGCCGATCACCGAGACGATCTCGCCGGCGTCGACGTGCAGATCGACGCCGTGCAGCGCGTGAAACTGACCGTAGACGACCGTCAATCCCTCAACGGCGAGCAGCGGTTCAGACACCGAGGTACACTTCCCGCACGCGCTGATCGACCAGCACGTCGTCCGGCGCGCCGCTGGCGATGAAGCGGCCGCCGTGCAACACGTCGATGCGCGTCGCCAGTCGCCGCAGTGCGAGGACGACGTGCTCGATCCAGATGATCGTGGTCCCGCCGGCGTGCACCTGGCCGACGATCGCCAGCAGCTCCTCGCACTCGACCTCCGACAGGCCGCCGGCGATCTCGTCGAGCAGCAGCAGGCGCGGCGCTTGCGCCAGCGCCTTGGCGAGTTCGAGTCGCTTGAGGTCGAGCAGCGCCAGCTCGCCGGCCGGGAGTGCTTGCCGGTGCGCGAGGCCCGTGCGCTCGAGGACCTCGAGCGCACGCTGCTTCGCGCGTGCCAGAGCGAGGCGGCCGCCGTGGATCGCGGCGACGAGCACGTTCTCGAAGACGCTCATGTGCGTGAACGGCCGGGGGATCTGAAAGGTGCGGCCGATTCCCAGGCGCGAGCGGTCCCAGACCCGCATTCGCGTGATGTCGCGGCCCTCGTAGACGACGTGGCCGGCGTTCGGCGCGAGGTTACCGCCGATCAGGTTGAAGAGCGTACTTTTGCCCGCCCCGTTGGGGCCGAGGATGCCGACGATCTCCCCCTGCGCGACGCGCAGGGAGAGATCGTCGATCACCGTCAGCCCGCCGAAGCGGCGGGAGAGTCCCGTTAGCTCGAGCATGGGGCGGGGCGGTACGTCCTCAGCTGTAGTGAATCAGCTCCGGCTTGTGGTTCACCGGGACGATCGGGGTGGTCGTGTTGTCGACGATCGCCAGCTCGTAGGGATACTTCGAGCCCTTGAACCATTGACTGACGACGAGCGGGGTCTCGGCGCAGTTCGGGAACGGCCCGGTGCGGAAGTCGATCGGGCCGACGATCGACTCGTACTTCGTCGTGCGGGCCGCGTCGCGGATCGAGGCCGCCTTGTCGACGTCGTGGGTGCGCTTGAGGACGTCGAACACGACCTCCCACAGCGCGTGCCGGAAGCCGAGCGCCATCGAGTACTGCCGCTTCTCCGCGGCCTCCCAGCTGTCGGCCAGCTCGCGCGAGGTGAGCCCGATCAGATGCGAGCTGTACGGGTGGAACTTCGACCACCAGGTCTCGACGGTGAGGCCGATGCAGCGGTCGTGCAGCGCATAGATTGGCTCGGGAAACTCGCACGCCTTGCCGACATAGACCGACTTGGGCTTATACCCCTGCTGTGCGACCCCGTTCCAGAAGGCCGTGAACTCCGGCGGCGGCAGGACGCCCTGGATGATGTCGCAGTGGCCGCTCGAGAAGGCGGCGATCTGGGCGTTGTAGCTGCTGGCCGGCATGTCGAACCTGCCAGGATCGACGACCTTGTAACCAGCCTGCGTGAATTCCGCGGCGAAGACCTTCGACTGCGCGATGCCGTCGCCGTCGTTGCCCCAGAGGCCGCCCAGCACCTTATCGGTCGGCAGTTTGTTCCAGTACGCGAGCATCGCCTTGGCCAGCGTCCCGGCACTGAAGAAGAAGTGGTACGTCCACTCGAAGCCCTTTTTCGGATCGCCTTTGCGGCCGAAGAAGTAGGGTTCCAGCGGCGCGTCGTTCGAGATGCACGGGACCCCGTTCAGCTCGCACTGGTCGGAGACTGGGTTGACCGTCTCCGGTGTCGCGTAGGTCGTGATGAGGTCGACCTTGTCCTGGAGGATCAGCTCGCGCGCGACCTCCGAGGCACGGTTCGGGCTCGACTGGCTGTCCTTGATGATGATCTCGTAGGGGTGCTTCGTCCCGCCGACATCGATCGACGTGCCGATCTTCTGCTTGATCTGCGCCAGCACGAACGGCATGTGCTCGGTGAAGAAGGCGAGCGGGCCGGTCATGGGCTGCACGAGGCCGATCTTGATCGTGCGCGGCGCCTGTGCGAAGGCAACCTGCGGGATGTTCGTAGCAGCGGCCGCGACGCCCGCGGCTGCCGCACCTTTGAGGAAATCAGCGCGATCGACGCGGCTGGTGGTCATAGGGACGTCCTCCTAGCAGTCGAGATGAGTACGGAAATGGAGATGAACCGAGGGTCGTATACGGAATCCCTGTATCCCGGATCGGGCTTGCGGTGGAAACTTCCTGCGCCCCTTCACGCGCTCATCCCACCGTCGACCATCAGCAAGCTTCCGGTGGTGAAGCTGCTCTGGTCGGAGGCGAGGTAGAGCACCGAGCGGGCGATCTCGTCGGGCTGCGCGTGCCGCCCGAGCGGGATGATCTCGTCGAAGAATGCGGTCGCATCGCGGCCGAGGATCGGACTGAGGTTCCGCTCGACACCGCGCTGGAAGCCGTTGTCGACCGGACCAGGATGGATGGTGTTTACCCGAATCGCGCGCGGTGCGGCCTCTTTCGCAAGACAGCGCATCAGGCCGACCTGCGCATGCTTGGCAGTGATGTACCCGTAGACGCCGGCGTCGCCGCGCACGCCGGCGACGCTCGAGGTGATGATGATGCTCCCACCGTCGCGCATGCGCGGCAGCCCGTACTTACCGCACAGGAACGCGCCGCGGACGTGGACCGCCAGCGTCGCGTCGAACACGTCCTCGGGATAGTCGGCGATCGGTGCGATCACGCCCATCGTCCCGGCGTTGCTGAAGATGACGTCGAGCGGCCCCCAGCGCGCGACCGTGCGCTCCATGAAGCGCGCGACGTCGGCCGCCCGGGTAACGTCGGCGACCTCGTACGCGGCCCGCTGCGCACCCAGCGCCTCGACCGCCGTGCGCAGTGGTTCCTCGGCGATGTCGACCAGCATCACCCGCGCGCCTTCGTCGACGAAGCGCCGCGCGGTCGCCGTGCCGATGCTGCCTGCGCCGCCGGTGAGCACGCAGACCTTGCCCTCGAGCTGTCCCATCACGCCTCCCTTTCGGGAGCGGAGATTGGTGCTGCGCCCGCCGGCTCCCGCTGCGCCGCGTGCCGGAAGGGCGCGAACAGGGCGTCGACGGTCGCCGGTGCGGGGACCAGCCGTTGCTCGCTCACGAGCCGAATGATCGCGGCCAGCGAGGGGCGCAGCGCCTCGATGCCGCTGGGCAGCGGATCGACCCCGTCGCGCAGCAAGTCGAGCTGGAAGGCCTCGCCGGTGTTGCGCGCGCCCTGCGCGCGCAACCGGTCGAAATGCAGCGCCTTGGCCGCACCGAAGAGTGCGACCAGCTCGGTGCCGACGCGCGGATGCGCGTCGAGCACGTCGCGCCGGACGACCAGAACGTGGTTGATCGGCAGGATGCCGTCGCGGGCGAAGGCGGCGCGCGCCGCGCCGTCGGCATCGGCGATGAGGGGTTCGATGCCCGCGACGCCGTCGGTTTCGCGACCGGCGATCCACGCGTCGATCGCGCCTTCGCGCAGCAGGTGCGGGAAATCGGCACCGTCGCGCAGCGTGACGTTCGGTGGGTCGGCGAGTTCCGCGACGTGGCCCGGCTCGCGCACGACCCAATCGATCGCGCCGGGATCGATGCCGTACTCGTGCTGCAGGATCGCCCGCACCCAGACCGCGGTCGTCTGCGGGTAGGCGCGCACGCCGACGCGCCGGCCGGCGAGATCGGCCGGAGTGCGGACCGCCGAGCCGGTCGCGCGGACGATCGAAGCGTGGTGGAAGCGGTTCATCAGCACGACCGGCAACAGAACCAGCGGCTTCCCCAACGCGTGGGCCTGCAAGAAGGTCGCGATCGCCATCTCCGAGACGTCGAAGGCACCCTGCGCGACCATCGGGCCGAAGGCGCGGTTGATCGGCCGGACGGTCTCGAAGGTGAGTCGCAGCGTCGGCGAGAGCAGCGAGCGGTCGAGCAGCGGCCGGGTGTAGCCGTAGTCGTCGATGGCCGCGCGGAGCAGGAGCGACATCGCCTCAGCCGTGCAGACGCAAGGCGGCGATCGTGCGGACCGCGTCGATGACGCCCGCGACGTGCCGGCGGGCGGCGCGTTCGGCCGCGTCCGGGTCGCGCGCGACCAGCGCGTCGAGGATCGCGGTGTGCTCGGCCAGCGATTCCGTCGGCCGGCCAGGGCGCAGCACCGTGCGGAACTGGTAGCGTACGGCCTGCGACTGCAACAGCGCGAGCAGCTTCTCGCTGGTCGCGTGCGCGGCCAGCGCGCGGATCGTGCGGTGGAAGCGTGCGTTGACCTCGGAGTAGGCCAGCAGCTCGCCGGCCTCGAGCTTGGCGCGCATCTGCTCGAGGAGTGTCGTGAGCGTGCGCGCGTGCTCGTCGGTCATCCGTTCGGCGGCGCGCCGGGCCACGACGCCGTCGAGGGCGGCGCGCGCTTCGAGGATCTCGACCGCCTCGTCGACGCCGATCGACCGGACGCGCGCGCCGCGATGGCGCTCGCGCACGATCAGCCCTTCCTGTTGCAGCAGCGCGAGGGCGCCGCGGACGACGGCGCGGTTCGTTCCCAGCGCGCGGGCGAGCTGTTCCTCGACGAGTCGTTCGTTCGGCTGATAGGCGCCCCCGGTGATCCCCTCGCGCACGGCCGCCGCGATCTCGGAGACCGAGCGTCGGGCGGCAGGAGGCGTCGCGGGTGCGATGAACGGTGGCGCCATGATTGGCACCAATCTTGGCGCCAGGACGGTCGCGGTCCTCGGTCTTGGAGAGGCTGGATCGCTGATCGCCCGGGACCTGGTCCGGGGCGGCGTGGTCGTGCGCGGCTGGGACCCCCTACCGCACGGCGACCTGCGCGAGATTCCCTTCGCCGCCAGCGCGGCGGCGGCGCTCGCGGGCGCCGATTTGGTGCTCTCGGTGAACTGGGCCAGCGTGGCCGAGGAGGTCGCCCGCGCGGCCGTCCCGCTGCTCGCGCCCGGGACGCTCTTCGCCGACCTCAATACCTCCGGACCCGGCCTCAAGCTCCAGCTGGCGGCGATCGCCGCGGCGCGCGGCGTCCGGTTCGTCGACGTCGCCATGATGGCGCCGGTTCCGCCGCTGGGGATCCGGGTGCCGATGTTCGTGGCGGGCGAAGGGGCGGCCGAGCTGGCGGCGTTCCTCGCGCCGTTCCAGACCCCGGTCGAGATCGTCGGCGCCGAACCCGGCGCGGCGGCGGCGCGCAAACTGACCCGCTCGGTCTTCTTCAAAGGGATGTCCGCCGCGGTCTGCGAGGCGCTCGAGGCGGCCCGCGCGGCCGGCGTCGAGGACTGGCTGCGGGCCGATATCGGGCGCACTTTCGACCAGGCCGACGCGCGGCTCGTCGAGCGCATCGTCGACGGCACGTTCACGCATGCCCAGCGGCGGGCGCACGAGATGCACGCCGCGGTGGCGCTGCTCGACGAGCTGGGTGTCCCGTCGCCCGTCGCGCGCGCCGCGGCCGACTCGCTCGAACGCATCGTCCGTCACCAGTCCGGAGCGCGCAGCGTTGCCTCCTGAGAAGGGCCGCAACGTCTTGGTCCTGGTGGCCCACTGCTCGGACTTCGTCTGGCGGGCGACCGGCGCGCTCGCGCTGACGAGCGCCGCCGGCGGCCGCGCGAGCGTGCTGGCGCTCTCGTACGGCGAGCGCGGCGAGTCGGGCGAGCTCTGGAAGCTGCCGAACCAGACCGTCGAGAGCGTCAAGGCGATCCGCGGCGCCGAGGCGAGGACGGCGGCCGAGGCGGTCGGCGCGCAGTTCACCTGCTTCGACTTCGGCGACTATCCGCTGATCATGGATCAACCGCGCGTCGACCAGGTGGTCGAATTCGTTCGCGACCTCGCACCCGACGTGCTCATCACGCAGACGGAGAAGGACCCGTTCAACCCCGACCATCCGGTGGCGAGCGCCGTCGCGCTCATGGCGCGCCAGCTCACCTCCGGTGCCGGCGTGGCGGCGGCGTTCCGCATCAACGCGCCGCCCGCGATCTACTTCTGCGAGCCGCACCAGACCGAGTTGAGCGGCTTCATCCCCAACGTCTTTCTCGACATCAGCTCGGTCGTCGAGCAGAAGCGGGCCGCGATGCGGGCGATGCGGTCCCAGGAATACTTGCAGCGCTACTACGCCGAGCGGATGGAACACCGCGCGAACCACGCGCGGCGCGTGAGCGGCGACGCCGGGGTCAAGTACGCCGAGGCCTATCAGCGGATGCTGCCCGAAGTCGTGCGCACGCTGTGACGACGAACGAAGAGCTCGCGCGCCTGGGCGTCGCGACGGTCTACGAAGCCGCCGGCCGCGCGGGCCTGATCGACATCGAGCTGCGCCAGCTCCTGGCGGGGAGCCGGTTCGCCGGCCCGGCGCGCACGGTGCTCTGCGGCCAGGACGACAACCTGATGGTCCATGCGGCGATCGAGCGGATCCAGCCGGGTGAGGTCGTCGTGCTGGCGATGCCGCAGCCGCGCGCCGTCGCGCTGATCGGCGAGCTGCTGGTGACCCAGATCCGCAAGCGCGGCGCCGGTGCGGTCCTGTGCGACGCGTCGGTGCGCGACGTCGAGGAGCTGGGGACGATGGGGCTGCCGATCTGGACGCACTTCGTGCGCGTCCGCGGCGCGACCAAGACCGTGCCGGGTGCGCTCGACGTCCCGGTCGAGGTCGGCGGCGCGACGATTCGGCCCGGCGACACGGTCGTGCTCGACGCCGACGGCGCCTGCGTCGTCGCGCGCGAGCGGGTCGACGAGGTGCTGGTCGCCTCGCGCGCTCGCGCCGCCAAAGAAGCGGCGTCGCGCGAGAAGTACGAGCGCGGCGAGCTGTCGTTCGACCTCAACGACCTGCGCAGCGTGCTCGCCGCGGCGCCGCTGCCGGGCGTGCTGGACGTCGAGTCGCTCAAGCGGTTCGTCCCGCCGCCGGGCACGCCGTTCGCACTCGCCAAGCTCGGGCACATCGTCATCAACGTGGCCGACCTGGAACGCTCGGTCGAGTTCTACACGCAAGTGCTCGGCTTCCGCATCTCCGATGTCTACCCGGAGAGCATGGTGCCGGGCGGCATGGTCTTCATGCGCTTCCACCACGATCACCACGGGGTCGCGCTGGTCGGGAACAAGCGCGCCGACCTCGCCACCGGCGGCCGCGCGAACGGCGACTTGAACCACTTCGCCTTCGCCGTCTCGACGCTCGACGAAGTGTTGCAGGCGCGCGAGCACCTGCGCGCGCGCGGGGTGCGCGTCCTCTTCGAGGGACGGCGCCGCGCCGGCTGTCAGATCGCCGTCGAGTTCCTCGACCCCGACGGCAACAACCTGGAGATTTACACCCTGCTCGATCAAGTCGGAAGCGACGGCGCGGTGCGCCCTCCGACCGAGTGGATCGAAGTGTTCTCGCTCGAGGACGCCATCGCGCGTCCCGTCAACGGCCAGGACGTCTCGCTGCAGCGCACCGATCTGCTGCACTCGAGGACTCGCTAGCCCGCCCCATCCCCCGCCCCAGAACACCGCTCGTACTCGTCTCGTCAAGGAGAATCGATGAAATTGCTACCGACTAGGACGTCGATCGCTTTTGTAATTGCGGTGATCGTTGTCTGCCTGCGCGCCAATGCGGCGCCCGCGCTCGCCGACGATCCGTTCTCGAAACTCACCATCACGCTGACGCCGACCTGGACCGTCGCCACTGGGAGCGACGACACGTACAACGCGGCCCTCTCGGCGATTCCGCCCAACGTCAAGCCGGCGGGCTCGAACGCCAACGGCTACGCCTTCGCCGCTAATGGCGGCACGACGAGTGACCCACGGCTCGACTATGCGCTCGACTACCGCTTCACCAAGTGGGTGAGCCTGTTCTACGACCACCAGAACGTCGACTTCTCGCTCGGGCGGTTCCAGCCGGGCATCTACACCGGCGACATCCAGGACCGCTTCGACACACTCGGCTTGCGCGAGGACATCGGCGTTCCGGGCCTGTCGGTCAACGAAGGATATTTCAACCGCTCGCGGATCTGCTGCGGCGTTCCCAACACAGCCAGCGACAACATCACGCAAAACTTCTATCACGGCTACTTCGTGGGCGCCAGCTACGCCTTCGGGTGGAAGAGCCCCATCGGGCCGCCGTTCGACCTGAATGTGCGCGCGCTGTGGGTCCCGCGCGATCCCTCGAAGATCATCCCCGGCTTCAACGACGACCCGGCCGTTCCGTACAACGGAAGCGGCTTCATCTACCCCTTCTCGCTGACGTTTCGCATCCCGATCTCAAACAGCGTCCACACCTTCTGGCCGTTCGTCTCCGTCGGCAAGGCGGCGGACTACATGAGCGGCGATCCGGGGCCCTCGTACCTCAATCAAGCGGTGATCGGGGTGGTGAAGATCTTCTCGCCGCAGCTGGTCTTCCACGCGGTGCTGGTCAACATCGTCCAGGAGCACCTGCCCTATCCGTTGCCGCAGTACCCGGGCGTCCCGCTCCCCGGCGAGAACGTCCGCGTCAACGTCTTCAACGTCGGGCTGGACCTCAAGGTCAAGGGCTGACGAACCGGCTCGCGCGCGCCGGCGGGGACGGCGCGCGCGAAGCGGGTAAGGAGCCGGCGTGAGGGGAGTCGGATTGCGAACGGTCGCGCTGGGCGCGGCGAGCGGTGTCGCGCTGGGCTACGCGGCCGTGCGCGCCGCGCAAGCGGTGGCCGATCTGCGCCGACCCGCCCCCGCACTGACCGAGCGCGATCCTCGGCGTTACGGTGCGGCGCGGCGCGCGCTGATGCTGGCCGGGCTCGCGCGCGCGGTCGCCTCGTTGGCCGGCACGGCTTTCGTCCTCGCCGACCCGCTGGAGCGCGCGCTCGCGCCGCTGCCGCGCCCGCTGCGCGCGCCGGCGTTCGCGCTGGTGGTGCTCGCGCTCGACGGCGTGCGCGATCTGGGTGTCGACTACGTCGAGGACCACGTCCTCGAACGCGTCTTCGGAAACTCCGAGCAGCCGGCGCGGGGCTGGCTCGAGGACCACCTCAAAGGCACCGCGGTCGGCGCCGTCGTGGCCGGCCTGATGACCGCGCTGGCCGATGCGCTGGTCGTGCGGGCGCCGCGCCACTGGCCCTGGATCGCAATCGCCGCGATGCCCCCGCTGCTCGCCTTCGCGACGGTCGTCGCGCCGACGTTCGTCATGCCGCTCTTCAACCGCTACGAGCCGGTTACCGGCGAGCTCGAGCAGCAGATCCGCGCGCTCGCGTCGCGTTGGGGCGTCGGCAACGCGGCGATCCTGCGCTTCGACATGAGCCGGCAGACGAAGAAGGCCAACGCGTTCGTCACCGGTGTGCTGGGCACCGAGCGCATCGCGCTGGCCGACACGCTGGTCAGCGCGTTCCCCGCCGACGAGACGCTGTTCGTCGTCGCGCACGAGCTCGGGCACTACGTGCGCCGCGATCCGTGGACGGGGATCGGCCTGGGGACCGCGGCGGTCGCGCTGGCGCTGCTCGGCGCCGACGCAGCGCTGCGCGCGACCAGCGGGCGCGGCGCCGACGGGCCGGCCCAAGGTGCTCGGCTCCTCTTCTGGGCGACGCTGGTGCAGCTCGCGGTGATGCCGCTCGGCAACGCGGCCTCGCGCGCGCTCGAACGCCGCGCCGACCGTTTTGCGCTGGCGGCGACGGGCGACCGCCAGGCCGGCGTGCGGGCTTTCCGCCGGCTGGGCGAGCAGAACCTGGCCGAGTTCGAGCCGCCGCGGTGGGCCGAACTGCTGTTCTCCTCGCACCCGTCGCTGGCTGCCCGGATTCGTGCGTTGGAGCACACTTCATCGCCTTCCCGCCGATAGGAGGGACAGGGCGGCGAAGAACGCTGGAAGCCGGGGATCGTGGGGCAGCCGCCCCGTTACGGAAGGGATCTCTACACATGGAACGCATCTCCCGCGCGGCCTTGCTGGGGGCAGGTTCGGCGATCGCGCTGGTCGGGGTCGACCTCATGACGCGCTTCGTGCAGGCGGCGAGCGTCGCCGATGCCGACGACATCGCCGCGTTGAACGCCGCGATCGAGCTCGAGCGAGCCGGAATCAAGGCCTATCAGGACGCCGCGGCGACGAAGCTGCTGAGCGCGCCCGTGCTGGCGGTCTGCGGCCGCTTCGTCGCCGACCACGTCGCGCACCGCGACGCGTTGATCGCGGCGGTCCGCGCCGGCGGCGGGGTTCCTAGCGAGGGCACCGCGCATCTGAACTATCCGACGCTCGACAGCCAAGTCGCGATCCTCCACTTCGCTCGAGGCGTCGAAGAGAAGGCCGCCTCGACCTATCTCTCCGTCGTCCCCGAGTTCAGCAACCGCGCGCTGGCACAGGCCGCGGCCTCGATCCTCGGGGTCGAGACGACCCACGTCGCGCTGCTCGCCCAAGCGCTGGGCGAGACCTCATATCCATCGAGCTTCGTGAGCTGATCCGCTCGGTGGCTCGACGGCCGAGCTTCCTCGCCCGCTTCACGCTGGTGCTCTTCGCGAGCGCGGCCCTGGCGGCGGTCCTGCTCGCGTTCGTCCTCGATACTGCTCACCGGCGCGCGGTCGAGTCCGATCAGACGCTCGACGCGCTGGCGCGCGTCGAGGCGGTCTTCAGCCCGTTGGTCGATCGGCTCGAGCACGGTACCGTGCGCCAAGGCGAGCTCGCCGCGGCGGTGCGCGCCAGCGACGTCGTCGGCTACGTCACCGGCGTGCGCCTGTACGACGACCGCGGCCAGGCGCTCCTCGCGGGGGCGCCGAGCGACGTCGCGGCGGTGCGCCGCGCGCTGCACGCCGAAGACTGGTTCGCGATCGACGGCGGGGGGATCCGCACCGTCTACGCGCCGCTGACGACGACCGACGGCCGCCGCACCTACGTCGTCGCCGTCGTGCTCTCGCGCGGTCAGATGGTCGCCAGCACGGGTCGCGAGCGGTGGGTCGTCATCGCGGCGACCGGCGGCGCGATCCTGATCGTCTTCGCCTCGCTGCTGGCGCTGGCGATCGGTGCGTCGCGCGAGCTGGAGCGCCGCCGGCGCGAGTCGCAGGCGACCTTCGTCGACGCGCTGGCAACCTTCGCGCGGATGCTCGATCTGCGCGATCCCTACACCGCCGGGCACTCCGAGCGGGTCGCGACCTACACCCGCGCGCTGGCGACCGAGCTGCGCTGGTCGGCGGAGGCGATCGAGGTTGCCTACACCGGCGCGCTGCTGCACGACCTGGGCAAGATCGCCGTCCCCGACGCGATCCTCTTCAAGATCGAACGGCTCACACCGTCCGATCGCGACGCGATCGAGCTCCATCCGACCGTCGGCGCCGAGATCCTCAGTGGGATCGGCTCGCTCGAGACGATCGTCCCGTGCGTGCTCCACCACCACGAGCACCTCGACGGCAGCGGCTACCCTCACGGTCTGCGCGGGGAGCGCATCCCGGCCGGGGCGCGCGTCATTGCGGTCGCCGACGCCTTCGACGCGATGACGACCGATCGGCCCTATCGCCGCGCGCGCACGGCGGCGGCGGCGATGCAGGAGCTGCAAGCCTGCGCCGGGACGCAATTCGATCCCGTCTACGTCACCGCGTTCGCCGCGCTGGTCGCGCGCGGTGCGATCGTCCCACCCGCGCCGCACGAGCAGCCGGTCTTCGGCCGCCGCATGGAGCTCGACCGCCTCTCCGGCTAGCGCACGTCGACGGCGCTGGTCCGCTCGCCGTCGTCGGCGGTCCAGACGTGCAGGACGTGGTGACCGGGGCGCACGCCGCGCAGCGTCCAGGGCCCCGCAGCGTCGAGCTGCACGACGGGGCCGTCGACGACCAGCAGCGTCGCGTGCATGTGGCGGTGGATGTGACAGCGGATCTCGATCACGCCGGAGACGGCGAACCGCACGTCCTTGCCGGGCCCCGGTTCGTAGATCCCCAAGTCGAACGGATCGGCCGGCGAGACGCTGTAGACGCTGTGATCGACGTCGTCGTCGTTGCGGAACGTTACGTCGCTGCCGGCCGTGACGACGGTTAGCGCGGGGATGAAGGTGCGATCGTGCTGGGTGATCTCGACATGGGTGCTCGGCGCGGGATTCGAGCCGTCGCTGATCCACACCACGCCCGGCGTCGCGAGCGTCCCGGCCAGCGAGCCCGTCGCGGGCGCGGCGCCGAGCAAGACCACGCCCAGCAGCGCCAGCCGCGCCCCCCTCACCATGCCTCGTCGTCCTCGCGCTGCGCGGCCACGCCGGCGACTGCGCGTTCGTCGAGCCAGCGCACGAACGGGGCCGTCACGCGGATCGCTTCGCGCACGACGGCGAACGGCCCCCGCGCCAGCAGCTCCGCGTCGCTCACCGCGCGTTCGACCTGGTAGTTGCGCGCGCGCAGCAACCCCAAGCGCCGGTGCGTCTTGGGAAAACCGCGCGGCGTGACCCGCAGTGGGTCCGTCTCGAGCGGGAGGTACGGGCGCAGCGCGCGCGCCGCGAGGATGCGGTCGAAGGCGCGCGCCGCTGCGCCGTCCTCGGCGAACGCCGTACGCATCGCGTGCAGCGCCGGTTTGGTCGGGACCCAGATCCCGGCCGAGACGTGGCTGTGCCCCGGCTCGAGACGGACGTAGTAGCCGGCATAGGCGCCGTCCTTCCCGCCGGGCGACATCCAGGCCGACAACCAGGTCTTGTACGGCGCTTTGCCGGCGTGGAAGCGGGTGTCGTTGGCCAGTCGGAAGAGACAGGCCCGCGGATCGACGTGGGCCAGTCGGTCGTCGATCTGCGCGCCGGCCAGCAACAGCATCGTCACCAGGTCCTCGAAACCGTGGCGAACGTGCTCGTCCCACGCCGCCCGGTGGGCGTGGAACCAGGTGCGGTCGTTGTTGCGCGCCAGGCCGCGCAAGAACCGGAAGGCGACCTTGAGGTCGAGCGGGTCAGGCTTGCGCGACGGCATCCAGCATCCGTTGCGCGATCGCGTCCCACGTTCGCGCGCGCGCCTGGGCGCGGCCGCGCGCCAGCCGCTCCGGCGCCGGTCGCAACGCCTCGCAGGCCGCCGCGACGAACGCCGGTGCGCCGTCGGCGAGCCAGACGGCGTCGCCGAACTCGGCCGCGACGTCGGCGATCGGCGTCGAGACGACCGGCTTGCCGGCCGCAAAGTACTCGAGCGTCTTGGTCGGCGAGATGAACTCGGTCGCGCGGTTGCGGGCGAACGGCAGCAGCGCCACGTCGAAGCCGGCCAGCCACGACGGCAGCCCGTCGTAGGGGACGGCGCCGGTCAGGTGCACGTTTGCGCGGCGCGGGAGCCGCGCCGGATCGAGCTTCACCACCGGACCGACCAGCACGACGTGTCCGCCCGGCACGCCATCGGCGAGCGCTTCGATCAGCGTCAGGTCCATCCGCTCGTCGATCACGCCGACGTAGCCGAAGACCGGGCCGGCGAGCTGGGTCGGCAGCGGATGCGGCGCGACGTCGGCGCTGAAGCGCTCGAACTCGACGCCGCTCGGCTCGCAGTGGACTTTCGTGCCGGCCCCGGCGCGTGCGGCGTGCAGCGAACGGCCACCGGTGAAGACGAGATCGGCGCGGGCGAGCAGCGCGCGGTCGCGCTCGGCGATCCCGGCCGGCGCGAGGTCGAACTGCGCCAACTCGTCCATCACGTCGTAGACCAGCGGCGCGGCGTCGAAGGCGTCGGCGAGCGCGTCGAGCATCGGCGTGTTCAGCCACACGCCGTGCGGCGCCGGCCCGGCCAGGGCGCGCGCGGTCGCCAGCGCCGTCGGGTCGACGAACGGCGGTGCCCAGCCGCGCCGGCGCAGCGGACGCACGATCGTCACCGGCCCGTCGCGCACGACGTCGTCGCGGTCCTCGCGCGCCGCGAAGGGTTCCTCGACGACGACGACCGGGATGCGCTGCGCGATCCGCGAGAGCAACTGGTGCGGCCGCTGCCAGACGCCGTCCCAGCGCAGGTGGAGCCCGGCGACGAAGGTTCGCGGCAACGCCACGCGGCGATCAGTGCGCCGACGTGGCGAGCAGCTGCGCCAGGTACGATCCCCAGATCGCGGGGAGGGTGTGCGTCCCGTGACCGCGCGTCTCGGAGGTGATCGGCAGCAAGACGTACCGGCCGTGCGGAACGTGCACGATCTCCCGCTGCAAGATCCCCAGCTCCGGCGGGTTGATCTGGTCGTCCGCGCTGTTGATCGCGAGCAGCGGCGCGACGATCTGGCCCAGCGCCGCTTGCGGATCGTAGTCGCGCGAAGCCTCGAACTGATAGATCATGTCGTTGGCGTCGTAACGGGCGCTCAAGGTGCGCACGTGCTCCCGGTAGTAGGCGTCGGCGTCGGCCTGTGTCGGAAAAGCGCTCTGGTCGTAGAGCGGTGCCGAGCCGAAGATCCACAGCACGTCGACGGCGGCGCGCAGCCCGTTCGCCGGTTCGCTCGCATAGTCGCCGCCGGCGTAGGCCGGATCGCTGCGCAGCGCGTCGACGATCATGTCGCGCCCGACGCGGTTACGGCCGGCGATCTGCACCGGCAGGCTGGCCAGCGGCATGAGCGCGTCCATCATCGTCGGATACATCTCGCCCCACAGCCAGGTCTGCATCCCGCCCATCGAGGTTCCCATCACTAAGCGCAGGTGGTCGACATGGAGTGCGTCGGTGAGCACCAGATGCTGCGCGCGGACCATATCGTGGTAGCCATAGTGCGGAAAGTGCGCGTGCAGGCCGTCGCTGGGCTTCGAGGAGAGGCCGTGACCGAGCGCGTCGGTGATGACGACGAAGGTGCGCGTGGGATCGAGCAGCCCGCCCGGAACGAACAGCACGCCGGCGAAACGGTCGCTCAAGAACTGGTGCACGTCGCCGCCGGTCCCATGCAGGATCAGCACGGCGTTGTCGACGTGACCGGCCGCGTTGCGGTGCGGCGTCCCCAGCGTCACGTAGTGCAGGCGCAGGTTCGCCAGCGTCTCGCCGTCGTCGAAGCGGAAGGATGGCACGACCAGGGTCCCGTCGGTCGGCGTCGGCCACGTCGCGGCGGCGGCCGGACCAACCGCCGCGCCGGCGAGGAACAGGGCCAACCAGAGCTGCTTCAGCACCCGGCTGATTTCCCTGGCGAAACGTGTTCCCCCTCAGGCTCGCCGTGCGCGGCGGCGGCGAGCAGCGCCTCGAGTGGCTGGAAACGGTCCGGCCGCTCCCACCAGCCGCGCATGCCGCGATCGTCGATGGTGCCGTTGCGCGCGAGCGTCACCAGGGCGTCGGCCAGCGCGGTCGGCTGCGGGACACCGCCGGGCCCGGCGAAGGTGAAGATGCCGTCCTCGTGTATGCCGGCGTCGGCGCGCAGCAGCGAGTGCCAGTCGGTCAGCCCGAACGCGGCCCACACACCCAGCGCGCGAAAGTCGATCCCCTCGGCGCGCAGCGCACGCGCGTCTTCGACGTGCTGGGCGAGCCAGCGCAGGCGCTCGTCGGCCGGCGCGTGGACGTGGACCTCACCCAGCGCCAGCGGGAGCCGCAGCCGTTGCGCGGCGGCGCGCAGCAGCGGCGCGGCGCGCGGCGGCTCCTGCCCCTGCACGTAGACCGCCGGGACGTCGCCGACGCCGCCGTCGGGCGTCGTGCAGAGGTAGCGCTCGGAGTGTGGATAGTGGTTCCACGCGACCAGACTCGGCTCGACCGCGCCCGCGCGCAGCCGATCGAGCTCGTCCGCCGTCAGCCCGCAGCGCTCGCGCAGGAACGGTTCCAGCGGATGGGCGCGATCGACCCGCCCGGCCAGCAGCTCCACGCTCAGGTACGCGCGTTCGCGCAGGAAATCGACCTCGTCGCCCACGCCCTCGTCGGCGGCAGTGAAGCGTTGCAGATCCTCGGTCAGCACGAGCTGCGCCGCGGGGACGCTCGCGCGGATGCGCACCATCGCCATCTGCTGGGCGAGCGTCTGGTGCAGCATCGCGCGGCCGAAGGCAAGCTCGTCGCGCCGGTTGGGGTACCACACGCCGTAGAGGGTTGCGAAGCGCGCCGTCGTCAACGGCTCGTTGATCGGCGTCCAGCGCCGTACCCAGGGGAATTCGCGTGCGACGGCTGCCGCGTAGTCGGCAAAGAGCGCGGGAAACTCTGGGTCGAGCAGATCGGTGAAGTGTGGGCCGCTGCCGTGGTGGAGCAGCGTGACGATCGGCTCCAGCCGCACCGCCCGCAGCAGCCCCAGGCGCCGCGCGGCCCAGCGCAGATCGATCCGTGCCGGATGGTCGGGCGCGCTGCGCTCCCAGAGCACCGGCGTGCGCGACGCCGCCACGCCGAGACCGGCCAAGAGTGCGACGTCACCGTCGCGGCGGTCGTGGCCGGTGCGCGCGAGTTGGTCCACGACGCGCGTCGCGTCGACCCGCGCGATCGTCGGCTCGGGCGAAGCCCAGAGCTCGAGTTCGCTCAGAGCGTGACGACCGGTGAGGGGCGGGTGCCCAGCCAACTCGCCAGGTCCGTCTTGCGGTCGACGTGCGTCCCCTCGCGCAGTTCACGGCGAAACTCGCCGAACACCCCGAACGCCTCGGCGAAGGCGTCGTGCTTGTGGATCGACTCGTAGTTGATCTGGCTCGCGCCCAGGTACGCGCCGTCGGGGAAGTCGGCGTAGACGTCGAGCGCGCGTGCTAAGATGCCGCGCACCACGTCCTCGACGAACTTCGGGTTGTGATGCGCTTTGTTGACGATGAAGAACTCGTCGGGGCGCTTGAGCAGGTCGTAGGTCTCACTCGACATCGACGACTCGACGATCTCGACCAGGTCTTCGGCCCGGATCTCATCCGCCTCGGGCGCCTCGGCGCCGAGATAGACCGCGCCGCGACCGCGCTGGTTGTGGGTCGCGACCGGGAGCGCGTCGAGCGCGCGCGCCGCGTCGGCTTCGCTGAACCCGACCTCGATCAGCTCGCGCTGGCTGTGTTCGCGGACCATCGACTGCGCGCACGGGCAGGCCGTCATCCCCTCGGCTTCGACGCCGACCACGCGCCGCGTCCCGTGCGCGTCGGCGTGCGCGATCCCGATCAGCGTGTACGTCTCCTCGGTGCGCTTGCCGCTGACCGGTGTCCAGCGCTCGAGCCCGAACTCGGCGCGCAGCCGCACGTCGGCGCGCAGCGCCCCCTGCGAGCGGACGATCTCGCGCGCGATCTGCTCGACGAGATCCTCGACCCGCGCCGGCTGTTCGTCTCGCGCCAGCACGTCGAGCGTCGCAGCCTCGAGCAGCTCGGAGAAACGCGACATGTGGACGCCGGCCTTATCGGGCGCGAGATCGGCGACCATCGTGAACTCACCCAAAAAGAGGCGCTCGCGACCCCCGACCTGCAAGCGAATCTGATGCTTGACGCCCGCGACACCGACTCGGTTGAGCGAGAGACGCACGTCGGGCGCCTCCTCTTGGCGGTTGGCGGCGAAGTGCATCGCGCGCGCCTTGCGCGCGATCCCGGTTTGCGCGACGGCGGCCGCGAGCTGCGCGATCGTCTTCCCGCTGCGCGGCTCGACTAGGCCAGGCGCGATCTCGGCCAGCGGGACGAGGTTGAAGGCGCGCTCGGCCAAGTACGGGTGCGGGACCTCGAAACGGCCGTAGTCGGCGATGAGGTCGTCGATCAGCAGGATGTCGATGTCGATCGGTCGCGCGTCGAGCGGCGCGCGCCGCTGGCGCCCGATCGCGGTCTCGATCCGGCGCGCGAACGCCTCGAAGGCGTTCGGTTCGAGCGCTGTCGTCAGCTTCGCCGCGACGTTGAGGAACGCGGGCCCGGCGACCCCACCGGCCGGCGGCGTCTCGTAGAACGCGGAGACCACCTCGACGCTCGCCTCGCGGCGCAGCCGCTGGAGCGCGGCGAGGATCGTCCCCTGCCGGTCGCCGAGGTTCGAGCCGAGGCCGACGTAGACCGTGTGCATGCCTGGCGTTAGACCGCCGGCGGGTCAGCCGGGTTGCCCGGCACCGGCGTCCCCGGCATCGCCGCGGCGAGCGGCAGCGCCGCCCGCCGCTCCGGCGCGACCGCGGCCATCATGCGTGCCAGTTGGACGGTCTCGGCGACGTCGTGGACGCGCAAGAGGCGCGCCCCCGCGGCGATGCCGAGCGCCGCGGTCGCCAGCGACGGCACCAGCAGCTCCTTGGCCGGGCGACCGAAGATGCGGCCGATGAAGCTCTTGCGCGAGCTGGCGAACAGGATCGGATAGCCCAGCGCGCGCAGCTCGCCGAAGCGTTCGAGAATCTCGAGGTCGGTCGCCGGCTCCTTCCCGAACTCGAGACCCGGGTCGATCGCGATTGCCTCGCGCGCCACGCCGCAGGCCAGCGCTCGTTCCGTCCGCGCGTACAGAAAATCGACGATCTCGGCCAGCACGTCGGAATAGACGTAGCGCTCCGGCGCGCGCACGTTCAGCTCGCCGCGCAGGTGCATGACGACCAAGCCCGCGCCGTGTGCGGCGACGACCGGCGCGAGCGCGGGGTCGGCCAGCCCGCTGCAGTCGTTGATCAGGTGCGCGCCGGCCGCCAGCGCCGCGTCGGCGACGCTGGCCGTGAAGGTGTCGACCGAGATCGCGACGTCGAGCTTCGCGGCGGCAAGCGCGCGCACCGCGGGGACGACCCGCTCGCGCTCCAGCTCGGGTGCCACCGGTGCGTTCCAGTGCGCGTACGACTGGCCGCCGAGGTCGATCAGCGCGGCGCCGTCGGCGACGATCCCGCGTGCCTTCTCCAGCGCCGCGGCGACGCCGTCGACCCGCTCGTAGAACGAGTCCGGCGTGAGGTTGACGATCCCCATCACCTGCGCTTGGTCGCGCAGGTCGAGGACGCGTTCGCGCAGCCGCAGCGCCGGCGGCAGCGCGTGCGCCCGCTCGAGCGCGACGAGCAGCGGGTCCAGCTCGGCCGGCGCGTGGTCGCGCGCCGCGAGCGCCTGCGCGCGCGTGACGGCGAGCAGCAGCAGCGCGCCGTCAGCGGCCACCACAGCGCCGGCCGCCTGCAGCGCGCCGCGCGCCGTCTGCGAGAGCGGGCCGTCGACGATCAAAACGCGCGCGTCGGCGGCTGCCGCGAGCCGCTCGGCGTCGGCCGGCGACAGACCCGCGTGGCGAGCGCGTAACGCGGCGGCGTCCGTCGTCTCGAGGAACCGGATCGGCACGGACGCGCGACTAGATCTGGCGCAGGTTGGTTGCGTGAAGGACACCACGCACGCGGACCAGCAGGTCGGCCAGGTGCGCGCGGGTCCCGGCGTCGGTCGTCGTGCGTTGGCCGACGGCCAGCTTCGCGGCGAGCTTGACCAGGTTCGCGCGGGCCAGCGACTGCGCCTCGCGCGGCACGTCGACCAGCTCGAGGTACACCGAGGGCACTGCGAAGATCGCCATCTGCAGGTCGGTGAAGCGGCGCTGCAACTCGCGGTGCGCCGGGTCGATCACCGGCGCGCCGACGTCATCGTAGACCGCCGCGTTCGTCCAGGCGAACAGGTCGGCCAGCGTCATCGTCTCGCCGGGATGCGCGACCGTGACCTCTTGGTCGGCGATGCGCGCCAGGGTCGGCGGGAAGAACAGCTCACCGATCATGTCGTCCTGGATCTCGGCGATGATCTCGCGGATCGGAAAGTCGGCGCGCCGCAGTCCGCCCCAGTCCCAGTGATAGCCGTAGCGCGAGGGCGGGACCGCGTCGAGCAGCGTGGGTGGGTAGCGGAAGGCGTGCGAGGAGAAGATCCAGCGGTCGAGCAGGGCGAACGCGCGCCGCTCCTGGGCCCGCGAGATCGGCGTGAGCGGAAGCGGCGCACCCGGCTGCAGCCGATGCGCGCGCGAGGTAGCGATCCCGCCGACGTATTTGGCGGCGATCAGCCCCGAGCGGTACTCACTGTTGAGCACGGTGACCAGTTGCGCGCGCAGGTCCTGGTACGAGCGGGCGTCGCCGGGATAGGTCTGTAGCAGCCGTCCGGTGACGTCGGCGTCGATTCGGAACTGTTCGTCGACGTACGCCAGCGCGTCGCTCGAGAGGTCGAAAGGTTGGATGTGCGGATCGACACCGAAGATCGTCGCGTCCTCGTCGGTGCCGTAGGCGAGCCCCGGTTCGGTCGAGCGCGCGGCGATGCGCGAGAGGGGGATCGCCTCGTCGGCCGAGCTGCGCACGTTGGGGAAGCTGCGATAGCCGTACTCGATCGCCCAGCGGTCGTAGGGCCCGATTTGGTTGGGGAAGTAGTCCGCTTGCCGCTCGCCGGGCGCGGCCAGGTTCGGCGGCGTGTAGTCCATCACCGAACCCGTCGTCCCGTGCGCGTGGGTGAACGCCGGATCGTGCAACTGCGGGTACGAGAACGCCTCGGAGCCCTCGAAGTTGTGGCGCAGTCCGAGCGTGTGGCCGACTTCGTGCAGGACCGTGCTGAACAGCCACTCCTGCGCGTAGCGCTCGCGGTCGGGCGGCCGGACGCGCGGGTCGCGTTCGAGCAGGATCGTCCCGAGCGCCGCCTGCGAGGCCGAGGCCTCCTCGTAGGCGCAGGCCTCGCTCACGTCGTCCTGCTCCTGGTCGGGGACGAGGTCGGGGGCGGGCGCTCCGGCGGTCAGCAGCGCGCGGTTCAGCAGGTCGCCGTTCGCCGCCAGCAGCGCGTAGGTATTGGCGTGGGCGCGCTGCTCGGGCAGAACGCGATTGACGTAACCGGACTTGACCGTGCGCAGCGCCTCACCGTCGATCACGACCGACGCCCGGATGATCTGGCCGGTGTCGGGATCGCTCACGTGCGGGCTGTAGGCGCTGAAGTCCGGCTGGTCCGAGGTGATCCAGCGGACGGTCGTGTAGCGCGCGTCGTCGGGATCCCAACCGGGATCGGTCGGCCGGTCCTTCACCACGATCGCGTTGGGGTAGCCGATATGCGCGAAGGCGTCGTTCCAAGCGAGGATGCCGCGCCGGACCGTCTCTCGGTATTCCGGTGGGACCTCGTCGGTGAGATAGAACGTGATCGGTCCGTCGTTGAGATTCCAGCGATCGATGAGCCGTTCGAACGGTGTCGTCGCCGCGTCGTTCCCGAACCGTTTGCGCGCGGTGATGAAGTAGCCCACGCGGTCGTCGGCGTAGCGCGGCACGAAGCGCGGATCGCGCTGCGGCGGGGCGACGATGCTGTAGTGCATCACGATCGGGATGCCGCGCCCGTCGGGGACGGTCGGCATCGCGTTGGCCGGTCCGTTGAAAGCCAAGTCGACGCTGATCTCGTCGTTGCGCGGGAAGGTCTTGGTCCCGCCGTAGTACGACTTCGTCGTGTCGACCGCGAACGCCGCGTGCACGGTAAGGCTCAGCCCCGGGAGCGAGGGCCCGGCGCCGCGGCCAAGATCGGCGCCGACGCCTTCGAAATCGGTCATGAAGACGCCCGGCGCGATGACCGTGTGCTCGTGCTGCGGATCCTCGGCGACGATCGGTGACGAGAAGATGACCGAGTCGGCGACGCTGATCGCCAGCGAGTTCGCGGCGGCGGTGCCCTTGTCGGCGACGTAGTGGCTGTTCGGCGTGATCCACAGCACGCGCTTGCCGACGCGCTTGAACGTCACCTGAATCGGGTCGTAGACGCGGCCGGCGAAGGCGCCGCTGCCGACGCCACGCTCGATCGAGGGCAACACGATGTAGGTTCCCTCGAAGTTCTCGGCGCGCAGGTCGAAGTACAGGTCGTCGTCCTTGCGCAACAGGTCGATCACGCCGTGCTCGACGGTGGCGTCTTTGGCGAAGGTCGTGTAGGTCGCCGGCGTCGTCGCCGCAGCGGTGAGCGCGCGGAGGCCCGCCGCGACCGCGGGCGGGATGAGCGGCGCCGCCGACGCGGTCCCCCGGGCCGCCGCCGAGGGCGAGGGGGCCGGACTCGCCGGCGACGGCGCGGGCGTCGAGTTGGGCAGGGGCGCGCCGGCGCTCTCCGACGGGACGGTCGTTTGGGCAGCCGCCAGGGAGACCGTCCCCAGCAGCACGGCAAGCAGAGCGACGAGCAGACGCCGGGCCATCGGCCGGGAGTTCGCGAGCCGGCTCCTCGCGGCCCGCCCGCGGTTAACGGCGCAAGGTCCAGCGCTGGGCGCCGGCGTCCTGCGTCACCAAGGTCGGCGCGAAGCCGGCTAGGTCGTCGCGCAGCGCCGAGATCGCGACCGGCGAGGCCAGAAAGGCGATTGGCACGTCGCGCAGCAGCAACGCCTCGATCCGCGCGTACGCCGCGCGCCGCGCGGGCAGGTCGTACGCGCCCAGCGCGTCGCGCTGCGCCGCGTCCATCGCCGCGCTGCAGTAGAAGGAATGGTCGTAGCCGGCCGGCGGCCGTTGGTCACAGGTGAACTGGGCGCTGTCGTCCGGGTCCATCCCGGCGAACCAGCCGTAGATCGCGATGTCGTAGCGGCCGCGGCTGAGGATCCCGCCGAGGGCCGGCGGCGCGTCGTAGAGGTTGCCGACGTAGGAGTGCACGCGCACGTCGACGTCGAGCGCGCGCAACGCGCTCTGCAGCGCGACCGCCTCGACCCGCTGGGTCTGGAAGTTGCCGATGATCGCGAGGTCGAGCCCGAGCCGGTGCGCCGGGCCGTAGCCGGCGGCCGCGAAGAGGCGAGCCGCGTCGCGCGGATCGTGCGGGATCGGCCGCAGCGCGCGGTCCGCCGCCCACAGCGCCGTCGGCAAGTCGGCGATCGCCGGCGCGTACAGGCCGTGGGTGACGTCGGCGCGGAAGGTCGCGGCGTCGAGCGACTCGGCGATCGCGCGGCGCACCCGCACGTCGCGGGTCGGGCCGCGCGCGGTGTTCATCATGATCCCGTAGTACGCGTTGAGCGGCGCGGTCACGACCCGCACGTGCGGGATGGTGGTCGCAAAGGCGGCGGCGTTGGCCGAGAGCCCGATCACGCCGTCGAGCTCACCGGTGCGCAGGCCGACCAGTTGGCTATTCTCGTCCGGGATGAAGCGCAGCGTGATGCGCGGGATCGACGGCGCACCACCCCAGTAGGCCGGGTTGGCGGCGAGTTCGAGCCGGTCGCCGCGCAGCCAGCGCACGACGCGATACGGCCCCGTCCCGACCGGCGCGCTGCCCAACGGCGAGCGCTCGAGCGCGCCGTGCAGCAGCGCCGCGGGCGCGAGATAGTACGGCTGGTCGCTCTCGGCGAAGACCGTCCCGACGAACGGCGCGAACCGGCGCTTGAGCCGGAAGACGACGGTGTACCGATCCGGCGTCACGATCTGCGCGACCTCGTCGTAGCCGTGCCGCGTCGCGACCGGGTTGCGCGGGTCCATCACCGCGCGGAACGACGCCAACACGTCGGCGCTGGTGAACGGCGCGCCGGTCTGCCAGCGCACGCCTCGCCGCAACCGGTAGGTGATGCGCAGTCCGTCGGCCGAGATCCCACCGTTGGCGCGCGTCGGCACCGCGACGGCCAGCGCCGGGACCGGCGTTCCGCGCGCATCGCAGGCGATCAGCGGGTCGAAGATCAGCCGGTCGATCTCGTTGTCTTGGATCGACTCGGCCAAGAGCGGATCGAGCGAGTGCGGCTCGGTCGAGATCGCCAACCGCAGCTCGTCGGGCGGCAGCGGTCGCGCGGCGGAGCCGCCGCAGCCGGCCAGCGCGGTCAGGACGGCCGCCAGCAGCAGGCGCCGCGTCACCGCGCCCGCGTTCTAGTCCGGCTCGCCGTAGCGCGGGCGGACGTCGAGCTCGCCGCGGTGCAGGTAGTCGACGCCGTCGAACCAGGCCGGTCGCGGCGCGCCGCGCAGCCAGTAGTCGAACCACTGGTCGAGGTGCACCGTCCACCACTTCTGCTGCTCGCGGCCGCGCAAGTTGTGGTCTTCACCGTCGAACGAGAACAGGTACGCGATCTTGCCCAGGCGCCGCATCGCGGTGGCATACTCGATCCCCTGGAACTGCGGGACGGCGCCGTCGGCGTCGTTGTGGATCGTCAGGTAGGGCGTGGTGACGTTGCGAATCCCGAACAGCCCCGAGTTCTCGAGGTAGAGATCGGGCCGGTCCCACGGCGTCGCTCCGATCCGCGACTGCGTGCGCTCGTACTGGAACTCGCGTACGACCCCGCTCTCGAGGCGGATCCCGCCGTAGGCGCTGATCATGTCGTCGACCGCCGCGCCCGCCTCGGCGGCGCGGAAGCGATGGGTCTTGGTGAGCAGGTAGTTGATCTGGTACGCCGCCCAGGAGTGGCCGGCGATCCCGATGCGGGCGGAGTTGACGTAGCCGGTCCGCACCGCCGCGTCGACCGCCGGCATGATCGAGTCGAACGCGCTCGCGCCCGGGTGACCGACCCGGTAGTGGATGTCGGGGAAGAGCACGACGTACCCGTTGGAGACGTAGCGGGCAAAGTTCGGGCTGGTGCCGGGGCCCGGTGTGTAGTAGGTGTGGAACATGTCGCTCCACTGTTCGTAGAAGTAGACCAGCAGCGGGGCCGAGCGGTCGCGCCGCGCGCTGTCGGGGACGAGCATCACCGCGCGCAGCGGCGTGCCGTCGCGCGACACGAAGTCGACCAGCTGCTCGGTGCCCCAGCGATAGCGCGCTTGTTGCGGGTTCGCGTCCGTCACCCGCACCGGCGCGCTGAAATCATGGTCGGTCACCCACAGGTCGCGATACTCGCGGAACGTCTCGCGGGCGAACACGTAGCGGTCGCCGTGGCGCGCGTCCAGCGGCGGCCGGGCCAGGTCGTGGAGCGGCGCGGTGAAGACGTTGCGCGTGCCGTTGACCAGCGCGTCGAGCTTCAGCAGCGTCGTCGGGACCCCGCCGCCGGCAGCGACGCGCGCGTAGCCGCTGGCGTAGGTGCGTTGGTCGATCAGCGAGAGCAGGATCGGCTGGGCCGGATCGAAGGCCGTCGCGTCGGGATCGGGTTGGACCGGGCTGTAGACCGTGTGGGTGCGCGCGCCCGCGCCGCTCGTCAGCGCTCGCACCGCACCGGTATCGGGATCGGCCAGCCAGACGTCGTAGTGGTCGTAGAGCAGGACGGCGCGGTCGCCGGCGAGCCACCCGCCCTGGCCGTACGGCTGCGGCGGCGCCGGATGGTCGTCCTCACGGAACCAGAAGTCGACCGGCGCCTGCGCCCCGAGCACGACGCGGTGCGCGTCGGCGGTGCGGATCGCGATCCAGTGGCGCGCGCTCGCGTCCCAGGTCAGCGCGTAGCGCCCCGCCGGCGAGAGATCGCCGAGCGGCACGTCGCGCGCGAGCAGCCGGCGCGTGCCGTCGGCCAGCGCGACCGCGTACACGTCGCGGTCGTCATCGGAGAGCCACGACGACGCGCGCCGGTAGGCGCGATCGTCCTCGCCGAGCGCGATGGTCGGGTTCTCGTTGCGCTCGACGGTGCGCAGCGTCGGCGAGCCGAGCTGTGCGAATCGCCCGGCGGCGAGATCGTAGACGGCCAGGTCGGTGCGCTTGCGCTCCTGGTCGGCGTCGTGTTTCTGCTGCGACTGCAAGATGTCGTCGGTCCAGCTCCACTGGTCGACCTTCATCGGTTCGGGCGTCCCCGACGGCGCCGGCGTCGGCGCCGGCGCGGTGCCGAAGAAGACGCGCGCACCGTCGCGCGAGAAGGCGAGCGTGCCGTTCGCGTTGGGCGTCGTCTGCGCCGGTAACCCGGGCGTCGCCAGGTCGACCGCTTTGACCGCGGCCGGCGCGGCGGTGCGCAGGTCGACGACGTAGAGCGCGTCGTGCGGGACGTCGCCGGCATAGCTCGCGACGTCACTGAGGAAGGCCAGCGCGCTCCCGTCGCGCGCCAGCGCGAGGTCGCGATAGCGGCCCGCGCCGGTCAGCACGTCGAACGTTTTGCGGTGCGCGACGTCGTAGACGTGCAGCCCGTCGCCGTGGCCGTCCTTGGTCTCGGTGGCGTACGCGACGAAGCGATCGTCGTCGGAGAGTGCGACCTCCGTCGCGTCGGAGACGACGACGCGCGTCCCGGCGACCAGGTCGCGGATCGTCAGCACCGCGCCGACGTCCTTCGTCTTGTCGGCCTTCGGCGCCGGGCTCGGCGTCGGCGAGGGCGAGGGCGCCGGCGAGCCGCTGGGCCGCGGCCCCGGCGAAGCGGTCGGCGCCGGGCTCGGGGACGGCGACGGTTCGGCGCGGTACGCGATCACCGGGCCCTCGTCGCGCGCGACCAGGATCGTCTTGATGTTGTCGACGATCTCGGCGCCGGCGCTCGCGCCGCGGTCGAGGATCCCGACGCCGTTCTTGGGGAGCTGCGCGTCGGTTTTCTTGGCCTTCTTCGCCGCGTCGACGTCATGCTTCGCCGCGACGTGGGTGAAGACGACGAACCGCCCACCGGCGGCAAACGCCGGGGCGTTGCCGCGCGCTTCGCGCCGTTCGGTCCCGCCGACCAGATCGCGCACGACCAGCGTCGGGTCGCCGTCCTCGGGCGTCAGCGCGTACGCGAGCGCCTGGCCGTTCTCGGAGAGCAGCGGCGTGCGAATCGCGTTCCAGCCGTCGTAGGCGGTATAAGCCAGCGGAACGGGCGCATCGGCCGCGACGGGCCGAGGGACGGTCGGAAGCGAGGCGCAGACGAGCGCACCGGCCAGTATGGTACGAACGCCGCGCATTGGTCGTCCGTACCCCTCGGTCGGCGAGGAGACCTGCCGCCGCGGCCTCGAAGTTCACGCCAGCAGTGCGCACGACGATGAACCAATCGCGACGTCCGGTCATAGGAGCGCCCGGTGCGATGCGCCTCGAGCTCCTCGAGTTGCTCTACGCGTACGCCGACGCGAGGCCGCGCCTCACCGGGAGGACCGGCGGGATGTTCGACGCGCCCCGCGACCTCTACGAGAACATCGCGGACTACGTCGGCGCGTCGCGCGCGAAGAGCCACGACGCGGTTCGGCGCCTCGCGTGGCCCAGGGTGTACGAGATGGTGACCGCCTTTTATACCGAGCTCTGGCGGCGCCGCGACTTTAAGCAGTTCAGCCACGACGTCAATCGCATCCTCTCCGCACACAGGGTCGCGTGGGAGTTCTGCGAGCTAGGAGTTTTTCGGCGCCTCCTGCTGGACGGGACACTCCCGCAAGTCGACCATGCCCTGGTCGAACGCATCTGCGGAGAACGATCGCATCCGAGCGGCGTTCTCGGTGCGGCTCAACGGGCGTTCGATGCACGGCCGCGAGGCGATCTCGTCGCCTGTGCCTTCGTATTCGAAGCGCTCGAGTCGTTCGCGCAACGTGTACTCAAGACGCAGAGTCCCTTCGCTGAGGTCCTCGACGAGCTCGAACGCGGGCAGCGGTTGCCGGCAGCGGAGATCGCACGCCTGCGCGACGTGTTAGGTTTGCGCCGCAAGTACTTTTCGCAGACCTCGAAGACGCTCGACGCGCTCTCGCGTCGAGCGACTCCCCTATCGCCCGGCCAGGTCGACACGGTGTATGTCACCTGCCTCGACGGAATCCGCTCGCTCGGAGCGCTTACGAGACCTGCGTGAGCCAGGGTCCGGGCGCGTCGCGGCGGCCGCGCACGACGTCGGCGTAGACCGCGCGCAGCCGGGCGGTGATCGGACCTTCCTCGGCCCAGGTGCGGTCGTCGACGGCGGCGATCGAGACGACCTCGGCGGCGGTACCGGTGAAGAACGCCTCCTCGGCGGTCAAGAGGTCCTCGAGCGTCAGCGGCCGGACCCGCGAGGTGATCCCCGCCTCGCGCGCCAGCGCCAGCACGCTGGCGCGAGTGATCCCGGGCAGGATGTCGGCGTCGGCGTCGTTGGTGATCAGCACGCCGTCGTGGACGACGAAGATGTTCTCGCCGGAGCCTTCCGAGACGTCACCGCGGTCGTTGCGCAGGATCGTCTCGTCGAAGCCGCGGTTCTGCGCCTCGGCCAACGAGCGGATCGAATTGGTGTAGTGGCCGCCGGCCTTGACCGTCGACGGCAAGGCGCGCGAGGGCGTCTTCATATACGGCGAGACCGTCGCGCGCAGGCGCTGCGTCTCGCTGCCGCCAGGGAAGAGCCCCTCGAACGGAAGGACGGCGATCATGACGTGGACCGGACATTCCTTGCCGGGGTTGAGCCGCACCGTCTCGCCGCCGAAGAACGCCAGCGGGCGGACGTAGGCGGCCTCGCGCCCGCTCGCGCGGACGGTCTCGACGATCGCCGCGGAGAGCGCGGCGGCGTCGTAGCCGAGCGGCAGCCCGTAGGCGGCGGCACCCGCGACGAGCCGGTCGACGTGTTCGCGCAGGCGGAAGATCGCCGGACCACGCGGCGTCGGATAGACGCGGATCCCCTCGAACACCGCCGAGCCGTAGTGGAGCGCGTGCGTGAGTGCGTGCAGCCGGAGCTGCTCGTCGTCGAGCAGGTGGCCGTCGAGCCAGACGGTCGTGGCGGTACGGGTCATCACGGTACGGTACTCCTGGAGGTTGGAGACGAGAACGCCCCGGCCGTTAGCGTCGGCCGGGGCGTTCGTCTGCGGTTGCTGTCAGTGATCTGCTACGCGAACGACGATCCGGCCGACGGGCGGCGCCCGACGAGAATTTTGTCAACCGGAAGGCCGAAGCGCGCCACGGTCATATGCGCGACCGTAGCACGCCGCCCGGCCGCCGGTCAAGCGGAGCCTTCGGCGACGGCGGGGTTCTCGAGCACGCCGATCCCCTCGATCTCGACGCGGACGCGCTCGCCGGGGCGGATCCAGCGGCGGGGCGTGCGCGAGGTGCCGACGCCGGCCGGCGTCCCGGTCGAGACGATGTCGCCGGGTTCGAGCGTCATCACTGCTGACAGCTCGGCAACCAAGCGCGGGATGCCGAAGACCATCTGCGCGGTCGAGGAGTCCTGCAGCGTCTCACCGTCGATCGAGCAGCGGATGCGCAGGTTGCCCGGATCGGGGAGCTCGTCGGGGGTGACCAGGACCGGGCCGCACGGACCGTGCGTGTCCCAGACCTTGCCAAGAGTCCACTGCGAGGTACGCGACTGGTAGTCGCGCACGCTGACGTCGTTGAAACACGTGTAGCCGCCGATCACCGACAACGCGTCGGCTTCGGCGACGTGGTGGGCGCGCGTCCCGATGACGAAGGCCAGCTCGGCCTCGTAGTCGACGCGATGCGAGGCGACCGGGATGACGATCGGCGCACCGTCGCCGATCAGCGTGTTCGGCCACTTCGCGAACACCGCGACCGAGGTCGGCAGCTCGAGCTTGACCTCGGCGGCATGGTCGCGGTAGTTGAGCCCGATGCAGATGATCTTCGCCGGCGCCGGGATCGGGGGAAGGAGCGTCACCTCGTCGCGCGGCGTCCGATAGGCCGGCCCGGCAGTGGCGGCGGCGCGCGCGGCGCGTTCGTGGGCCGCCGGGCCACCGGCCAGCAGCGCGGCGAGGGTCTCGGGGAGTTCGGGGTCGACCGCGAGCAGATCGACGATCCCTCGCTCGGTCCACGCGCCGATGCGGTCCGGACCGCCGGCCCGGAAGGTACACAGTCTCATCGTCCCCGACGAGCCCGCCGGCGAGGTTTGAGGTTGCAGGCGGGGCGGGTATGTCGCGACCGAGGGGCCCGCAGTATCACATCGTCGCAAGCCCTCACGCGTGGCGGCGCCGTTCGCACTTGACCAGAGGTGGACGGCGCCGCTTCGCGTTTCACGCTACTCGACGACGTGGCCGCGGTCCAAGTGGACGGTCGGCGCGTCGAAGGCGGCCGCGTCCTGCGCGTCGTGGGTGACCAGGACGACCGGGACGTCGAGCGCGGCGAGCGTCTCGCGGACTTCGCCGCGCACCTGCGCCCGCGTCGTCGGGTCGAGCGCGGCGAACGGCTCGTCCAGCAGCAGCGCGCGTGGCGTCCAAACCAGCGCGCGGGCCAGCGCGACGCGCTGGCGCTCGCCGCCCGAGAGCGCGCGCGGCCGCGCGCCGGCGAGCGCCGCGATGCCCAGCCGCTCGAGCCACGCGCGCGCCGCGATGCGGCGACCGCGCGTCGGGACGCCGCGCGCGGCCAACCCGAACGCGACGTTGTCGAGCACGTCGAGATGCGGGAAGAGCGCGTAATCCTGGAAGACGTAGGCGACGTCGCGCCGGTGAGCGGCGACGTGCGCGCGGCCGTCGTCGAGCGCGCGACCGGCTATGAGCACGCGCCCGTCGTCGGGCCGCACGAGACCGGCGACGATCCGCAGTAGCGTCGTCTTGCCGGCGCCGCTGGGGCCGGTCAAGAGCGTGACCCCGCGGTCGAACGCGAGCGTGACGTCGAGATCGAAGCTGCGCAACCGCTTGCGCACGGCCAGCTCGATCACGCCGCGCGCCGCTCCAGGAATTGGGCCGCCGCGACGACGACCAGCGCGACGCTGACCAGCACGACGGCGAGTGCGGCGGCGAGGTCGAGATCGCCGCTGGAGAGGCCTAAGTAGACCGCCAACGGCATCGTCTGCGTCACGCCCGCCAGATTGCCGGCGAACATGATCGTCGCGCCGAATTCACCCAGCGCGCGCGCCCACGCCAGCACGGCCCCGCCGGCCAGCGCCGGCAGCGCCAGTGGGACGGTGACCCGCGCGAACGTCTGCAATGGTCCGCTACCCAGCGTCGCGGCCGCATCCTCATAGACGCGCTCGACCGCCACGAAACCGGCCCGCGCCGAGCGGACGTAGAACGGCGAGCCGACGAACAGCTGCGCCATCACGACGGCGGCCGTGGTGAACGCGAGCCGCACGTGCAGCGCCGCGAGGGCCGGCGCGGCGAACCCGGTGCTCCCGAAGACGAACAACAAGGCCAGCCCCGCGACGGCCGGCGGGACGACGATCGGCAGATCGACCAGCGCGTCGGCCAGCGTGCGACCGGGGAAGCGTGCGCGCGCCAGCAGATAGGCGAGCGGCGTTCCGAACAGCACGGTCAACGCCAAGGAAGCGGTCGTCGTGATCAGTGAGATGCGCAGCGCGGCGAGCGCGGGCGGCGAGGCGACCATCGCCACGAAACGACCCGGGCTGAGGTGCGCGTAGAGCGCCGCGAGCGGGACGGCGATGAAGGCCAACAGCAACGCCGACGCGACCGCGACGGCGAAGCGGAGCATCGCCGGCTTGGCTACGACCGCGGCCCGCGCGCGACCTGTCCTGCGGCAGGGATCGCGCCGAGGACGGCGCAGTCCCTTAGCCCGCCGTCGCGGGGCGAGAGGAGACGCTCATGACCTCCGACCTCGAACGCGAACCCGTACCGTCCGAGCGCGTCGTGCGCGCATGGCGGCGTCTCGAGGAGAGCGTCGACGGGTGGGTCTGCGCGACCGCGCGAGCCGCCGACGCGTTGGCGATGCGAATCGAGTTTCGCAACTATCTCGCCGCGTGCGCCGAGCGCGTCGTCGACCTCGATGCGGCCGAGACGCTCTATGCCGAACTCGTCGAGAACTGCGTGCGGCATGCACCGGGGCCGGTGCTGGTCGAGTGGTCGTGGCGTGACCTCGCGCTGACCGTCGTCGACGCGGTCGACCGGTTGCGCCACTGGCCCTTCTCCGCCGACGACTTGCGTGCCGAGCGGACCCATCGTGGCTACGCGATCGTGCGCGGGCTCGCCGGCCACGTCCACGTCGCGCGCGATCCAGCCGGCGGCACGCGCGTGCGCGTCGCCCTCCCGGTACGCTGAATACGACCTGACCGCGCCGCGCGCCCGGCCGGCCGCCGGGGCCGGTCGAGCGCGCGCGGTACGATCAGCGGCCGCGCTTCTTTGCGGCGACCTTGCGCGCGGGTGCCTTGCGTGCCGGCGCGGCTTTCTTGGCCGGTGCCTTCTTCGCGGCGGCCTTCTTCGCCGGCGACTTCTTGGCGGCCGATTTCTTAGCGGCGCCGCGGCGCGCGGTGCCGACGGCTTCTTTGAGCGTGCGGCCGGCGGTGAACTTCAGCACCCGCTTCGCCGGGACGTGCACGGGCTCGCCGGTCTGCGGGTTGCGTGCCATGCGCGCGGCCCGGTCGCGGATGCGGAAGACGCCGAACGGCGTCAGCGCGACCTTGTCGCCCGACTTGAGCACCGTCGTGATGCGGTCGAGCAGCGCTTCGACCAACTCGCCGACTTGCTTGCGCGGAAGCTCATGGTCGTCGGCGAGCTCGCGCACGAGTTCGGATTTCGTCAATGTTTCGTCTCGTTTCGAAGGAGAGTTGCAGCTCCGAGAGCCGTTGTGACTTGTTTACCACGGCACGGTCCGCCGCGCCCTGCTACGGAACGCGAAGGAGCGCGGTGAATGTTGCCCGCAACGACGTTGCGATGCGGCTGTTCGACGTCCTGCCCGGCACCGCGTTGCTCCTGCTTGGGGCGCTGGCCGCGCCGAGCGCCGCCGGCCCTCCCGCCGAGGGCTCCCCGCGCTTCCCCCCACGTTTCATTGTCACGCTGCCGGCCGCGGCGCGCGGGCCGGTCACCGGGCGCGTCTACGTCGCGCTGGCCCGCCGCGCGGCACCGGAGCCGCGCGAGCTGGCCGGCGACCTCGCCACCAGCGTCCCGTTCTTCGGCCGCGACGTCGCCGGACTGCGCCCCGGCGGGAGCGTCGTGCTCGATGCCGCGACGCCCGGCTATCCGACACCGGCGCTGCGCGACATCCCGGCCGGCGACTACGATGCCCAGGCGATCCTGAGCGTCTACACGCGGTATCGGCGGGCCGACGGGCACGTCATTTGGGCGCACCAGGACCACTGGGAGGGCCAAGAGTTCGGCCTGAGTCCGGGCAATCGGGTCAGCCCGGTCGTGCGCGTCCACGTCGGCGCGCGGGGCGCGCCGATCGTGCTGGCCCTCACCCGCGTGCTGCCGCCGGTCGCCGTTCCGCCCAACACGCGCTGGGTCGTGCACGTGCGAATCCGCAGCGCGTTGCTCAGCCGCTTCTGGGGCGTCCCGCAGTATCTCGGCGCGACCGTGCTGTTGCCCGAGGACTATGCGCGGTCCGGCGAGCGCCGCTACCCGGGCGTCTACGAGCAGTCGCACTTCACGCTCGACCCGCCCTTCGGGTTCGATCCGGCGGCGCCGCCGCCGACGGCCGCGCAGCGCGACCGGCTGGCGCGCTACGGCGGCCGCGAGAGCCGGTACGCCTTCACCCAAGCCTGGCTGCGCGGCCAGGCGCCGCCGATGATCGCGATCCGCATCCTCCACCCGACACCTTACTACGACGACTCCTACGCGGTCGACTCGGTCAACAACGGCCCCGCCGGCACCGCGATCATGACCGAGCTGATCCCGTACTTGGAGCGCCGTTTCCGGCTGCTGCGCTCGGGCCAGGCACGCTTTGTGATCGGTGGCTCGACCGGCGGTTGGGAGGCGCTGGCGTTGCAGATCCAGCACCCCAACGACTTCAACGGCGCCTGGGGCCTGTATCCCGATCCGGTCGACTTCCACCGCTTCCAGCTCGGCGATCTCTACGCCGATGCGAACGCCTTCGTCGAGCCGTACGCCGAGTGGAACCCGGCCGAGATCGGCGCGCAGCGGCGCGCCGACGGCTTGCAGGTCGAGACGATGCGCGGCGAGAGCCGCCTCGAGTACGTGCGCGGTTCGCACGGGCGTTCCGGCGAGCAGTTCAACGCCTGGGACGCGGCTTGGGGTCCGATCGGCGCCGACGGCTATCCGCGCGAGCTGTGGGACAAACATACCGGCCGTATCGACCACGGCGCGGTGCGCTGGTCGCGCGAGCACGGCTACGACCTGACCGCGTATCTGGTGCGGAACTGGGCACGCATCGGGCCGGTGCTGGTCGGCAAGCTCCACGTCGACGTCGGCGATCAGGACGACTACTACTTGAACCTGGCGTGTTACCGGATGGAGCGCGCGCTGGCGCGGCTGCAGCCGGCGCCGCAGGCGGTCTTCCGCTACGGACACCCGCTCGCGCCGCACGGTTGGCAGGCCGAATCAGATCTCGCTTACTTGCGGCAGATGGCCGCGCGCGCCGCCGACGTGCTCCCTTGACGACCTGCCGGGGCTGTGCTATCGTCCGTCCACATGTTCCTCGTCTGTTGTCTCATGTCGAACCGGTGTTCCACGGGCACGTTAGCCCGGCGGTTGGCCGCGCCATGAGACGATAAGCGTCGTCGCATTAGCGTGAAGAGCCCCCGCCGAACGGCGGGGGCTCTTTCCTTTCTCAGGAGATCCATGAGTAAGCTCGATGTCGAACGGGCCAAGGCCGAGAGCCGTGGCCTGCGCGGCAGTCTCGCCGGCGAGTTGTCCGAACCGACCCCGAAGTTCAGCGAAGAATCGGCGGCCCTGCTCAAGTTCCATGGCAGCTACCAGCAGGAAGATCGCGACGCGCGCAAGGCCGCGCGCGACGGCTCGAGCGAGCGCGTCTACGGCTTCATGGTGCGCGTACGCGCGACCGGAGGTCGCGTCCCGGCGCGGCTCTGGCGTGCCGTCGACGAGTTGGCCGACCGGCACGGCGACGGGACGATCCGGGTCACTTCGCGCCAAGGGCTGCAGATCTACGGCGTCCCCAAGCACGATCTGCGCGGCACGATCGGCGAGATCGTGGCCAACCTCGGGACGACGCTGGCGACCTGTGGCGACGTCGTGCGCAACGTCGTCGCGCCGGCTTGGCCGTACGCGCATCCGGTGTACGCGCTGGCGCGCTCGGCCGCCGCGGCGCTCGCCCACGACCTCGCGCCGCGCAGCGGCGCGTACCTGGAGATCTGGCAGGACGGCGAGCAGGTTCACGCGGCGGGCGGCGCCGAGGACGAGCCGCTCTACGGCGCGACGTACTTGCCGCGCAAGTTCAAGATCGCGGTCACGGTGCCGGGCGACAACAGCGTCGATCTCTACACGAACGACGTCGGCGTCATCCCGGTCGTCGACGACGAGGGCACGCTGATCGCCTACGACCTCACCGTCGGCGGCGGACTCGGCCGCACGCACGGGAAGACGACGACGTATCCGCGGCTGGCCGACGAGCTGGGCGCGGTCGTGCCCGACCGATTGCTCGCCGCGGTGCGCGCGATCGTCGCCGTGCAGCGCGACCACGGCGATCGCAGCGACCGCCGCCACGCGCGCCTCAAGTACCTCATCGCCGACCGCGGTCTGGACTGGTTTCGGGCGGCGGTCGAGCGCGAGGCCGGCTTCGCGCTCGAGCCGTGGCGCCCACTGCCGAGCTGGGACGATCCGGCGCGCTTCGGTTGGCACGCGCAAGGCGACGGCCGCTGGTTCTACGGTTTGCACGTCGCCAGCGGACGGATCGCCGACGCCGGTGCGGTGCGGCTGAAGAGCGCGCTGCGCGCGCTGGCCGAGGCGGGGGTCGACCTGATCGCGACGCCGGCGCAGCAACTGCTGATCGTCGACGTCGCACCCGACCGGCGCGCGACGATCGAGGCGACGCTGCGCGCGCACGGCGTCGGCGACCCGGTCACCGTCTCGCCGGTGCGGCGGCGCGCGCTGGCCTGTCCGGCGCTGCCGACCTGCGGTCTGGCGCTGGCGGAGTCGGAACGCGTGATCCCCGCTCTGCTGACGGCGATCGAAGCCGAGCTGGCGGCCGCGGGGCTCGCCGGCGAGCCGATCGCGATCCGCATGACCGGTTGCCCCAACGGCTGCGCGCGCCCGTATCTGGCCGAGATCGGGATCGTCGGGCAGAGCGCCGACCGCTACCAGGTCTATCTCGGCGGCGCGCCGGGCTCGACGCGCTTGGCGCTGCCGTGGCGCGAGGGCGTGCGCTTGGCCGAGATCCCCGGACTGCTCGCGCCGCTGTTCGCGGCGTTCCGCACCGGCCGGCAGCCCGGCGAAGCGTTCGGCGACTGGGCCGCGCGCGAGCTGCTCGCGCCGGTGCCGGCATGACGGCGCTCGCGCGCGCCGAGCGCATCGTCGCGCGGACGCTGGCCGCGCATCCCGGCCGCGTCGCGCTGGCCTGCTCGTTCGGCGGTCCGGCCGGGATGGCGCTGCTGGACGTGGTCGTGCGGCTCGACCGCACGGTGCCGGTCTACTATCTCGATCCGGGCTTACTCTTTCCCGAGACGTACGCGCTGGTCGAGCGCGTCGCGCGCCGCTACGGGATCGCGCCGCAGGCCGTGCGGCCGGCGCTCGCGCTCGACGCGCAAGCCGCGGCGTTCGGTGAGGCGCTGTGGGAGCGCGACCCCGATCGTTGCTGCGTGTTGCGCAAGGTCGAGCCGAACCGCGCGTACGTCGCGGGCCTCGGCGCGTGGCTGACGGGGCTACGGCGCGGGCAGACCGTTGGGCGCGCCGATCTCGAGCCGGTGATGCAGGACGGGTCGGTCGAGAAGGTTAGCCCGCTCTACGACTGGACCGACGACGACGTCTGGGACTACGTTCGCGCGCACGACGTCCCGGTCAACTCGCTGCACGCCGCGGGCTATCCGAGCCTCGGTTGCGTGCCGTGCACGCGGCGTCCGCTCGACGCGAACGATCCGCGCTCCGGACGTTGGGCCGGCTTCGCGAAGACGGAGTGCGGCCTGCACCGGCCGGCCGAGGTTACGGCCGCGCGCTGAGCGTCGGGACGACGATCGCGTTGGTCGGATCGTTCCAGCCGGTGAACGCTTCGCTGATGTAACCGTTCGCGCAGGTGCGCAGCAGGTAGGTCGACTTGTCGTAGGTGCAGGTCATCGCGGCCTGCACCGCCGTGTGCGGCGCGCCGACGGCCGGCGCGAGGGTGATCTCGACGACGCCCAGCGTGAGGCCGTCTTCGGTGCGGTCCGGCAGCGCGCGCGTCCGCGTCGCGTCGAGCATGCTCTGCACCAGGCCCGGATCGGACGAGTCGGTCGCCGCGATGGTCTGCACGCTCCACGCGCCGCCGTTGACCCGCGTGTAGAGCTTGCCGTCGGCGGAGATCGTCTCGCTGACCGTCGAGCTGTTCGCCATCACCAGCCGCAGCCGCTTGGTGGGAACCTCGAAGGTCATCGATCCGGCGACGCCGCTGCCGATCGGTCCGCTCATCTCGAGCCGGAACGATTGCACCTTGGTCAGCGCGCCGACGATCCGCGCGCCCAGAGCCGATCCGTCGAGCGCCGGCGTCGCCGCGCCGGCCGGTGCGGCCGCCAGGCCGAGCGCCAGGCCGATGCTCGCGCACACGCCGAGTGCGAAACCGCGCGCGTCCCTGGGCCGGTTCGAGCAGTGATGTCCGCGCTGTTCACGCCCTTCCAGCTGCGCGAGGTTGCCTTGCGCAATCGCGTCGTCGTCTCGCCGATGTGCGAGTACTCCTCGACCGACGGCTTCGCGACCGACTGGCACCTGGTCCACCTCGGGAGCCGAGCGGTCGGTGGTGCCGCGCTGGTGCTGACCGAGGCCGCGGCCGTGACCGCCGACGGGCGCATCTCGCCGCAGGACCTCGGGATCTGGCAGGACGCCCATGTCGAGCAGCTTGCCCGGATCGCTCGCTTTTGCAACGAGCAAGGCGCCGTCTGGGGGATGCAGCTCGCGCACGCCGGCCGCAAGGCGTCCACCAAGCGGCCGTGGGAGGGCAGCGGCGCGGTCGCGCCCGCCGACGGCGGCTGGATCCCGTCCGCGCCGACCGACCTGCCGTTCGACCCGACCTACCCCGTCCCGCGCGCGCTCGACGAAGCCGGGATCGCCGCGGTGATCGCCGCCTTCGCAGCCGCCGCGCGACGGGTGGAAGCCGCGGGTGGGAATGTCGTCGAGATCCACAGCGCGCACGGCTACCTGCTGCACCAATTCCTCTCGCCGCTGGTCAACGACCGGACCGATCGCTGGGGCGGCTCGTTCGAGAACCGCACCCGGCTCGTCCGCGAGGTCGTGCGGGCCGTGCGCGCGGTGTGGCCGGAGCGTTTCCCGTTATTCGTGCGGATCTCGGCGACCGACTGGGTCGAGGGCGGCTGGGATATCGAGCAGAGCGTCGAGCTGGCAAAGCGTTTGCGCGAGTTGGGCGTCGACTTGATCGACGCCAGCTCGGGCGGCGCCGTCCCGGTCGGGCCCAATACGATCCCGGTCGGCCCGCTCTACCAGACCCCGTTCGCCGAGCGGATCCGCCGCGAGGCCGAGATCGCGACCGCCGCGGTTGGGCTGATCGTCGAGCCGGCCGACGCCGAAGCGATCGTCGCCGAGGGTCGGGCCGACCTCGTCCTGTTGGCCCGCGAGCTGCTGCGCGACCCGTACTGGCCGCTGTTCGCGGCGCGGGCGCTCGGCGTCGAAGCGCCCTGGCCAAAACAATACCTTCGCGCGCGCGGGGAACGGGCCACGATGCGGGTGCCCACGGCGGTCTAGCGGAACCGGGCGTCGGTGCGGATCCTGATCGTCGAAGACGACGAGCGAATAGCCGGACCGGTCGCGGACGACCTGCGCCGTCAGCGCCACGTCGTCGACGTCGCCGGTGACGGGCGCAACGGCCTGGACTTCGCGCGCTCCGGCGCCTACGACCTGATGTTGCTCGACATCATGGTCCCGGGGACCGACGGCCTCTCGATCTGCCGGCGGCTGCGCGAGGCCGGCGAGCACGCGATGATCGTCATGATCACCGCCCGCGATGCGATCGAGGACAAGGTCGCCGCGCTCGACGCCGGCGCCGACGACTACTTGGTCAAACCGTTCGATCTGGCCGAGCTCTCGGCCCGGGTGCGGGCCGTCTCGCGGCGCTCGCGCGAGGCGCGTCCGATGTTGCTGCACCACGGTGCGCTCGTCCTCGATCAGCGCGCGGCGCGGGTCACCTATTCCGACACGACCGTCCCGCTGACCCGAACCGAATACGCGATCCTCGAGACGCTGATGCGCAACACGCGACAGATCTTCACGCGAGCGATGCTCCACGAGCGGGTGACGACGTTCGAGACCAGCGGCGGTCCCGAATCGATCAAGACGCACGTCGCGAACCTGCGGCGCAGGCTGCGCGAGGCGGGTTGCCCGCACGACCCGATCGAGACCGTCTACGGGAGTGGCTACCGGCTGGCCGACCCGTGAACGCGCTGCGCGCGCACGCGCCGCAGTCGCTCGAGCGGCGCCTGCTGATCTCGTACCTGGGTGCGTTCGCGGTCGTCATCGCCCTCTTCGCGCTCGTCCTGCGCTTCGCGTTCGAGGCCACGCTCGAGACGCAGACGACGGCGCGGCTGGTCACGCTGGCGCGCGCCGGCGCGGCGTCGGTCACCTTCACGCCGCACGGCTTCGTCGTCGACGACGCGAGCTTGGGCGGGTTCTCGGTCGTCCCGCGCGTCGAGGGGTTGCAGTGGTACGACGAACGTGGCCGGCTGGTCGCCAGTCGTGGGCTCACCCCGCCGGGGCCTTTCGAGCCGCGCGTGGAGCGCCGTGCGTTCGGCATCCCGGGCGGTTTGCTCGACACCTACACCGCCGAGCTGCACGACTTGCGCGGGAGCTTGCGCGGCTGGGTCCGCGCGAGCGAATCCGGCGATGCACTGACCGGCGCGCGCCCGGCGCTCGACGTCGCGCTGGCGGTCGGGGCGCTGCTCGCGATCTTGGCCGGCTCCTACGGTGGTTGGCGCATGGCGCGCGTCGCCGTCGAGCGCAACGAGGAGAGCCTGACGCGGCTGCGCGAGTTCACCGCCGACGCCGCACACGAGCTCCGTGCGCCGGTCTCGGCGCTGGCCGGTACGGCTGAGGTCGCGATGCGCGAGGAGCCGGACCTCCCACCGCGCACGCAGCGCCGCTTGCAGACGATCCACGCGTTGTCCGCCGAGATGCGGGTGCTGGTCGACGACCTGCTGATCTTGGCGCGCGCGACGCAGTCGCTCGAGCGCGAGATGTTCGTCATCGACGTGGCCGAGCTGCTCGAGCACGTGCGGGCGCGCTTCACGCCCGCGGCCCGCGAACGCGGCGTCGCACTGCGAATCGCACCCTGCGATCCGCTGCGCCTGTACGGAAATCCCGAACAGATCGAACGGATCGTCGCGAACCTGGTCGACAACGCGATCAAGTACACCGCCCCCGGCGGCAGCGTCGCCGTTGCGTGCAGCGTCGACGACGCCCGCGTGCGCGTCGCGGTGCGCGATTCCGGCGTAGGCATCGCGGTCGATCATCGCGAGCGGATCTTCGATCGCTTTTGGCGCGGCGACAGTCTGCGCAACGCCGCCGGCGGCACGGGGCTGGGGTTGGCGATCGCGCGGGCGTTGGCGCGCCGTCACGGGGGCGACATCGCCGTCACGAGCGAGCCCGGGCGCGGCAGCGAGTTCACCGTCACGTTGCCGCGCCGACCACCTGCGTTGTCTTGACGATTTGTTGACCGCAGCGCGGCATGATGGTTCGAATGAAGCCTCCTCCCACGCTCGATCAGTTAAAACGAGTAATCGAGCAGCTCTCGCGTCGCGAGCGTACGGATCTCACGCACTGGCTGTTGCAACGCTATATCGCCGGCGGCTTGATCGGCGAGGACGAGGCCTCGGACCGGCGGGGCGAGGCGGTCCCGGTCGCCGGCCCGGCCGGCGGCGAGTAGCCGAGCGGCCGAGCGGCCCCCGGCCACAGGAAGCCCCCCGAGCGGCGGGGTATCGGTGCGCGGGGCGGGTGCCCTTTCGGGCGCCCTTTCAGGGAGGTCGCTGTGATCCCAGCCGCTTTCGATTATCGCCGGGCGGGGTCGACCGACGAGGCTGTCGCCTGGCTCGCCGAGTTGGGCGCCGACGGACGCGTGCTCGCCGGCGGGCAGAGCCTGATCCCGGCGATGCGCTACCGCTTCGCGCGGCCCGCCGTCCTGGTCGACATCAACCGCGTCGCCGAGCTCGACTATCTGCGCGAGAACGGTGCACTCGTGCTGGGTGCGCTTGTCCGCGATTCGGCGCTCGAGCACGCCCCCGGACTGCGCGCGCGCCATCCGTTGATCGCCGACGTTTCGATGGTCGTCGCCGACCCGGTGGTGCGGCAGACGGGGACGATCGTCGGCAGCCTGTGTCACAACGATCCGTCCGGTGATTGGCCGGTCGCCGCGCTGGCGGCGCGCGCCGAGATCGTCGTGCGGGGCGCGGGCGGCGTACGCGTCGTCCCGATCGACGATTTCCTGGTCGACACGTTCGCGACCGCGGTCGCCGACGGCGAACTGGCGCTCGAGGTGCGTTTCCCAGCGCCGACCGACCGCACATCGGGTGCGTATCAGAAGCTCGAACGCAAGGTCGGCGACTTCGCCACCGCCGCCGCGGCGGCGCAGCTCCGGCTGACCGCCGACGGCACGATCGCCGAGGTCGGGATCGCGATCGGCGCGGCCGGCCCGACGGCGTTGCGCGTCAAGGCCGCCGAGGCGCTCTTGCGCGGCGCCGCGCCGACGAAGGAGGCGATCCGGGCGGCCGGCGCCGAGGCAGAGAAGCTGGCCGATCCGGTCGGCGACGCGCGCGGTTCGGTCGCCTACAAGAAGGCGATGGCCGGCGTGCTGGTTTCCCGCGCGCTGACCGTCGCGCTCGAACGACTCGGCGTGGGAGGATTGCGATGAAAGTCTCGGTCACCGTCAACGGCACCGCCTACGAGCGCGACGTCGAGCCGCGCACGCTGCTGGTCCACTTCCTGCGCGAGACGCTCGGCTTGACCGGCACACACGTCGGCTGCGACTCCTCGAGCTGCGGCGTCTGTACGGTCGTGCTGGACGGCGAGCGCGCGGTCAAGTCGTGCACGATGTTCGCGGTCATGGCCGACGGCCATGCGATCACGACCGTCGAGGGACTCGCGCAGGGCGGAAAGCTCCATCCGCTGCAACAGGCGTTCTGGGATTGTCACGGCCTGCAGTGCGGGTTTTGCACGCCCGGGATGTTGATGACCTCGTCCGTGTTCCTGCAGCGCAACCCCGATCCGAGCGAGGCCGAGATCCGCGAAGCGATCTCGGGCAATCTCTGTCGCTGCACGGGCTACCAGAACATCGTCACGTCGGTCCAACAGGCGGCGGGCGTGCTGCGCGCCGAGGCAGCGCCGGCCGCCGAGCCGGTCGGCGCATAGGAGGGGTGAGATGAGCGCAACGACGGACGGCGTGACCGAACGCCACTCGATCGGCCAGTCGATGAAGCGCAAGGAGGATCCGCGCTTCATCCAAGGCCGCGGCCACTACGTCGACGACATCACGCTGCCCGGGATGCTCTATCTCGCGCTGGTGCACAGCCCGTACGCGCACGCGCGCATCAACAAGATCGACAAAGCGCCGGCGCTCGCGGTTCCGGGCGTGATCGCCGTCCTGACGGGCGAGGACCTGGCCGCGCACGGCCTGAGTTGGATCCCGACCTTCCACGGGTACGACAAGCAGATGGTGCTGTGCGTCGGCAAGGCGCTCTTCCAGTTCCAAGAGGTCGCCGGCGTGATCGCGACCTCGCGCGAGGCTGCCTACGACGGCGCCGAGCTGGTCGAGGTCGACTACGAGCAGCTCGCACCGGTCGTCGATCCGTTCGAATCGAAGAAGGACGGTATCCTCGTGCGCGAGGACCGCGAGGCGAAGACCAACCACATCTATCATTGGGAGGTCGGCGACCGCGAGAAGACCGACGCCGCGCTCAAGGCCTCCGAGGTCTCGATCTCGCAGCGCATCTATTTCCAGCGCTGCCATCCGGCCCCGCTCGAACCGTGCGGCGTGATCGCCGACATGAACCCGGGGACGGGCCGGCTGACGCTCTACCTGACCTCGCAGGCGCCCCACGCGCACCGCACCGTCGTGTCACTCGTGACCGGGATCCCCGAGGACAAGATCCACGTGATCTCGCCGGATCTGGGCGGCGGCTTCGGCAACAAGGTCCCGGTCTATGCCGGCTACGTCGTCGCCGCGGCGGCATCGGTCGTGCTGGGCAAGCCGGTCAAGTGGATCGAGACGCGGACCGAGAACCTGACCACCACCGGCTTCGCGCGCGACTATCACATGACCGTCGACATCGGCGCGAAGAAGGATGGCAAGGTCACGGCGCTGCGCGTCACGACCGTCGCCGACCACGGCGCGTTCGACGCGGCGGCCGATCCGACGAAATATCCGGCCGGCCTGTTCGGGATCGTGACCGGGTCGTACGACTTCCCGACCGCCTTCACCGAGCTGGACGCCTACTTCACCAACAAGGCACCGGGCGGTATCGCCTACCGCTGCTCGTTCCGCGTCACCGAGGCGTCGTACGCGATCGAACGCGGCATGGACGTGTTGGCCAAGAAATTGGCGATGGATCCGGCCCAGCTGCGGCTGAAGAACTTCGTGCGCAAGGACCAGTTCCCGTATCCCTCGCCGCTGGGGTTCGTCTACGACTCGGGCGACTACCAGCTGACGCTGAACAAAGCGCTCAAGACGATCGGCTACGACGACCTGCGCCGCGAGCAGGCGGAGAAGCGCAAGCGCGGCGAGCTGATGGGGATCGGCCTCTCGACCTTCACCGAAGTCGTCGGCGCCGGGCCCAGTAAGCTGTTCGACATCATGGGGATCAAGATGTTCGACAGCGCCGAGATCCGCGTCCATCCGACCGGCTCGGCGATCCTGCGCGCCGGCACGAAGTCGCAGGGGCAAGGGCACGAGACGACCTGGGCGCAGATCGCCGCCGAAGAGCTCGGCCTCGATCCGCAGAACATCCTGGTCGAGGAAGGCGACACCGACACCGCGCCCTACGGCTTGGGCACCTATGCCAGCCGCAGCACGCCGGTCGCCGGCGGCGCGATCGCGCTGGCGGCGCGGCGCATCCGCGAGAAGGCGCGCGCGATCGCGGCGCACCTGCTCGAGGCGCCGCTGGACGACGTCGAGTGGGAGAACTACGCCTTCCACGTTCGGGGCGTCCCCGAGAGCAAGGTGACGATGCAGGAGTGCGCCTTCGCCGCCTACACCAACCCCGCGCCCGACAGCGAGCCGGGGCTCGAGGCGACGTTCTACTACGACCCGCCGAACATGACGTTCCCGCACGGCGCGTACGTGGCGGTCGTCGACCTCGACCGCGAGACGGGCGAGGTGAAGGTCCGGCGTTTCCTGGCGATCGACGACTGCGGGACGATCATCAACCCGATGATCGTCGAGGGACAGATCCACGGCGGTCTGACCGAGGGCTTCGCGATCGCGTTCATGCAAGAGATCGTCTACGACGCCGACGGTAACAATCTGGCGACGAACTTCACCGACTACCTGCTGCCGACGGCGCTCGAGACGCCGAAGTGGGAGACCGACAAGACGACGACACCGAGCCCGCACCACCCGATCGGAGCCAAGGGGGTCGGCGAGAGCCCCAACGTCGGCTCGCCGGCGGCGTTCGTCAACGCGGTAATGGACGCACTGGCGCCGCTGGGCGTCACGCACATCGACATGCCGCTCACGCGCGACAAGGTGTGGAACGCGATCCGGCAGGGGACACCGGCCGCCGCGAGCGGCTGACGCCTGCGGTGGCGTTCTTCGCCCGTCTGGCCGAGCTCGAGCGCGCGCACGTCCCGTTCGCGATCGCGACCGTCGTCGGCCGACGCGCGCCGGTCAGCGCGCACCTGGGCGATCGCGCGCTGATCCTGGCCGACGGGACGATGGACGGCTTCGTCGGCGGCTCGTGCTCGCGCGACCTGGTGCGGCGGGAGGCGCTGCGTGCGATTCGCGAGGGGCATGCGCGGCTGGTGCGCATCATCCCCGACGGCCAGCCTGACGAGTTCGACACCGACGTCGACCAGCGCGACGTCGCCGTCGTGCGGATGGGCTGCGCCTCCGAAGGCGCGGTCGAGGTGTTCGTCGAGCCGCACGTCCCGCTGCGCGCGCTGGTCGTCGTCGGCGACGGGCCGGTCGCCGATGCGCTGGCGCGGCTGGCCGCGCAGGTGCGCTACCAGGTTCTGCGCGTCGTCGCCGCCGACGAGCTGGCCGACGTCGAGATGGCGCCGGGCGTGCGCGCGATCGCGCTGGGGGAGCTGCGCGAGGAGCTGGCGAGGCTCGGTCCCGCCGCCTGCGCGCGCTTGACGGCTGTCGTCGCCTCGCAGGGCCACTACGATGAGGAGGCGCTGGCCGCGCTGCTCGAGGTCGAGCCGGCGTTCGTCGGTCTGTTGGCGAGCCGCCGGCGCGCGGCCGCGGTCGGCGCGTCGCTCGCCGTGCGCGGCGTTGCGCCGGAACGCATCGCGCGCGTCCATGCGCCGGTGGGACTCGATCTGGGCGCGCGCAGCGCCGGCGACGTCGCCGTCGCGATCCTGGCTGAGCTGGTCGGCGTCGATCCGGGCGAAGCGCCCGGCTACGAGGTCGCCTGCGCACCCGAACCGGTGGTGCTGCGCGATCCGGTCTGCGGGATGGAGACCGCCCTCGACGACCGCCACCCCCGCCTCGAGTACGCCGGGCAGACCTACGCATTCTGCTGCGAGGGGTGTCGTACGGCGTTCGCCGCCGCGCCGGCGAGGTATCTCGTCGCCGGCGGCGCGACGTGACCGCCGACCACATCGCGGAGCGCTTCGCCGAACGCGGATACGTCGCGACCGAGTCGGTCGCGACCGCGCTCGAGCTCGCGCTGGCGCTCGAGAAGCCGCTGTTGGTCGAAGGTCCGGCCGGCGTCGGCAAGACCGAGAGCGCGAAGGTGCTGGCCGAGGTGCTCGGGACCGAGCTGATCCGGCTGCAGTGCTACGAGGGGATCGACGCGTCTAGCGCCCTCTACGAGTGGAACTACCCCAAGCAGCTGCTGCGCATTCGGTTGACCGAGGGCGAGCACGGCGACCTGCAGCAGCGCGAAGCCGAGATCTTCGATCGCGACTTCCTGCTCGAGCGCCCGTTGTTGCGCGCGATCACGCGCGAGCGCGCGCCGGTGCTGCTGATCGATGAGATCGACCGCGCCGACGAAGCGTTCGAGGCGTTCTTGCTCGAGCTGCTCGGCGAGTTCCAGGTGACGATCCCGGAGCTGGGGACGATCCGGGCGCGCGAGCGGCCGGCGGTGATCGTGACCTCGAACCGCACCCGCGAACTCTCCGACGCGCTGCGGCGGCGCTGCCTGTACCTGTGGATCGATTACCCGTCGGCGGAGCAGGAGCTGGCGATCCTGCGTTTGCGGCTGCCGGGCATCGACGAGCGGCTCGCCCAGCAGATCGTCGCGTTCGTCGAGTGGCTGCGCGAGCAGCCGTTCCAGAAAGTCCCCGGCGTCGCCGAGAGCCTCGATTGGGCGCTCGCGCTGACGCGGCTGCACCGCGACGTGCTCGACGAGGCGACCCTCGAGCGCACGCTGGGCTGCGTGCTCAAAGTGCGCGACGACTGGGAGTTGTTCCGCGCGCAAGAGCCGCGCTGGGCGCCGCTGCTGCGCGCCGATGCGATGGGGCAGCCGGCGGCCGTGGCGACCTCCGACTACGGCCTGGGCAGCGTGCGCGCGAACCGCGCGTGACGTGGACGCGCCCGCCGAGCTGAGCCGCGAGGTCGCGGGCTTCACCGCGTACCTGCGCCACGATCATGATTTCGGTGTCGGTCAGGCCGAGACGCACGAGGCCTTGCGCGCCGCCGAGCTGATCGGGATCGCCGACGAGCGGCGTCTGCGCCACGCCTGGCGGCTCGTCTACAGCGCGAGCCGCGAGGAGGCGGCGCGCTTCGACCGCGCGTTCGATGCGTTCTTCCGCGCGCCGCGCGGGGTGCCTCAGCCGCCGCCACCCGCGCGCCGGCCGCGCACGCGTCCCGGCGCGACGAAGGACGCGCCGCCGCGCCCCGGCGAGGGCGGCGACGCGGCGACCCGCTGGATGGCGCTGCGCGCGCGCTACAGTCCCGGCGTCGCGCGCACGCCGCCGCCGTCGATCGACGCCGAGGGGCTGGAGCGCATGCTAGCCGTCGCCGACCGGCTCGTCGCGCGCACGCGGCTCGCGCAGGCGCGGCGCTGGCGCCCCGACCCGCGTGGCAAGCGAGTCGACCTGCGTCGCACCGTCCGCGCGAGCGTGGCGACGGGTGGCGAGCCGCTCGCCTTGCGACGCTCGGACCACCCACTGCGCTACGCCCGCTTCGTGCTGCTGATCGACGGCAGCCGTTCGATGGCCCAGCACGCCGCGCCGATGCTGCGCTTCGCGCACGCCCTGTGCCGCCGCACGCGCCGCGCGCGCGCTTTCGTCTTCTCGACCGCGCTGCGCGAGATCACCGACGCGCTGCGCGACCCGCGCGCGCCGAGCACCGGTCTGCCGCCGCTCGACGACGCCTGGGGTGGGGGGACGCGCATCGGCGCCAACCTCGAGGCGTTCACGCGCGGCCCCTACGCGCGGCTGGTGCGCGCCGATACGATCGTGGTGATCTTCAGCGACGGTCTCGACGTCGGGGACCTCGACGCGCTCGAGCGCGCGCTGCGCGCGCTGCGCGGCCGCGCTGCGGCGGTCGTCTGGCTGCACCCGCAGGCCGGGACGCCGGGCTTCGCGCCCGAGAGCGGCGGGATGCGCCGTGCACTGCCGTTTCTCTCCGCGCTTCTCCCCGCCGCCGCCGACGACGACTTGGCCGCCCTGCCGGACGCGCTCGCGCGCGCGTTAGCGTGATTCTTTGGCTTTGCGGGCGCTCGGGGTGGACTCCCAACCCAGCACGCGGGCGATCAGCTCGCTGCGGTTTCGACTGCCGGTCTTGTCGAGCATGCTCTTGATGTGATCTTGCACGGTCGATGAGGTGATGTAGAGCTGCTGTGCAATCTGGTCGAGGTGGTTGCCGTCGAGCAGCAGGGCCAGCACCTGCACCTCACGCGGCGAGATGTGAAACAGCGATGCCGCGTCGGTCAGCGAGTTCGCCGGTTGAAAGCGGTCGATGCGCACACCGATGAACAGCCCCGTCGGACCCGACATCGGCTGCGTTCGGACGACCAGAAACGAAACCGGCCGCGCCATACCGGACTGATTCACCGACCCGCTCGACCAGGCGGCGGTCAGTTCGCGCACGGTCTCTTCGAGTACGACCGGCAGCCGCTCCGCGATCCGGGTCTGAAGTCCGGTCACGGCGATGCGGCGCTGATCTTCGGCGTTCCACGCCATGACGATCTGGAGATCGCGGTCGAGCACGTAGAACGCCCCTTCCGGAGACTCCGAGGCGACGCCGGTCTCCTCATGGTTGGACACGGCGGCGACCTGCTGCGCGGGCGGCAGTAAGCGCAGCGCCGAGAGACGCTCGGAGAGCGCATCCAGGGCGAACGTCAGCATGCTGATCTCGCTCGAGCTGAACGGACCCAGCGCCGCCGTCCGCAAGAGCGTCAGGATCCCGAAATGCGCGCGTGCGTCGGCAAACACGAGCGTGATGCCGCTCTCGAAGTCGTCGAGCGGCCCAAGCGTCGCGGCGATCCGCGGTCCGACCGGCGACTTCGCGCGCTGACGCTTGAGTTCGTCCGCGAGTCCCGGCAAGCCCTTGCCGCTCGCATCCGAACTGAAGACCGAGACGAGTTCGCCGCTCGGGCTCACGCGGGCGAAGGTCCAGCGCGAAGCCGGCACGACGCCGAGAATCTCCGAGAGGATCGGGTAGGCCGGGTCCGAGGCAGGCATCGCAGCCTGCAGCGACAGGCGAGCGTCGGCCCGCTTTCCCCGATCGGCCTTTTTCACGATGTTTCTGCCTCGGTCAAGCTGCTAGACTCGTCAGTGGGTTCGACGCGCGGGGACGGAATGACTCGCCCTGGTTGCGTCGCTCGTGCCCGTGAAAGCGTTCCTGCATGGCCGCCCGCACCTGCTGTTTGGCCGGCATCGACCCTGCAATGGTGCCGCTCTTCAGCGGCGTCTTCAAGGCGGCCGGAGTTCCCGCCTTGGCAAGCCTGGCCCGACTCGACGTCGCTGAACTGGGCAAGGTCGCTCCCGACCTGCTCGTCTGCGACGTCGACGGCATCGACGTTGACCCGCTTGAACTGCTGCGCCGGATCCGTTTCGTGCTGCCCGACTGCGTGATCGCCGTGTACACCGGCGTCATGGAGCGTCAGTGGTGCCTCGCCTGCCACCTCGCCGGTGCGAACTGCCTGCTCTCGAAGGACTCCGCCGAGCAGGACTTGTCCGACGGCGTTCGTGGAGCGCTACTCACCGGCTGCTATACGGATCCGCGATTCGCGGCATGAACGTGCAGAACGCTCCGGCGAATCCGGGCTTGGTGAACGACGTCTTCGTCGCGCCGCCGAGTACGGCGTTCAACACCAGTGTCTCGGTCTACAGTTCTCCCGCCGATGGCGTGCCGGCCGGCGGCGACTGGTGCGAGGTCGTCCCGATCTCGGAGCATGCCGTCGCGTTGGTGGTTGGCGATGTGTCGGGGCATGGTGCGCCGGTGGCCGGCCTGATGGTGGCGATGCGCGATTCCGTCTTGCGGGCCTGCCACACCACCCGCGTCCCCTCAGACGTCCTGGCGATCGTCAACGGCGTCGCGGTCACGCCGGGTGGCGGCACGCTGGTGACGGCGATCGTGGCGATCCTCGACCATCGCCGGCACACTCTGACCTTCGCCAACGCCGGGCATCCGCCGCCGCTCTTGCTGACCGGCGGTTCGCACGCCTTCCTGCAACAGTCGACGGCGGACCTTCCACTCGGCGTCTTCGCGAATCATAGCGCGGCGAACTACGTCATCGCGCTGCCACCGAATGCCCTACTCCTGCTCTACACCGACGGGATCACCGAGCACGACCGCGATCCCATCCTAGGCGAAGCCGAACTCGTCGATGCGGCGCGACTCATGTACGGCCGGCCAGAACCTAACGTCGCCCGGGCCGTCGCTCAGCTCGTCTTCGCCGGCGGGCGTGGCGGAGACGACGCGGCCATCATCGCGCTGCGCACCGCACCGACGCACCCGCACTGACCCATTGGGGTCGACCTCACCGGGAGGTGACGACGACGCCGACCGCCGCGATCGTCATCAGCACGATCGTGACGATCATCCAGATGCGCGAACGGAGACTGTTGATCCAGCGTCCCATGAGGTCGCGCCGGTTGCCCGTCAGCAGGATGCCGACCAGCAACGGGATGGCGACGAAACCGTTGACGACCGCCGACCAGAAGAGCGCCCAGACCGCGTCGAGGCGCAGCACGTCGGCCAGGACGCCCAAGCCGATGCCGGCGGCGATGACGGTGTAGAAGGGGACGGCCGCGCGCGGCTTGGCCTCGAGCGTTCCCTTCCAGCCGAACGCCTCCGCCAGAGCGAACGCCGACGATCCGGCCAGGACCGGAACGGCGAGCAGGCCGGCGCCGACGACGCCGAGCGCGAACAGCAATTCGGCCCACGGCCCGGCCAGCGGGCGCAGCGCCCGGGCGGCATCCTGCACGGTGTTGATCTGGATGTGATGGCGGAAGAGCGTCGTCGCGCTGATCAGCACGATGAACCAGCAGACCACGTTCGAGTAGAGCATCCCGGTGAAGACGTCGGCGCGTTCACCCGCGATCTCGGCCTTGGTTGCACCGCGGCGCTGCGCGATGGTGGTCCGACCCATCGCCCGCTCTTGCTCGACCTCGAGTGCCGCCTGCCACACGAACAGGTACGGCGTGATCGTCGTACCGAGAAACCCGACGAAGATCGCCATCCACGTCTTGTTGAAATGGACCTCGGGGATGAACGTGTGGCGCAACGCCTCAGCCCAGTTCACGCCGACCACGACCGCGCTCGCGACGTACGCCAGCAGCGACAGGCACAGCCACTTGACGATCGACCCGAACACCTGGTACGAGGCGAAGATCTCGACGCCGATCAGGAGCGCGCCGAACGCGACGGCCCAGACGCCTGACGGAATCGGGACGACCAGCGCCGCGGACGACGACATGCCGGCGACGTCGGCGGCGACGTTCATCGTGTTTGCAGCGACGACGAGCGCTACCAGGACGCGCAACACCCACATCGGCATGACGCGCCGCATCGCGGCGATGAGGCCGGTCCCCGTCACCATGCCGATCCGAGCGCACATCTCTTGCACGGCGACCATCATCGGAACCGTGATCAGCGCCACCCAGAGCAGACCGTAGCCGAGCGTCGCCCCCGCGATGGCGTAGGTGGCGATGCCCGACGGATCGTCGTCCGAGGCTCCGGTGATGATCCCCGGACCGATCTTGTTCGTGCAAAAGGCAACCCCGGCTCGACAGCGTCCGATGAACGTCGCGAAGGTTGACGGTGACGGGGTCATACGCGTGCTCGCACGCGGGCGAAGGTCAGTCGGCCAAACAGGCGGTGATGGCTTCGATCACGCGCTTGGTTTCGTCCGGGTCTCTGACCTGGATGCACGTCGCGCCGGTTCCCCGCACCGCATAATCGTTTCCTCCCGGAAACAAGGCGTCTCCGACGTAGATCATCTCCTGGACCGTGATGCCGAGGATGTCGCGCAACTTGCCGATCCCGTGCGCCTTGTCGATCCCAGGCAGCGTGACGTCGATGGAGGTCGATCCTCCCAAGCGCACTGAGAAGTTCGGCAGCGTCCCGTCGAGGATGGCTTTGATCTTCCGGCGCTTCGCGAAGTCCGGGTCCCAGCTGCTCTTCGCCTCCAACGGCGCCTGCTGGCCCAACGCCGAGTAGGTGATTTGGCTGCCGCGGTCTTCGATCGGCTCGCCCCACACCTTGCTCGCTTGAAACCCGGATGCCGCCACGGCCGACTTGAGTGCGGCGACGATCTGCTGCTTCTGGGCTGCGGTCAGGTCTTCCGCGTAGAGCATCTGCCAGCCATCCTTGTACTGGAAGAACCGTGTCCCGCTGGTGGGCAAGAGCGAAAGCTTGTCGAGGCGGGCGTCCCTGGGGAGATGCGCGAGAACTTGCGTCTGGAACTGCGGCATCGCTCCGCCGGAGATGATCGCGACCTGGACGACCGCGAGCAGACCCGCTAGGAGCGTCGCCATCTCTGCGTCGATAGCGGATTTGCTCTGCGCCAGGGTACCGTCGAGGTCGAACACGATGAGCTTTTTCATAGCGGACCCGCTAAACGTTCAGTCGTCTCGCGTCCCCGCAAAGGTGGGGTACATGTAGCCGTCGCCCCAGTAAGGAGAAAGACCATAGTACCCGTAGAACGGCTCCCAATGCTCTCGAGTTGGGGCTTTGATGAGCGTGGGATCGTACATGGGTGAATGCACGATGCGCTCTCGAGTCTCGCTCACACGCACTTCGTCCTTGCCGATCTTCATTATCGCATCGACTGGAAGAAGGAAGTGCCGCTCCCCGATTCCGATAAAACCGCCCGCGCGAATTTCCAGCATCCGGACGCGACGTTCGTCCTCATCGACAAAGAGGCCGGATACGTGACCGATGTCCGCGCCATGCCGATCGACTACCTTGCGGCCGCGAATGTCTTGGCTCGGATCCGAAAGGGTGAGGCCTGTGTCGCTCAATCTGTCGAGCGCGGGATTGTTCGGATGCTGTTGCTGCTTCATCGTACGCACCTTCCTATGAAGGTCTTACCCTGCCGGCATGCGATTCACGGCCGATTCGCGCTGAGAAAAAAGGTGCTTGGCGACCTCGGCCTGCGTCAGACCATCCAGGGGGCCTTCCATGTATTCCACGATACCCCGACCCGTCGGGCTGCGCTACAATAGGTCTGCCGTCGCTCGACGGACCCGGCTACCCGGCGTATTGCCGATGCGACCTCATCAGGCGCAAGCTAGCGCCGTCGTCGAGCATGGCAATGAAGGTCGTCAATGCTAGCGCTCAGCGGACTCATCGGGCTCTTCGTCGTGATCGTCGTGTTTACGACGTTGGCTAACGCAACCGTCAAGGTGCTGCGCGAGTACGAGCGAGGCGTCATTTTCACGCTCGGCCGGTTTTCCCACGTTGGCGGCCCAGGGCTGATCCTGCTGATTCCACTCGTCCAACAGATGGTGCGAGTCGATTTACGGACGATCGTGATGGAAGTTCCCAGCCAGGACCTGATCTCGCGTGACAACGTCTCGGTCAAGGTTGACGCCGTCTTGTACTTCCACGTCATCGATCCCGAAAAAGCGGTCATTCAGGTGGAGCAGTTCATCGCAGCGACCAATATGCTGGCCCAGACGACCCTCCGATCGGTCTTGGGCCAACACGAGCTCGATGAGATGCTCGCCGAGCGCACCAAGCTCAATACGGACATTCAGAACATCCTCGATTCGCGCACCAAGGCGTGGGGGATCGACGTCAGCGCCGTCGAGATCCGCGACGTCCAGCTGACCGACAACATGGTCAAGGCGATTGCCAAGCAGGCCGAAGCCGAGCGCGACCGCCGCGCGAAGGTCATTCACGCGGAGGCAGAGTTCCAGGCCTCCCAGACCCTCGTCAATGCGGCCTCGATCCTGGCCTCCGTCCCGGCCGCCATGCAACTGCGCTACCTGCAGACGTTAACGGAGATCGGCGGCGAGCACAATTCGACCGTCGTCTTCCCGATGCCGCTGGACATCGTCAAGCCCTTCTTGGACATCCTCGGCAAGAACGCGGCTGCGGCACCGGCGTCGAACGGCATCAAAGTCCCACTGTCGTGACCGTCGGTGGCCCGCCTGGTGCCGGTACCGATCTGCTGACCCGCACGACGTTGCAGCTCGACGCCGGCGCATCGGCCGAAGCAGTTCGGGAGATGGTCCGGACACTGCAACGGGTGCCGGGCGTCCTGCTGGCCGACCTTGCCGGAGGCGACCGCGCGATCGTCGCCCACGATGCGGCCGTCCCCACCGCTGCGCTCGTCGCGGCAGCGCACCAGGTCGGCGTGCGCGCGCACATCGTCGCCGACGCACCGTCACGCACCGGTGACGGCAATCCGGGCGAGACCGTCGTCCTGCGCCAGCATGCTCGGATGCGAACGATGGTGACCGTGACGGCGGCGGTGTTTCTCGCCCTGACGTTCATCGAGACGGGGATCGCCAACATCACCCTGCGACACGCGTTATCGATGGCCCTCATGGCCTCGTTATGGGTGTTCTTCATCGCCGAGGCGATCGTCGCGCGCCGGATCCAACGCTAGAGGCATCTCATGAATCTCAACCCCCCGGTCCTGGAGCGGTCCGCACCGTCCGGAGCCGGAATCTCAACGATGCGAGCCCTCGTCTATCTGGGCCCGGCGAAAAAGGCCCTAGAACAACGGCCGAAGCCCGCGATCGTGGCGCCGACCGACGCGATCGTCAAGATGACGAGAACGACCATCTGCGGGACCGACCTGCACATCCTCAAGGGTGACCTACCGAGTTGTAAGCCCGGGCGCATCCTGGGCCACGAGGGCGTGGGTATCATCGACGCGGTCGGGCCGGCCGTGACGGCGTTCGCGACTGGAGACCGGGTTCTGATCTCGTGCATCACCGCGTGCGGCAAATGCGCGTATTGCCGCAAGGGCATGTATTCGCACTGCGCGGATGGCGGTTGGATCCTCGGCAACAGCATCGACGGCACCCAAGCGGAGTTCGTCCGAATCCCGCATGCCGATACGAGCTTGTATCACGTTCCCGCGGGTGGAGACGAAGAGGCGCTGGTGATGCTCAGCGATATCTTACCCACCGGCTTCGAGTGCGGCGTGCTCAACGGCAAGGTTCAGCCTGGGAGCACGGTTGCGATCGTCGGCTCGGGGCCGGTCGGCCTGGCCGCCTTGCTGACCGCGCAGTTCTATGCGCCGGCCGATGTCATCATGATCGACCTCGACAATAACCGCTTGGAGGTGGCGAAGCGCTTCGGTGCTACGGCGGTCGTCAACAGTGCCGACGGTAAGGCCCGGGAGACGGTCATGAAGCTGACCGACGGCCGCGGCGTCGACACCGCCATCGAGGCAGTCGGCGTTCCGGCCACCTTCGAGCTGTGCGAGCAGCTCGTCGCGCCGGGCGGCACGATCGCCAATATCGGCGTCCATGGAAAGCCGGTGACGCTGCACCTCGAGCAGCTCTGGGACCGGAACATCACCATCACCACGCGGCTGGTCGACACGGTCAGCACGCCGATGCTCCTGGAGGTGTTGCGGTCTCACAAGATCGACCCGAAGTTGCTCATCACGCACCACTTCAAGCTCGACCAGATCCTCGACGCCTACGAGACGTTCGGGCACGCCGCGCAGACGCGGGCGCTCAAGGTGATCGTAGAAGCGTAGCCTAGGCGAGCGGCCGCGCGGGGTCGGTCAGGAACGCGGCGAGCAGCGCGTTGAACTGATCGGGTCGTTCGGCGTTCAGGATATGTGCCGCGCCGTCGATCAGCGTCATCCGCGCGCCCGGGATCGCGGCGTGCATCGCTTCGCCCGCGGCGGGAGATGCTGCGAGATCGTCGCTTCCCGAGATGATGAGCGTCGGCGTCGTGATGCGCCGGTCGTCGGCGCGCAGGTCGGCGTCCCGTACGGTGATGCAACCGCCGATGTAGCCCTCGTTCGGCGTGCGGGCGACCATCGTGCCGAAGCCGGCGACGAGATCGGGCCGCTCGCGGCGCGTCGTGTCGGTGAACCAGCGCGCAAGGACTCCGTCGACGAGGCTCGCCACGCCATCCTTCTCGGCGGCCGCGATGCGGGTGTTCCACAACTCGGCCGTGCCGAGCTGGTTGCCCGTCGCGCACAGCGCAAGCGCCTCGACGCGCTGCGGCAGCGTGGCGGCGAAGCGCTGCCCGACCATCCCGCCGATCGACAGGCCGACGTAACGGACGCGCCCGATCCCCAGCACGTCGAGCAGGCCGACCAGGTCCGAGGTGAGCGTGTCGACTGAGGCGCGCCGCTCGCCCGGCGTCACCGACGTCAGGCCATGCCCGCGCATGTCATAGCGCAGCAGGCGGAAGCGATCGACGAGCGCCCCGACGTTGTCGTCCCACAGGCTGTACGAGGTCCCCAGCGAGTTGCCGAACGCGACGACCGGTGCGTCGGCCGGTCCGGTCAGCTCGTAGTGGACGACGAGATCGTCGACTCGAACGAAGGGCATCCGTCGGTATCCTCTCCCCGCAGCCAATGTGCGGTAGCGTTGCGGACGTGCTCGCGCGCGAGCCGCTCGGCGGCGACACCGTCGCCCGAACGGATCGCGTCGAGAATACGGGCGTGCTCGCTCGCCGACACGCTCAGCCGCCGCCCCTGGTCCTGCATCCGCATGTACACGACCTCGGACGACATCCGCACCAGCGGCACGAAGCTTTGCAGGCGCGCGTGGCCGGTCGCCTCGACGATCTTGACGTGAAAGTCGGCGTTGGCGACCAGGTAGCGATGCTTGTCGCGCGGGGCGAGCGCGCGCATCTCCTTGGCCAGCGTGCGCAGGTCGCGCTCGAGTGCGGCGGGGAGACCGCGCTCGGCGGCCAACCGCGCGGCGAGGCCGTCGACCATCTCGCGCACGTCCATGATCTCGCGCGCGTCGCGGTCGTCCAGCGCGACGACCGAAGCCGCACCGCTCGGGGCCATCGTGACGAAGCCTTCCTGCTCGAGCGCGACGAGCGCCTCGCGCAGCGGCGTGCGGCTGACGTTGAGCTGGCGCGCCAGGTGTTCCTGGCGCAAGACCGTCCCCGGCGCGAGCTTTCCTTCGAGGATCAGCCGGCGCAGTTGGTCGACGATCCCCTCCTTCATGCGCGGTGCGCGGCCGACGGCGATCGGCGTGATGACGTCGAGCGGGGTGACTTCCTCGGCCGGCGAACGCTTCATGATGGGGCTCCTTGCGCGAGCAGCGGCAAAACTTCGGTGCGCAGCTGATCCTTCGCGACCCGCATCGTCGGCGTCAGCGGGAAGGCGTCGCGGAAGACGATGCGCAGCGGCACCTTGTAAGGCGCAAGCCGTTGCGCCGACCACGCGCGCAGCGATTCCTCGTCGACCGTCTGTTCGGGCTCGAGGATCACGCAGGCCACGACGTCCTCCTCCGAAAGCTCCGACGGCACGCCGATCACCGCGGTCTCGCGGACGGCCGGGTGCAGGGTGAGCACGTCTTCCACCTCACGCGGTGCGATGTTCTCGCCGCGGCGCCGGATCATCTCCTTGTAGCGGCCGACCAGGATGACGTCGCCGTCGGGATCGATGAAGCCGGCGTCGCCGGTATGCAGCCAACCGTCGGCGAGCGTCCGCGCGGTGATCTCGGTGGCGTTCCAATAGCCGGGCGTCATCGCCGGGTTACGGAACTGCAATTCGCCGGCCTCACCATCGGGTGCGGCCGTCCCATCCGGCCGGACGATCCGTAGCTCGTTGGGCACTAAGCCCCCCGGATGTTGGCGGGCGCGGCCGATGCTGCCGGCCTTCTCGCGCGACGTCGAACTCTCGATCGTGCCGAACGTCGTCTCCGACATCCCGAAGCCGGTCACGATGCGCACGCCGAAGCGCGCTTCGAAGCAGCGGTTCGCCGGCGGCTCGAGCGCCGGCGCGGCGTAGATCGTGCGCAGCGTACCCGGGACGAACAGGTCCTCCGGCTGCTTGGCGAGGATAGCCAGCATCGCGCCGATCAGGTTGACGGCCGTGACCTCGAGATCCGCCGCGTCGCGCCAGAACGTCGAGGCGCGAAACTTCGCGCCGACGTGCATCCGGTACCCGTTGGCGAGCGCCGACATCAGCGAGTACGCCTCGGCGTTGATATGGAAGAAGGGCAGTACGCACCACAGCCGCTGCGGTCCGTGCAGGCCGAGCCAGGTCGGCATCGACTCGCCGGCCGCGGCGTACGCGAGGTGCCGCACGAGCGCGCCTTTGGGGCGACTGGTCGTCCCCGAGGTGTACACGATCGCCGCGACGTCCTCGGGCTCGGCGGGATGGGGCGCGACCGGCTCGGCGTCCTCACCGACGCGACCGACGCCGAGTTCGGCGTCGAGCCCGCCGTACGGGATCACCGCGCCGAGCCGGCCTTCGCCGAAACCGATCGCGTCGTCGCCGGCCGCCAGGAGCGCCAGCGACGGCCGGAGGTCGTCGAGCAGATACAGCAGTTCGGGTTTGGTCAGCGCGGGGTTGGTGGCGGCGGGTATCGCGCCGATGTGGATCGCGCCGAGCCACGCCTCGATCGTCGCGACCGTGTTGCCGCCGCGGATCAAGATCCGGTTGCCAGGGCCGAGCCCGTGCGCGCGCAGCCAGCCGCCGATCCGCGCGATCCGGTCCGCGGCGTGCGCGAAGCTGTGCGCCTCACTCGCGGTGGTGAGGAACGGCGCGTCGCCGAAGCGGGCCGCGGCTGCCGCCACCAGCCCTGGAATCGTCAGCGTGGCGATTGTATTTTGTATCCTGGAATCCAAGATACAACGGGCTTCGGCGGTCGAGCGGCGCGGCCCCTCTCCCGGCGAATCCGCCGGCCGACGAGCAAAGGCCTGGGCGCCGCGGGCCGAGGCTAGCAATAATGACTAGCAAAAATTGTCTATCTGGGTGGCAGGAGGAGCGTGACGGGGAGCACAATCCGGGGGTCATCGTAGGTGCGGGAGCGGCGGTAGGCTTTGCCGCACGCACCAACGACTCGAGTGAGGACACATGGTTCGGGTGCCACAGGGACGTCCACGAGACGTTTGGTTTTCGTGTTGCCTCATGCGCGTACACCGGTACGCGCCGAGGGCGTTTGGCCTCTGCGCCGCGCCGTCGCCTCGTGTCGCCTCAAGTACTCGGGAACCCCACGGCCCTTGAACTGAACGCGTGACAACACGGTCGCGCAGGATGTCGCGACCGCGCACGTGCGCACTGTAGCTTAGCTCATTGAGGAGCGCCTGTGATGAACGGAATCATCAGCATCGGCTTGCAGGCAACCTCGTCCGGCTCGGGAGGAGCCCGGACCGCGGACACCACTGCTGCCGGCACTGGCTCGACCACGTCGAGCACGTTTGACGTCCGACATGTATACCTACGTGCGCGATCGCGATTGTGCGAGCAATAACTACGCCTGTTTGAAGTAGCCGCAAATAAGGGTCGCGCAGGATGTGTGACCATTCCCGCCACGTGTCGCTCATTGAGGAGCACTAGTAATGAACGGAGTCATCGACGCAGCCATATTCGCGACCTCGCCTGGTTCGAGAGGAGCCGACGATCACGCGACGCTCTCCACCTGCGATTTATACGACGCGACCAGCGACGTTGGAGCAGCTCGAACCGTAACGGATTATCTCTTAGAGGAACTCTGTGATCTCCGCGCAGTGCTCGGCTTGCGGCTACATCGATTCGGATACGAGGCCGACGATCAAAAGCAGGAGCTCCGACGCTATCTCTTCGGCCGACGGCTCGTGAAGAGGATCGATATGACGCAGCCGCTCCATGCAATATTGCGGCGGCTCCACGCGTCGATCACATCAGGCCAGGAAGGGGATTCGAGCTTTCGCGAGGTCAACGTCGCGTCGATCTCGCGGCACGAAGGAGCGCAAGCAAACGTTAATCGCACGCGACACCAGGATGTGCCGAGGCTCATCGAGGAGACTGAAGCGCGCATCCTCCGAAGCTCGGTTCTGTCGCCGTTCGAGCGCGCGGCTCTTGTCTATTTCGAAATCTTGAATATCCACCCGTTCCGCGATGGGAACGGGCGAGTTGCGAGGCTCATCGCCGGCCGTCTTCTAGGCGGGGTCGCACGGCTCGCCTTTCCGATCGATATCACGAGCATCTCGCGAACGGCTCTTGGGCCCGGGTACCACGTTCTCCACGCCGGCCGTGCGCCGTCCTCGTACCGCTTGTGGATAGCGTACATGCGCGGCCTCTATGCGGCTGAGATCCAGTCGATTGCCCGCCTTTGCGATGCGCTCGCGTCGCTCCACTCCGACGACGAGACGCAGCTGCGAGCCGTCATCGTGGATGCGCTCGACGCCGTCGAGGACGGTCGCTCATTCATAGAGATCGTTGCGGCAGCGCAGGCAAAGGCTCGACCTGCCGTGGCTCGTCTCCTCGTAACCATTGCGGCTCCAACTCTCGGACGAAGCTCAGGACACAAACGTACAGCTATGGAGGGCAATCGATGATCCAGCCAGCAACCGGCAATGGAAACGGCGCGAACAGCGCCTTTGGAACAGCGTTCTCGAACGAGATCGCAGAGGGCATAAGCCAAGCCCAGGCAATGGCGTCAGCCGCTGAGGTCGATGCAGATACATCGACGAGCGTCGAGCCTTCCTCACTTCACATTTACGACAGCTCAGGACTCCTCGTCGGATCCGACGCGCTCCGCGCCGTGTACGGTAATAACGGCACGTACCTGGGTTCGTACGGCATCGATCCGTCGACGGGGAAGTTCGCAGCCTGGGACGCTGACGGTCAGGAGCAGCCGATAGAGGCGCTAGCATCGGCTCCTGCGGGCGCGACGCCATTTGCCCTCGGTGAGTCTCCGATTCTCTACAACGCTAGTGGCGACGTTACGGGCTACGAAATCAGCGGCTACCTAGGCACCGAGAATCTTCTGCCGGGCCAGGAAACGACCGGAGCCGCGAGCGACGTCATCTACAATGCCTCCGGACAAGCGGTGGGCTCCATCGGCTTCGATGAGGACCAAGACGCCTTTGAGGTTTGGACGAGCGACGGTTCCGAAAGTGACGCGACCCAATGGTTGCAATCTCAGGGACTATCCGCCACAGCATCGGCCGTGACCGCTGTACTCACCGGTTCGGTGCCCGACACGACCGAACTCGAAAACGAGCAGTCGACGATAGAGAGCAGCCTCGAGAGCCTGCTCTTCGAGGAGAACGGTGCGCCCGTTGGCGGAAGCAACGGGCTAATGGATGTTTATGGTGCATCGGGGGCGTTGGAAGGTTCCTTCGCGTATGATCTCGCCGATAATAGCGGCTTCAACGTCTCTAACGCGAGCGGCGCCCTCGAAGCTAATCCACAGGCTTACCTCGAAGCGCTCGGAATCAGTTCGCTTGCAGTGCAGTGGGTTGGCGGGGAGTACACGCAAGTCGTGGAAGCGTCTCAGTCCGTTCCCCTTTTTAGCCCAGCTGAAAATCAAGCAGCAGAGCAAGACGGTTCCTCAATCGACGCGGCATTAGCTGCCTACATCCTGAACGATGATCAACAAGCCCCGCCGAACTACGTGTCCGCTCTCTCAAGCGCTCAACTCCAAGATGTTTGGGACGAGTTGACCCCGAGCGATATTGCCTACGCGAGCCCAGACGCGCTTTCAGGTCTGACACCGTACGTCTTCGGAACCTCACCCGCGGCGTTGATTTCGGCGCTCGGAGAGAACGCCGTCGGGCTGACGCAATCTCAGATCGGTGGGATTGCCGCGAGGGCATCGCAAATCGGAAATCTGGGGTTGTTAAGCAACACCGCCTTGGCCGCATTGACGACTTCGCAGCTTGCCAGACTTAGCGCATCCCAAATCGAGCAGTTTTCGGGCGCACAGCAGCAGCTGCTACTACAGAGCGGAGCGCTGACTGAGGCGCAAGTCGGTCCGCCGATCAATACTTCTGCGCTCACAGCTCAACAGGTCGCGGCTCTTTCCTCTACTGAGCTAAGCGCGTTCACAACCTCGCAATGGGACGGGCTCGACGTATCGGAATTGTCGACTTCGCAAATCGCTGGTATGTCGTCGTACGCGGCCCTCGACGACCCGACGCTCGAGAACCTCAAAACGGCAGGTCTTCTACCCGCGATGGGAAGCCTCGCAACGTTAGCACCGGGAACGCTCCAAAATATCACTCCCGACGTTCTCGCGACATTCAGCCCGGCGCAGCTCTCGACTCTGACGGCCTCGCAAGTCGGCGGCATGTATGACTACAACACTTTCGAACTAGACGCCGCACAAGTCGCCGCGTTGAGTCCATCGGTCATCGGCGCACTCAGTGGCAGTGCGCTCTCGACGATCTCGCCGTCGGCGATCTCGGGCTTGACCGCGCCGCAAATCGCAGCGCTGTCGTCGAACATCGCCGGCCTCTCGGCGGCACAGATCGGGGCGCTGACGCCTCAACAGCTGGGTGCATTTACGGCCAAGGAGGTGAGCGTGCTGATGTCCGCTCAACTGAGCGGTTTGACGCAAACACAAGTCGCGTCGCTGAATGCAGCAGGCTTCACGGGTACTCAGCTCGACGAAATGTCGAGCGCGCAATTCGCGGCGATCACCCCCCAACAAATCGCAGAGCTGGACTCCGACACGCTTGCGCAAGTCTTGGGCGACCTTTCCGCTTCGCAGACGAACGCCATTTTTGCCTCGCAGATCGAGGGGCTCGCGAGCGACGGTTACAACTTGTTGGCGGCTTTGCAGAATTTCGGGAGTCTGTCTGAGCCCGCGCTTCAAGCTCTGAGTCAGGCACAACTCTCCTCGGTCTCTGCTAGCCAACTGCAGCAGCTTGCTGGATCCGAAATCAACACGCTCACACCCGCGGAGATTGGATGGCTCACGCCGCTGCAGGCCGAATCCTTGAGTACCGATCAGCTCGCTGCGTTGTCGAACGCCAGTTTAGGCGGTCTGACAAGCGCACAGCTCAATGCATTCAGTGCCCTCCAGACCGGTGCGCTAAGCGCAGAGCAGATCGCGGCGCTGAACCCGGCGCAGATCGGCGGTGCGTCCCAGGCATTTGTCGAGCTGCTCTCTGGCCCGCAAGCGGTGGCGCTGACACCCACGCAGCTGGCCGCGTTTGGTAGTGCGCAGGCCGCGGCTCTCTATGCAAACGGCGCCCCCGCCTTTAATTATGCGCAGGTCGCAGCGCTCCCAGCGTGGTCGACTGCGACGCCGATTTCAAGTAACGCCGCCGTTACGACTATAATAGCGGAGGCACAGTTTGACTCGCAGGGTAATATTCTTCAGGTCGCGCGCGGTGTCGTTAACACACAAGGAGGCCTGAGTTCCTCCATAGTGCCGGTCCTTGCAGGCGTCCCCGCAGTCACGAGCAGTACGTCGACATCGTCGTCGACGATACCGTCGACAACGACTGCTTCGGCCTACATCTCCTCGTTGAGCGACTCGCAGCTTCTTGCGATGATAGGTCAGTATTCGCAAACGCTTTTGGATGCGATTCCGTCGGCGCCGGAGCCCGGACAATTCACCGGCCTCGAAGCGGCACTAACCAAAGTGCAAAGTTTTGTCGCGGAGGCGCAAAGCGATCCGACGTCGCCGCAGGCAGGGCAAACCCTCGCGGCGATTCAGCAGAGCTCTGCCGAAACCGCCAACGACGCTGGGTGGACCCAGGCCGAGAACGATGTTGGTGCCACGGTCGCAATTGGCCTTACGGTCGCGGCCATCGCAGCACTCGTTATTGGTGCCCCATTGACGATGGCGGTCGTGGCCGCGTTGTCGGCCGATCTCGCGATCACCGGGTTGGCCATTTACCTCATCGACCCGAATCTAAAGCTCCCATTCAATCCTGGAGCCGCTCTAGGAGCGGCAGTTGGCACCGCTTTCGGACCCACTGGTATTGTTGCAGGCGGACTCCTTGGCGGCTTCGCACAAGCCGCGGGCGATCAGCCCTACGTGACGGCCGTCAACACCACCAGTACCTACCTTTCCAACATGGACGGTAGTGGCAGCACCTTCGCCGGCTCCACCACGTACATTCAGTACAGCGATGGTTCTTGCTGGGTATATACCAGTGATGCGAACGGCAACCCTACGGGTTCGCAGTACCTCACGCCGCAGCAATTTCAGCAGATGCTGCAGTCCCAGTCTTCGGACGCTCCGCTTCAGGTTGCCGATGCCTCGGAGTTGGATGATGGGGACATCTTCGCTGACACCGGCGCATATGAGGATGCGGGGGACGGCGACGATGGTGGCGATTCGGGCGGCGACGGAGACGGCGATGGTGGTGATGGTGGCGATGGCGGCGATGGTGGCGATGGTGGTGGTGGCGATGGTGGTGGTGGCGATGGTGGTGGTGGCGATGGTGGTGGCGGCGATGGTGGCGGGGGTGATGGCGGTCCTGGCCATCCCATACTAGACTGATATGACCGTCGGCAGTTTGGCCATCTGGCAAGAGACAGCTACGCATGAGCCGTCGATCGGCGATGCCCTGAGCTTCGAAGACGAACTAGTACGTCGTGGTGCCGCGGTACTTCCGCACGCGCGCTGGTCCCTCTACGAGCATCTAATTGGCGTTCGAGACCTGCTGGAAGCCTGGGAGCAACCGACGCACGTGCGCCTCGCTGGGCTTGCGCACAGCGTCTACGCGACCGACAGGTTCACGACGTCCCTCTTCGAAGCGAGTGAACGCGATGTTGTGCGCCGCTTTATCGGCGCAGATGCAGAGCGACTGGCGTTTCTATTCGGCTCGATTCCACGGCGTGACTTCTTCACACAGGTACGTCAACTCGTTGACGTGCGGGCTCACCTTCACTTGCTGGATCGCACTGAGACCCTGTGCGAGCTAACGCCGGCCGAAATCGGAAACCTCCTCGTGCTGCACGCCGCCAATGCGGCCGAGCAGGTGTGCCGAGCGGATGGGTCACCCGCACCCTGGCTGGCTATAGTTTCGCGACACTGCGCTTTAGCGAAGGGGCGCGCGGACGTTCCGCCACCGATCTTTCACCGAGGCTCCGTCGTCATCTCAGATGAAGAAGAACGACGAGTACTCGCCGCATACGCTGCTGTAACGAACTGTACCACCGAGCCCGAATCAGACTCGCTGGGCGCACTCGTGGCGTGCGCTAAAGAGCTGCCTTGGGTTGGCGAGCCAGCAATTGTGGCTGCGGCGCTGCTGCTGGCGCTCGGCGAATTCGGTGACGCGCGATCGCTCGTCGCGCACGGTACGGCGACCTTGCGAGCATGGAGGGCGCCCTGGGACAAGCGCCTTTCGTTCAATCACTGGCTACGGCTCGCCCAGTTCGTTCGGGCCGCGTCGGGCCAGCGTGCCCCCGAGCGGACCTTTATCGCGAGCCGCATGCAGAGGATCCTACGAAACGTTGGTTGCCTGCCCGACCGCATCCTCGCGCAGCTGGACGTACTCGAGGCCCTTCAAGATTCGGGAGAGCGCAATGTGCTTCCCTCAGCCGAGCTGCCGGCACGCTTTAGCCGCTATATTGCCGGCTTCCGGAACAATCGACAGCGACCTCGAATGAATCAGTACCCGGGTCTCACTGCCCGTCCTTGGCACGATGCGAAATCGTTCGCACTTGTACGCGACCTCGAGCGCCTCGCACCGACGATTGCGATGGAACTCCATGAACTCAAGCACGAGCTGTTCCATAGCGAGAGCGAGAACATTCAACGGACCGGCCACTGGGATGTCTTCATGCTGTACGAGCGGGGTCAGCGGCGCGAGGACAATGCGCGCCTTTGCCCCCAGACGATTGCGGCAATCGAGCGGCACCGCACCGTGCGAAGCCTAGCCGGCTTGGCGTACTTCTCACGGCTCGCGGCGGGGACCAGGGTCGCGCCACACTATGGGCCTACGAACTTGCGGCTGCGTTGCCACCTCGGGATAGATATCCCGGATCGATGCGGGCTCACCGTTGGCGGCGAGACCGGCTCATGGCAACAGGGTAAGTGCATAGTGTTTGACGATTCCTTTCGCCACGAAGCGTGGAATCTTAGCGATCGCGATCGAATCGTCTTGATCGTCGACCTTTGGCATCCAGATCTAAGCGACGACGAAGTCGAGCTCCTCAGTGGTATGCACGAGTATGCGGTCGCACACGGAAGTAACTTGCAACGCTATTTTGCTCGCAACGAAGCAGCGCGCAGAAAGACGAGATTTGATTGAACGCAACCAATGTCGTCGAGAGAGGAGAGCGCCTCACGATGGTGAAACTCGCAACGCAGTCGGGACCGTGTCTGACCTACTTCACAGAAAGGGAGAAGTTATGGGACGTATCGCTGGCAGTAAGATAAAAACGATTAAGCCGATGAAGCGCACCGGTGGTGCAAAGGGATCAAAGAATGTAAAGGCGACGACGAGCGCGGGCCACGTGGGTGCTGCGAAGCAGCGCAACCTCACCAATCAGGTCTCGAGCTCGGCAGCCGGTCAGGTAGCTGCCCTCGCGGCGGTTAGGCGAACAGGCGCCGCTGCGCCACGCACACTTAATCTCGTCAATCCAGCAAATCCTATCGCTTCGATCAATGCCCTCGCAGGTGCGACGCCAGTGAAGGGCTCGAAGAGCGACTGACAGACGTTAGCTCCGCAGTGAGGCTGCAAGGTGCTCCGGCAAGAATGGCAGCGCTGCATTTGCGCCTACCCTCTCAGGAGTGGAAGATTCAGCAAGGATTATGGTGACGGCCTTTAACGAAGCGATGGCACGCCGGCCTTTCGCAGCGCGTGTCCGGCGGCTTGGCAAGTGGACTATGCGGGTTCCCGCGGCTGTCGCCGTTGCGGCCGGGTGCGTGGCGTCGTTACCGACGGTCCTTCACGGCGAGGTATGGATCGCTACATTCGCGATCGGGGCTGCGAGCTGCGAGACCGCTGCGCTTATGACAGCAATACACCACGTGTCGCCGCGCCTACCGGCGAAGGTCGCGCGGCCATGGATGATCGGTTCACGTCTCTTCATCCCGGTGATGGCGTGCCGAATTGTCTGGGATGTGGGATTGTCGCCAATCGTCACGCTGCGCGTGTTGCAGCTCTTTGCCGCCGGTGCCATAGCGATTAGTGCCGCCGATATGTACTTGCGAAGTCTCTATGCTGATGTCAGCGAGTTGTCCGACGCGGCGATGCAATGATGCCCTACTGCCGAAGCCGGGCCGCGCTTCCGCGGCGACCGCAGGGTCAACCCAGCCGTAGAATGGTGTTGCGACTACCGGCTTCGGTGCTATTCGGCGGCGACGATCAGGCCCAGGCGCGACGGAGTCATCATGATGCTGAGTAGCCACCTCGCCGATTCCGCTGGCGTCGAACGCCCATCGGGCCGCCTTCATACCTATGTTGATCGTGTGTCACTGCCCACGTGCTTTACGGCAATCGCGGACGAGCTTGGCACCGAGCTCGACGAGATCGCCGCCCGCTTCGCCGCTCGCGCGGTCTTGCTCTGTGGCTCGATTGTCCGCGGCGAATACAGCGACAACAGCGATATCGAAATCTGCGTACTGACGGCCGAAGGACGGGGGCGGCGGGTTCGGCGTAAGGCGGCGGCACGTGAACTCGACATCTTCGTTGAGGGCGTCGACGCGCTTCGCCGGGATCTCGTCGCCGGACGGAAGCTTCCCGTGCTTTGGCTCTTGTCGGAGGGGGTCGTCATTCGCGGCGACCGCGAGCTCGGAGCGAGGCTGAGGAGCCTGACGCAGGCCTTACTGAAGGGCCCGCCCCGCGTGCCGCGTGAGCGCGCGTTTCGGCTCCGACACGAGCCGGAAGCGCTGCTGCGGAAGCTCGAGGCGAATCGTGACGACGAGGTCGTCGAGCGGATGCTTGCGTGTCGGCTCGCCTCTGTCGCAATGGAAGTGGTCATCACAAAAAACGGGAAGTGGACTCACAGCGACATCCGCGACCACACGACCCTCTCGCTGGTATCGCCGCACGCCGCAATCATTGTGACGCGGCTCCTCCGAGCTACCTTCCGGGAAGCGCGCCTCGATGAAGCGCGGCGTCTTGTGACATTCATCCGAGGCGGTATTCTGCCTCCAGCGCCGCGAGGACGCGTCGGATTCTCAAGCCTGAGTCTGGAAGATCAGGGTCAATCGATCTCCATTCTTGCCTAGGAGCAGGAGACCCGAAATACCTAGCTGCAGCTAGGACGATGGCTCCCTCTCGCCGCGCCTTCGTGGCGTCGTCCGCGGCGGCGCTTACTTCGATCGCCTTTGTTCAGGGGCGCGCCTTCACCCAGACGGTCAGCTACAAGTGGAGACATGATCTCCCTGAACCATCCGACGCACGTGCGGTTGGTCGAGATGAGCCACGCCATCAAGACGGAGACCGGCGGCCGCGTCGACATCACGATCCTTGGCAACAACGTGCTCGGCAACGATCCGGCGATGCTCTCGCATGTGCGCAGCGGCGCGATCCAGTTCATCTCGATGCAGGGGCTGAACTACTCCAGCGTCGTCTCCTCGGCGATGCTCGAGGGTGTCGCCTTCGCCTTCAAGTCCAGCGAACAGGCCGTGCGCGCGTTCGAGGGGGACTTCGGCGACGTCGTACGCAGCGGCTTGGGCGCCAAGGGATTGCACGGGCTGCGGCCGGTGTTCTCGATCGGCTTCCGCGACATCACCTCGGGGACGCGCCCGATCCGCAACGTCGGCGATCGGCTGACCTTCATCGGCGACGTCGACACCGTCTTGATGCGCCGCGCGCTCGGCCCGTACTGCGCGCGCTGGGAGGCCGTCTTCGGTCCAACCAGCTGGGCTCTGCTGGAGAAGTACACCGGCCCCCTGAGCTAGGGGCCGGGCGGAAGCGCTTACCAGTGCTTGTAGGCGCGGTCGGCGAGTTCGCGTTCGAGGCGGTCGGTGAGGACGGCTTCGACCAGCGAGTCGTCTTCGCGGGTCGTCAGGCGCGCCCATACGCCTGACACCGCGCCGACCGCGGCGCGGAGCGCCTTGGCGACCGAAGTCGTACCGGGGCGCGGAATGGAGTGTTGCATGCTCATAGCGTAGCACCGTGCGTCCGCCGGCGCTGCTCAGATAGTCGTTATCGGCCACGCCGATACGGGCGCGAGTTCCGCGCCGACACTCAGATCAGGGAGATCGTTTCCTGCGGTCGCGGCCGGGCGGCGATGGCGGCGTCGAGTTGGCGCGCCAGCTGATCGACGACCGGATCGTCGATCTCCTCGACCCGACCATTGTCGGCCAGCGCGACCAAGTTCGGATCGATCGGCAGCCGCGCGAAGACCGGCGCCTGAGCCAGCTCGGCGACTTGGTCGGCATACGAGGGGCCAAAGACCTCGTAGCGCTTCCCGGTGTCGGGGGCGATGAAGTACGACATGTTCTCGACCACGCCCACGATCGGTTTCTTCAATTGATGGACGAGATTCGCGGCCTTGCGCACGATCATCGTCGCCAGTCGCTGCGGCATCGTCACCAGAACGATTCCGTCGACCGCCAGCGACTGCAGGACGGTCAGCGGCGCGTCGGAGGTCCCCGGCGGCAGGTCGATCAGCAGGTAGTCCAGGTCGCTCCAGAGCGCCTGTTCGTAGAACTGGCGGATGACGCCGGAGAGGATCGGCCCGCGCCAGATCATCGCGGTGTCTTCCTTGTCGGTGAGTAAATTGGAGCTGACGATCTCAATCGCCGAGCGGCTCGTCGCCGGGACCATCAGCGGCCGCGGCTGCTGGCCGGCCGGGGTCGCCGGATCGTGCTCGAGCAGCAGCGGTTCGGTCAGCCCGAACAGGCGTGGGATCGACGGGCCGGTGATGTCGGCGTCGAGGATGCCGACCCGCTTGCCCATGCGCCGCAGACCAACTGCGAATAGCGCGGTCGTCAGCGACTTACCGACCCCACCCTTGCCCGACATCACCGGGACAACGGCACCGAAGCGCGCCCGCCGGGTGAACTCGCCCGGGGCACGCCGCTGCGGGGTACGGTCCTCGTTCATGATCGTCGGCACGCGTCCCGACAGGCGCGCCTGGGTCAACGCGGCGACGATCGGCTCGACCCGCAGGCCGTGCGCGACGGCACCCTGGCCGATCGTCTCGTACTTGTTGACCCCGCAGCCGGCGCAGTGCAGCCCGAACTCGGTGAGCACGGCTTCGGCGACGGGCAGGGCAGCGACCAGCTCGCGGATGTTCGTTTGGGGGGTGATCTCGATCGATGTGGTCATGCAGGCGAGAAGGGCAACCTCGTAGAGTAGAACGTCGGGCAGCGACGTCCCTGGCCCCCAGACCCCTCTGAAGCCCGCTATGGTTGAAGCCGGTCACCCAAAGACCGGCTCGGCGCCCCACTTGGGTCTAGGCGCCCGTGAAGACTTTGATCGCCGCCGTCAGCCCTGGTTGCCAGGCATTCCAGGCGTTCACCCCGCAATTGGTCGCAAAGAACGCCGTCATGACGTGCTGCTGATCGGGTGAAACGGCCAGACCGATGACCGAGTTGGCGCTGCCCGATGCGTTGGAGGCCGACGTCCAGCCGGTCCCGCCCGATTTCGCCAGCATCGTCCAGCCGGTGGTGGAATCGGGCGCCGCCCAGAAATCCCAGTCGGTCGGGAACGTTGGGGAGCTCTTCGCGAACAGCGCGCTGCTGTCGGCCGCCGAGAGCAGCGGTGCAGGGGCACCCGACCAGCTCTTGACCGTGGCGTCACACGAATACACGGCCCAGAGCCAATCCGTGAACTGTTCGGCTGAAGCAGAGAAGCAGCCCGCACCGGAGGCGTTGCCGGTATAGTTGCAGGCCTCGACGCCCGGTCCGAAGCTGGGCGCGGTGTTGTAGTACAGCGGCTGGGGAGCGGGGCCCGGGCCCGGTGTCATCGTCGAGAAGCGCGGGTCGCAGAACAAACGTTGGACCACGTACTCGCCGTACTCCGTGCCGGTGCATTCGGCGATGACGGCCCCGACCACCGTGTAATTGTTGTTGTTGTACTGGAACGCCAAGCCAGGATTGGGGCTCGGGGTGTCCATCAGGACGCCGAGCACGTACGGCCACACATGGAAGGTGCAGGTGCCGCCGGCGGGCTGCGCGCCGTTGGCGGCCGGGATCGCCGTCAGGATGTTCTGGCTCAAGCCGTCCATGTGCAAGGTCGTCGTCTGGTTCACCAACTGCGCCAGCGTGAACGTCGGTGCACCCACGCCGTACGGTGCGTGGACGCCGGGCTTTGCCGGCGGGAACGGATACGGCAGCGAGGGAGCGAGTTGCGCGTAGGTGGCTTGCAGCCGCTGCGAGATGAGCGCCATGAACTCAATGCTCATCGACGGAACCGAAACGCCGGCCGCAATTTGGCTCAGAAAGCCGAGATACCCCGGCACGGGAACGGTCGCCGCCTCGTCCTGCGAGGGGATCGAAACGATGCTGACTCCGCTGGCCATGCGCGCGATCGCCTCGGCGACGTCGGTCGCCACGAGCGATCCGAGCTGCGCCGACCCGAAGCCTTGCGCGAGCGTCCGGTTCGCGAAAAGGGGCAGGGCCCAGGCCGGTATCTGGATCGGGATCAAAGCCGGCTTCGGCGGCGGCTTTATCTCGGGCGGGGGCGTCTGCGGAACGCTGGGCCCCGGGCTGACCTCGATCGTCACCCAAGCATTGGGTGCGGCGAGTGGGTTCTTCCCCGCTGCTTGAACGGCGGCCGCGAGCACCCCCCAATCTTCGATCATGGCGAGCAGCGCGGCGTGACAGATCACCTTCGAGCAGCTGGCGAGATGGAGGATGGTGTTGTGCGACATCGCGAGCGTGGGGTCGATGGCGAAGCCGTTCGACGCGTCGGCATACACCGCGCCGTCGAGACGGGCCACGAAGCTATACCCCATGTACGTGCCGGTCGCGTCGATAGCCGACTTCGCGGACGTCGAGGGATTCTGAGCGATTCGGTGCATGGTCTTCCTTTCGTCCTCAGCCGACGGCGGCTCCGCCCACCAGCGCGTCGTAGGCGGCGCGCAGGGTAGCGGCGGCAACGGCCAGACCGAGTTGTTCCTCGGGGTTGCGCGAGACGACCAGCCGTTCGCGGATCCCCTCTCGGCCGACCGTGCACGGGAGGCTGAGCACGACGTTGCCGACGCCGTATGCGCGCGGGGCCGGGGTGCAGACCAGGTGCACGGCGCCGTCGTCCTGGACGATGCTGGCGACCAGTGCGGCGACGTCGGCGACCGGGATCTGCAGCGGGTGTGCCGCCAGCGCGGTGCGGCCGAACTCCGCAGCATCGGCGACCACCGGCGGGATCCCCAAGATGCGCGCCGGGTGACGCGTCGAGAGGTCGATCGCCAGGCGGGTCGTCAGCGCGACCGGCGGCGAGGCGATCAGCACGATCGCCTCGGGGAGGACCTCGTCGAGCCGCCGCACGACCCACGCCACCGAGGGCGTGTTGCGCGCCGCCGCGGTGAGTAAGTTGTCTTCGTTCGCCGGGGAGGAACCGGTCGCGACGATCACCAGGTCGCCGGACACACGCGCCGCGTCGGACGGCTCGACGGTCGTGACGCGAACCGGGAGGTGGTGGAGGGCATCGGCCAACGAGGCGGCGGTCTGGCCGCTGCCGACGATCGAGACGCGCGGCTTGGGGAGGTAGTTCATCGCCCCCCAAGGGTCGCACCGGCCGCTGTCTGCGCGCTTACGGCCGCGCTTACGGCGCCGCGCCCGGGGCAGAGGCGCAGCGTTCGGGCCGCGAAGACGAGCCGTTCCATGCTCGACCTGCGCGCTCCCCAGACCCCCATCGACGACGTCCTCGCCGGGGGCGCAAGCTCGCCCGTGCGCGCCGGCCGGCGCGTCGGCGGCGCACCGTTCGTCTGCGCACGCGCCGAGGGGCCGTATGCTTACGACCGCGACGGGCGCCGCTATGTCGACTACATCATGGCCTACGGTCCGCTGCTGTTCGGCCACACGCCGCCGTTTGTGCGCGACCTCGACCGGCTCGCCGCGCGCGGCATCGTGCACGGCTCGACGTCCCCCGACGAACTGGCGCTGGCAACGCGCATCTGCAGTCACCTGCCCTCGCTCGAGAAGCTGCGTTTCGCGACGACCGGGAGCGAGGCGGTGCAGGGCGCCGTCCGCGTCGCACGTGCGTTCACCGGCCGCGACGCCATCCTCAAGTTCTCCGGCAACTACCACGGCCACTTCGATCTTGCGCTCCAGGATGCCGGCGCGTCGGCCGAGACGCCGTCCGCGGCGCGCTCGGGGATCCCGGCCGCGGTGATCGGCGACCTCGCCGTCGCGCGCTACAACGACCTGGCCGACGTCGACCGGCAACTCGCGCGCGTCGGTGACCGGCTCGCGGCGATCCTGATCGAGCCGATCTGCGGGAACATGGGGCTGGTCGAGACCGCGCCGGGCTTCCTCGAAGGCCTGCGTGCGCGTGCGGATCGCTGCGGCGCGTTGCTGATCTTCGACGAGATCATCACCTGGTTGCGCCTCGGCCTCGAGGGCGCGCAGGGCCGCGTCGGCGTGCGGCCCGACCTCACTACCGTCGGAAAAATCTTCGGCGGCGGCTTCCCGCTGGCCGCGTTCGGCGGCCGCGCCGACGTGATGGCCGTGCTCGCGCCCGACGGCCCGTGCTTTACCGGCGGGACGCACGCCGGGATGCCGTTCGCCGTCGCGATGGGGTTGCGCGTGCTCGATCATCTCGAGTCGCAGCCGGCGCTCTACACCGAGATGGATCGCCGCGCGCGCATGCTTGCCGCCGGCTTGCGGGCGACGCTGCGCGACCTGTCGCTGGACTACGCGGTGCTGCAGCTCGAATCGATCGTCGACTTCAAGTTCCGCCCGGGCCCGCCGACCCGCTCGTACGACGACCAAGCCCGCGACGACCAGCGCGCCTACGGTGCCTTCTACTGGGCGATGCGCGAACGGGGGATCCTGCTCCCGCCCTCGCACAACGAGGTGATGTTCCTCTCGACGGCGCACGGCGACGACGACGTGGCGGAGACGCTCGCCGCCGCCGACGCGAGCCTACGCGCGCTGCGCGCGGAAGGGATCGTCTGATGGAGACGCCGGCCGGCTGGACGAACGACGGAGCCGCACTGGTCAAAATCTTCGACCGCAAGGACTTCGACGGCAGCATCGCCTTCGTCAACGCCGTGGCGAAGATCGCCAACGCGCAGAATCATCACCCCAACATCGCGCTGGCCTGGAACGAAGTGACGATCCGCACCTGGTCCCACGACGTCAACGCCATCACCGGTCGCGACGTGAAGCTCGCCCAGGCGATCGACGCGCTCTGATCGATGTCTACCTGTGCCGGCAGTCCTGATGGACGAACGCTTTCGTCTGGCCTATCATCAGCGGGAAGTCGATGACGTACCGCGCGTCCGATAGGTGGTGCAGGACAAACGATCCGTTCGCGTTCGCGGGGTACACGCCGACCCAATTCTGAGTGCGCGCATTCGGCGATGCCGTGCTTTGGAACGCGCCGTATCCGCCGCGAGCATCGACGAACATGTAGACCCATGTATGGTGGACGCCGTCGCGTCCCAAGTAGCCGTCGTAATGACTGGCGGTCCGCCCCATTCCGGCCGACACCTCGCCGGAGATATGCATCCACGTCTCACCGATCGCCGCGTTGCGGTCGATTTCGGTCTGGTGCCCGAGCGGGCTCGAGATCGAACACGACCAGACGCCCTGCATGAACGACATTTCTTGCATAGGCGTCGTTGCCGCTGCAGCTACCGTACAGATCGGGATGATCGCTGTCGCGACGACGAACCGTACGAACGCAGTCACGGGAGGGCTACGCGGTTTTTCGCTGGTGCAGCCAGACCTGATTTCCGTCGGGATCGCTCACCACGGAGATGCGGCACTTCCCCAAGTCGTGAGGTTCGCTGACCGCGAAGCCCTTCGCCGTGAGCGCTTCGCGGAAGGCAGGCAGATCGGCGACTTCTAGCGCCAACGACTGGGCGGTTCCCGCTTTGCCGACCTGCTCGAAATTCCCGATGCCGAAGGTCGCCCCGTCGACGTCGAACTCGACCCAATAGGGCAGGTTCAGCTCTCCAACCGCAAGCCCCAACGCGTCGCGGTAGAACGCGAGCGCGCGGGGGACGTCGGTGACGGGGTACATCGTAAAGGCGACGGTCTTGACAGCCATGATTGCTCCTGCGGGCGGCGAGATACGACGATGCGGTGGTTTCAACGCACCGGGGTCGGAAACCCCGCCGGTGAGCGGTGGCCGGCGGCATCGACGCTGCAGACGCCGAACTGCCAATTGTCCTTCGAGAACGGGAGCGTGACGTGGGTGACGTCGCCGACGTCTTGGACCGAGGTCCAGGTCGCGTCGGTGCTCGCGCGGCGCACCACTTCGTAACGAACGGCGCCGGGGGCGGCGGCCCAGGCGAGGGTCGTGTCGTTGGTCAGGCCCTTCACGTCGACGCTGACGACGGGCGTCGCGGGGGCCAGCGCCAGCGTCGTCAGCGCGGCGAGGTTGTAGCGCGTCACCTTGGCGAGATAGTCGAAGTCGACGAATTGCAGCAGGTCGCCGTACTGCACGCCGTTCTCGACCCGCACGTCCTGGTGCTGGTGCGCGAACGTTTCGCGCGGCTCGGTGAAGCGCAACGCGGCGAAGCCGGCGGCGTTGAACGACTCGTGATCGCCGCCGCGCAGGAACCGGTCGGCGCGGAAGATCAGCCGGCCGTGCAGCCCGGTCGGATACGCGTCGCTCGTCGCCTGCACGAAGCGGGCCAGCTCGCGTGAGGGCGAGTCGTTCTCGGCGCCGATCGCGTTGAGCCGCGCGACGTTCGCGCCCGTCGGGATCGCCTCGGAGAAGATGCGGATCTCGTCGTCACGGCGCACCCCGTCGTCGCCGACCGAGGCGCCGATGATGTCGTTGTTGAGGTCGCCCTCGACCGGCACGCCGGCGTCGTGCAACGTCTGGGCGAAGTGCGCGCTGCCCAGCAGTCCCTGTTCCTCGGCGTCGAAGCAGGCGAAGACGACGGTCGCGTGCAGCGGCAGCGGCGCCAGCACGCGCGCCGCTTCGAGGACGGCCGAGACCGCGGAGCCGTTGTCGTCGGCGCCCGGCGCGTCGTGGATCGCGTCGTCGACGTCGGTGATGCGCGAATCGAGGTGGCTCGACATCACCACGGTGCGGCCGGTCGGGTCGTCGCCGCGCAGCGTCGCGATCACCGAGGAGATCACGACCGGCCGCGGTGCGCGCTTCGCCGGATCGGCCGGCTGGAGATACTCGTCGTAGCGGACGGTCAGCCGGCCGCCGCTGGTGCGGGCGATCGCCCGAAACTGTGCCGCAACCCAGTCGCGCGCCGCGAAGATGCCGCGCCCGGCGCTCTCGCCCTCCGAGAACGTGTTGCGCGTCCCGAAGGCCACCAGCCGTTCGTCGGTCGCCCGCAAGCGTTGCGCCGAAACCTGGGCCAGCACGGCCGCGATCGCCGGGTCGACCAGCGGCGTCAGATCGTCGGCGTGGGCGGGGACCGTGGTGCCGAGCGCGGCCAGGGTCGCGAGCGCGAGGAAGCGGGCGAAAGCCATGACCCCGCCTACCGCGACCCGCGGGGCTCCCCCTGCGGACGCTCGGCTCAGCTCGCCCAGGCGCCCTGATTCGTCGGCCGCGGCTCCAGCGTGCGGCCCAGGATAATGGTGGTCCCGCGACCGGGCGTGCTGCGAACCGAGAAGCGGTCACTGCACCGGCGCATGATCAGCAGGCCACGCCCGCGTTCGGCGAACTCCTCGGGGAGGGCGACCGGTTGCGTGGCGCGGCCGAGCGGGAAGCCGATCCCGTGGTCGACGATGGTCGCCCGCAACTGGGTCCCGCCGATCAGGGAGCACGTGAGCTCGATCGGCTCGCTGCTGTCGGCGTGTTCGACCGCGTTCGCGAACGCTTCGAACACGGCGGTGATGAACGCGATCGCGTCGGCCTCCGGCGCGGCGCATGCTTGCGTGAACCCCGCGACCTGCTCGCGCACCGCGCGCCCCAGGCGCGGGTCGGGCGGGATGCGGAGCCGGAGCGCTGCGGATTCCGGGCGGCGGCCGCTCACGTGTTCGTCGATCCTTTCGCGGCAGTGGCGTGGCGGGTCATTCACCCGCATATACCCGTGCGCGGCCTGCCCAAGACGCGGGACCGAAGGAACCGCACGTTGTACGAAGCGAGGCGATGGCTACTCCGAACAAACCGACGCCCGACGAAGTGAAGACGCTGGCCGCCGAGGCGAAGACCGCCAAGGCGCGGATCTCGACCGCCAAGGGCGACATCGTCTTCGCGTTCTATCCCGACCTCGCGCCGCTTCACGCGGCCGCGTTCATCAAGCTGGCGCGCGCCGGTTTCTACGACGGCACGACCTTTCACCGGGTCGAGCCCGGCTTCGTCGTCCAAGGCGGCGACCCCGACGGGACGGGGATGGGCGGCCCCGGCTATAAGCTGGAAGCCGAGTTCAGCGAGCAGCCGCACCTGCAGGGGACGGTCGCGATGGCGCGTTCGGCGAACCCCGACTCGGCCGGTAGCCAGTTCTACATCTGTTTGGACGACGCACCGTTCCTCAACCGCCAGTACACCGTCTTCGGGCAGGTCGTCGAAGGTCAAACGGTGGTCAACGCCATTCGCGTCGGCGACGTGATGGACAAGGTAACGATCGAAGGCGCCTAGCCGCTGCGCAGGGCCGCATCGACGCGGTGGGCGATCGCGGCGATGCCGGCGTTGCCGGCCTCGTCGTCGGCCAGCTCGCGGGTCAGCACGACCAGGATGTAGGGATCGTCGCCGAACGGGTCGACGATCGCGGCATCGTTGCGCGTCCCGTCGATCTCGCCGGTCTTGTGCGCGCACGGCGTGCCGGCTGGAAGGCCGCGCACGATCTTGGTCGCGTCGTCGTTGCCGAGCATGACCTCGATCATCGCGCGGCAGCTGCGCGGCGTCGCGATCGTGCGCACGCCCTCGCGCGTCCCGTGTTCGAACGCGTAGAGCAGCGCCGCGACGTCGGCCGGGGTGACGACGTTCAAGCTGCGCCGCCAGGATGGAACGACGGCGGCGAAATGGCGCGCCAGGCGCGAGGAGCGCATCCCGGCCAGCTGCATCGTCCGGTTGATCGCGTCCATGCCGAAGGTGGTGATCAGCGTGTTCGAGGCCGCGTTGTCGCTGACGTGGATCATCGCTTTCACCAAGGTGTCGAGCGACCAGGCCTGGCCGGCCGGAGAACCGGCCAGCACGTCCGAGCCGCCGATCAAGTCCTCCTCGCGCGTGCGCACGCGATCGGTCGGCCGCGCGGTGCCCGCGTCGTAGGCGCGGTAGACGGTCGCCATGATCGCCAGCTTGATGACCGAGGCAGCGGGAAACTGCTCCTGCGCGTGCCAGGCGAACGCCGGCGGTCCAGGCGCGAGCGTGCGCGCGACCACTCCGGTGACGCCGGGGATGCGCGCTATCACGCCGCTCAGCGCGAGCACGGGCCGCGCGGCCGCGCGCCCTCGCCCGAGCGCGACGCCGGCGACCCCACCCAGGAACGTCGCCCGTCTCATCGCCGCAGCCACGCCTCCGCGAATGCCGCCAGGCGGTCGCCGAGCACGCGCAGCCGCGGCGCAAGCCACGCGCGCTGCGCCGGACACGAGAGCTCACCGAACTCGATCAGCAGCTTCTGCGGCGCCTCGACCTTGCGGAAGCCATAGTAGCCGCTCTCGTGGCCGGTGAAGTTCTCACCGACGAAGCGAAAGGGGTAGAACGCGCGGTACGCGCGCTCCCAGGCGTCGACGAACGCGCGGCTGGTCGTGCCGGGGAAGCCGACCGACGCACCGCTGGCGCACGCCGGTACCGCGCCGTCGAAGTGCAGGAAGAAGGCGATCTTCGTGCTGTCGTGGGCGGGATAGTCGGCCGGCCGGCGGACGACGCGATAGCCGTCCGCGCGCAGCCGGCGCGTCGCTTCGTCGGCGACGACCGGCGTCCAGTCGATCTCGCGAGCGCCGCCGCTCGCCGCGCCCAGGTTGCAGGCGTGGACGTGGTTGGGCGCGCAGCTCGCCGGCCGGCCCTCGTGCCCGGCCTGGATCAGCACGTCACCGGTCTGGGCGAGCGCGGCCACGGGAAATCCGGGCAGGGCGAGCGCGAGCAACAGTGGGAACGCGGGAAGCCGCATGGTCGGGCGTAAATGCACCGCGTCGATGCCCACTCCTCTTGTTCCGAGCGACCTCCTGCAGATCGTGCTGGTGACGGACCCGCAGATCGCCCCCGACGGCTCGGCGATCTTCTATCGCCGGGCGACCTTCGACGCGGCGTCCGACGAACAGTGGGGCGCGATCCACCGCGTTCGCCCCGACGGCGAGGATAGGCCCTTCACGCGCGGCACGACCGATCGGCTGCCGCGAGTCGCGCCGGACGGCTCGGCGCTCGCGTACGTCAGCGACCGCGACGACGAGTCACGGTTGTTCGTCCTGCGGCTCGACGGTGGCGAGGCGATCCCACTCGGCGAGGGATACCCGAAGATCGTCGCGCTGGCGTGGTCACCCGATGCGCGGCGGATCGCGTTCGTCGCGACGGCCGAACACGATCCGGTGACGGCGCTGGGCTGGCACGATCCGAAGAGCGACGCGCGGCATTTCCGCGGGTTGCCCTTCAAGAGCGACTCCGACGGTCTGCTCGACGGGACGCGCAAGCATCTCTTCGTCGTCGACGTCGCCGGCGGAGCGGCCCGGCAGATCACGCGCGGCGACTTCGACGTCGGCGCGCCGTCCTGGTCGCCCGACGGCAGCCGGATCGCCTTCGCCGCGCGGATCGATCTGCCCGAGTTCGTCACGGGCCTGTCCGACATCTACACGGTCGACGTGGCGAGTGGCGAGCGAATCCGGCTGACGCACGGAACCGGGCCGATGTCTCTGCCGGTGTTCTCGCATGACGGGCACGAGATCGCGTTCATCGGTCACGAGCACGGCGACAGCAGCGGCGGCCAGTACGACTTCGAATTGTTGATCGTGCCGGTCGTCGGCGGCCCGCTCCGCTCGCTCTCCGCGCAGTTGGGGCGCACCGTCGGCGATCACCTCGCCGGCGACTTGCGCGGCGGGACGCCGGCGCCGCCGGTGTGGAGCTCCGGCGACCGCGAGATCCTGGCGCTGGTCTGCGACGAGGGGACGAGTTCGCTGCGGGCCTTCGCCCGCCAGGGCGGCGCGGTGCGCATCATCGCCGGCGGGGAGCGCCAGGTGTATGCCTTCTCGCTCGCGCCGGCCGGCGCGGTCGCGCTCGCGTTCTCGACGCCGACGGTTCCCAACGAGATCGCGTTCGTCGAGCGCTACGGCGGCGAGCGCGTCCTGACCGACGCGAACCCATGGCTGGCCGAGCGCACCGTCCTGGCACCGAAGCGTTTCCGGCCACACGCCGCCGACGGAACGTTGCTCGACGGCTGGTTGATCGTCCCCGAGCGCGTCAGCGAGGGGGCGATCCCGCTCGTGCTCGAGGTCCACGGCGGCCCGCACGGCGCGTACGGCGCGACGTTCTTCCTCGAGTTCCAACTGCTCGCGGCGCAAGGGATGGCGGTGGCCTACGGCAATCCGCGCGGTTCGCAATCCTACGGGCACCCCTACGCCGACGCGATCGCCGGCGACTGGGGTGGGATCGACGCCTCCGACGTGCTGCGCATCCTCGACGGCGCGCTCGCGCTGGGGACCTTCGACGCGACGCGCATCGGCCTGGCCGGCGGCTCGTACGGCGGCTTCATGACGACCTGGCTGCTCGGCCACAGCGACCGCTTCGCGGCCGGCGTCTCGATGCGCGCGGTCAACGATTTCGTCAGCGAGTGCGGCGCCTCGGATCTGGGTTGGTTCCTCGAGCGCGAGCTGCAGGTCACCTGGGCCGCCGATGCCGGTCGCGCGCTCTTCGAAGCCTCGCCGATCCGCGCCGCCACGTCGATGCACGCGCCGCTGCTGGTCGAGCACAGCGAGCGCGACTTCCGTTGCCCGATCGATCAGGGCGAGCAGCTGTTCACGATCCTGCGGCGCCTCGGACGCGGCGAGACGGAGTTCATGCGCTTCGCGCAGACCGGCCACGAGCTGTCACGCAGCGGAAAGCCGCGCAGCCGCATCCTGCGCCTGCGCGCGATCGTGCAGTGGTTCATCCGCCACCTGCGGCCGGCCGGCGTCGCGGCCGTCCCGCGCGAAGCGGGCGCCCTGGTACGGCCGGTCCCGGGCGAGAGCCCGTTGGAGGCCGAAAGCGCGCTGTGAGCACGGGCGTTTAGCGCGCCGCGTTGCGGATCCCGGCGACGGCGATGATGGCGCCGAGGAACTCGACCAGCGCGCCGCCGGCGTAGCCCAAGCGCAGCGGCCCGAGGTGGTCGGCGCTCACGCCGCCGGCGGCCGCGCCGAGCATCGCGACGCCGAGCGTCGCACCCAGCATGCGCGAAGCGTTGCCGATCCCCGAGGCGACGCCCGCGCGCCCGTCTGGCGCGCGCTTCACGGCGTAGCCGAGGACCGGGCCGGTGGTCAATCCGAGGCCGGCGCCGGTGCAGGTGAGGGCGAACAGAAAGAGCGGCCAGCTCGCCGCGGGATCCGCGTACAGGCCGGCGCAACCCAAGCCCATCGCGAGCATCCCGAGCGCGATCGCCGCGCGCTGTCCCAGCCGTTCGACGATCGCGCCCGAGCGGCTCGAGACCGCGACGAAGACGGCCGACAACGGCAACAGCGCGAGTCCGGCCGTCGTCGCGCGCAGGCCGCGCACGGTCTGCAGCAGGAGCGGCGTGAGGAACAACATGCCGTACATCCCGAAGGTCATGCAGCCCGTGACCAGCGTCGCGGCGGCGAACGGCCGATCGCGAAAGAGCGCCAGATCGACCAAGGGGTGGCGCGCGGCGCGCTCGCGGACGACGAAGGCGACGGTGGCTGCGATGCCGACCACCAGCCACGCTCCGGCCGCCACCAGCGTGTGTGAGCCGACGGACATGCCGGCGAAGGTGAGCGCGCCGAGCGCGAGCGCGGCCAGCGTCTGCCCCGTACCATCGAGCGCGGCGTGGGGGTCGGTCTCGGACTCCGGGACGAAGCGCACGAGCGCTATCGTCCCGAGCGCGACGGGGATCGCGACGGCGAAGACGCTGCGCCAACCCAGCGCGTCGGCGAGGACGCCGCCGACGACCGGTCCGATCGCGAAGGCGAGTCCGTTCATCGACGCCCACCAGCCGAGCGCCCGCGCGCGCGCCCGACCGTCGGGGAACGCGACCGACAGCAGCGCCAACGTCGCCGGCACCTCGAGCGCCGCGCCGACGCCGGTCAGCACGCGCGCGGCGATCAGTACCGCGGCGTTCGGCGCGAGCGCGCACGCCGCCGAGCCGAGCGTGAAGACGATCAGCCCGAGCAGGAAGACGCGCCGCCGGCCCAGCCGGTCGCCGAGCGCGCCGGCCGAGAGAATCGCGGTGGCGTACGCGAGGTTGTAGCCGTCGACGAACCAGCGCAGGACGCTGCCCTCGGCCCGAAACGCGACGTGCAGCTGGTGCACGATCAGGTTGACGACCGAGGTGTCGAGCTGCGCGAGCAGCACACCCGCGCACGCAACGATCAGCGTCGCGTGCGCGGGCGTCAGGTGCGCGCGCGTCCGGAGCGCAGGTGCCTTCGACATAGCAGCAGCCATGGTTGTACCCAGAGGGCGCGTTCCACCTGGTCGCGTAGAACGCCGCATGTGCCGCTTGCGCGTCGCGGCCTTCGCCGCGGCCCTGATGACCTCGCTCCTGGCGCCGTTCGTCGTGGCGCGCGCGCAGACGCCGCCGCACGTCGATCCGGGCCTCTACGCCGGGCTGCGCTGGCGGAACATCGGGCCGTTCCGCGGCGGGCGCAGTCTGGCCGTCAGCGGCGTCCCGGGCGACGGGCGGATCGTCTACATGGGCGCGGTCGGCGGCGGCGTCTGGAAGACCGTCGATGCCGGCCGGAGCTGGACGCCGATCATGGACGACCAGCCGGTCGCCTCGATCGGCGCGCTGGCCGTCGCGCCGAGCGATCCGCGCACCGTCTACGTCGGCAGCGGCGAGGCCGATATGCGCTCGGACATCATCCATGGCAACGGCATGTACCGCTCGACCGACGCCGGCGCGACGTGGACGCGCATCGGCCTCGAGGACTCGCGGCAGATCGCCCGCATCCTCGTCGACCCGCACGATCCGCAGACGCTGCTGGTCGCCGCGCTCGGCCACGCCTACGCTCCCAACGAGATGCGCGGCGTCTACCGTTCGACCGACGGCGGCGCGAGCTGGACGCGCACGCTCTTTCACGACGCGAACACCGGCGCGATCGATCTCGCCGCCGACGCCTCGGGCCGCGAAGTGTTCGCCTCGCTGTGGCAGACGCGCCGCCCGCCGTGGAACACCTATCCGCCCTCGAACGGCCCCGGCACCGGATTGTACAAATCGACCGACGGCGGCGTGACCTGGACGCCGTTGACGGGCGGCGGCTTCCCCTCGGTCGGCATCGGCAAGATCGGCCTCGCGGTTGCGCCGAGCGACCCGAATCGTGTCTACGCGATCGTCGACGCGCGCGACGGCGGATTGTATCGCAGCGACGACGGCGGCGTCACCTGGCGGCTCGCCGACAAGGACTCGCGGCTGTGGGCGCGGGGCTGGTACTTCTGTAACGTCGCGGTCGATCCGAAGGACGAGGACCGCGTCTACGTTTCGGACACGGGCTTCTACCGCTCGACCGATGGTGGCGCGCACTTCGCCGCCATCAAAGGCTCGCCCGACGGCGATGACTTCCACGGCCTGTGGATCGATCCGCTCGACGGCGACCACCTCGCGCTGGCGAGCGACCAGGGGACGTCGATCAGCCTCGACCGCGGCGGGCATTGGAGCTCGTGGTTCAACCAACCGACGGGGCAGTTCTATCACGTCGCCACCGACGAGCAGTTTCCGTATCGCGTCTTCGGCGCGCAGCAGGACAGCGGCGCGGCGATGGTCGTCTCGCGCAGCGATCACGCCGGCATCGAGTCGCGCGACTGGCGGCCGCTCAACGTCGGCGGCGAGAACGGGGCGATCGCGCCCGATCCCGCCGACCCGAACACGGTCTACGGCTTCGGCGACGAGGTCGACCGCGAAGACCTGCGCACCGGGCAGCTGCGCGACATCTCGCCGTTAGTGGGACGGCCGGGCGTGTGGCGGCACACGTGGAGCGAGCCGATCGTCTTCTCGCCGGTCGATCGCGCGCTCTACGCGGCGAATCAGGCGATCTTCCGCACGCGCGACGGCGGCTCGCACTGGGAGCAGATCTCGTGGGATCTGACGCGCCCGAACCCGGCCGCCCCGGCGACGCTCGATCCGGCGACGATCGGCGACACGGCGGTGAGCGGACCACGCCGCGGCGTCGTCTACGCCCTTGCGCCCTCGCCCCTGCGCGCGCAGACGCTGTGGGCCGGCACCGACGACGGCTACGTCTGGCTGACCCGCGACGGCGGCCGCGGTTGGAGCAACGTCACGCCGCCGCCGCTGACCGCGTGGAGCAAAGTCGGCATCATCGAGGCTTCGCACTTCGACGAAGCCACGGCCTACGCCGCGGTCGACCGGCACCGGCTCGACGACGACCATCCCTACCTCTACGTCACGCACGACTTCGGCCGCAACTGGAAGCTCGCCGTGACGGGGCTCCCCGAGGGCAGCTTCGTCAACGCGGTCCGCGAGGATCCGCAGCGCCGCGGCCTGCTTTACGCCGGGACCGAGACCGGCGTCTGGGTCTCGTTCGACGACGGCAGTTCGTGGCAGTCGCTACAACTGAACCTGCCGACGAACTCGGTGCGGGATCTCGCGGTCCGCGCCGGCGACCTCGTGATCGCGACGCACGGACGTGCGTTCTGGATCCTCGACGACCTCGCGCCGCTGCACGAGCTGGCCGCGAATGCGAGCGCGGGCGCGCGATTGTTCGCGCCGCGCGACGCGATCCGCACCCAGCCGTACAACGACGAAGCCGAAGCCTCGCCGCCGGAGACACCGCTGGGCGAGAATCCACCGTACGGGGCGCTGATCGACTACATGATCCCAGCCGGTGCGCGGGGACCGGCGACGCTTGCGATCCTCGATGCGAGCGGTGAGACGCTGCGCGCGTGGTCCAGCGACGACAAGCCCGACGTGACGAGCGCCGACGACGTCCCGTTTCCCGCCTACTGGATCGTGCCGCCGGCGCTGCCGTCGGCGCAGCCGGGTATGCACCGCTTCGCCTGGGACTTTCACGCCGCGGGCGCCGCGCAGCGGCGGCGGCGGCGCGGCGGCGACGGACCGTTCGTCCCGCCCGGCCGCTACACCGTCCGGCTGACCGTCGCAGGCAAGACGTTCACGCAGAGCCTGCTCGTGCGGCGCGACCCGCGCGTGCGCGCGAGCGATGCCGATCTGGTCGCGCAGTACCGGCTTGCGATCGACGTCGACAACGAGCTGGCGCGCCTCAACGCCGCGATCGCCGCCGCCGACGCGGCGCGCAAGAAGCCCGGCGCCGAGGTCGCTCACATCGACGCGATCGCCGGCACCCCGCCGCTCAACAACCCGCGCAACTCCATCGGCGTGTTGCCGACCGTCTTCACGACGCTGCGCTGGTACGCCAGCGCCCTCGGCACGCTGGAAGGCGCGATCGAGAGCGCCGACACCGCCCCGACGGTCGACGAACGCGCCCGCTGGGACGACCTGCACACGGCCTCGGACCGCGCGCTTACGGCGTGGTCGGCGCTGGGAACCTAAGCCGCCCTCAGATTCGAATGAACGCCGCGATCGCCGGATCGCGGCGTAGGTCGGCCAGGTCGGCGTCGGTCGGGATCTGCGGGCGGTCGCGTTCGGAGTTGACCAGGCACAGGAAACCCAGCGGTGCGTCGTCGGCGGCGCGGAACTGGTGCCAGGTCATCGACGGTACGCGGCAGAGGTCGAAGGCGGCGACGTCACGCACCTCGTCGCCGACCAGCACGCTGCCGTGACCGTTGACGATCGCGACCGCGTGGACGTGGACGTGGCGCTCGAGCGTCGTGTGGCCGCCCGGTGCGACCTCGAAGTAGCGTAGCTGGCAGCCCTGTTCCGCCTCTTCGAAGAGCACCTGACGGGTGACGTCGCGAAACGGCGCGCTGCCTTCGTCCTTGTAGATCAGCACGTCGACGTCGTCCCAACGGAACCGCTCGCCGTCGGGCCGGAAGCTACGCGTGCTGCTCGATGCTCGCAGGTCCATGGGCCTCTACCTTCGCGACGTACTCGCGCGTGCGCTCCAAGAGCGCATCCCGCGCGATCAAGAGATTCCCGCCGATCAACAGCATCGTATCCCGACCGTAGAACCCGATCAGCTCGTCGATTCGTTCCAACAGCATCCCGCCGGCCGGGACCGGGAGCGAGGGACGCAGGTGCCCCCAGGGCTCGCGGGCCGCGGCTGCGAGCGCGGCGCAGTCGGCCACCGGGTACGGGAAGCGCCCACCGTAGCTGGTGAAGATCGTCGCGTCGGCGCCGAACAACCGGAACAAGCGGCCGAACAGCAAGGTCGGCGCGATCCGCGTCGCCCCGCCGAACGAGGGGTGCGCCAGGTAGATGAAGTCGGGATACTCGTCGACCAGGTCGACGAACGCCGGCAACCCGATCACCATCGGCGAGACGAGCACGACCCGCGCGCCGACCTCGCGCGCGATTCGCGCGCGCTCGCGCAGCGCGCGCGGCGAGCCGATCAGGTTCGGCGCGTAGTACGCCGGGCGGCCGGTCTGCTGCACCGCCTCCTCGAGTGCGGCCTGACAGGCGCGGACGCGCTCGGCGAACGGCGAATAGTCTTGGTTGGCGATCCCGTGATCGTCCTTGACGATGTCGACGCCGCCCAGCGCGAACGTCTTCACCAGGCGCGCAAGCTCGGCGACCGGGACGCCCTGCGGTTTGATCGCGGTCGCGATCAACGGCCGCTCGGGTGCACCGACCAGCGCGCGCACGCCGGCGATCCCATGCCGCGGCCCGGGAAACTGCTTCAACAGTGGCGCCGGGAGATCGAGCGCCGCAAGCTGCACGTTCTCCCACAGCGAGCAGTTGCCGAAGACCATGTTGATCAACTGCGCCGTCTCCCCACCGATCGTCTCGGTCGCGATTCGCACGTGCACCCGATAGCGGCCCTCGTCGACGGGCTCGATCGCGGCGACCTGCGCGACGATCTCGTCGAGCACCCGCTGGTCGCCGATCGCGGCGAGCGGACACTCGACGCTCTGCTCGAGGGCGAGCGCCTCGGCGCGCGCCTCGATCCGCTCGGGTTCGGAGTCGATCAGGTACGTAGCGGTCAACCAGGCCATGACCAGAGAGGCTTCCGGCCAGGGGCCCTCAGCTCCCGTCCGGCGGGACCCCGGCGGAGCCGGCGCGTACGATGTGCTTGGACGCATGACGACGATTGCCGCGGTCGGTCTGGGGAGCATCGGCGGCATCGCCGCGGCGAGCCTGCTCGCGACGGGACGCTACGAGTTGATCGCCTGCACGCGCCGTCCGCTGACGCACCTGTATCTCGAACGCCCTGAAGGCGACGTCGGCGTCCCACTGCGGACGATCGTCGATCCGGCCGATGCGCCGGTCGTCGACTGGGTGCTGCTGAGCACCAAGGCGCACGAGACGGTCTCTGCCGCGCCGTGGCTGGCGCGGCTCTGCGGCCCGGCGACACGCGTCGCCGTCCTCCAAAATGGGATCGACCAGCAGCGGCGCGTCGGTCCGCTCGTCGGCCGAGCGACGGTCGTCCCGACGATCGTCTACTACAACGGCGAGCGGCTCGCGCCCGACCGGGTGCGGCTGCGCCACGCCGGCGCCGACGACTTCGCGGTCGCCGACGATGCTGCCGGCCGCGCCTTCGCGCAACTCTTCGCCGATACGCCGCTGCAGGTCCAGGTGAGCGACGACTTTCCGACCTTGGCCTGGCGCAAACTGTTGCTGAACCTGGCCGCGAATCCGATCACGGCGTTGACGAACCGCCGGCAAGAGGTCTTGCGGCGCGACGACGTACGGGCGCTCTGCGTGGCGATCTTCGAGGAAGCGGTCGCCGTCGCGCGCGCGGAGGGCGCGCGCTTCGGGCCGAACGAAGCCGCCGACGCGCTCGCGACGCTGATGACCTATCCGCTCGACGCGGGCACGTCGATGTACTTCGACCGGCTCGCTGGGCGCCACTCGGAGGTCGAGGCGCTGACCGGTCCGGTTGTCGAGGCCGGCCGGCGCCATGGCATTCCGACGCCGGTGAACCGAACGCTCCTCACGCTGATGCGCGCGATCGACGACGCCTAGTGTGCTAGCTCCCCGTCCCTTGATAGCGGTCGATGCCGATGCGCCAGAAGCCGTAGGCGAGGGTCGCGCAGGCGAGGCCGACTACTGGGGTGAGCAGACCGACCGCGGGATTGAGGTGCAGGCCGTCCTCGGTCTTGTGCAACAGGAACGTCGCCGGGAAGTAGTTCATGAAGGCGAACGGCAAGACGAAGGCGAGCGCGAGACGCACGCCGCGCTGGTAGATCCCGATCGGGTAGCGCGAGAAGTCCTGTTCGAGCGACATCACGACCCAGCGCAGCGCGTCGATGCGAACGAACCAGAACGCCGCCGTCGCGATCGCCAGGTTGATCCCGAAGTCGATCAGTGCGCCGCCGATGGCGACGAGCGGCACATACGCCACCAGCAGCGCGTCGACGCGAACGCCCGCGTACGGCGTCGCGATGCAGAAGAAGGCGATCGCCAGGATCAGCTCGTCGGGCCACACCTGTTGCGGCGTCGTCAGCGCCTGGAAGAGCGGGTCGAGCGGCCGGATCAAGAAGCGGTCGAAACGGCCTTCGCGCACGAACGTCGGGACGTCGCCGACGCTGAAGAGGAACGTGTTATGGACCGCGTGCCCGAGCATCCACAGCGCATACATGAACGCGGTCTGGCGGAAGTTCCAGCCGTCGATCGAGGGGAAGTTGCGCAGCGTTACCCAGAGCGCCACGATCGCGGTCGCGTGGTAGATGAACGTGAAGACGCCCCACATCAGGAAGTTGGCTCGGTACTCGAGCATCGTGAGCAGGGTGAGGCGCCAGTACCGCGCGTAGGTCGCCAGGTACACGCGCAACGCTTCCCGCCGCGGCGCGGTCGTCCCCGTCATGAGCGTTTGCGAGGCCGACGTCCCGGTGCGCACGCCGTACCGGCTCGACCTGACGGCGGTCGTGCTGCGCCGTCTCTCGACCAACGCCGTCGACGTCTTCGACGGGACGACCTATCGGCGGCTGCTCGGCGCGCCGTCGGATCCGACGCTGTTCGCCGTGACGCAGATCGCCCCGGACGCCATTCGCGTGCGCCTCGAGGGTCCGCAGGCGGATGCGTTCGACCCCGCCGCGCTCGCGCAACGGATGCTCGGCACGCAGGTCGCGCTCGACGCCTTCGACGCCGGCGCGCGGCGGATCGCCTGGCTCGCTCCGCTCGCCGCGGCGGCGCGCGGCGTGAAGCCGCCGCGTTACCCCTCGCTCTGGGAGACCGTCGTCAACGCCGTCGTCTACCAGCAGATCTCGATCCACGCCGCCGGGGCGATCCTGCGCCGCCTGATCGAGCGCTACGCTCCCGTTCGCGAGGTCGCGGGTGTCCCGCTGCGCGCCTTCGTCCCGGTCGCCACCCTGCTCGCCGCCGACCCGCCGGAGCTGCGCGATCTCGGCCTGTCGGTCAACAAGGTCGTCTCTCTCAAGGCCGTCGCCCGCGCGCTCGAGGACGGGAGCCTCGCGGAGGCCGCGCTAGAGGACCTGCCGACCCCGGAGCTGCTCGCCGCGTTGGTCGCCCACCGGGGGATCGGGCCGTGGACCGCCGCGGTCATCGCCCTGCGCGGATTCGGCCGGTTGGACGTCTTCCCGGAGAACGACTCGGGCGCCACGGCCTCCCTGCGGCGCCTCTCCGGCGACCCGGCGGTCGAGGCCGAGCCGGTGATCGCGGCCCTCGCCCCCGAGCAGGGGATGCTCTACTATCACCTGCTGATCGGTCGCTTGGTTGAGCGTGGCGAGATCGAGCTGTGAGGTCCGTCATGAGACGGTAAACCACGGAGGTCGCTCAGCCGTGGGGGCAAGAATGGCCGATATGAGAGATATAGGGAGATGCCATGAGCGTATCGTCGGTCGGCAGCGGGTCACTCCCCGAGCCGGCCAACTACTCGTACCCCTCGGGAACGTTGCCGACGGGGCTCGCGTATGGTTCGGCGCCGCAGTCGAACGCCTCCACCGCCGCGACGGCGTCGTCGGCGACTTCTTCCTATGAAGCCGACTATCAGTCGTTGCAGCAGTACGACGCCTCGGAGCTGATCCAAGTCTCGCTCGGCTCGGCGGCGGCCGCCGCCTCGAACGTCGACAGCGTCCTGGCTCAGGCCGCCGCGCTGCAATCGCAGGAGAAGGCGGCGCAGAACGCGGCTGCCGCCGCGGGTGCGAACAGCGACATCCAGGGTAGCTCGTCGAGCGCGAGCGCGTCCTCGAGCGCGACCGACCCGCTCAACATCCCCTCCTACCAATCGATCATCACCCAGAGCGACACCGACGCGTACAACGCGCTCAACAACTCGCTGGGGATCGGCTCGTCGGGCACCTCCAACGGGCTGGGCGCCACCGGGTCGACGATCGACACGACGGCCTAAGCCCGCCCGCAACCGCCGGCTCCGGGCGCCGGGTCCAAGTAGGACCATGGCTAGCGTCATCTCACCGGTCTTCTCCGTCCAGCGGGCGAACGACCGCGCCTTCTACGATCACGGCTGGCTGAAGACGTACCACTCGTTCGCCTTCGCGGAGTATCACGATCCGGCGAACCTGCACTGGGGCGCGCTGCGCGTCTTCAACGACGACACCGTCGCGCCGGGTCGGGGCTTCGGCGAGCACCCGCACCGGGACATGGAGATCATCACCTACGTCCTGCGCGGCGAAGTCGAGCACCGCGACTCGCTCGGTCACCATGGCGTCGTCGCACCGGGCGGCGTGCAGTACGTCAGCGCCGGCACCGGCGTGCGCCACAGCGAGTTCAACCACTCGGCCGAGCGCGACGTCCACTTCGTGCAGATGTGGGTCCTGCCGCGGCGCACCGGCGAGACGCCGTTGTACGGCCAGCACTCGTTCGACGCGGCGGCGCGGCACAATCGTTGGTTGACCGTCGCCAGCGGCGAGACGGGGATCTCGGCGCCAGTGACGATCCGCCAGGATGCGACGCTCTCCGTCGCGAGCCTCGCCGACGCCGCCCTCACCTACGCCTTCGCGCCGAACCGCTACGGCTTTCTGTTCGTCGCCGAGGGGACGGTCGAGGTCAACGACGAGACGCTCTTTGCCGGCGACGCGGTGCGCCTCGCCGGTATCGCCGAGTTGCGCGTGCGCGGCACGGGCGAGCTGGTCCTGTGGGACGTGCCGCCGGTCGGCGAAGAGGGCTGAGCCTTGATGGACCCAACGACGCTGCCCAACGATCTGCCGATCCCCATCGACGACGGCGCCGCAGCGCACCTGCCCGGGACGCGCCTGCCGTCGCTCACGTTGACCGCGACCGACGGAACGTCGGTCGACCTTTCGAAGCTGCCGGGGCTGGTCGTGGTGTTCGCCTATCCGCGCACCGGCGTTCCCGGCGAGCCGTCGCTGGTGGCGGATTGGGATGCGATCCCCGGCGCGCGCGGCTGCACGCCGCAGACCTGCGGCTTTCGGGATCTGCACGCCGAGTTCGCGGCGCTCGGCGCGCGCGTCTTCGGGCTCTCGACCCAGGACACGGGCTACCAGCGCGAGATGGTCACCCGCCTGCACGTCCCCTTCCCGGTCCTCAGCGACGCCGACCTCGCGCTCACCCGCGCGCTGCGGCTGCCGACCTTCGTCGCCGCCGGGCAGACGTTGCTCTCCCGCATGGCCTGGATCGCCCGCGACGGCACGATCGAGCGTGTCTTCTATCCGGTCTTCCCACCCGACCGCAACGCCACCGACGTCCTCGCTGCGCTGCGCGGCTAGGGCTCAGTGGCCGCCGTTGAGGTGGGCGCAGGCTTCGGCGAAGGTCTGGCGGTTCGTCGCGTTGCGCACGTCGACGACGTAGTTCTGGGTCTGCAACTGCGTGATCGGCAGGTTGACGATCGTCTCCGAGGTCGGTGCGTTTACGCCGGCGTTGTTGAGCGGCGTCAGCGCGACCAACGTGCGGGCGCGAGTGATGCTGTCGTAGCAGTCCGCACTCTGGTACAGCGCTAGGCGGTGCAGGCCGCCCTTGGGGATCCGCACGACGATGCGGGTGCGGGTGCTACCGATCGGGATGAGCACGACGGAACCGGCTGTCCCGGACCCACCGCGCGCGATCAGGGTAACGTTGACGGCCTGCGCGTGCGCCGTCGCGTCCTGCGCGGCGCGCTGGGCCTGCGTGCTGGCCGGCGCGCCGGTGGCGTTCTGGGCGAGTGCGGCGCCCGCGCATAGCGCGAGGGCGACGAGTCCGGTCGTGATGCTGGTCGTGATGCGCATGGTGTTCTCCGCTTGTACCCGTTCGCGTTCAGTGTGGCCACGCGCGATCGAGGATCGCACGCGTCTCGGTCGTTGGCGGCAGCGTCCCGAACGCGAAACCGCCGGTACCGCCGAGGCGGCTGGCGCAGAACGCGTCGGCGACCGCCGCGGGTGCGTGGCGGACCAGCAACGCGGCCTGCAGGGTGAGCGCGAGCCGTTCGACCAATCGCCGTGCGCCGGCTTCGAGTGTGGCCGGATCGGGCGCGAGCAGGTCCTCGCGCAGCGCGTCGGCGGCGGCGTCGAGCCGGCGGTCCGCGCCGCGCGCGAGCGCGACCTCGGCTAGGTACGCCTCCAGCGTCGCCGGCTGCCGGCCCAGCGCGCGCAGCAAGTCGAGCGCGTTCACGTTCCCCGAGCCCTCCCAGATCGAGTTGACCGGTGCCTCGCGATAGAGGCGCGGCAGGATGCTCTCCTCGACGTAGCCGTTGCCGCCCAGGCACTCCATCGCCTCGCCGGTGTGGACCGGCCCGCGTTTGCAGACCCAGTATTTTCCGGCCGCGATCCCCAGGCGCGCCAGCGCCTCCTCGCTCGGGTCGTCGGGCGCGGCGTCGACGGCGCGCGCCAGGCGCAGGAAGAGCGCCGTCGCGGCCTCGGCTTCGAGGGCGAGATCGGCCAGCACGTTGCGCATCAGCGGCTGGTCGGCCAACAGCGCGCCGAAGGCGCGACGATGGCGCGCGTGGTGCGCGGCCTGGGCGAATCCCTGGCGCATCAGCGCCGCCGTTCCGGCGATGCAGTCGAGGCGCGTGTGGTTGACCATCTCGATGATTGTCGCGACGCCGCGCCCCTCCTCACCGATGCGCAGCGCCAGCGCGTCTTCGAGCTCGATCTCGGCCGACGCGTTGGAGCGGTTACCCAACTTGTCCTTGAGCCGCTGAATGCGGAACGCATTGCGCGTCCCGTCGGGCAGGACGCGCGGGAGGAAGAAGCAGGTCAGGCCCTCGGGCGCCTGCGCGAGCACGAGGAACGCGTCGGACATCGGCGCCGAGCAAAACCATTTGTGGCCGGTCAGCGCGTAGGTGTCGCCGTCGAACGGCTCGGCGCGCGTCGTGTTGGCGCGCACGTCGGAGCCGCCTTGCTTCTCGGTCATCGCCATCCCGCACAGCGCGCCGCGTTTCTCGCGCAGTGGCCGCAGCGCCGGCTCGTAGATCGTCGAGGTCAGCACCGGCTCGGCCAACGCGGCGAGATCCGGGCGCCGGCGCAGGACCGGAACGGCGGCGTAGGTCATCGAGATCGGGCAGCCATGGCCCGATTCGACCTGCGACCAGACGTAGAAGCGCGCGTAGCGCGCGACGTGCGCGCCCGGCCGCGGTTCGCGCCACGGGCTGCCGTGCAGGCCGTGACCGATCGCGGTCTCCATCAGCCGGTGCCAGGCGGGATGGAAATCGACCTCGTCGATGCGATGGCCGAACCGGTCGTGGGTGCGCAGCTCGGGCTCGTGCCGGTTCGCCTCGAAGCCCCAGGCGATCGCCTCCGCCGAACCGGCCAGCGTCCCGAGCGCGTGCAGGCTGTCCTCTGCCCAGTCCGCCCCCTCGCGCCGCAGCCCCTCCAGCAGCGCCACGTCCGCTCCGGCCAGGTCGTACCCCGCCAGCGGCGGCGGTTGGTTCGTCACCTCATGGGTCGCGTGGCTCGGCCGGTCGATCGTGTCCATGGCGACCTGACACTTCGCCCCGGCGGCGGGCCGGGCCCCGGCCGTGGCAAGTCGGCTCGGGCCGCGTCACGAAGCGGGCAGGGTGCTTACGCGCGACGCGCTCTTGGCGTACTTCCACTTCATGTGCATCTTCGGGCTGGCGAGCGTCTTGCTCGGCGAGCTGTTCCTGCTGCGACCCGTGCTGCCGGGGGATCTGTTCCGCCGGCTGCGACTGATCGACCGCTGGTACGGCATCATCGCCGGCCTGGTGATCGTCAGCGGACTCCTGCGCCTGAACCTCGGCCTCAAAGGCGTGCCGTTCTACACCGGCAACCCCGTCTTCTGGACGAAGATGGGCCTGTTCGCCATCGTCGGGCTGCTCTCGATCGTCCCGACCGTCGCGTATCTGCGTTGGAACGGCCGCTGCTCCGACGACGGGTCGATCGTCCTGCCACAAGCCGAGTTCGCCCGCATCCGCTGGTTCCTCTGGCTCCAGATCGCCGTCTTCGTCTTCATCCCACTCTGCGCCGTCTTCATGGCCCGCGGCTTGTAATTCGGTTCCGCTAGATGGCACAAACGCTTCGCGATTGGTACTCCGCCAACCAACTGACTATCGTGAACGGCGCTCCAAAATGGATGCGGTGGCAACAAGATGCCCTGGCGATCGTATTCGACAATCTGCCACTAGGGGATCATCCGACACCGGCCAGTGGCGATCGCTACAGGGAGAACAAGCTCTGGGAGCAAGATGGTTGCGCTCGCACGCTGGTTGCTGCTCGACTGAATTCGCAGATCGTTAAGATTGAAACGATCCCTGCAGCCGTCGATTCGACACCGGACTTCGTCGCCTACCTGCGTGATGGCCGCAAAATAGCGATCGAGCACACCCGCGTGACCTCGAAGGAAGACCGTTTGCTGCGGAGGCGCTTCAACGAACTCCAAGGGCGCCTCGATCAACTCGTCTTGGCGTCCCCGGGCTTGCCTACGCGGGGAGTGACCTTCACGTTCGAGCGCGCCCCGGGGGCCGCCGACGCCGAAGCGACGGCGCAAGAAATGCTGCAAATGATGAAGGGGACGCTCTCTACCGGCCGCCGAGACCAGGTCGGGAAGAACTACACCCGCCTGCATTCCCTCGGCGTGGATGTCAAGGCGGAGGAGTCTGCTGCCGGTACCGTCGCCGCCGCGATCGTTCGGCCGTCGCCTGTGATCGAAGTCGACGCTCGGGACGTGGCTGAAACAGTCACGATCCTCAAGAAGAAGAATGAGAAAATCGAGGCTTACAGCGCCTTCGGCGAAGCGGTGTGGTTCACGGTTTGGGTTGACGTTCGATTCTGCTTACCGACGAGCGTCCTGCGATACGTCCGGGAGGCGGGACTCGACCTTGGCAAAGCCGAGAAGATCGTCGTGGCCTGCACCACTGCTTGATCCTGGACCGTAATGGGTTGAGGGACGAACGCGTGGAGCACTAGTCAGTGAGCGGGATGCGGATCAACTACGGCTGCCTTGGACTACCGCAACGGCGCTCGACGCTCTAGCTGTTGTCAGGCATTGTCGGCGGCGTTCGCTCGATAAAATAGGACCACGGCTGCATCGTCCCCGTAGTGTAGTCGAACACGGCTCCGTCATATCGGAGCAAGGCGAGAATCGCGCGGTTCACCAGGTTTCGCGTGAGCCTGGTCTGCAAAATGATCCGCTCCACCGCATTCGTACTGCGCGTATCCAAGTAGCCCAGGTGGCTCATTGGGTCTCGATTGCCGAGCGCCTTCTTTTCGTCTGACTTCAAATCAAAGCCGACCCGTCGCAAGAACTTCCTTCGGCGCTCAGGATGCGTGATATCGTTGGCGCCTCTGAGCCGCTCGAAGATGCGTGCGACTAGTCGTGGCGGAGCGGAGCTATCCTTAAGCACTTCCTCGATTGCAGGTCGCATGCGTTCAACAATTTCAGGATAGTGATCTTCGGGAATCACGAACCTCTCGTTCTCTGCGTTTGGGCGAAAAGCATACGATTCAACTAGGGTGTGAAAAGCCTGCGTGATATCACGGATCTCGACGTCTATGTGCCCTCGCGGGTCCGCGAATAAGTGGTCCAAGGCAACATCGAATCGGATCCGTTCTTCGTAGAGTCCAACTCCCGCGTCTAGCATGATCGGCAATCTGACAGAAAGTTTCAGATCTGGGTGCAGGAGTGGAATCGGAGATCTCGCGCGAACCGTTGGCGCGCTCCACGCGTAGCGCCTCTTCCAAACCTCACGCGAGCCATCCAGGCCAACGTTTGCGCACGTGGCGCCGTTCCGGCCGGCCAGGAAGGACAAGACCTTGCACAACACCCCCTGCTCGACCGTTGCGAGCGCATCCCCGTCCAGCCCGACGAATACGTCCGGGCCGGCGGAGGTACTGGTCGGCATCCGCCGCACGAGCGCTGTCCGACCGAAGATGGTGGTAAGCAGCCCATCGAGGCTCATCGGCTCTGTGTCCGAAACCCACGGGAACAGGTGCGGGTAGAAGTCCAATGCTGTGCCGCCGAAAACCATGCCGTGCGATGTCATCATCGCGCCTGGATCCCCTGTCACCAGATCGTGAAGATCAAAGGTTGCCGACGCCCCTTCGACGCCTATGGAAGACCGCCTGAGCCATGCGTGCGTCGAGTGCCACGTTCCATCCTCGGACTCAAGGCGAACGTTCTGGTCTTCTGGCAGGACGCGTCCGTACTTGCCGAAGGCCATAAACATCGTTAGGTCATGGGGCGACGACAGCCTACACTCGCCTCTATGCTCGAACCATCTGGTTGTTCCGATGGCGGCCAGACGACGTTCGCCTTTCGATACGATCACGGTGCCGCTATGAGACCACGGCTCTGTGGTTATGCCCGTCGTGTATTCGATCACATGCCGCAATCGTGCGCGCTCTTCATCGAAAGCCGGTTCGGTTTCTGGCATAGCCCTTAGCCGCGCGCGGTCGTCACGCGCTCACTGATCGCCCAAGGATCGACCAGGGTTTTGATGCGGGTGGCGCGGCCTTCAATCATCGGGACGAGGCCGTCGTCGACGAGGCGGTCGAGGGGGATCGCGACCGGGGCGACGGCGGTCCACAGCGAGGGTTCGATGGCGAGCAGCCGGGCGGCTTCGGGGACGTCGTCGCGGCCGATCAGCGCGTTGGTGCCGATCAACTCGATCTCTTTCACCGTGAGGCGGCGTGCGTCGATCGTCAACGGGCGCTTCGCGATCCCGACCGAGACGACGCGGCCGCCCGGGTCGACCCCGGCGATCGCCGCGGCGAGTCCGCCTTCGGTCCCGGTGACTTCGAAGATCAGGGTCGGGACGACCGCCAGCGCGTCGAGCCGCTCGCGTAGACTGGCCGCGTCCCGCGCGACGATGGTGGCGTCGGCGCCGAGTCGTTCGGCGATGGCGAGCCGGTCCTCGCGCACGTCGGCGGCGACGACCCGCGCCCCGGCTTGCGCCAGCGCGTAGACCAGGAACGCACCGATCCCACCGGTGCCGAGCACGAGGACGTCTTGACCGGGCTGCGGTGCGCCGCGGCGCAGCGCGTGGACGGCGATCGCCATCGGCTGGGTGAGGACGGCGACGTCGTCGGTCAGACCGAATGGTTCGGCGCGCAGCACGATCTGCGCCGGGACGCGCACGTACTGCGCCAAGCCGCCGTCGCGGTGCAGCCCGACGGTCGCGTAGAGCGCGCAGATGCTGGTGCGCCCGGCGCGGCACTGCGGGCACTCGCCGCACCAGAGTGCAGCGCCGGTGACGACCAGCTCGCCTTCGGTGAAGCCGCCGACCCCCTCGCCGAGCGCAGCGACGTGGCCGGCGAACTCGTGGCCCGGGACGATCGGGCCGAGGTGACCGGTCAGCCCGTGCCGCGCGTGCAGCGGATACATCTGCGGCCCGGCGACGAACTCGCTCGCGTCGGTCCCGCAGATGCCGTTGGCGTGCACGCGCACGAGCAACTCGCCCGGCCCCGGGCGCGGGACGGGGAGCTCCTCGATGCGGATGTCGCGCGGGCCGTGGTAAACGGCCGCGCGCATCGTCTCGCTCATCCGCTCACGTGCACGCGTTGCAGACGGGGTAGGTGCGCGAGTAGACGGGGTGGGCGAGGTAGTCCTTTGGGTTCTCGGTCCAGAACTGCGAGACGTGCGGATAGGTCTGCAGGACGGTGTTCTCGAGCCGGTCGCCGTGCTGCTCGACGCGGCGGATGTAGATGTTCTGCACCGGGTTCCCGTAGGTGTCGAGCGAGATCGGTCCGCGCGGCGCGTTCGGCAAGGTTGCGTGTTTGAGCGCGCGCGCGAACGCCGCCGCGTCGCTCGTGTCGCCGTGCACTTCGTCCAGCCCGCGTTCGAGCACGGCCGCGCCGACATAGGTCCCTTCGGCGTAGTACGACGGCACGTGCCCGTACGCGGCGGTGTAGGCGGCGGCGAACGCCTTATTGGTCGGCGTGTCGAGGGTCGCGCTGTACTGCAGCGCCGTGATGATCCCGACCGCGTCCGGCCCTTCGGCGGTGAGCGTGCTCTCGTCGGTCGTGTTGCCCTGACAGATCAGCGGCATCTTCAGGCCGAAGGCGCGGTACTGGTGGATGAAGTTCACCGCCGCGGTGCCCGAGAAGCTGCACATCACGACGTCGACGTTGCGCGGGATCGCCGAGAGATAGGAAGAGTAATCGGGCGTCACCGTCGGGGTCCAGATCTGCTTGACGACCTTGCCGCCGTCGCGCTGGAACGTGTCGACGAAGCCGCCGATGCTCTCCCAGCCGAAGTTGAAGTCGTACGCGATCGTCGCGGCGGTGCGATACTTGAGGGTCTTGTAGGCGTAGTCGGCCAGCACGTGCGTCGGCTGGCTGCTGGTCCACCCGGTGCGCGCGATCCAGTCCGAGGGCGTGCGCTGCGTGAGGTCGTCCGACGAGACGATCGGATAGATGGTCGGGATCTTATGCTGGTCGATGTACGGCACCAACGCCGAACCGACGGCCGCCGAGAGCGGGCCGAAGATCACGTCGACGTGCTCCTGTTCGACCAGCCGCCGAATCTCGGTCAGCCCGACCGCGGGATTGCCTTGGTCGTCGGCGGTCACGACCTGGACATCACGGCCGGCTAGCTGATTGTGGTGCTCCTTGAGGTACAGCTCGAGGCCTTCGCGCATGTAGGCGCCCGGCGCGGCGAAGACGCCGGTGACCGGGATCAGCAACCCGATCTTCAGCGGCGGCTTCGCCTGGGCGGACGCATGTGGCGGCTGCGCCAGCGCCGCCAGCGCGACGAGCGCGCCGGCGGCGGCGAGCGCGAACCCGCGCGCCCGGCTCATTGCTTGATCCCTTGGAAGGTCGCCGAGTAGACCGGCTGCTGGAGATACGTCTTGGGATCGTAGGTCCAGAACTGCGAGACGTGCGGCCATTCGTGCGTGACGACGTTCCAGGTCTTGGCGTACTTCGCCGCCGGGCCCGTGGTCGCCACGACGCGGCGCAGGTAGACGTTCTCGATCGGCGAGTTGTAGCGGTCGAGCTCGAGCGGACCGAGCGGCGAGTCGGCCAGCCGCACGTCGTGGATCGCCGTCAACAGGCGGGCCGGGTCTTCGATGTCCCCGTGGACGTGTTCGATCGCGGTCGCCAGCCATTGCGCGGCGGTGTAGAAGCCGGCGGCCATGTACGACGGCAAGACGCCCTCGGCCGCGCCGTACTTGAGCTCGAAGGCGCTCGTCGCCGGGTCGTTGCGCCCCTCGGCATAGTGGCCGAAGCTGATGATCCCATCGACGTCCTCGGGCGGGATCGAACGGATGTTGGACTGGTCGGTCGTCGTCTCGTTGGCGATCAGCGGGATCTTGTTCTTGAGCCCAAACTGGCTCCACTGTTCGAGGAAGTGGACGTCATCGGCGCCGACCATCTCGACGAAGACGGCATCGGGCTGCGCCGCTTGCAGCCGGGAGATGTAGGGGCTGTAGTCGGTCGTGCCGAGGGGCGCCCACAACTGGGCGACGATCCGTCCGCCCTTCTCGGTGAAGGTCTGCGCGAAGCCGCCGGCGTTCTCGTAGCCGAACGCGTAGGAGTTGGCGATCGTCGCGACCTTCTTGTAGCCTTGCTCGGCGGCCCACACGCCGGCGACGTGCGTCGGCAAGCTCGAGGTCCAGCCGGCGACCTTGACGACGTAGGAGTTCGCCAGGCGTTGCGAGAGATCGTCGGCCGAGACGGTCGGCAGGATCATCGGGATCTTGTGCGCTTCGAGGTACGGCGCGACGGCCAGCCCTTCGTTGGCCAGGTACGGCCCGACGACGATTTGCGCGCCGTCCTGTTCGACCGCGTGCCGCGCTTGGTCGAGGGCGTGCGCCGCATTCGAGGCGGTGTCGTAGGTCATGGTCACGACCGGCCGTCCGGCGACGGCGTTGCCGTGCTCGGACCAGTAGAGGGTCCAGGCGTTGATCATGTCGTGCCCGGCGGCGGCCGCCGTGCCGGACGTCGGTGCGAGCAGCGCGACCTTGATGGGCGCGCCGGGTGCCGAGAACGCCGGCGCGATCTGTCCCAGACAGAACGCGGCGAGCGCGGCGAGCGTCAATCGGAATGAGAGCTTCATCGACTCGATCCTCCGTAGGTGGTGCAAGCAGAACGGGGTCAGACCCCGAGATACGTCGTGCGAACCTCCTCGTCATGGCGGATGCGCTCGGGCGCGCCGTGGAAGACCACGCGGCCCTTGCTCACGATCGACGCCGTGTCGGCGACGGCCAGGGCGAGCGGCAGATTCTGCTCGACCAGCACGATCGCCAGGCCCGTCGCCTTGAGCTGCCCCAGCGTCTCGGTCAGCTCGCGCACGATGATCGGCGCCAGACCTTCGGACGGTTCGTCCATCAGGAGCAGCACCGGGTTCGCCATCAGCGCGCGACCGATGGCGAGCATCTGCTGCTCGCCGCCGCTGAGCTGACCGCCGAAATTGCCGCTGCGCTCGCGCAGCCGGGGGAACATCGTGTAGACGCGCTCGAGCGTCCACGGGCCCGGCGCGCGGCCCACGGCGCCGATCGTCAGGTTCTCGCGCACGGTCAGCGAGGCGAAGATGCGACGGCCCTGCGGCACCAGGCCGACGCCGCGCCGCGCGATCGCGTACGACGGAAGCCGTTCGATCGACTCCCCGGCGAAGCGGATCGTGCCGCGGCGCGGCGGGGTGAAGCCGATGATCGAGCGGATCAGCGTCGTCTTGCCGACGCCGTTGCGGCCGAGCACCGCCGTCACCGCGCCGGCCGGCGCGCGCAGCGTCACGCCCTGCAGGATGTGGCTGTGCTCGTAGTAGGTGTGGATGTCGTCGACTTCGAGCATCGCCGCCGCTTCCATCGCTACAACTTCCCGCCGAGGTAGACGTCCTGCACGTACGCGTCGGCACGGATCTCCTCGAGCGACCCATCGGCGACGACGCGGCCGTGGTGCAGGACCGTCAGCCGGTCGACGACGTCGAACATCACCGCCATGTCGTGCTCGATCAGCACCAACGTCGTCGCGCGCGTCTCGCGCTTGAGCAGATCGGTGATCAGCTGGGTGTCGCTCGGCGCCAGGCCCGCCGTCGGCTCGTCGAGCAGCAGCAGCTTCGGGCGCTGCGCGATCGCGAGCAGAATCTCGAGCTGCCGTTTCTCGCCGTAGCCGAGCGCGTCGACGAGGACCTCGGTCCGGCTCCCCAGGCCGACCCGCTCGAGCAGCGCGTGCGCTTCTTCGTACCGCGCCCGGGCGCGGCGCCGCGGGACCAGGAGCTGGAAGCGGTCGCGCGAGCCGGCTTGCAGCGCGAGCACCAGGTTCTCGACGACGCTGAGCTTGGGGAAGAGCGTCGTCGTCTGAAAGGTCCGCGCCAGACCCAGGCGCGCGCGCTGGTGGGCGCGCATTCGCGTGACGTCGCGGCCGAGCAGCGCGACCTGCCCGCCCGAGCACGCCAGCTCACCGGCGATGATGTTGAAGAGCGTCGACTTGCCGGCGCCGTTGGGCCCCAAGATCCCGCGCCGCTCGCCACGCTGCACGGTCAGCGAGACGTCCTCGAGGACGCGCAGGCTGCCGAAGCGCTTGTTGACGTTGCGCAGCTCCAGGCACGCACCATCGACCGGGTGCCCGTTCACAATGGCTCCGCCGGCGCGAGCGTGGCGCGCCGCCCTTGGACTTGCTGCGCCAGCCGCCGGCCCAGGCCGACCAGCCCGTCGGGCGCGTACATCACGATGATGAAGTAGATCGCACCCAGGATAAGCTCCCAGCGCTGGGTGATCGACGAGAGCCCGTTGCTCAGGAAGACGACGATCAGCGCGCCCAGCAACTGCCCGTAGAGCGTACCGATCCCGCCCAGGATCACGATGATGAGGAACTGCGTCGAGAGGTCGAGCGCGAGATCGCCCGGGCCCGCGAACTGGTTGTACCAGGCGAACAGCACGCCGGCGGCGCCGGCGACGGCCGCCGAGAGCAGCAGCGCGCAGTAGCGGTACAGCCAGACGTCGTAGCCGAGCGCGCGCATCCGGCGCGGCGTCTCGCGCGTCCCCTGGAGCACCAGGCCGAACGGCGAGCGGACCACCGCGAGCAGCAGCGCGAGCGCGAGCGCGCAGCCGGCCAAGCAGACGTAGTAATAGGCCGTGTTGCCCGAGAGGTCGAGTCCGAACAGCGTCGGGCGCACCAAGCCGGTGATCCCGTTGTCGCCGCCGCTGAGCGAGACCCACTGATACGCCAGCCCCCAGACGATCTGGTTGAGCGCGATCGTGATGATGATGAAGCCGACGTTCTCGGCGCGCAAGGCGATCAGCGAGAGCAGTGCGGCGGTGCCGACGGCGCATAGGATGCCGAGGCCAAGCGCCGGGAAGAACGCCGTGAGGTGATAGCGCGTCGCGGCGATCGCGACCGCATACGCGCCGACGCCGAAGTACGCCGCCTGGCTGAAGTTGACCAGGCCGGTGAAGCCGACCAGCAGGTCGAGGCTCATCGCGACCATCGCGTAGATCCACGTCTGCGTCAGCAGCGAGACGTAGAAGGTCGGGACGCCCAAGCGCGGTAGCGCCAGCGCGAGCACGAGCCCGGCGGCGGCCAGAAGCTGCCAGCGACGCGCCTTCACGGGGTGCGGCCGAACAGCCCTTGCGGCCGCAACGCCATGATCAGCGCGACCGGCACGAAGATCGTGAAGTAGGAGAACTCCGGGAACATCGCCTTGCCGAACGCGTTGACCAAGCCGATCAGCAGGCTGCCCACCAGCGCGCCGGTCAGACTGCCCATCCCGCCGACGATCACGACCGCGAAGGCGAGCGGGAGCAGCTCGCCGTCGAGGCCGGGATAGGCGCTGGTGATCGGGCCGCCGAGCATGCCGCCCGCCCCGGCCAGCAGCGCGCCCAGCGCGAAGACGAAGTAGAACGCGCGGTTGGTGTCGACGCCCAGGCCGCGCACCATCTCTTCGTCGTCGACCGCGGCGCGGATGATCACGCCCAGCAGCGTGCGCCGCAACGCGAGCAGCAGGGCGCCCGCGATCGCCAGGCTGATAACGATGACCGCCAGCCAGTACTCGGGAAAGACCAGCGCGCCCAGTTGTACTGAACCGGCCAAGAACGGCGGCGGTGAGATCGACTGCGGATCGCCGCCCCAGATCGCGAGCACCGTGTCGTCGAGCATCAGCGTGAAGCCGATCGTGAGCAGCAGCGAGGTCAAGTGCTCGCGGTGGTAGCGGTGGAGGAAGAGCGCATAGAGCGCCAGGCCGAGCATCAGCGTCACGACCCCGGCGGCGACGCTGGCCAACCAGAAGTTGAAGCCGTGCGCGACCAGCGTCAGCCCAATGTAGGCACCGAAGAGGTAGAACGCCGTCTGGGCGAGGTTGAGGATGCGCATCAGCCCGAAGACCAGCGTCAACCCGGCCGCGATCAAGAACAGCAGGCTGCCGTAGGCGAGTCCGCCGAGCAGGTTCTGCAAGTAGAACGCGCTGCCCATCGGCTTTAGCGCTCCACCGGGCTCGCCATCGCGCGCAGCACGGTGACGATCGCCGCCGTGTCGTCCTTGGCGTGACCGTCGGCCAGCGCGGCGCGGTAGAACGGCAGGCTCTGCGCGAACAGCGGCGTCGGCGCGCCGACCGCGTGCGCGAAGTCGTCGATGATCTGTAAGTCCTTCTCGTAGACGTCCATCTTCATCGCCGCCGGCAGGTAGGTTCGGGCGGCCATCATCGGACCGCGCACGTGCAGCATCCGCGAGTCGGCGGCGCTCCCCGCGAGCACCTCGAGCATGAGCGCCGGGTCGATCCCCGCTTGTTCCGCCAGCACGACGGCCTCGGCCGTCGAGAGGTTGTGGATCGTCACCAGCAGGTTGGCGATGTACTTGAGCTTCGAGCCGGTCCCGAACGCGCCGACGTAGCGCACGTCACGCGCGAAGACCTGCAGCAGCGGGAAGGCAGTGTCGAACGCGGCGCGCTCGCCGCTGGCGAAGATCGCCAGGTCCCGCGCCTGCGCCTGCGTCCCGGTCCCGCTGACCGGCGCGTCGAGGACGGCGACGCCGCGCGCCGCCAGCACCGAGCGCACGCGTTCCTTGGCGTCGAGAGCGAAGGTGCTCTGCTCGCTCACGATGAGCTGCGGCGTCGCGCCGGCCGCGATCCCCTCAGGGCCGAAGAAGGCCGACTCGAGCGCGTCGAGCCCCGGCAGCGCGGTGATCACGACGTCGCTCGCCGCGGCGACCTCGCGCGCGCTGCCGACCGGCCTCCCGCCGAGCGCGGCGAAGCGCTCGCGCGCGCCGGCGTCGATGTCGAACCCGCTGGCTGCGATACCCGCCTCACAGAGGTGCCGTGCGTAGGCCGAGCCCATGATCCCCAGGCCGACCAGGCCGGCGCGCAGCGCCACCCTAGGCCTCGGCCGCGCGCGGCAGGCCCGCGCCCCCGGCCGCGATCGCCGCGTTGACGCGCGGCAGCACCTCGGTCGCCATCAGCTCCATCGAGCGCCGGCCCAGCGCCGGATCGACCCAGTCGTGCCCGGCGTAGAGCAGCGTGCCGAAGTCGCCGATCGTGCGCCGAAAGGCGAGCAACTGCTCGACGACGGAATCGACCGTCCCGCAGATGACCAGCGAGTCGAGCACGTAGTCGAGCGTCACCGCAGCGTCGGGCATCGCGAGGTCGCCTTTGAAGAGTTCGGGGCGGCCGTTCCCGATCAACTTCGTCATCAACGAGTGGAAGTAGTAGGCGTACGGGCCATCGCGCCCCTTGCCGTAGCGTTGCGCCGTCTCCTCGTCGTCGGCGACGAAGACGCTCTTGGCGACCCGCCAGTCGGCCGGGTCGGCGACCCGTCCACCCAGCGCGCAGCCTTCCCGGTACTTGGGCCAGTGCGAAGCGACCCAGCACGGCTGCAGGAAGTTGGCCGAGATCGGCGTCCAGCCGCGCTGCGCCGCCGCCACCACGCCCTTCGAGAACGGGGCGACCGCGGTCACCACGATCGGTGGGTGCGGCAGTTGGTACGGTTTGACGATCGCGCCCTGTCCCAGCTCGACGCGCATCGTCCGCGCGGTGCTGAACGACCAGAATTCGCCGCTGATATCGTAGGGTGGCGCACCGGCCCAGATCGCCAGCACCTGGTCGATCGCCTCGACGAACATCGCCGTCCGGTCGCGGTCGAGGTTACCGAAGACCTCCGCGTCGGAGAGCAGGCCGCCGGGGCTGATCCCGAACAGGAACCGGCCCTCGAGCAGGTGGTCGATCATCGCGACCTGCGCGGCGACCTGTGCCGGATGATTGTTGGGCAGGTTGATCGTCCCGGCGCCCAGCTTGATGCGCTGCGTCGACTCGAGCATCGTCGCGATGAAGATCAGCGCCGAGGTGACCGGCTCGGCGATATCGGTCACGTGCTCGCCGACGAAGGCCTCCTCGAAGCCCAGCTGGTCGGCCAGCACCAGCGCCTCGCGGTCCTCCTTGAGGACCGCGGTGTAGTTCCGCTGCGGGGGGTGGAGGGGCATCATGAAGTAGCCGAGTCGCACCGTGAGCCTCCGTGGCGTCTATCGACCGATAAATTAGGAGGCGGGGCCGAAAATCATGCCGGTTGCCCGCCGCGCGGGAGAAAAATCTCTCCGGGCCGGCGGCCCACGGCGGGCCGACCGGGAGGCCGCCAATTTATCACCGTATTACCGCCGGGTGACTTCCGTGGCCAGCGGCCAGCGCAAGCGTCTGCCGCGCGACGAGCGCGAGCGGTTGATCGCGCGCGAGGCCGTCCGGTTCTTCTGCGAGGTCGGCTTCGACGGCCAGACGCGCGAGCTGGCCAAGCGCATCGGGATCACCCAGCCGCTGCTCTACCGCTACTTCCCCAGCAAGAGCGCGCTGATCGAGCGGGTCTACCAAGAGGTCTACCTCAACCGCTGGAACCCGCACTGGGAAGAGCTGCTCGACGACCGCAAGCGCCCGTTGCGCGAGCGGATCGTCGCCTTCTACCAGGACTACGCCAAGGCGATCCTGGCCTACGAGTGGATCCGCGTCTGGATGTTCTCCGGCCTCAAGGGGATGGATCTCAACGCGCGTTACCTGACGATCCTGCGCGACCGCATCTACACCCGCGTCATCCGCGAGATCCGTCACGAGCGCGGTCTGCCCGCGCCCGACGTGGTCCCGATCGGGGAGCTGGAGTTCGAGCTGGTGTGGGCGCTCCACGCCAGCATTTTCTACATCGGGATCCGCAAGTGGATCTACGGGCTGTCGATCCCCGAGGACATCGACGCCGTGGTGGCCGCGCTGGCGACCGCGTTCCTCGAGGGAGCGCCAGACGTCATCGCGGCGCTGGTGCCGCCACGGCCGCGCGGTACCAGTCGGCGATCTCGCCCCCGCGCAAAGCCGTGACGCCGGCATGTCCGCGCACGTGCGCGAGCAGCTCGTCGAGGTAGTCGATGCGGTGCGGTACCCCGACGATCCACGGGTGCAGGGCGACCGTCATGATCTTCGCCTGGCGTTCGCTCTCCCGATAGAGCCGCGCGAAGTGCCGCTTCCCGCGCTCGAGCAGGGTATCGTCCGGGTGCCGCTCGAGCCCATACATCACGATGTCGTTCATGTCGATCGGATACGGGACCGCCAGCAGCGCGCCGCGCGCGACGGCCAGCTCGTAGGGGAGGTCGTCGGCCGGGCCCCAGTCGCAGCAGTAGTCCAACCCCTCATCGGCCAGGATGTCGCAGGTGTCGACGCTTTGGACCAAGCCCGGTCCGAGCCAACCGCGCGGCCGCGTTCCGGTCGCGTCCTGCAGCCGTTGCAGCGAGCGGCGCACGACCTCGCGTTCATCGGAGACCAGCGACATCGCGCGCTGATGGTAGCCGTGGCCCAGCATCTCCCAGCCGGCGTCGGCCGCCGCCTGCACGATCTCGGGATAGGCGTCGCAGACGCTGGCGTTGATGCTGAGCGTCGCGCGCACGCCGTGCGTGCGCAGCACCTCGAAGACGCGCCAGATCCCGACTCGCATCCCGTACTCGAACCAGGCGTAGTTGGCGACGTCGGGGACGGGTTCGGCGCCGCCGGGTGCGGTCAACACCTGGCGCGGCAGCTTCGCATCGTAGAGCCATTCCTCGACGTTGACGATCAGGTGCAGCGCGAGCCGTGCGCCGCCGGGGAGCGTCAGCCGCGGCCGTGCCGGGGCGTGGACGTACGGGGCGCGTCCGTGCGCCGGGCGACTCATCGCGCCGTCTCCGCCAGATCGCGCGCGCGAGAGAGGAAGCCGCGCGCGTTCCCACCCAGGATGGCGTCGCGCTCGGCGACGGTCAGGCCCGGTAGCGAGGCGATGAGTCCGCGTGGGTCGTCGATCCCCATGTCGAACGGCCGATCGGTCCCGACGACGACCTGACTGGGGCCGACCCGTTGCACCAGCGTCGCAAGCAGCGCGTCGTCGTGCGTGATCGTGTCGAAGAAGAGCTGGCGCAGATAGCTGCTCGGCGGGCGCGGGATCGTCTTGGTCTCGGGGCGCACGCGGTAGCCGTGATCGAGCCGGCCGGCGATCCAGGGCAACGTTCCGCCGGCGTGCGCGAGGATGAAGTGCAGCGTCGGAAAGCGCTCGAAGACGCCGGCGTAGATCAGCCGCGCCGCGATCAGTCCCGTCTCCGAGGGGTTGCCGAACAAGTTGAAGAGGTAGTACGGCGCGGCGCGCTCGCCGCCCAGTTCGTGGTGCGGGTGCATGAAGACCGGGACGTCGAGCTCGCAGCAGGCGGCCCAGAAGACGTCGAGCGCCGGATCGTCGAGCGGCGCGCCGGCGATGTTCGAACCGATCTCGACGCCCCAGAAGCCCAGCTCCTCGACGGCGCGGCGCAGCTCGGCGACGGCGTCGGGCGGCGACTGCAACGGCACGGTCGCGAAACCCGCCAGCCGCTGCGGCGCGCGCGCGATCGTTGCGGCGAGTGCATCGTTGCCGGCGCGGCAGAGGGCCACGCCTAGCTCCGGCGGTGCGCCGTAGGCGAAGTAGAACGGCGGCAGGCAGACGATCTGCCGATCGATCCCCTGGCGCTCGGCGAGCGCGACGCGCGCGTCGAGATCGTACTGCAGCGGGAAATACGGCAGCCGCGAGCGTTCGGGGCGGTACCCGCAGACCACGCGCGCGAGGTCGAGCACGCCTTCGTCCTTGCGGGCGTCGATCAGGCCGCGCTCGCGCAACGCTGCCACGAACGCATCGGGCAGAAAGTGGGCATGGCAATCGATGCAGATCGACATGGGCGCTCCTTCGGGCGGCCCCCAGCGGGCCGCCCCCTTGACAAGGCGCTGGTCCGAGTGATTTTATCGATAGATAAATAACCCTGGCACGGGGAGGCGACCGCGACGGCACACGACCAGGCGACGGCCTTCGACGGGCGGGACCTCCGGCAGGCGTTCGGAACGTTCGCCACGGGGGTCACGATCATTACCACGCGCGACGCCGCGGGCCGGCTCTACGGGCTGACCGCGAGTTCGTTCAACTCGGTCTCAGTCGACCCGCCGCTGGTGCTGTGGAGCCTTGCCCGGCAGGCCGGCAGCTACCCGGCGTTCCACGAGGCGACGCACTTCGGGGTCAACGTGCTGGGCGGAGAACACCGCGCGCTCTCGGCCCGCTTCGCGCAGCCGCACCCCGACAAATTCGCCGGGATCGCGCACGCGCTGGGCGGTCACGGCGTCCCGCTCTTGACCGGCGCGGCGGCGCACTTCGTGTGCCGGATCGAGCAGCGCTTCGAAGGCGGCGACCACGTGATCGTGCTGGGGCGGGTCGAGGCCTACGATTACGTCGTCAAGCCGGCCTTGGTGTTCTGGCAGGGCAAATACCATACGCCGCACGAGCTGCCCGACGAGGGTGACCCCACGCCGTGATCGCAGCGGCGAGCGAGGTGCGCGACGGGATGCAGATCGAGTGGGACGTCCCGATTCCGATGGACGACGACGTCGTGCTGCGCGCCGACGTCTTCCGCCCGCTCGACGAACGACCGGCGCCGGCGATCCTGAGCTACGGCCCGTACGCCAAAGGCCTCGCCTTTCAGGACGGCTACCCCAGCGCATGGGAGCGCATGGCGCAGCAGCATCCCGACGTGACGGCCGGCTCCTCGAACCTCTATCAGAACTGGGAGGTCGTCGATCCGGAGAAGTGGGTCCCCGACGGCTACGTCTGCGTGCGGGTCGACTCGCGCGGCGCCGGCTGCTCGCCGGGATCGCTCAATCCCTGGTCCCCGCGCGAGACGCTCGACCTCGAGGCCTGCATCGCGTGGGCCGCGGCGCAGCCCTGGTGCGACGGCGGCGTCGGGCTGAACGGCATCTCGTACTTCGCGATGAACCAGTGGACCGTCGCGGCGCGCCGGCCGCCCGCGTTGCGCGCGATCTGCGCCTGGGAGGGCGCGGCCGATTTCTATCGCGACGTGACGCACCACGGCGGCATCCTGTGCACCTTCGCCGCCAACTGGTACGACATGCAGGTGAAGACCGTGCAGCATGGCGTGGGCACGCGCGGCGCGCGCAGCCGCGTCACGGGCGCGCTGGTCTGCGGCAACGAAGAACTGGACGACGCGCAGCTCGCCAAGAACCGGGTCGACTTCGGTGCCGCCATCCGCGCCCGCCCGTTCGACGACAGTTACCACCGGCGGCGCTCGCCGGACTGGTCGCAGGTGCGCGTCCCGCTCCTCTCGTCGGCGAACTGGGGTGGCCAGGGGCTGCACCCGCGCGGCAACTTCGAGGCCTTCACCCGCGCCGCGTCGCCGGAGAAGTTCCTCGAGGTGCACGGGATCGAGCACTGGACTGAGTTCTATACAGCCTACGGCGTCGCGCTGCAAAAGCGCTTCTTCGCGTGCTACCTCCAGGGCGATCGCGCCGCCTGGGCCGATCAGCCGCGCGTGCAGCTCCAAGTTCGGCACCTCGACCGTTTCGAGCAGCGCGCCGAAGCAGAGTGGCCGCTGGCGCGCACGCGTTGGACGAAAGCCTATCTCGATCTCGCCGGCACCGCGCTCGTCGACACGCCCGCGCGCGAGCCGGCGACGCGCGAGTTCGATGCGCTCGGCGACGGCTTGACGTTCCTCGCAGCGCCGTTGACGGCCGAGCTGGAGCTGACCGGGCCGCTGGCGGCCAAGCTGTTCGTCTCGTCCTCGACCCGCGATGCCGACCTGTTTCTCGTGCTGCGCGCGTTCGCGCCGGATCGCGAGGAAGTCGTCTTCCAGGGCGCGATCGATCCGCACACGCCGCTCGCCCAGGGTTGGCTGCGCGCTTCGCACCGCGCGCTCGATGCGGCGCTCTCGACGCCGTACCGTCCATACCATCGTCACGACGAAGCGGATCCGCTCTGGCCCGGCGACGTCGTCGAGCTCGACGTCGAGTTGTGGCCGACCTCGATCGTGCTGCCGGCGGGGTATCGGCTGGCGCTGACCGTGCGCGGCAAGGACTACGAGTACCCCGGGCCCAGCGGCGGCCGGCTGTCGAACTTCAAGAACGAGCTGCGCGGCTGCGGCCCGTTCCTGCACGACGATCCGCTCGACCGTCCGCCGGACCGCTTCGGTGGGACGACGACGCTGCACGCCGACGCGGCGCGGGCCCCGTACGTGCTGCTCCCGGTGATCCCGGCGGCACCGGCGCCTCGCGAGGCGAAGGAGCGAGGATGAGCCGCCTCTTGGAACCTCCGACCACGGCGCACCTGATCGACGGCGAGGCGCGGCCAGGCTCCGACGCGCGCACCTTCGAGGTGCGCAATCCCGCCGATGGGACGCTGGTCGCGCGGGTCGCCGCCGGTGGCGCCCCCGAAGTCGCGCAGGCCGTCGACGCCGCCGAGCGCGCGTTCGCCGACGGTCGCTGGAGCGGGTTGCCGGTGCGCGAACGGTTCCGCATCCTGACCGACTTCGCCGACGCGATCGAGGCCGCGCTGCCCGAGCTGGCGCGGCTGGAGACGATCTGCACCGGCCGGCCGCTGCGCGAGATGCGGGCGCAGCTCGGGCGGCTGCCGGAGTTCTACCGCTACTTCGCGGCCGTCGCGCGCACCGCCGAAGATACGGTTCCGCCGTTCGAGGGGCCGTATCTCACCGTCGTGCGACGGGTACCGCTGGGCGTCGTCGGGCTGCTGACGCCGTGGAACCATCCGCTGCTGATCCTGACCAAGAAACTCGCTCCGGCGCTCGCCGCCGGGAACACCGTCGTCGTCAAGCCGTCGGAGTACACGCCGCTGACGACGCTGGAGCTGGCGCGGCTGGCGCTCGCGGCCGGTGTCCCGGCCGGCGTCTTCAACGTCGTCACCGGCTTGGGTGCCGAGGCCGGCGCGGCGCTGGCCGGTGAACGCCGCCTGGCGAAGCTCGACCTCACCGGCGGGACCGAGACCGGCCGCGCCGTCGCGCGCCTCGCCGGCGAGAACCTGGTGCGCTGCAACGCCGAACTGGGTGGGAAGGCGCCGGTCATCGTGCTCCCCGACGCGGACCTCGAGACGGCGGCGGCCGGCGCGATCTTCGCCGCGTTCATCGCCAGCGGCCAAACCTGCATCGCCGGTACACGCATCCTCGTGCACGAGAGTCAGGCCGAAGCGCTGCTCGCCAAGATGGCCGTGCGCGCGCGGCGCCTACGCCTAGGCGATCCGCTCGCTCCGACGACGCAGCTCGGCCCGCTGGTCTCGGCCCGACAGCTCGCGCGGACCGAAGCGTACGTCGCGGTCGGTCTGCGCGAGGGCGCGCGCATCGTCGCCGGCGGCAAGCGCCCTACCGACGGGGCGCTGGCGAACGGATTCTTCTACGAGCCGACGATCTTCGCCGACGTCACCAGCCACATGCGCATCGCGCAAGAAGAGATCTTCGGCCCGGTCACCGTCGTCATCACCTACCGCGATCTCGACGAGGCGGTGCGGATCGCCAACGACGTCCCCTTCGGCCTGGGCGCCTCGATTTGGACCGCCGACACCGCGGCGGCCCTGCGTCTCTCCGACCGGCTGGACTGCGGCACGATCTGGATCAACGACCACCATCGCGTCGATCCCGCGCTGCCGTGGGGTGGGATGAAGGACAGCGGCCTGGGCCGCGAGTGCGGTCTCGAAGGCTGGCGCGAGTACACCCAAACCAAGAGCGTCGTGGTCAACCTCGACCGCCCCGTCGATTGGTACGCAACCGACGACGACCTCCGGTTGAGTTGAAGCGAGGCGGTCGATGGCGATCAACGGAATTCACGCCGTTCTCTACACCCGACACCCGGACGGCGTTCGCGCGTTTCTCAAGGACGTCTTGGAGCTGCCGTTTGTCGATGCCGGGAACGGCAGGCTCTTCTTCGCGGCGCCCGTCACCGAGCTTGGGATCCACGAGACCGAGGACGAGCCTTCGCACGAGCTCTTTCTGATGTGCGATGACGTACAGGCCACCATCGCCCAACTGAAAGAGCGCGGGATCGAAACCGCGACACCGATCGTCGATCGCGGTTGGGGCCTCGTCACGGAACTGATCCTACCCGGGGGCGACCGCATCGGGTTGTACGAGCCCCGCCACGCCCGGCCTAGGTAGGAGGCGGCTCCCAAAGTTCGATCGCGTTGCCCTCCGGATCGTGGATACGGGCGAAGCGGCCCGTCTCCGGTGTGTCCCATGCGGGGTCTTTCACGATCGCAATGCCGGCTGCTGCGAGTTCGTGCAGCAAAGCGTCGAGGCCGGAGACTCGCAGGTTCAGCATCCACTGTTTCTCCGCCGGGAAGTAATCGGTGGACTGCGGAAAGGGCGCTACGACGGTCGGGCCAGCCGACTGGTGCCAATCGAAGCCGCCGATGCCAAAGTGCTTCTCGTACCAAGCCGCAAGAGCATCGGGATCGTCCGATCGGAAGAAGAAGCCGCCGATACCTGTCACTGGCACAGTCCGCCGTGCCTAACGCGCGGCGCGCGAGCAGGTATCGACGGAGGCGATCGTTTTGCCGCCCGCGCGCACCGTTGCGTGCAGCGTGTACGCCGTCGCCGAGATGCGATCGAACGTCACGGCGATGCTTGCGTCGGGGTAGACGCTGCGGTAGGCGATGTGGTTCGGATTCTTGCCGGTCGCGCGCAGGATCGTGGCGTTTCCCTGGTCGTCGAAGACGATCGCGGTCCAGCCGCGCTTCGCGTCATACGCGAGCAGCTCTTCGTCGCCGCCGCCGCCCGCCCAGGAAGCGACCTGCCGCAACACGTTGCCGTCGCGATCGTACGCGTACGTGTTGGCGTAGGCCAGCCGTACCGAGCCGGCGCGGTACGTGCAGTTCCACGTACCGACGAGATAATGCAGCTCGGCGAGCGGCGACGCCGTGACCGGTAACAGCGCAGCGAGCACGATGGAAGCGAGCATCGAGGTTTTTTCGACGCTCAGCGGCTCGCTCCCCGGTTAGCCGCCTTGGACGACGACGCGGCGTTGGGCGGCGCGCCAGATCAGCCACGCCAGCGCGGTGAAGGCGGCCAGCCAGCCGACCTGCGTGGCGAAGGCGGCGAGATAGCCCGACGGTGGGATCGTGCCCAGGTAGATCAGCAGTGGGGTCGAGTAGATGGCGGCGAACGGCAGCGCCAGCAGCACCGTTTGCAGCGCGCCGGGGAAGAAGATCAGCGGGACGACCTGACCGCTGAGCAAGTCGCTGACCCAGCGCACCATCAGCTGGACCGCGAACGTCTCGAGCGTCCAGAACGCGACGCAGTTCATCAGGAAGTTCAGCAGAAAGTTGACCAGGTAGCCGATCAGGAAGCTCAGCGCGAAGGCGGCCAGTACCGGCGGCGGCGGGACGTCGATATGCACCAGCAGCAGCGAGATCGCCAGCGCCGGGACGATCAGCGTCGCGTGCAACAGCGTCATCCCGACGCCGTCGCTGAAGAAGTAGAGCGGCAAGCTGATCGGCTTCATCAGGTCGGTCGCGATCGTGCCCTCGCGGATGCGCTCGCGGATCGCGCGCGTCCCGTCGATCTCGAGGATCAGCGACATCAAGAGCGCGATGGCCGTGTAGGTCAGGACCGCGTGCAAGGGGACGCCGGCCGGCGCGGCGTTCTGCGTGTAGAGCGCCGTCCAGACCGCCTTCATCAAGTACAGCCGCACGATCAGCGAGCCGACGTTGGTGAAGACCTCCATGCGGTAGGTCGCCTCGCGGGCGAACGCTTTGGCGGCGAACGCGACGTATGGCGCGACCAGCTCGGCCAGAGGACGCTCAGCGCGCGTCGGCAGTGACGGGTGCGTCGCTGTAGCCCTCGAGATAGATGCGCCGGATGATCGATTCGAGCGCCGGCTCTTCGATCGAGAGGTCGCGCACGCGATAGCGCTCGGCGACGCGCCGGATCAGCACCTCGGCCGAGAGCGTGCGGCGGTCGAAGCGCAGCCGCACCAGATCGCCCTCGCGCGACTCCAGCTCGGCCCCCTCGACCGCGATCTCCGGCACGTCCTCGCTCAGCTGCACGACCAGCGTGCGGTGGTTTCCGTAGCGGTCGCGCAGCGCCTCGATCTCACCGTCGTAGACAAGAGTCCCGCGATCGATCAGGACGATCCGCCGGCAGAGCCGCTCGACGTCGGCCAGGTCGTGCGTGGTCAGGATGAAGGTCGTCCCACGCTCCTGGTTGACGCGCGCGACGAACTCGCGGATCGCCTCCTTGGCCACCACGTCGAGGCCGATCGTCGGCTCGTCGAGGAAGACGACTTGTGGATCGTGCAGCATCGCCGCGGCGAAGTCACCGCGCATCCGCTGGCCGAGCGAGAGCTGCCGGACCGGCGTGCGCAGGATCGGGCCCAGCTCGAGCAGCTCGGTGAAGGCGGCCAGGTTCGCGCGATAACGCGGGGGCGGGATCCCGTAGATCGCGCGCAGCAACTCGAACGACTCGATCAGCGGCAGATCCCAGTAGAGCTGCGAGCGCTGGCCGAAGACGACGCCGATCGTGCGCGCGTTGCGGCGCCGTTGCGCGTACGGGACGATCCCGTTGACCCGCACTTCGCCGGAGGTCGGCACGAGGATCCCGGTCAGCATCTTGATCGTCGTCGACTTGCCGGCGCCGTTGGGGCCGATGTAGCCGACCAGCTCGCCCGGCTGGAGCTCCATCGTCACGCCTTCGACCGCGACCTTGTCCTCGTAGTCGCGCGAGAAGAGGGTGCGCAGCGCACCGCCGACGCCCGGCCGCCGCACCAGCGTGCGGAAGACCTTGCGCAGCTCGCGCGTCTGGATGATCGGGGTCACGCGCGCGCCATCAGTGAAAGTAGTCCTCGCCCGTGATCGCCATGCCGAAGCCGAGCTTGGCCGCGTGGAAGGCCTGCACGACGCGCGCATTCAGCTCGCGGCGGACGGCGAACTGGCGCAGCGGCTCGGTGCGGATCGCCGCCCGGATCGCCAGCCAGTCCTTCGTCACGCTGTCGATCCCGATCCACTCGACCGGCGTGATCAGCGTCTCGCGCCAGCCGGGATCGCTCGCCATCGACTCGATCGCGCCCCGGACCACGGCGAGCGCCGTCTCGGGGTCGGCTGCCGGATCGGCCGAGACGACGTAGTCGACCCGCGACCAGTGGCGCGAGTGGTTGGCGACCGAGATGATCGAGCTGTGCGGGATCGTGATCAAATTCCCGGAGGCGTCGCGCATCTGGGTGATGCGCAGGGTCAGGTTCTCGACCAGCCCGCTCTCGGTGTTGATCGTAACGTAGTCGCCGACGACGAACTGGTCTTCGAACAAGATGAGGAAGCCGTTGACGAAGTCGCGGATGAGGTTTTGCGCCGCCAGCGAGACGCCCAGCGCGACGATGCCGCCGATCGTCACCACGGAGCCGAGCGAGAATCCGACCTGGCTGAGCGAGGCCAGCGCCGCCAAGAAGACGATCAGGAATGTCTTGAAGCCGGCCACTGCGTTGGCGACCGTCGGGACGCGCAGCAGTTGCCGGGCGCGCTCCTCCGGAGCCGCGCTGTACCGCACGCGCCAGGCGGTGGCTCCGTGCTGGATCGCGATGTCGAAGGCGCGGTTGAGCAACGCGGCGACGATCCAAATCCCGGCGACGCCGAGCGCACCGTGCCACAGCTCGTGCGCGGTCGTCGCCGTCTGCGCGAAGCGCGACAAGGCCCAGGTTATGCCGATGAACCACAGCAGCACCAGCGCCCAGATGAGCAGGTCGGCGACGGCGCCGTAGGCGCGCAGCCGTTGGTCGGGCGCGACGCGGCGCAGCGCGAAGGCCAAGAGCTGGTTGCGCCGGCCCTGCACGTCCTCGTCGGACGAGCCGTCGGCTGCCGGCGCCTCGTCGTCGCGCTTCTCCAACGCCTCCTGCAGCGAGGCGATCCGACGCCGCAGCGCGACGATGATCGCCCCGACGGCCAGCGTGAGAACGATCAGCACGGCGGCCGCGATCAGGACGCGCTGGATGTTGAGCCGCAGTTGCGCCGGTTGCCGCTGGGTCAGCGACTGCACGATGGCCGGCTTGAGGATGCCCTGCCAGGTCTTGGCCAGCGCGCCGACGGTGGTGAGGTTGTAGGCGGCATCGGCGGTCGTGACGGTGACGATCAGGACCGGTTCACGGTGCCGGCCGTCGACCGCCAAGAGGACGGCCTGCCCGCCGACGGGGACGATCGTGACGGTGAAGGTACCCGGATCGTAGGCCGTTTCGGTCATGTTGCCGACTTGGATCTCGGCGGTTATCCCCTGGAGGGCACCCTCGATGATGGTGACTCGCTCGGCGATCGCCGCGGCGTCGTTGCCGGGCGCTGCGACCCGGAAGAGGACCTCGCCGTCGAGGACGATCGGCGCTGTCGTGTAGACCCCCTCCTGGCGGATATCGAGCGACGAGCTCGGCGCCGCCGAGGGCAGGGTGAGCGTCGTCTGCGCTTCGGCGAGCCCGCTCGTGGCAGCGACGAGCACGAAAGCGCACGCGAGCGTGCGAAGGACCATCATCGATGGGCCGGTTCGGCATCGGGCGCCCCGATCCCGACGGGAAGGTGCGGTTGCCCGCCGCGAAGGCCGTCGCATGCCCAACCGCGCGCCGGCCCCGGGCGTGCCGAGTCTCGTCCCGGTGGTGCTGGCCGACGCCCTGCGTGAGCGCGCGCTCGTCGTCGTCCAGGCGCCGGCCGGTTTCGGCAAGACGACCGCCGTGCGCGACGCGCTGGCCGGCGAGGCCGACGTGGCCTGGTACGACGCGCAGCCGTGGGAAGCAGAAGGGTTCGCCGCCGCGCTGATCGCGTGCGTGCGCGCGATCCGGCCCGACGTCGGCCGCCTGACGTTGGCGCTCGCGAGCGAGGGTGCCGAGCCCGGCCGGCTCGGCGCCACCTTCGCCGACGAGTTGCGGCACGTCGATGCGCCGCTGCGAATCGTCGTCGACGACGCGCACGTGTTGGGGCCGGCCTTTGAGGCGTTCGCGCGCACGCTCGTCGCGCGCATGCCGGCTAGCGTGCGGGTCGCGCTGCTGACGCGCAGCGCGCTCGACGTCGGCCTAGCCGAGACGGTCGCGGCGGGACGCGGCGCTGCGATCGACGCGACCGCGCTGCGCTTCGACGCGCAACGGACGCGGCTGCTCGCCACTCGCCTGCGGGTCGCGCTCGACGACGCGCGCCTCGACGCGCTCGTGCGCCGGACCGACGGCTGGCCGATCGCGGTGGCGCTCGCGCTGCGCGCACCGGACGCGCCGGGGCTGCTCGACGAGTTGGTGTTGCACCGCGTGGATGCGCTGGACCCCGCCGACCGCGCGTTGCTCGAAACGACGCTCGCCTACGAGATCATCGAACCCGCGGTCGTCGCGCCCGCCGATCCAGCCTTGCCGCAGCGGCTGGCCGAGCTGGCCGCCGACGCGGTGCTCGTCGCGCCGGTGGGCGCGGGCTTCCGCGTCCACCCGCTCGTGCGCGACCTGTTGCTGCGCCGGCTCGGCGCAGCCGAGGTCGTGCGAGCCGAGGCCGACGCGGCGCGGGCCTATGTCGCCGCCGGCCGGTTCGAGCCGGCACTCTTCCACCTCGACCGCGCGTGCGACCCCGCGGCGGACCGCGTCTTCCTGCGCGCGCACGCCGCGGCCGCGCTGGCGTCCGGACTGGATGACGGCGTGCGCGCCGCGCTGGCCCGCGTGCGCGCCACCGAGGAACCGGTGGCGGAGGTCGTCGCTCTGGTCGAGGGACTCTTCGCCAAGGCGCGCGGTGAGGACGGCCGACCGGCGTTCGCGCGCGCCGTCGCCGAGGCCGATGCGCACGGTGACGAGGTGGTCGCCTTCGAGGCGCGCCTGGAAGCGATCGAATCCGATCTCGCGCACGGCGCGCCGGTCGCGGCGGCACGCTTGGACGACCTGCTCCACCGCGCGGATGCGCGCGGCGCCGCTGCACGCGCGCACGCGCTGGTGCGCGCGGGCTGGGCCGAGGCGATCGGCGGTCGGTTCACCGCCGCCCTGGCGCGGCTCGACGCCGTTACCGCCGACGACCCCGCGGTGCGCGCCGCCGTCGCGCCCTTGGCCGCCTACGCGCACCTCGCGCTGGGCGCGTTCGAAGCGTCCGACCGCGCGACCGACACCGCGATCGACGCGTTCGCGGCCGGCGACAACTTGCCGCGCTACGCCTCGGCGTTGACCTGGGCGGCCCGCTTCGCGCTGCTGCGCGGCGAGACGACGGCGGCCTACGAGCTGGCGCGCGAAGCGGAACGGATCGCGCGGCCGTTCGCGCGGCGAGCGGATGCGCCGGCCCTGCATGGCACGCTGGCCGAGGCGGCGCTGCACCACGGCGATACGACGGTCGCGCGGCGTGCCGCGCGGGCGGCGCTGCGCACCGCCGACGCGGCCTGGTACGCGCGCGACGCGCAGCGCGTGCGCGCGCTCGCCACGCGCAGCCTGGCGCGCGCCGATGCGCTCGACGCTGCGCCGGAGACGGCGCTTGCCGCGGCCCTCGCCATCGGCGACGATCCGGTGGCGCGCGCCGACGCCGCGTTGTTCGCCGTGCTCGCGGGCAGCCCCGACGCGCGCGCGCTGCGCACGGAGGCGCGCGCCGCCCTCGGCGTCGCGGTTGCGGTCGACGCCGCCGACGCGGTCGCGCTGTGGTCGGCCGCCGAGCTGGTCGATCTGCTCGAAGCGCTCGAGGGCGGGGCGAACGTGACGGTGCTCGCCGCGAGCCCCTTCGACGCGTTGCTCGCGCGGCGGGCCGAGGCGCCGCCGCTGGCGGAGCTGGGCGCGCTGCTGCGCGAGGTCGGGCGCAACGGCGAACGGGCCGAGGGCTACCAAGCGCGCGTCGCGACGCTCACGCAGGCCGGCCCGCGCTTCGAGATCCGCGTCCTCGCGCGGCTCGCCGAATCGCAGCTTCGCCGCGCCGTACCCGAGACCGTGGATGCGCTGCTCGAACCGCTCACGCCGCGCGAGCACGAGATCCTGGCGCTGCTTGCCGCTGGGCTGACCAACCGCGAGATCGCGCAACGGTTCGTCGTCTCGGCGCGGACGGTCGAGACGCACGTCGCGCATCTGACCGCCAAGCTGGGCGTCTCCTCGCGGGCGCGGGCCGTCGCCCGCGCCGTCGCGCTCGGCGTCGTGCGCCCGCCGGCCGACGTTCCGTAGAACGACGGAGCAGTCTGGCAAGAAGCTGAGATACTGAGACGCTCGGCATGGGTAGGAGGCCGGCATGAAGCTAGCTCTCCTCCGGACGTTCGTCCTCGCCGGCGCCGCCGCGACCGCCCTCACCGTGAGCGCGCCGCGTCCCGCCTCCGCCGATACGGCCTCAACCGCCGCCATCGTCGGCGCCGCCCTCATCGTGGGCGGCCTGATCCTCGACAGCAACCGCCACCAGTACTACTACGTGCGGAGCGGTCACCGCTACTACGTCAACAACAGCACCGCGACGTACTACCGCGGCCACGGCGGGCGCTATCAGGGCCCCGACCGCCGCTGGCACGGGAGCGGTTACCACGGCGGCGGCAACAACGGGCGCCACTACTAGCCGCTCACCGTCGAGCGACGAGACATGAAACGGGCCGGGCGCAATGCGCTCGGCCCGTTCGGCTTTGCAGCGCTGGCGAGGCTGCATGGCGTAGAGAGAGCGGGTGATCGGCGGGTTCCTGACGCTCCTGCTGGCCGGGATCGTCGCGCTGGCGCTGGTGGCGAAGATCGTGCGCGTGCCGTACCCGGTCGTCTTCGTGCTGGGCGGCCTGGCACTCGCGCTGATCCCCGGCATCCCGACGATCGCGCTCGACCCGAATCTCGTCTTCCTGCTGTTCTTGCCGGCGCTGATCTTCGGTGACGGGTACACGACCGACGCGCGCGCCTTCATCCGCTACCGCCGGCCGATCTTCTCGCTGGCGATCGGCCTGGTCGTCTGTACGTCGGTGGTCGTCGCGTTCCTGACCCACTGGTTGGCCGGGCTGCCGCTCGCGGCCGGCTTCGCGCTGGGTGGGATCCTCTCGCCGACCGACGCCGTCGCCACCGATGCGATCGCCGAGGAGGTCGCGCTGCCGCGGCGGCTGAGCGCGGTGATCGGCGGCGAGAGCCTGGTCAACGATGCCTCGAGCCTGGTCATCTACCGCTTCGCGGTGGTGGCGGTCGCGACCGGCGCGTTCTCACTGCTGGCCGCGCTCGTGCAGTTCGTCTACGTCGTCGTCGCCGGCGTGCTGGTCGGCGCCGCCGGGGCGTGGCTGATCGCGAAGCTGCTGGCCACGATCCGCCGCAAGGGGATCGGCGACGTGGTGATCGCCGTCTCGATCTCGCTGATCTCGCCGCTCGCGATCTACGTGCCGGCCGACGCGATCGGCGGCTCGGGGGTGCTCGCCGTGATGACCGCCGGGGTCCTGCTCGGCCGCAGCTCGGGTGTGTTCGACGCCGAGACGCGCATCGCCGCCGCGTCGGTCTGGAATCTCGTCTTCTTCACGTTCAACGGTGCCGCGTTCGTGCTGATCGGTTTGCAACTGCGCGCGATCGTGCACGGGCTCGTGGAGTACTCGGTCTGGACGCTGATCGGCTGGGGACTCGCCGTCACGCTGGCCTTGATCGTCGTGCGTTTCTTTTGGTGCTTCGTCATCCTCTACGCGCAGTACAAGCTCTCGCCGCGGGCGCGCGCCCGCGAAGGCGCCGTCTCGTGGCAAGCGGTCGTGATCGTGGCGTTCGCCGGGATGCGCGGCATCGTCTCGCTGGCGGCCGCGCTCGCGATCCCGGCGACGACCACCACCGGCACGCCGTTCCCGGCGCGCGATCTGATCCTGTTCCTGACTTTCGTCGTTATCTTGGTCACGCTGGTCGGCGAAGGGTTGACGATGCCGTGGCTGGTCCGCCGGCTGGGGCCCGGACTTCAGAGCGACACCGGCGAGCGCGAACGCGCGCTAGCCCTCGCGCGCGTGCGGCTCGCCGAGGCGGCGCGCGACCGGCTGCGCGCGCTCGAAGCCCAGTTGACGGGCCCCGGTGACTGGGAGGTCGCGGCACGCATTCAAGCCGGCTACGAGCTGCGTTTGACGCACGCCGCAGCGCAGCTCGACGGCGAGCCCGGGGCGAGCGGCGACGTGCAGGAGCACAAGACCGAACGCCGGCTATGGCGCGAAGCATATGCGGCCGAACGGACGGCGCTGGTCGGCTTACGCAAGCAGGGCGAGATCGGCGACGACGTCTACCGCGACCTCGAGTGGGACATCGACCTGGCCGAATCGCGTTGGACCTAGCAGAATCGCTGAACGACCTGGAACTCTGGGCGCGGCGACGAAGGGTAGCGTCATGGTGAAGACGTTCGTCCTGCTGGCCCTCGTCGCCGCGCTCCCGGTCGCGGCGAGCGCGCAATTCATCCCTCCGCCGGCGCAGCCGGTGCCGGGGATCACCGTCAGCGCACGCGGTACGGCGAAAATGCAGGTTCGTCAGGTCGCGTTCGTCGCGCAAGTTCGTGGGACGGCGGACGAGGCGGACGTGCTCGCGATGCTGCGCCGGGCCGGGGTCGAAGACCCGTCGGTCGGTGTGGAAAGCCCGCAGATCTTCCCCGGCGCGCCGACGATCGTACGCGGCGTGGTCCGCGACGTCTCCATCGCGAAACTCAACCAGCTCGGTCTCGCGGCGGGAGAGTACGTCCACGCGCACTCGGGATTGACGATCGAGTCGATCCGCTTCGTCCCACCGTTGGTCGGATGCGAGACGTACGAGGAGACGGCGCGACAGAGTGCGCTCGCCGAGGCGCGGCGCAAGGCCGCCGCGATCGCCGCCGCGAGCGGTGCGACGCTTGGCGCCGTCCGCGCGGTCGCCGAGAGCGGCGGCTGCCCGCTCCCCGAGGACGCGCGCGCCGCCTTCGGCCCACCGCCGACCTGGTTCGACGCCAATACGCTGACCGCGACGGTGACGGTTTACGAAACGGTGACGTACGCGCTGGCGGAACCCGGCGGCGAACGCCGCCATCCACTGTGAGTTAGGGCCGCGGCGCGCGGCTCGCGACGAAGTAGTAGTCGGCGAGCCGGAAGCCGGCACTCTCGAGGGCCGAGCGCTCGCGGCCGGTGGCGGTCTCGATCGCGGCGCAGACGCGGCGGCCGGTCTTCTCGATGCGGTCGGCGGCGGCACCGAGCAACACCGAGGCGTGGCCCTGGCCGCGGAACGGCGGATAGACGACGACGCGCAGCTCCGTCCAGTGTGGGTCGAGCGCTTCGCTGAGCGTCAGGCCGATGCTCTCACCGGCGATCTCGCCGACCTCGATCAGCGGCGCCCGGAAAGCCGGCGCGTGGTCGCGCTGCAGGTCAGGCAGCGTCAGCCGGTCGCGCTGCGAGGGCGGCCGGAAGCCGATCTGCGCCGTGCGCTCGGCGTCCATGCGCCGGATGAAGACCGCACCGACCGGGCGGAAGACGAGGTCGAGCGCGGCAGCGGCGCGCCGCGTGACGTCGTCGCCGCCGTAGAACCAGATCCCGCGCGCGTTGGTCGTCGCCAGCGCGTCGGCGAGCCGCCGCTCGGGATCCTCGCCCTGGGTGACGTCGAAACGCACCAGCGTGTCGGCCGGCAGCAGCGTGCCGTCGGCGACGAACGCGACGGCGACGGCCCGCTCGCCGTCGCGGATCGCGACGCCGCGCGCACGGGCGCGGACGAGCCGGGCACGGGACAGATCGGGAAGCTGGTCCAGGTACATCAGAACCTCGGAAACGACGGAGCGCGCCGCGAGTTTCCTCGCGACGCGCTCCGTTTCCGTGGGGGTGGGTCGGTCAGGCGGCCTTCTTGCGGCGGGACGCCTTCTTGCGGCGGGGAGCCGCGCGGCGCACCTTGCGCACGGCCTTCTTCGCCTTGCGGGGAGCGCTCTTCTTGCTCGTGCTCTTGCGGGCCGACGACTTCTTCGCCTTCCGTGCGGTCTTCTTGCGCGCGGTCTTCTTGCGCGGGGAGGCCTTTTTGCTGGTGCTCTTGCGGGCAGACGTCTTCTTGCGCGGCGCAGCCTTGCGCGCGGCTTTCTTACGCGCCTTTTTCTTCTTCGGCGCGGCCTTGGTTGCGGCCATAAATTCTGACCGTGTCCTTTCTTGCGCCCGCGGTTCACCCGACGGGCGCGCAGGTACCGGCGGCTGGACCGCCGGTTGGAGTTGTATCACTTATACCATTCATCGGCGATTCGTGCAACGTTCAGCAGGAAGACCGCCGCGTGACGTCGTCATGGCACCGCGCCCCGGGCGCATGTGCGGACCGCTGCGTCGGCGGAGGAACCGCTTCCCGGATAGCGCAACCGGCCCGGTCATGAACAGATCTGTGACGCCGCACACGCCGTTCTCCCGCACCGTGCTGCTCGCGCTCGCGGCCGGAATCGCGTTCGTCGGCGCGGCGCCGAGCAGCGGTCCGGCCGCCGCGTTCCTCGACGCGTGGGGCAAGATCTCCAGCTACACCTGCAACTTCAAGGTCCACGAGACCAAGGGCAGCGACGTCCAAGACCGGACCTATCACTTCGCGTACCTCAAGCCGCACTACGCCCGCATCGACATCACCGGCGGTCCGGGTCGCGGCGGCGGCGCCGTCTGGACCGGCGGCGACACCGTCAGCGGTCATCAAGGTGGGATCCTGAGCGGGATCCATCTGACGATCTCGATCCACGACGGGCGCGCGGTCGATTTGCGCGGCGGGACGATCACCGACGGCTCGTTCCAGAACATGGCCGACGAGGTGACCGCGGCCGGCTCGCTGACGAACGGCCAGGCGACTTGGAACGGCGCCACCGTCGATACCGTGACGTTCGCCTTCAGCGACGCCAACGGCGCCACCAAACGCACGATCTTCCTCTCGCAGACGACGCACCTGCCGGTGCGCCGGCTGACGTATCAGGGCGAGACGGTCGTCGTCGATGAGATCTTCACCGACGTCAACCCGGCGGCGAACCTCACATCGAGCGACTTCTGAGATGATCCGCACGGTCGACGGGCGCCGGATCGGCTACGACGATTCGGGCGGCACCGGCACGCCCATCGTCTTGCTGCACGGCTTCCCGCTCGATCGCACGGTGTGGGACGAACAGGCCGGCGCGCTGGCCGGCCGGCGCGTCGTGCGGGTCGATCTGCGCGGTTGCGGCGAATCCGAGCCGAGCGACGGCCCGGCGCTGATGGAGCTCCTCGCCGGCGACGTCGCCGCGCTGCTCGACCAGCTCGGGATCGAGCGCGCGGCGGTGGTCGGGCACTCGATCGGCGGCTACGTCACGCTGGCGTTCTTCCGCATGTTCGCCGAACGCGTCGCGGGGCTCGCGCTGATCGCCAGCCACGTCGCGGCCGATGCCGCCGGCGGCGCGGCGGCAGGCGCGAGCGTCACGCAGCGCACGCTGGCCGCCGGCCGCGACGCGCTCGCGCTCGACCTCGAGCGGACGGGGACGATGGAGCCCGCCATCGCCAGCTATCTCCCACGCTACCTTGCGCCCGCGTTCTATGCCGAGCGGCCGGAGCTGGTCGAGCGCCTGCGTGCCGTCATGGCCTGCCAGGACGCGCGCGGCTGCGCGCAGCTCATCCGTGGAATGCAGGTGCGCGTCGGTGGTGAGGACTTGCTGGCCGACGTGCGCGTCCCGGCGCTGGTCGTCGCCGGCGCGCAGGACACGTACCTCGATCCCAAAACGCTGCGCGCCGTCGCGAACGCGATGGGCGCGGTCTACGTCCGCCTCGAGAACGTCGGCCACCTCCCGATGTTCGAGGCACCGCGGGCGACCGGCGACGCGCTAGCCGCCTTCGCCCAGCGCGTCGGCTAGTCGAAGATCAGGTGTGGAACGTGGCGAAGCTGTTGACCGAGCAGGTCGACGAGACGTCGTACAGGCTAACGTAGTACACGTTGTTGACGGTGAGCGCAGCGGGAACCGAAGCCGACATGTACACGACGCTGGTCGGCGCGCCGGTCGGCGCCGGTATCGCGGTGAGCGCTCCCAAGACGGTGGTGGCTGCGCTCTGGGAGTCGTCCACGAGCTCGAGATCGTAATTGGTGGGCACCGCATACGGCGCGGCTGTCGCTGAGGTGAACGAGACGATCACCGAGCTGATGCTCGTCGGCACGGACGTCGCGTTCGGCGCCGGCGAGTAGAGCGCGATTCCGGTGCCCGTGCAGCCGGCCGTGTTGATCGAGGACGTGCCGTAGTCGAGTGCGCCGCCGCCTCCGCAGCCGGCGGCCAACAACGCGGCGAGGGCGAGGGCAGAGCACACCAGGGCGCGCGGAGGCAGTGTACGCAAGCGACGATCTCCAAAGGGGGCGGTTGTCGGTCCGTACCCCTCCGGGCGCGGCGGCCCCTTTCGGCTCTCCGGAGCGGGGGGACGGTCCGCTCGGCTGGTTCAGTGCGGTGCGTCGAGGTGGTGCTTGTGGAAGATCGCCTGCGCCTCGGGGCCTCGCAGGTAGTCGAGGAACGCTTGGGCGGCCGCGGCGTGTGGCGCCCCGGTCACCACCGCGGCGCGGCTGACCGTGACGACGTCGTCCTCGGCCGGGACCGCGATCGCGTCGACCGCCTCGGATTCATCCGAGGTGAACCCGATCGCCGCGTCGACCAGGCCGTTCTTCACGGCCAGGGCGATCTCGGCGGAGGAGGTCTTGGTCGTGGTGACGTTCGCCAGCACCTTGCGCTCGAAATCGGCGCCGTAGCTCTTCGAGGCTTTGCTGAGCACCTCGTGCGCGTAGGTGGCCGGCGGCGAGTTCGCCGTACCGAGCGCGACGTGCACGCCGGGGTTCGCGAGGTCGCGCAGCGAGCGCACCTTCTTGGAGCCCCTCGGAACCAAGACCGCTTCCCGGTAAGCGAGAATGCCGACCGGCGCCGCGATCTTGCCTTGCGCGCTCAACGGCGCGAGGGCTGTCTCGCCGACCATGATCAGGTCGACGGGTTCGCCGGCCTCGACCTCTGCGACGAGAACCTGCGCGCCACCGTAGTCGACTTGCACGTGCGTCCCCGGATGCTCCCGCTCGTACAGCGGGACGATCTCGCCCATCGCGCCGCGGGCGACCACCGCGACGAGCGCGACGACGGCGGACGACTCCGCCGCCGATGCCGGCACGCTCGAGAGCGCAACACCGAGTGACGTCAGGGCTATCAACGCGACGCGATGCTTCATACTCAAATCGTTCAGACTCCGGCGGCGGTGCGTTCGGGTGCGACTTCGAAGCGCTCGTGGCGGACGGTGAACGTGCCCAGGCCGACCGTCGCGGTGCGCAGCTCGGTCGCATAGCGGCTCAGCTCGGCTTGCGGAACGAGGGCCAGAACGCGGTCCCAGCCCGGCCGCTCGCCGGGCTCGAAGCCGAGGATCTGCCCGCGCTTGGCGGTGAGCTGCGCGACGGCGCCCGAGAGCGAGACCGAGGGGACGTGCGTCTCGACCCGCGTCAGCGGCTCGAGGACGACGGTTCCGAGGCGCTCGAGCGCGTCGCGTACCGCCATACCGGCCGCCGTCTTGAACGATGCCTCGCTCGAGTCGACGGCGTGGAACGTGCCGTCGAAGAGCGTCACGTGCAGGTCGGTGACCGGGAAGCCGTGCGGGCCGCCCGACGCCAACGCTTCGCGCACGCCCTTTTCGACCGCCGGGAAGAACTGCCGCGGCACGACGCCGCCGACGATCTTTTCCTGGAAGGTCACGCCCGCGCCGCGCTCGCGCGGCTCGAAGCGCAGCTTGACGTCGGCGAACTGACCGTGCCCGCCGGTCTGGTGCTTGTAGCGTGCGTGCGCCTCGGTGGCGGTCAGGATCGTCTCGCGATAGGCGACCGAGGGCGGGTGCGTCTTGACGTCGACGTTGTACTTGCGCGCCAACCGCTCCGTCGCGGTCGAGACGTGGACCTCGCCGTTGCCCAGCAGTTGCAGCTCGTTGGTGAACTCGGCGCGTCCGACGCGCAGCGCCGGATCCTCGTCGATCAGGCGCGCCAGCGCCTGCGAGAGCTTCGCCTCGTCGAGTCGTTGCGCAGGCGCGATCGCGACGGCGAACGACGGCTCGGCTAGCGGGACGGTCGGCATCAAGACGCCGGCGTTCGGTGAGCTGAGCGTGTCGCCGGTGCAGACGCCCTCGAGCCGGGCCAGCCCGACGATCGAGCCGGGACCGGCGGCGCCGAGCGGCTCTTGGCGTTTGCCGAACAGGCGGACGAGACCGCCGAGCCGCACCGACGCCCCGCCGCGGGAGGCGTCGACCAGCGAGGTCTGCGGCGTGATCGTGCCGGTGAAGACGCGCACGACCGAGAGCTTCCCCTGTTGCGGATGGTTGATGGTCTTGCAGACCTGCGCCACGACCGGCCCGCCGGCGCGCGGCGTGACCTCGCGGCCGTCGACGTCGCGCCGGGGCTGCGTCTCGGGCGAAGGGAAGAGCCGGGCGATCGCGTCGACCAGCGGCGCGATCCCGACGTTCTCCTGCGCGCTGCCGACCAGCACCGGGACGATCTGGTCGTGCGCGCAGTCCGTGCACAGGTCGCGCTCGATCTCGTCTTGCGGCGGATCCTTGCCTTCGAGCAACTCTTCGAGCAGCGTGTCGTCGAAATCGGCCAGCGCCTCGAGCAGCGTCGTGCGCAGCGTGTCGACGACGGGCTGCATCTGGGCGGGGACGTCGATCTCCGAGATCTGGCCGTCGTCGTTCAAATACGCCTTGCGCGCGGTCAGGTCGACATAGCCGCCGAAACGCTCGCCGCCGCCGAGCGGGACGTGCGTCGCGACGACGTGCGGCCCGTACGCGTCGCGCAGCGCGGCCAGCGTGCCGTCGAAGTCGGCGCCCGGCCGATCGAGCTTGTTGACGAAAAAGAGATGCGGCGTCGTCCGCATCTCCAAGTGTTCCACGATCTGGGCCGTCTGAGGGACGCGGCCCGGATCGGCGTCCACCACGATCACCGCCGCATCGACCGCCGCCAGGACGGTCTTCGTCTCCTCGAAGAAGTCGACGAAGCCCGGGGTGTCGACCAGCGTGATGTCGACCGATCCGCAGGCGAGGTGGGCGAAGCCGCAGCACACGGATTGGAGGTGGTCGATCGCTTCCGGCTCGCAGTCGGTCGTCGTCGTCCCGTCGCGGACGGAACCTCGGCGCGGGATCGCCCCGCAGTGCGCGAGCAGCGCTTCGACCAGCGTCGTCTTACCCGCATGGTGCGGGCCGACGATGGCGATATTCCTCAGGCGCGCGACATCGTCCATCGGCAGCCTCCTACGGTCACGAAAGGTCCGCGTGGCTACGCGCCGGGGACGGCTTCCTCCTCCCGGATCGGCCCGGCAGCCTGGGCCGATTCCCCACCTTCGGACCAATCGGCGCTCGGCCACGCTGGCCCAGGGGGGATTGGCCCACCAGCCGGTGAGAATCGGCCCGAAAGAACGTTGTTCCGCTCGCGCGTTGGAGGTATGCCCTGACGAACGCCTACGGCCGCATCGGTGTGGTCCTGATCGTGGTCGTCGCCGCGCTGTCGTGGGTGGTGCCGTCGTACTACACGGGGCTGATCGCGCTGGTCGGGCTGTACGCGCTGGTGACCCTGGGGCTGAACCTGTTCATGGGCTACGCCGGGCAGGTGTCGCTGGGGCAGGCCGCGTTCTTCGGGATCGGCGCCTACGGCTCGGCGGTCCTGGCCACCCGCTTTGGGATCTCGCCGTGGATCGGGACGCCGGTCGGCGCGTTGATCGCCGCGCTGGTCGCCTACGCGCTGAGCTTCGTCGTGCTGCGGTTGCGCGAGAACCTGCTCGCGCTGGCGACGCTCGCGCTCGGGATCGTGATCGGCGTCGTCTTCAACGAATGGGAGGCGCTCGGCGGCACGTCGGGGATCAAGGGGATCCCGGGTTTCACGCTGGGCGCGTATACGTTCGCGCTGCGCGACTACGCGACGCTGGCCTTCGTCGTGCTGGCGATCGGGGTCTGGTTCGCCGGAAATCTGGTGCGCTCGAGCTTCGGGCGCTCGCTGATCGCGATCTCGGCCGGCGAGATCGGCGCGCAGGCGCTGGGCGTCGACGGCGAACGGTTGCGCCGCCAGACCTTCGTGCTCAGCGCGGTCTACGCCGGCGTCGCCGGCGGGATCTACGCCTCGTACCAGTCGTACATCGATCCGACCCAGTTCGGCTTCTTGCTCTCGGTGCAGTTCGTGCTGATGTCGGTGATCGGTGGGATCCGCTCGTTGTGGGGCGCGGTGATCGGCGCGGCGGTCGTGGTCGCGTTGGAGCAGCTCTTGCAGGTGATCGTGCCGATCGTGCTGCCGAGCGCGCGCGGCGACTTCCAGTCGTTCTTCCTGGGCATCATCCTGATCGCGATGCTGATCCTGATGCCGCGCGGGATCACCAGCCGTCTGACGGAGAAGCGCGCGTGATCGCCTCGCTCTGGCAGTACGTGCTGGCCGGCGTCGTCGTCGGGGCCATTTACGCTTTGGTGGCGGCCGGATTCGTGCTGATCTACCAGGTCACCGGGATCATCAACTTCGCGCAGGGCGAGTTCGCGATGATCGGCGCGATGACGGCGGCCTCGCTCGCCGCGACCGGGATGCCGACTCCGGCGGCGGCGCTGCTCGCGGTGCTCGCGGCGGCGGTCGTCGGCGGCCTGTGCTACGTGCTGGCGATCCGCCCGGCGACGGCGGCGAAGGCGACCGGCGTAACGCTGATCTTCATCACGCTGGGGCTCGACGTCGCGCTGCGCGGCGCCGCGCTGTTCGTGTGGGGGACCAACCCCTTGAGTTTGGACCCGTTCAGCGCCGGGACCGCGATCACGATCTTCGGCGGCGTCTTGCCGCCGCAGGCGGCTTGGGTGCTGCTGACCGACGCGTTGGTCTTCGTCGCGCTGTACCTGTTCTTCCGGCACACCTACGCCGGGACGGCGGTGCGCGCCGCGGTCGCCAACCCGCCGATCGCCTCGACCTTCGGGATCCCGCTGCGCGCGTTCGCCTTCTGGAGCTTCGTCGTGGCGGCGGCGATCGGCGGGCTGGGCGGCGTGGTGATCGCGCCGATCACCAGCGCGACCTACGACATGGGGCTCACCCTCGGGCTGGCCGGCTTCGTCGCCGCGGTGCTGGGCGGCTTGGACAGCCTGCCGGGCGCGTTGCTCGGCGGCTTCGTGCTCGGCATCGTCGAGAAGGTCGCCGGCGGATTGCTCTCGACCGGCTGGGAAGAGGGGATCGGATTCCTGATCCTCGTGCTGGTGCTGGTGTTGCGCCCGCAAGGACTGCTCGGGCGCGCGGTGCGGCGCGCGTGACGGCCGCGGCGCAGGCGTCGGCCACGACGCTCGAGGTGCGCGGCGTGACGATGCGCTTCGGCGGCGTCGTCGCGGTCGACGACGTCAGCTTCGCCGCGTACGGCGGCGAGGTGCTGGGTGTGATGGGCCCCAACGGCGCCGGCAAGACGACGCTCTTCAACGTGATCAGCGGCCTGCAGCGCCCCACCGCCGGCCTCGTGCTGCTCGACGGCATGCGGCTGACCGGCCAGCGCGTCGACCAAATCGCGGCGCGCGGCGTCACCCGCACCTTCCAGACGCCGGTCATGTTCTGGGGGCTGACCGTGCGCGAGAGCATCGCGGTCGCGCTGGCCGCGCGCGAGGCCGGCGGCGTCTATCCGCCGGGCCCCGAGCGCGGGCTGCTCGCTTGCGGCCTGGGGCTGCCGGCGCAGCGGACACGCGACGCGGCGCTGCACGAACGGGCCGAGGTCCTGTTGGCGGCCGCCGGGATCGCGTATTTGGCCGACCGCGTGACCGAGTCGCTGGCGTTCGGCGAGGAGCGGCTGCTCGAGCTGGCGCGCGCGCTGGCGGCGGGGCCGCGCGTGCTGCTGCTCGACGAGCCGCTCTCGGGACTCAACGCCGAGGAGGTCGGCGGCGTGCTGCAGACCGTGCGCGCGGCGCGCGCCGAGGGGATCGCGGTGCTGCTCGTCGAGCACGCCGTCGGCGAGTTGCTCGGCGTCGCCGACCGCGTCATCGTCCTCGATCACGGTCACACGATCGCGCAGGGCGACCCGCGTGCGATCGCCGCCGACCCGGTGGTGATCGACGCCTACATCGGAGACGAGCTCGAATGAGCGAGTCGAGCGCAGCGCCGGCCCTGCAGGTCGAGCACGTCTCGACCACCCGCGGCCGCGTCCAGGTCCTGTGGGACGTCAGCCTGACGGTCGCGCGCGGTGAGACCGTCGCGATCGTCGGCCCCAACGGCGCCGGGAAGACCACGCTGATCGGCTCGATCACCGGGCTGATCCCACCGTTCGGCGGCAGCGTGCGCATCGGCGGCGTCGACGTGACCGGCCGCCCGCCGAACCGCCTGGCGCATCGGGGCGTCGCATTGGTCCCCGAGCGGCGCGGCATCTTCGCACCGTTGACCGTGCGCGAGAACCTGATGCTCGGCGCGTACGCGCGGCGCAGCCGCACGCCGCGCGCCGAGCTGGCCGCCGACCTCGAGGGCGTCATCGAGCTCTTCCCCGCCCTGCGGCGGTACGTCGACGCGATCGCCGGCTCGCTCTCGGGCGGCGAGCAGCAGATGCTGGCGGTCGGACGCGCGCTGATGGCGAAACCCGAGCTGCTGCTCCTCGACGAGCCGAGCTTGGGACTCGCGCCGAGGGTCCGCGGCGAGATCTTCGGCGCGCTGGCGCGGCTCACGCAGCGCGGCGTGACGATCCTGTTGGTCGAACAAAACCTGCGGCTCGCCGCGAAAATCTGCGGGCACGCCTACTTGATGCAACGCGGCCGGATCGTCGGAACGGAGTCGTCCGAGGAACTCGCCCAGACCGCGCGGCGCGTTTACTTGCAATCGTAAGTCAGGAGGGACACCGATCATGCGTTCGTCACTTCGTCTCGCCGCCGTCACGCTCGGCCTCGCGCTGATCGTCTCGGCCACCCCCGGGCATCCGGTCGCCGCCGCCGGCGAGCCGTACGTCATCGGCGCGATCGTCTCCGAGAGCGGACCCGGCGCGACGCTCGGGCGACCCGAGGCCGACAGCATCCAGCTCGCCGTCGACGAGATCAACAAGGCCGGCGGCATCGCCGGCCGCCAGATCAAGTTGACGATTCTGGACGACCAGTCGGACGCCACGACGGCGGTCAACGACTTCCGCCAGCTGTTGGACCAGCACCCGCTGACGATCCTCGGGACGGCGCTGACCCCGACGACGATGGCGCTCGTCCCGCTGGCGGAACAGGCGCAGGTCCCGCTCATCAACTTCGCCTCGAGCGTCAGCACCGTCGTGCCGGTCGAGGCGCACAAGTGGGTCTTCAAGATCCCGATCAACGACACCGAGGTCGCGAAGTCGCTGCAGACCTACCTCAAGAAGCACGGCCAGACGAAGGTGTCGTTCATCTACCGCAACGACAACTACGGCCAGACAGGCCTGCAGCACTTCAAGGACGTCGGGCAGCCCGCCGGGTTCGACGTGGTCTCGGCCGACGAGATCGAGGCCACGGCGAGCGACGCGACGACCCAACTCACGCACGTCAAGGCCGCCAACCCACAGGCGCTGATCTGCTGGACGACCCTCCCCTCGGCCAACATCATCCTGCGCGGCTACCGCGAGCTGAGCCTGACGATGCCGATCTACTACTCCGACGGCGCTGCGACCGGCGTGTTCCCCAAACAAGCCGGCCCCGCGATCGATGGCGTCTACATCGCGACGATGAAGGTCAACGTCATCGATCAGCTCCCGAACAGCGACCCGACCAAGAAGCTGCTCACGCACTACGCGAGCGCGTTCGACGCCGGTTATCCAAAGGACGCGCCGGTCAGCATCTTCGGTACCTGGGGGTACGACGGGGTCGGTTACCTGCGGGCCGCGCTCGAGAAGCTGCACGGCAACGTGACGCCCGCGTCCCTGCGCGACGCGCTGGAGACCACGACCTTCACCGGCGTCTCCGGCACGTTCCACTTCTCACCGAGCCAGCACTTCGGACTCGCCGAGAGCGACGTCGTCGTCTCGCAGATCCAGAAGGGCCAGTTCGTGATCGTCCACTGATGACCCGAGCTGAGCGCGAGCGGGCCTACCGCGCCTTCGCGCTGGCGCGGGCGCTCGACGAACGGATGTGGCGGCTCGCGCGGGCCGGCCGGGCGCACTTCGCCGTGCCGTGCAGCGGGCACGAGGCGATCGGGATCGGCTACGCGCTCGCGCTGACGCCCGGACTCGACTGGCTCTCACCGCACTACCGTGACCTCGCCGCGCTCCTGGTCCTGGGGATGGAGCCGCGCGACGTCATGCTGTGTTTCTTCTCGCGGCCGGCCGATCCGAACGCGCGCGGACGCCAGCCGTACGCGCACTTCGGGTCGCGGCGCTTGCACGTGCTCTCGCAGCAAGGCCCGCAGCCCAATCACTGTTCGCATGGCGTCGGCTGCGCGTGGGCTTCGAAGCTGCTGGGCGACGGCAGCGTCTCGGTCGTCGCGTTCGGCGACGGCGGTGCGCAGAAAGGCGAAGTGCACGAGTCGATGAACCTGGCCGCCGTGCACCGGCTGCCGGTCGTCTTCGTCGTGCACCGCAACGGCTGGACCCAGTCGGTCAAGCGCTCCGACGAGTACGCGACCGAGACGCTGGTCGAGCGCGCGGCCGGCTACGGGATGCCGGGCCACGCGGTCGACGGGATGGACGTCGAGGCCGTCTTCGCCGTCGCGACGACCGCCGTCGCGCGCGCCCGTGCCGGCGAAGGGCCTTCGCTGATCGACGCCGGCTGCGTGCGCTTCCTCCCCAACACCTCGAACGACGACGACTCGCGCTACCGCGACCGAGCCGAGATCGAAGCCGCGCGCGCGACGCTCGACCCGCTCGTGCGGGCGCGCGGTCTGGTCGACGCCGCCTTCGCCGAGCGCGTCGACGCCGAGACGGCCGTGGCCGCCGACGAGGCGGCAGCCTGGGCCGAGGCGCAGCCTTTGGGTGATCCCGCCACCGTCGCGGAGCACGCCTATGCGTGAGCTGACGGTCATCGAAGCCGTTCGCGAGGCGCTCGCGCAGGAGATGGAGCGCGATGCGCGGGTCGTCGTCTTCGGCGAGGACGTCGGCAAGCTGGGCGGCGTCTTCCGCGCGACCGAAGGGCTCTACGAGCGCTTCGGCGCCGCCCGCGTCATCGACATGCCGATGTCGGAGACGGCGATCGCCGGCGTCGCCGTCGGGATGGCGATGCGCGGCTTGCGGCCGGTGGCCGAGATTCAGTTCGCCGATTTCATCCACCCGTGCATGGACCATCTGGTCGGCGAGGCGGCGAAGCTGCGCTGGCGCACCGGTGGCGACTGGAGCGCGCCGCTGGTCGTGCGCACGGCCTACGGCGGCGGCCTTCGTGGCGGCCCGTACCATTCGCAGAGCGTCGAGGCGTTCTACACGCACGCGCCCGGGCTGAAGGTCGTCGCGCCCTCGACGCCCGCCGACGCGAAGGGGCTGTTGCTGGCGGCGATCCGCGACCCCGATCCGGTGCTGGTCCTCGAACACAAGCGCACCTACCGCGCGATTCGCGGGCCCGTCCCCGAGGGCGAGTACGTCGTTCCGATCGGTGTCGCGCACGTCGCGCGCGAAGGCCGCGACGCGACCGTGCTGGCCTACGGGATGATGCTCCACGAGTCACTCGCCGCGGCCGAGACGCTGGCCGCCGTAGGGATCGACGTCGAAGTCGTCGACCTGCGCACGCTGCTCCCGCTCGACCGCGCGACGATCCTCGCCTCGCTGCGCAAGACGCGCCGGCTGTGCGTCGTGCACGAAGACACGCTGACGATGGGGCTGGGCGCCGAGTTGTGTGCGCTGGCCGCCGAAGCCGACGTCCTCGACGTTCCGCCGGTGCGGGTCGCGATGCCCGACATCCCCGGCATCCCGGTCGACGACGTCCTCGAGGACGCGGTACTCCCGAACCGCGCGACGATCCATGCCGCGGTGGTGCGGCTGGCCGCTGCGCAACCGTCGCGCGCGACGGCGAGCGCCGCCTACGATCCCACCATCCCGCAGGCGTCGAGCGTGGTCGAGGTCGCGCTGCCGGAGGAGCACCTGCGCCGCGCGCTCGATGCGCTGGTCGCGGCCTGCCGCGCCTTCCCGCGCTGCAACGCGACCTTCGCCTGGAGTGGGATCGTCGAGCACGACGAGGTCGTGGTCGATCTCGACTTGGGCCCGGCGGCGCCGGCGCGCGGCGGCGGGACGATCACGCTGGTCGACTACGGCGCCGACGGCGCCGATCTCGCGATCCCCTTCGTGCGGCCCGGGCAGTCGGCCGCGGTGCGGATCGGCGCAGTGCGCGACGGGCGGGCCTACGTCGCCTGCGCGGTCGATCATCGCGCCGTCGACGGTGCGCTCGTCGGCCGGTTTCTCGCCGCGTTCAAGACGGCGCTCGAGCACGGCGCCGTTCCGGAGGCCGTCGGTGTTGGTTGAGTTTCCGCGGCTGGCCGACACGTTGGTCGAGGGGATCGTCTCGGCGTGGTACAAGCGCCCCGGCGACGAGGTGCGCAAGGGCGAGCCGCTGTTCGCGGTCGAGACCGACAAGATCAACACCGACGTCGAGTCGCCGTACGCGGGCGTGCTCGCCGAGATTCTGGTCGCTGAAGGCGAGCGGGCCGAAGTCGGCCAAGCGCTGGCGCGGTTCGCCGGGGCCGGTGAAGGGTCCGCAGCGCCTGCCGCGACGCACGCCGCACCCGCGCCTCCGAAAGCCAGCGGTGGGCTTTCGCCGATGCGCCGGCGCATCGCCGAGCGGATGACCGAGGCGCGCGCGACGATCGCGCAGGGCTCGTGCGCGCGCCTCGTCGACCTGCGCGGGATCGAACGGCACGGCGTCTCGTGGACGGCCTACTTCGTGCGCGCGCTGGCGCGCGCGCTGAGCGCCGATCGCATCGGCGTCGCGGTCGAGGTCCCCGACGGTCTGCTCGTCCCGGTCGTCCCCGACGCGCGCGATGCCTCGCTGCACGACATCGGCGTGCGCATCGCCGACCTCGGCGAGCGGGCGCGGGCCGGGACGCTGACGGCGGTCGACGTCGGCGGCGCAGCGGCGAGCGTCACCAACGTCGGTGCGACCGGCACGTTGCTGGCCTTCCCACTCATCGCGCCGGGCGAGCCGCTGATCCTGGCGCCGGGTGCGATCGTCGACGGCCGCTGCTGGATCGCCCTGTGCTACGACCGCGCGAAACTCGACGAATACGCCGCCGACCGGCTGCTGGGCCGAATCGCAGCGGAGCTGGCCGGGGCGGCCTGACGCCGACGAGGCCGCCGCGGTCGGCCGCAGAAGAACGCCGGAAATTGCCCCTCGGAGGTGCTTTCATCATGCGTACGACTTACGCGCGCCTCGGCGCGCTCGCACTGGGTCTGGGACTGCTCGTGCCGGCGGCGGCACCGCCGCGTGCTGCCGGCGCGGCGGCCGAACCCTACCTGATCGGCGCGGCCGTGTCGGAGAGCGGTCCGGGGGCCACCCTCGGCCGCCCCGAGGCCGACAGCATCCAGCTCGCATTCGACGAGATGAACCGCGAGGGCGGGATCGACGGGCACCCCGTCAAGCTGACGATCGTCGACGATCAGTCCGATCCCACGACCGCCATCAACGCCGTGCGCCAACTCCTGGGCCAACACGTCATCGCCATCATCGGCTCGTCGCTCACGCAGACGTCGCTCGCGATGGTGAAGGACGTCCAGGAAGCGGGGATTCCGATGATCTCGCTCGCCTCGAGCGCGCAAGTGATCGAGCCGGTCGCGGACCACCGCTGGATCTTCAAGATGCCGATCACCGACACGAAGGTGGCGCTAGTGATGCAGGCTTACATGAAGCGGCGCGGCCAGACCAAGGTCGCGTTCATCTTCCGCAACGACGACTACGGCAAGAGCGGGCTGCAGCACTTCCAAGACGCGGCCGGCTCGGCGTTCACCGTCGTCGACCCGCAAGCGATCGACGCGAAGGCCAGCGACGCGACGGCCCAGCTCACCCACGTCAAGGCGGCGAACCCGGCGGCGACCGTCGTGTGGAGCACGCTACCCTCGGTCGCCGTCGTCATGAAGGGCTACCGCGAGCTGAGCCTGCCCTATCCGATCTATTTCTCCGACGGTGCGGCGAACGGAGCCTTCCTTCAGTTGGCGGGGCCAGCGATCAACGGGGCTTTCATCGCGAGCACCAAGATCAACGTCGCCGAGCTGCTCCCGGCGAACGACCCGCAGAAGACGATCATCGATCACTACATCGCCGAGTTCTCGAAGGCGTATCCGAAGGATCTTCCGGTCAGCATCTTCGGCGGCTTCGGGTATGACGCGTCGCAGATTCTGCGCTTGGCCCTCACCCGCGCGCACAGCAGCGATCCGCTCAAGCTGCGCGATGCGCTCGAGCACATGACCTACAACGGCGTGTCGGGAGCCTATCGCATCACGACCACCGATCACAACGGCCTCGCCGAGGACTCGTTGGTCCTCACCCAGGTGAAAGACCAGAAGTTCACGATCGTCAAGTAGCACCCGATGATTGGTGAAGAACCCTCCAAGATTCGCACGCACGAGGCGGCCGAGCACGCGTTCATCGTCGCGTCGCTCACCGCCGTCGGCGTGACCCAGGGCGACGCCCGCGACGTCGCCGACGTCCTGGTCGCCGCCGATCTGCGGGGGGTCGAGTCGCACGGCATCGCGCGGCTCGACACCTACTACGTGCGGCGCATCGAAGCCGGCGTCGTCGTGGCACGGCCCGAGTACGTGGTGCTCGGCGACCGGCCGACGCAATTCGCGCTCGACGCCGGCAACGGGCTCGGTCATCCGGCCTCCAAGCGCGCGATGCGCGCGGCGATCGCGAAGGCCAAGGAGCACGGGCTCGCCTTCGCGACCGTCAGCCGTTCCAACCACTACGGGATCGCGGCGTACTACGCGATGATGGCGCTCGACGAGGGGCTGATCGGCCTCTCGATGACGAACTCGACTCACCTCGCCGTCCCAACCTATGGGCGCGACAAAACGACCGGGACGAACCCGATCGCCGTCGCGATCCCAGCCGGCGACCATCCGCCCTTCGTGCTCGACATGGCGACGACGACCGTCACGTTCGGCCGGCTCGAGGTCAGCGAGCGCAAAGGGAAGCCGCTCGCGCCTGGCTGGGCAGTCGGTCCCGACGGCGCGCAGACGCTCGACCCTACCCTCGCCAAGACGCGCGGCGCGCTGCTGCCGTTGGGCGGCATCGGCATCGAGAACGCCGGTTACAAAGGCTACGGCTTGGGTGCGCTGGTCGAGATCCTGTGCGGCGTGCTTTCGGGTGGGCTGTTCGGGCGCGACCTCAACACGCCTGAAGACGGCCTGCATGGCGGCCAAACGGGCCATTTCTTCGGGGCGTTCCGGATCGATGCGATACGCGATCCGGCGGAGTTCGCGCAGGACATGGCGCGCGAGCTGAGCACGTTCGAGCAGAGCGCGCCGGTCCCGGGGAGCGATCGGGTGCTCACCGCCGGTGAACCGGAGCGCGAGTTCACCACGCGCTTTCGGCGCGAAGGGGTACCGATCGATCCCAAGGTCTGGGAGGTGCTCGACGCGATGGCGCAGCGCCTGGGGATCGCACCCTTGGAGCGCTTCACGGTCGCCTGAGCACCGGCTCGGTTCGGATGAATGTCACGTGAAAAACGGGTGCCGCGCGTGACCCGGATGCACGTCGCCGCCGTTTTCGGGATATCGTTCTCCCCATCGCCATACATTCGGAGGTATCGATATCACGATGACGATCGCACACGGGCGGCGCATCCTGGCCGCAGTCCTGCTCAGCGCCACGGCGCTGGTGGGCAGCGCGGGCGCCGCGTCGGCGCAGTGGTGGCACGGCAATCCGCCGCCGCCGCGCTACGAAGCGCATCCCTACCGCGCCGGCTACAACTGGGAGCCGGGCCACTACGCGTGGCGCGGCGGCGCTTGGATCTGGATCGGCGGCGTCTACGTCGGCGTCCAGCCCAACGGCCACTGGGTCCCCGGCCACTGGGTCTTCGGCCCGTACGGCCGGCGCTGGGTCCCCGGCCACTGGGTGTGAACTAAACCGGGGTTTTTGTGCGGCGCGCGACGTAACGAGGGCGGGTGAGTGAAGCCTTCGTCGTCGACGCGCTGCGCACGCCCATGGGGCGCTACGCCGGTGCGCTGGCACCCGTTCGCCCCGACGATCTGAGCGCGCGGGCGATCCGCGCGCTGGTCGATCGCACCCGCATCGATCCCGCGACGATCGACGACGTCTTTTGGGGCGCCGCCAACCAAGCCGGTGAGGACTGCCGCAACGTCGGCCGCATGGCGGCGCTGCTGGCCGGTCTGCCGACCAGCGTCCCCGGCGCGACGTTCAACCGCCTATGCGGGAGCGGGTTGCAGGCGCTCAACTCAGCGTATCACGCGATCGCGGCCGGGATCATCGACGTCGCGATCGCCGGTGGCGCCGAGTCGATGTCGCGCGCGCCGTTCGTGATGCTCAAGGCGGAGAAGGCGTACGACCGCGCGCCGGAGATCGCCGACTCGACGCTTGGCAATCGCCTGACCAACCCGCGCTTGGCGGCGATGTACCCGCCGATCCCGCTTGGCGAGACGGCCGAGAACGTCGCCGCGCAGTTCGGCGTCACTCGCGAGGATCAGGACCGCTTCGCCTACGCTAGCCAGATGCGCTACAAAGCCGCGGCCGAGGCGGGCCGCTTCGCCGACGAGCTGATCCCGGTGCACGTCGAGCAGGGGAAGAAGACGTACGACGTCAGCGTCGACGAGCCGCCGCGCCCCGACACGACGCTCGAAGGGTTGGCGAAGCTGCAGCCCGCGTTTCGCAAGGGCGGCACCGTCACCGCCGGCAACTCCTCGCCGCTCAACGACGGCGCCTCGGCGCTGTTGGTCTGCAGCGCCGAAGCACTCGCGAAGTACGGCTGGACGCCAATGGCGCGCTTCGTCACCTCGGCGACGTTCGGCGTCGACCCGAGCATCATGGGGATCGGCCCGATCGGCGCGACCCGCAAGGCGCTCGCGCGTGCGAAGCTCGACGCCGGCGCGCTGGACCTGATCGAGCTAAACGAGGCGTTCGCGGCGCAGAGCCTCGCCTGCGTGCGCGAGCTCGGCCTCGATCCCGACCGAGTCAACGTCAACGGCGGCGCGATCGCGCTCGGCCATCCGTTGGGTTGCAGCGGCGCGCGCATCACGACTACGCTGCTGCACGAGCTGCGCCGCCGCGGCGGACGCTACGGCTTGGCGACGATGTGCATCGGCATGGGCCAAGGCATCGCCACGATCTTCGAACGCGTCTGACCACCGAGAAACTGCGTCAGCCCGGGCCTGCCGAAACGACCCGTTTCATGCTCATGACTACGACGGCGAACGATGAACCTCACAAGCATGAAGCTGGCTTTAGGGTGCCGGTTGCTTCCGAAGTTCAAGCGTAGCTGAACGCTGCCCTCAAAGTATTTGTTCAAGATCAAGACCGGAAAGCGCTCACCCGCCGTCGAAGGCCACTGCCCGTCTTGGGACACTGGCTGGACCACAACCTTGAGGTAATCGCTATGCGTCGTTACCGTGCAGCCGCTGTTGCTTTGGCCATATCAATCCTCGCCGCGTCGGTTTGTCAAGAATGTCTCGCTGCCGAGAGCCCGTTACCGTCACCAACGCCTTCCGCGTCCACCGCCCCAGGAACCGTCGTAGTTCCGGGAGGCACTTCGCTCACAGTAGCGCTAACTGAGCCAATATCGTCCGCAACTGCTAACGTGAATGATCAGGTTGGGATCGTAGTCAAGAAGGAAGTCGTGGTCGACGGTTGGGTCGTGATACCAGCAGGTGCAAGTGGGCACGCAACGGTTACGAATGTCGAGCACGCAGCGAGCAATGGAAGCGGCGGCAAGCTATCAATGAGCGTCGATTGGGTCTATAGCGTCGATGGCGGCAAGATTCTACTCTCAACGACAAATCATGCGAGTGAAAACGGAGATCAGAAGGGAGCCGCTAGCACTGCTACGCTTCTGTCGTGGGCGCTGCTTGGCCCACTGGGCTTTTTCGCACACAATTTCGTGCGCGGTAAAGATGTCACGATCGGAACTGACAAGAAATTCACCGTATTCGTCGATCATGACGTTCACGTACAGACTACTCAAAAGGCCGGGACTGACCAAGGGTTCGATCACTGAAGGGAGCTGCGTCGACCGCGGCGGGCGCTCCGGGTTAGCCGGTCTTTACAACCGATAGCCGTTGGTGGAGCGGGTGCCGGCGGCGGTGGCGACGGGCGGGAAGGTGCGGCCGCGAACGTCGAGGGCGTAGGCGCGCAGGGCGTCGGTTGCGGCCTCGCCGAGCTGCGCGTACTGTTTGGCGAACGGCGGCGACTCGGGATAGAGGCCGAGCACGTCGTGCAGGACGAGCACCTGGCCGTCGCAGTGCGAACCGCTGCCGATCCCGATGGTCGGGATCGCGATCTGCGTGGTGATCGCCGCGGCGATCTCTTCGTCGACCATCTCCAGCACGACCGCGAACGCGCCGGCCTCCGCGATCGCGTGGGCGTCGCGCAGCAGCTGCTCGCGCTCGCGCTTGCGGCGGAAGCCGCTACCCAGCGCCGCGGTCTGCGGCAGGACGCCGATGTGCGCGCAGACCGGGATCTCGGCGTCGACGATGGCGCGAATGCGCGGCGCGGCCGCGGCGCCACCCTCGAGCTTCACCGACGAGGCGCCGGAGCGCTTGATCAGCTCGGAGGCGCTCGTCACCGCGAGGTCGTCGGAGGCCGCGTAGGTGCCGAAGGGCAGGTCGACGATCACGTGCGCCCGTTCGGTCCCGCGGATGACGGCCGCGGCGTGGCGGACCATGTCGACCAGCTCGACCGGAAGTGTCGAAGAGTAACCCAAGACCACCTGCCCCAGCGAGTCGCCGCAGAGCAGCACGTCGATCCCGGCCGCCTCGGCGCAGCGGGCAAACGGCGTGTCGTAGGCGGTGACGACCGGGAACGCCGCACCCTTGCGGGCGGTGATCTGCGCGGCTCCGAGGCGGGCCATCAGCGACGCCCCCGGCCGGACGAGGGTGCGAGGGACGGTGGCGGCGCGCCGGGGTGGTGGACCATATCGGCTCGCTTTCGCCGTCTCCCGCCTCAGTCCGGTGCCAAGCGGAGCGCCAGCTCGTCGAGCGGGAGGAAGCCGAGCGTGGCGTACAAGGGCCGCGCCTCATCGGAAGGGTGCAGCACCAGCCGCACCAGCGGGTACGCGCGGGCGTGCGCGAGCAGGACGTCCATCAGCGCGCGCGCGAGCCCGTGCCGGCGCGCCGACGGTTCGACGTAGACGCCGTGCACGCGGCCCTCGTGCTCGGCCGGCCAGCCGGGGCGCGGGACGGCGGGTGCGATCAGCAGTGCGGCGCTCGCGACGGGCGCGCCATCCTGCTCGACGATCCACGCCAGCAGTCTGCCGTCGCCGAGCGCGGCGCGCATCCAGGCCGTCCAGACGGCGACCTGCGGCTGCAGCTCCTCGCCCCAGCCACCGACCTCGCGCCACAAGCGGACACGGTGCTGCGCCAGCAGGGGCGCGTCGCTCGGCGTCGCGCGCCGGATCGGTCGGCTCACGCGCCGTGATAGACCGGCGCGCGCTTGGCGCGAAACGCCGCGATCCCCTCGGCGGCATCGGCCGTCTGGGCCGCGATCGCTTGCATCTCGGCTTCGTACGCGAGCGCGGCTGCGACGTCGCCGAGGCCGTTGCGCACCAGCTCGCGCTTCGTGAGGCCCAGTGCGCGCGGAGCGCTGGCGAGCGCGGTCGCGAGCGCCAGCGCCTCGGGGACGACTCGGTTCGGTGGGACGACTTTCGTGCACAGGCCGAGCGCATCGGCGCGCCCGGCGTCGATCTTCTCCGAGAGCAGGCACAGCTCGAGCGCCTTCCCGTAGCCGATGGTGCGCGGCAGCAGATACGACACGCCGCTGTCGGGGACGAGGCCGATCTTCACGAAGGCGGTCGTGAACGAGGCGCTCTCCGCGACGACGCGCAGGTCGCAGGCCAGCGCGAGCCCGAACCCGGCGCCGGCCGCGACGCCGTTGACCGCCGCGACGACCGGCTTTTCGAGAGCGAGCAGCGCGAGCAGCACGGGGTGATAGCGCTCGTGCAGGGCGCGTGCCACGTCGAGCGCGCCGTCGGAGGCGAACACCTCCGGATCGTCGAGCGCTTGACCCGCGCAGAAGGCTTTACCCGCGCCGGTCAGCACCACCGCCCGCACCTCAGGATCGCGCGCGAGAGCCCCGAGGGTGAAGTGCAGCGAGCGCAACATCGCTGCGGTCACCGCATTGTACGCCTGCGGCCGGTTCAGCGTGACCGTCGCCACGCCGTTGGCGATCGCGAGCGTGTGATCGATCGGCGGCGTCATCGTCCCTGCCATGTCGGCCTCCGTTTGGAGAGGAAGGCGTCGATGCCTTCGCGCGCATCCTGCGTCTGCAGGAGCCCGTAGAACGCGCCGCGCTCGTCGAGCAGCGCGGTGTGGAGCGGGTCCTCGAACGCGCGCGCGATCGCGCGCTTCGCGACGCGAACCGCCTGCGGCGCCATGCGGGCGAGCGCGCGCGCCAGCTCGAGCGCGACCGGGACGACGCGCTCGGCCGGGACGCAGCGGTTCGCCAAGCCGTGCGCTTCGGCCGCGCGCCCATCGATCTCGCGACCGAGCAGGATCATCTCCGTCGCCAGCGTCTTGCCGAGAGCACGCGTCAACCGTTGCGTCCCGCCTGCCCCCGGCATGAGGCCGAGCCGGATCTCCGGCTGCCCCAGGCGCGCGTCCTCGGCGACGACGAGCAGATCGCACGACATCGCAAGCTCGAGCCCGCCACCGAGCGCGAGACCGCGCACGGCACCGACGATCGGCAGCGCCGTCGCCCAGAGCCGGTCCCACGTCTCCAGCCGCGGTCCGTCGCCAAGGAACTCGCCGACGTCGCCGCCGGCGGCAAACGCGCGCTCGTCGCCGCTCAACACGATCGCGCGCGTCACGCCGTCGGCGTCGCAGGCTTCGAAGACCCCCGCCAGCTCGGCGAGCATCGCGTTGGAGAGGGCGTTGAGGACGCGCGGGCGCGCCAGCCGCACGAGCGCGACGTGCTCTTCCGGTCGTTCGACGATCAGCGACGATTCGCTCACAGCGTCCTCCGGTCGATGACGCGCTTGGCCTTCCCGGCCTCGATGCGCTCGATCGTCCCCGGCCGCAGGACGCTGGCGCGCAGCGTGACGAGCAACGTCTCGCTGAGCCGGCCGGTGACGGTCTGCGCGAACTGCTCGACGTCCTCGAAGACCGCATCGGGATGGTGCTCGACCTCGACCGTCAGCTGATCGAGTCCGTTGGGCGGGCGGTCGACCAAGATGCGGTAGTTCGGCGACAGCTCGGGGAAGCGCAGCAGTACCTCCTCGACCGCCGACGGGAAGACGTTGACGCCGCGGATGACGAGCATGTCGTCGACGCGGCCGGTGAACCAATCGACGCGCGCGCTGGTGCGGCCGCAGGCGCAGCGCTCGCGGATGAGCGTGGTGAGGTCGCGCGTGCGATAGCGCAGCACCGGCATCGCCTCGCGGGTGAGCGTCGTGAGGACCAGCTCGCCGCGCTCGCCGTCCGGAAGCGGTCGCCCCGTCTCGGGATCGACGATCTCGGCCAGGAAGTGATCCTCCTGGACGTGCATCCCGACCTGTTCGAGACACTCCTGCGCGACGCCGGGACCGATCACTTCGGTCAGACCGTAGATGTTGGTTGCCCGCACGCCGAACAGCTCTTCGAGCGCGGCGCGCATCTCACGCGTCCACGCTTCCGCGCCGCAGATCGCGTAGCGCAGCGCCTTGGGGCGGCGCTTCTCGGTGCGGAAGCGTTCGGCGAGGACGAGCGCGTAGCTCGGCGTTGCGCCGATCCCGACCACGGGGAGATCGGAGAGCAACTGCATCTGGCGCGCGGTGTTTCCCGACGAAGCGGGGATCGCGCAGGCACCCAGCGTCTCGCAACCGCCGTGCGCGCCCAGCCCACCGGTGAAGAGCCCGTAGCCCCAGGCGACCTGGAACATGTCCCCCGGCACGATCCCCCCGGCGGCCAGACTGCGCGCCATGACCGCGCCGAAGATCCGCAGGTCGGTGCGGGTGTAGGCGCCGATGGTGGGGTTCCCGGTCGTCCCCGAGGAGGCATGGATGCGCGCCAGCCGCTCCGGCGGGACGGTCAACAGCCCGAGCGGATAGGCGTCGCGCAGATCCGCCTTCGTGCTGAACGGCAGCGCCGCCAGGTCCGCCAGCTCGCCGGGCGTCGCGACGCCACGCAGCCGCTCGCGATAGACGTCGTTCGCGTCGCGCAGGCGTTCGACCAGCGCCTGCAGCCGCTCGAGCTGGAGCGCCTCGAGCGCTGGCCGCTCCAGCGTCTCGAACTCGGGCTGGAAGATCATTGCCCCCGGGACTACGCTCGCCGGTCCGGCGAGTCCCTCGGACGCGCACGGCCGTCGTTACTGCGACCGCAGTATGGCAGGCCCGCGTCAGGTGCGGGACGATCTTCACGCGGCTGACGCGTGTCGTCGCCGCCCCCCCGCGGTACCCGTCTCTGCGAACCGCGCTCCTGCCAACACCCGGAGCGGCGGTCCGCCTACATCCGGAGGGGTGCCGCGGGGGACCCTGAGCCGCGCCCAGCGCCCGGGCCCGCGGCTGCATCCGTTTGCCACAGGGACAGGTCGGACTGCCGGGATAGGTGGATGTGCTCACCCACATTCACCCAATTCCGACAGGAGCGACGACCTATGCTTGCTGCCCTCTTGGCACTCCTCATCGTTATCGCTGCGGGCGTTTCCGGCGGGGGCCCGACCTAGCAGAACACGGTCGGGAGGACGTCCAGGCCGATTCGAGGCATTGGCGCTGTCAGGGTGACAACTCAAGGCCAGCGCAGCCCCCGATCCGCTACCGGCGTCCGCCCGACTACGCTCGCGAGCGCCCGCGAAGCGTACCTCCGGGGCGACTTCCCTGCCGTTCTGGACCTCCTCGCGACGGTGCGCGTTGGCACGCCGGCTCCCGTCGAGGCGTGGCTGCTGCGTGCCCGCGCCCTCCTGAAGCTGCACCGGCCGGACGATGCTGCCGCTGAGCTGACGCCGCTGCTGCCGGCGATCGCCACGCCCGACGAACGCGCCACCGCGGCGATGCTGCACGGCACCGCCCTCGCGAGGCTCTCTCCGGCGGACGGCCTTGTGGCGTTGACCGCCGCCTCCGAAGCGGCCGGGCGCGAAGGTGCCCATCCCGCGGTGCACGCAGAGATCGCGTACTTCCGCGCGCTCGCCCACTGGAGTATGGGTGACCTCGACGCTGCGGAGCGCCTTGCGCGCGAAGCGCAGCGCAACGGACGCGACGTCCTGTCCGTGCGCGCAATTCAGCTGCGCGCTTTTATCGCGGCGAAGTCTCCGCGGGTTACCCGATTCGTCGAAGCACTCGCACTGTTCCGCACGGGAGCACGTGCGTACGGGCACTGCCGTGAACGAGACCTCGATCTCGCTATAAACATCACCCAGCAGATCGCAGCCCTCGAACAGACGTTGCGGTCCGCGCAGATCCGGGGAACACACCGAGCCAGCCACGGACGGCGGACTCTTCCGGGCAGTCCTTTTATGCCAGTCGCCCGCTCCACGGCGTTTCTTCGCCTGTGCTACGACGACGCGCAACTCTTCGCGCTGGACGGCGACGGCGCGACCGCCCTGTCCAGAATGCGGGAGGCAGAAGAAGCCGCGCAGACTCCGGCGTGGCGCGCTTGGGCACGCGCGGGATGCGCCGCCGTCGTGACGATGTTTGGCGAGAACGCCGCGGCGCGGAACTATGCTGAGAGTGCCGCAGCGCTTGCGCGGACCGTCGATTGGAATGCGGCCCAGGACGACGAGCGCGTTGCGTTCATTCACCTGGCCGAGGTATATGCGACCCTGGACGATGCAGTCGCCGCATCGGCAGCGCTCGCGTCGTTCGATGGCATCACGCGGCCAATGGACGCCACGCGCATTCTGCGCGACCGCGATAGCGACCCGCGGTTCGCGGGTTGGTACGCGCATGTTCTCGGGCTCGTGCGACGTGGCGAAGGGGATCTTGCCGCTGCCGCCCAGTCGTTCACCGCGGCGGTGGAGTCATTTCGCTCGTGCGGCTATCTCTGGCGCGAAGCGCTCTCGTTGATCGAGCTGGCCGAACTTGGCCGCCCTGGCGCATCGGGCGAGCACCTGGACCGGGCGGTCGCGCTGATCCGCGAACACTTCCCGCAGTCATTCCTCGTCCGCCGACTCGGGCCGTGGATGCGGGCATCGGTCGACCCGCTTGTCGCAACGCTGAGCCCGACGGAACGCGAGGTGCTCTTGCACCTGCTCGAAGGCCGCTCGCAGCGTGAGATCGCCGAAGTCACGGGCCGGGCGTACAATACGGTTCGCACGCACGTGCAGGCCTTACACCGCAAGATGGGGACCTGCAGCGACCTGCAGATCGTCGTGGGATGTGCGCGGCGCGGCATCGGTGCTCCGTCCTGGTCGTTCGGCGCGCCTTCGCGACCGGCGCTCCCACACGCCCCGGGAAATCGCTCGACGGGCTGAACCGCGCGCACAGATGCGCGCGGTTCGCTACGGCTCCGCGATCCGCTCGTCGAGTTCGCCGGCGATCAAACGCCGCCGCAGTTCTGACGTTGTCGGGACTTCCAGCTTCGCTCTCGCGTTGCGGACGTGGGTCCGTACCGTCAACTCCGAGCTCCCCAGGTCGGCTGCGATGGTGTCCAATGCGCCACCCCTGCGAAGCGCGCGCAGAATGGTCCGCTCCGCCGGTGTCAGCGTCTTGGGCGTCAGTGCGCCCGCCGACGGCGTCCCGGCTCGTGCCCGTCCGTACGTGCGGACGGCGGCTCGGTCAGGCCGCTCCGGGGTGGAGGGGGTGCCGTGCATGGGCAGCCGTGGGGCGCCACGTCGCGCGTCCCGGGGATCCACTCGTTGCACCCGTCGGCGTCGTGCCGCGACCGCTGATGACCGCAGCAGCCGAGTCCATTCGTCTGCACTTTGCCGCGCATCGTCTCGCACGGTTGCCTTGGCCGCCATACTGCAACTGCCGTAATCAAGCGAACCGCGTGCCTAGCGGTCGGGTGAGTCCCTCGACGCGCAGAGGTCGGCGATGACGGGCTTGTAGGCGTGTGCGGTCGCGAGGAAGGCGGCCAGCGCGGGGGTCCGGCCGGCGTGTCGGAAGACCAGGCCGAAACGCTGGCGGACGGGGGGAAGATCGAAGCGCACCGCTTCGAGCGAGCCGGCGTCGAGCTCCGGTTTGACGGCCCAGCGCGGCAGGAACGCGGTCCCCGCCCCGTCGGCGACGAGCCGCTTGATCAGCGCGATGTCGTTGCTGGAGACGGCGACGGCGATGCCGGCCAGCTCGAGCGCGCGGCGCAGGTCCGGCGAGCCGTCCCAGACCAGGACCCGCTCGGCGCGCGGCCCGGGCAGCGCGACCGCGATCAGCTCGGTCGTGCCGAGCTGGTCGACGTCGAGGTCGTCGGTGTCCGCCGGAAGCGTCACGAACGCGGCGTCGGCCTGCTCCTCGCGGACGGCGGTCAACGCCGCCTCGCGGCCGATCCCCGAACGAAGTGCCAGGCTGACCTCGGGATAGCTGCGGGCGAAGCGCTCGTACAGACCGACGTACAGGAACGACGAGGCGACCGTCTCGGCGACGATCTGCAGCCGGCCGCCGAGGGCGCGCGGTGCGCCCAGCAGATCGCGCACGCCGTCGACCAGTCCGACGACCTCGCGCGCCCGCGGCAGCAACGTCGTCCCCGCCTCGCTCAATTCGACCGCGCCGCGCTCGCGCACGAAGAGTGCCGTGCCGAGCAGCGCCTCGAGCGAGCGAATCTGTTGGCTGACCGCCGACTGCGTAAGGAATAATTCGTCCGCCGCCAGCGTGAAGCTCCGGTGCTTCGCGACCGCGAGAAACGCGCGCAGCGTTCGCAGCTCCACCGCCGGCGCGCTCTATGCGGTGCGCTGGGCGGTTGCATCGAAGATGGTCGCCAGCCGGCCCTCGCGATCGAGGTCGTGGGCGGCGGCCAGCGTGTTGGCTTCGGCGATCGCCGCGGCGCAGGCATCGTCGGCGGCGCGCTGCGCACCGAGTCGTTCCAGCGCGGCGATCACCCGGTCGGCGGTCGTGTCGTCGAGCGCGGCGTTCGACGCGTACGCGTCGGCGACGGTCGTGCGATCCGGCGAGGCCGCGCCGGCCAGCGCCCAGGCGACCGGGAACGACCACTTGCGGCGGCGGATGTCGGCGCCGCTGGGCTTGCCGGTCTCCTGCGTCGCGCCCCAGGTTCCCAGGATGTCGTCGCGGATCTGGAACGCCAGACCGTAGGCGCGGCCGACGCCGCCGTAGGCCTCGGCCCGCGCGGGTGCGTTGCGGGCCGCCAGCGCGCCGAGCTCGCACGAAGCGCCGAAGAGCGCCGCCGTCTTCCCTTCGATCATCCGCACGTACTCGGGAAACGAGACGAACGCGGCGCGCTCGAAGCCGATGTCGTACGCCTGGCCCTGGCACATCCGAAAGTGCGCGCGATACAGGCAACTGGCCATCGCGACGATGCTGTCGGCAGGCAGTCCGGCGGAGCCGTCGATCAGGGTGAGATAGCTGAGCGCGCACAGCGCGTTGCCGGCTTCGAGCGCCGCCGGGATGCCGTGGGTCGCCCACAGCGTCGGACGGCCGTGGCGCAGTTCGTCACGATCTTCGATGTCGTCGTGGACGAGCGAAAAGTTGTGCAGCAACTCGAGCGCCGCGGCGGCGCCGAAGGCGTCGGACGCGTCGGCCCCTTCGGTCTGGGCGACCGCGATCAGGATCCGTGGGCGCAAGCGCTTCCCGCGCTTCGCGCTGGGGTCGTCGAGCGCGAAGTGTTCGCGGATGAGCGCGCGGTTCGGCGAGCTGGTATCGAGGCGGTCGAGGGCGCGTTCGAGGAAGGTTTCGAACGCCGAAAAAGGAGCCTGCGCCAGCACTACCGCGCGACGAAGCTCTTGACCGACGCGACGATGCTCGCCGGGCGCATGTGGTCGGCCGCCGCCGTCGCCTCGAAACCGGAGTGGACCATGCAGTCTTCGCACTTCGGATTGCCGCTGCCGTGACCGTACTTGTCCCACTCGGTCTCTTCGAGCAGTTCTTTGTAGGTCTTGGCGTAGCCCTCACCGAGCAGATAGCACGGCTTCTGCCAGCCGAAGAGGCTGTACGACGGCATCCCCCAGGGCGTGCAGTCGTAGTCCTTCTCGCCGGTGAGGAAGTCGAGGAAGAAGGGGCTGGCGTTGAACTGCCATTTCTTCTCGCCGCGCTTCATCGGCGCGAAGATCTCACGGAAGAGTGAGCGCGTCTGTTCCTTGGCCAAGAAGTGATCCTGGTCGGGCGCCTTCTCGTAGCGGTAGCCCGGCGAGATCATCATCCCGTCGACTTTGAGATCCTCGGTCAGGAAATCGAAGAAGTCCTGGAACGTCTTGGGATCGGCGCCGTCGAAGATCGTCGTGTTGGTCGTGACGCGGAAACCGCGCGCTTTGGCAGCGCGGATCGCCTGGACGGCGACGTCGTAGATCCCCTCGCGTGCGACGGCGTGATCGTGGACCGCGCGTGGCCCGTCGAGGTGGACGCTGAACGAGAAGTAGGGCGAGGGCGTGAACTTGTCCAGGCTCTGCTCCAGCCGAATCGCATTGGTGCAGAGGTAGACGAACTTCTTGCGCGCGATGAGCCCCTTGACGATCGTGTCGATCTGCGGGTGCAGCAACGGCTCACCGCCGGGGATCGAGACGACCGGGGCGCCGCATTCATCGACGGCCGCGAAGCACGCTTCGGGGCTGAGGTGGCGGCGCAGAACCTCGACGGGATGCTGGATCTTCCCGCACCCACCGCAGGCCAAATTGCAGCGGAAGAGCGGCTCGAGCATCAGCACGAGCGGGTAGCGCTTGCGGCCCGCGATCCGTTGCCGGAGCACGTACGAGCCGACTGCCACCGCTTGCTTGATCGAGATCGCCATCAATCCTCCGAATGCCGGCCGCCGGGATCGGCGTAGCCGTAGGTACGAAACCAGGTGACCGCCGCCGCCAACGCTTCGGTTACGCCGTGCGGTACGAGGCCGAGCTCCCGCTCTGCCTTCGCGGCGTCGTACCACATCCGCTGCTTGGCCATCCGGACGCTCTCGAGGGGGACGTCGGGCCGCAGCCCGAGCGGCGGGAGCAGGGCCTCCCCCAGCGCTGCATAGACCAGCGGGATCAGCCGGGGCAGCCGCAGCCGCGGCGCTGGGCGGCCGGCGAGCGCGGCCAGCCGTTCGAGCAGCGTTCGCAGGGTCAGGTTTTCGGCCCCCAGGATGTACCGCTCGCCGGTCCGGCCGTGCGTGTAGGCGGCCAGGTGCCCCGCGGCGACGTCGCGGACGTCGACGACGTTCAGTCCGCACTCGACGTAGGCCGGCATCCGTCCGCGCAGGAAGCGCACCACGATCTCGCCGGTCGGGGTCGGCTTGGCGTCCCAAGGGCCGATCGGCGTCGTCGGATTGACCAGCACGACGTCCTGACCGCCGGCGACGGCGCGGTCGACCTCGTCCTCGGCCAGCCGCTTCGAGCGCTTGTAGGCGCCGATCAGGCGCGCCAGCGGGCTGCGGTAGTTCTCGTCGGCCGGCCGGCCGTCGGCCCGCACGCCCAGCGCCGCGACGGAGCTGGTGTGGACGACGCGCGGAACGCCGGCCGTGCGCGCCGCCGCCAGGACCGCGCGCGTCCCCTCGACGTTGACGCGCAGCAGCGCCGCGCGGTCGCGCCGCCACAGGCTGTAGAGCGCGGCGACGTGGAAGACGGCATCGCTGCCGTGCATCGCCGCGGCCAGCTCGGGGACGAACAGATCGCCGGTCGTGCGCGCGACGTCCAGCCCCGCCAGTGACGGCGCCGGACCGCGCACCAGCACCCGCACCCGCCAACCCGCGTCGAGCAGCGCGCGCACGAGGTTCGCCCCGACGAAGCCGGACGCCCCAGTGACGAACGCCGTTCGCACGCGCTCAGGCGCCGAAGGTAACGGGTCGCTTCCGTACCCGTTCGGCGAGCCAGCGCAGCGACGGGTTCGTCAGTGTCGAGGTCGAGGCGGCCAGCACCAGCGCACGCACCTCGGCGCGCGCGATCTTCACGCCGCCGCCGTGGACGAGCATCGCATCGGTCCGGCCCAGCTCGCGCATCGTCGCGATCGCGAATAGGATCGGCAGCACGCAGAAGAGGCGAATGCGCACGGCTGCGGCGGGGATCGCCTCGATGTAGCGCAGCGACCGCTCGATGTCGTCCTGCGCGAGCGTCATCAGCGGGTCGAGCGCCGCGCGGTTCGCCGCGCGCAGGTCGGAGTGCAGGATCGCCTCGTGGGCGCTGCCGACGGCCGCCAGCGCGTCGCCGGGGACGTAGATCGCGTTCTCGTGCTCGGCGTCCCAGGCGATATCTTTGAGGATGTTGACGGTTTGCAGCGCCTCGCCGAACGCCTCGCAGTCTTCGAGCAGCCGCGCGTAGGTGCGGTCGCCGATCAGGATCGAGTGTTCGTGCCAGAGATCGGTCAGCAGATGCCCGACGGTACCCGCGACATAGTAGCAGTACTCGCGGAACTCAGCCGTACTCCCGATGCGGATGCCGTGCGGGTGCGCCAGGACGAACCGGCGCATCCCGCGGACCATCTCGCCGACCCAGCGGGTCAGGATCGCGCGCGTCGGCGCGTCGAGCATGCGCACGAGCAGAAAGACGTGGCCGGATGCGCCGACCAGATCGAGATATTCCGGGTTCGAGGTCAGCTCGGCGCTGGTGCGGCCGAACGAATTGGCGGCCGCCTCGTCCTCGAAGCAGGATAAGAACGCACCCAGCAGTTCGCCCTTGCGCTCAGCGCTCAGCGCGAGGTCGTCCTCGATCGTATCGGCAATCCGACAAAGAAGATATCCTAATCGGACCGGCGGCTCGAGCTTGGCCGGCAGCAGCTTGATGCCGAGCGCGAAGGTCCGGGAGACGCGCGGCAGCAGCAGGCGCGACTCGCGAACGGCGACGTCAACCGATGTAACCTGCGCCACCATCGGCGTGAGAACACCTCCCCCACTGGAGACCGCACACCAGCGCGCGGCCAACGTTGCCGGATCTTCTTCCCCGCTCGGGTTCCATCGCGGCCTGCGGCGTCCTTCGGCCAAGCAGGAAACGGCTCAGTCCCTTGGCGGAGAAGGGGGGATGCGACCCGGTACTCTTCAGCACCGCGACCTTTTTTGCTTGACCTTCGCCGAGACGCATGTGGCGTTCGAGCCGGCCGACCTGCCGTGGCCGGTCCTGGACGAGACGCTGCTGGCCCGCATCCGGTCCTTCCCGTTCTGGAACATCGCGCGCTCGATCGAACAGCGCGCCGGCCGGATGGTCGGCGCGTTCGCGCGGACGATCGACGACCCCGTCATCGCCGCTGCGGTCGCCTTGCAGGGCGTCGAGGAGACGCGCCACGGCCGACTGATGGATCACGTCTGCGAGCGCTATGGCATCGATGCGCCGGTGCTGCCGATCCCCGACGCACCCGCGACGCGCGACGACTTCTGCGAGTTCGGTTTCGGCGAGTGCCGCGACTCGTTCATCGGTTTCGGCGCGATCGCGATCGCGCGCCGGCTGCACCTCTTCCCGCCCGCGCTGCTGGCGATCTTCGAGCAGGTGCTGTGGGAGGAGGCGCGCCACATCGTCTTCTTCGCGAACTGGTGGGGCTACGAAGAAGCTCGCGCCGGGCGCGGCGGCTGGGCGCAGCGCACGCTCGCGGCGCTGCGCTACCACACCGCCGCCGCCGTCGGCACCGCCAAGGGCGCAGCCGAGGTGCCGGGCGGCCAGCTCGACCTCAGCGGTGCGGCCGAGCTGTTCGACGGCGTCACGCCGGTCACGTTCCTCGAGGCCGCGCTGGCCGAGAACCACCGTCATATGCGGCGCTTCGATCGGCGCTTGCTGCGGCCGCGACTCGTCCCCGTGCTCGCCACCGCCGCGCTGGTCGCGATCCGGCTGCTCCCGCCGCGCGCCGATGCGGCGGCGCGCGTCGATCACGCGGCGCTCGCGTTGCGCGCGCGGAACGCGGCGTAACGGCCGAGCGCGGAGAGCGGGAAGTGCAGCCGGTACTGGTGGTAGTTGAGATAGAAGTGCACCGGGAAGCCGGTGCCGGTGAATTCCGGTTCGTCCCAATTCCCATCGAGGCGCTGCGTCCGTAACAGGTACGCGACGCCGCGCTCGCACGCCGGGACGAACGCGGCGGCCTGCGCCGGCAACCGCTCGAGGCACGCCAGCAGACCGATCAGCGCCCAGGCGGTCTGGCTGGCGGTGCTCGGTCCGACGCCGCGCAAGGCGGGTTCCCGGTAGCTGTCGGTCGTCTCACCCCAGCCGCCGTCGGCGTTCTGCACGCCGCTCAGCCACGCAGCGCCGCGCACGACGGCGTCGTCGATACGCCGCTCGCCCGCGTTCGTCGGCCCCAGCGCGACCAGCGCGCCGCTCGTGCCGTAGACGTAGTTGACTCCCCAGCGCCCGAACCACGCGCCGTCGTGCTCCTGCTCGTCGAGCAGGAAGTCCAGTCCGCGCGCGGTGCGCGCGCCGTCGAAGCGTAGGCCACAGCGCACCAGCATCTCCAGCACGCGGGCGGTCACGTCAGCCGTCGGTGGGTCGATCGACGCGCCCAAGTCGCTGTAGGCGACGCGGTTGAGCCACGCCTTGTCGTTGTCGACGTCGAAGGCGGCCCAGCCGCCGCCGCGGCACTGCATCGTTGCGACCCAGTCTCGGGCGCGCTCGAGCGCGCCGCGCACGCGGCCGGCGTCGGGATGAGCGGCGGCCGCCAGCGCCATCATAACGACCGCGGTGTCGTCGACGTCGGGATACCAGGCGTTCTCGAACTCGAAGGCCCAGCCGCCCGGTTTTCCGGCCCGGTTCTTCACCGCCCAGTCGCCGTAGCGCGCGACGATCTGCTTGTCGAGCAGCCAGTCCGCGGCGCGGACGAGCCGCGGATCGTCGCCCGGCACGCCGGCGTCGACCAGCGCGCGCACGGCCAGCGCCGTATCCCAGACGGGCGAGATGCACGGTTGCACGCGGTACGCGCCGTCGTCCGCGATCGTGAAGCCGTCGATGGCGGCGAAGCCGCGCACGACGACCGGATCGTGCACGTCGTAGCCCAGCGCGCGCAAACCGAGCATCGCGTTGAGCATCGCCGGGATGATGCCGGCCCAATCGCCGGTTTCTTCCTGGCGCTCGACGGTCCAGCGCTCGGCGCGGCGCAGCCCCGCCGCGCGGAACGGACGCAGCCCGATCCGTTCGGCCAGCTTGAAGAGCGCGTCGAGCCCGTTGAAGAAGCGCTCCCAACCGTTGCGCGCCGGCGGCAACGCGAAGGTCGCGCGTTCGTAGCCTTCGGCGTAGAGCTCGTCGAGCCGCAGCACCGGGCCATAGACGGGCTTGCGGTCGAACAGCAGGGTCAGCGGTACCGTGCTGCCGCGCGCCCAGCTCGAAAGGTCGTAGATCGAGAACGGGCCGCGGCCCGGCAGCATCATCAGCCACGGCGGGAGGGCCGGTAGCCCGGCCCAATCGTAGGCGCCGATCAGCGCGAGGTGCAGCTTGGTGAAGATGCGCGTCTGCGTCACGCCGCCGCGCGCCAAGACGAACGCGCGCGCGCGCACCAGCGCCGGATCGTCGGGTGGCACGCCGAGCATCCGCAGCGCAAGGTACGCCTCGACGGTGACGCTCAGTTGCCCGCCGTCACCGTAGGCCAGCTCCCAGCCACCGTGCTCGCGCTGCTCGCCGCGGAAGTACGCCTCGGCGCGCGCGTGCGGCACCCGGTCGAACGTCCCCCAGACGTGGTGCAGCAACAGCACCTCGGCCGTGATCGTCACGTTCGACTGCAGCTCGGCCCACCAGAAGCCCTCGGGGCCTTGCAGGCGGAACAGCGCGGCAGCCGCGCGCGCGATCGCGTCGTCGAGTGCCGGGGCGGGTTCGTGTTCGCCGCGCTGCGAAGGCGGTGTCTGGATGCTCAACGGTGTGCGAACCTGCGCTTGGATTGCTGCGGCAGTATGGGTCGGACTGATCGTCGCCCGCGGTCGGTTTTGGGAGGCGCGGGCCGACTGCCTGCGTGAGCCGGAGGCCGGCGAGCCCGCGCCCGACGTGCATGCGGTCGTGCCGGCCCGCGACGAGGCCGATGTGATCGCGCGGGCGCTCTCGTCGCTCCTGACCCAGGACTACGCCGGACGGCTGCACGTCACGCTCGTCGACGACCGCTCGGGCGACGGGACCGGCGCGCTGGCCCGCGCGACGATCGCCGCGGCCGGCGCCGGAGCGCGGGCACGGGTCGTCACCGGGCGGCCGCGACCGGCGGGCTGGACCGGGAAAGTCTGGGCGCTGAGCGAGGGCGTCGCGCAGGCGCGCGCCGACGGCGCCGCGCCGGCCTTCTGGTGGTTCTCCGACGCCGACGTCGAGCACGATCCGGGGACGTTGGCGCGATTGGTCGCGACGGCACGCGCCGAACGTCGCGCGCTCGTCTCGCAGATGGTCGCGCTGCACTGCCGCTCGGGCTGGGAGCGCCTGCTGATCCCGGCGTTCGTGTTCTTCTTCCAGATGCTCTACCCGTTCGCGTGGATCGCCGACGAGCGGCGCGCGACGGCCGGCGCGGCGGGTGGTTGCGTCCTGCTCGCCGACGAGGCGCTGACCGCGATCGGCGGGATCGCGCGCATCCGTGGGGAGCTCATCGACGACTGCGCGTTGGCGACTGCGGTGAAAGGCGCCGGCTTTCGGCTGCGGCTCGCGCTCACCACCCGCTCGCACAGCGTCCGGCCGTACGACTCGCTCGCGACGATCTGGTCGATGGTCGCCCGCACGGCCTATACGCAGCTGCGCTACTCGCCGCCGTTGCTGGCCGGGACGGTGGCGGGCATGACGCTGCTCTACGTCGTCCCGGTCGCCGCGACGCTCGCCGGCCTGGGCGCACGGCGCGCCGACGTCGCGCTGCCGGGTGCGCTGGGCTGGGGGTTCCTCGCCGCGGCATACGTTCCGACGCTGCGGCTTTACCGCGTCCCCACGGCGATGGCGCTCGCGCTCCCGTTCGCCGCCGGCCTCTACACCGCGATGACGCTCGACTCCGCGCGCCGCCACCTGCGCGGTCACGGCGGGACCTGGAAAGGCCGCGACTTCACACCGGCGGATGACGTCCAACGCTTTGGGGAATAGGTACACCATGTCTGCACGCACCGTGTTTCTCAGCCGGTTGATCGGGATCTATTGCATCCTCGTCGCGCTGGCGATGGCCATCAATAAGCAAGCGACGGTCGCTACGGTCGTCGCGCTCGTTCACGACGCGCCCACGCTGTTCGTCTTCGGTCTGGTCGTCGTGGCAGCCGGTCTGGCGATCGTGCTGACCCACAACATCTGGTCGGGTGGCGTGCTGACCGTGATCGTGACGATCATCGGTTGGCTGACGCTGATCAAAGGTCTCGTCTTCCTGTTCGTGCCGCCTGCAACCGCCGTCGGGATCGTTATCTGGGGATCTGCCTACGATCAGTACTTCTATCTGGACATGGCGCTGGCGCTGCTGCTCGGCATCTACCTCACCTACGAGAGTTTCCGGTTGGAGAAGTCATCCTAGCGTGCGGGCGAGCTGCGTGAGGACGTGGAGAGCGCGGCGAACGTCGCGGATGAAGGCGAATGCGGCGAGCGGCGCGCGGACGAACGCGTAGGCGACGCGCAGGACGTCGATCCGTCCGTCGGCGCGGATCGCCGTTCCGAGCGCCGGCAGGTCGCGCCGCGGATCGTCGCTGACGACGCGGATCATCGCGAACGGCCGGTTCTGCGCGGCGAACGCGGCGGCCAGATGGGCGCCCTCCATGTCGACCACCTCGGCCCGGTAGCGCCGCGCGAGCACCGCGCGCTCGTCACGCGTCGTCACGACGTGATCGGTCGTGCACGCGTCGACGAAGTGCGCGCGCACGGCGCCGGCCAGGCGTTCGTCACAGGCGAAGATACCGCGCGCATCGCAGACGCTGCGGTAGAGCACGACGTCGCCGACGCGGAGATCGCCGAGCGCACCGCACAAGCCGAGCACGACCGGGAGCACGTCACCGGCGAACGCCGGCAACCGCGCGCTCTGCGCGCCGGGGGCGATCTCGACGACCGGCGTTCCGGTGCGCGCGCGCCGCACGGCGGCGGCCTCGGCGCCGCGCGGGACGACCAACGTCACGTGCGTCATGTGCGGTGCCGTTTGCCGCGCCAGCGCACGCCGCGACCCGCGTATGCGGCGGCCCACACGGCTAGGCCCAGCGCGTCGCGCAGCGGGACGAGCCACGGCCGGGTGGGGCCGCCCGCGCCGAACGCGCGCCGCGCCGCGCCGGCCAGCGCGAAGCGCAACGCCGCCGCGGTCGCCAGCAGCACCAGCGCCGGACCGCGCCGCCGCGCCAACGCCAGGTACAGCAACGCCAGCGGGAGCGGATAGGTGAGGAACAGCCCCGCATAACCGGCCGGGCGGAGCAGCCGGTGCGTGCGGGCCCAGCGCAGCTCGTGCTGCCAGAGCGCGGCCAGGCTCGGCTCGTCGACGACGTTGCCGACGACGTAGGTCGATAGCTCGATCCGCAAGCCCGCGCGCGCGACCAGCTCGCCGAGCATCGCGTCGTCGGCGAGGTGCGCGCCGATCGCATCGAGCCCACCGATCTGCTCGAAGGTCGTGCGCCGGACCGCCATCGTCGAGCCGAAAGTGTAGCGCAGCGGGCCGAGCGCCTGCGCGACCAGCACCGAGGGCGCGAAGTGCTCGTGGTTGGCCATCGCTCCGAGCGCCGAGGCCAAGCCCGGCAACGCTTCACCGCGGTACAGGCAGGTCGTCGCGCCGACCTGCGCGTCGTCGAACGGTGCGACGACGGCCAACAGCCAGTCGGGGCCGACCCGCATGTCGCTGTCGACGATCGCTAGCAACTCGCCGTCCGCGTGCGGGACAAGCGCGGCGAGCGTATCGGCTTTCGGATTGCGGTGGTGCGGCGTCGCGGCGTCGGCGACGACGACCCGGACGCGACCTGGAAACTCAGCCGCCAGCGCGCGCGCCGTCGTCAGCGCGGGATCGGCCGGGTCGCGGGCGCCCAGGATCACCTCGAAGTCGGGATAGTCCTGGTCGCAGAACGAGCGCAGCTTCTGCGCCAGCAGCGCCTCGTCGCCGTGCAGCGGCTTGAGCACGCTGACGCGCGGAACGCGCGTCGCGGGCCGGCGCGGACGGCGCGCGAACGCGCGCACCCGGCTCAGCGCAAAGGCTGTGTAGGCGAGCGCGCCGAGCGTCGCGCCGAGCGCGGCGCTGGCCGCGAGCGCGCGTGCCTCAGCCCGCACGGCGTAGGTCGGAGAAGGCGATCTGCTCGACGCCCAGCGCGCGCAGCAGCTCGGCGGTGGCGGGGTTGGTGAGCGCGGCCAGCTCGTCCTCGAGCTGGTAGTCGGCCAGCGCCGGATCGATCTGCGGCCAGCGGCCGGTCGCGCAGTGGAAGAAGATCTCGGTCACGCCGGGTTCCAATTCGCGCAGCAGCGCCAGGACGCGCTCGGGCGTCATGTGGCCGACGTCGGAGAGGCCGAAGACGCGGTCGTTGTGCGCGACGTGCGCCGCGCGCAGCCGCGCGCGCATCAGCGCTAGCCACGGCGCGAGCAGATAGGCGTTGGCCCAGCGCAACCCGCGCCGGTCGCCGGTCGCGCGCCACGATGGGCCGAACGGTTCGAATGGGATGCGGACCGGTGGGCTGCCGTATTCGCGCGCGACCTTGAGGATCAACCCGAAGACCGTCGGATGCAGATGGAAGTGCGACTGCGCGTTGACGTGGTCGAACGCCAAACCGCTGGCGGCGAAGGCGGCGAACTGCGCACGGATCTCAGCCTCGAGCTGGCGCCGTGCCCGCGGGTGGAAGAAGTAGCGCATGCCGGCGCGCGCGAGGTCGGCGCCGAACGCACCGTCGGCCCCGACCAGATCCGGCACTTGGTCCGGCGGCAGCAGCGGCCGGCCCGCGACGACGACGACGTGCAAACCGACCCGCAAGTTCGGTAACGCGCGCGCGCGCCGGATCGCATCGGCCGTGGCGGGCTCGGCGACCATCAAGCTGGCTGCGGTCAGGATACCCTCGCGATGGGCGCGCTCCACCGCTTCGTTCACCGGAACCGACAGACCGAAGTCGTCGGCCGTGACGATGACGCGCCGCCGGGCCGGGATCGAGGGCATGACAACCGACTTCACCACGCCGGCGCCGAGGGCTTCTTACGGCTGCGGTCGTTTCGGCCACGGACCGAGCGGGAACGTCGAGGGCGCGATGCGTGCCGAATACGTGGTACCCGGATCGTCCCCCGAGGTCCCCTCGATGCCCGACTTCCCGCCCGACACGCCGGAGATCCCCGCTGATCCGACCTCGCCTGACGGCGACCCGGAACCGATGGACGCACGCGCGCACGAGCACAAGGAGCACCGAGTATGACACGAACACTGGCCCGGGTCGCAACGGGCACGCTAGCACTCTTCCTAGCCCTGGCACCCGCGATCGGTGCGGCGCAGACGACTGCGGGGTCCAGCACCACCACCACGACGAGCGGGGGCACCACGACCGGCGGAGCACCCACGACCGGCGGCGGCACGGCTGGCGCGCAAACCGGTGGCCAGCCGGTGACGTCGTCGACCACGACCACCACGACGTCGCTCAACTGGATATGGATCGTCATCGGCGCGGTTGTGCTGGTGGTGATCATCGGGCTCGTCGCGATGGCGGGCGGGCGCTCGAGTTCGTCGACGACCACGATCCGGCGCGAGTAGCGGCGGAACGTCGCGGCGCTAGGGCGTAGAGTGGAGCGGTGACCGATTCGCTCTACCCCTACGTGCTCGAGCCCAAGGAGACGCCCGCGATCTGGGGCGGCGAAGCGCTGGTGCGCCGGTACGGGAAGACCGGTGACCCGGCGCAGGCGCTCGGCGAGTCGTGGGAGTGTTGGGACGCGAACCGCATCGTGAACGGTCCGCTCGCCCCGCACACCGTCGCCGACCTGCGGCGCGAGCTCGGCGCGCGGCTGTGCGGTCCGATCGACGCGCACGCGATCTTCCCGGTGCTGACCAAGATCATCGACGCGCACCAGCCGCTCTCGGTGCAGGTGCATCCCGACGACGCCTACGCGCGGCGCGTCGAGCACCAGCCCAACGGCAAGACCGAATGCTGGTACATCCTGGCCTGCGAGCCGGGCGCCGAGCTCGTACTCGGCTGGACGCGCGACACCTCGCGCGAGGAGTACGAGCGCCGCGTCGCCGACGGCACCCTGAGCGACATCCTGCGCCGCGTCCCGGTCGCGGCGGGCGATGCGTTCTACCTGCCGGCCGGAACGCTGCACGCGATCGGCGCCGGGATCCAGCTCTTCGAGACGCAGCAGGCCAGCGATCTGACGTATCGGATCTTCGACTGGAACCGGGTCGGTGCCGACGGCAAGCCGCGCGAGCTGCACGTCGCCAAGGCCGCCGACGTGCTCGACTTCCGCGCCACGCATCCCAGCGCGATCGCGCAGTTGACGTTCACCGACGGTGGCTTGGAACGGACGCTGCTGATCGCCGACCGGCACTTCCTGGTCGAGCGCGTCGTCGTGCCGGCCGCCGCCCGGCTCCCACTCGATGCTCGCCCGGTGACGCTCACTGTCGGCGCGCTCCCGCTGCGGCTCGAAGCCGACGGCACGAGCGTCGATCTCGCGCCGTGGCAGAGCGCGCTCATTCCGGCGGCCTGCGCGAAGGTGATGGTGGCGCCACTCGGAGCGGAGCCGGCCAGCATGATGCTGGTGCGACCGCAGCCCGATCTCGGCGTGGCGCGCGCGGCGGCGGCGTCGGCCGGCGTCGCCGCTACGACGCGCGAGCGGTACTTCGCGCAGTTCGGCTGAGCCGGTGGGGCTCGTCCGCGGCGTCCGCCTGCGTGGCGCCACGGCGATCAACGTCATCACGATGGTCGGGATCGGCCCGCTCATCACGATCCCGCTCGTCCTGGCCGCGCTGCCGGGCCCGCTCTCGCTGGTCGCCTGGCTCGCCGGCGCGCTGATCGCGCTCTGCGACGGCCTCGTGTGGGCGGAGCTCGGCTCGCGCTTTCCCGGCTCCGGCGGCACCTACGGCTTCCTGCGCGCCACCTTCGGCGGCGCCGGTTGGCGCGCGCTACCGGCCTTCTTGTTCGCCTGGCAGACGTGCTTCGCGGCGCCGCTCTTGCTCGCGTCGGGCTACATCGGCTTCGCCGACTACGCGGCCTACCTGATCCCCGGCGGCCTCGCGCTCTGGCAGACCAAAGCGCTGGCTGTTGCGATCGGCGTCGTGACGCTGCTCGCGCTGGCCCGCGGGATCGGCGCGATCGCGCGCACGAGCGTCGCGCTCGGCGGCGCCGTCGTCGTGACGTTGCTGTGTGTGATCGCCGCCGCGTACGGTCATCCGACCGTCGCGCACCCGCTCGCGTTGGGCGCGGGCGGCGCCGGCGCGTGGGGTGTGGTGCGGGCCGGCTTCGGCGCGGCGCTGATCCTCACCATGTACGACTATCTCGGCTACGGCCAAGCCGCATGCATCGGCGACGAGATCGTCGACCCGCCACGCACGTTGCCGCGGGCGACGGTGCTGGCGGTCACGATCGTCGCCGTGCTGTACGTCGCGCTGCAGGTCGGCGTGCTGCGCGCGCTGCCGTGGCAGGCGATCCTGGCCGACCCCAACGGCCTGGGACAGCACGTCGCCTCGTCGATCGTCGCGCGCGCGGCCGGCGCCGGCGCCGCGATCGTCGTGACGGTGCTGATCCTGGTGACGACGTTCGCCTCGGTCTACGGCAATCTGTTGGGCATCTCGCGCATTCCGTACGCGGCAGCCGTCGACGGTCTCTTCCCGCGTGCGTTCGCCCACCTCCAACCGCGTCTGCGCTACCCCGACGTCGCGCTGGTCGTGATCGGCGTGCTCGCGCTCCCCGCTTGCCTCTTCCCGCTCGATCAGGTCATCGCCGCGCTGACGACCGCGATCGTGCTGGTGCAGTCGATCGCGCAGATCGTGGCGCTGTTCGTGCTGCGTGCGCGGCACGAGCGCGCGCCGTACCGGATGGCGCTCTACCCGCTGCCGGCACTGATCGCGCTGGCCGGCTGGGGCTACGCGTTCCTCAGTGCCGGTTCCGCCGCGATCGGCTACGGGCTGGTCAGCCTCGCCGCCGGCGTGGCGGCGTTCTGGTGGCGCGGCGCGGTGGCTCGCGCTAGTTCGGGATGACGGCGACGGTGAGGACGTTGGTCTCGGCAACCGAGGCCGCCGCCGAGCTCACGTTGAGCTGAATGTCCTCGCCGATGTAGTTCCAGCCCGACAGGAGCGACGCGCCGCTGTACACGGTGTCGCCACCGGCAGTGTAGGTGGTCGCGGTTGGCGTCGCCGTGACGTTCCAGGTGCCGGTGCCCGGGTTCGAGGCGCCACCGAAGCCGGTGCCCGCCACCGGCGCGCCGAGGCCGACCAAGGCCGTTCCCGCGATGCTGTTGACGGTCGGGCACGATGCCGTGTAGGCCGCCGGGTTCCCGCTCGCACCGGAGACGGTGGGGGCCGCAGCCGGCGTCGCGTTCAGCCGAAACAGGCAGACCTGCGTCCCGGTGACCACGGTGTCGATGTACTCGATCACCTTGTAGCCGTTCGCGTCGTTTGAGGAGATGCCGATCTCGACCGCGTTCTTGTAGTAGCAGCCGTTGTAACCGGTGCCGGGCGGCGTCACCCCGCCGAAGGTCAGCGTGGCCAACGTCTCGACGACGCCGGCGGCGCAGTTGCCCGGGGTGGAGTCCAGAATCGTCGCGGCCGCCCCGCTCTGGCCGTACGGCGCGGTCGTCGCGTAGTTGGTCGCGATCGCAACCTCGGCCGTCGCGTTGACGGTGAACTTGAGGTCGGCAGACCCATAGACCGGCGCGCCAGCCATGGCAGGAGCCGCGGTAAAGCTCGCTATCCCTACCAAGACGAGAGCAGCTAGTGCTCGTTTCACGCTCGAATCCTTTCGATGTGGGTCTCCAGTGCTTCCGGCACCCTTTTCTGGTGTCGACCGACAGGTGCTCGCTCGTTAGCCGGAACGTGCCCCTGGCGCTGCCTTTGACGAACAGTTCATCAAGCGTGTCCTAATAGGGAAGAGATCGTGGAGGAATCGATAAGATACTCCGCTCTCCCTGCCCTGCGACACTAGTTCGGGATGACCGCGATGGTGAGGACGTTCGTGTCGGCACCCGAGGCTGCCGCGGCGCCCACGTTGAGCTGGATGTCCTGGCCGATGAAGTTCCAGCCCGTCAGGAGCGAGGCGCCGTTGTACATGGTGAAGCCGCCGGCCGTATAGAGCGTCGCGGTCGGCGTTGCGGTCACGTCGGTCGTCATGCCGGCGGGCTGGGTGGCGGCGCCGTAGCCGGTCCCCGCCGTGGCCGCGCCGAGGCCCGCCAGGGCGATCCCCGCCACGGCGTTGACGGTTGGGCATGAGGCCGTGTAGGCCGCCGGATTCCCGCTCGCGCCGGAGACCGAGGGTGCCGCCGCCGGCGTCGCGTTCAGGCGAAAGGCGCAGATCTGCGTCCCGGCGACCAGGGTGTCGATGTACTCGATCACCTTGTAGCCGGAGGCGTCGTTCGTGTCGACGCCGACCTCGACCGCGTTCTTGTAGTAGCAGCCGGTGTAGCCGGCGCCGGGCGGCGTCACCCCGCCGAAGGTCAGTGTGGCCGTCGTCTCGACCGCGCCGGCGGCGCAGTCCCCGGCGACGGACGGCAGAATTGTCGACGCCGCGGCGCTCTGGCTGTAGGGCGAGGTCGTCGCGTAGTTGGTCGCGATCGAGACCAGGGCCGTCGCGTTGACGGTGTACTTGATCTGGGCTGAACCGTAGACCGTCGTGGTCGCCGAGCTCGGTGCCGTCATGACCGTTGCGAGGCCCAGCATGGCCAGAGCAGTGAATGCTCTTTTCACGTTCGAATCCTTTCGATGGTGAGGGTGGCCGCTTAGCCGCCTCCATCGGGATTTCGACTGCCGGGTGCTCGGTGGTTAGGTGCAGAGATACGCCTCACGCTCGCTCTGACGAACATTTCATCACGGTCGTGAAATAACAAAGAGACCGTGGACAAATCGAAAAGAGACCGTGGGGAAAAAGATAAGATTTTTCGCTCTCTGGGAACCAGCTGTCAGTGCGGCATCTCGTCGTCGGCGAGGCCAAAGTAGTGGCCCAGCTCGTGGATCACGGTGTCGCGAACTTCGCGGACGGCGTCCTTGCGCGTGCGAGTGATCCGGTTGATCGGGCCGCGGAAGATCGCAATCTCATCGGGCATCACCACCCCGTCGCGGTCGCGTTCGGTAAGCGCGACGCCTCGGTAGATGCCGACGATCTCCGAATCCCCGTCCTCGTCCCCGTCGACGGCCTCGAGATCGTCGGGGCTGGGCTCGTCCTCGACCGCGATGACGACGTTTTCGATCAGATTCGTGAACCGTTTCGGCAGCGTGTCTAACGCCTCGCGCACCACCTGCTCGAAGTCCTCGTGGGTGAGGTTTCCACCGACCCAATGTGCGCGCCGGCGCTCGTACCGCGACGGTTTCATGACGGGCTCTTCACGAGCGGAAACGTAACGACATTCTGGTAGGTGGCTGAGAGCGATTCTCACCCGGCGTTCAGCACGATTGATCGCCTGGGGGCGTAGCCAGGATAGCCATGTTTACCGCAGAGCGACCGGCGACGAACGGCCGCATTCATACCGTCAATCTCGAGCCGACGCGCCGTCGCCCGCGCCTCTGGCTCGCCGTTGCGGCGGTGCTCTGCATCGCCGCCCTCCTCGCCACGCTGCTGGTGGTGCGTTCGCGTACCTCAGCCGTGAGCTACACGAGCGTACCGGCGCAGACGGGATCTCTCGCGCAGACCGTCACCGCGACCGGAACGCTCAACCCGCAGAACACGATCACCATCGGTACTCAGGTCTCGGGGACGATCTCCGCGATCGACGCCGATTACAACTCGCACGTGAAGAAGGGCCAAGTCCTGGCCACCATCGATCCGACCACCTTCGACGCGTCGCTCGAGCAGGCGCAAGCACAGCTCGCGCAGGCCCAAGCGATCGCGCAGGCCGCCGCGGCGACCGCCGGCGGTGGTTCGGCCAGCGTCAGCGAGGCGGGGGCGCAAGCCGCCGCCGCCGGCGACGCCACCCGGGCCGCGCAGGCGACCGCGGCGTCGGTACGAGCGGCGATCGCCGTCGCGCAGTCGACCGTGGCGAAGGACCAGAGCGCGCTCACCCTCGCGCAAGAGACGCTCTCGCGCGACCACCAACTGCTCGCGCAGGGCTACGTCGCGCAGAACCAGGTCGACACCGACACGACGAACCTCGTCGCGGCGCAGACGACGCTAACCGCGGCGAAGGCCGCGGTGACGCAGGCGCAGGCGCAAGCCGCCGCTGCGCAGGCGCAGGCCATCCAAGCCGGCGCAACGCAGCAGGCGCAGACCGCCGCGACGGGTGTCAGCGGCGCGCAGGCCGCGAACCAAGCGGCGACCGCGCAGGCCGACTTCGCCGCGATCGGGATCGATCGCGCCGAGGTCGCCACGGCGCAGCAGAACGTCAAGAACACGATCATCACCTCGCCGGTCGACGGCACCGTGATCGCGCGCGACGTCTCGGTCGGCCAGACGGTCGCGGCGAGCTTGCAGACGCCGACGCTCTACACGATCGCGCAGGACCTCTCCAAGATGGAGCTGGACTTGGCGGTCGGCGAACCCGACATCGGGCACGTCGCCCCCGGCGATCCAGTCAGCTTCGGCGTGCTGGCCTTCCCCAACCGCACCTTCACCGGTAGCGTCGAACAGGTCCGCCAGGCACCGACGACCGTCAGCAACGTCGTCACCTACACCGTCGTGGTGCTGGTGAGCAACACCGACGGCGCGCTGCTCCCCGGGATGACCGCCAACGCGACGATCCAAGTCGCGCACGTCGACAACGCCACCATCGTCCCGCTGGCCGCGCTCAGCTATCAGCCGCCGAGCGGCGCGTTTGCCGGACGGCGCACGCACCGGGCGACGGCGACCGCTGGCGCGACCGCGCCGACGACCGCCGGGGCCAGCGCCTCGCCGTGGGGCACGACCACGACCACGACCAGCGGCGTCGTGACGCCGGGCGCGGCCGGACGGATCTTCGTCCTGCGCAGCGGGAAGCTGACGCCGGTCGCCGTCCACGTCGGCCTGGTGACCGACACGCAGGCCAGCGTCACACCGCTGCGCGGCACGCTTGCGGCCGGCGACCAGGTCGTCACCGGCGACGCCGGTGGGGCGCGTGCGGCGCACGCGGCCGCCGGCGGCAACCCGCTGACGGGCAGCAAGTCCGGCGGCAGCACCCGTGGGATGCTCGGAGGCGTGCGATGACGCCGGTCGTCCAAGTCCGCAATCTGAGCAAGATCTATCCGCTCGAGGGCGGCGACGACGTCGTCGCCCTCCGCGGGGTCGATCTCGATATCGAAGCCGGCGAGTTCCTGGCGGTCATGGGACCGTCAGGCTCCGGCAAGTCGACCTTCATGCACATCGTCGGGCTGCTCGATCGGCCCAGCGCGGGGTCGTACCGGTTCGCCGGGCACGACGTCACCACGCTGGGCAAGGATCAGCTCGCCGACCTGCGCTCGCGGGCGCTGGGGTTCGTCTTCCAGGCCTACAACCTGCTCCCGCGCACGACGGCGGTCGAGAACGTCGAGCTGCCGATGATCTACGCCGGCGTCCTGGCTGCGGAGCGGCGGGCCAAGGCGATGGCGGCGCTCGACGCGGTCGGGCTCGTCAAGTACGCGCAGCACCAGCCCAACCAGCTCTCGGGCGGCCAGCAGCAGCGCGTCGCGATCGCCCGCTCGATCGTCAACCAGCCCCAGCTGATCCTCGCCGACGAACCGACCGGCGCGCTCGACTCGGCTTCGTCCGAAGACGTGATGGCGCTGTTCAAGCGGCTCAATGCGGAGCGCGGCATCACCGTCATGCTGGTCACCCACGAGCCCGATGTCGCCGCGCACGCGCGGCGCCTGGTCACGTTTCGGGACGGCGTCATCATCTCGGATGCGCCGACCGCGAAGGAGGTCGTTCTCGCATGATCACCCTGCTGCAAACCGTGCGCATGGCGCTGCAGGCGCTGGTGCGAAACAAGTCGCGCTCGCTGCTCACGATGCTGGGCGTGGTGATCGGCGTCGCGGCGGTCATCGTGACCGTCGCGATCGGGACGGGCGCGAAGAGCTCGGTCGCGAGCCAGATCAACGCCCTGGGTTCGAACATGCTGGTCGTGCTGCCCGGCAGCGTCTCGACCACCGGCGCGCGCACCGGGCTGGGCGGCGCGTCGACGCTGACCGCCGCCGACGGCATGACGATCGCGCAGCTCCCGGGTGTCGCGGCAGTCTCCCCGGTCGTCAACCTGCGCACGCAAGTGATCGCGGCCGGGCAGAACTGGCAGACGACGGTCAGCGGCGTCGCGCCGAGCTACACCTTCGTGCGCAGCTGGCCGACCGCCGCCGGGCGTTTCTTCACCCAGAGCGAGACGAACTCAGCGGCCAAGGTCGCGGTGCTCGGCCAGACCGTCGAGCAGCAACTCTTCCCCGGCGGCGCCAACCCGGTCGGCACGACGGTCGAGATCGGCAACGTGCCGTTCACCGTCATCGGGACGCTCACGGCGAAGGGGCAGAGCGGGCCCGGACAAGACCAGGACGACACCGTCCTCATCCCCTACACCTCGGCGCAACAGCGGATCACCGGCGGCACGACGGTCGCCGAGCTGATGGTCTCGGCGATCGACCAGGGCCACCTGGATTCGGTGCAGACCGAGATCACGGCGCTGCTCGAGCAACGTCACCAGATCGCGGCCGGCCAGCCGGACGACTTCCAAGTGCGCAACCTGGCCGACATCGCGCAGGCCGCTTCGGCGACCGCGTCGATTCTGGCGCTCCTCCTGGCCTCGGTGGCGGCGGTCTCGTTGCTCGTCGGCGGGATCGGGATCATGAACATCATGCTCGTCTCGGTCACCGAGCGCACGCGCGAGATCGGCTTGCGGGTCGCCGTCGGTGCGCGCAGTGCGGCGATCCTGCGACAGTTCCTGATCGAAGCGGTCGTGTTGGCGACCGGCGGCGGCGCGCTCGGCGTGCTGTTCGGCGTGATCGGGTCCGCGGCGATCGCCCTGTTCGCGCACTGGCCGGCGAGCGTTCCGCTCGCGGCGGTCGCGCTGGCGCTGTTCTTCTCGGCGGCGGTCGGCGTGTTCTTCGGGTATTGGCCGGCGCGCAAGGCCGCCGCGCTCGATCCGATTCGCGCGCTGCGCTTCGAATAGCGCCCTGATGCAAAAGGGAGCGCGTCGCCTTCCCGGCGGCGCGCTGCCCGATGCAGCGTCCCTACACTTCTCATCGGTGCGCGGCCAACGGACTTTAGAACCGCCGAATCGGTTGCGAGTTTGGTCACAGTCTGCGACCCAGCAAACTCCCAGGAACGGTGCCGAAGTCGCCGAGCGCAGGCGAACGTCTAGGCGGCGAACCAGAAGTTGGACTGTCCGGTACCGATCGCGGCTTCGTAGCGGCCGAATTGCTGGCCGGGCGCGCGCCAGGCCGCGCCGCCGTGCGCCCCGGCCAGCACGAGGTAGTGGGCGAACCGCCCCTCGGGCGAGCACGCGCGGCGGAAGTCCTCGGCGTGGGCGAGGACGGCGGCGTGGTCGCCGGCGCGCCACCAGCCCATGATCCGTTCGTCCCACTCCCGCAACGCGGGGTCGCTGATGTCGCGCGGGTCGGCGCTGGCGCGCTGGCGGATCGTCGCCAGCGGCCAGAAACGGTGCGACATCCCGCCCGAGGCGATCAGCAGCACGCGGCGCCCGCAGCGTTGCGCGGCGGCGGCGATCGCCGCGCCGAGCTGCAAGTTCGGCTCGACCTCCGCCGTGTCGCAAACCGAGATCGGCAACACGCGCTTCTTCGCCGGGCCCGGATTGTAGTAGTGCATCGGGTTGAGCGTGCCGTAGTGGACGGGCAGCCCGCGGTGCGCCGCCGCTTCGGCCGGCACGCCGCGCGCGTGCGCTTCGGCGGCGATCGCGGCGGCCAGCTCCGGGTCGCCCGGATAGTCGTAGGCGTATTCGTGGATCATCCACGGAATCTCATCCGAGGTGTAGAGGCCGGCGTGACGCTGGTGCGCATTGAGGACGAACTCGAGCGTCGTGTGCCAGTGCGTGTCGATCAGCACGAACGTGTCGAAGTCGAGGTCCGCGATGCGCTCGCGCCGGATCTGCTCGAGCGCGTCGTAGAACGTCGTCACGTCCTCGCGCATGTATTCCTTGCGCGCCTGCGGATCGAGGATCATCAGGCGCGGGACGTGGGTCGAGAACAGGCCGGCGGCGATCACGCGACCGACGCGGCCAGGGTGTCCTCGGGCGTCCAGCCGTCGGGGCCGGCGTAGCGCATCGGCGGCAGGTTGGGGATCTTCGAGCGGAAGATCAGGTACTGCCGGAACCCGTCCAGCTCGAATTGCCGCCGGTCGGCGATCATCCCGGCCTCGTAGAGCGAAGCGGCGATCGCGGAATCCCGCCCGAGCTTACGGATCGTGATCGGGAGCAGCTTCTCCTCGAGGTCGAGGATGCGAAAGGCGGCCTCCTCGGGATCGGGCGAGGCGTCGATCGCCTCTTTGACGATCTTCAGCCCGGTGCCGATGTGACGGACCTCGTCGTGCATGACGTACTCGTAGGTCACCGCCGTCGCCAGGTCGCCGTACTTCTTGGCCAGGTCGATGATCGAGTTGAACAGGACGTGCGCCGAGTACGACTCGAGCGTGCAGACTTGGCCGTAGACGATCTCGACGAAGGTCGGCAGACCGTTGACGAAGCGGAACAGCTCGGTCTGCTCGTAGGGGACGTCGAGCGAATCGGCCAGGTCGAGGTCGCGCACCCGCCGCCACTCGATCTGGGTGTGGCGCACCTCGTCGAGCGCGTGCGTCGCGTAGAAGTACTGGATCGTCGGGCGGTTCGTCTTGGTGATGATCTGCGCGACCTGGCTGGTCGTCTGCGCCTCGCCCCAACAGGTCGTCAGCATGATCGGCCGCATCGCGTCCCGGTATTCCTTCGACAGCTCGGGGTCGTGCGTCTTGTGCTGGCGGTACTTCTCGAGCAACGCTTTGCTGTTGCGGTACTGGTGCTCGATGTACTCCTCGTACGACTCGAGCGTCCCGAACGTCTGCAGCTCCGCACCCGGGATGTGCTTGGGGATGACGCTCACGGAATTGACGAACGACATGGCGAGACTCCGAACTAGTACGCGATGCAGACGAGCTTCGGCTCGGTGAAAAAGTCCAGCGACCAACGGCCGCCCTCGCGGCCCAGGCCGCTCATCCCGATCCCGCCGAACGGCTGGCGCAGATCGCGCAGGAAGTAGCCGTTGATCCAGCACATCCCGGCCCGCACGCGCTCGGCGAAGCGCAGCCCGGTCGCCACGTTCTGCGTCCAGATGTACGACGAGAG